>MDSW01131209.1_pt1 | contig 124843 bp, 112 predicted proteins | sample 811171 | NCBI WGS metagenome assembly MDSW01 (sample SAMN05326641, study PRJNA326480) | marine metagenome | isolation source: seawater | place: Atlantic Ocean: North West | collected 2012 | reverse complement strand
GAACGCTTTTAGGCGAACCTCCCGACCGCACCGCCGGTTCGGCTTATGATCATCAGAACGTCATAAGTCGCACGTTGAGAACGGCGCGCAGGGTTCCACTTATGATCATCAGAACGCTTTTACGCGAGCCTCCCGAGCGCACCACCGGTTCGGCTTTTGACCATCAGAACGTCATAAGTCGCACGTCGAAAACGGCTCCTGGTTAGCCGTATACACCTATATCCCTCGCTTACCTGGAATAGGCAAGCGAGGGAACGCCGGCTGAAAAATTGTATTCTGATTAAGGGGATCGGGCGAATTCAGGCCGTTTGCTCGGACGCGCTTTCCTCAAAGTCACAGCTACTGCAGGCCACATATTTACCTTTTTCGCGGCTGGACTTTTCCAGTAGTAGCTTGCCGCAACTCGGGCACAAACGGCCTTCCACCGGACGGTCCCAGGAACTGAATTCGCAGTCAGGATAGTTGGTACACCCGTAGAACGCTCGGCCTCTCTTGGTTGCTCTCTGGATCACTTCACCATTTTCGCAGGAAGGACAGGGTCCCAGAGGGATGGCACGTGCATTCTTGCATTCCGGAAAACCAGGGCAGGCCAGGAAATAGCCGTTTCGACCGATCTTCTTCACCATATTTCGACCGCATTTTTCGCAGACCAGATCCGTGGGCTCATCTAGAACATTTCGCATCTCTTCGATGTTTTCCTGAGCATCCTGAATGGTTTGCGAGAAAGGAGCGTAGAATTCTGCCAGCATGGATGTCCATTGAAGATCTGAATTGGCTACCTTATCCAGGTCATCTTCCATTTTCGCAGTAAACTCAGTGTTTACCATTCGCGGGAAATGGTTTACCATTGTGTCATTGACCAGCTTGCCCAGGTCAGTAGGCTTCAGGGCCTTCTGAATCCTGGTAACATAGAATCTCTTAAGCAGGGTCTGAATAGTAGGTGCATAGGTGGATGGGCGCCCTACACCGCTCTCTTCCAGGGTTTTTACCATGGATGCATCGTTGAACCTGGGAGGCGGCTGAGTAAAATGCTGCTCTGGCAGTACCTTCATCAGTTTCAGAAGGTCCCCTTCGTCCAGTTCCGGTAGTTTGTTATCCTTATCCTTTTTCTTCTTAGCTTCTTCAGGAGAGAATACTGCTGAAAAACCCGGAAACTTGACTATACGACCATTGGCACGAAAGCCAAATCGACCGGCCTGAATATCTACGGAGGTATGATCCGCGATTTCATCCGCCATTTGCGATGAAACGAATTTCTGCCAGATAAGCTGATACAGTCTAAACTGATCTCTGGAAAGAATACTCTGGATGGATTCCGGAGTTCGCGTAGGATCAGTGGGCCGGATGGCCTCGTGAGCATCCTGAGCTGATTTATTAGATTTATACTGTCGCACTTCTGGCGAAAGATACTCGTCACCATGCTTTTCTTTTATAAATCCGCGAACCTGCTCCGCTGCTGCAGGGTTGATCCTGGTAGAGTCGGTTCGCATATATGTAATTAGACCTGTAACTACGCCATTAGCCAGCTCCAGACCTTCGTAGAGCTGCTGAGCCACCATCATAGTTTTCTGGGAAGTAAATCCCAGCTTGTTGGCAGCATCCTGTTGCAGTCGGGACGTTGTATATGGGCCCGTAGGTTGTCTTTTTCGCTCACGCCTGGTGATGGAGCGTACCTGGAATTCCAGATTCTTGAGCTCCTCATCCATTCCGGCTACATCGGCTTCTGTTTTTAGATCAATCTTTTCGCCGTCGATAGTATTGAGAGCAGCCGGAAAAGTAGCTTTGTTCTTCTGTAGTTTAACATCAACAGTCCAGTATTCCCGGGGAACAAATGCATCGATTTCTTTTTCCCGATCGCAGATAAGTCGAAGTGCGATGGACTGAACTCGACCCGCAGATAGACCGCGCTTGATTTTTTTCCAGAGGATGGGTGACAGGCTGTATCCAACCAGACGATCCAGAATCCTTCGCGCCTGCTGCGCATTCACCAGATTCTCATCAATTTCCCTGGGACTGGCAATGGCATCCTTCACTGCCTGCGGAGTAATCTCATTAAACTCTACCCTGCGAATGTTGGAATTTCTGGGGCTCAGTGCTCGTTTTAAATGCCAGGAAATGGCCTCTCCTTCCCGGTCCGGGTCAGGGGCCAGAAGTACTTCCCTGGAAGCTTCTGCCAGCTTCTTCAATCGGTTCAAAATAGGGGCCCGGCCCCTTACGGTAATGTATTCCGGTTCAAAATCGTTCTGTATATCTACGGCCATTCTGGATTTGGGCAAATCGATGATATGACCCATGGAGGCTTCGATCACGTAGTCATTTCCCAGGTATTTATGGATGGTCCGGGCCTTGGCCGGGGACTCCACAATTACAAGTGTTTTGCCTTTCGCGGATCGGGCTGTGCGCTTCTTGCCTGCCGTTGCCGATTTCTTGGAGGTTTTCTTGGATGCCTTTTTTGCTGTTGCCATAGATTTCAGTTTCTTCTATATAATACGAAAATCGACACCTGCCTCCAGGAAAAAAGCAAAATTTGTATTATGTTCCCATTGGAGCGCTGCCCTGATTCATGTTTTTGGCGCCAGGCAGCGGGGAAAGCAGCTCAGGGGCTGCCGTAAAAGTATGAATTAACCCAGGATCCAGTCCGCCGGGTTCTACGTCTCAGAGAATTTCATGAGTCCAGAAACAGTAGGCCCTGTCCCAGGGGCCGCATTTCACCGGCCTGGAGCTTTTTGTGCAGCCAGAGCTCATGGTCTGGATCCGCAGGACCGTCCGGTAACCGATGAATGGAGTCCGCAGGGATTAGATTCAAATCTTGCTGCAAATCGTAGGCTCCCTGCTGCAGGAGCTTTCGCGCTCCTTCGTTGGCGCCCGGCTTTTGTAGCAATGGATGATCAAATACCATCAGATCGCGCCCTTCTTCCAGCGCGAACGAGGCGCTTATCAAAGCGCCGCTATTCTGCGGCGCCTGCATCAATGCTATGGATCCACTGAGTCCTGCAATAATCCGGTTCCTTCGGGGAAAGTGATAGCTCCTGGCCTGCAAACCTGGAAGGAATTCACTGACCAGATGCATTTCACCGGGATAATTGTTATTCCACAGATGGGAATTCTCCTCGGGCCCGGCCTTGAGTACACCGGCTCCCAGCACAGCCACGGTACTTCCGCCCATTTCCAGACAGGCCCGGTGTGCGCAGGCATCCACTCCCCGCGCAAGTCCGGAAACGATGAGACTGTGTTTTCCGGCAATCCGGACAAGTTTCTCCGTGGCCAGAAGCGAAACCCTTTCCGGACTTCGCGTACCGACCACGGCCATGGAAGATCTGTCTTTCCATGGTACGCCCGGCTGACTGTTTTCAGGAGATAGAAGCCATAGAACACCGGGGGCATCGAAAATATGCAGTAGCTGATCCGGATAGGACGCTTCTTGAATAAAATGGACAGATATGCAAGAGATAAGCTTCTGAAAGGAGCCCAGCTTTTTTAGATCGCGAAATGTCTGCCTGCCTTTTTCAATCCATTGAGGCCCAAAGATGTAGGCCAGTTGTTTGGGCCAGTTCTCCAGGTTCGAATCCAGTGTTCGAAAACCACCTCGTCTGAAGAACCCTCTTCTATAAGGTAAAACAGAGACAATGCAGGCCAGCTCCAGACGGAAATTTTGGCCGGACTCCATTCAGGGCTGGATTGTATCTTCAGTAATGATCTCGCACCCGGGTTTTCCCTGAAGACAGGTTTCCAGTTTTTCCAGATTCTCTCGCGCAGATCGGTACTGAACATTGCGCTTCTTATCGCCGCGAAGCACTCCGCGATTGTACAGGTCATCCATGATTTCGATGATTCTTCGATATTCATCCGCGCCGGAGCGGAGATTGCCGGTTTCCACAAGTATGTTAGCCTTGGCGAATCTCACAGGAATATTCTGCTCCTCCTTTCGAAGGATACCGTCCAGAATTTCGAGAGCCTTTTCTGGATTTCTTTGAGGCCCATCGGATTTTCCGTATAATAAAGCCAGTTGATATCGTGGTCTGTGATCATCTGGTTCCAGGCGGCTCACTGCCTCAAACAGGAATTCCGCCGCTTCAAATCTGGATTGCTCCCATCCCAGAGCTCTGCTGGCATTCGCATAGCACAGGCCTGCTTCGAAGAGTAGCTCCGGATTCGCTTTGTGGTATGTCAGAGCCTTCTTATAATAGGGAAGCGCTTCTTCAAAGTAATTGTTGTCTTTCGCTGCCAGTACCGGTCCCGAGTCTTCGTCTATGGACTGACGAAAATATGGGTCCGCCGCTTCGTATCTTCCCTGCTGCATAATGGCTTTTCCAATCTTCCAGGCCAGATCTCCCTGAATGGATTGTTCCTGGAGCAAACCCTTCAGGTTTTTTTCAAACTCCACGGATCGCTCCTCGCTCAGCTTCAAATCCCTTTTGAGACGCTGGATATCCTCATCTGAAAGATCCAGGATCTGTTCACCCCGTTCTCTCATTCCCCAGTTTCGCAGTGAATCTGATGTCCATTCGCAGCTCAAAAAGATGGCAGGAAAGATCAGCAATATTGGAATCGAGATGAATTGCCAGATAGCTCTCATATTGGTAAATGGTTCTATGCAGCGCATTCGTTTGCATTTATTTTTTCATTTTTCTGCCGACCACAAATCTGTAGCCGGATCAGGTAGAAGGTTCGATAGGGATTAGGTCTCCGGGGAACCGGGCTAACCAGCAAGATGAATTTCGAAAGTCAAAGTCCATACGGAGGCAATCCGTCCTATCCTGAGCTTGCATCCCTGGAGCGAATCCATCTATTGATGCGGCTGGAACAGGAATGTATGACAGAGCCCTGGAATGAACGGATGATTGAAAGCCAGCTCAAGCAGCCGGCTCAGATGATACTGGCCATAAATGATGCAGGGGAAATAGTCCCTATCCAGGAGCCCCGAGGACTGAAAAGGAAAGAAGCTTTCGGAAGTCCGAGCTCAATAAGCTCTGCCGAAAACCAGAATTCTTCCGCGGAAAAAGAGGCAGAATCCAGGAATGAGTCACCCCTGCTCCCTTCCTTGAAGGCAAGCGAGGATGCCGGTGAGGAGATTTCCCCAAAGACGACAGAGGAGAAACAGCCCGGAAACATTGCCGGCTATATCTGGATCGAAGATCGGTCGGCGGCTCAGGATACAGATTCGGAGCTTCTGGAAACTCAGTGGGAGTTGCTACGTATAGGAGTCTTGCCAGAGCATCGAAAACGGGGACTGGCCCGGAAGCTTATTCAGCATGCCATCTTGAACTATGGGCCGGGGCCGGACCGGATACTTCTGGAAGTGGCGGAAACCAATGAGCCGGCCCGGAAACTTTACGAATCCTGCGGATTTCTGGAGATTCATAGACGCAAGAACTACTACCTGGATTCCGATGCTCTAATTATGGAAAGAAAGGAGCGCACGAATGAGACCTGAACCCATTGGGCCCTACGATGAACTGTTTTTGTTCTTCCTGCAGTTTCTGATTCTTACGTTCATCTATTATACGATGATCTCCAGCGTTCTGTATATTCCGTGGATCGGAAAATGGATTCGAAAACCGGTGGGTAGACTGGTGCACGGAATTGTATTTATCCTGGCGGCCATCGTTTTGATCTATTTCCTGGTGCCCATGCGCCTCATCCATGCACTGTTTCCTAAAGCCAATCTGGATACCCTACTCTGGGCAGATGTGGTGCTTTCCGGACTGGCACTGTTTCGAGGCGCCATGCTCTGGGAGCATCTGTTCGGATGGCTCCAGCAGAAATTCCCTACCGGTGGATAAGGGCCGGTCTGGCCCCGGGGTTGGGTTCAGAGCCATCCTCGTTCTAAATAGGCCTCCGCGATAAATGCTTGTTGCCGAATGTGAAGGCCCCGTCATACAACATAAATGAATCCGCGATCATTCATGGTCCAGTGGATACGGTGGGCTACGCTTTCGCTCCTGACTGTAGCGAGCGTTAATTGCCTGGCGCATCCACTTGTACAGGAATTTCAGGAGGGCTCCACTGACAATGGAACCCTGGAGCTGGGACAACAGCTCCGGACAGTTTTCCTTCGGGGATCCGTCTCGCACAAATTCGGCTTTTCTATTCCTTTCCAACAGTAATCCATGCAGTAGCTTCAGCCATCCGTTCGTATGTGTTGAACAGTGATGCGAATTAATTTCTGAACCGGCGATCTTATGCCGGCGATCCTCCCTTCGCTTCCCGGGGCAGCCCTGATCCCTGACCATTCCTTCCCGGGCTTCGCTCCACGCGGTGGCCTGGATTATTCACTACTTCTTCGCTGCCTTTTTCTTTGCGGCCTTCTTCTTATTTCTATCCAGATACGCATGCATCTCTGCAGGAGTCTGGAATAGATGCATATGATCTTTCCCAACTCTGGAGCAGCTATCCGGCGAATAGTCCCGGCATAGCTGAGGTCTGGTTTCGTAGATGCTACACATCCCGTTTGCCAGAAGTTTATCGCAAGGAGTTTTGAAGATTATGGCCCAGGATTTGTCATGATCGATGTAGATTTCCACATTGCGATGCAACAGATACCAGGTGTATAGGTCCTTCTGGTCATTGGACCTGGGATACTCCAGCGGCACTGTAATGTACATACAGCAACCATGACATTTCAAACAGATTTCTGTTTGATCCATTCGCTTTTCGTCAGGGAATCTGGGAAAGGTAAGATCTACTTCGCCGGCCGTCCTTAGCTGGGGCATTCCCTTTGATGTAGAGAAGTCCTCGGTAAAATTCAATTCTCCGGTTCTTCTGGGCGTCCTGTTTTGCACGCTGCCAGCCGAGTGCGAAGCCGCAGGCTTACCGGGGGCTCCGGTGGCCTTCTTCCGGGAAGAATCCCCGTTCCTGTTCGTCCCGGTGGCACTTTTCTTTGTGCTTTTTTTGGCACTCTTTTTGGCCACTTTCGCGTTACCAGATCCTGCGCCTGTATTGGAATTTTTTGCTGTGGTGGTTCTTTTTGATCTGGTCTGTGCCATATCTAGCTCTCCTTGTTTGGGTATATTGCTCTGGCTTTGCAGGACTATGTATAGCGCTCATTTCCAGAATTTATCCGGGCACCGGGAATAGATGTAAGCATGCGTTCCTGGCTACTGTCTTCGCAGCTGGATGCTCGAGTCAACCCGCAGTACAGGTTTCGCATTATTTCTCGGGACCTGCAAGCACTGGCTCTCTTTCCAGCCAGACGCCGCTAAATTCAAATACCTTTTTCTGAATCTTTCGAGCAAGTTCCATCAACGCAGATGCACGGCCTCCTCGGTTTACCAGAGCCAGACTGTGACTGCGCGATATACCCACTCCATGCTCGGTATATCCCCTGGAAAAGCCGGAGTGCTCCACAAGCCAGGCTGCACTTAACTTGAATGCATTGTCAGATTCAAAGCAGGGATAATCCGTAAAACCGGCCTGCTCCATTTTAGCCTTGAACTCGGCCAGTGCTTCTGGCTTGATTACAGGATTCAAGAAAAAGCTCCCGGCAGATACCGATTCCGGATCGGACTCGTCCACGACCATGGATTTCTTTTTCCTCAGGGCAAGAACTGCATTTCGCAAACGAAGCAATGCATCGATTCGGTCTTCAGGACGCTTCTGCGTGCTATCCTGGCCATCAATGGGGTCCAGCGCCTGCCGTAACTCTTCATATCTCGGTTCCTGGATTTGCACGGTGGAAAGTCGAAAGGCTACAGCCAGAACAATGTATCTATCGCGATCATAGGATTTAAAGCGGCTCTGACGATATGCGAACTCGCACTCCTCATTGCTAAAAACTATCTGCTCAAATGTAATCCGGTCCAGGCAACGAACAGAAACTATTGTCTGGGCCACTTCCTGGCCATACGCGCCTACATTTTGAATGGGGACAGCTCCCACGGAGCCCGGGATGCCGGATAAGCATTCCACTCCAGCCAGTCCAAATGCGATGCAATGTTGCACAAAGGCATCCCAGGTTTCGCCTGCCGCCACATCCAGAACCACCGAGGTTTCATCCTCTTCAATGGTTTCTATTCCAGCGGTGGCTATATGAAGCACCAGTCCGGGAAAACCCTGATCGGAAAAGATTGTATTGGATCCTCCACCCAGAACATAGAGCGGCAACTTCTGGTCCTTCGCCAGGGAAAGCCCCTGGATGATCTCTTCGATGGATTGGGCCTTTATGTAATTCCTGGCCGGCCCACCCAGTTTCAAGGTGGTTAATTCGGCCAGAGGGATCTGGCTTTGAATCTCTGCGCTCATGAGGTGGTCCTGGATTTCGCCGTCTGGTACAATTCTTCCAGTTCATCAAGAGATAAACTTTCCAGCTCTACTTTACTGAGCTCTTCCATTGTGCGAAATCGGGTAATAAACTTTTCGCAGGTTTCGTGTATAGAAAGCTCTGCAGGCACATCCAGATGTCTTGCCAGGTTCACCACGCAAAACATTACATCACCCAGTTCGCCTGAGATCTTCTTCTTGAGTGCAGTGGCTTCATCCGTAGTAGTGGATTGATTCGCAGCAACGGGAACGCTCCCGGATTTGGCGGTATCGGTAGCGCTTCTGTCAGATGCCGGAGTATGGGCTGACTCCAGTTGCTCAATCAGCTCATCCAGTTCTGCCAGCTCTTCGTTAAGCTTCTCCCTCACGTCGCGAATGTTGGTCCAATCGAATCCTTTAAGAGCTGCCTTCTTCTGTAGCTTTTCTGCTCGGTGCAACCCGGGCAAATAGGCAGTGTTCTTTCCAAACTCAGATTTCTTCTGCTCCGCCTGTTGCTGCGTGCCTCCGGGCTCAAGCCCCTGCGCCTTACCATCTCTGGTCTCCGGACTCGGCGCCTGACTTTCATCGCCACCATGGCGGACACCGTTCGCGCTGGATTGCTGGCTTTTATCGTTCTTTCGCTCTTTTTCTTTCTCTTTTAGCTTTTCCCAGTTCTTGAGAACTTCGCCTGCTCCGTTTACTTCAAGATCACCGAATACGTGAGGATGTCTAAAAATCAGCTTATCTACACTGGCTCGGGCTGCATCGTAGAGACTGAACCAGCCTTTTTCCTCGGCCAGACGCGCGAAGAAAACTACCAGAAACAATAGATCTCCGAGCTCCTCTTTGAAATTTTCCAGGTCCGAGTTAGCTATTGCATGAATCAGTTCATGGGCCTCTTCCAGCAGATGAGGCTGCATACTTGTGAGATCCTGTTTTCGATCCCAGTCGCATCCCCCTGGCTCTCGCAAAATGGCAGCAAGTTCTACCATCGATTGTACATCATGAGGCGCATTTTCAATGCGTTTCAATTTTTCTGCGGCTGATGGCGAAGTAGAATTCATTTTTCCGGAGATTGCCTGGAAATTATTGGACAGAGGAATGGGAGCCGATGCTCTACGTTGCATGAAAAAGACCTTCCGATATGAAGGCAATTCCTTTATTCTAGATCTACAGACTGTGAACGGGGAGTATGCGATTTCGCTGCAAAATGATGATGCGAAAGAGATGCTCCAGTCTGCCCATCAATTCCGCTTTCTGGACAACCAACGATTTGAACTGCACGGAAGGGAAGGAATTATCGAAGGCACCTACCACTTTACTGAACAGGATTTCTTTCTGCATATTGATGGAAAGAATCTGCATTTTCAGCCGGTTCAGGCAGATGCAGCTCTATCGGACTCGGACCTGGCCTATAAGAGTCCCATGCCAGGCAAGCTCATTCGCATGGCTGTACAGACCGGGGATTCAGTGGAAGAAGGACAGACCCTTTTCGTGGTTGAGGCCATGAAAATGGAAAACCAGGTAAAAGCCCGACGTGCAGGAAATGTAGCAGAAGTAAACGGAAAGGAAGGAGATCTTGTAAATCCGGAAGATGTTATCGTTACCCTGGAAGAATAACGCTACAGGCCCCGAGGGGCCGTTCGACTTGAATTATTTCTTACCTTTCAGTTCCTGCAGATAGCTTTGACGCTGCTGGAATCTCTCACGAGCAGTAAGTCCCTGCCAGGACTTTTTCAGATCCTTCACATTGGAACCGGTCTTATCTGCATAGCGCTTGAGAAGTTTGGCCGTTTTCTCGTTCATCGCGTCCAGAAATGGAAAAGCTGATCTGGAGTCAAGCGGGTACTACGCCGATGGCTGCAGATAGGCCAGGTGATGCTCAGCATGCACCAGATTTAGCTCAATCCACGTTTCTCGATTCAGTTCGCCAAAAAGCGGCGAAGGATGAAAAGTGCCGGTATGGCTGGAAAGGCGCTTCAGAGCCCTTTCCAGCCGCTGGATCTGTGCGGACTGATCCAGTTCTTCTGGATGCACGGATTCCTTGATGGTAGGACTACCGGCCCCGAATCCACGGTTTTCCAGCACCTTCTTCAGTTGCCGGCCTCCGCTTGTAATCCGAAGCAAAGCAAGGAGGGCTCGAACGGGACCAGGCACGGGCGGATACCCATCCAGAGGATAAAGGGCCCAATCCGCAAGATGAGAACAAATTTGAGCCAGGTTCCAGTTTCCGGTCCCGGTATACCCGGTCTTCGCCAGACGATGCACCTCCGAGATGATGTCCTCGGGGGTACGAAAGTGAAGTCCTCGATTTTCTTGCTTCATAGACAAAAAGAAACCGAAACAGGCAGGAATTTGCAAACCTGAATCCTCATCTCAGGATAAAGCGCCATATCTCCGGTATAGTAAAAACTCAGGAAGTGCGCCAGCGTTCGGTATAGTGATTACTGGGATCCCGATTTTCAGGATAATCGGTGTTGAAATGAAGACCTCGGCTTTCCTGTCTTTCCAGTGCAGACTCTATGATAAGCCTGGCAATGAGCACAAGATTTCTGAGCTCCAGAATCTTGTTTTGAAGCACTGTTCTTTTATAGAAATCCATGATTTCATCATAGAGCAAATTGATTCGGCGAAGCGCTCTGTTCAACCTCAGGGTGGAGCGCACAATACCAACATAGTTCCACATGATATGGCGAATCTCACCGAAGTTATGCTGCACCAGAATCCATTCTTCTGGATTGAGCAAGCCTTCCTTCTGCCAGGGTCGTACCAGCGGAAGCTGACCCGATTGTGGTAGAGCATCGTCCGGAATCACTTCTGCAATTCGATGAGCGAAAACCAGCCCTTCCAGAAGACTGTTGGACGCCAGGCGATTCCCTCCATGAACTCCGGTGCAGGCCACTTCTCCCACAGCATAAAGACCGGCAAGACGAGTGCGGCCATGCAGATCCGTGCGAACACCTCCACACATATAATGTGCGGCCGGCACCACTGGAATGGGCTGTCGACCAATGTCGATTCCACGCTTCAAACAGGTGGCATAGATATTGGGAAAGCGAGCCATCAACTCCTCCTGGTCTGTGCCGGTGCAATCCAACCAGACATGAGGAGCGCCGCTACGCTTCATCTCAGCATCAATGGCGCGAGCTACAATATCTCTGGGAGCAAGTTCCTGCCGCTCATCGTAGCGGTCCATAAATGGACGTCGCTCAAAGTCCAGAAGCTTCGCACCAAAGCCCCGCAATGCTTCGGTAATTAGAAATGAATTCTCTCCGGGCATATACAGAGAAGTGGGATGAAATTGATAGAACTCCATATTGGCCACCACTGCTCCGGCGCGATAGGCCAGAGCTACCCCATCGCCGGTAGCTACATCTGGATTCGTATTGTGAAGATACACCCGGCCCGCTCCTCCGGAAGCAAGGATAGTGGCTCTTGCACGAATTATGCTGATTTCCCAGGTGTTTCGGTCATAGACATAGGCACCGTAACAGGCCGGTGGTTTCTCCCCCGGGGCTGCCTCATCCTGCACATGGTAGTTGGTAATGAGCTCAACACCACAGGTATATTCCAGAAGTTCCACACCCTTTCGATGCACTGCATCCACCAGAACATCCTCTACTTCCTTTCCGGTAAGATCGCCGGAATGCACAATTCGGTTCGCGCTATGCCCACCTTCTCGTCCCAGATGCAGATCCCCTTTCGCATTGCGATCGAATTCTGCACCCATTTCCATGAGCTTATGAATATGGCGAGGTCCTTCAGTGACCAGGATGCGCACGGCCTCTGGATCGCACAAGCCGGCTCCCGCATCCAGGGTATCCTGAATATGGCTTTCAAAACTGTCGGTGGTAGCAAGAACGGAAGCGATACCTCCCTGGGCATAGCTGGTATTCGCTTCCACTACGTTGGATTTGGTAATTAGAAGAACCTTTCCATGATCTGCCAGGTGATAGGCAGCATAGAGTCCGGAAACTCCACTTCCAATAACCAGGAAATCTACAGTGCGATCTGCCATGTCAGGGTCTGGGTTTCTTTTTCAGAGCATCAAAATATGCGATGGCGCGAATCAAAGCTGCATCCGGCTTGATTGCATCGTCCTTGTGTTCTTTTAAGAACTTCTCTGCCGCTTCATTTTCGCCTACAACATCATTCAATGTCTGAATCCAGGCCTGCCGGGCTGGCTTTTTCTTTCTTTCCTGAAGTTCAGGTAGATGCTGCCACATATCCTCTTCCCGGAATCTCGGAGGAAATGTACCATCCGCCTCCGGCGAAATTGCAATGTCCGGATGCACTCCGTACACCTGAATGGTGTATCCGTCCGGTGCATAATATCGCGCTGTAGTTAGCTTGATGATTACATCACCCAGGCTCTCCAGGCTTTGCACCGTGGCCTTTCCAAAGCTACGTTCCCCTACGATCAATGCGGCATTGTGATCCTTCAGTGCAGAGGCCACAATCTCACTGGCGGATGCGGAACCTGCATCGATCATTACAACGAGAGGCGCCTCGGCAGAATGCAGAAAGATGGGCCTCAGGTTATTCTTTTCTTCTTTAGAATCCCGTCGTCCTTTGATCTCTACAACTTCCAGTCCTTTGGGCAGAAACAGTCCCGCTACCTTGATGGCTTCACGCAGATCTCCGCCAGGGTTTCCGCGAAGATCCAGCACCAGGCCTTCCAGCTTTCCATCCGCCTGGTTTACCAGGGATTCGTATTCCTCTCGAATGAGATCGGAAGGATAGGTTCGATCAAATAAAAAGGAAGATAGCTTGATCACTCCGATTTTTTTCTGGGTATAAGCCTTGAGAGGAGAATCGGGAATATAAGTAGAGGAAACTGCTTTCTGCTCAATGACTCCCCGGCGGATGGGAATATCCAGGGTTTCCAGGGTAGTGGGTCGCTCAACAGTCAGAGTTACTGTAGTATCTCTGGGGCCACGAATCTGTTTTACTACGTCGGAGAGTGGAAGCCCTTCTATGCTATTTCCATCCACTTTCTTGATAATGTCCCCTGCCCTGAGTCCAGCCTTCAATGCGGGAGAGCCTGGTAATGGAGTTTCCACGATGACCTCGGCAGAGCCGCCACCGCGAAGCATGGCACCAATGCCTTCAAAGGTGGAATCCTCGGATTCTTTGCGAATCTTATCCCAGGTTTCCATATCCAGGATAGCGCTGTGCGGATCCAGGCTCTTCAGAAAACCGTTGGCCGCAGCAAAATATACATGATTCAGTCCAAAGCTGGATGGATCAAAGTCCGGAGCTTCCGATTGGGACTCCGTATCCGGAGGAGTCATATAGCTCTCGCGATTATCCTCGATCCAGACTACGATCTCGCGGAAGTCATCTCTGGAGAAATTGATGCTTCGCCAGGCCTCTTCCAGCGCTTTCTGCTCTCCCTGGATCTGTTCACGAACCGATTGGGCTTTTTCTGCTCGCTGGTTGTTACTCAGCCCTTCTCGTTCCTTCTGTTCCCTTTCTTCTATCTGATTACGTTTCTTTTCGTAGGCCTTCCAGTCCGGTTCCAGAATTACAAAGGATCTGGAGTGATAACCGGGCACAACTTTACCCGGGATGATTCGAATGGGCCGCAGAAGCTGGTTTTGATTTTGATAAAAACTTTTGGGATACAGAATCAATGGATAGGGAAGCGCTCGCAAAGCGGATTCCGCTGCGCCAACATAGCCACGGCTGGTGTCCACTCCTGGATCGATATAATTGTCCAGAGCATATTTTACGATATCATCGAAGTTATCCTGACCAAACTGGGCCGGAATATTCTTGCTTTGAGCCGGATCACACCCGCAGAATGCAAGTAAAGACAATGAAAGAAAGAGAGCAAGAGTACCTGAAAGCTTCACAGAGAGTACTGGGCACCATGTCCGGTGTTTTGTCGACATTTTTAGATTTCCTTTTATCTGGATGGATCGCAGAAAACCTCTTCCGGTTCCCACCGGCCGCGCCGGAAAAATGCCAGAACTTTGGCCCGGGCCCTATCCCACGAATTCTTGCGGGATTTCTGACACTTTGCATTGGCTCCTTTCTGCTTCCCACCTGCCATCAAACTGTATCTGAGCCCTATTACCTGATCCTGGATCGTGCAGTCAAAGAATACTTTTTGCCGGATGGAGACAAATCCGAAGGGCTGCGATTGCTTCAGGAAGCCTGCTATGAAAATGATGATAGCCCCGATCTGCTCTGTTACAATGCCGGTGTGCTTCTTTTGCGCGAGAATCGGCCGGGAGAGGCTCTGGATTACTTTGAGAAAGCGAGAGCTCTACACGACATCCCACTGTATAGAACGGCAGTTCGCACAACTGAGCTTCAACTGGACAGAATGGGCGATGGAGACTATACAGAAAGGGCCGATGCTCTTATCGCAGCCTGTAGAAAAAGAGAAAAACAGGCGGTGGATCTAATACGGCAGGCCCTGGAGGAAGAATCGGAAGTAAGACTGAGACAATTCGCTTCGCAGCCCTTGATGGAGGAATGTTTGAGATCAGTGGGCTCCGAGCAGATGGATGATCTGATATCCAGAATGGAGAAAGTCCGTCAGGAAATGCCCGATTACCAGGCCCAACTAAGGGAAATCGAGCTAAGTCAGCATCCACTGAACAGACTGTGGAATCCGTTCTGGAAATATGGCCAGAATCCTGGAGGCTTTCCGGCCGTGGAAGCCTGGGCTGCAACACTGGACGCGGCCAGAAGAGGATCTGCGTCTGGCGCAGAGGGAGCCGCCAGACGATTCTTTTCGCTTCCGGAACTACGAGGAAGTGACCAGGGAGTGGCATTACGTCGCGCAGGTGCATTACTCATTCTTCAGGATCCCTTTTTCGACGGAGTTCGCAGCGGAGGATTAAAAGCGCTGGCCCAATCAAATCTGTAGGTCTCGACTCCGATAATCTCTTCATGGAAGGGAAAACCGGCGAAGATCTGAATCAGCAGGAACGAAACACCATCCAGAAAGCTCTGGAATTGTCTCAGAGTGATCCAGGTGGTCCCCGGGCTCCGGGCGAAAAGGTGGTGAATCTGAATGTATATCGAATTCAGAAGGCCCTGCGCCAGGAAGGATTCGATCTGGTTCGCGACGATACCGGGAAATTGACCCTGGTTCTTAGAGTAAACAAGGATGTGCGAGTCTGAGCCCCGCGCCAGGCTCAGCGGACCGAACATTAGAAACTCAGCGCAGCGGAGATCAGAATCCCGGCCGGGAAGCAATCGAATGGGAGGCAGGCGAACACTGGAAACGCAGCTCAACTGAGAAGAATATCTGAGCCGGACGCAGACGAAAGCCCTGATCGGATGCAAATCAGTGGCCAGCCTCCAAAAGAACGTCAACCTCAGGCAGCCAGCAAATCCTTAAAATCCAGAGCAATTCGATCCAGCCAGACTGTATCTCTGGTGATTAAAAATAGCTGAGTGTTTCCTTCGTAGATCATAATCAATTGTCTTGCCAGTTTTTCCGGTTCCGCATCCAGCTTCCCGGTTTTCGAAACCTCTCGAAAATATTCACCGAGCAAATTCAACCATTCCTCCAGCATGGATTTGAGCACCGGTTGAAAGCTGTTTCCGTGGCTCAGGGTTTGAGCAGAGAAATTCGCCAGAGGACAACCATAGAAGGACTGGTTGCGAGCCTGGCGTTTCAATATCTGTACCCAGCTTTCCACCATGGCCACCGGATCCTTCTTCCTGGTAAGGGTGCGTAGCAGATCCATCACCTGGGCCCCTCTGGTCTGAACATAGGCTCGACCCAGATCTTCTTTGGATTCGAAATGTAGATACAGACTTTGCTTATGAGCGCCGGCTTCGTCCAGCACACGGTTGATCCCTGTGGCCTCAAAGCCCTGCTCATAGAATAGACGATCCGCCGCTTTACGAATTCGAATCTCCGGCTTTTCCGCCGGCCCTCCCGAATGGTTCTTTCCTGATGGTTTTCTGGCCATGGGAAGACCGGAATTTTTTTAGACCAATCTGTCTATTTTTTTCTGGACTTTTTTACCCCGGATAGGCCATCTCCACAAATAGACAGACTGGTCTATTTGTGGAGGATCGAGATGAAACGATTGGACCTTGTGAAAAAGGGCATACTGGAATGGAAAGAAGTGCCGGATCCCGTGATCGATGCAAATGGTCAGGCCATAGTGGAACCGGTAGCTGTGGCCCGATGCGACCTGGATTTACCCATAATTCAGGGAAAAACTCTCTTTAGACCTCCTTTTCCTGTAGGGCATGAATTTGTGGGTCGTGTGCTGGAACTGAGCCAGGATCTTCAAAGCGAAGAAAACTCGGGCCTGCAACCAGGAGCTCTCGTGGCGGTTTCCTTTCAAATATCCTGTGGTCATTGCAATCCCTGTCACAAAGGTCTGACCAAGAGCTGCGAATCGGTGCCTCCCACGGCTGGCTTCGGTATGCCTCCCGGAGCTTCACATTTTGGCGGAGCACTTTCGGAGCGAATACTGATTCCCTATGCGAAGCAGATGTGCATTCCCCTTCCGGAATCTCTGGATCCTGCATCCGTGGCCAGTCTAAGCGATAATATAGCAGAAGCGGACAAACTGATTGGCCGATTCCTTCCCCGGCTTAAGGATCAAAGAATTCTAATTCTGGGGGGAATGGCAGCCAGCATTGGAATCTATTCGGCCCTGTACGCGAAACAGATGAGCTCCAATGAAATACTGTATATGGATGATGATCCCACGAATCTGGAACGGGCCCAAAAGCTTGGTATTCAATGCCTGGAAGCTGCCGGGTTTAAGAAATCTCCCGGAAGATTTGATCTGGTAGTGGATGCCAGCGCCAATGAAAAGGCCTGGGATACGGGACTGCGGTCGGTTGCTCCGGGCGGCTTATTCAGCTCGGCCTCTATATTCTGGACCAACAGACTTCAGATTCCTTTTATGGAGCTCTATAACAATGAAGTAGAAATGCATCTGGGTCGCGTGAATTCGCTGGAAAGCATGCATCGAATGCTACCTTCCATTGTTTCGGGCCAATTCACTCCTGGCGAAGTTGTAACCCGAAAGGCAGACTTTTCCGATGCCAAAGAAGCCTGGAGCGAACCAGGAATCAAACTGGTAATCGAGAAAAAGCCGGCCTGATCCTTTTTCAGGGAAAGATAACTGTCCCTTGATCAATTCATAGCCTCGCTGCAGGGGCGGAGGAGCGTTTCCTATGGTGCACTGATCGCCTCCCAGGGATGGCCAGCGTAGCTGCAACTTCGCCATATATCCAGAGCTATTCCAGAAGCATGTGCCGGATTGTCCTGAAGGAATATACCGACTACCGGTGGCCGAATGACTTTCGCGAAACTCATCTCTTCTGGTTTCGTATTCTCCATAGGCCGTAGAATCTGTTTGCGGCGGCTGAGCTATAGAGAAAAAGAAGTGACCGATCTTATCCATCTGAATTCTACATCGCACCAGTCCATCCTGGCCCAGTATCTCGTGTTGAATTCTTGCATCTGGATAGCTCTTTTTCAAAGACCGTACTACATTGAGACAGCTTCTGGATAGATCAGATCTGGCAATCATTTCTGGACTCAAAGACGCTGGTTGCGGCTCGGGCGAAGATGCGCATCCAGATGTGATAAACAACAAAAAAGCAATGCATGGTACTGCGACTATTCCTGCCCTAAGTTTCTGTAATTCTTGCCTCTGCATCCTTGCTCCTTGATAACGAACACCAGTTCTGATTCGCAGCACCGTGTTCTATATCTGAAAGTCTGCAAGTTAAAAAAATCAAGTTTTCAGTGGCCAGAGTTAAGTTCGCAACCAGGCTAATTTCCATAGCGCCATCTTATAAATCCTGAATTCGCGCTTTCGCAAGATTGCAGATTCAATCAGAAATCTGTAAGGTCTGGTATTCGAGACTGCAACGGCTATTGCGGTCCACTGCCCTCTACTTCTGGAAGTTCTTTAAACGATTCTGTCTTTTGTGGAGCAACTCAATGCCACTTTTGCAATTTTTTAAGACGATTCTACTTTGCCAGAATCAGATTCATTTGTATCTTCAATCAATGCCCTACGAAGACTCTGCTCCGGAAGAAGAAAGACGCTACCAGGGTAATGGGTCTCTTCGGCTGGCCACTGGCATTGTAATTCTGGAACTATTAATACATATCTTTCGCATCAATGGATGGCTGCCCGATTTCATTCTTGGTGTTATTCCCAGAACAGAAAAGGGAATCCCCGGTATACTTTTCGCTCCGTGGCTCCATGGAAGCTGGATCCATCTATTTTCTAACTCTGCACCGCTTTTTCTTTCTGTATGGGGTACCAGCTACCTTTATCAAAAGATTCGCTTTCGAGTGCTGATTGTAAGTATGATCGCTCCAGGCCTGGCCGTATGGTTCTGGGATGATCCCTCCATGCACCTGGGCGCCAGTGGCTGGGTCTATGCTCTCCTGGCGTTCATTTTCTGGTCCGGCCTGTTCAGACTGCATCCGAGATCCATCGCTCTTTCGCTAATTATTGTATTTCTGTACGGTGGAATGATCTGGCGCATCCTTCCCCTGGAGGAAGGCATCTCCTGGCAATCGCATCTGGCCGGAGCAGTCACCGGTTTCATACTGGCTATATTTTACAGAAAAGTACCTGTGGATTCAGAGCCAGATGAACTGGAAGAGGAGATGGCATTGGATACCCATGAGCATCCGGAGAACCTGGAATATGGAAATAGAGAATGGTGATTCTGCCAGAGTTAGAATCCCGGACCATGTCACCGTTCGCCAGCAGGGGAGCGGTTCCGGTTCGATATCACTCAATCAGGGTCTGGCTGAGCCCGACAAGATCGTGGCTAATTGTAGAATGCCAATTCTACTTTTGATCCAATGATTGCACAGCGTGGGCTTGCGTCCAATCGTTCAGATTGGGCTCGGATTATTGCCTGGAGTCCGCAGCTTCCACGCTGTCTTTGATCCTTCGAATCCAATTTGCTATCTCGCCTATTTGAGCCATATCACCGGAATCCTTTATCAGGTTTTCCAGGAATTGCGCAAAGGAAGCGAATTGCATGGAAAGAGCCGTTCCCTTCATATGATGTAGCACTTTTTGCATTCTGGAAGGGTCCTTCGCATTGCGAGACTCCTCCATCATAGATAGATCTTTTTCCAGAGATACAATGGCTTCGCGCAAAATCTCCCTCACCACTGCATAGTCCAGTCCCGTTTTCGCAGAAATCTGATCTACAATGCTTTCGGATCTATCCAGGCTGAGCCAGCGATTCAGGATATCCAGGAAATCCTTTCTCAAGAGGGGCTTGGATAGAAAATCATTCATTCCTGCCTCAAGACAGCGTTCTCGTTCCCGGTCCAGAGTAGCTGCCGTTACGGCGATGATAGGAACATTCTGGTTCCAGCGGCGAATCTGTCTGGCCGCTTCGATTCCACTCATACCCGGCATATGGATATCCAGAAAAACCAGGTCCGGTTTCTTTTCCATGGTCTGCTTCAGGGCCTCTTCACCATTTCGCGCCTCGATAATCTGTATGCCGGGAAGCATGCTCTCCAACATATGCCTGGTTAAACTCAGGTTCACCTGGTTGTCTTCTGCCACCAGAATCCTGTGTTGCTTGAAGGGTCTCTTCTGGACTTCTTTAGAAGAGGTCTCTCGAAATAGCCGCTCCAGACTCACCGGATCCAATGGTCGGGTAATCTTTCTGATCTTAAGGCCAGATATTGAATCTGGAATGAACGGCATGTTATCGGTTAAGCGGCAGGTAAATATTACTGTGGCATCTGAGCTGGCACTTTGCTGTAAGAACGTCTTCAATCCTGCTCCGTAGAATTGCTCATCGATTATGATTAAATCAAATGGGTTTGTAGCAAGCCTGGACCCAAGCTCTTCCAGGTTGCGTACGGTCATTAAGTCAAATCTTTGCGACTGAAGGACTCGACTCATTGCCTGGATGCCGGTACTGCTACCTTCTGCGATGAGCACCTTTTCGATTCCAGAGGCCCAGTTAAATTTTCGCGGTTCGGAATCCAGGACATGAACAGGTATGCTGAAAAAGAAAGTAGAGCCTTTCATCTTTTCGTCCATGAGCTGAAGTTCGCCTCCCATCAGCTCTACAATCTGAGAGGCAATAGTGAGACCCAATCCTGTGCTACTGTCAGCCGAATACTCTGTTCCGCGAAAGGCCTGGAAAATGTGATCCCGAATATCCGGGGCAATCCCTGGTCCATTGTCCCGCACCGAGAAATGGATGGTCTGGTTTGAAGAATCAAAGTCCAGTTTCAATTCCACATCTCCGCTCGAACTGAATTTCACAGAGTTGCCCAGTAAATTCACCAGAACCTGCTTCAGTCGGGTTGCATCAACATAAAGAAGCGAAGGAAGCATGGGATCCAGATTCAGGTGCAATTCAAGACCCTTTTGATGTGCCTGGTAGACAACTGTATCCAGCGCCTGCCTGGCAAGATCCCAGGGATCGGCTTCCACCGGCATCAGTTGCATCTTTCCCGCATCCAGCCTGGAGAAATCCAGTACGTTGTTAACTACACTCAATAGTAGCTTCGCGGATTCGTGTGCGAACTCTGCATACTGACGGGCCGGACTCCCGAGATCCGAATCCGCCAGCAACTCTGAAAAGCCAATAATACCGTTCAGCGGAGTGCGAAGCTCATGGCTCATATGGGCCAGGAATCGACCTTTTGCCTGCACGGCGATTTCGGCTTTTTCCCGGGCTTCTTCCAGTTCCCTTTCTGCTCTTTTGCGCTCGGTTATATCGCGCTGCACACCAAAATGACCGACAATGCGTCCCTCATCATCGTACATGCAGATATAATCTCCTTCCACCCAGAATGGCGTGCCGTCCATTCTTCGCTCATCGGTTTGCAGAATGGCCTGACCATTATCAAACAACTCTCGCCAGACCTGCTTACCATGCAGTTCGTCATGCCTGAAGAAGTCTGCAGGCGTTAGTCCAAGAAGCGACTCTTCGCCTGCCCCGTATTGATCCAGCATGGCCTTGTTCACCTTGGTTATCCGTTGATGAGAGAAAACGTAGTCCAGGGTGGACTCTTTATCTATGGTGTCGTTCCAGGTCACGGGCTCATCCAGCATCATAAAGAAGAAACCGGCCAGGGAATTACGAAAGAATAACTCAAACCGTTGATTGCTTTCCTTGATTTGCATCTCTGCCTGAATTCTTTCGGTTACATTTCGCACAGTGCATATGATCTGTATACCGTCCCGGGGACATGTATGCCTGGCCGTTACCATATTGAACCATTGCCGGCCAGTAGGCAGATCCAGATGATAATCGGCAAAACTACGCTTACCTGTATCTGCAGTTCTTTGAACTGCACTGGAGATGATTCTTAAAGGTTCTTCCGGAAAGCCGAGTTCGAAGATGGAACGGCCCATGTATTGCTCCGGAGAAATGAATAGATCGGAGTCATCTGGTGCGTGGTAGTACTGAATAATCTGAAGATTCTGATCCACGACGAAAAGTAGATCTCCACTTTCCACGAGAAGCTGATGCATGTACTGCTCTTTTTGAGCCAGCTCCTGGGAGGTATGCACAAAGTCTGTGGCATCAAAAAAGGCAAGCAGAACAAGTTCATCGTGCAGATTTCCCCGCACAATGTAGTGACGGATCTGGCCGCCCCAACCGATCATACGAAGCTGGATTCTCCCTGCAGGATTCTGAAAGAATTCCATGGCTCTGGCCAGGTCATCCGAATGGATCAGTTCAGCCCAGCTCAAGTCTGTAGAGGGATCTGTAGAAGACTGGCGGCCTCTTCCCAGGGAATTGCGCAAGCGTTCCTCGATAAAGAATCGCTCCGGGTCGCTCTTTTGAAGTATGGCTGTTCCATCCTGCAAACCGCTCAATGGCTGGTTTTCCATAAGTCTTACCCAGAGGGCATGCATATCTTCGTTCACGGTCTTCATCTCGGATGTTCTGCGGATCTGACGTTATATAAGATGACGAAAAAATGTAGCTGTCTGCCAGTGGCCATATGGTTTTCGCGCAATTCAGGGCGCTTCCTGGACTGCCAGTTTTTACAGTAAATACCCTGTGCTGGTTCTAAAAAACATTCGCCGAATCTGTTTTCCGGTTCGTGGGAATCGTCACTGAATCAGGGTATTCGGAAGTCACCAATCAAGGGCCAGTGATCAGAACCTTCCCGTTCCTCGGTCCATATATCATCCACGGTCAGCTGTGCGAAAAACATATAGTCCAGGGTTATGGCATCAGGAATAGCCCATCCCGGTAGAGATTTTTCCAGGGCATTTCGAGTGGAGTCTGGAATGGGAAATGTATCTTCGTTCAATGGCAAAAATCCGCTGTCTGCATCTTCATAGCCTGCATCATCCAGCATTTCGTATTCATCCAGCCAGTAGCCAGGTAGGCCCCGAAGGAAATTGAAATCCCCGAGTAACAGACGGGGGCCCTCAGGAGGACCCAGCCACCGAAAAAGATCCCTTAGCTCTAGCTTGCGATGATCTGACCTTCGCATAATGTCCTCACGCCCGGAAGAAGAGCCGGCCAGAGGAGTCAAGTGCATGGTCACAAACTCTACCGGAGTACCCTTCACATCCAGAAGAACACGCAAAGCGCGACGGGAGTGTCCAAGTCTGATTTCGCTTCGATCCAGAACCGGAAAGCGGGTAAGAAAAGCCAGAACCCAGTAGGACGATCCATAGCGCACGTAAGGTTGACTCATCACATATTTGTAGCCAGCCTCATGGGCCAACAGCGGTAATGGAGAGGTGCCAGATACCAGCACCTCCTGTAATGCGATGACATCAGCATCCAGGATTTTTATGGTGCTTAAAGCTCCCTGCCAGCCGGATTCAAAGTAATGTACATTATAAGTGGCCGCGCGGAAGCGCTGGCCAGAACTACAATAAGATAAAATGGAGCAGGCCGCGCCCAGCAGCAATGCCGCCGCGGCCAGAATGACTATTTGAAGCCTATATCGCATTCGCAGAGTTCATACTGATTTTTGGTGCTTCTGCAGGCAATGATTACAGCCGTTTCCTTTTTTCCACCGCTACCACTCATGGACATACCGCTTACCTGGGCCAGTCCCATCGCTGCAGACTTGCAGGATGCCTCTTTTTTCGCATCGGATCCTGTAGAAATGGCGCTGGCCTGAGCCCTGGCTTGAAAGGATTCAATTCTCTTCAGTTGGTATTGATCCATGGCAGCTTGCCGATCTGCGCGGGTGAATCCATAATCGCTGACCGCAGGTTCCCCGGTAGTTATACAGGCCGAAGCAAAAGCCAGTATGGCAAGAATCAAAGTGTATCTCATGGCAAAAGACTGATCCATGCTGCGAAAATGTCCACAATATTTGGAGCAGCAAATAGCCTGGCATCGGGACGCTTGCCCGACTCCGGGCGCACTATTCTTCGAAATAGGAGGTCAGACCGGTTTCGAATGCTACAGCGGCCTCATCCATAGAGACCTGGAAATCCAGGAGATCCATGCTCTTTCCGGAGTCGATTTGACCCAGTATTTGAACAGGAAGATCGTATTTCTTTGCCAGGGACTCCAGGGCATTTCTGGACTCTGGTGCCAGGTTTATGAGAGCGCAGCCCGTAGTTTCGGAAAACCAGAAAAGATCGGTGCGCCTTCCCTGGCCCAATGAACTGCGAATGCCATGTTCCAGTTTGAATCCTACGGCAGCCTGTCTGTAAGGATCATAGAGACTGCGAAACAGAGCAAAAGCAAGGCCGCCCAGAGATACATCCCTGGCCCCCAGAAACAGCTTCTGGCCAGCGCCATCAAAGAGCGCTTCGCAGAGCCTTTTCTCCTGGTCCAGATCAATGGCCGGAGGCGATCCCTGGATCTTCCCGGTTTGCATGTTCTGATATTCGGAACCGCCGGCGGAAGGGCGAAAATCTCCCAGCAGGGCAATCAGGCTTCCTTCTCCAGCAAAGACAGGGGAAACAGCAAGGTTGAGATCGGGAACCAGGCCTACCATACCAATCGTAGGCGTAGGAAGTACAGGTCCGTCCTGACTTTCGTTATAAAAACTTACGTTCCCACCGGTTACCGGGATATTGAAGGCGCGGCATGCATCGGACATGCCTCCTATGGCCTCGGAAAACATGTAATAGTTCTCCGGAATGTAGGGATTCCCAAAATTCAGACAGTTTGTGATTCCAAGAGGCCTTGCTCCGGTTACAGCAACGTTTCGCGCTGATTCACATACAGCTATTTGAGTGCCCTGCCGCGGATTGAGGTACACGAACCTGGAGTTACAATCCGTGCTCACCGACAGCCCTCGATCTGTTCCGGGAATTCGCACAACGCCACCATCTCCCCCAGGACCATGGACTCGCACCAGTCCTACTTCCGTATCATATTGCTCATATACAGGTCGCTTGCTGGCCAGGTTCGGCCTCTTGATCAGATCAAGAAAAGCCCTGGAGAGTTCTGTTTTTCCGCTAACTTCTGGAATCGTATCATCGCTTATTGAAGCGAGTTCGTCGATGTAAGCAGGCTTTCTCGTCTCTCTCCTGTATCTGGGTGCTCCGCCTCCAAGAACCAGGGATTCCGCCGGTACTTCTGCGCACAGCTTGCCTTCTCGCTTGACCCGCAGCATACCGTCTTCATTTACTTCTCCGATCTGCACTGCGTGTAGATCCCATTTCTGAAAAATATCGATTATTTCCTGTTCCCGGCCGGGCTTGCCCACAACCAGCATCCTTTCCTGACTTTCCGAAAGCATGATCTCATAGGCATTCATACCCTCTTCGCGAAGGGGAACTAGATCCAGATCAATGTTCATTCCGGTTTCGCTTTTGGCGCTCATTTCTGAGGTACTGCAGGAAAGACCGGCCGCCCCCATGTCCTGTATACCAATGATGGCGCCGGTACCAATTAGTTCCAGACTGGCCTCCAGTAGTAGCTTCTCCATAAATGGATCCCCTACCTGAACAGCGCTTCGCTTCTCTTCTGACTCCTGACTCAGATCCCTGGATGCAAAGCTGGCTCCATGGATTCCATCCCTTCCTGTAGTGGCACCTACATAGAATACAGGATTTCCAGGACCATCTGCGCGAGCACGGGCAATTCCCTGGTGGGGAACAATGCCCACAGTCATGGCATTCACCAGACAGTTTCGCGAAAACGTTGGATCAAAGAAAAGTTCACCGCCCGCCACGGCAATACCCAGCGAGTTTCCATAATCTCCGATGCCTGCCACCGCACGCTTGAGTAGGTACTGATTTCGCTTTTCATCTGGCGGACCAAAGCGAAGGGAATTCAAAGAACAGATGGGTCTGGCTCCCATCGTAAAGATGTCACGCATGATTCCACCCACGCCGGTGGCCGCACCTTGATAGGGCTCGATGGCAGATGGATGGTTATGCGATTCGATTTTGAAAACTACGGCCAGGCCTTCGCCTATATCCAGAGCGCCAGCGTTCTCTTCGCCGGCCCTGGCCAGAGAATCCGGCGATTCAGATGGTAATGTCTTGAGCAGCAAAATAGAATTCTTGTAGCTGCAATGCTCGGACCACATACCGGAATAGATTCCCAGTTCGGTTACTGTAGGTACCCTCCCCAGGTATTCCTGAATTTTCTGATACTCTTCTTCCGTTAGACCATGCTCCAGAGCATCGTCCAGGGTGATCTGTTTCTCCGAGTATAACATAAGACAAGGCTGCGATAGGCCCACGGCAGGGCAACCGTTTCAGAAAAATAGGAAAACCGGTTGAAAGCCTCTCCCTTGCTCACATTGTTACTGCATGAAAATCTTCAACAAGTATGGGCTTCATTTGAACCCGTACGTGTCCATTTTCTCAGCAGTACTCATATTTCTTTTTGTTTTTCTGGGCGTAGCCTTCACAGATGCAACGAAATACTACTTCGGAAATATTCTGGATTTCCTGGGCACCTACGTAGGCTGGTTTTACATTCTCTGCGTAGGATTCTACGTCATCTTCGTAATCTGGCTCTACTTCAGTCCATTTGGTAGGATTCGACTGGGGCCAGATGATGAGAAACCACAGTTCAGCTATATGTCCTGGTTTGCCATGCTCTTTAGCGCAGGTATGGGAATTGGCCTGGTATTCTACTCTGTAGCGGAACCCATGACCCATTATCTGAAGCCGCCGGTGGGCGATCCCAGAACAGTGGATGCAGCCCAGAGATCCATGATCACCACATTCTTTCACTGGGGGCTACATGCATGGGCCATCTACATTGTCATGGGCCTGGCTCTGGCCTATTTCACTCATCGAATGAAGATGCCTCTTTCTTTGCGAAGCGCTTTTTATCCATTGATCGGTAAACGAGTGGAGGGTGCCGCCGGAAACATTATAGATACCTTCGCAGTGCTGGGTACTCTGTTCGGTCTGGCCACTTCCCTGGGTCTGGGTGTAATGCAGGTCAATGCAGGTCTGGACTATACCGGAGTAATGGAGCTGTCGACCCAGAATCAGATAATACTCATCGCACTGATTACTCTGGCAGCCACTATTTCGGTCGTAACAGGTCTGGAAAAAGGCATCCTCTATTTGAGTAACTTCAACATCATCCTGGGATTCATCCTGTTATTCTTCGTGTTCTTCACAGGACCTACGCTATTCATCCTCAAGTCCTGGGTTCAGAACATGGGAGACTACTTTCAGCAATTCATTCATCTCACCTACTGGACGGCCGCCTATAAAGGAGAAACAGAAGCATGGAGAGACTGGCAGAAAAGCTGGACTCTCTTCTACTGGGCATGGTGGATTGCCTGGTCTCCTTTCGTAGGAATGTTTATCGCGCGAATCTCTCGAGGACGCACCATTCGAGAATTCATTCTGGGAGTTTCCCTGGTCCCCACTCTAGTCACTTTCTTCTGGCTTACCGTCTTTGGAAACACAGCCATCTGGTTTGATCTTTTCGGAGGTGGCGCAGAAAACATTGCGGCGGCTGTAGGGGATTCCAGGACCATGCCCACTGCGCTATTTATGCTTCTGGATAAACTCCCCTTTGCCAGCATTACGGCTCTGGTGGCCACCGTGGTGATAACCGGATACTTCGTAACATCCTCTGATTCGGGTTCCCTGGTAATCGACATGATCACAGCAGGAGGACATCATGAGCCTCCTGTAAAACAAAGGATCTTTTGGGCTTTGATGGAAGGTCTGGTGGCTGCTGTGCTACTTCTGGCCGGCGGCCTTGTGGCTCTGCAGACCGCTGCTCTCACCACTGCCTTGCCATTGTCGATTGTGCTGCTATTGATTTGCTGGGGCCTGGTAAGACAGCTGCGAAAGGACCCGGCCAGGGCCAAGAAGTATGGTGTTAATCCTCTGGAAATCCAAAGAGAGGAAAAGGACCGAGCCAGAAAGGCCACGGCTTCTGCCAGGCAGGAAAGTATGGATCTTCATAATTAACCGAGGATCAGCGGACATGCAGTCTCTTCAGGGCTCCCGGCAAATCGCCGGTTTGGCGTTGGTAAGTGGCCGGGTTGGCAAATCACCAGGCTGGCCTTCCATTACTCCATTGCTCCGGGACCGAAGCCAGGGGAAAACCAGGGGACGAGCGAATTTACGAAGCTCAGTTGGGAACGCGAAGTTTCTTTGAAAGCTTCGTCTATGTTATCATATCTTTGCCGTAAGGTCTATAGAAAGATTCGCGATCAGAATACGGAATTCGAAGCACAAAAAAAGGCTGCCTTGAAAGGCAGCCTTTTTGGTTTTCGGTGGGAAAGTACGGGCAGAATCATCTACCAGATTACTTTCTCTCGAATTAATTCCACATTACTTTTTGAAATGTAGAATACCCCAGTTAAGGGCCCCTTTTCGACCAGCTTCAACCCAGTGGGACAGACCTTTAAGCATTCGATCCACATACTCTTTACTGATGTGGTTCATCTTATCTGTCTTCTCTTTGAGTTCCGCTGCTACTCTGGAATAGTGCTCCGGCAGTTGATGGGATAGATCGATAATTTGAATCGTTTCCATGCCCAGCTTTTTGGCCTGCTCTTCGTAAAATTTAAAGGAGCCCATGGTTTCCAGATGGATTCGATCCAGCACCGGCTGTAGATCTTCCTTTTTTGCTTCCGGGCTCTGCATTGGATCGGTGAAGATTAATTCACCGCCCTTTTTCAGCACTCTGTGCAGCTCCTGCATTACTTTCTCGCGGTTTCCGCTGTGCAGGAAGGAATCCTCGGACCAGATGACATCAAAAGTTCTATCTTCGTAGGGCAGATTCTCAAAGTCTCCGTCAACAACGTCGATCAGCTTATCCAGGCCCTGCTCTTTGTTCATCTGACGATCGCGTTCATTTTGCTTTTCGCTTAGATTCAGAGCCACCACATGGCATCCGTATTCTTTCGCCAGATAGCGAGCTGCACCGCCAAAGCCGGCCCCGGCATCCAGAACCTTGCTATCTTTGCCAATCTTCTGTATACAGCTGGCCATCTTCTCTACGGTTTTCTGACTTGCATCCCGAATGGGATGATCCGGTCCTTCGTAAAGTCCAATGTGGATGTCTTCTCCACCCCAGACGTCATAGTAAAACTTATCTGCGTCGTCGCTATTGTAGTATTCCCGAGCTTTCTCTACTACTCCGGTATAATTTTTCTCACTCATTCATTTCCTCCTATCTCGTAGCTCTTTTCTGCCACATGAATCCAGAAATCTGGCTCATCCTCATGATAGGTCTCTTTGAAGTCTCCATAGGATTCCACCTTCTGGAATCCCACTTCTTCCATAAGCTTGTGAACATAAGCCTTGCGAAGTGGAAACATATTCAGGTGAAATACAGATTTATCTGGAAAGGTGTAGCGAAAGCGAGCCAATCCTTCGTCCACGTGTTCGGGCACCGCTTCAACATCTTCCCCGGCATAATAGTAGGTGTGCTTGGTTGAAAAGCCATGATCCAGGATAGAATCGTAATTTCGCTGATCCAGAATCAATAAACCATCGTGTCGAAGCGCTGCATAGAACTCCGCCAGGGTCTTTCGTCGATCTCTCTCATCAAACAGGTGAGTAAACGAATTTCCAAGACATATAATCGCATCATATTTACCGTGCACATCACGGTTAAGCCAGCGCCAGTCCGCATGGATAGTGCGAAGCACGTGACCTCTTTTACGAGCATTCTCGAAAGCTTTGGCCAGCATTACCGGACTACCGTCCGCGCTAAAAACCTCAAAGCCTTCTTCCAGAAGACGAATGGAGTGAAAGCCGGTCCCTGTAGCTACATCCAGTATCTTCTTACATCCTCGTTCCTTAAGCGTACGAATAAAGAAATCTCCTTCACTTTTCGCTCGCGCATCCCAATCAATAAGATCGTCCCATTTATCTACAAAACCACCGACGTATTCTTCTACATAATGGTCTGTATCACGAACGGATGTAGGATCTTTTCCAAAATCCTGTGTCTTTGCATCCGCAACAGTATCCTTTGAACTCATAAATATACACCTCGACTGTGAATTCCCCGGGGGGATTTCGAATTTCTACGAGCCGCTGAGGGCTCATTTGGGCTTAACTAACCGGCAAGTTAACAAGACGCGTACGCGCAGTTTGGACACTAATAGGAGGCTGACAATTGGATCGTGTGTCAAGGAAAAAACCCGGGAAAAAACCGGTCCACATCCGTGGATTATCCCGGTTTCTGAAAATATCGACTACAGAAAATTCAGATTTAGATAGCACTAACGTCAAAACCAGTACTGGTTTCCTGCGACAGAACCACAGAATGTAGTCAAATCAATGGTTCCGAATCATCTTCGCAAAGCAGGTGCCTGATTTGATTATGAAAATAAAAGAGATTAGAATGATTCATTGAAAGAGGGGCTCATTATGTCGCGACCTGGCCAGCACATGATCATATTTCTTAGCCGGGAAACCTATCGCATCCATTTAACCAGGACCGCTGGCGAACGGGACGTTGCATTCTGGCACTCTGTGCATTCCGGGTAATCCCACTGGATTAAAGCGAATCTGGTCCGTCCATTGAGGACGGACCAGGTAAGATGCCGGACCGCACTACATCTCCATGCTGAGTTCTTTCCAGTTACCGCTTTTTTCTGCGCATTCCTCTTTGGTCATCTGAAGCCATCCCTTCCCCTTGCAGGAATTCTGGCCGGCGCAACTGGTTTCCTTTGTGTGACAGGCGCTCTGCCCCTTGCAGGCATTCACGCCATGGCATTCGCCCAGGTCAGTCTGTAGAGGGGTATCGGCTGTATCGGAGCCACCGCAAGAAGCTGCCATAAGCATTCCCCCCAGTGCAGCTCCCATCAATATCTTGGTTTTAGAATCCATGGCCCACCTGGATGCAAGAAGCGGTAAAAATCAATCCTTCTTTCTCTTTCGTAGCAAGAATCCGACCTTTGTGGCTTTACATTTTCGTCTTATGTAGCGAAATTGTAAATGGCGTCGGTGCCCGTAACAAATACATAGATTGGCCACCGAAATTATTGAAATCGAGGTCCTTGATGATCAAATTCTCTCTAACCTATGATCTGATTCGTAAAACCAAGATGGTGGATCTGGCGCGGATACTGCGCGAGGCCAAGAAGGCCCGTCTTAAGGATATTAAAATCTATGATATCCTGACGGAGATCCAGCATGGAAACGGTAACGGTCAGGGTCTGTATCTATTGTTTGGCCCCAAAGGGGAACTTTACTACGTAGGCAAGTGTGTAGGCAGTTCTTTCATAGAAAAGCTACCCGAACAATTTCGCTACCAGGAATCCGGCAGACAGGCTACACTGCTGTACTCAATTCAAAAGAAGGATGGCTTTGGCAAACCAAAGGATCGGGATGAGTATATCAAAGGCGCACTGCGAGTGATGGAAAACTTTGATGTGATGTTAATCCATTTTGCGCCCGAAGATTCTACAGAAATTGCGCCTGTGGAATCACTCATGCGCAGAACCCTGCAGCCTTTACTGAACGAAATCTACGGACGCACCGATGTTCGAGGAAGTACAGTTCAGGAATGGGTAAAAGCCTTCCGCGTTCGAGCTGCAAAGCTAAGCGCAAATACCAGAAGATAAAGAAAAGCCCGCTGTGTAACAGCGGGCCTTCCATACCGGGGCCACTTCTCCTCAGGCCCGTAGTTGAATCCCATGACCTACGGATCCGATGGTCCGATCATTAGCTCCGGACGTACCATTTCATCAAATTGTTTCTCATCCAGAATGCCCAGTTCCAGAGCTGATTCCTTCAGAGTGATACCTTTCTGATGCGCATTCTTTGCAATCTTCGCTGCTTTATCGTATCCAATATGCGGATTCAATGCAGTAACCAGCATTAGCGAATTGTTCAAATGTTTTTGAATGTTTTCATTCCAGGGTTCGATACCTACCGCGCAGTTATCGTTAAAGCTCAGTGCGGCATCACCCAGCAATCGAATGGAATTAAGTGCATTGAATACGATTACCGGCTTAAAGACATTGAGTTCAAAATTACCGGAAGCTCCACCAACATTCATGGCCACATCATTACCCAGCACCTGAGCACAAACCATGGTCATGGCTTCACTTTGAGTGGGATTTACTTTACCGGGCATAATGGAGCTGCCCGGTTCGTTTTCCGGAATACGAATCTCGGCCAGGCCGGATCGTGGCCCACTGGCCATCCAGCGAACGTCGTTTGCGATTTTCATTAGATCAGCAGCCAGAGTTTTCAAAGCACCATGAAGCTCCAGGATTGCACCGTGAGAACTCAATGCTTCGAATTTGTTGGGTGCTGTTACGAATGGAAGTCCGGTAATTTGCGCGATCTGCTGTGCCGCTTTTTCTGCGAAACCTTTAAGAGTATTCAGACCGGTGCCAACGGCGGTACCGCCCAGTGCAAGTTCAAAGATCCCACCCAGGGCATGATCAATACGTTCCATGTCATGGTCCAGCATGGTAACGTATCCGGAGAATTCCTGCCCCAGTGTTAGAGGAGTGGCATCCATTAGATGAGTACGGCCAATCTTAATGACTCCTTCAAACTCTTTAGATTTTTTATCCAGAGTATCGCGAAGAGTCTTTAGCCTGGGCTGCAGATGATGTACCGTTTGTTCTGCAATGGCAATGTGCATTGCGGTGGGAAAAGTATCATTGGAACTCTGAGCACGATTCACATGATCGTTCGGATGCACCGGGTCCTTGGAGCCCATGGTTCCCCCGGCGATTTCGATGGCGCGGTTGGATATCACTTCGTTGGAATTCATATTGGTCTGGGTACCGCTTCCAGTCTGCCAGACAACCAGAGGAAAGTGATCGTCCAGTTTGCCTTCGATCACTTCGTCGGCTGCCTTAACTATCAGTTGCGTAATTTCGTCTGGTAGATTGCCCAGCGCCTGATTGGTAAGAGCTGCGGACTTCTTCAAAATTCCCAGAGCTCGAATCATCTCTCTTGGAAATCTATCATTACCTATCTTGAAGTTGGTGAGAGAACGCTGGGTTTGAGCACCCCAGTACCGATCCGACTGGACCTCTATTTCACCCATTGTATCTTTTTCAATACGAACGCTCATTGGTTCCTCCTGTAACCAGGAATCAGCTACTGCGACGAATGGTCAACAAAGTCAGATCATCTTCTGGTTCTCTATCACCTATGAAGGTCTGAAACTCTTTTAGAATGGCAGTCTGTACGTCGTCCAGGCGATTGTGATTCTGTTTTAATCCGGTGTCGATGGCACGAAACAGTCCATCCATGCCAAATGGTTGCCCATCTTTATTCTGTGCTTCGATGAAGCCGTCGGTATACAGGAAAACGAGATCCCCGGGATCCAGCCTGAACTCACTTTCCAGGTTGCGCTCCCTGGATGACTGCAGACGATTCACTCCCAACCAGACCCCCTGGGTATTATAGGATTCCAGTCGATTCGAGGATTTTCTATAGACTAGAATACTTAGATGGCTACCAGCATAGACCACATTACCTCTGGGATCCATTCTCAGAAGTACGAACGTCATAAAGGATTTTTGAAACAATCCCTTGATGCTATCAAAGAAGGCATTATTGATTTGAATCAGTGCATCCGAAGGACGATCCATATTCTGCACATTCAAGCAGTAATGTAGCAGGCTTCGAACCTGCATTACCAGCAGGCCGGCCTGTACGCCGTGGCCGGTAACGTCCCCCACTGCAAACCAGGTGTAGCGTTTCGTAGGAACCACGTCAAAATAGTCGCCTCCCACCTGAGCTGCAGGATGCATCATCCCGGTATAACGGTAGGGCCCCGTTCCCGGGTCTGAAGGTAGTAGACTTTGCTGAAGTGTTCTGGCAAAATCCAGTTCCTGGCGATGAGTAGCCTGAAGGGACTGAAGCTCGGTTTCTGATTCGTTGCGAAAGCGGTCATACGCTTCGCTGATCAGCCAGACTATGATTCCTGCCACCAGAACGTTTACATAATGGCGAATGCGCCAGAAGGGTATGGACTCGGCGCGCTGAGGAGTGGCAAATCCTCCCATTTCATCTTCGAACAGAAAGGGAAAGTGAATGGCCCATTGAATAACCAGCACAGCCAGAGCAATCCATCTACCAAAAAGGAAATGTAGCAGGATTACCATAACAACTGCGTATGGTAGATTCACCGGTGGATAGGTGCCAATATGGTAGGAATTGAAGGTGATGACCCCCGAGGCAACCAGCACCATCAAAAGTCCAATCTGCAGGAAGTATTTTCCTTTGGTGCGAATAATGAAGACCAGGGCCAGAATAAAAAACAGACACATTATCCCCACAACCATGGCAATTACCGGAGTGTGCCGGTAAATTACAGGTATTCTGGTGAGGAAGATGGCCACAACCACGGCGCCCACACCCATAATAATCCTGAGCTTTCGTCGAGCCGCCAGGTCCTGCATGATGGGATGGTTCGCGGGCAGGAAGGCATCAAGATACTGCCTAAAGATTTCGTGTAGATCAAATCCTTTCATCAGGGCCCGGAGAGGTTTGCCACTAGATCTTCAAAGATCTCCCTGGCCATCTCTGCATCATAGAGTTCCAGAGGATCCTCAAATTTTCGCCCTTCCAGCACAAGAGCATTTTGCATGGATTTGTCCATTATTGAAAATTCAGGCACCAGAATACGGACGTGCAAACAGGTTGTATCCTTTACCCGATAATATTCCAGCCAGGCGCCTGGAGTTCCATCGGACACAGATACTAGAAGCTCATTGTCAGATTCTTTTTTCACTGTTTCATTGAGCCCTGCCGAACGAGTGGAACCGGGAGTGTAACCGGTGCGATCTCTCCACAGTATTCTGCAATCCCGGGGACGGATGAATTTATCCAGGACATCCGATGAAGTAATAATAATTGCCTCTTTACGTTTTCCGGACTCACTTACCAGCTTTCGCTTCAAAGCCAGGGTATGTAGTTCACCTGGTTCCATGCTGCGACGTCGTCCTGCTTTCTTGAAACGAAATCGCGCAGCCCTGTACTGCTCCGGCAGGGAGAATCGATATCCATGTTCCGGATGGGAAACCAGGGTCTCTTTTTGCTCTGTCCTGAAAATGACTACAGGGCCGGTAAATGAAAGACCGGTGTTTTGAAGCATACGGGCCGATTCCCGGGCTGCCTTTTTTTGATACGCCGGAATCTCCAGAGCAGCCAGAGCATTGAAGGTTTTCCATAATCTGGCGGCCTCCTCCGGCTGGCCGCCGGAATACCGGGCCCGGGCCTCTGCCATATGTAGCGGAGCGTCCGAATCATACGGCACCGAAACAGGCATGGTTTCCAGAATCAAAGAATCCAGTCCAGTGCCAGATAGAATAAAGCTTCTTCCATGGCCGTCCTGTAACCACCAGAAGCCGCGAACCTCTCCTTTTCGGTTCTGCATTCCAGAAAGCCAGTCCAGCATCCGCTGCTTCTCGGCCTCTACCCAGGGGCGCCGAAGTAATGGGGGTTTCTCTTCGGCCCAGACGGGCGGAGCCATCAGGGCCGCTAAAGCCAGATAGAGCACCGGAATTTTGTAACGACTGATCACCTTATTCTTTTTTCGGTTTTTGATGGAACTGCTTGACTGAGACTTTTATTAAAACATCCTACAGGTAATGGCCGACCAGAAGCAGGTATTCCAGAACATCAAGATGATGCTAAAGCCTTTTCTAAACTTGATGGTATCCATCGAGAAAAAAGGTCTGCAGCATATTCCGGATACGGGCGGTACCATCCTTGTAGGAAATTATCGATCGGATATGGATCCATTCATAGTGGCCTCCGTTGTTCCAAGATATATTAGCTGGATTGCAGCCGAATATACAGAACGAATCCCCATATTCAAGAACTTGATCCGCGAAACGGGAGTAATTCCCATGGACATCAGCGGAAATGTTTCTGTTTCCTCGATCAAAAGATTGATGGGTGTACTTAAATCAGGCGAAATCCTGGGAATCTTTCCAGAGGGACATGACTATATGGTTCAAAACGATTTCGCAGCACCCATGGTATCGTTCCATTCCGGATTTGCTATATTTGCCTATCGAGCCAGAGTACCTATTGTACCTTTCAGCATTATTCCCCTGGAGGAGGAAATCGAGGCCATGCCTGTTCCTCAACAGTTGAGACAGCTTATGGGATTGCCAGAAGAAGTTTCCAGCATTCCCCAGCGTGCGAATTACAAGAAAGTCAAGGTAGTCTTCGGAGAAGGAATAAAACCCGAAGAATTTCGAGAGATGAAGGAAAAGGAAGCTCTGGGATACATCCAGGAAAAGGTGCGAAGAGCGATGCTGGACATTCAATTGCAGGAAGGACTGCTGGCAGAAAATGAATTTTCCCTCCAGACCACTCCGTAGAATTCTCCCGGCCCAGATCGTCCGGTTGCTTCCCTATTTTCTTGCCTGCGGTCTTGCACTTTTACATCTCCTGGTCTGGTTTCGCTTCCAGGGAATCGAGCACTCCAGACAGCAAAAGGAACTTCAAAAAGCAGCGATGGAGATCTCCCGACATGTTCAGAGGAGAGTGGATTTTTACAACAGTGAGCTTCTGGCCCTGGAGTCACTGTACAAAGCGTCCGACCTGGTGACCCGCGCAGACTGGCAGGCCTTCCTGAAGACCATGCGAGCCGATGAGGACCCTGCGATACTGGATCTGGCCGTGGGCACCATGAATGCAGACGGAAAATTTCAGCCCCAGTATAGTAAGGCGCGGTCCAGTCCCTGGATTGATGCAGGAAAGAACGCATTTGAAGTTCTTATGCAAAAGGAAGAGCTATATTCGGAATCATTTACCCCTCCCGTTATCCTGAAGGAACTGGGAGAAGGACATGCATTCCAGATGTATCGACTGATGAATGCAAGAACCATGCAGGTAGCCGCCATTCGCCTGGACGGTGAAGCTCTATTCGAAGAAATGCAAGACGATTATCCGGAAGGGGTCGCCGTAGAAGCATTCCTTCCGGCCCCGGAAGCAGAAAAATTGGGAAGGCCTCAGAGTACAGGCATTCGTCCCAACTGGAGCCCCGTTACACCGGCCATCGGCGGCGAAGGAGAGACACTTCTTTATCACGGTCCCTATTTTCGATACAATGTACAGGCCAGCCCCAGGTTCTTTGAGATTTACTCCGGCGCCGACCAAGGATTATTCCGATTGTTCTTTCTATTTGGAGGACTGGGACTTTCGGTGCTGATTGCACTTCTATTCTGGCAACAGGCCAGCACTCGTGTCCGGGCTGTGGACCTTGCGCGAAAGATGGCCCGAGCATTTCGCCTATCCAGAAGTCGCCAGGCTCAGGTGTTTCGCAAAAATAAAGCAGTGCAGCTACTTCTGGAACCGGGAAGTGGTCGCATTATAGATGCGAATGAGGCAGCCATTCATTATTATGGTTACGATCGAGAGGAGCTTCTAAAAAAGACGGTTATTGACATCAACACAGCCACAAAGGAAGAGATTGTGGCTGCCATGGAACGGGCTCGCACAGCAGGGCAGAGCCATTTTGATTTCAAACATCAATTGAAAAACGGTGAGATTCGCGATGTAGAGGTTTATTCCGGTCCCCTGGAGTTTCAGGGCAAAACCTATCTCTATTCAATTGTCCACGACGTAACCGTGCGAAAGCAACTGGAGCGAGAGCTTGTGCAGGCCAAGGAATCCGCTCTTTCTGCATCACGAGCTAAATCTGCATTCCTGGCCAATATGAGTCATGAGATTCGAACTCCCATGTATTCGCTCATGGGCATGGCCGAACTGTTGCAGGAAACTTCCCTATCGGAAGAGCAATTGGAGTATCTGGAGACCATCCAGAAAAGCTCCAGGGCACTTCTGGGCGTTCTGGATAGTGTTCTGGATGTTTCCAGAATTGAATCCGGAAAGATGACGCTGGACACCGCACCTTTCAGTCCGGATCAGGTCTTTCAAAACGTTCTGGCCATTATGGAACCGGTGGCCCGTCAGAAAGGACTGGTTCTCCGAGTGGAGTCCGGCCTGGATCCCAGACTCCGTTTGACCGGGGATTCTTTTCGTTTGCAGCAGGTACTCCTGAACCTGGTGGGAAACAGCATAAAGTTCACTTCAAGAGGCGAAATCGTAATTCTGGCAGACAGCCTGGCAAGTCATCCTTTGAGCGGCGATGGTGATAGCCCTCCCACTCTGGAAGTCATACGACTTGGTGTTCGAGATACCGGTCGCGGTATTGGTAGAGAAGAGATGGAACACATTTTTGACTCCTTTTATCAGCTGGATTCCTCCATGAAAAGAAGCGGAGGCGGAAGCGGGCTGGGATTGAGCGTCAGCAAGAAAATTGTAGAGCTTATGGGCTCTTCCTTGCGGGTTATCAGTCAGCCCGGCGAAGGAAGCCATTTCTTTTTTACGGTGCAGTTACCCTCTGCGGTAGCGCCACAGATTGAAGAACCACAGGAAGCGGAAGTGAAAGTAAGTAACCGGGAAGCAAGCATATTGATTGTAGAGGACAATCGAGATAATCAGCTCTTGATCAACAAGATGCTGGGTAAAGGACCTTACGAACTGGATTCCGCCTGGAATGGTAAAGAAGCTCTGAAGAAAACCGCATCTCGTGATTACGACTTAATACTTATGGATTTGCAAATGCCGGTGCTGGACGGTCTCAGCGCCTGTCGCATCCTCAAGCGACGATACTCCAATCGTCCCTCCTATGCAGGTCGGAATTGTCCGCCAGTAGTGGCTCTTACCGCTTCCAGCCTGGAAGAGGACAAACAGGAAGCGCTGGCTGCAGGTATGGCAAAATTTGTGAGCAAACCCGTGACTCCGGCTCAACTGCGAAAGATAGTAGAAGAAACTATTAACGGACATCAATAGTTGGAATCACCATCCACTGCAGATGTCTGAGCTTCCAATTTCCTTTGACATATAAGCAGAAGTCCTGGAACTTAACGCAGTGCGGATTCAGATCCTACAGCACGCTCCCTTTGAAGGTCCGGGACATATTACGGAATGGGCTGCCTCTCGTTCGTTTTCGCTTGAAGTGATTCATACTTACAAGGGCATCTCACCTGGAAATCCGGATGAATACGACTGGTTGGTAGTTCTGGGCGGCCCCATGAGTGCCACGGATGATAAGCCCTGGCTACGAACCGAGAAACGGGCCATTTCGGAAGCCCTGAATGCTGCCGCCGGTGGCAAAGCCCACGTCATCGGAATCTGTCTGGGAGCCCAGCTGGTAGCTCAGGCAATGGGGGCCAACATCAGTCAATGCCCGGAGAAGGAGATTGGCTGGATGGATGTGGATTTCACCGAGGAAGCCCGGGCCACCCATTTCTTTGCGGACTTCCCGGCAAGCTCCACAGTATTTCACTGGCATGGAGAGCAGTTCGATCTTCCTCCCAGTTGCAGTAACCTGGCCAGTACAGAGTTAACAGAATGCCAGGGATTCTTTCATGGCTCGAATATCTTTGGTTTTCAATTTCATCTGGAAATGTTGTCCAACGGAATCCAGAATCTAATGAAGCATTGCAAGAAGGATCTAAAGGGCCATGAAAAAGCGGCCTACGTCCAATCCCCCAAAGAAATTGAAGCCGGTATCAAAAACCACCTTGCAGAAAACCGTCGTCTGCTGGATCGTTTCCTGGACGAACTGGTTGAACGAACCTGACAACTCTCTTCCACCAAAAACCAGAAATCCATTTCGTTGCGGGGGCAAACATGATTTGTAATATTCCTAATTTTCGGTCCCGGGGAATGGGAGCGTTCTCTCGCATTATCTGCATCGCCCTGGCCCCTGCACTGCTACAATGCATGACAGCCGGACCTGCCCCGGAAATCAAAGAATTTCGAGAACCGACCAGAACACTCACCATGCCTTCCCTTGGTCTACAGTTCCAGGTACCGGAAAACTGGAAAGTAGAGTATGTAGATAATGCCATTGAAACGGAAGACCCGGATCTTTTTCCGTCCATGCGCTTCGCCCCGGCTCCTGGAAGCTGCAGTGCAAAGCATATTTCAGAATTAAAAAGAGAGCTTTCCGGAATGATTCAGCGATGGGAGCCCGTTAAGGGACGCAACATCAATGGACTGAGGGGGTACTCCTGGTCAGGCTCTGGCTTTCGCGAAGGCCTGGGCTACACTATCTTTCTGCTTCTGCTGGAAAATCGAGGCGGATGCCTGGTTGCCGTTTTGTTCACACCGGATGATATTCTGGAAGAGAGCAGAATCCAGACAGAGCCCATAATGCATTCCATTCGCCCTATCTAAAGGGTATTGATCTTTGTTCGCAGGGCCGACCGAGTTGCGCTGGAGGCCCAGTTAATCTGAAAATGCTCGTATCGCCCCAGATCGGTGGTGGGATTGGGATTGGTTACTCCGGAGTACTGGGAACTGGTTATAGGAACAATGCAATCTCCCCGAAATCCATCCGGATGCAGAACCGCGCAGGCCGTTTGCATCACGGCAGAAGCGGTGCCACTGTCATCAAAGCTGGAGCCATCGTCCACGTCTCCGTAGGTAAGATGGATCAGGTTATCCCTACCCGTTTTGGCTGCCAGTTCAGAAAGAAATGGATTGGAAGCTCCGGAAATATTGCTGTCGAAGTTATCCCAGCGAAGATCCGAGCCTCCATCTGTCTGAGTAAGAAAGGAAGCTAGAGTTCCCAGAAAGCTTTTACTTTCCTGGTACTGAGGAGAGGCCCAGGGAGATCCATGCAGCGGCGAACCGTTGATCAGGGCCGCCCTTAGATAAAGCGGCGTACTTCCCAGGTATAATGCCGTTCTGGTAACAATGCCGCCCATGCTGTGGGCATAGATGATTACCTCCGGTGAAGTGACAGATCCAAACGTGCGATCCAGCCAGTAACGAAAACGAGATCCGTTCAGGGCGATGGAATCGCTGGTAAGATAATCGAAGATAAAGACCTGATATCCATCCAGAAGTAGATTATCATAATCGGTGGTCTTGAGCAAATGATTCCACTTGGTAACCAGAGCCCTTCTTTCCAGATCATTGGGGGTGGGATAATCCACATCGCTTCGATCCGAAGTATCCCAGCCAGATACCAGAATTAACTTCTTTTGACCGGAGAATACATCCGATGGCTGTGCTTCGCGAATAAAGTTTATGTTTTCCTCATCGCCAATAACCAGAGGATCTACATAATACAGCCGGGCCCAGTAATCACCCAGTGGTTGAAGCAGCCCCAGTAAATACAGTACCTCGTTTTCATCATCTTTCTGACAGGCATTTCCCTGACAGGCCGCGAATAGAGAAAGAAGTAGAAGCCCTAGCAGGCGAAATCCCTGGATGCGCAGCGAAGCCATAAAGCTCCTTGCCGGACCTGATATAGCTAGAGTCTTCCTGGAAAGAAATGCCCTGGAGAAAGCGTTGGATGCCCTTCCCGGACATCCATCAGATAGCTTCGCTCCCGATTCTCTGGCACCGGCCGATGCCGATGGGTGATTGACTATGATCCCACTCGAGCCTGAAGCTCTCGATGCACGATATCGGCGCATTTACGACCCTCGGAAATTGCCCAGACAATAATTGATTGGCCGCGGCGAACATCTCCGCAGGCATAGATACCGGGAGCTGAAGTTTTGAAATGATCGCCACCAATGCCAAACGTAGCCTGGATATTACCTCGATCATCGAACTCCACCCCTGCATTTTGTAGCTGCTTTAGCAAAGGAGTCTGTCGGGGGCCGGTAAATCCGATGGCAATGAGAACCAGATCTGCCGGAATCTCAAAGTCCGAGTTGGGCACATCCGTAATCTTGCGCCCCTCTTTCTCTACTTTGTTTCCGCGAACGGCCACAATTCGACCGTTCTTTCCCACAAATTCTTTGGAGTGAAGACTCCATTCTCGATTCACGCCCTCTTCTTGCGAAGTGGATGTGCGATAGATCTTAGGATACAGAGGCCATGGATCGTTGGGTCCTCTTTCTTTGGGAGGCGCCGGATTGTAATCCATTTGAGTGATGGATTTTGCGCCCTGACGGTTGGCTGTTCCAATACAGTCTGAGCCAGTGTCTCCCCCACCAATTACGATAACATGTTTGTCCTTCGCATCGATCTGATCTTCGATTGTATCACCAGCCACTACCCGGTTTTGCTGAACCAGATAATCCATGGCAAAATGAACGCCTTCCAGCTCTTTTCCCGGAATCTCCACTTTACGAGGCTCTTCGGCACCCATGGCCAGAATCAATGCATCGTGCTTTTCGCGCAGTTCTTCGATGGTAATGTCAATACCCACGTTGACGCCGGTCTTGCATTTTACCCCTTCGATTTTAAGCTGCTCGAAACGACGATCGATACGCCATTTTTCCATTTTAAAGTCAGGAATGCCATATCTCAGAAGTCCGCCTATGCGATCTTCTCGTTCGTAAATGGTAACATCGTGACCGGCTCGCGCCAGTTGCTGTGCCGCAGCCAGTCCTGCAGGACCTGAGCCAATGATTCCGATGGTTCTACCTGTAAGCACTCGCGGAGGCCTGGGCTCCACCCAGCCTTCTTCGAAGCCACGATCGATAATAGTCCTTTCCATGGCTTTAATGGCCACAGGAGGCTCGTTGATTCCCAGAACACAGGAAGACTCACAGGGCGCAGGACACAGCATTCCGGTAAACTCCGGAAAGTTGTTAGTGCTATGAAGATTCTCCAGAGCTTCCTTCCAGCGACCGCGATAAACAAGATCATTCCATTCAGGAATTAGATTATCTACAGGGCATCCGGTATCTCCCTGGCAAAAGGGCACACCGCAGTCCATGCAACGAGCTCCCTGGATACGAGCTGTTTCATTATCGAAGGATTTCTCGAATTCCTTGTAATGCTTGACTCTGGATTCCACCGGATCCTTGGGCAATGGAGCCCTGCGATATTCTTTAAAGCCTGTTATCTTTCCCATATCAAATCCTGGATGGCGTGATTAGATCCGCGCCTGCGCTTTATTCTGCTGCATCTTCATGGCATTCTCTTCTTCCATTTTCTGCAGCGCCATTTTGTAATCTCCAGGGATCACTTTTACAAATTCTCGAATTCTTTCCGGCCAATCCTTCAGGATTTCAGCGGCTCTTGTAGAGTTCGTGTACTCCTGATGTCTGGTAATCATATGCAGTACTTCGTCGATATCCTGGGGCTCTACCAGAGGCTCCAGATCCACCATAGCTGCATTTACCTGCTCTCGAAATTTATTTGCAGGATCCCAGATATAGGCAATTCCACCGGACATACCGGCTGCAAAGTTACGTCCGGTTGTTCCCAGGATGACCACGCGACCGCCGGTCATATATTCGCATCCATGATCGCCCACACCTTCAACTACTGCGCGGGCGCCGGAATTTCGCACTGCGAATCGCTCTCCGGCCATTCCATTGAAGTAGGCCTCGCCGGATGTGGCGCCGTAAAGACAGGTATTACCAATTACGATGTTATCTGCAGGATCAAACTCCGCATGCACCGGAGTAATCACCGCCAGACGTCCACCGGACAGACCTTTTCCTACGTAGTCATTTCCCTGACCGGTAAGGGATAAGGTTACGCCTCGAGTTAGAAAGGCACCAAAGCTCTGACCTGCATACCCATTCATTTTGATCTGCAGGGTATGGTCTGGCAGACCTTCTTCGCCGTAACGTTTGGCGATTTCCCCGGAAAGCATGGCACCCACGGTCCGGTCTGTATTCTGTACCGGAATTTCAATGGTAGTGGGTTCCTGATTTTCCAGAGCCGGTCTGGCTTTTTCTATTAGAACATGGTCAATCTGCTTGTCCAGTCCATGATCCTGTTCTTTGGCACAGTACAGACCGGTTCCAAAGGCAGGCTTTGGCTTGTTCAGAATCTTGCTCAGTTCCAGACCACGTGCTTTCCAGTGATCCTTCAGTCGTACAGGGCGGATGCGCTCCACCTGCCCGATCATTTCATTCATTGTGCGAAATCCCATTTCAGCCATTAGCTCGCGCACTTCCGTGGCTACAAAAGTTAGATATCGCACCAGATGCTCTGGTTGTCCGCTGAACTTCTTGCGAAGATCCGGATCCTGAGTAGCGATACCCACAGGACAGGTATTCAGATGGCATTTACGCATCATTATACATCCCTGGGTTACCAGAGCGGCTGTGGAGAATCCGTATTCCTCGGCCCCCAGCAATGCAGCCACGACCACGTCGCGACCGGTCATCATTTTACCATCGCTACCCACTACTACGCGATCTCGCAATCCTTCTGCAACAAGCGTCTGATGGGTCTCAGAAAGACCGATTTCCCAGGGAGTTCCTGCGTAATGGATGGAAGAAATGGGACTGGCCCCTGTTCCACCATCATGGCCGGAAATCAGGATATGGTCCGCATGGGCTTTGGCCACACCGGCAGCCACGGTGCCCACTCCCACAGAGCTAACCAGCTTCACACTAATGCGAGCCTTTGGATTCACGTTTTTTAGATCGAAGATCAGCTGTGCAAGATCCTCGATAGAATAGATATCATGGTGCGGAGGAGGAGAAATTAAAGTTACGCCGGGAGTGGAAAAACGCAGTTTAGCGATGTAGTTGTCCACTTTATGGCCTGGTAACTGACCACCTTCGCCTGGCTTGGCACCCTGGGCCATCTTGATCTGGATATCATCTGCATTTACCAGATACTGTGTGGTGACGCCAAATCGTCCGGAAGCCACCTGCTTGATGGAACTTCGCATGGAATCCCCGTTTTCCATGGGGTTGTAGCGAATGGCATCTTCACCGCCCTCACCGGTATTGGATTTTCCTCCAATGCGGTTCATGGCAATGGCCAGATTGGTATGGCTTTCCCAGGAAATGGAGCCAAAGCTCATGGCCCCGGTTTGAAATCGCTTCAGAATATTTTCCAGGGGCTCCACTTCTTCCAGAGGAATTGCGTTACGACGATCCAGATCAAAAAGGCTTCTCAGAGTGATGCGATCTTTGCCGGTTTCGTATACTTCCTGGCTGAATTCCTTGTACAACTCATAGTTATCTGTATGAGTGGAATGCTGTAGCTTGAAGATAGTCATGGGGTTCCACAGATGCTTCTCCCCGTACTTGCGATAATGGTGATGACTTCCTGGAGCGAGCACCCCTGGGTAGTAGGTTGAATCGTATGCCTGGCGATGGCGACGAATGGCCTCTTCTTCCAGCATCTCCATACTCATGCCTTCCACAAGAGTATAGGTTCCTGTAAAATAGGTGTTCACCAGCTCGGAATCCAGTCCTACCGCTTCATAGATTTGAGCGCCGGTATAGGACTGCAGCGTGGAAATCCCCATCTTGGAGAAGATCTTGAACAGGCCTTTGCCAATGCCCTTGATGTAGTTCTTGCGAGCATCTTTGATATCCTGCACTTCAGGAAGGGCCCCTTCTTTGTGCAGATCTACCAGGGTTTCAAATGCCAGGTACGGATTGATGCCGTTTGCACCATAACCCAGTAGCATGGCAAAGTGAGCTACTTCTCTGGGCTCTCCGGATTCAATGATCAATCCAGTCTTGGTCCGCAGGCCGGCGCGAATCAAGAAGTGATGCACTCCAGCCATGGCCAGTAGACTGGGGATGGCGGCCATATTATGGGCCACACCGCGGTCGCTAAGAATAATCAGGTTATAACCGTTTCGCACAGCCTGGGCTGCTTCGTCGCAGATCTGATCCAGGCGGTTTCGCATACCATGCTTTGCATCCGGATCAAACAGGATGTTTATGGTAATGGTCTTGAATTTTCCCTGCTTGATGCTTCGAATCTTCTCCAGCTCATTGTTGGTGAGCACAGGATGTTCCAGTTCGATGCGATGAGCATGCTCGGGTGTTTCGTCCAGGATGTTTCCTTCCGGCCCCACCCAGGTGGTAAGATCCATAACCAGGTCTTCTCGAATAGGGTCGATAGGCGGATTGGTTACCTGAGCAAACAGCTGCTTGAAATATCGAAATAGAGGCTGTGGTTTCTCGCTGAGTACGGCCAGCGAAACGTCATCTCCCATGGAGCCCACAGGCTCTTCGCCGCTGATAGCCATGGGTCGCATGAGAGTCATTACCTCTTCCGAGGTGTAGCCAAAGGCTCGCTGACGCTCTCTAATGCTATCATGATCTGGCTGATAAACAAACGGAGGATCCGGTAACTGGCTCAGACGAATCATCTGAGTATCGATCCATTCCAGGTATGGCTTCTGATCAACTATCTGGCCTTTGATTTCTTCGTCGTCGACGATTCGTCCCTGCTCCAGATCGATCAAAAACATTCTACCTGGCTGCAAGCGACCGCTGCGAGCCACGTTGGAAGGCTCCACCGGTAGAGTTCCTACTTCGGAGGACATGATAATCAATCCATCTCTGGTTTCCAGATACCGAGCCGGGCGAAGACCATTTCGGTCCAGGGTAGCTCCAATCACTCGACCATCGGTGAAAGCCACAGCGGCTGGCCCATCCCAGGGTTCCATCATGGTTGCATGGTATTCGTAGAAGGCCCGTTTTTCAGGACTCATTCCTTTTTTCTTACCCCAGGCTTCCGGAATCATCATCATCATTGCATGGGGCAATGATCGACCGGCCATGTACAGAAGCTCCAGCACTGTATCGAATGTGGCTGAATCGCTCTGACCTTCCATGATGATTGGCAGCATTCTACGGAGATCTTTCCCATAGTAGGGACTTTCCATAATCATCTGGCGGGCAGCCATCCAGTTGATATTACCCCGGAGAGTGTTGATTTCTCCGTTATGGGCAATCATACGAAACGGATGAGCCAGATCCCAGGTAGGAAAGGTATTGGTAGAAAAGCGCATGTGGATCATGGCCAGCGCGGATTCCATATCCTCTGCTTTTAGATCCGGATAAAATTCAGGAAGCTGCTCGGAGAGAAGCATTCCTTTATAGTTGATAGTGCGGCTGGAAAAGGAAGGTACATAGTACTGACTGCGATCCAGCTTATGCTCTGCACGTACTCGACGGTCAATCACCCGTCGAATTAGATACAGTCTTCGTTCGAAATCGCTATTGGTTTCCAGATCGTCGGATGCCTGGATAAAGCATTGCTTGAACACCGGCATGGTGGCCCGGGCCCCTTCTCCGCAATGTTCTTCATCAATAGGAACGTCTCTCCAGGCCAGAAAGGTCTGACCTTCATCCATCACCACTTTTTCGATGATGTTTTCCACCGCTTTGCGGACGGTTCGATTCTGTGGAAGGTAGACAAATCCTATGGCGTAGCGGCCTTCCGGAGGTAAAATGATATCACAATCTTCCTTGGCTACTCGGCGGAAGAATTTATCGGGAATCTGAAGCAATAAGCCAGCGCCGTCCCCGGTCAGTGGATCCGCCCCCACAGCTCCTCTGTGCGCCAGGTTGCAAACAACCTGAAGGCCCATATCTACAACCTTGCGGGATTTGACGCCTTTGATATCGGCTACGAAGCCCACGCCACAGGCATCGCGCGCCATATCCGGGTCAAAGAGTCCGCTTTTCTGCGGTATAAAATTCCGGTTGCCTGCATTTTCCATATTCATACTATCCTACAAACAGGGAACTTCCCCATCCTGACCAGAGTCCAAAATAGCTCGTTTCCTGTAAATGTACTAAATGAGAGCCCTATCGTCCTTGCTTTCGTACAGCCGTTTGAGCCCAAAATTTTACAATCTAGCCTGTTTGCCCTGGCCAGTTTCTCTTCGAGTTGCCTGGCTTTGCAGCATTCTGGCTATTGCATTCCTGGTCCCTTTGAACCCGATTCAGGCTCAGCCAGATTCGGATCTAGAACAGGAAGATTGGCGGATTGTTGCCCGAGGGCAGCCGCTGGAAATGCCCGGCTACGATTTGTTCAGCGTCAAGATTGTGAACGAGGCCGATGAAGACCGTAGCGTGCTGGGGCTGATTCATCTGGCCAGCCGATCCAGCTCCGGAAATCCCGGAAAAACCGCCAAATGTCAGTTTTTTGCCTCCGTGCCTGCAGGCAAGTCGGTTGAGATTCAGGTTCCCTGTGTCTGGGAAACGGAAAAAGGCGGTCAGGCAGACTCAATCAAGCTGGAAATCGAAAAGAGTTATCCCTTTCTACTGGAAAGCGAAGATCCGGAAGGCTGATACTTGCCTGGCGGTGCATCGGCAATGGGTGTATTGCGGGTTCAGCCTGTAGTCAAGTCCAGTTATTGAATTGGTGGCCATTCATCCGGTTCCGGCCGCTAAAAAAAGATCCGAAACATCTGCACCGAGCCCTGACTCTGGCAGGACGTCAACGTGACAGACAAGATGGAACTATTCAGCTATCGTCTTGCCTGAACCGCGGATCTTTGATCTTCTTTTCCCAGTAACTCTCTGGCAACGCCATGCGTACACTATGAGCCAGATGGTCCGCCGATATAGCATCGATTCGGCCAACCTCAAATCCAATGTTCTGCTCGAGTAAATATACGTAAACGTTAGGGCCTCCGAAAACTTCATCCACTGGAGAGCAAGTGATTCGTAGATCGTAAGGATAGTATTCTATCAGTCGCTCTTTCAAATGGTTGAGGTGGATCGCATAGCTATCGTCAAATCCGTTCCAATCAGAAAGCAAAACTACCACCAGTCGTACCCTTTCGTCAGATGCTTTCTCTGACGCTCATCACGTATCATCTCGAGTTTCACTCGAATCTCATCTGCGATTGCTTCCGGACGCTTATCCATATGGTCCCGAATCACAAGACTTGCCTTCTCCGCGGGTACCTCCACAACCAGGGCCTTCCCTCTTGAATCCACCGCTGGCTGCACCTCAGCCAGCATTTCCAATGGCTCCTCTCCTAGAAGGGACAACTTAAGAGAATCCGTGTAACGTTCTTCCTCCGAAGAAAAGCCAGTCCACTTTGTCAGCATATTCCCCCCTATCAATAAACAACCATATACCGGACTACATTTTTACTAATTTTCTCCTACTATATACTCAGGAGAGAATAGACTCAAAGGATAATGGAAGCAGTTCCTGGATCCAGGAATTCTGTAGCGACGCCAACGCTCCGGAGCGGAGCGATGACTCCCTATGGTTTTAGATCTATGGAATCCCATCGAGTCGAGATGCACGTAGATCGAGAGGAATCGACTTGCTATCAGGAGCCAGGTTTGTCCCTGCGCTACCCCAATTCAACCAGGCATAATTCCAAGCAAAAATCCCATGGATCAGCTATACTTCAATTCTCCTGGAATCCCAGGGATTCGTTCATTTCGCATCCGGCGACTAAATACCCAGCAGGAAACCTCGAAGGCCACCACTCGAACGTTAGATTGAATTATTTTGTAGGAGCCCGGTTTAATCCCTTGACCCAGCCTAAATCTCCATCCATAGAAGAAGTGCAACGTCCGATGCAAACGTGCTACGGATTATTTCAGATATGAAGGCCGGGATTCAAAATATCACCCTACTCATTCTGTCAGGAGCATTCTATATACTGAGCTGCCGCGCTCCGTTGGAATGCAGGTTGGATGACCCTTCCTGCGCCCCGGTAGCCGCTGCAACATTTTTGCTCGTCCCGAAGGATCCGGGCCCCCTTTTTGCCGCTTCAAGAGGCACTAACGCTGCGGTAAGGGTAGATGAATTTAAGAGTGGGCAACTGAGTATCTATCAGCCCGGGGCTTCCATCGACGGCCCGCAGGGCATAGCAGCGGATTTCCAGGGAAACATCTATATCTCGTCGGGGAACATCGACAGCGTGATGCGTATTCAGGATATGTCGGGAAGTGGCCAGATGATTTATAACCCTGGTATTGCGACTCTGGATCGTCCCACAGGGATGGCAGTAGATTCTATAGGCCGCATCTATATTTGTTCCCGGGATACCGATTCCCTGATCCGAATCGATCATATAGATGGCTCTGGTCTCGTCATTTATCAACCGGGAATTGCAATTCTGGATGGTCCGCAGGGTGTGGCAATCGATGGGCTGGGGCGCATCTACATTGCATCAGGTTTGACAGATTCAGTGGTGCGCATTGATGATATGAGTGGGGCCCGTCAAACTATCTATGCTCCGGGGGCTGCGACAATATCTGCACCAAAGCGCATAGACATTGATCCGTTCAATCGAATATACATTACGTCCGAAGTCGATGATAAGTTGATCCGAATCGATGATATGCTGGGTTCCGGACTAGTGGAGTATTCCCCTGGCACAGCTATACTGGATGGCCCGGTGGGAGTGGAAGTGGATATTAATGGGTGGATTTATTTGACTACTCTGGTAGGAAAAGGCATTTTGCGAATAGAGGACATGCTGGGAACCAATGCCACAATCCTGGACCCCGACGATACTCAGCTAGATTTCCCTCAGCAAATCGAATTCATCCGATAGCTCCGGGCAACCTTAATTCAAATAGCACCAGACTGATGCCTGCCAGACGGCAGGACATCGTCTTGCATCAGGGTTTCGATTCTGGCTATTTAATCCGATCCGGCGTTACCCATTCGTCCCAGGAATCGCTCCAGCCAGTGTAGTGGATGTAGTACTGGCTACAGTCATCCTTTACTTTGAGAATCTGAGCATCGTACCATTTTCCTTTCCACATTACCTGAACCGACTGAGCTACATCGTATTCGCATTCGGCGGTGTTCACAGGCACAGGGCTGGCATCTGGTGCCGTAGATCGAACCGGCATAGCCATTACAGCAGAAAGACCGCCAGCCAGCAGAAATGAGATCAACAATGCACGAAACGTATTCATAGACTCCTCCTCTTTCGGGCACTGATTCTGGTGCCGGACGAGAGGCCTTTCAATACTTTTTTCCTTTTTTCTGCTCCGAGTAAGTGAGGAATCGATGAATTCCGGGCCTATTCCCGGCCGAAAGCACAGGCCCTTTCTGCGCGCTTAGATGCCCCGACTGATATGTTCCACGAGAATTCTTGATCCGATTCCCAGGAGTATTACCCCGCCCAGAGCTGCAGCATAGCGATCCAGGGGCCCTCGGGAATAGCGCCCCAGGATAACCCCCAGAAGAGTCATGATCGCCGCTACCAGTCCTATGCAGAGCACTGGAACAAGAATGCTTACCGACATGACCGAAAAGCTCAATCCAGCAGCCATTGCATCAATGCTGGTTGCCACAGAAAGGGTAAGAAGGCCCTTCCAGGTCATGACCCTGGTTATATCCTCCGCACCATCGTCCTGCCAGGCTTCATAGAATAGATGCAGTGCAATAATTGCCAGTAAGCCAAAGGCCACCCAGTGATCGAAAGGAGCAATCAAATCCGTGAAAGCCCTTCCTCCTGACCAGCCTAGAAAGGGCATGAAGCCCTGGAAAAAGCCAAATAGAATCGCCATACGTATGGCTTCAGCAGCTGAAGAGACTCGCTTGCCCAGGCTGGCAGCGAAGGCCACGGCGAAACAATCCATGGCCAATCCCAGAGAAATCAATCCAATATCCAGAAAATCCAAACCATGCCAGCGAAGAGCTACCTGCCGCCCCTCGCAAGAAAAAGTTCTGCGCCCTCAGCCCAATCTTATTGGCTTGACACGAATGTGACTTACACTGTAAGTTTCCGACTCCCAAAGATTCCCCGGAGAAATTGCAATGAATCAGGACAGAACAGAATTCAGGAAAATCGCCCGAATAACCGGAGTATTCTATCTGTTAATCATACTGTGCGGAATGTTTGCAGAAGGAGCTGTAAGAGCCCAGATCATTGTTCCAGGAGATTCTGCCGGAACAGCAGCCAATATACTGGCGCAGCAGGGACTCTTTCGCGCTGGAATTCTTGCGGATCTAGTTATGATTGTTTGCGATGTCATTGTAGCTCTGGGCTTTTTCGTTCTGCTCAAGCCCGTAAGCTCATCTCTATCTTTACTGGCCGCTTTCTTTCGATTAACTCAGGCGTCCATTCTTGGGTTGAACCTTATCTTTCTCTGGATGGCCTTGAACATCAACCTGGGCCCCGACGTATTCGATTCCACACAATCTGCTGATGCCAGCCTTGCCCTGACGTTTATGAATGCCCATGCCACTGGATACAAGATTGCTCTTGTATTTTTCGCTGGAAGCCTATTGGTCCAGTCCTGGCTTTTTCATCGCTCGGATCTGTTTCCTGGATGGATTGCGATTCTGATTCTGATTGCAGCAGCTGGATATCTCATAGATACAGTAGCCACCATCGGGCTGGCGAATTATTCCGAGCATGCAGATCTTTTCGAAACGATTGTAGTTGTAGCAGCCCTGGCCGGCGAAGTGCCGCTATGCTTATGGCTCCTGATTAAAGGCGTGCGAAATCCTGTCTGAGCGCGTTTGTAATCCGCTGGCCCGCATCCAATTATGTGGCCTGATCTATCTTTTCCCGGGAACCAGCACGATGACCTTTTCATCGCATTCAGAAATGGCCGGTTCATTATCGGGGCCTCCCTGATTCCTGAAAACCAGCACTCCAGCGGAAGCATCGAAGTTCGCCGATGCCACCTCATCCAGATAAATCCATTGTTCTGTGGCATTTGCATGGCCGGAAACCGCAGTCCGGGCCCCGCTTAATCGGAAGGTTAGCTCACCTGCATCGTTTCGCTCAATGATGAGTGAAATACTGCACTCGCTGTCCTCTCCCTGGGACCAGTGGCCCAAATATCGCTCTTCCAGGGATTCCGGCACTGGCACGAGAGGCGTTTCTTGATCGCTTTGCGGACCTCCCCCCATTAGCGATGCGCAAAAAGCCAGGATACAACCAAAGGGCCCCAGAGAATTCATCATTATAGAAGCGGAGAATCAGAAAGCTGAGTCAAGAACATATGTCTGTGCCTGGGTCTGCTGGAAGCGAACGGATGAGACCTGGAAGCCGGTCCAAGGCTTTCCGTCGCACCAGTCCAGAATCCTGATGGCTGCTTTTTCCTTGATTTGAATTCAGGATCTGACCCGATCAGGTATGCGCCGAGCAATGATATCCATTCTGATCCTATTGCATGGTTCTGGATTCATTGCAATTTCAGGCTGCACCTTACAGAGTCGACCGGACCTGCCAGATCCAGAAATCGGTTTCAACGGTTTACGACTGGGAATGAATTTGAACCAGTTCCAGGCGTGGGTGCTTTCAAATAATTGTTTGATTTATCGAGGTACCGGGTTGCCCGTCACCCAATCCAACCTGGACGATCTTCTACTGGGAGAATACCGAAAGAATCGACCTGTCTATTCTGGAATCTATTACCGTATTTCGCAGACTTGTTCCAATGGCTCATGGAAAGGTATTCAACAAGTAGGTATCTTATGGACTGAGAGACCAAAGCCAGAACGTATCTTCAGGATTACTGTGAAATTCTCGAATCGTTTTCTTTCTCTTGCGAGACGCAGAGCTTATGCGGAGTTCGGCAATCGCGATTCCACTTCCTGGTCGCTATTTTCAAGCCCGGAAGCGCAATGGAAGTTTGGACCATCACTGATAAAGGCGTCGGGCCGCGAGGTTCCCGAGGTTACAGCCAATCTATTCGAGAGCGGTGAAATTGTTATTGAGAACCATCGCTATATGAAGGAATCGATTCTTGCTGCCATCGAAGCCGGTGTTCCGAAAGAAGATATCCCTTACTGGTAGTCGCAGGCCATCCCTATCGATATTAAGTCCTGCAGATCTTAATAAAGTCAATGCAGCCGACGACCAACCTCCCTGCTCGTCGATACCGGCCCTTACTGAAAGAGCGAAAGTGATAATTCTTCTGAAATCAACTTTAGCAACTCCATTCCCGCTTCGCTGTTTCCATGGGTTCCCAGACGCGGCGCAAATGCAGCGATAGACATCTTACCAGGAACAATTGCCAGAATTCCGCCGCTTACGCCACTCTTGCAGGGAAGACCGATCTCGATAGCCACTCGCCCCGCATAGTCGTAGGTTCCGCAGGTAGTCATCAATGTAACAATGGCACGACAACTTTCCTCGTCTACGATTCGCTTCTGCGTAAGGGGATCAATACCTCGATTTGCCAGAAACAGCCCCATGCGTGCCAGCTGGCGAACATTGGTCAATGTGGAGCACTGCATGAAATAGGTTTCCACTGCTGTGTCCACATCTTCGATCCAGCCATACTGTTTCAGGAAATTGGCCATGGCGCGATTCCTGTAGCCCGTTTCCGATTCGGATCGATGGGTATCCACATCCATAACGGGCTTCTCCTCGCATATTTGTTCCAGAAATCCCAGGAAATTCGCATAGCTGCTTTTCGCATTCCCACCCGGAATCATACTGCTTACTGCTATGGCACCGGAGTTCACGAATGGGTTTCGGGGCTTTCCATGCTCGGATTCCATGGGAAGCATGGAAAAGAAAGGATTCCCGGTGGGCTCAAAGCCCACTGTATCGAAAACGGCAGCCGCATTTTCCTGAAGCACCAGAGCAAGACTGAATGCTTTACTAACGCTTTGGAGTGTAAACTGAGTCTCTGCATCGCCGTAGGAACATTGATTCCCCTGTAAATCAATTACAGAGATGGCCAGCAAATCCGGATTAATTCGGGCCAGCTCCGGTATGTAGGTAGCCACCTCGCCGGAGGGAGCAGATTTTCGCACGGTTTCATAGGCCTTTTGCACGGCTGCTTCGGTTGTTTTCACATATCCATGCTTGCGTTCGCGCTGTGCGGGTCAAAGGATCTTTGTAACTGAAAAATACGCCAGTTAATTGGAAGGGATCAAAGATGCTGGAACTATGAGTTCGTCCCGGGCCGTCGCATTACCGGCCGGAAATGAAAAATCCGGAAAGAAAGTGCCGAAGTCCACCGTTCGCACCGCAGCAGCATTTCCGCCGCTGTCCTGTCCAATGACGTAGAAAAAGCCATCTGCATAAGTGATGTTCTGCACACTGGAGAGAGCAAGACTGGGCGCTGTTGGCGATGAATTCCAGTTAATTCCGTCTGTAGAAAGCATGAATTGATCGCTACCAACGCAAAAAACAGCGAAGATCCCACTGCCATAAGCAGCTTCATTGCAAAGAGAGGCCCCGGTTAACGGATGAACACTCCAGTTAGCCCCGTCTGTGGACCGAACCACCTGAGTCCCGGAATTGTCTACCAGGACAATAATATTTCCGTTTATGGCTACACCCGAAACATCCGGTGAAACCCCGGTTCCAGAGACAGTATAGGAACCGTCGGATTCCCGACGATAGAGGAATGGATCCGAAAAAATGGAAGCATAAAAGCTACCATTATACAGAAAGCAACCTCCCGGCGATCCGACCGTGGGCTGACTTATAGCCCAATTGCCGTCGGGACCGTTGTAGTAAACTTCTGCTTGAGGCGTATTGGATCCACAACTAGCATAATCGCCTGAATCCAGCACTTCAAGTCCGCGAAGCGACGCACCGGTGGTTGTGAAGGCTGGCTGCCAGTTTGATTCCAGAGATCTGGACTCAATAATATATTGATTAGGTCCATTGTTTCCGCCAGCCAGAATTCTGGTGGCACTGACGATCTTTATATGGGAATAGTTTGTCGCGGGATCGCCTGGAGTTATTTGTTGATAGCTCAACCCTCCGTCTCTGGACACCCAGATCACTCCTGCGCTTCCGGCATAAGCAATAATCTTTTGCGGAATGAAGATCGCACCCAGAAGGGCATCATTGCAGGAAATGTCCCCGTCAAGACAGTCGATTTTTGCGAGATCGCAGGACGGAAATGTCCCCAGAACCAGAAGCGCAGACAGAACCAGCCGAGCACGCAGCGATCCATTTACATCTGCCCGCCTAACTGAAGGATTCAGACGTCTGCGGTAAATCATTCGCGAAGTTTAATGGCATGCGAAAACCTCGCGAGAAAAAAAAGAAAAAAATGTAGTAATTATCGGCCAGGTACGGGTGCGAATTTCGCAATCCTCTGGTAGTCTTTTCCGATTCTGGATTTCAAATGAGATGAAAAAGAAATCGTTCCATCGGATGCGCTGGATTACTCACGAAATCCAGGGAATGCGGCCCCTACAATCCTGCTCGCACCAGGTCATGGATTCGCAGAAGCCCTACCGGATGTTTGTTTTCGTCGATTACAGGAATAACGCTGATTTGCGATGGACGGTCTTCCATAATGCGCAATGCGTCCAATGCCATGGTTTCTCGTGTAATGGCTATGGGATTGGCTGTCATAATATCTTTTAGATCGCGCTCCAGAACATTTCCGAATTTCAGAATAGCCCGGCGAATGTCTCCGTCTGTGACCAGGCCAACTACTTCATTTTTCTGGTTTACGATCATTGCGCCGCCCTGGTTGGGTCGAGTCACAGCTTCCAGAAGCTCCGTCATACTGGCATTCTCATCGCACACAGGCATGATTTCCGGAGTATCCAGCAAATCCTCTACCTTGAGTAACAGGCGCTTGCCCAGTTGACCCGCTGGATGATAGAGCGCAAAGTTCTCTGGCTGAAACCCTCGTTTTTCGGACACAGCCGTGGCCAGAGCATCTCCCACTACCAGAGATACAGTCGTGGATGCTGTAGGCGCCAGGTTCAATGAATCTGCTTCGCGACTGACACTGGCTCGAATGATCACTGTAGACATGCGACCGGCCGATGAATCTGGATTTCCGAGAAGGGAAATCACCGGGTTGCCCATCTTTCGAATTACCTGGAGCATCTGAACCACTTCATCGGATTCACCGCTCTTGGCCAGGAGCAGTATTACATCGTTTGGTTGCACCACTCCCAGGTCGCCATGCAAAGATTCGCCTGGATGTAGAAAAAAAGCAGGAGTTCCGGTGGAGGAGAAGGTGGCCGCCAGTTTTTGTGCGATGAGTCCGGACTTTCCCATTCCGGAACAAACCAGCTTTCCTTTACAGTTCAGAATCAGTTCGCAGGCCTGTTCCACTGAGCCAGGATCAATCAGTTCTCCGTTAGATTGGAGTTCACCGATTTGCATGTAGTAACTGTTCTTGAATAGTTCAAAAAAACTCATAGATCTTCCAGCTCCAGGTCCATGGGATCCAGCGTAGCAGTCATTACGTGGCCAATGCTCTTTAATACTACGTATACTGTGTTTCGACTGTTTACTTTATTCACCAGCCCGGTCAAACCTTTGAGCGGTCCGGATCGCACACGAATAGGCGTGCCTTCGATGAATCCCACGTATGGATCTACGCGAATGGACTCTGCATTGTTCACCAGCAAGCGAATGTTTTCAATCATCTGAGGCAGAATCACCACGGCCTGACCTTCGGCACGAACCATATGCACTGTGCCGGCTGCCTGGAGTGCGCGCACCTTTTCCCTTATATAATTGATGCGCACAAAAATATAGCTCTTGAGAAGTGGAGTCTCTATGACCTTGGTTCGATCGGACCACTGGCGCTTTTCGGAAATCAGAGGTAGATAATTTTCGATTCCCAGTCGATCCAGGGCCAGACTCAGTTTTTTCTCTGCCCGGGCTTTTGTGTACAGAGCAAACCAGTCCTTTTGTTCTGGATCGTTATGCTCCTGCAGCCGTTCCCTGGCCTGGTCCACATCCAGGTGGTCCTGTAATAGTTCCAGATTGCTCTGGTGCATACTGTCAGGGTAGAAAATGGGAGTTCTCGGCCAAGTCAGAATTGGCCGCAATTCCTGCCGCAACTCATCGAAACATCACTGCTGAATATCGGCAGGCCGCACAGGACTCTCGGCCTGCACCCCCACCTTCATCTTTTTTCCCAGTATTTCCTGAATTCGGTGGGATTCCAATTCTCCTGCCGGTCGCATGGGTAGTATATCTGCCTCAGAGATTGTATGGCCTGCGGCCAGGTCATGCCTAAAATACAACGCCCGTCTTCCACCGGATCGCACCCCCTCCTCTGAAGGCATGCATCGTTTGATTCCGTCCCCCATGGCCTGCTTCAATAGGTCAAGTCTCTGTCGCAGCGAGGAAAAATCCTCCGGAGTGGAGCTAAGTTTATGATCCGGTCCCTCCATATCTCGATCCAGGGTGAAATGCCGCTCAATGGCCACTCCGCCCAGGGATGGCATTTGTAAACTTAAATCCAGGTCCATGCAGTGATCGCTAATACCGGTGAGGCATTTATACTTTCGCTGCCAGAAGGGAATGACCTGCAGGTTATAATCAGCGGCCTTCGCAGGATAGGATGAGACGCATTGAAAGAGAAGTGTAGGAGTTCCAATCCATTGAATGGTTCGTTCAATCTCCTCTTCGTTAGAAGCACCGGTAGACAAATAGATTGGTAGCTTTCTTCGCAGCACGGAATCCAGCAAAGGCTTGCAGGTTAAATCCGTAGAAGCAATCTTCACGGGAAATTTTCCCAGACTTTCATAGAGATCCAGAGACGGCTCATCGAACACTGAACAGAGAAAGTCTATGCCGTTTTCCTGGCAGCTCTGAACGATACGCTTCCAGGAGGATGCAGAAAGCTCGAATTGACGAAAGAATTCCTGCAGGGAACCCGGAGGCTGATCCCCCAGGCTGGCCTTTCCATTGATGAAAAATCTGGAATCGAAAAGTTGAAACTTGGCGCAGTTCGCGCCGGATCTGGCCGCTGCCTCCACCATTTTCAAAGCCAGCTCCTCGCTGCCGTTGTGGTTCAGGCCAATCTCGGCAATCAAATATACCGGTTCATTGGGTCCGATGGAATGAAACTCAGTGCGCATACTTCATCATCGGAGTGATTTCTACGAGCACCCAGCAGTTTACTGCAGCTCAGCATGCAAGGATTTTGCGATTCACTCGGGAAACGGGCATCCCATAACCGGGCCAAATGCGGATAGAATAAGTTCAACTGACAATACTGCAATCAGGGATAGAGAAAATTGGCGATCATCTGCATTCCAGCTTCGGTGGCAAATGACTCGGGATGAAACTGGATGCCTTCCATGGGATATTCTTTATGACGTATTCCCATCAGCTCCGGTTCCGCCTCCAGGGTTCGCGATGTAACCTCGAAACAATCTGGAAGCGAATCCTGCTCCACAATCAAAGAGTGGTATCGCATCACAGAAAGCTCGTCCGGTAAATTGCGAAATACTCCCTTTCCATCGGTGGATACCGGCGAAGTCTTTCCATGCATGGGCAGGCGGGCTCGTTTCACCACACCTCCATAAGCATAGGCCATACCCTGCATTCCCAGACAGACCCCTAGGACCGGAGTTGTACGGGCTGGACCTTTGAGGATGTCCAGGCAAACACCGAAGTAGGCAGGATCTGCTGGATCCCCGGGCCCGGGGGAAAGAATTATTCTTTCATAGCCACCGGATTCTACGCCGGCCAGATCGATTTCATCGTTTCTGAAAACGTCCAGCTTGAACTCACCGCTTCTATCTTCCAGAAGCTCGCCTGCGAACTGGTATAGATTATAGGTAAAACTATCGTAGTTATCGACAATCAGAACATTCATCGATTGCCTCCTGCCTGATTGGAGCCGTTACTTGCTCCCTGGTCGATACCATTTTTCCCGGGGCCGCTTTGAGCGGCACCATCTTCGAATCTTTCCAGTGTTCGCACAATGGCAGCCAGCTTGTTTTCGATTTCCCGAAACTCATAATCCGCGTCAGAGTCGAATACGATTCCGCCGGATGCACGGGCGAAAGCCTTATTTCCGTTCACAAATAGCGTGCGAATTGGAATGGCAAATGTACAATCTCCATTCCATCCAAAATGCCCCACGGCCCCTCCATAGGGCCCTCTGGGAGATTTTTCGATTCGTTCAATAATTTTCATGCTCTCCACTTTGGGTGCCCCGGAAAGTGTTCCCGCCGGAAATGTGGCTCGCAGACCATCGAACATATTCATATCTTTTCGAATAATACCCACCACTTCGCTGGAAATATGCTGAACATGTGAAAACTTACGAATGTCCATTAAACGGCGAACCTTCACAGTTCCAAATCGCGCCACTCGGCCCAGATCATTTCTATGTAGATCCACCAGCATATTATGCTCTGCGATCTCTTTGGGATCGTTCAACAGTGACCTGGCATTGCTCAGATCTTCGCCTTTATCCGGGGAGCGTCGGGTGGTGCCCGCCAGAGGATAGGTTTCCATTTCTCCCTGGCGAAGTCGAAAGACCAGCTCCGGGCTGGCTCCAATAATCTGTCTTTCGCCAAATTTTACAAAATACATGTACGGCGATGGATTCACTTCTCGAAGAGCTTCGTAGAAGGCCATGGTGGAGCCATCCAGCTCATAGTTCACCTGAAATCCTATCTGGCACTGAAATGTATTTCCGGCCCGAATCTCTTCCAGGGTCTGTTCCACCATCACTTTATGCTGCTCGGCTGATCTGGTTTTTTCCAGAAGAGTGGCTTTCAGCTTTCCGGATTCCGGCGGTTTCTCTTCCATCCATTTTTGTACCAGCTCGGAGCGGTCTCGGTCATAATGGAAATAGAATACTTCGCCGGTCATCTTATCGTAGACCAGACCATCCGTATAGATTCCAAACACAAACGGATCGAAGTCTGGATGAAATCTAAGTCCCAGACCTGGCTCAAAGAAATTTGTAGCATCGTAGCCCAGATAGCCTACCAGGCCGCCGCAATAGTTACGCGAAATGCTGTTATCCGGCATCCATTCCGAAATCATCTCATAGGGATTTTCAGATTCGTAAAAATCCGATTCCAGAACCGAATAAGGGCTATCCGGAGTTGTATCGATCCTCTCGTAATGCAGCCCGTGACTCTGGGCTCTTAGTACTACCTCTGGCAGAAATCCGATTACAGAATACCGACTATCCGAAGATCCTTCTTCCAGGGATTCCAGAAAGAAACATGTATGGCTGTGCCTTTCAATGATGCGAAATAGACCAAAGAAATCCAGGGTATGATGAATTCTATTATACGTTGGCTTGAGCGGTAGATCCCATCGAGGCAAACCGCCAGCGGCCGGTCTTTGCTTTCGATTTGGTTGTTGACTCATCAGTTTTCTTTCCCGTAGCGATTCGGTCTCAGCTGCTCCAGCTTCTGGCGAATTCGCTCTTCCTGACCCAGTGGGTCCGGTCGATAGAAGGCCTGTTCATCCCAATCATCCGGAAAGTAGCTCTGTTCCACATAGTGGCCCGGAAAATCGTGAGGATACTGGTAGCGCGCCTTACTACCTGGTTGAGTTCGATTTTTCAAATGTGCTGGAACTGTAACCCTTTTTTTTGAGACCTGCTCCATAGCAGCATTAATGGCAAGATACGATGCATTGCTTTTGGGACTGGCTGCCAGAAAAGTTGCCGCCTGAGCCAGGAGGATTCTGGCCTCTGGCATTCCAATCTTACTTACTCCCTGAAATACAGACATGGCCAGAGTCAGTGCAGTGGGACTTGCATTTCCAATGTCCTCGGAAGCCAGAATGACCAGTCTGCGAGCGATGTACACCGGGTCCTCGCCGGATTGAAGCATGGTAGCCAGATACAGCAGAGCTGCATCTGGATCGGAACCGCGAATGCTTTTTATAAAAGCAGAAATGGTATCAAAATGCTCATCCACTCCATAGGAAAAGCTCAGCTCCGGCAAATCTCCATCAAAACGAATCTCGGCACGATTCGCAAACACCGCATCACTGGCCAGATTCTCCAGGATTCGAATCAATCGCCTGGCATCTCCATCGGCGGCCTCCAGAATTTTTTCCAGGCTGCCTTCCTCAATAGACAGTGAATGCTCCGCAAAACCCTTTTCCAGCACTCTACCTGCGATTACCTTGAGATCATCCTTTTTCAGCTTTTCCAGATAGTATACAGTGCAGCGGGAAAGCAGAGGACCGATGACCTCGAACCTGGGATTTTCCGTAGTAGCTCCAATAAGCAGAATGCGGCCGGACTCTGCACTTTCCAGAAGCGAATCCTGCTGAGCTCGATTGAATCGATGGATCTCATCCAGAAATAGAAGAGCACCTTCCATGTGGCTGCGAGAGGCTTCCAGAACCTGTCTCACCTCTTTTACGCCGCAGCTGACGGCACTCAAGAAGAACGAAGGTCTTTTCCAGTGCGATGCAAGGATGGTGGCTATGGTAGTTTTTCCGGTGCCCGGCGGGCCGGATAGAATCAAAGAATGAGGAGGTAATCGCTTCAAGCGCTGAAGCAAGGTTTCATGTCCTACCAGCTCATCCCAATCACCAGGACGCAACCGCTGCGCCAGAGGCCCATCCGAAGGCCTCTGGAACAAATCCCCTTCCCCGAACGGGGAATCAGGAGCGGACATTTCGGTTGGCTACGCTTTCGCGTACATCTTCCTGCACCCGGTCCAGAACTCGAATCACATCTTCAATGAGAGCTTCCTGAGATTCAGGATCGCCCATATCTTCCATGATGTTGCTCACAGAATTCTGAAGAATGCGGCTGAGTCTTTCGGTGCCTTCGGGACCGGAAAGAGCTGCCTCCAGACCATCGTTTACGGTGGCATGCACAGACATCAGAATCAGACGCACAATGGGTCCAATGGGTGACAGAAGATATGGTTCCATCGCACGATTGATAGAGTAAGAAACCATTTCTGAAATCTGAGGTTGAATTTCAGGAATTACCTTCTTCGCCACACTGGCCATTTGATTGCTGAGCAGATTCTCCACTGCATCCCGGGTATCGCCTTCCATGCGAATTCCGGTGCGCTTCAGAGATGCTTTGGTCTGATCCAGAATGTTCAGAACCACGAGACCACTGATCTCCTCGGCAATAATACCGGCATTGCTTTTGATTATATCCGGTGCAAGACCATCGTCCGGAAGCCATCCGTTCTGGCGAATACGCATATAGAACGGTATAACACGTAGCAATCTGAACCAGGCCGCATGATGCGGAGGAAATAGATTGAACACTTCATAGGATTGTCGCACAGGGAAAAGATACCATTTGCGATAACGCTTCTGAACAATTGCCATTATCCATCGCGCAAGAAAGTCGAGCAAAAAGAAAAGTACGAACCATCGATCAATTAGATGAAAGTAGTCCTTCTTCTCTCCATCTTCGCCAATCCAGCGAAAGTAGTTCTGATTCATGAGATACATTACCTCTGAATCAAAGAACTTGAATTTATCCTGATAATTGTCCGGTGTCAGATTTTCCTGACTGAAAAATTCCCTGAATGCATCCTTGGCTGAATCGTCTTCATTGGGATACTCTTCGCGCATCTTGTTCTTGATGCGTTCCAGAACTCCGTCTTTTTCTGCCAGATAGAAATGACTGTCCACACCACGGCGGTTGATCATATCCACCGTCATCTCAATGAGAGTTTCACGGCTCTGCACGGAGGTCTGTCTGGCCTGAAGATTGGCCGGGTTTTCTGCAAGTTCGCCCAGCGCATTTTTTAGATTCTTGATTTCGTCTTTGTAGGAGTCTACAAATCGATGGGATTCAATACCCTTTACAGGGTCATATTGTTTCACCAGTCCAGGAGCATAATCCAGATACACATCCCGAAAGGTCATCCGGGCGTAGGGAATTTTCCAGAGGTAGGATGCGTCAAAAACTACCAGCGAAATATTGGCAAAAGCTACCAATGCGAAAAGAATTTCGTAGAGAGTAACTACTAACTTCTTCTCTTTTCGGGTAGATTGGTTCTGATCCCAGAGCTGCTCCAGAGCCCTTTTTTCCATGGGAGGAGAGTTTACAGTAGCGCGCCCTGCGGTAAAGTGGAAACCGATGGCCGCTATTAAAAAAGAAGAAAGTGCCGGATCGGGCCGAGCTGGCCTTTTCATTGTCCTGGAAGGCATCGATGGGTCCGGAAAAACCACGGCCTGGGAGTTTCTGAGGGAGGCCCTGGCTTCGGATGCGGATGTGATTTTCCTCCGCGAGCCCACAAATCTGCCCACAGGACAGAGACTACGTGCCTGTTTGCAGGGAAAATCGCCTGCTCCCGAAACAGATGATGGATGGATGGAGCTCTTTCTGGCGGACAGGCGAGCCAATGTTACAGAAAATGTGATTCCGGCTCTTTCTCAGGGCAAGGTTATTGTGCAGGATCGCTATATCTATAGCACCGCTGCCTATCAGTCGGACAATACAGATCGGGCCGTTGAACTTCTGGAATTACAGAAGGAATTTCCCGGACCGGATGGAATCATATTTCTGGATCTGACGCCGGAGCAGGCTCTACAGCGCATTGATAGCCGATCTGGCTCAGAAGGCAGAGAGCACTTTGAAACACTGGATAGACTGGAACGAATATATGCCAACTATCAGAGCATTCTACCGGAGAACTGCCATCGCGTGGATGCAATGAAGCCTGCCCTGTCAGTAGGCCAGGAGCTCCTCGACATGATTCAATCACTGCGATCGAGAATGAATGTCTGATTGATCCTCTCATCTGGCTTTTTTAAGGATCTTTTGATCCAATATCTTTTTCTGGAGAGTAATTATGAAGATTTATACAAAGACCGGCGACGCAGGCCAGACCGGCCTGGCCAACGGAAAGCGAGTATTCAAAGACCATCTGCGAGTGGAACTCTACGGAACCTCCGATGAGTTGAATTCCGTCATCGGCCTGGGGCTTTCCTTTCTGCAACAGGAGATGTCCGGAGGAAAGGTTGCCAGGGCTTCGTTCGAATCCGTTGAAGAACAGCTCCATGCCGTTCAGAGTTTGCTATTTGAGCTCGGAGCGGAACTGGCTGGCTTTCCCACCGAGGAAGGATCCATTCTGCAGAGCGATGTTGACCATATTGAAAGCTGGATCGATGAAATGAATCTGGCACTTCCGGAAATGAAGCAGTTCATTTTGCCAGGCGGAGAAGCCTCATCGGCACAGTTCCACATCGGTCGCACGGTCTGCAGAAGACTGGAGCGATTGCTGGTACATGCAAATCGAATGGGAGCCATGCCGGTGGAGGAAATCAATTCGGATGGCGCAAACGATATGACTCAAGGCGAAATCCTGGGTTCCACGGGTATGATCTGGGTAAATCGACTTTCGGATTATCTCTTTGTTCTGGCAAGACACTGCCAGAGACTGAACGGCGGACAGGACATTCCCTGGAAAAGTCGAATGCAGCGGCCTTCTCGAAAAAGAAAGTGAGCAGACAATGAAGTATTCAGCATCCACCGTCACAGAGTATCTGACTCAGATACCTCCGGAACGCAAATCGGCAATACAGCCAATTCGCAAAGCCATCAAGTCCGCCCTTCCGTCGGGATATCAGGAATTGATCCAGTACGGAATGATTACCTACGCAGTTCCCTTGAAACGTTATCCCGCCGGATACCTGGAAAAATCGGATACCCCGGTGCCTTTTTTGAGCATCGCCTCTCAAAAGAATCACATGGCCATCTATCTGATGTGCGTTTACGGAAAGGAAGAAGAGAATTTTCGCAAGAGATACAGAGAGTCTGGCAAGAAGCTGGACATGGGCAAATGCTGTATTCGATTCAAAAAGCTGGAAGACCTGGCTCTGGATGCAGTATGCGAAGAGGTTCGAACCTGGACGGTGGATCGATTTCTGAATAAATACGAACAGGGGCGAATGACGGCAAAGAAATCCAGCAAGGGGAAACCATTTCAGGTCTCGAATGCCAGCCTTAACTCTGCGAAAAAGAGGCCCGGTGAAGGAAAATCACCGCAGGGTTCGAAAGCCAGTCCGGCTTCCGTAAAAAAGAAGTCTGCAAAAAAGTCCGTAGCACGGAACTCAGCCAAAAAGAAATCCGCGAAAAAGACATTCGCCAGAAAGAAGGCGCTTCGAGTCTAACTTCAGTTTTCGCTGGAAAGATTGCGAATCTGGTCTCTAAGTCGAGCCGCTTCTTCGAAGTTTTCGGCCTCTACAGCCCGCTGCAACATGGCCTTCAGTCGATCCAGCTCGGAAACAGGCTCTGTCTCGCTTTCGCTTTCCTCTTCTACCAGGGATTCTTCAGCGGACTCTGCTTTTCCCTCTTCGCCTATGGTCACCGCCGCTTCTTTGTAGACCTTTTCATTCATATAGATGGGACAGCGAGCTCGAATGGCCAGTGCCACCGAATCCGAAGGTCTTGCATCCAGCTCAACAATTCCATCTTCGGACTGAATTACAATCCTGGCATAGAAGACGTTTCCGATGATGTCATTTATAACCACATGTAGAATCCTGGCTTCCAGCTCTCGAACCATCTGAATCATTAAATCATGACTGTTGGGTCTTGGAGGAGTAACTCCGTCCAGGGCGCTGGAAATGGAATAGGTTTCCAGAGGTCCAATAAAGATGGGCACAACCCGGGCGGATTCATCGGTGGTGGGCTTCAAAAAAATGGCAAATCCAACATTGGTTATGGATACGTCTGAAATAGTAACCTCAAATGCATTCTCTGGTAACATGCTATCTCCAGTTAACGAGGATGCTCCGAGACACCTCTGTCCGCAAATGTTTTTTGGAACTCTCCAGCATCAAAGTGAGCTTAACCGGGAAATAGTCTCGCTCCGGCCTGTTTTGCAGAATGCCCTCCTCTTTCTGAAGGACGGCCAGAAGTGTGCCCAGATAATCAAAGCACCATACCCCATTCTTTTCCAGTCTCTTTCCTTCCAGCTCGCCCCGGACTTCCATACCAGAAGTGGGATGCTGGATCAAATAGCTGCAATGTAGATCTTTTCTGAGCTCACTCCGCTCCTCCAGGGAAGCCTCCCTGTTCCAGCGCACCAGATAACCTACAGTAATGGGCGCTTCAAAATAGATGAAATAATTCCATTCTTTCCAGGTACCAATTTTGTGATCGTCAGAAACGGTGAATTCTACTGTCAGATGGTCGGACGCTGAATCCGATTGAAAGCCATGATCATTGCAGGCATCCGAGGCTGCATCGTAATCCGGGCAGAACTGGCTGGATTGTATTTCCAGAGGCCCGCCACAATTGCAGGAGCAGAGAAATACTACGGGTAGAAAAGCATAGAAGGCGTAAATGTAGAGAGGATGGTTCAATCGAAGTCTATTTTTCATGGAGTATATAGTATTTTTCGGAGCTGCGAAACGGATCAGGAGCTGATGTAGATCAATCGCATATCATTAAAAAGTGCAAGTACCTCGGCGTTACGAAAGAACTCTGGACTGTGCAAGAAGGGGCGAAAGGAGTATCTTTCGAAATAAAGCAGAGGTTCTGCGTAGATTCCACCATAGAGATAAACCCGATGAATATCATCCTCCAGACTGGTGCGAACAGCAGCAAACTCGGTAATATAGCCGGGATCCAGTTCTACCCTGGGCAAACCATACTCCTGGTATTTGTATTCCAGGGCCAGGCATCTCTTTCGAATATCCACCATCTCTTCGCGGCCTATTGGCCGTGCCAGAGAGAATATATGCATCTTTTCGCGCTCCGGAAAAGAATAGAGCGAAGGTACCGGATCCAGGGCATCGGTTCTGGCTTCAAAGTCGATGGTTCCGAACTCCGCAGTTACTCGTTTGCGCATCTCTTCAATAGCGCCATCTTCATCATAGCCGCATGCGATATACATCCTGGCCCCTGCGGGCTCAACAATCTCAGGTTTCCATTTACCGCTACCTACCATAGGCCTGCCGATTGTAGCATGGCAGTGGGCCAGGCCAAATAGAATTTGACCGGAAAAGGGAAAAATGAATGCTACAGACCATGACTCAGGACACCCGGGCCGGGGATCTGGCCTACGCCGATGCCAGAGATCGATTGGAAGCCGAGATTGAGCGATTTGCTCGCCAGAGTGGTCAAACAAGCCTGGAAATTCCGGCGATAAGCTTCGAAAAAGGGGAAACCAGATTCGAATTCTTACCGGAGGACCTTCCGGAAGAGAAAATACTGGAAGGGCTGAAGGTAATCAAGAATCACATTGAGCACATTCGAATCCATACCCTGGATCCTGGATATGTGGTATTTCAATCCCTGGGACCCAACCTTTATGACACGAAGCACTTTCTTTCCGGGATTAAATTCAAGTTTGTAAGCATCACCAATAACTATCGCGTAGAAGCCTCCAGGTCCGGCAACTTCAACGAATCGGAACTGCAAACCTGCATTGAACTCTTTCAACTATTCAATCCCGGTAAAAAAGAAACGGATCCTACCAAAAAGCTGGAACAATTGGGAGTCACCGTATTTCCTCCGGAAGCGAGCCAGGACTCCAACAATGGATCGGCCGGAACCAATCCCTGGGGTCCCATTGCAGGATACGATTCCATAAAACGAGAAGTTGAGGAATGCCTGCTTCTACCCGCCCGGCACATGTCTGTGTTCCAGGGTGTAGCTCAGCTCACCAGGGGAGACGGGGCAGCCAATCTTCCCGGTGCCATTCTATTCGAAGGACCTCCTGGAGTAGGTAAAACTACTATTGCCAGGCTGGCAGCTCAGGCAGCGGGATTGCCTCTTATTTATGTACCGGTAGAGAATATACTTTCCAAGTTCTACGGCCAGAGTGCTCAAAACCTGGCTTCCATTTTTGACACAGCCAGTCTATTTGAAAGAGGGATTCTTTTTCTGGATGAAATCGATGCTCTGGCCACCTCCAGGGAAAGCGGACTCTTTGAAGCCACTCGCAGGGTTCTATCCGTGCTTCTGCGAAAGATCGATGGACTGGATCGAACCGGTGGACTGCTTACAGTAGGTGCCACAAATAGAGCTGAAGACCTGGACCATGCATTGCTCAGTCGATTTGACCAGATTCTTAGATTTCCATTACCCAATGAACAGGAACGTTCGTCTATATTCCAGTCATATGCAGCTCATCTGTCGACAGAGGCCCTGGCTATCCTGGGACGGGAATCTGATGGGCTATCAGGCCGTACCATCCAGGACATCTGTGAAAGCGCGGAGCGCCGATGGGCCCGTACATTAATAGAAAAGAAGCAGGCACTTAGCACTCCAGAGGCAGAAACCTACATTCGGGTGCTCAAAGAGAAGAAAGCCGGAATGCTTTAATTTTTTTGTGCAGTGCAGCAAAAATGGATTTGACCGCAGTAAAGCACTCGTTACATTGATCCCAGCGTGCAGCGCAATAGCGCCAATCGCTTTTCGCATGAACACTCTTCCTGCCCCCGGATTCCCCCCCGGGGGTTTTTTTTGTACCCTGTCCCGCCCCTTTTTTCCAGGATTCCCCTTTTCTCCGGTCAGAGCTCTTTGCAGTGCACAATAGGCCAGGCTGTCCAAAGGCCCCTGCCGTTCGAGAACCCTTCCCGGATCCTGATCTCCCGCCCGAATCAACCACGTCTCCTGGCCAGAGCAGGCTGAACCTGATCTGGAACCTTCCCGTTTCCGCCCCGATCTACCGGATGGGCCGGAATTGGTAAAAAAAATGAAGAAAAAATAAAATTATGAAAAAAAATGATTGCTACTGACCGGCTGGCCAGTCAGTATAGAGGTATAGGAATTCCAGCGAATGGTTCAATCGCCCAATGGGGACCAATCTTCGCAGGATTTCTTATCCAGGGGCTGGCCACAGAATCAGCAAGGCCAGAGCGACGGACAGAAGCCACTGTACGGGTGGAAATTCGGCGTGACCTGGATGTTTTTATTGCGAAGGTCTACACGGAAGTACCAAAATAGAAAAAAAAGTAGATCGTATCGTTTTGCGAATAGGTGGCCATCGGCTGACTGTCCGGCCACTCAGGAAGGAGTGTGGGTATGAGGTTCATGTATTTAGGTGTGGTTCTGGCCATGCTATTCACAACCAGGTGCGGTGGCCAGGATGAGGGTTTACCAATTGCCATTTTTGAGCCGGTAGCAGAAGACCCTACCGACACGAGAACTCCTCTGAGCTCCAACCCGGGAGATATTGAGCTTCCGGATCCTCCTCCGACTTTTGGTAATTCAGGCCCGGAAGCCTTTTTGCGCATCTCACCTCTGGGACAGGAACACCATGGAGAATTTGAAATAGTATTCTCCCATCCCATGGATCTGGCCTCCATTCAGGCCGGCATCTCTCTGGTATCGGATGGCGGAGCCAGTCCAGCCGGACCTGCCCCCGGAGGTACACTGACATTTCTGAACTACAGGCAGGCCATTTTCACTCCCTATGCTCCTCTGAATGAGAATGAGGGGTATGAGGTGAATCTGCCGGGATCAGTCACCACAGTTTCCGGCGATCCTCTCATCTCAGACAGTCAACAGTTAAGCTTTCACACCCGTCCCTGGTTTGAAATGACTCATGCCATCAATGGCATGCCCCATGGACAGAGAGGTATTGGAATCGATAATGGCGGCAGCCCGGCGATCATTCTTACTTCCAACTGGACGAACGGCGACTTCATTTCCAGACTGAGTTTGCATAAACTGTCCGGCGGCGAATTCGAAATCTGCACCAATTGCAGCTCCGGTAGCACAACTATAAATCTGGGCACGTCGAGCCTGCCGCCGGATTCTGGCATCAATCAGTATTACTATCAGATAGAAGCAGAAGATGGAACGGTACGACATTACCCGTTCGCTTTCGCATACGGAGATATGGCGGCCACCCCTGCAGCGCTACAGGGCGGTGCCGCTTCCGTATTTCTGGACGGGCAATATCTACTGCCTACTCTAAGCCGTACCCTGGAGCGATTCGCCGGCCAGGACTTCCTGCTGAATGGCGATACATTTAACGATTTCGCCAATGCAGAAAGAACATCCACCAAGCGATCAGGATGCATTGGATACGGATCCTTTGATTTTATTCGCTCTTACGGAAATGGAACCGGAACCTACGGAGATGGCTACTGTGGCTATTTTGTGAGCAATGGGGCGGAACTTTGTGCTGACGTGGGACTTTTTGAGGTTTGTTCCGAAAGCGACGTTACCCTGGATGTTTATGTGACTGGAGTGAACATTCCAGGAGGCGTAGACGGAAACGAAAACATTGCAGCCACCATTTCTGTTCCGGCGGGAACCGAGGATGCGCGTGTGCAATTGAGCGCTCGAAAGGCCTACCTGGATCTAAGAATCCTAGCGAATTTAGAGGATGGTCTGGTTTGCGTTGGAGGATGCATTGTTTCCGAAAACACAAAGATTGAATTCAGCGCAAAAGCTGAATTGAATCGCGACCATCCCAATGACTTGAGAACATCCATCTCCCTGGCCGACATTGAATCTCTAAGCGATGGTAGTCTAAGGCTAACGATTAAGGAACCCTACGGTGCGCCCAACTTCATCTGGAGCGACTGGACCGATCATTTGACCGTGCATGATCTTAGCTTCGTAGACAGCACTAGCTGGGTGGCGGATCTACTCTCCAGCGTGGTGGAATCCATCGGAAACGATATTGTGCCTGCAGTGAAGCCAGGTATTGTTCGGGACGTTTTAAAGGATTTCAAGCAGAGAATCGCAGTAAATGTTTTGAATTCCTTTCTGAGTTCGCTTGCAACCCAGGGTGTAGAATTGAGCCTTCCTCCTTATTTGCCGGCGCCCTTGAATCAACTGGATCTGGCCGTACAGGTTCAGCTGGAACAAAATAATGATTTAATCAAGTCTCTGAGCTTCAGGGATGGGGGATTACTGACTAACGTCAATGCCGGAATGTTTGTAACCAACAATTGCGCCACATGCGAAAGACCACAGGACGTCATCGCTCCGCCATTACAGGGGCCCCAGAGTTTTATCACCAGTCCCTACACTCTTAATCGGGACTATCTATTGAATAAGAGCAGTTCCTATCCAGGTACCTTGCTGGCGCTTCATCAGGATGCATTGAATCAGTTGCTCTACCAGCTCTGGAGCAATGGCGGACTTAATCTTACACTGGATGAACCCTTTATTAACCAGGTAAATGCATACGCAGGGGAGATTCCGTCCTTAACATTAACATCCAGTTTACTCAGGGCAGGAACCATACTCAATGTTCTGGCGCCGGGAAGAGATAACCTGGTTCGCCTGGATGGAGGTTCCATTGTTACAATCAATGACGATGACCCAGTGGAACTGAGGCTGCGACCAAGACAGACTCCGTATATTCGAATCCTGCCTACATTTACCTCATCCGGCACTCGAGAGCTACAGCTTCAGGTTTCGGATCTGGAGATTCAAATTGTAGGAAATCCAGGGGGAAGCGAGTATCTAATGGCCACCATTATGGCCCACGCAACCGTAAATGGAGCGGCGGATCTGGTTCCTTTTAGCAACCCTACTTCGAACCCTTCCATGAACAACCTTCAGGCACTGAACGTAACGTTAAGTACCGAAGAACTCTTCTATACCATCCAGGCCATGGATGGCTCCACGCGAAATCCAATGGGACTCAGTCCGGACCAGGTTCGTCAGGTAGCCCAACCGCTGGTGCGCTCCTTGATTGTTCCTCTATTGAACAATGTATTGAAAGAAGTGCCTTTGCCGGCCACTGCCGAGCTATCCACATTTACCAGCGGGGGTTCCAACTGTGGCTTGAACCTGAGTACGGATCGAATACTGGCAGATAATCTTCCCGTGAACGATACTGCAACTCCCATGATTCTTCTGCGGCTTCGCACACCTGGAAGTCTGTACGTTCCCGGAGTCACGAATCCCGATGTTCTCGAAAATTTAATCGGATGTAACTGAGGCCCGTAGCTTTGAAGCGAAGAATTAACATATTACTTGCGCTCTGCCTGCTTCTGGGAAGCTGCAAGGCTGCGAACGATGATTATGATCATCTGTTTGCCCAGCTTTCCAATGATCGTTTTCAGTTTTTCAATCTACTTAACGATTATCCGGCGCTGAAATCCAGTGTATCCAGCCTTGAGCCTGCTCTATTCAATGAGACTATGTTTCGCAGCATGAATCGTAACCCGGAAGCCGGTGAAGGATTTCTGCGCCTGGCCTCCGAAGTGCTTCTGGATCTGGATCCATCCATCCAGGATATTCTGGCCAATGCCTCCATATTGATGGGCCGAGCCCGAGTGGATTCGGCAGCCTTCGATACTGCCATGGGCTACATGGATCGCCTCAGAGGCTCTTCCCGGCCATTCCTACACGATGGAATGCCGTTTCAAAGGATAGGATTCCAGGATACTTTTGATAGCTCCAGTCGAGATTCTGTACGCGATCTTACCAATCGAACATCGGATTTCCTGGCACAACCTTCTGTGGCAACGGATGTCACAGAAATCCAGGCATTCTTGATAAAGATGCTCCAGACCAATGCGAATTCCAGAGCTGCTACGGAAGAAATGTTTAACGCATCTCTGGATCTTACAGATTCAGAAGGCCCTGGAATTTTTCTGGTACTTGCGGAACTTACTGAGATGTTTCGCGCCAGCGGCGGCTTCGACGGCAATACCTCTGCACGCATCTCGATGGTATTTTTTATTCAGAGAATGAATGAATACTTCTATCCGGGAGGAGCCGTGTACGATGCAAACACTGCCTACCAGGACTCTGAATTCCCGTCGCATCTGGCAGATCAGCTGGTGGATCTGTATTCTACGATTCGCCCATTTCTGCTGGCAAATGGAGCACATACAGGAACTCGGCCTCTCGTTGAGACTCTGTCTGAGAATCTTTCGGATTTTCCGGAAGGGATGCATGAGGATGCGGACCTTTCTCTTGCACAGATGATTGACCTGGATGCCTATGGAGCTGATCGACTGAACAGTGTGCACAGTACTGAGATTTCAGCTCTGGAATCTCTTCTATTTCTTCTCTCACTGGGTCATCACTTCGGTTATAGATGGGACCCGGATCCTTCCAGTGCAGCAACCATTACGGCAGAAACGGACGGAGTACTGACCATAGGCGATATTCTATTTTCGCTTCGATCACTCATCAAAGGGGATCCGGTGCTTTCGCTTTCAGGCTTTCTGGAAGATAGCCAGTCCAGCGGACATGTTTACCGAAACGGCTCAGTAATGAGCTTTGGCATCAACACTCCTGCTCTGGCTCTGTTGCAGGGAGAATCTCGCGGATCTGCGAACTCCCTGGCTGATTCAGGATACACCGTGTATCATCGCACTGTGCCCTATATGATGAACTGGATTGTCCGTGCGATCTATCGCGGTGAGGCTCCCTACTTCAACCAGAATCGAGTAAACGGCTCCGGAGATGTTCTGACTATGGATGGTACAGTGTATCGCACATCAGGTGGCACGGACCTTACCTATGTGCCTTCCTGGCAAACGGATGAATTCAGAGTTCGAGTTAGACAGTATCATGGTGGCGGCACCTACACGGATCATTTTGTGGCTCCCTCCGGCTACGAAGATCCTCCAGGTAACGGCACTGCCTTTCAAATCAGCGAAAGTGCCATCCCCCTGAGCGAACGAGCGGTGGACAGCGATCTGGAAGCTCTGTATAAAAACTATCAATGGCTACTGTATAAAAAGAGATTTGTAATTGTAATCCCTCTGCATGCAAAGCTCGGGGCCAGCGGAATTCAACATGCAGTTTTTGTTAATGTGGTGGCCAACGGATTGATGGGACTTGTGGCGGCCCGCCCTTATTGCAATCTGGCAGATAATCAATGCTACAGCGATGACAACGGGCGCTGGTCTATTTCAGGAAGCAGGCTGCAGCCGGATTTTCAAACAACCAGCATTCGAAACAATACAAACATGACTCTGACTCTGCAGATGTCAGAGGAACCGGGGGACCATGCAATTTTCGTGGAAGCCTACGGTTATGGACTCACCGGCGAAGATACCTTTGGATATGCAGATGCCACTCTGTATCAAATCCTCTATAACTCGCTGCTCTTTCCAGTACCGCCATCTCAATTCCATGGCGCCATTCCCGGGGCCCTTTCCTCCAATGCCGCCGTTCTGGAACGACTGGGCTTTCTGGTTACTGGAGTTGTGGAGCCTGATGAAGTAGATTCGCAATGGGATGAGCGAAATGCGATGCTGCCCATAGTAACAGCTCTCATGCGCACCCTGGATGAAAAAACCGACCCTTCCAGTGCCCAGGGAGCCTTTGGACTGCTTCGCGATGTAGCCGATGTGCTGGCCAGGCCCTACATCTACCGCGGCACCGATCCAGAGTCTGGCCTTTCCGGAATAATTCAATACAGAATCGAAGGTTCCGGGCCGGCTTTTAATATTAGAAGCCCTTCCCTTCCTGCCACAGACTATAGTCCGGATTCCAACCTTCGCAGCCTGATTTCCATCGCAATTGAAAGCGAACGTAGATACAAAGATGGGCCAGTCTCATTGCTGGCATCCAGCAAATTTCTGGAAACAACAGGTGAGTTTCTCCGGGGACTGGGCAGCGCTTCGCATGGTGTAGCGCGAATTGAGTTCTTTGATGCCCTGGCAGATCTACTGGCAGAAGAGAACCTGGATTCGAACAACCCATCCTCCACCCAACTGGACATCTCCTATTCGATTCGAGATTTCGGAAATTTCCTGGGATCCTACTCGGCTCTACTTGATTCCGATGCAAGCCACAGCGACTGGGTAAATGTTCGCACAGTTACCGAACTTGCAGGAACATGGATGGCTGCGAAGAGTTCAGCATCCCTGGCAGCCGGTCTGCAGCGAATGGTGGATATGCTGGGTCAGGAAGCTCCTACTGATTCTGAAACCACCGCCCTGTTCACAGTATTTGTTTCTGCCATCAGTGATGCAGGAGTCCCGGCTGCAGAGATTCCGGAATTCGTTCAGGTGCAACTACCGGAGCTACTCCGGGAGACCAGCGACGATTTCTTCGATCTGGCCGGAGCCATGGCAGGCCTGTCCATGGAAGGAGGCTTTTTTAAATATCTGAACTCGGATATGCGAAACGGCTTCAAATCGAAAGACATTTACCTGGATCTGGAGAGATTCCTTTCCTCCGGTATGGTGCAGGATAAAACCCATGGGAATCATTCTTTGATTTTCGCCGCAGGCAAGCTACTGGATTATCTGTGGAAAATTCGGAAACAGGGCCATCGAATACCAGGTCCTGGCAGCTACTGGTTTGAAGATCATCAGAGCCGCGGACAGAGCAGCAGAACCCCCTATGAATGGCTGAACAGTCTATTGAGTACAAAATGAAGTTAGTCCAGACCATACAAAGGCCCTACCCGGGACTGCGTGCCAGCGCAAACAATAGGAGCGAAGCGGTCCAACGGCGGAAAGCCTTCCGTAGCATCCGGGCAGCCGGGGTTCTGCCGCTTTCGCTCTTTGCTTTTTTCTCTTTGTTTACGACCAGCACATTAGTGCATGCGAATAGCTACCCGGATGTGTATGGAGCCACGCCCTATACCACAGGCCGAGCCGGCGCGGTAACCGCTGTAATAAACGATGTATCTGCAGTTTTTTACAATCCTGCTGGTCTTGCCTTGCCTTCCAGAGGAGAGTCCCTGGGAAAAGAAAAATCGGCCGAGTTTCATGAGCTTCAAATCTACTATACCGGATCATCTCATTCACTGAACTACACTCCCTACTCTCCAGATCTTCTCTTTAGCGATGAAGACACCACGAATGTGAATGATTCCTATGCAGGTCTGGGACTTTCCCTTCGCCTGGATCAAATCTATGACGTGGATCGTAAAGTGGCCTTTGGCCTATATGCCAACCTACCTGGAAATGGAAAACTTCTGTCCATAAACGATGTGAACCCGACGGTGCATCGTTTCCTTCAGCATGGAAAAAGCCTTACTCGCCCTTACATCGCCGCATCCCTCTCTGCAGAGCTGTGGAAAGAACACCTCTATGCTGGAATTGGTTTCACAGCCCTGGCCAGAGGACAGGGAGCCATCCTGATGAAGGACGTAGAGATTTCTCCCAACACAGTAACGCCGGATCAGCAAATCATCGTAGATGTAGAGCCGGCCACAAATGCACAGTACGGATTGATTGGAGTGTATGAAAATATATATGTAGGAGTCTTCTATCGCAGAGAGCTGGCCGTAGAGCTGGACCCTGTAAATGCCCGGGCCCGCACTTTGCTTCTGGGTCTGGAACTGGATCTGGACCTGGCTGTGCTGGATCATTATCAGCCTAGAACTCTTAGCTACGGGGCCGGATACAGGCTCTTCGAGACCTTTCTATTCTGCGTAGATGTGCGAAGAGAGCTCTGGAGCGGATTTCGTACATCCCGCGCCAAAAGAACCTATTCGGAACAAATCTATCTTTCGGACACTACATCGGTAGGCGCTTCTCTGGAGTTTGAGGTAACGGACTGGTTCCAGGCAAGACTGGGCTATCGTAGAGCGCCCACACCGGTTCCGAACCAGCCCGGAAGTACCAACTGGATGGGCAGCGATCGTCAGATTTATTCTGCCGGTGCAACTTATATGATCTGGCCTTCTGGCGGGGATCTAAATTACCCCATTGGAATTGATATTTCCATTCAGAGTCAGAAGCTAAAACAAAGAATGCAGCTTAAGTATAATCCCACGCCTGAGAATCCGTTCTACGAATATGGAGGAGTAATAAACCATTTTGGGATTGGAGTGGTAATTCATTTCTAGTATTACTCAGTTAAAGTTACAGCTAATGTTGGAGTTGGAGTTAAAGCGAGAACTAGCATTGAAGGTAGAATTCGAGATAGGTTTTTCGTGAGAAAGTTTCCGAGGTATGACCGTTGAAGTGCCAGATAGCATTTCAGAATTCCAGGAGAGTGTATGAGACAGATTGAAAGGACATGCGAACAGAATCACAGAGTTCCACAGTATGGCCCGATTCCGGTTAACAGGCTGAATATGGTATTGAAAACTCTTGCATTACTGGTGTTTCTAAGCGCTATCTTGCCCGCCGTCCATTGCACTGCACAGATTGAGGATCCATTCGCGGTGAGAATTTTTCAAATGTCCGGTAGAGAAGAAGTACCTGTACTGATTGCCCGGGATACGGATGAATGTGAGGAAGTGCTGGAGCATCGAGTGTACTACTGGCCCTACGTTTTACCTATAACGGACTGGAAAAGTGTTCAGGAGTCCCTGGAGCCCGGCGGTAGATACAGATATAGAACGGTACTTCGCACCTGGGATGTTCTACTACTGATTCCTCTGGGCATTATGGGCTTTTCTTCCCAGACGCATGTTCTGGAAAAATGCGAACATACGGAACTGCCGGTACTCTACGGAACCCAGAGAAAAACCCTGGCAGAGTACTCCGTATACTTTGAACTAAATTCATTTTCTGTGCCAGAAAGCGAAATTCGAAAGATTCGCAAGGTGGCCGAGCTATGGAAGCGTAATCCCGACTTCGTATTTCTACTTCTGGGCCAGACCGACCAGGCGGGGCGCGAAGGGTTGAATCGATCCCTTTCCTTACAGAGAGCGGAATCGGTTCGCGATGCACTGGTTTCTATGGGAGTCCCAAGAGGCAATCTGCGAGTGGCGGCTGCCGGCTCCGAACTTTCATCCAGCGAAAGGTCTGAATCCGATCGAAGAGTGGAGATGGTTCTTATCGTTCGCTAGAAACGGAATTTGATATGAAGGCCCGAATACTCATACTGATTCTTCTTCCCTGCATTAACTGTCTTTTCGCAGGTATGAGTGGAGGAGATTCGGATTCAGAAGGCGAAATGCTCATGGCCATGGGATACCTGGCCATGACTGCACCACCCCCACCGGGACCTCTTATAGCGGGCGATAGCGGCACTCTTCAAACCACGAATGTAAACGGACCTTTAACTCTTCAATGGCAGCCGGCCAGCGGCGGGCAGAGTGGCATCCACGAATATAGAGTCTATGTAGATAGCTCCGGCCCCATGGACAGTCCGGAATCTATTCAGGCATCGGCCACGGCCGATTCAGAATGGTTTTCCTATTCCGGAAGCTATACCATGACTCAGCTTGAACCGAACCAGGAGTATTATCTAAATGTACTGGTAAGGGATGGCGATGAGGTTGCGACCTACGAAACCATCAACATTACCACCGCAAATCCGTATGCTACAGGCACGGGCCTGGTTCTTTACGACGATGGCGTTCAAACACTGGCCTACTCAGCATGCTCATCGGGCCAGGTCTTTGATGAATCAACTCAGACATGTACCGGAACGCCTGTCAGTCTGCAATTCTGTGATGCCAGTACAAACGATTGTAATGGAGGAACCAGTTCGGGAAATCTGGTGGCTTCCGGGTCCTGGACCTCCGGGGCCAGCAGTTCTGCCTGGCAGGCATGCGAAGATATGAATACTGCAAGCTACCAGGGAATCACAACGTGGAGAGTACCCACTCTGCAGGAACTGAGAGATATTCGGTATTGCTCCTCAAATCCGGCCTACTCCGGACCGGATGGTTGTCCTGCAGGTTCCGGGCATCCAACAATTCGCCTGGATATTTTTCCCAATACACCGGAGAGCCAGTACTGGTCTTCGCAAGGAGTTTCCGGTAATTCTTTTTCTGCCTGGGCTCTGAATCTAACCGATGGTAGCGCTCAGTCTCAGGATAAATCGGGCCTGCATCGAGTACGCTGCATTTCGCTCTTTCCGGGGTACTAGCCTGGACCGGCTTTCACCGGACAAAATGGAGAACGAATTCGGGAAAAAGTTCGCTAATCAACAGAAAGGAGCAATCTGTGTACTATCGAAAAAGTTAGAGAATACCTGCATGCTTCAGTGGCTGCACAATTTCATCCTGGATGGCGGGCGCATCGGCCCGATCCGAACTTCGAATCCCAACAAGCTGAGCCTGCCAGCCTCTGTTTCTGGCTGGCTTCAGATTCGCGGGCCTATCGTCAAAGAACCAGATGCTTTCCGGTGTGCCGTCCTTTCCGGATCTTTCCAGCACTGATTGCTCGATGATTTCAAAGTATTCATTGTCTGGCTTTCGCACACCCATCTCGCATGAAAAGAACAGAAAATCAAACCAGCTATCCAGTTCCGGCCTTTTTTCCAGTACATCATGATACCAGGCAGAATAGTTCGATGCGATGCCCAGCACCAGGTCATCTCGATGGTATAAATCTTTGAGGATTTCATCCATTCCAGGGCGAAACTGAACGCTTTTGAACATCCGCTTTTTGATTCTGGCCACCGGCGGCATATGGGAGGGCACCGGACGGTCATCGTAAAACTTGCGAAAGTATTCTCTTTCGGTGATTTCTCCTTTCTCAAATGCTTCGAATATCCCCGGGCGCCGCAAGGCAGCCCATTGGCGAATTCCTTCTTCATCCAGAAAGCTTCGAATGGCGGGAAAGAATGGATCCGCGAGAACAGTATCCATCAAATCAAAAAGTATTAGATGCCAGCCCATATCAGTCCGATACTCCATAGTTGGATGCCAGACGTAGATACGCACGCAGTTCTCGTAACAGGGTCCATCCGGCCGGCGGTTTTAGCCCGGCTCTGCGATTGCTATTTCCCAGAGCAAATACCAGGTTCCAGTGATAGAATAGAGTTCTGTAGGACTCCATAAGTCTGGCCCGGGGATCCCAGATATGTGTGGCCTCGGCTCCGGCTCCGTTAATTTCCACAACTTGCAGGTCGGTTCCTGCCCTCAGATGATTTACATCCGGGAAGCGAATATCCAGCCGTCCAAAGTAGAAATCCGGCAGATCGCCACAAATGCGATTTACCGCCTGCTCCAGAGCCGATGTGCGAAGAGAGGTACCGTCAAGAAAAATGCATCCCTGTTTATGATTTCCGGATTTTACAAGATAAACATACTCGCCGGGCGCTGGCACAGAATTCAGATCCAGTCGCTTTGCGTAGATTCTTTTTCTGCTCCTGATAACATCCACAGAATCAATGAGCTCCTCCAGAGTATGATTACCATCTCCAATGATTACTGGAAAACCCTTTAGAGTTATAGAAGTAATCCTGGCAGATCCGTCCGGATGGCGAACATAGAATACACCTGCTTCGCATTCATAGTCCGAAACCCTCTGAAAGATATACTGAACCTCTGCTCCTGAATCCAGGGAAGTGGCAATGGACTGCAGCCTGGCCTCCAGCTGGCGATAATCCTGAAGAAAAGCTACTCCATCGCCTCGCTGCCCCAGATCCGGTTTGCAGACCACAGGAAGAGACATCCGATTCTGCTTAAGCAGTTCCAGGCAGGCCGGAGCCAGGGTATGCAATCCCACTTCGCGCACCCTTCCTGCGCTACTGAGCAAGAAATGCTGCGAACGAGTTCTGCGCAGCGAAAAAGCGAAGGACTTTAATATATGGCGCCTGGCAACAGGACCTGCAGAATCATAGATCTCCTGCTTGGATTCTCCTATCAGGCCTCCCATACGAATACCTGGATTGGAAAGTACCGGCAGCCCAATGGATCTGTATCTGGCGGAAAGATACGCGAAATGAAAGATGATGGGGATGTAGAAAATGCCCGGGTGCCAGAATTCGAAGAAAGAATTGGGAGGCAATGTTCGAAGTTTGCTGGCATCCACCGGTCCGCAGGCCAGGAGGCGGGCGGCTGACTCGGCTGCCTGACTTTGCTCCACTGCCTTTCGCACCCTTGCGCTTATGTAGCGATAAACCAGAACAAGAGTAATGATTCCTGCCATACCCAGCATGATGCTCCAGGTCGAGTCCATTCGCTCCAGAAAATATCGCAGGGGTCCCAGAGAAAGAAAGAATACCAGGCTGGTCCATCCTGCACTGGCAATAAGTACTGCCAGGCCAAAGACTCGCCCATCCATGCGTGCAAGACCGGCTGCAGTAAACACCGGGAGTCGCATCCCTGGAACAAAGCGACTTAGAATAACCGCAAGCAGGCCGTAACTCCTTACAAAGGATTGCATTTTATCCAGATGAGGATTCTTCTTAACTTTCTCGGGAAGAAGTTTGTAGCCCCCGCGGCCCAGAAGATATAGACCCAGGTCTCCCACTGCAATGCCAATCAATATCCCTGCAAATGCATGAAGGGTGGAAACAAGACCTGCAGCGGAAAGACTGGAAGCGAGGAGAATGGCTGGATCCTCTGCAACAAAGGTGGCCAGTCCCAACAGGATTGCCTGAAGCCAGGGATTCTGGGCCTGGTTCACCACCAGGTCCGATAGATATTGCAGCATCAGTGCCTCAGACCGGACTGATAGGCCAGGGTGGAAGGAGCCACGCCGAATTTTTCCATGTCACGGATCTGACGGCTGGTGGGGTTTTCCAGACCATGCAGCAGTCCAGTTTTGATGAGGGCAGAATGGTGAAGAAGATGGTCCTGCACATAGTGTAGCTCCCGGCTCAATGTGGATGGCAGAGCATCCCCTTCCAGCCAGTCTACATGCAGCTTGATTTCATTTCCCTCGCTGGTAGCATCAATCTCTTTTAGTCCTTTGCGAATTTGCGCTACAGTATCCACGGCAAATGCAGGGTCGGACTGAATTCTGGGATCCCTTTCCCTTCTGTCGTAGCACACAGATCCCAGCTCCGCAGCTGACAGGTAGGCAAGGAAGAATTCCAGACTGTGACGAATATGCTCTCCTATGGAAGCTCCATTCAATATGGATAGTGGCTTTCGATAGGAAGGCTCATCCAGGGACTGAATCAATTCCTCCAGCTGGGCTAACATCTCATCTGTAGAATCTAGCAATGCTTGGAACATAATGGCTATCCGCACGGGTCTTCCGACTCGCTATTATTATACTATATCATCGAATTAGTCAAGTGCTTCGACTGGAATCTGTTACCTGATCAAAGTAGCGTTCGAATTCGTTCCGATTCCTTCTATCCAGAATACTTCCCACTATCACAGCCAGGATCAGCCCCATGGCCACGGGCAACAGGTGACTGATGAGCACATGACTGGCATGATCATCCGGACATACAAATGCAACGCCGGAACCGGCCAGAAAGGCCACCGCCAGAAAGGAAATGGAAAGACTATTCTTGAAAGAAAGACACACGCTTTTGCGAAGAAACCGGTATAGTAAAACGGCAGGAGCCAGAGCAAAAAGCACCATCAATCCGGAACAACCGGCTGCCACTGCATGCGGATCCCGAACCCCATGCGACCATTGCAGATAGGACAGAGTGGATAAAGATGCAATGGCCACAGTTACGAAGCCAAATAAGATCCATCTGAGGAATGGTCGGTCCGATCCGGGAAAAATGGATCCGCGGGCCAGAAAGAAGGCCCATAAACCAAGAAAGAGGAACAGAGCCCATTCAATAAGAGCAAATAGCCCGCTTTCCCGAAATAGAGACTGGCGAAGCGCGGGAGAAATCAATGCCAGCACGCCCACTCCCAGAAGCATCCAGAGCAGGCTCAGCAGCAGAGCAAAAAAGAACTGCTTACCGGTAATCCGAACCGGCTGAACCGGATTGCAATCGGAAGACAGGCTTTCTATGAGATCAGGTGTTTTCATAGTCCTCTTGCTGTTCCAGAATCTTCCTCAGCGCTTTATAGGCCCTGTGGGCCGTTACTTTTACTGCTGTTTCTGTCATCTCCATCTTGGCGGCAGCCTCCCGCACCGAGAGTCCGTCGTATTTGAGCAACCGCACCGCCCTTTTCTGCCTGGGTGGCAACTTTTCCATGGCCTTTTCCAGCACTTCCTGAATAAGAAATGGATGCTCCTTCTCTTCCTTCGCTTGAAGCTCCAGCAGGGTTTCACCCTGAATTTCCTTTTCTGAAACCCGGGACCATTTGCGCATATGGTCTACAAATCGGCGATGAGCTATGGCATGAATCCAGGGAAAAACCGGACGGTCCGGATCGTAGCTGGCCCTGGCCCGATGAATGGATACCAGCACTTCCTGGGCAATATCTTCGGCCCAGTCCGGATCTCGAATCTTATTGTTCAGGAACCGACGAACCACCGGAAGAACTCCTTCCAGGAACTGACGATAGGAATTTGCATCCCCGGTCTGGCCACGAGCCAGCAGGCCTGATAGACGCTTCTCCGCCTCTTCCCGGGCATCCTGCCCTGCATTTCTCTCTTCAGATGATGCCATGCAACCTGTCTTTCCGGATCCGCCGCCAGCCTGTTATAGTCATTCCAGATTTGCCGAGACGTCGGCAATGCTGGCTCTCAGATCTATATCACAGGCCGCCGCACTGAGCCCAGGAGAGCAAGCTTTACCTCAAAAATCGATTGAATTTTCCAGATTATGTCGCATTGATGCTTCTGTGAACTTCTTTTCCAGTAGCGGCTCCGGCGGCATCCCCGAAATGCATCGCAAACGGTCGGCCAAAAAGAAACCGGCCACGGGATCTTCCATCGACTTCACCGTAGGTGCCGAAGATGGAAGCGCGGTACGCAAGAAACAGCCCGCACCCGAGGCTCAGCCTGCCTCCAACTCCAGGGAAGCAGGTATTCGGAAAGCAGCCAGACTCATTCTGGCTCTTGGCCCGGACCAGGCGGCCGATGTACTCCGAGAGCTTTCGGAAGATGAGGTGCAGCGGATTGCTCTGGAGATTACTCGCATTCCGGCGCTAACCTCGGAAGAAAGAAGACATATCCTGGAGAGCTTTCATCAAGAGCTGGATTCAGAACAGACCCTGTCCGGCAAAGAAAGCCTTAAAGAAATATTACACAGAAGTCTGGGCGAAGATCGAGCCAGGGAATTCCTGGAAAAGCTGGAAGAAAGGGATGCCAGAAAGGACTTCGAATTCCTGGAACAGATTGAAGCTCCCTTGCTTGCCAGCGTACTGCAACAGGAGCATCCTCAAATTGCAGCGGTGACGTTGAGCCAGATCAAACCCCAGGTGGCGGCCAGTGTATTCAAGAACCTGGAAGAAGACTTTCGCCTGGACGTCGCTCTTCGCATCGCGCAGACAACCAGAATCCATCCGGATGCCATTACCAGGGTAGGTAAAGTGCTCCGGGAAAAATTCGAGAAACGAAAAGAAGAATTCTACGCTGTTACCGGCGGAGCAGAAACCCTGGCCGGAATTCTAAACCACATGGATCGCGGACTGGAAGAGAATCTGCTCACGGATCTTCACGACAAAGATCCAGAACTCATGCAAAATGTTCGAGAAAGGCTCTACACTTTTGAGGAGCTTCTGAATCTACATCCCAAAGAAATGAGGCTACTGCTTTCTCGCATAGACGATGATTTGATGCTTGCCTCCGCTCTGAGGGGTGCCGGCGACGAAATGCGAAGACACTTTTTTAATGCACTTTCTCAGAACAGAGCGGCAGATGTGATGGATGAAATAGACAATCGAGGTCCTGTGTCTGTGAGAGAAATCAACGAAGCTCGCACCTACATTCTAACTGTGGCAAGACGAATGGATGAAGAGGGGCGAATCATCATCAAAAAAGAGAAGGACGACTATATTTAGAGCCTAGATATCACCCTGGCTGAGTTTGCGCAGTTTCTGGATGTGTCGCTCGATCTCCTGAAGCTGCTCGGACATACTGGTGCCCCGGGAAGTCATCTCCATGGAGTTCTTTTCCAGCCCGGATAGATTTCCAATTACTTCTTCATGTGCGGAGCTCTGCTCTCTGGCTGAATTGGCAATCTCTGTGGCCAGATCCTTCAGCTTTCCCAGATCCGTAAGGAAGTGCTGATTCATTCTTTCCTGTTGTTTGTACTGGCCATCCAGGAATTGAATCTTTTCAGCGATGGAATTCAATCTCTGGTCCTGGTTTTTGGCCTGCTGATCCGCATTGGCACTGGACTGGCGACCTTCATCGATTACTTCACGACTGCTTTCCAGGATGTTTTGAATGTTTTTCGCATTCTCTGCGCTGAATTCCGCAAGCTTGCTTACTTCGGTTGCTACCACTGCGAAGCCCCGGCCATGCTCACCGGCACGGGCTGCCTCGATGGCAGCGTTTAGTGCCAGCAGGTTGGTTTTATCGGAGATTTCTACAATTACACTGTTAAACTCTGCAAGCTTTTGAAATGCTTCCTGAATTCCCTGAAATACTTCATTGTTTCTGCTCACGGATGCAGTTACTTCCCAGCTAAGGTTGCGAATCTCAGAGCTAAGCCTTTCCAGCTCTGCACTGGAGCTCAGGATTTCGGAAATCATTGCCTTGAGCTTTTCGCTCTCTTCATTCAAACGATTGATGTTCTTTTCCTGCTCTTCGGCTGATTTCAGGGTTCTGCCGGCACTGGCGGACAGTTCTTCTGTCACCGCACTGATCTGTTCCACAGCGCTGGACTGATCCTGCATCATGGTTGCACTTTCGTCCAGATAGCTGCTAAATTCCATGAGGGTGTACTGCAAGCCTTCTGTGCTATTTGCGATTTGTTTGCGATTACTCTCTTTGCTTCGGTTGGACTCTCGAATATCCTTCATGGTATTGTTGATGCGAGTCATCAACTCTTCCATAACGCCCATGACAAGATACGAAATCACACCGATGGCCAGAATCACCACTGCCTGCATCACATGATTTACAATCTGGATGTCCGTGGAACCCGGCTCATCGATTACCTTGATTTCCAGACCAGAAAAGGTTGCGAAGTAAATCAAGCTTCCATAAAGCGTAGAGCCAAGTACTGTAACCGTTAATGTGATTTTTTTCGAGTTCAGAAATGAGCTGTAGGTGATCGGAACAATAAACAATCCCATGGCCACGGCAGAGCGAAGAATGAGAGCGGCCGCCACCGGATCCATCAGTACATCGCCCAGAAAGGAGCCGAACATCATCAAGGTGTCCAGAACGACGAATCGTCGCGCCCCTTCGATGGAAAGTTTTCCCCTGGCAAACATTACCCAGAAAAGGATGGCCGTGATAATATATACTCCGATGGCAATCGATTGCACTACCAGCATCTTCGTGGTAAACGTAGGAGCCAGAAGGCTGACCATACCCACGTATACGAAAGCCATTGTGATTCTGATTCTATTTACGATTTGGATGGAACGGTTGTAGGACTTCTTCTTTGCCATTATTAATTCCGATACTGTCTCGAACTGATTAAGCCCGCATCCGGGCAGGCATCAGCTACCAGCTCGCCAGCGCCGTGCGACTGTGTCCAGATCCTTTCCTGACTCTGTGTTAGGTTTCGGAGGGCCGCCTACAGCGGCTCAATATAGATCAAATCAATGGGTCGCAAGCCTCCGAGCAGGGGAACCACTCCCAGGGGAATGTCTCCGGCAGATGTATCGAAAATTCGGACTCCAGGAGTTGTAATTCCCACATCCCCGGCATACAATCTACCATCGGGACTTAGCTCCAGACCTGAGAAAAAGCCAAAACTGGCCGGGTAATAGGCCAGCTGACTTACAAAACCACCGGTAAGTGGATTGAACCTCTGTAGCGAAATACTGAAATCCGCATACTCTACCACAGCATAACCGGTGGTATCGTTCTTGATAACCACATCCAGAATATCGCCACCCGCGGCTGCCTCGGTGTAAAGAAAGCCGCTTCTAAACTGTCGTGTCTGAAGATTAAAGGCCTCCACTCCACCGTCGATGGCGAAGTTAAAGCCCAGTTTCGCAGGTGTAGAAATTACCAGATGATCCACGCCCTGGAAATTCACCAGTTTCAGTTTTCCAAATGGATTCGTGGATTGAAATGTATGGACACCGGTAATAGCCAGACTGCCGGCATCGATTTCCACAAGGTAGGAAGCATCAGAAGGCGCATAGGTAAGCACCGGATGATTGCGATCCAGCCTCTGAACGGATACATAGATGCGACCCTGGTATGCATATACAGACGAAATCTCGGGTAAACCATCCGGGGCCCCGCCTGCGGATACAGGCTCTGCCAGAAATCCCAGATCAACGCTACCCACCGGAATCAGGGAATCCGTTAATACAGATACATCGGTGCGCTCGTAGCGAGTTACAAAGGCTCTGCCATTGCTAAATGCAATGTCCTGAGGATTACTACCAGTTCCAACGCTGATTTCCGCTTCTGTAAAATAACCGGCCAATGGATTCAGGACCTGAATGTTGTCCCGTCCCAGGCGATTGATTACATACACCCTGTCGCGATAATTGCGAGCCAGAGCATCGCTGTGCACATTTACATAAAAATCGGTCTGGAAGCCATCCAGGCTCATTACGGAAAAGCGACCGGTGCTGGACAGATCCGAAGATATGATTCCAATCTTATCGCCGCCACTGACCGAGCTAAAAATGAGCGAGGCCAGGTCCGGCCGCTGAATATCCTGACACGATAATGTGGAGACCATTAAACAGGCCACTAGAGCGCCGGTCCGTAGACTGCTTTTCCCGAATCTTCCCACAGGGCCTGCAAAGGCTACAGATCTTCGAAAGCGAAAATGTGTAATCAGGCAGGATATCCATTTCACTGAATGCACCTTTCTCCACAGAGCATCTCTGGAAATCGGTTCGCAATTCATAGACTGGTTCCGTTGGCAGCAGTTAGAAACTATACTGAAGACTTGCATAGACGCTCCTTCCCGGAATAGGGTATCCGATTAAATCCTCGGTTCGATCATTGAGCAGATTGTTGACATCCAGGCGAAAGTCCAGGGCATGCTCCGGGCTCTCCAGCAATCTGCATTCAAGAAAAAAATTGTGCAGCCAGCGAGGCTCCTGATAAAAAAAGAAATCATTGGAACGATCCTGAAACACTGCCCCCGTATAATTGGATTCGAACCCTGTGCGAAAAATAGAATAGGTAATACTGAATCCGCCGGTAAAATCATGCAATGGACGCAAAGGCAGATACCTTCCACGGGCAAAGCGAACATCTCCCTGATTTATGGCTTCCTGGTAGGTATAGCGAACAAATACACCGAGCCATCGCCACTGAAGATCTGCACTGTTTTCAATTCCTTTGATGCTGGCTGCATCCACATTCTCTGCGCGAAGAGTGAATCTGGAATTTGGAATAAACAGAATCATGTCACGAATATTCCTTTGAAAAACTGTGGAGGACAGTGATAGATCCAGTGGGCCCGAATAATGAAGGTCGGCTCCTCCTTCAAATGTCTCTGCATCCTCGGCTTTCAAGTCAGCATTGGATACAATACTTCCGGACTGGCCAAATAGTTCCACAAAGAGAGGCACCCTTCTGGATCTATAAGCAGCGGCCCGAAGAAAAATCTGAAAACGATCATTTTCGAATACAAGCCCTTTGATTCGTATGCCTGGATCCAGAAACTCTCGCACTACTTCACTATCTTTGAAAGGATCCTGGACGGTTGCCGGTTCGTTGAAGCGATCCACGTACCTTTCGTATCTCAAAAAAGGATGAATCTGCAATGCATCGTCAAAGAGATTTATCTCATCCACCAGATGAATGCTGGACTGATTTCTGAACCGGGTAGGCACTCGATCTACTCGCTTGTCCAGTGCATTCCTTTCATCTTCATGGTAGATTTCCCTTTGATTCCCGAACAGGAATTTGAACGTCTGGTAGAACTCCGGAACATGGATTTCTGGCATTAGATGAAGGCCGGCCTGCTGCAATCGACTCTTGCTACCCGGGAACTGAAAACTGAATTCCTGCTCTGGATCAAAGAAATGATCTCGCACTTCGGTGTAATAGAGCCTGGACTTGAATCGCAGGCGGTCCCATCCGGCAGCCCTGGTATCTGTGGTAAGACCGGTGGTATTTCTAAGATGCTTGCGCCAGGTCTTTTCCGTTTGATCGCTACCCGGTCCGGGAATGCCATGCTCCCGATAAAAGAAATCGTTTAGAAGATCCCACCTGGTGCCCAGTGCATACAGGCCGGCTGTGGCGGTAAGAGAGGCTTTGCGATACTGCGCATTCTTTCTGCGATCATCGAAATCATCGAAGGTGTTGATCACCGGAGTGCCGTTTTCGTTTCGAAAGATAAAGTCCTGATCCGAGGATTCGCCTCCAGCGCCAATGGAAAACCAGAAATCTCCAGGCTTTAGAATGGACGGAGGTCTATTGGGCTCATACTCCTGTCCGTTCGGCTTTTCAGATGCATCTGGATCTGACGTCTTTTCCGGAGCATCCGCCTTGCTCGCCTCCCGGGCATACGCTTTACTGGACTCGCTTCCATCGCAATAGCTTCCCGAATCTATGTTTCCTGTATGCGAAAAGAACAGGCCCGCTCCAAAAGTGCGATAGGACCCTCCCCGAATGTACAGTCGATCTATGCAGCTACGATCCGTAGTTTTGAAATTTACGGCGCCGCCGATGGTTGGGTTGGATAGCATCATGGCCGTTCCTCGGTGCACATCCATGGAATGCATAAAAGAAGCATCCAGATCCGCCAGATTCACTTCTCCGGTAACGGCATTGTTTAGCGGAATCCCGTTAATGTAGACATTCACCTGATTGGCATTGGAGCCTCGGATGGAAAGTGTGCTGTAGGCCCCTGCTCCACCGTATCTCTGTACCCTTACAGAAGCTTCTTTTTCCAGGATTTCGGTAAGGGGGCGATTTCGATTTTCCAGACTGTCCAGAAGTATCTTTTCCGATGTGCCCCCTTCCACATCGTCTCGATCCATGGATCGTGCTGGAGCCCGAACCTCGATTTGCTCTGTCTTTACTTCAGAATCATCTTCGGATTGCTCGGCCTGCAAGCCCGGCACGGTCGCTAGCAGGTAAACCGGGAGCAGCAAAGGAATCAGTTTCCTTCCAACCCGACCCCCCCAGGCCCCATGGATGTAGCCAAATAAGTGGGTCCGATTCTGCAGGCATCCGGGAATTCTGCGGATTGCATCTGCCGATGATGCGGCCGGCCCGCCGTTCAAGGATTGTTCTGATGGAAAATTTTTCCGGGCTCGGTTTCCGTGAAACCAGCATCTAACCGGGTATTTGATGGATGATGACAACTGGCGCTCCTGTTTATTCCGAAGGCCCCCATTGTCACTGCCGGACCGATTCGCGCGGTCCTTGCGGCGGGGAAGATCTGGCTTATGGGACTACCCAATCACAGTTGCGCGTCAGCAGAGGAATTGCACCTCTTTCCACCCGGAAATTTAAACCAGGCTGCGGGCCCCGGATTTTGAAGCAAGGGAAATAGACACCAGAAGCAGTTTTACAGAGCTGGAAGAGAAAAGCATTCCAGCTGCAATTCAATACAGGAAATCCCGGGAACTGGAAATATCGAGCCAATGAGACTGAATCTCATTTAATTCTGATTAGCCGGACCTCTGACAAATCCCTGACAACTTGGTTGTAGCCCATGCTAGACTATAATGGCTGGTATCTATCCAGATGGATTTTGGGAAGAACAGGGAACGATTGCGATATATATGAGACACCTGGGCGCTATCATTCTTAGTCACGATCAAGGCGAAGACCTGAGTCATTTGCTTTCGTGGAAAGGACTGACTCTGGAGCATCTGGAAACCAGGGTGCAACAATCTGGCTATGACATTGCCGGGTTTCTGTTGCTCTCCACCTGCAATCGAGTGGAGATTATCTATTCCATCGAAAATCCGTCGGACCATGCTGCGTTCTATGAAGCTCTGGTAGAGAGCCTCCCACCGGTGCAGGGGCCGGCTCCGGACTTCAAAACCGGCCGCCCTGTGGCTCGACATCTACTGCGTCTATCAGCGGGCCTGGAGTCCATGGTTCTGGGCGAAACCGATATTCGCCATCAAATGAAAGAGGCCAAAGCAGCAGCCATTCGTGGAGGGCATCTGGATTATCGTCTTCGCACGGTACTTCAGGGAGTGTTTCGTCACTCCAGATACATTCGAAGTTATATTCCTTCCAATCTACCGCTTTCTGTTTCTTCCCTGGCTGTGCGCTTTCTGGAGGATTCCCTGGGTGGTCTGGATAGTTCGGATTCAGGAATTGCAATCATTGGCTCTGGCCCCATGAGTCGGCATACGGCGGAGTATCTTTCTAAATGGGGCGGCCGCAACCTGGTGTGGATCAATCGCACGGTGGAAAAGGTGCAGGACCTGGCTTCCGGAGTAGGTGCTCGAGCGATTTCGCTTCAAGAATTTCTGAGCAATCCTGCCAGCGCTGGAAAGCTACGAGCCATAGTCAGCGCCACATCCAGCGAAAAGCCCATAATTGATGAATCTCTCATTTCCAGGATGAATCGAGATCCCAGGCTTGTGCTTGTGGACCTTGCACTGCCGGAAGATGTGGATCAAAATGTCACCGACTCTTCAGGAGTAGAACTCATCAGTCTGGATCGAATTCGTCAGCGACTGGAAGCCAACAGAAAGCAACGGGAAGAAGCTGCTTCCAGGGCAGAAAGCGCAGTGGATGAATCTCTGTTTCGCCTGGAATCAGAGTTAATACACTCTTTATCCGGTCCCATTCTAAAGGAACTACAAAAGGACATTCGCAAGCAAGCCCAGGAAAGGCTGGAAGGATTGTTGCAGGGAAGGCTTGCCCATCTAAGCGCCCGGGATCGTCGCATACTTTATGACTGGGCAATACGCTCCCATCGAGAAATGAATCGCATCCACAGAAGCGGTGTGGAGCAGATTCTAAAAAGCTATTTTAAAGATTCAGAGCATGCCTCTGCGGATGAAGCCGTAGGCGGCGGCTACAGTCGGTGATTCGCATTGCCACCAGAGGGTCTCATCTGGCCCTTGCACAGGCTCGCGCGGTCCAGACAATGCTTAAGACAAAAGCTGGAGCAGAATCCGAGCTAATCATAGTAAAGACTCGCGGAGACCAGATCCAGGCTCCCCTGCATTTATCCTCCGACGAAGCCAAGGGCTTTTTTACAAAGGAAATCGAAGAAGCTTTACTGGCCCACCAGGCCGATATCGCAGTGCATTCCTACAAAGATCTTCCCACATCCGGAGCCGATGGACTGCTCATTGCTGCACTTCCGGAACGGATTGCACCACGGGACACCATGGTGTTTTTAAAAAAGCATCAGGTAAAGGATTCCTTTCCCTGGATTGGTGAGGATGGCTACGTAGGCACCTCATCGCTGCGGCGCGTATCCCAGCTGAACTATAGAGCTTCGCATTTAAAAACCTGCGATATTCGCGGAAATGTGCCCACCCGAATTCGCAAGATGGTCACTAGCGAAGGCAGCGATACAATCCATTCCATCATTCTATCAGGGGCCGGAATTGAGCGACTGCAGGCCACCGGAGAGCTCATCGAAGATGGGCTGTTGCCGATTCTCGAAAAAGAAGAAATTTTGTTTGAGGCCCTGAGGCCAGAGCATATGGTCCCGGCTCCGGCCCAGGGGACCCTGGCTCTGCAATGCAGAGAAGGTGATTCAGAGATCATCCCGGTGCTGGAAAAGCTAAATGATCCGGAAATTACTCTGGTTTCCCGCATAGAGCGATCGGTGCTTGCCGGCCTGGAAGGCGGGTGCAATCTTCCTCTGGGAGTTTTCGCACACCGAATAGCCGGCGGCCAGGTCTTCGGCGTGCATGTATATCTGGGAGAAGAATTCGAAACCAATCGGCGACATCGGTCCCATTATGCCTATCGCGAAGATACAGATCCCGACCGACTGGCAGGCCGAGTGCTAGAAGAGCTTCTTCAGCCGCCTACCATCTATATCTTTGGCAAAGATGATAGGATGGTGGAACTGGAAAGCCGGATTCCGGCAATTCTGCCAGATACAGAATCTATTCGAACGGTTCCGGCTATTCGCGTAATGCCTGAAGAATGGAAGAAGGCGGAAATGGAGGCCGCCAGAAATACACTTTCCGGAGTAAAACGAGTCATACTCTGTCTCTTCAGTAATTCAGCCGTGGACATTCTACGCCAGAGATTTGGCGACGGGGAATCGCTGAAGAAAGAACTGGGAATTACAGAGAAACATCTGGATGTTCGATGGGCTACCACGGGCGAAAACACAGCCCGGGCTATCCAGACCCTGGACCGCGGGGAAGACATTCTAATGAGTGAGGACGGAACATCGGCAGGACTGGCTCTGGAACTTCAATCACTGAACAATCAAGATACCGCATTCATTTTCCTGGTCTCCAGAAACGGGCGTAAGGAGCTCATCGAAGAACTTCGCTCCGGCCCGGCCTCTATCATTGAACTACCGGTGTACAGAAGCGAATCGGTTCCTCTGGACCCGGCTCTTATTGATGAGATCAAAAACAGCGATGAGTCCTGCTATATTCTTGCAGGCAGTCCGCTTTGCCTGAGAAACCTCCAGGATTCCGGTATTCTAGATGAGCCTCTGGGTATTCGTTTGCTCTGCCTGGGTAGAACCACTTGCGAAACAGCAAAAGAGCTCGGGCTGCATCCCTATGCAGTGGCCAGCAGCCCGGATTATGAACAATTCCTGTCTGAATTCTTCTAAATTGAATCCGAGGTAAAGGAAAGAATCTAGAGAGCTTCCGTGCCAATTCCTTCTATAATTTGTCCTTTGCACCTTTCCGGGATTCAGGATTCTGGCCAGACTCGTGGATTCAGGTCCACGGCCTCAGTGTAAAACAGAAGCGGTTCGGCCGCTGGAGCTATTCATGAACAGATGGGAGAGATTTCAGGAGATCAGCCTCAAGGTGGCCAGAATCGGGGCCCCTATCATGCTGGCCCTGGGCACCCTTTTTAGCAGCCTGCTCATCGGTTATCTGATTTCCGAGGTACATAGCCAGAAGCAGCTAAAGTTTCTCGTTGGCTACGAACCCACTCCCCCTACCCGTCTCTATGATCGAGAGGGTCGGGTATTTGCCGAGCTCTACAGGCAGCGCCAGGAACTGATTCCATTTCATACCATTCCGCCCCATGTTGTGCATGCATTTCTAAGTACCGAGGACGATAACTTCTTCAATCATTTTGGAATTGATATCCCCGGGATCTTTCGCGCCGCCATCAAGAACCTTCTGGCCGGTCGAGTAGTACAGGGTGGCTCCACCCTGACTCAGCAGCTGGCCAAACAGCTCATTCTGGATGCAGAAGGCAGTAGAAATCGAACATTCAATCAAAAGATACGCGAAACCGTGCTTGCTCTTCAGCTGGAAGAGGAGTTAAGCAAAGAAGAAATCCTGGAAGTCTATTTCAATATTATCTATCTGGGTCATGGCTGCCAGGGACTGGCCTGCGCAAGCCAGATATTCTTTAAAGAAAAGGTTCCCGATCTTACACTTCCCCAGGGCGCGGTGCTTGCGCGGATGCCCAAGGCACCGGTGGACTATTCTCCTTTTCGAAATCCTCGAAAGGCCATGGAGCAACACAAAGTTATCCTGAAGTTGATGGCCAACGATGGCATCATACCGGAAGAAGAGATAGATCAAATCCATAAGAACTTCTGGAGAGACTACTGGGTTCAGGTAGTGGTTGAGTATCCCGGGCAGACTACTTGGGGGCAGAAGCTCTACAAGGCCCCCTACTTTACCGAGCATGTGCGACAGATCCTGGAAGCGAATCCGTCCATTGGGGAGGAGAAACTCTACGGCGAAGGCCTGAGGGTCTACACCACTCTGGATTTGATTCAGCAGGAAGTGGCTGAAGAGGAGATTCAGAAGTCTTTAAAGAGAGTCAATGTAGGAAGTCCCATTCTGCGCCAGGATGTTTACGGTTACACTGCTAAAGATCCGCGAAGTCTGTTTCGCAAAGGTCTGGAGGATAGCTCGGACCTGGATGCATTGCAATTACTGGGATATGTGACTCCAAACTGGAACCCCACTGCCGCCGTGGACGAGTTTAGAGCTCAGAGCGTGAACTACAGAACCAATACTCAGGTTCAGGCTGCCTACATCAGTATTCATCCGTCCACAGGATACATTACCGCCATGATTGGTGGCGCCGATTTCTCTCCGCGAAATCAGTTTAATCGCGCGATCCTTGCCAAACGGCAGCCTGGAAGCTCATTTAAGATCTATGTGTACGGAGCTGGCATTGAGCAAAGAGCCATCAATACCAGCACTGGATTGAATGACCTGCCATTTGCATTGATTTCTAGAACCGGCCGAGTCTGGGACCCCAGCAACTATTCCGAAGGTTTTAGCGGTGTGGTTCCGGCGAAAACTGCTCTGGCTCTTTCTTTAAATACCTGCGCCGTGCAGACCTTCTTTCGCGTAGGTGCAGAGCCGGTAATCGATCTGGCCTCACGGCTTATGAAAATCCAGGACCGATCCAGATTCAATCCAGATCCGGCCATGGCGCTGGGTGCCAGCGAGGTCACACCCATGGAAATGGCGCTGGCCCTGGCAATCGTGGGCAATAAAGGCAAGGATGTAATTCCATTCGCCATCCGCTATGTTACAGACTCAGATGGTAACGTTCTCTACAATAAAGAGGCTGCTATTCGCAAAATCATAGCCATTAAAACCCAGACAGGTCAGATTCAGGTGATTGAACCGGCCCTGGCTTACATTATGCGCGACATGATGGAAGAAGTGGCCAACGCAGGAACAGCCCAGGCTGGATTGAGAAGTTATCAACATGATGGCGGCCTGTTTCAAGGGGATTTCGCCGCGAAAACCGGAACCACACAGCAGTGGTCCGATGCATGGCTCGTTGGATTCAACCCCGATTTCGCCCAGGCGATCTGGTTTGGCTATGATCAGGGCAAATTCTCCATGGGTGGTCAATGGGCCGGTGGCTCTCTGGCTGCACCCACGGTTGGCCGAATCATGACTTCCTATTACAAGCGAGCCCGCAGGGATTCGCCCCGATTCGATCGAGACAGGCCGGACGGTATTGCAGGTGCAGACTGCAATGGTATGGCTCTGGCTCCTATAGAAGAAAACGGTGAACGCATCGAAGCTCCTACCGATGGTGTATGCGCGAACGATCCCAATCTGAAGATCTATGATCAAAGAGAATTGATCATGAAAGAGTTCGGAATCACCAAGGAAGACCTGGGTCTGGAGGAATGGGAACGTCTGATGTTCAAGTACGAAAACCTGGAGCAGAAGCGAAAGGAACGCGAGCAGCGCATTAAAGAAGAAAAGATGGGCATTGATCCAGAGAAAAAGCCCGAAGAAAAACCTGCCGAGCAGTGATGATTGAATGGGTCCAGCATGGCCGGACCCATTGACCGCATCTGCCAGGTGCAACTAAAAGCACCCTCACCGTCATAAGACGAACTCGCCCATTGACCGCATCTGCCAGGTGCAACTAAAAGCACCCTCACCGTCATAAGACGAACTCGCCCATTGACCGCATCCGCCAGGTGCAACTAAAAGTACCCTAACGGCCATAAGCCGAACTCGCCCATTGACCGCATCCGCCAGGTGCAACTAAAAGTACCCTAACGGCCATAAGCCGAACTCGCCCATTGGCCGCATACGCCAGGTGCAACAAAAAGATCGCCGTCGACCATAAGCCGTGCCGGCTCGCTGAACAATGGAAAGAGGTATCGATTAGCTATCGATTGGCCGGGGATTCTGACTGCAGATTTACCGATTCATGACTGCAGGAAAAATAAAGCTGATGCCAAATATATTTCCATGCTTGAATATCTCTGGCGGTGGCTGGCCAAAGTTGTGGCCTTCCAGGGAGCGAATGCAGGCCTGATCCACAGGTTGTTGTCCCATACTGCTTACTACCCTGGTATCGCGCACAGTACCTTCTTCATCGATCAAAAAAAGCACGCGGACGACTTGAGGCTTTATGGGCTGCGAGATAACCGTGCCAGCAGAATCCCGGTAGGCAATGTTCAAACCTGGCGGTGCAAAATTGCTACGCACCTGACGCAAAAGATCCCGGAAATACCGATATCCTTCCAGTTCCCGCCGTGGGATGGAAAGACTGGGGGATTGATCGTATCGCATGGCGAAATCATTCTGGAAACGATAGTTCGCTGGTATGCGCATGGGCAGGGATTCGGTGGCTCGGTCCGATTGGCCCTGCTGGCTGGTGGCTGTGGTGGCCTGTCGCTCTCCGGGCCCTTCGTTTCCATTCCTGGCTTGATTCTGCGCGGGTCTCTGTTCCGGAGGAGAACCTGGACCATCGCCACTTTGATATCCCTGGAGTTGAGCATCTGCCGGGGAGTTTTGACCACCACCGGGATTGCCCCCACCGGAAGTGGATGGCTTTCCGGTCTGAGCACTGCCGTAGGAAACCTGAAGCACATCGTCGGAGGACAGGGTATGAAAGCCATACCGTTCGGTCAGTCCTCCAGAACCGCCTGCGTTTACATCCGATAGGGCTGCTGTTTCATTCCTGGTCACCGGGGCTGCGTAATCCTGCTCCAGAAGGACAGGATAAACCATGCTCTGCATAGCAGGTTCTCGACCCAGGAGCTCGTTGATCCATTGGGCAATACCAGAATCCCTTTCATTTGTAATCAGGAAGGATACCGTGGATGCGAATACAAAGAATACACAGGCCCCCGCCAGGAGCATTCGCTCCTCGGAGCGACCTGTGGAAATGCTTTCAAAGGCAGAAAACCATCGCTGCACGAAAGAGCCGGCATTGGCCGGAGCAGACGAGGAAGGACTATTTATAGAGTCGCTTTGCATATCAAGAAAACAGATCGGTAGATGAATACTGAATGCCAAAGTGATCGTAGGCAGCTCTGGTTACTCGCCGTCCCTGGGGACTTTTTTCAATCAATCCAAGTCTGAGCATAAATGGCTCATGATCCTCTTCCAGAGTTCTATCCTCTTCGTCCACCAGAGCGGCCAGGGTCTTTAGACCTACCGGACCACCTCCATAGCGTTCAATCATCAGACGCAGCACTTTACGATCCAGTTCATTCAGTCCTTTCGTATCAATGCCCATTCTCTGCAGGCAATCCTGGACAAAATCGGAATGAATCGTTTCAACCTGCTCCACTGTAGCATAATCCCGAATACGACGCAACAACCGATTGGCTTCCCTGGGAGTCATTCTCGCTCGATGCGCGATTTCCAGAGTGGCATCATCATCCAGCTTCAATGCAAGCACCTGAGCCGTCCGCTTCAGTATCAGGGAAAGATCTTCGGTTTCGTAAAAGTCCAGTTTCAAGTCCAGGCCAAAGCGATTCTTCAATGGGGCCGATAGCATCCCTGACCGGGTGGTAGCTCCAACGAGGGTAAATGGTTTTAGATGAATTTTTACACTGCGAGCGGCCACTCCTTCGCCCAGGACCAGATCAATAACCCCATCCTCCATAGCCGGATACAGAATTTCTTCGCATTGACGATTCAGCCTGTGAATCTCATCAATAAACAGAACATCGCCCTTCTCCAGAAGAGTCAGCATCCTTGCAAGATCTCCGGGCTTTGTAATGGCCGGCGCGCTGGTGGAATGAAGATTGCTGCGCATTTCTCTGGCAATGATGGCTGCCAGGGTTGTTTTTCCCAGCCCCGGAGGACCGGAAAACAGTACATGATCCAGAACTTCACCGCGATGCAGGGCCGCATCCACAGATACGCGCAGCCGTTCTTTGAGCACCGTCTGACCAATGAACTGCTCCAGTGTTTCCGGACGCAGATTCAGATCGTCGGGGATTTCGGCCATACGCAGGGACCGTTCGGGGATCATCCCTACAAGGTAAGCCTGCCGGGTTCTGCAATCCAGCGGTTTTTATGCCCCTTCTCTGTGACAGAGAGGCGAAAATTAGCCATGGGCAGGCAGTGCAGGAAATACAGGTTATACAGGGATTACAGGGAAAGAACGAAGGTCCTGTTATTTGTACACCAGAAACACAGCCGGCTTTTTGGGCAGGCGCAGGGATTTAAGCTCCTTCAGCCGTAGCCGATGCAGTTGCTCATCGTCCTGACCCAGGCTCAGTGCAATGAATACGTGCGGGTTTCCAGATACACTGGACATGAGTTCTGCCGGAACATCCGGCACACGGTGAGGAGCTTCATAGAAGCCAAAGGTATGGCCATAAGAGCCAGCAGATGCAAAAAAGGACTGCCGCGATTTTTTCTCTCTGGGCGGGAATCCTCCAAAGGTAAAAGGTCCGTTCAAACCTGCACGAGCGATGGCCGATGTGATGGCGGTGGGCCCTCCTATAACCTGGATGTTAAATCCATTTTCCTCGGCCAGTTGTATCCAGCTTCGCCCCGGATCCTCAATCATGGGCATGCCTGCATCGGATACCAGCAGAAGCTGAACCGGTCCCTTGAGGCTCAGGTCGATCAATTCCTCTAGAAAGGAATCGTACTGCTCTGGTCTGGTCTTTTTATCAAAAACCACGAATCGTTCATCCGGAATGTCGACACCGGCTCTCTTCAAATGAGTCTGGGCGCCTCGCTTGCTTTCGCATAAAATAAACTGGAGGTGCTGGGCCAGCTCCACAGTAGCCAGTGCGATTTCCCCGGGATGTCCTACAGGCATCCCGGCAATGGTCAGGGTAATTCTATGCATGGTGGGAACGAATCTTCCTTTATTATTGGACAGTTATACGACAGCCAGAGACCGGGATTGGACCATCCCTGTCCGGCGATGTTTGCGAATTTAGCTGTTTTCCAGTTCTGTTTAATTCCAGGGCTTTGACTACGGTCCCTAAATTGGGAAAAACGCCGGGAAACGCCCGCAAGAACACAGCGAGATCTCAGTGACCCACCGGTCGATAGTCCTTGTTTCCTTCCGGATCCGCTACATCGAAGGCTTGAACCAGGAATCCTTCCTGCTCGGCCAGACCTCTCAGATCTTCCTTACCTCGATCCACAAGCAATGCCATCCGCGCAGCCCTGAGCATATCCAGATCCGTAAATGAATCTCCGGCCGCAAAGTCGATGGCCCTGTCATCCAGTTCCCGAATGGCCTGCACCTTTCCAGGTCCGAAAGTCATGGGCTCCTCAATATAGGGAAGCAGCATATCATCCTTTCGCTTCAAGCGCATGCCGCGAACCGCCGCCTCTTCCAGATTCCAGTGCTGAATCACTGACTGAATTGTAGGCTCCGGAGAAGCAGTAATGATTCGAACAGTCCATCCTGAGGAAAGCATGGATTGAATCAATTGATAGATCTCTGGAATGATTCGAATACCCCTGGGAATTCTCCGTCCGGATGGCAATTCTTCGAAATCCACCGGCATTCTGGATTCGTCCTGAAAAACGTAACTCGCTATGCTTCGTAGCTCTTTCTCTGGCTGATTTCCAAACAGGCTTCTGGTCCAGCGATAGGCCTGCTCCAGTCCTGCTGTTTTCACCAGGGATTCGTATAAGCCCAGAAGCTCATCCACCCATTCCAGATGGGCCTGCAGGTCTTCAAAAGCCTGATTCCGATCCCAGGAAGCGCGAATCTTTTCCAGTGTCTTATTGGACAGAGATGGATGGGCAATTTCCTGCCAGAACTCATCCAGATCAGCGCGCACCAGTCCCTGAAAAGCAATGTAGTACATACATGCTTCGCCCAGGTCGCCATGAATGAGGGTATTGTCGAAATCGAAAACGGCCTGCCCGGGAGGTCCCTCAAGCAGGCTTTCTATCCGTTTCCGATTTTCCGGTGTCCATTGGTCGGCACCGGGTGATGTCATTGGTCTTGCAGATTCAGAGCAGAAGCTTCAGACGGTTGATCTTCCAGTCTTTCGCGCACTACAGTTTCAGGACGTGCCAGTCCATACTGCAGAAAGTCTTCTGGATCCAGAGGAACATTTTCGTATCGCACTTCCAGATGAACGTGTGGTCCGGTAGAACGTCCGGTATTGCCGGAAAGAGCAATTACCTGCCCGCGTTGAACTTCGTCGCCCAGGCGAACCAGAACTTTAGTATTATGCGCGTATGTGGTTTCAGTTCCATCTTTGTGGCGAATTACAACAGCGTTTCCAAATCCGCCCATCCACTGGGAACGAATTACAGTGCCTTCCATGGCAGCCACTACGATGGTTTTGGAAGGACATGCGAAATCCAGACCATTATGATGCCCGCCAAATCGATTTCCGAATCCAGAAGATCGGTTGGGAGTCTCTACAGGCCAGATCAGCTTGCGAGAATCTACCTGCAGGATGCGACGACCGTAGCCTCTTCGAATCAGCTCGGCGTAGAATTCCTTGCTCATAGGAACGAATACATATTCGCCACCTACGTCGTTTCTGTTAACCTTGTAGATTTCCTGAACCGTAGTGCCAAATCGATGTGCAAGGCCGTTCAAAGACTGACCGGCTGTTTCTTCCCAGCGCCCAATCACACCGTTATAGACCTGAATTACTTTGTTATCGATAGTTACAGTCTCCAGCCCGGTGGCTTCGCCTTCCTCCGGTTGCCCGGCAAATACAGAAGTGCTCAGCATCAGTGCTGCAAAGATTGAAATCAGTGCTTTTCTCATTGAATTTCCCAAAATATGATGATTTCTTTATTCCTCTTTCCGCCAAAAAACTTCAACGATGGGCTCTGAATTTTCGTCTACTTTAGTACACAGAAGCCAAACGCAGTCCATGGTCGGTGAACTTCCTTATAGAATCGGCGATGGAACGCTCAATCTATATCCCGATGCCAGAAAGCCGTCATCGGACGGAATTGCAGGCAATGTCCGTGGATATCTCGGGTCTGGCAATCATTTTTGACCGGACATAGGGCTCTACTAATCCCTCTGGATTACGATTTTCTAATTATTTGGCTGATTTTTTGCCTCTTTTTCCGGAAGGAATGAAAGCTGCGATTGTACTTTCTCCTGTGGAAAGTTGATTAGAATTGGCACATGCACTCCACCGAACGCTTTCCCATCCGGAAAAACTGGACCTATCTCAATAACTCCGGCATCGCCCCCATGTACGCTCCAGGTTGGGAGGCAGGCTCGGCCTTTGAAATGGCCAGGGCTGAAAAAGGTCAGATGGCCTTTGCAGACTTTGGCTCGGTTCCCGGAGGACTGCGGGATGCAGCAGCTGAGTTGCTACAAACCTCCAGCGAAAATCTGTCCTTCATGAAGAATACGGCGGAGGGTCTGTCTACAATTGCCGGTGGCTATCCCTTTGAACCCGGCGATGAGATTATCAGCTATATTCATGAGTATCCTTCAAATCACTATCCTTATGTACTCCAGAAGAATCGAGGAGTCATTTTGAAGCTGATTCCGGATCGAAAGATGCACGAAAAGCAGAAGGAAGGTATGCCCGGTGGTTTCGCACTGGAAGATGTGGAAGCTCTGATAACGGATCGCACGCGAATGATCGGATTGAGCCATGTGCAGTTCACCAGTGGATTCGCATGTGATCTTCAGGAACTGGGGGAACTGTGTGCGGATCGCGGTATTGATCTGGTAATCGACGGTGCCCAGAGTATGGGATGTTTGCCTCTGTATCCAGAGAAATGGAATATCTCTGCCATCGCCGCCTCTGGCTGGAAATGGATGATGGGACCTGTGGGAACAGGACTGCTCTATACTTCCCCGGAGTTCAGAAAAAAGATCCATCAAACCATGGCCGGAGCAGACTTGATGAAGCAGGGCCAGGATTATCTGAATCATAGCTGGCAGCCTTACGAGGATGGAAGACGATTTGAATATTCTACGGTTCCTGTTTCGCTTGCCATTGCCCTGGAAAAGTGCATTCGCGATGTCCATCTGGACACTGGCATTGAAAAGGTGCGCGATCATAACTGGAAATTGCAGGATGCTTTCTTGACGAAATTGGAGCATCCCGAAATTCATCCGGTGCGATTCGATGAAAAAAATCGAAGCGGAATTCTATCGCTGGTCTACGATGAGCCAGAGAAACTCTGCGCTCATATGAAGCAGAACGGTATCATCGTAACTCATCGTGGTGGTTACTGCCGCGTGGCACCGCATATCTACAATACGATTGAAGATGTGGAACGAGCCGCAGAAGTGCTGAATCGATTGTAATCAGGGATGAAAGACTTTAGGGATGAAAAAACTTTGAAGGGGCCGTATGCTTGCCATCTTTACGGATTTCAAAGTGCAAGTGCGGACCGGTTACTCGGCCCGTTTTGCCTACTTCGCCGATTTTCTGGCCCTGGCTTACGGAATCACCCTTCTTGACGTTTATTTTTGACAGATGTCCATAATAGGTAGTGTATTCGAATCGGTGTTCCAGGATAATTAGATTTCCGTATCCTCCGGCGGGACCGGCATGGATGACCTTTCCAGGAGCTGAGGCCAGCACAGGAGTACCCACCTTTGCAGCCAGATCGATGCCACCATGAAAGGATTTTCGATTATTGATTGGATCCCTGCGATTGCCGTATCCGCTGGATAGCACTGCTCCAGGCAACGGATGCGAAAAGCCCTGTCCACGGAAATAGAATCGTTCTTCTGGCTCAAATCGTCTGCCCGGATAGAATTTGAATCCATCCAGCAGTTTATCTGTACTTGCCTGACTCTGTGGCTTCTTCTGTAAATTCTCCTTTAGCAGAGCCACTTCCTGCAGGGACCGATTCCTGCGAAACACACCCCTTGCATTGGGAATCATCAAGACATCTCCCGGGCCCACGGAAGCGGGATGCGCCAGACCATTCAAAGAAGCAATGGTGTCCGGATCCTGGCCCGTTCGGGTGACTACTGTGAAGAAATTCTCGTTCTCCTTGAGTCTGTAGAGATAGATCTTCAGAGGCAATTGCAGCCTCTGCTCCCTGTAGGAAGAGCGAAGGTTGGTACGAATCTGATCCCGGAGTGTCTGGAGTTCAGGTGTGGAGTTATCCAGGGAAGAAATCCAGGGACCGGTTTCCTGTCTTCGTCCGTCAACGGTGGACAGAGACAGAGCCCCCAACAAAAAGACGAATGCCGCTTTATTTCTCATCTTCCCGGAAATACCCGTGGCCCATGGCTTTCCTGATGGCCGGCCTGGTACATCTACTGTATCGGCTACTATTTGAAGAGGTTAATTCCTTTCTCAGCGGCTATCTGGACACTTACCTCTCCGGTCCGGCCACAGGAACCCTGCTCTTGCTCATCATTTATCCCATCTATCGCTTCATCCTGGAAGATGATAGAGATCCAGTAGAGGAATCCCTGGCGCCCATTCGGGGTCATTCCAGCGCATTTCTACAGGCTATCCTGCTGGGTCTGGCCACTGGCATGATTGTCTGGTTTATTGCCCTGTTCTGGCCCGACACCGGCAAATCAACGCTTCCGCCCTGGCAGGGTATTGTGGCCATCGTCCTGTGGACTCCCGTTGTGGAAGAGATCTATTATCGCTTCCTTCTTCAGGGATTCTTGATGCGAAGTATGAAATCCGGGGGGCCATCCGCTCTGGCGCTTTTTCTGCCTCTGATATTTGCCACCGGCTGCTTCATCTTTTCTCATGATTATTTCATTGCTCCTGTTCTCCTGATTCCTTCACTGGCATTTGGATTGATATTTATTAAATGGAATGTGACGGCGGCCACGGTTAGCCATGCCGTCTACAATGCTGTATTGATTGGCGGAACTTATGTATCTCAAAACCAAGGATAGATTCCCCCATCCGGTCCGATGGGCTGGAAACCTTCTGGCTATTTCGCTGTTTTTCTCTCTATGGACTTCCGGTCTGGCTGCAGATTCCTTTGCAGCCTATCAGACACCGCTGGAACTGCAGGTTTTAGAAACCAGACTGCCCGGAATTCTGGATGAGTTTCAAAAGGATGGGTATTCACCGGAAGAAGAAACCCTGGGATTCAGCAAAGCCTGGTCATCGGATTTTTTCTCTCCATTCAACTACAGCATCTACAGCGGAACTGTTTCTCTGGAAAACAAAAAGGCTTTCATACGTCTTGAAGGGGATTCGGGAGACGTAAAGAGCATTACTCGAATCCTGGAGATCAAAGGACTGATTGAAGTGCCTCGTCAGGAGTATTTGCCGGAGCCGGTAACCCTGTATGAAAAATCGCATCTGTATGCGCAGGGCTTGAATTTTCTGGCCCCCTGGGCAGGAGTCATGTACGCATCCTGGGATTCGCCCCGACTCACCACGGGCCAGACCTACTATCGCACCATCATGTATTTCCTGGTGGACTCATTTCTGATCTGGGCCGCTGGACGAAACTGGTTTCAGGAGCCCTTCGATGTTTCCAAAAATGGCGGACAGGTAGCGGCTGTAATGATACTTACTCGCTCCATCGGAGCTTTTCAGTCTGCCAATCTAATTCGAGGCCACAACAGGTTCGCACGCCTGGGATATACATTCTACCTGGAATAAAGTTCGGTTCTGGTTTATACAATTCCGGACCCATCAGACAGCGGTATCCGGAGGCATGAATGCAAAAGATTCAGGACAGCTACTGGTTTTTTCTCGCTCTAAGCGTGCTGGCCCATGGCGGAATCCTGCTCATTTTTTTTCTAACATCCGCTTCTGAAAGCTTCGATCGAAATGTGGTGCAGGCAGTATCCGGCTTTTCTATCACAGGTGAGACAAACGATGAAGGGACCGATAACTCATCGGATGCCAGCGCCGATTCCAATTCAGGAACCGACAGCAAGGACTCTTCTTCCGGTCCGCAGTCCGAGGCGCTGTTCACTCAAAGTATTGGAAGGCTCAAACAGTCCATTCCCTATCCAGAATTGGCGGCCCATCAGGATATTCAGGGCACCGTTTCTGCCTTTGTAAGGCTGGAAGACGGAAAGCTGGTTGAATTCAGAATTGAACAGAGTTCTGGATTCAGCATTCTTGATGATCAGGTAAAAAAGAGTGTAAGTCAATGGCAATGGCCGCCGGTGACTGCATCCAGACGATTCACCGTAAGCTTTATTCTGGATCGTCCCGGGAACTAGAAAGAAAGCATTTATCGCGCGCTAGCTCTCATGGCAGATAATTCCACAAAAACCGGGCCCGATTTGATTCCGGAAATCCTGTATGAAGATAACCATATCCTGGTAGTGATCAAACCACCGGGACTTCTGAGTCAGGCTGATTCCTCCGGGCATGCCGATATATTCTCCGTTCTAAAAGACTACATCAAGCAAAGCCGCAACAAACCTGGAAATGTCTATTTGGGCCTTCTTCATCGCCTGGATCGCTCCACCGGCGGAATTATGGTTTTTGCCCTGACTTCCAAAGCAGCAGCCAGGCTTTCAGAAGAGATACGAAAATCCCGGTTGATCAAGAAGTATCTGGCACTGTTGCCTTTTAGCGAAGATCAGGTTCGTAAATCTCTGGGCGAATCCGAAGGGGAGCTGGTAGACATCTACAGAAAGGATGAAGCCAGCCGGATGGCCATTGCATGCAAACCCAATGAGCCTGGAGCCAGAGAAGCCAGACTGCGTTACCGCCTTCGCCCTGATCTGAGCCCATCAAAGCATTCGGTTCTGGAAATTGATCTCATCACCGGCCGCTTTCATCAGATTCGGTTTCAGCTAAGCAGTCGTGGACTTCCTCTCTGCGGCGAAGCAAGATATGCAAACCAGGGATTACCGGATTTCAGATTGGGCCTGTGGGCCTTTCATCTGGAATTCGATCATCCGGTGGGTACAGATAAGCGAAGGATGATATTCGAACGAATGCCATCCGAAGAATGGTGGAAAGTGCGATTGCAATCTCCACCCCCGGGGAACTGATACATAGAAACTCCCATGCTTTGGGATTCCACGAAAGCGAATTGCAGTCGCCACCGGAAAACGAACTTCCAGAAATAAAAAAGGCCCGCTACCAGGCGGGCCTTCGAATGAGACTATGCTGTTGCCAGTTAGTCCGATGATTATCTGCGAGAAGCAGCCTCTTTTACCAGACCGGCAGCGATTTCATTTTTCTGAATCTGGCTGGTTCCTTCATAGATCTGCAGAATCTTCGCATCGCGAAAGAATTTCTCAGCGGGATACTCTTTTACGTATCCGTAACCGCCATGGATTTGAACTCCATCGGTAGCTACTTTCATTGCTGTATCTGCAGCGAAGCATTTTGCCATGGCAGAGAATTTCGCAGTGTCTTTATGACCGATTTCTGCCAGCTGAGCAGATTTATAAGTAAGCAGACGAGAAGCTTCGATAGCCATAGCCATGTCCGCCAGCATGTGCTGAATTGCCTGAAAGGTTGCAATCTTAACGCCGAACTGCTCTCGTTCGCGGGCATATTGAATAGCTGCTTCGTAAGCACCCTGAGCACATCCTACAGCACTGGCCGCAACAGCCGGTCTGGAAAGGTTCAGAGTCTTAAGAGCATGCAGGAAGCCATTGTTTTCGCGTCCGCCTACAATGTTCTCAGCAGGAACTTCGCAGTCTTCGAAGATCAACTGACGAGTTTCCGAACAACGAATACCCAGCTTATCTTCTTTCTTTCCGAAAGAGAAACCGGGAGTGTCCTTTTCTACAATAAAGCAGCTGATTCCACGAGGGCCGCGGTTCTTGTCGGTAAGAGCAAATACGGTATAAACATCCGCCTGGCCGGCGCCGGAAATCCATTGCTTGGTTCCGTTTAGAATGTACTTATCGCCCTTCTTTACAGCGGTAGTGCTCAGAGCAGGTACGTCAGATCCAGCTCCCGGCTCGGTTAGACCGAATGCTGCGATCATTTCGCCAGCCGCCAGTTTGGTCAGATACTTTTGCTTTTGCTCGGGAGTGGCGCCTACTTCGATAGGCAGGGAACCCAGCTTGGTAGCCAGAAAAGCAGTGCCGACGCCCAGACATCCACGGGCAATCTCTTCGGCCAGGATGATGTTTCCCATCATTCCCATGCCCATTCCGCCATATTCTTCTTCGTACATGGCCTGGAACAGACCAGCTTCCTTGAATTTTTCCAGTACCTTATGAGGGTACTCATTCTTCTCATCCAGTTCCATTCGAACGGGAACTACTTCATTTTTAACAACATCGCGCACCAGGTCGCGTAGCATGGCCTGGTCTTCAGTCAGGCCAACGGAGATTTGAGGTTCAGACATGGATCACACCTTCGTTCAGAGTTACCGACCAGAATTAGACGAGGCAGGTTGGGGACAAGAAAAAACGGTGAGAGAGTAGTTGAGACAGAGATCACCGGGAATCATCCTCATGCCTTCCAGGGCCATTAGAACACGGACAAATGCCCTATTCTTCCGGAGCTGGCTCCAGACGTCGGACCCGAAACTGCACCATCTTCTGGCGTACTCTTTTAACCAGCTCAAAGGAAAGATTGCCGGACACGATTTTTTCTCCCACTTCCGGAAACCGGCCGATTTGCTCGATCACGAACCCGGCAACGCTGGTGTACGAATCCGCTTCGGGAAGGCCTTCCTGCATGAATTCGTTGAAATCCGAAATTCCGCAGGATCCGCTCACCAGGTAGCTCCCATCCGGCAGAGGCATGAATTCGTCTTCGTCCGGAATTTCTGTAACATCCTGGATTTCACCTACAATCTCTTCCAGGATATCTTCCATGGTAAGCAAACCGGCTGTACCACCGTATTCATCCACCACAATGGCCATGTGCGTTTTTCGCTTCTGCATCTCCTGGAGGATCTTGCCGATCTTCATGCTTTCTGGCACGAAGTACGCGGGACGAGCAAGCCGGGAAAGCTGATAGGGTTCCTGACGTGCCAGGCAACGCATCAAATCCTTCATATGCAGGATTCCGATTATATTGTCCAGGCCCTCCCCGAATACAGGAAGGCGGCTGTAAAGTGAGTCCACAGCCTTGCGGACTTCATCCTCAGCAGCATCCACGCTGATGGCCTTGATATCCACTCTGGGAACCATAACCTCTCGTGCAGCTGTGTCATTAATCTCCAGCACATTTTCGATAATCTCATGCTCGGAATGGGCGATGGTTCCATGTCGAACCCCTTCTTCCAGAAGATGCTTGATCTCCTCTGCAAGAAGCCTGGTCTCACTGAAACTGGTGCGATCCTTGAAAGGACGCAGTAGCAGGTTACTTGAAAAAGTAAGGAATCGAGTGAACCAGTAGACCATTCGATTGAAGGCCTGCAACGGATAGGCCACCACCATGGCTACTCGTTCGGAGTAGTTCAATGCCAGGGATTTAGGAACCAGCTCGCCAATCACCAGACTTAAATAAGTAATAAAGAAAACAACGATTACGAATGAAATCTGCTCTGAGAAATTCTGGATCAAAGGATACGGAATCTGACTTATCAGAGGCTCAAGCTTTTCCTTGAAGCTGGAACCGCCAAATACTCCGACGATGGCTCCAACCAGAGTTACACCCACCTGAACCGTGGCAAACAGTCTGTCTGGATCGCCCTGAAGACGGGATATTATCTTCGCTCTTGCATTGCCCTCCTCGATAAGGGCTTTGATCCTTCCTTTGCGGATGGATATCAGCGCTATCTCTGCGGCAGCAAAGAAGCCGTTAATCAAGATAAGAATCAGAATGATTAGAAAGTCGAGGGTGGTATTGCCCATGGGCTGGTATTACAGAACCTCCTGGCCGGATAACCGAACCGAGAAATAAAACATCTCCGGATTAAATTCAGGAGATTGCAGTCTGAGATGGATATGATGTGGACGGATACGGCGAAGACGCGCCGATAAAGGATCTCCGTTGTCCGAAGATTCGCCTTGAGCTATTTCGCTATGTGAAAGGTCGTTCATTCCCGAAAAATATCCCGCTGAATGAAAATATGCGAGACGTGTGGTGCCGGGGTGAAAAATGCAACTTGAAGGCTTCCCGGACTTCGTGTTAAATAAAAAGCGTAGCTGGCCCACGCTGTATATCTTTTTTTTCCAGGGAGAGTCCGAAATTTTCCAGAAGCAAAGCATGATTCATATTAAGAATAGCAAAGAAATCCAGAAAATGCGCGATGCCGGTCGTCTGGCAGCTGAAGTATTGCATGAAACAGGACTGCGCGTCAAGCCAGGTGTTTCCACTCTGGAGTTAAATGACTTCGCAGAGAGCTTCACCAGAAAGCATGGTGCCATTAGCGCTCCCCTGAACTACAAGGGATTTCCCAAAAGTATCTGTACATCCATTAACAATGTTGTATGTCATGGAATACCTAGCCAGGATGATGTTCTCAAAGATGGTGACATAATGAACATCGATGTCACGGTCATCTATCATGATTTCCACGGGGACACTTCTCGAATGTTTACGGTGGGAGAAGTATCTGCGGATGCAAAGACTCTGATAGAAGATACTGAAGAGGCCATGTGGGTTGGCATTCGCACCGTTAAACCCAACAATCGCATCAGCGACATTGGAGAAGCCATCGATCAATTTCTGACCCCCAGAGGTTACGGAATTGTAAGGGATCTTACAGGTCATGGTATCGGGCGGAATTTCCATGAAGACCCGCCTGTGCCTCATTACAGGCAAAATCAAGTGCGGCAGCGAATGCAACCAGGTATGACCTTTACCGTGGAGCCCATGGTAAATCAAGGCACCTGGAAAGTAGATTTCAGCAAAGAAGATGGATGGACTGTCACTACCTCTGATGGCCGCCTTTCCGCACAATTTGAACATACCGTACTGGTCACCGACGACGGATACGACGTGCTCACCCGGATGGAGAACTGAGGTTGCGCGTAGCCGGGCAACATCTGATGTCTCTGGTGGTAGCCTGCCTTCTGATGGGCTTCGCCAGCAACTGTCGCACCGGCTCATTGTTCAGTTACGGAGACAGTATGCGATCCGTGGCTCTTACGGACTATGGTATAGTGTTTCGCATCCCGGGCGACTGGGACGTAAGCCTGAGCAGAGACAGATACTTTCAGTTCGTAGCAGTCTACAGAGAGGATTCACTGCCTCTTGGACTGGTGGAGTACCGTGGACTGGATACAGAACCCAGAGATCAAAGATCCAGGGATCTGTATGCCAGCGGATGGTATGATGCTATGCGACTGAACTATCCTGGCTGGAAATATGTGGATCGAAATAAAGATGCGGAATCCCGGTCCTTTACTTTCGAAGGAAGCTATCTGGAAGGGACCACGCGATATATAAAAATCGGCAAGCTCAGATTCAGGGACCGTAGAATACATGCAATCTACTACACGGCCCCGGAAGACGAAATCGACCGCTATAGAGAAATCTTTGAAGCTGTGGACCAACTGATTCAGTACGGCAGTGCTCCCCGGCCCAATTAATCGATACACCGGGCCAATTTCATTGATCCGGGCCGGCCGTTCCCTTTAATTGATTGCCAGCAGACTGGAATCCTGGAATTTGAAGTTGTAGCGCCTATGGCTCAAATAGAGCGCGGGTCTCCGTAGCCTCAAGTCGGGATTCTACGTTCTGTGGGCGCAGAAGATTACAATGCTGGCAATTCTGAACTACATAGTTATTGGGACAGGAATCCTGCTGGCCTGCTGGGGACTATTTCATCAGCTAATTGTTGGTGGCGCAGTGGCCATGCTGGGCAATCCAGATGAGAAGGAAGCCCGAATCGTGATCATGGCCTGGGTAGCCCAGGGCGCCTTTATGACCTTTTGTGGTCTACTTCCCTTTATCTTCTTTGTGCTCTATGGGATGGAACATCCTGCCTACTTGACCGCAACATTGCTTGCAGGATTGGCCATGGCTATTCTGGCCGCCCATGTAATGATAGTGGGCTTCGCCACTCTGGTCCGACCGGTTCAGATCGGGGCTGCGCTGGAAGCTATATTCGGCCTTCTGGTAATTATCAAAAGTCTTATCGTAACTTTTCTACTGGGCTAATTCATTTCCGCTGTCAGGGTTGTCCGCAAATCTATGCAGGAGAATCTAAATGGAAAAAGGACCTAAAATCGTTGCGATTGTATTTATTGCCCTGGGAATTCTGGGCTTTCTGCTCTCTACAGGGTTCCTTACGAACTTCTCGGAATCAGCGCTCATGGGCGGTGCCTTTGGCATCCTTTCTGGAATTGGAGGAGCACTGGGCGCTTTCGTAGGCAATCCATCCACAGGAAAGTCCATTGGACTGGCCATTCTGTTCTCCATTCTTGTGAATGTAATTCTGATCGCGTTCTTTCAGGTAATCTGGCCCATGCTGTGATTATCATTTCGAGTTTTGCTCTGGCAGGGCGGCAGGACGGGCTTCACTGACGCGGACACTGCACCAGCCAGGCCCATCGATGGGTATTATTGTTGTAGCCGAGGCCAGGCACGATGCGAAGAAGTACCGGGAGGATGCTCATCCCTGATGCTGAAAACCCATCGAATCTATAGATATCTGGCGCTATCATTTCTGCTGGTATTTCTCTGGACGCCCCGCCCCGAACTGGATGCATTCGCAGGTGCGGGTCCGGAAACGCATTTCTCCATAACCAGGCAGGCCCTCCAGAATTTCGCCGCGGATCGAAACATCGCGATCAGCCCTTTATGCGGAGATATGATTCGGCAGTATTCTGTAATCAGCGATTCCGGGGGCTACGCGAAGGATTTTACCCTCCATTGCGATAATGACCGATTGGCCGATTGCGCCTACCGATTGGATGAACTGAAATTTCAGGCGGTGCATGCAGTGGAAATGATGTCCAGTATGCGCAACATGGGCATGGCCCTGCATTTAATCCAGGATTTCTATTCTCATTCGAACTGGGTAGAGAATGCAGGTTTTTCCATGCTACTGGCTCCCATCGCGGCCTTTAGCTGGCTTCCAGCCCCCGCCAATCTGCAAACAGGCCTGTACCCGGAATATGTGAGTCCCCCTTCGCTGCAGCTGGATTGCTATCTTTTTCCTGTGGAGGACTGGGGTCAGAGGATTCACGGGGCCACCCATGGATGCATGAACAAAGACAGCGAAAAGCAATTCCGGGGAATTACTGTAGTGCCGGGCAGCCCGGGAATCACCTACCATCGACTGGCGGCGGAGTATGCGAAGCTGCATAGCGTTGAGTTTCTGAATGAAATGGCAAAATCAAATCCATGGTTCAAAATGTGTTTTCGCCCCCCTTATGCCGGCGGAGTGGACTGCTCCGGTGGAATCGTAAATCTATAGGATGAAAGATTTAATCCGGGGTCAGTCGCAGCATGTTCCAGGGAATGCCCCACAGAGAATGCCGCTGGGCGCGAACAGGACTGGTAGTGGTGCGTTGGCTCGCTTGACCTAAAGATTCTTTCTGCAATGCAAGACGAATGGAAATATTAGCTCAGTTCTGGTCCTGAACATCCTGTTCCGGTGCCAGCATGGATCGATAGTAATCAGCCTTTTCCGGAGGCATCCGCTCAATTAAGACTCGCATGGTAAAGTTTCCATGGATGTACCCATTTCTTCTAAACATCCAGTCTACAATTTGTGCCTGTTCTACAACGATCGATTGTCCAAAGGAAACGGATTGAACTTCCTTTGGTTCATTGGCAATGGTGCACCGAATCTCCTCTGCACTCTTCTGGATCTTTCCACACCAGAAATCTTCGGCTCCATAGGGATCCTGAATCCTCACTTTAATCATGAAGGAGTCTTCCCCTTCCTTTACGTTCTCCAGAGCCAGCCAGAACTTCTCCAGAGAGGCCCGGGCCTTCTGCTTGGCCTTATAGAGCTCAGGATCTTCCTCCTGTATGGACTGGTCAGACGATGCGGCTTCTTTTGACTGATTCGGTGATTTTGAATGATTCGGCGAATTTTGTGCCTGCACCGGACTCCCAGTAATGCTCTCTGAATTCTCCGAGGGACCGTCAGCACTATTTTTTTCTTCGGCGCTGAGCTGCGACCGAAAGCCCGGCAGTAGTAGATTAACAATGCACAGAGCGAGTACGACCTTTCGCATGAGATCCAGGCGCACTTCTGCAATTACCGAGTTCAGCCAATGCATAATAGATACTACCCGGTCCGAACAATGAATAGCAATGCTTTTTCCTGTTTTGCGACGAATGATGGAACAGTAAAGTTCAACCAGGATCGAGGACTGGTTTCGGGAGGGTGTACCATATATTGCATTCAGATTGCCAATGTTTTGATGGCAAAAGACAGACCTGTTTTCAAGGGAACAATGAGGATCATCTTGACAGATCCCATGCATTATTAATTTTTCTTTAATGCATATAGGTTCTATAGGTACTGCAATTCACATTTCTCGATCTTTCCTGAAGAGGATAATTTTACCACTGGTACTATCTACGCTATCTGGATGCAGTGCCGTTAACGTGGTCCCGGGAAACCATGAGTATGATTCCGCACGCTCCTGTGAGAATTTGCAGCCCGTGCCGGTTAGAATAGAAGTTCGAATGCTGGAATCTGAGGCATTCAAGGTTATGCACCGGAATATGATGGATCGATCACCGGCGGAAAGGGAGGTGAAGGATCGCGTCGCCCGGATGTTTCGTTCGCATATTTCCCGTCATCCGGGCCTCAAAGTCCAGGATGATGCACCGAACACGGTGGTCATTACCGTTCGATTAATCGATACGATAGAAGATAAATATCAATCGGGCGCATCGGATCTGGCCATCCTTCTGAGCTGTGCCACTCTGTTGATTTACCCGGGTTATACAGAGACGGAAGAGCATGTCGGAGTGAGTTTATTTCAGGGAAACACATTGGTGGCGGAGAACCGTTATACGTTCTATCGTGTTTCCTACATGGGATGGTCCATGATTCCCTTTAACTTTTTCTATACTCCCTCCAGCCCATCCTGGGGAGTAACCGCTTCCTCCGTGGACTACGATCAGGCCCTGGCTCCGCTAAAACCTGCAGTAGATGCCGAGCTAAAAGATGCTCTGTGTAAGATGGGGTCGCAGCCCATTCCGTCCAACGGAGGATCCATACAATAGGAAGGGATGCAGTCCCCCAGGCCAGGACCTGGCTGATTCCAGGCCTGCCCGAACCGGGGGACTCTTGCCAGGCTTTTGCCACCAACCCGTGGTTGCCACTGCCCTGGCTTCCTTCCCAACGTTTCCAGTTCCCTGAAAACCCGGACCACCGTTTCCGGCTTCTTTCTTATCTCCGCCTAGCTTCCAGCGGCTGCCAGGTATCGATCTTCCTTCTTGCGAAAGTCCCGGGCATAGACACGGTCTCGGAAGAATGTACCTTTTCGGTCCAGAATGGAACCAAAAACGGATGCTTTCCAGCCGGGACCAAGCGCAGAGTAGCGACCAATATCGCTCAGATCCACTCTGCTATTCGTGGCAATGGCTCGAGCAGTGCGAATCCCGCTTTCAATAGCCGGACCAATTCCTTCCGCCAGATCGCAGGTGGCCAGACCCGCAGAATCCCCTACCAGAAAGGCATTGTCCGATTGAGTTACTTTAGCCTTCTGGTGAACAAAGTAGGTATGGCCTTTAGGCTTCCATTCATGATCTTTTATCAGGCCCAGGTCCTCCATCTTTCTGGTAAGCAAATCCCAGTGCTGGCGAAGAGTGATTCTGGAATTCTTCATATGTTCTGAAAAACCGCCAATTCCAATGTTTATATACCCACCGGCCTTGGGAACATACCAGGAATATCCGGGAAGTCCATGCTCTCCGAACCATAGAATACATCTCTCATCCTTCCATTGATAGGCAAATTCCTGCTCCAGTGCCCCAACCTGATAGGCAGGGCTTCGCGGATTCAAATCTGCGAAGATCTGTCGGGCCACCGGGCAATGTGTTCCTCCAGCTCCGATCAAGTATCTGGCGCGATAGAGATCGTCCACGACATAGTGATTTCCATCCTTTCGAATCTCCTTTACTGGATGGACAATAAACTCGGCTCCCGATCGTTCCAGCATCCAGTGATCGAATTCGTATCTGCGAATAGAATACTGTGTAGTATTCCATGTTAGTGGACGCTGCTTCTTCAGGCCGAAGTATTCTCCATGGATTTCATCGAAGGTTACAATACCTCTGGGATATTCCTCCGGCCGGATCTGCAGGCTTTCCAGCACTCCCGGGGTGATCCAACCTGCACAGAGCTTCGTTCGAGGGAATGCTTCCTTGTCCAGAATGATGGCATCCATTCCATGCTTTCTGAGCTCATGGGCGCAGCTGGATCCACCGGGCCCACCGCCAACGATTAGAACGTCTGTCTCAACCATTATTAACTCCTTTTGCCTGTGCCAGCCCTGGCTCGCTTCTTGCTCACCGCTGGCTTCTTTCCCTTGCTTCCATTGCTACCATGCTTTCCATTTCTGGCCGACTGAATGCTTTGCCTCATCGAATCGTCGGAACGGGACCAGGGAGATTCCAGACCCAGGAAATGATGTCTGGTAAGAGGCGCATCGTTTAGATAGCCCTTATGAAGCAGTAATTGAATGAGGGTAATGCCGCCATACCGAAAAGCTGCTGCAGAACCTCTCAAATAGATTCGAAACATTCGCACAAAAGATTCGCCATAGTTTTCTCGAATCCAGTCCACGTTCTTTTCAAAACGTCTGGACCAGTGGTCCAGAGTAAGAGCATAATGATATCTCAGATTTTCCATATCCGCGACGAAGAATGGGCGATCCTTTTTCTCTATGGGAGCGAACATCTCGGCATGGGAGGGAATTCGGCCGCCTGGAAAGATGTATTTCTCCAGCCACGGATCCGTTTTCTGACTCCAGACCCGACCGATGCTATGTACCAGTGCCATGCCCTTTTCGGGTATGGCATTGTAGATCATGTCATAGAATTTTCGGTAATTCTTAACGCCTACATGCTCCAGCATTCCAATGGAGACAAATTTATCGTACTTTTTTCGCTCATCGCCGATTGCTCTGTAATCATCCAGCACATACTCCAGCTGACTTTCTGGAATGCCTTCTTTTCTGGCTCGGGCCCGGGCATATTCTACTTGCTCTCTGGAAATGTTAAAGGAACGAACTCTCGCACCATAGTTCCGTGCCATGTGCAATCCCAGGCCACCCCAACCGCAGCCAGCCTCCACAATCGTTTCTCCGGGCTGCAAACGTAGCTTTCTACAAACTAGATCCAACTTCTGTTTCTGGGCCTTCTCCAGGGAATCGGAAGGATGCTGGAAGTAAGCACATGTATACTGCATTCTTTCATCCAGCCATAGCGAATAGAAATCGTTTCCCAGATCATAATGGTGCGAAATGTTCTTCCGCGCTCTTTTTCTGGTTGGATGGGTCTGAATCAGTCGAAAGAAGAATTTGATCACTTCCACAGGACTCGGATGCAGCCCACCTACGCCCAGATAGACACTTAAATGCTGCAACTCCTGCAGATCCCCTTCAATGTCGATGTCTCCGTCCATGTAGGATTCCCCGAAACCCATGCTACCTCGACGGAGGACATCCTCCAGGGCTCCTTTTGCCTTGAAATGCATTGTAAAGGCAGGTCCGTTGAACTTCCGGTTTCGCAGATAGGCCGTAGGCCCATCCAGAAGGCCTGGGCCACTGTGTTCGTACACTTCCCCATCGTGAAAAACTACGCGATATGGCAACGGGAACTCGGTTCGGTTCAGAAGGTCGATGAATGCTTTTTTCATTGTTCTGCTCCAGCTTTGCAAATATGACAATTCGTGAAGGAACCGGTTGAGAAAAAATACTTTCCCCCAGCTCTAATCCTGAGAAATGAAAATCCCCCGGTGTCTTTCAAGAGGATTTTTTTAGACTAACGCTCGTTATCCTATCATGGTGACAGTGTGTTACTGTCATCGCCGGCCTTCCATCCTTGAGTCTGCCGGACAAGCCGGAGCGGAGCCAGAAGTCTTATGGGACCCTCATTTTCGCAGAATGGATCTCCCGTCAGGCGAAAACCGGACCTCACCGCCCATCAGCGAAAAGTCCTTGCTAATCCTTCAAATTGCGCAACCTTTCAAAGGCTGGTTTCGCGCATGAATAAATGGAATAAAAGAAAAGCCCTTCGAAACGGTAGCCTGAGCCTACCGGGCGTCAGCCTGCTGCTACTCTGTCTGAGCTCGCCGATTCTTCCCGTGCCTGTGCCGGGTACCGAGACGAATTCTTTGAAATCCAGCCGAAACTCCATCATATTTGGCGGATCCAGAAATTATGCACCATTCGAATGGCTCAGGCCGGATAACAGCGCCCGGGGCTTCTTGATTGATCTGGAAGATGCCATGGCCAGAGCCGATGGACTGGAACCAGTTCACCGTCAGAAGGAATGGAACCTGGTTTTATCCGATCTCAGAGGGGGACAAATAGACATCGTCCCCATGTTTCATTCGGAAAAGCGAGAGCGATTTTTTGACTTCTCTCCTCCCATCTATTATCTAACTCATGGAATCTTTACAAGAGAGAACGGACCCATCGCTTCCAGGCCGGGTGAACTTCAGGGTCATACAGTGGCTGTTGTGGAGGATGGATATGCTGCAGATCGTCTTTCAGAACGATACCCGAAAGTGAAACTTCATAAGGTGACCGACATTCACGATGCCCTGGAAGCTTTGATTCGCAAGGAAGCAGATTTCGCAGTGCTTTCCAGGCCGGTGGCAAGACGTTTCATCGAAGAGGAGGAATTGGCTGTTGATGAAGTGAGTCCTCCGTTCTGGCCCAGAGCCTATGTGTTTGCTGTTAGAAAGGGAAATGTTGAGATGTATAACTGGTTATTGCATCGCCTGGCCCTTTTGAAGGCTAGCGGAGAGTATCACCGAATCTACGGAGAGTGGGAGGATCAACTGGAATGGTCCAAACCTACGATCTCTGATTTTGTGCAACGATACAGCTGGGCGGTCCTGGTTGTTCTGGCGCTGTTGATATCTGGAATGATCTGGTCGTATACACTGCGAAAGGAGGTGGCTCGCAGAACCAGCGAACTGCAGAGCGAACTCAAGATGCGTCGCGCAGCCGAGGAGCGCGCTGCTTATCGAGCGAGCCATGATCTACTAACGGGACTTCCCAACCGAATTCAATTTCTGGAAGACCTGGAAGGGGCGAGCCTCCCGAAAGATCAGTCCATTACCATACTTGCCATAAAACTACGCGGGATCGAGGAAATCATACTGACTTTTGGCTACGAATCCGGCGAGGCGCTGCTCTGTAGCTTTGCGAACCGACTTCAAAACACCGAGAATATTGCTCTGTCCCATCTTGGCAGAGGTGAGTTTATCCTGGCCAGAAAGAGCAGTCCTACCGCAACGGGTATTCTGAACGCCATCAACAGGCCCCTGGAATTGGACGAAATGGAGATTGATCCTGGACTTGCCATTGGTTTCAGTACAGAACCGGCGAATGCTGTGCCAGCCATGGAACTTTTGCGAAGAGCCCGAACTGCACTGAGCGCAGCCATTGAAAGAAGACGTCCCTGGCAGGAGTATTCACCATCTATTGAACCTGATCGTGAAGCTATTTCACTTCTACGGGATTTCTGGCAGACCGGTACCCGGGATTTCACCGCATTCTTTCAACCACAGATCGATATTCAAAAGAATGAGATAGCAGGTGCGGAAGCACTGGTCCGCTGGCAGCATCCACAACTTGGATTGCTCAGCCCTGGCTCATTTATTCCCATTCTTGAAAGGACCGGTGCCATTCATCACATTACCGGTTTGATGCTGGACAGAGGAGTGGAGTTCGCTTCCCGCTCTCGAAAAGAAGGATATCCCTGCCATGTTTCGGTAAACGTCGGCACCTCTGATCTTCTGGAGCATGACGTCGTTTCGCAGGTAGAAGAGGCCTTGTCGCGGTACGATGGTCGACCGGAAGATCTATCTCTGGAGATGACAGAAACCGGGCTGATTTCGGAACCCGGTCATGTAAGCATTGTGCTGCATCGTCTGCATGAAATGAACGTTAATTGCTCGATAGATGATTTTGGCACCGGTTATTCTTCCCTTTCCTACCTCAGTGAATTTCCGGTGACAGGCATCAAGATTGACAGAGAATTTGTAGGAGGCATGCTTTCGGATGGCCGCAAGCGAGCGATTGTTGAATCCAGTGTGAATCTGGCCCATGCCATGGAACTAAACGTAGTTGCCGAAGGACCGGAAGATACTTCTACCGTAAAAGCTCTGATAGATATGGGATGCGATCTAGCTCAAGGTTTCGTATATTCTCCGCCGTTGCCGGCCAGCGAATTCAAGCAGTACTATCGCTCTTTTGGACTCAAGTGATCATGGGTTTGAGCTACGCCCCTGGATCATCTATTAAAGCATCCCGGGTGTTCAAACACCAGCGTGCAATCAGCTTATGGTCCAGCCAGCCTTGCTGTTCTGCTCAGGATTCAGATTCTCGGATTTTAGCTGGATTTTCATCGATGCATTCCTGCACGTTTTGCTCCACCGATTTCATTTGAGAGAAAGTAAACGAGAAAAGACAAACACACTCATTTTCGCCCCTTTCGCAATGGTACAATTCTGCCCGGGATCGCTCCAGTATGCAGATGGAAGCCTCGGAATAGTCATATTTTTCCACATCTGGATTGATTTGATATTCAATTGCATAGAAGTGGGCATTGGGTTGAAAATCAGCATACCCGCATTGCCCATCCTGATATACCTCCCCTTCCAGGGTCCATCCGGCATAGAGGATGTTATCCGGATTTCCTTCCGGACAAATAGGTGTACCGGAAAACCAGAATGGATCCGTGGGAGAACGGCAGGAAATTCCTTCGCCGTACCAGGGGTATTTCAAGTTGAATTCGATAGGTTCATGACCAACGAACTCAGGATTGGAAGAGAAGCATCCCGGTGCAGCAATTGAGGAAAGTAGAACCAGCAGTAAACCGGGCATGCGAGGCATGATTACTTTTCCTGTATTGTTAGGATTCATTTGTCTTCCTCCGCAAGTACACGAATCATTCCCAGCAATGCTGACCTCAGTTCTTCATAGCGAGTTTCACCAAAATTTGGGATGCATAATTGAGATTTCAGAGCCTCCAATCGCTGGGTCTTTCCCCGAGACGCCAGGAACATGAGATTGGATTCCAGGATCCGACAGAAGTGCTTATCGCTCCTGGGATGAAGCATACCCTCCGGGTCCTCATTCAGAGCTAAAAGGCCACTCTGGAGAAGATTTTTCAGTTCGCTCTTTATTTCATCCTGTTTTGCAAGTCCGATATTCGTTAACCGATCCACTTCCTTGCTGGACGAGTTTTCTGCCACCGAAGCCAGACTGACGAAGAATTTGTGAGGTGCTGGATGCTCTCCTGCAGAAGGACGGAATTCGCAGTTCATTAATGACTCCCAGGGTCCGGACCTCAATGCTGCATATAGAATAGTTCCTCTGCCATCTTTGATCGCTACCTCATGCTGGCCACACCGGATAGTCCCGTCGGGCCTGAAGGGCTTGTATTCAGGCCGCTGCCAGCGGTTCCAGACCACCTCCTGATCAAAATCTGTATCACGGAGGCGAAAGGGCAGAGTCACCTGATCAATTAGGAGAGAAATGAGAGATGTTCCCAGGCTGGGAATGACATAGGTACAGTTCAGGCCATAATAATAGCTTAGCTTCATTGGTTGTGGATCATATGTATCGGAAAATGAGTCATAGACATAGTACCTACCATCCGGGGCTTGACTGAGTTCGCGAATTACTCTATTCTTTAATACGACTCGTTCCTTTCGCTTAATCAGGTATACTCGATTACCCTCAATCTGGAAGGCCAGACCTTCTCTCAGAGTAACCTCGGGAGCATACTCCGTTTTCCAGAAGACCTGATCCTCCCAGCTGTTCAGAACTTCCTCGGCCAGAGTAACAGGTTCTTCATTGATTGCCAGAGTCACACCGCAGCCGGTACCACAAAGTAGAGAAACGATTATGCCTAAACGTTTTACGAAATGCATCCTGCAGCCAGAATCTACCAGTTATGGTCATCTGAAAAGAAGAATTGAAACATTCAATTTCTAAATCTTTATAAGGCTATACAACCATATTGCTGCGTCTAGTGACTTGTGGGCGGATGCTGGAGCATACAGTCCGGAATAATCAATGTCATCGCTGCGCGGCTCGCGAACTCAAAAGAGTAAAGACAGGCGCAGCTGCCTGAATCCTCTTCGCAATGGATGAGCCTGGTCTTCGTATGTTCCAGAACGCATCTTGCGGCGTCGTAATAGGATGAATGAATAAGACCCGGATTAAGAAATACATCCAGAGCGAGAACTGCGCCCCGCTGCCCGCGGTCCAGGTTGCCACACTGTCCATCTGTGTTTTCACCTCCATGAAGAACCCAGCCGCTGTAGACTATATCATCCGGCTCACCCTCCGGACAGATTGGGATACCCGAATAGTAACTCGACTTTTCGCAGGATACGCCAATATACAGCCAGGGGAAATCGTGTTCATAAACGTCTCGTTCCGGCGGACCGAAACAGCCGGCTACTACGAAGAGAAAAGTCGCGATTAGTCCGGTCCGGCCAGAAAAACGTACCCGGCTCCAGGGCTGTATCGCATGCAATGTCATAGTCCTCATTATTCTTCGTCCAGGATTCGCAGCATTTCTACCACCGGTACTTTCAATTCGCTTTCATACCTGGGTCCCCGGGATTCCCCTGCGCATAACTTATCCAGAGGCTCCTTTAGAGAACCCTTTGGGCTTGAATCCAGAAAATGGACAGAGGAACTCAGCATGGCGCAAAAGCGAGTAAGGCTGTGTCTGTGGGGGCCAAAGTGGTTTCGATCCTTTAGAAGTTCCAGGCCATCAAGAAGAGCGGATCTCAATTCCTGGCGGATTTCTTTCTGTCGATGGGCGGCAAGATTTTTTAACCATTGCGGGTTCGTCCGGCCTGGCTGTTCAAGCTGCGCAAGATCAAGAAAGAAGACATAGCTTTCTCCATGAAGCTCGCATTCCTGATACGAGTGCCATTGCGCCTCCGACAGGAGGCTACGGGAAATGATCCCTCGGCCATTCAGTATCTTGACTTTGAATGCCGGACATTCCAGAACATCCTCGACGATTCGATCCTCTTCCTCGAATCGCTGCCAGATGGGACGTGAACGCTTTCGACTATAGCGATAATCCAGCGTGCGAAGAGGTAGGCTTGCTAAATCCAGAGTCATGACAACCAGGGACAGGCCCGCGGTGGGCAGAGCCATAAACAGGTTGATAGTGGCATATTGGCCAATACCATCCACGTTCTGGGAATGTGACCAATCGAAGAACACATGTTCCCTGGTTTTATAACCGCCCTCTTTGATTCGCATCACACTCCGAATGGCCTCTCCTTCCTGTAGATACGTTTCAAAATGAATCAGGCGATAGACACTCTGCGACCTGATGGTGATAGTTATGGTTTCATCAGAACCGAGTTGCGCCTGACTCTGGAAGCGATTCATCCAGAATTCCCTGGTTTCATAGGTTTCAATCAGTCTGTCCGGCTGCTTACGGTACTCGGTATCGACCTTGAAGGACAGGCAAGACAGAGACAGAAATGACAAAGCCAGTAGAAGTATCTTTCGGGGCATAAGGATTCTACGATTTAAGGGATGTCACCGGCCCGGATCCTCCCCGATCCGGACCAAACAAAAAACGCGTTCACCGGTCCGCATACCGTTGCGCCTTTCGACGAGACAACAGAGGTAAGCGTTCAAAACAAAAAAGCCCTCCACATGGGAGGGCTTTCGTGCCATCTAGCCGGAGCGGATTCATAGATCCGCTGTGGCTGAACTGAATTTTAGATTACTCTACGTTCTCTCGATCCATGTCAGTGGAATCAGAAGAATCCATATCTTCCACTTCTTCCTTTTCAGGCTTTGTAATAGGGCCTGTTTTTGGAGGAATGTCGAATACCTGACCGGGATAAATCAGATTGGGATTCTTGATCTTATCTTGATTGGCCTGATAGATTCTCTTCCACAGGAATGGGTTCCCGTAGTTTTCGCGCAGTCCGGAGATTCTCCATAGAGTATCTGCAGGTCGGCGCTTTTTAACGGTGTACTTCTTCCAGCCTTCAGGGGAAGTAGTATCGGTGTTTCTCTCAGCAATTGCAGTGCCGGTTTTCTCGGCCACTACCTGAGCCAGACGCAGAGCTTCTTTGGACTCGGCGATAGATTCTTCGTAGTTCTCATCGTTCAGATTGGTGCCAGCTTCAGTCAGGGCTTCCTTAGCAGCTCGCAGGAATTCTCCCACGCTTTGCACCTCGGCCTGACTACCTCTGCGCTTGAAACCAGCGAATTGCTTGTCTGCGCTTCCCACGGCTAGATCCGCTTCAGCTTTTAGCTTTTTCGCATAGGCTGGCAGAGCAGCCTCCAGAGCGGCACGAGCCAGTTCTTCGGACTTCTCGATGGACATAGCACCATCTTTTAGCATATCATCGTTGATTAGATCTCTAGCGTTCTGAATCTCTTCTTGAGCTGCTGCATACTCTTCTGGAGCAGTTTTCTCTGCTTCATAGGAGCGAGCTTTCTCGAGAATGGATTCTGCGCCAGACAGACTGGATAGCAGCTGATCTTTCTGGGCCAGAGCGGTAGCTCTCGCTTTTGCGGCTGCATCCTGCGATTGCTGATAGTTCTGATAGGCTACTCGATATTGATCCAGAATGTTTCCGGATTCTACCGCAGTTACTGCATCACCTTGATCTGCTGCGCCGCTTTGAGCATCTTTTGCTTTTGCATGCTCATCATCGCCTTTTTCTTTTAACAGTTTGGCAGACTCGAAGTCATCGGTTGCCAGTTTCTCTGCATAGGCTTCATCGGCGCTGGCGATCAGCTCCTCGGCTTTCTTCTCCATGTCTGCTGTATAAGGACCTACTGAGTCCAGACGCGCTTTTGTGGCAGTAGCATCTGCAGCCAGAGCCGTGGCCTTCGCGGCATCGTTCTCTCCGGCCGCCAGTTGATCGTGAGCTTCTTTGAGGCTGGTAACAGCCGCATCAAACTCATCGGATGCATGTTTTTCTGCCTCTTCTTGCTGCGCCAGGCCGATCTCCTGACGAGCATCGCTCAGTTCCTTTACAGGAGCTGTGCTGGCGCATTGCATTACGAACAGCGCCAGTGCACCCACCATTGCGGGTTTCAGAAAACTTGCTATATTTCCCATTTGTTCCTCCAGATAGTTGCAGGATCCTCATTAAATAAAATGGCCGACTTTCGGGGAGCCGGCCATCTCTGCTTCACGGGATCCATCTTCCCGAACGGGATATCAAGACTTGAATGCAGCCAGTGCATCCGCCTCGGAATCATAGATTTCAAAGAAAGATGTTAGCTTGGTTAGCTCAAATACCTTTCTTACTGACCCGGATACATTCGTGATCTTCAGTCCACCCTGATATTTCTTCAGGTTGGATAGACTGGAGATCAGAGCTCCAATACCGGACGAGTCAATGTAGGATACGCGATCCAAATTGATTACAACATTATACTTTTTCTCTTCAATGAGCTTATTGATCAGCTCTTTAATCTCTGGTGCATTGTAGAGATCGATCTCCCCGTTTACATCCAGAATGACTATGTCGCCGCTTTCTCTTCTGGAAATTTCCATAACTGACTGTCCTGAAAAACCCCGTTAATTTTTGTTTTCCTGAGATGATAACCAGGATAGGTGGCTGTCAACATAAAAAAT
>MDSW01006436.1_pt1 | contig 125250 bp, 109 predicted proteins | sample 811171 | NCBI WGS metagenome assembly MDSW01 (sample SAMN05326641, study PRJNA326480) | marine metagenome | isolation source: seawater | place: Atlantic Ocean: North West | collected 2012 | reverse complement strand
CGAACCCCGGGAGGCTCTCGCCTCAACGGTTTTCAAGACCGCCGCTTTCGACCACTCAGCCAGCCCACCATAAACTTCATTGTCAGTTGCATCGGCCAATGCGCGATGCTGCAGGTTTTCTCACCTGCGATTCTTTCCAGTCCCTTGCCAGGGATGACTCACAACACCCTGTGGGGTGTTGTGACCCTGCGGGCTTCGGCGCTGCGCGCCTCGGTGCAAATTGCTCCTGAGGTCGCAATTTGTCGAACCCCGGGAGGCTCTCGCCTCAACGGTTTTCAAGACCGCCGCTTTCGACCACTCAGCCAGCCCACCATAAACTTCATTTTCAGTTGCATCGGCCATTGCACGATGCTGCAGGGTTTTACCTGCAAATCTTTCTAGTCCCTTGCCAGGGATGACTCACAACAGCGTACAACAGCGTAAGTACATCGCGGCGGGCGAGATTATAGCGCCTCGCAATTCAGGCACAAGGGCCTTGTTGTCCTTGTGCCTGAGATTGTCGCGAAGTTTTTCAGTTGCCGGCTGCCTGCGCCTGCACGGGTTCCTCTGCGGGCTCGGCCAGCGCGTCGCCACGAGGGCCGCGCGGGTCGTTGCTGGCGCGCGGTGCGATTTTGCCGCTGGGTTGTACCGGCGGCGCCACGCGCTCGGAGAACAGCGCGGGGTGCGCGGTAGCGATCTCCACATCGGTGACGGGCCTGGCCGCCACACGGGGGTCGTTGGTAGCGCGCCCGTCCTCGGTGAGACCGGCGGTGGAGGCGGGAGCGCTGTCGGCGACCGGCGCCTTCGTCTGTGCAGGTGCCGGTTTGGCCGCGGGCTTCGTCCTGGCCGCGGGCTTCGGCGCCTTTGCTTGCGCCGGCTCCGCTGCCGGGGTTTCAGCCTTACCGGCTTCCGCTGCCGGTTGTTCGCTGGCCTGCGCCTCCGGCGCTACCACGGTTTCCAGCGCCGATTCGGGTGTTGCCACCACGGTGTCCACGGCGGATTCGGCCTGCGCGGTTGGCGCTTCGGCGGCGGTATCCGTGCGCGCCTTGTCGGCAGCGCTGTCGGCGGCCACGGGCGCCTCCGGCTTGCGCTCCTGCGCCGCGGGTGCCTGTTCCCGGCTGGGCGCGTCGACTGCGGCTGCGTCGACTGCGGCTGCCTGGCTCTCTGCGGGCGCGTCGGCCCTGGGGCCGCGGTTGCGGCGACGGCGTTGCGGCTCGCCGCGCTTCATATCGCTGGGACGCTTGCGCGGCTTGTCCTGCTGCTCGCCGGTTGCGGCCTGCTCGCGCTCGTCGCTATTGCCCTCGGCCTGTGCCGGTGCTTTCTGCTGCTCGCGGCGGCGGTTTTCACCGTCAGCACCACCGCGGCGGCGGCCGCCGCGCCGGCGGCGCGAGCCTTCACGGCGCTCCTGGTTTGGCTTGTCCTGTTCGCCGTCGCGGGATTCGCTCTTGCCGCGCTCGCCTTGTTGCTGCCCGCGCTTGTTCGCCTTGTTTTCGGCTGCCTGCTCTTCCTGGCGCGCGCGTTGCTGTCCTTTCGCCGCGCCACTGCGCCGGCGACCACCGCGGCTGCGGCCGGAGCGTTTGCCCTCGCTGCTGTCGCTGCGTTGCTCCGGGCGCCTGGATTCGGCCGGCCGTTTTTTCTGCGCCGGCTGTTCCGTGGCCCTGGCCTCGGTCGTATCCTCGCCGAGCAGGAAGGCCACGACCTTGCCCAGAAGCCCCGTGCGCTTCTGCCGGCGCTTGCGCTTCATGCGCTGGCCGGTGGGGGTCTGTGCGGGCGAGCGCTGCGCCGGTGCGGGGGCGGCGGGCTGCGCGGCAGCCGTCGGGGCGGGTGCCGGTGCCGGCGCGGCGGCCGGCTGGATGCTCTTGACGGCCGCTTCCTGCACCGGGATGTCGGCGGAGTGGGTATCGCTGATGTTCTCCGTATCCGGGACCGCGATGTCGACCTTGTAGCTGGTCTCGTGGTTGCCTTCCACCTCGTCGTCACGCAGGCGCTGCACCTCGAAGTGCGGCGTTTCCAGGTTCGGGTTGGGGATGACCAACATGCGCGCCTTGGTCACCTGCTCGATCTCACCCAGGGCGTTGCGCTTCTCGTTCAGCAGGTAGGCGGCGACGTCCACGGGGACGATGGCGCGCACCTCGGCGCTGCGGTCCTTGATAGCCTCTTCCTCGATCAGGCGCAGGATAGACAGGGCCAGCGACTTGGTGTCGCGGATGGTGCCCTGGCCGTTACAGCGCGGGCAGACGATGTTGCTGGTCTCGCCCAGCGAGGGGCGCAGGCGCTGGCGCGACATCTCCAGCAGGCCGAAGCGGGAGATCCGTCCCACCTGCACGCGTGCGCGGTCGACACTGAGGGCGTCGCGCATGCGGTTTTCCACCGCGCGCTGGTTGCGCGAGGCGAGCATGTCGATGAAGTCGATGACCACCAGGCCGCCCATGTCGCGCAGGCGCAACTGGCGGGCGACCTCGTCCGCCGCCTCGAGGTTGGTGTTGAGCGCGGTTTCCTCGATATCGCTGCCGCGGGTGGCGCGCGCCGAGTTGATGTCGATAGACACCAGCGCCTCGGTGGGGTCGATGACGATGGAGCCGCCGGAGGGCAGACGCACCTCGCGCTGGAAAGCGGTCTCGATCTGGCTCTCGATCTGGAAGCGGTTGAACAGCGGAATGTTGTCTTCGTACAGCTGGATGCGGTTCTTGTACTTGGGCATCACCTGGCCGACGAAATCCAGGGCCTGCCGGTAGGCGTCCTCGGAATCGACCAGCACCTGGCCGATGTCTTCGCGCAGGTAGTCGCGGATGGCGCGCACGATGACGTTGCTCTCGCGGAACAGCAGCGTGCGCGGCTTGGATTCCTCAGCGGCCGTGGAGATGGCCTCCCACAGTTGCAGCAGGTAGTTCAGGTCCCACTGCAGTTCTTCCACGGAGTGGCCGACGCCGGCGGTGCGGATGATGACGCCCATGCCGTTGGGCATCTCCAGTGCGCTCAGCGCTTCCTTGAGATGGCTGCGGTCGTCGCCCTCGATGCGCCGCGACACGCCACCGGCGCGCGGGTTGTTGGGCATCAGGACCATGTAGCGGCCCGCCAGGCTGATGTAGGTGGTCAGGGCGGCGCCCTTGTTGCCGCGCTCCTCCTTGTCCACCTGGATGATGACTTCGGTGCCTTCCTTGACCACGTCGCGGATCTTGGTGCGGCCCTCGCCGCCGGAAGCCTTGCGGTAGTAGTACTCCGGCGCGATCTCTTTCAGCGGCAGGAAGCCGTGGCGCTCGGCGCCGAAGTCGACGAAGGCGGCCTCCAGGCTGGGTTCGACGCGGGTGATCTTGCCCTTGTAGATGTTCGCCTTCTTCTGCAGGCGGGTGCGGTTTTCGATATCCAGGTCGTACAGTCTCTGACCGTCGACCAGGGCCACGCGCAACTCTTCGGGTTGAGTTGCATTGATTAACATTTTCTTCATAGTGCCGTGCCTTGTGGCAGACGGCTGGCGGGAGTGGAATCAGCTACGGGGCCGGCGTGAGCCGGTGAACAGGTGACAGTGCCGGGTTTCTGGGGAAACCCTTGGCGCACGGCCATGGGCACGAGGCCACAACGGCGGTTGCTTGCCAATGTCGGCCGGGCGATAACACCCGGTCGGTACAGCGTCGCGCAGGAAGGGTTGGTGACGGACCTGCCTGTTTGCTAGTGTCGTGGCACCGGGGCCTGTAGCGACGCTGAGCGTTCTTCAGTATCTGATTCTGTGTCCCGGCAGGCCATGCTGCGCGGTTCAACAATCGCCGGCCGGGCTATCATCTGCTGAGCGGGGTATAGTATCCGCGCACTGCCGCGGGGCCGACATCCAATCGTGTCTGTTTGTGGCTGTGCTGGCGGGGCCGCGCATCTCTTCGGCGGGCCCAACTGTCGCCAGGGGTTGTCTGCCACCCGCGCCGTGCTTGTCGGGCCGGGTGCAGCCACGCGGGGACTATAGCAGCATATTAAGAAGAAAGACATGGCAAGTATGACAAATGCATGACAGTGGTATGAGTGGCTCCCCGGCGGTACGACACGTGACGGTGGAGGCCGGGGACGCCGGACAGCGCCTGGACAACTTCCTCCTGCGCGAGCTCAAGGGGGTGCCGCGCACGCGCATCTACCGCGCGCTGCGCAAGGGCGAGGTGCGTGTGAACAAGGGCAGGGTGCAGGCGGATTACCGCCTGGTCGCCGGCGACAGCGTGCGCCTGCCCCCGCTGCGGCGGCCGGACCCGGCGGCGCCGCCGCAGGTGCCGGGCGGCCTGGCGCGGGAGCTGGCGCGGCGGGTGGTTTACGAGGACGAACAGCTGCTGGTGCTGGACAAGCCCTCGGGCCTGGCGGTGCACGGCGGCAGCGGCCTGAGCTTCGGCCTGATCGAGGTGTTGCGACAGTTGCGCCCCGACGACCGCTACCTGGAGCTGGTGCACCGCCTGGACCGCGACACCTCGGGCCTGGTGCTGGTCGCCCGCCGCCCGGCGGCGCTGCGGGAGCTGCACCGGCAGTTGCGCGAGAAACACGTGGAAAAACGCTACCTGGCGCTGGCCCAGGGTCGCTGGCCGCAGGCCTGCCGCCAGGTGGAGGCGCCGCTGGAGAAAAACGTCCTGCAGTCCGGCGAGCGCATGGTGCGTGTCAGCCGCGACGGCAAGCGCGCGCTGACCGGGTTCAGTGTGCTGGAGCGCTTCGACGGCGCCACCCTGGTCGAGGCGCGACCGGTGACCGGGCGCACGCACCAGATCCGCGTGCACGCGCTGCACGCCGGCCATCCGCTGCTCGGCGACGACAAATACGCCAACAGTGCCGGGGAGGCGCTGGCCCGGCAGCTGGGTCTGAAGCGCCTGTTCCTGCACGCCAGCGCGCTGCGCTTCGAGCTGCCGGGCAGCGGCCTGCTGGAGCTGCAGGCGCCGCTGGACGCGGAGTTGGAAAGCGCCTTGCAAAAACTGCGTAACTAGCTGTATTTAGTGTAAAAATAGATTTTTCTTTCGGCCTGCCGACCGCGCTCGTGACGTTGTCAGTGTCCCAGCGGATCCAGCCCCGCCGCGCGCAGCAGGCGGCACAGGGCGATCAGTGGCAGCCCCTCCAGCGCGGTCGGGTCCGCGCCCTCCAGCGCGCGGAACAGGCTGATGCCCAGCCCCTCTGCCTTGAAGCTGCCGGCGCAGTCGAAGGGCTGTTCGCGCGTCAGGTAGTTGTCTATCTCCGTATCCCGCAGCGTGCGGAAGTGCACGCAAAAAGGCTCGACATGCTGCAACTGCAGCTCGCGCCCGGCACAAACCAGGGCCAGTCCCGTGTGAAAGTGCACGCTGCGGCCGGAGCAGGCGCGCAACTGCTTGCGCGCAGCCTCGAAGCCGCCGGGTTTGCCCAGCAGGCGGCTGCCCACCGCGGCGACCTGGTCGCTGCCAATGACCAGCGCGTCGGGGTGGCTGGCGGCCACCGCGCGCGCCTTGGCCAGGGCCAGGCGGGTCGCCAGGGCCTCGGGCGCCTCCTCGTCGCGCGGCGTCTCGTCCACACGCGGCGGCTGGCAGGTAAAGGGCAGGCCCAGGCGTTGCAGCAGTGCCTGGCGGTAGCTGGAAGTCGAGGCGAGGACAAGCTCCGGCGCCGCGCTTCCCGAACGGGTGTCTGTCTCAGTGTTCACGGTGTTGTTCGTTTCCTCGCGGAGTGACCCTGGCGGTGACAGTGCTGCGGCGCCCGCCGCCGGCCGCGGTTGCGCGCGCAGTGCGCCGCGTCTGCCTAGTGGTCCGCACGCGATACACCCGGGAAGTCCAGTTGTTCGAGGTAGTCGTGCAGGTGCGCGCGCAGCGCCGCCGCAGTCGGCATGGCACGCGCCTGCTCCAGCAGTGCAGCGGCGCTGGCACAGTCGATGTGCCGGATCAGCCACTTGATGTGCGGCAGTTGCGCCGCGCTGACACTGAGGCTGCGAACGCCCATGCCCAGCAGCAGAATCGCAGCGGCGGGGTCGGAGGACATCTCGCCGCAGACACTCAGCGGCAGCGCGAGGTCGCGCGCGCACGCGGCGATGCGCTCGATTTCCAGCACCACCGCGGGGTTCAGGTGGTCGTAGGCGGCCGCGACGCGGGGGTTGTTGCGATCCACGGCGAGCAGGTACTGGCTGAGGTCGTTACTGCCCACCGAGACGAAGTCCAGCTGCCCGCGCCAGCGCGGCAACATGCTGATGGCCGCGGGCACCTCGATCATCACGCCGACCGGCGGGCGCTCTACGGCCACGCCCTCGGCGCGCAGTTGCGCCAGCGCGTCGGCGAGAATCTCGTGGAAGCGCTGCAGTTCGTCGGTGGCGCTGACCATCGGCAGCAGGATGCGCAGCTGCCCGGCCCCGGGGTCGGCGCGCAGTAATGCGCGCAGCTGGGTCATCAACAGCGGCGAATTGTCCAGGCAAAAGCGGATGCCGCGCCAGCCCAGGGCGGGGTTGTCCTCGCGTATGGGGAAGTAGGGCAGGGGCTTGTCGCCGCCGATATCCAGCACGCGCATGTGCACGGGTTTGCCCTGGTAGGCGCCGATGACGTGCCGGTAGATATCCAGTTGCTCTTCCTCGGAAGGAAAACCCTCACGCACCATGAACGGGATTTCCGTGCGGTACAGCCCGATCCCCTCGGCGCCGGCCTCTATGCCCGGGGACAGGTCCGCGAGCAGCCCGCTGTTGACCAGCAGGGTGACGCGCTCGCCGTCGGTGGTCACGGCCGGCTGGTCGCGCAGGTGCGCAAGGCGCCCACGCAGCACGCGCTCCTCGCGCGCCAGGCGCCGGTACTCCTGGCTCACCGCCGGCGCCGGGTTGACCAGCACCTGGCCGAGGTTGGCGTCGACGATGACCGCCGCGTTGTCCTCGATGGCGTGTCCACTGCCGATCCCCACGACGGCCGGCACACCCAGCGCGCTGGCCAGGATCGCGGTGTGGGACATGCTAGACCCCTGCAGGCAGACGATGCCGGCGAGTTGCTCGCGCGGTCGCGCCGCGATATCGGACACGCTCACCGCGCTGCCGACCAGCACCAGCGGGCCCTCGCCGGGCGCCCGTGTCGCGCCCGCCCCGTCGCGCCCGCGCCAGGCGCTGTAGAGACGGTTGCCCAGGTGGCGTATGTCCTCGTGCCGCGCGCGCAGGTAGGGGTCGTCCATCGCCATGAACAGGTCGGAGTAGTGTTGTATCACGTGGCGCAGGGCCGAGGGCAGGTCGCGGCCGGCCTCGATGGCGCGCTCCACTCCCGAGGACAGGGCGGGGTCGGCGAGCAGCATCAGGTAGGCGTCGAAGATAGCCGCCACCTCCGCTGACAGGTCCTGGCCGAGCAGACGCTGCTCCTCGGCGACGTCGGCGCGCACCTGCCGCAGCAGTTCCCGCCACTGCGCGATATCGCCTTCGGGGTCTTGCCCAGGCGTGTCGATGACGGCCATCAGGTCCTGTTCCTCACACAGGCAGGCGCGGCCGATGCCGATGCCGGGCGCCCCGCGCAGTCCCTTGTAGATGCGCGGCGCGGCGTTGTCAGCGGCCTGCCAGTCGGCCCAGTTGGCCACCACCAGCGCCAGCTGCGCGCCGAGGGTGACCAGAAACGCCTGCTCCTCGAAAGACAGCAGGCGCGCCTGCAGGCACTGCACCGCCAGTACCCCGATGGACTCGCCGGCGCGCACCAGCGGCACCGCGCTGAAACTGTGGAAGCGATCCTCGCCGATGCCGGGAAAGTGGTAATAGTCGGGATGGCTGGCGGGTTCGACCAGGTTCAGCGGGTGCCGCGTCTGCGCCACCCGCCCGACCAGCCCGCGCCCGGCGGGCAGCCGGGTGCCGCCCGCCGCGCCCATGCTCAGGCCGTGGCTGGCCACCAGCACCATGTCGCCGTTGTCACTGCGCAGGTATAGCGAACACACATCCACGGGCATCTCGCGCTGGATGGCGTCGACGATGTACTGCACCTGGGAAGCGGGTGATTCCGCCTCCGCGGCCGTTTGCACGATTCGGGGCAGTTCGAGTATCAGCGCCATAGTGATCGCAAATCAGGGCCTTGTGCCCACGCGAGCGAGTGTGCGGTGCCCGCGGGAAAATTGATATAGGTGCGCGTTGGCAATTTTCAATGCTTTGCGGGAGGCTCGCCGGGTTCATCCGGCTGCGCCGAGCCCGCGTCCCCGCTGTCCTCATCGCTGGTGCGGGGGTCCATCTCGAAGGCGACGGGGGCCGTCTCGTTGGCGGCCGCCTCGAAGGGGGTCTGCTCCTCGATGGACACGGCGCGGGTGACGCGCAGTTGCGCCAGCAGGTAGCCGCCGAACAGCAGGCACAGGGCGGCGAATGACCAGAACAGCGCGCTGGCGGCCAGGTGCGTCATGAGCTGACCCAGCAACAGCGGTGCGAAGGCGGCGCCCAGGGCGTTGAGCAGCAGCACCGAGGTGCCGATGGTGACGAACTCGCTGCCCTCGCAGACATCGGCGGCGGTCGCCAGGGACATGGCATACAGGGGCATGGCGCTGGCGCCGAACAGGCCCACTGTCAGCAGGAACCAGGGCTGGGCGCCGGACAGGGCCACCGCGGTGGAGCTGAGCATGCAGGCCAGGGCCAGCAACACCAGTACGCGGCGCCGGTCCACGCGGTCGGACAGCCAGCCCACCGGGTAGAGCACCAGCGCGCCGCCGGCAATGGCGACACTCATGAACAGGGTGATGTCGAACTGGGTCTGTGCGTAGCTGCGCGCGAAGACCGCGCCCAGCGACCAGAAACTGCCCGCCACCAGGCCCGAGAGCAGGGCGCCGGCGAAGGCCGAGCGCGAGCGTTGCAGCAGCAGGCGGAAGCCTGTATGCGTGGCCTCCACCGGTTCCGGCGCCATGCGTCGCGTCAGGCCCACCGGGAGGATCGCCAGCGCCATGCACAGCACGGCCACGCTGAAGGGCAGGGAGCTGGATACGGGCCCTACGTTGATGAGGAACTGGCCGGCGGTCATTGAACTGAGCGTGACGAAGGTATACATGGCCAGCACCATGCCGCGGGACTCCGTGCTGGCCTGTGTGTTGAGCCAGCTCTCGATGACCGTGTACAGCCCGCAGATGGCGACGCCGGTGAGAAAGCGCAGCAGCAGCCAGGCGCTCCAGTGCCCGAATATGTCGAGACACAGGATGGCGGAGATCATGCTCGCGGTCAGCACGGCGAAGGCGCGGATGTGCCCGACCCGGGCGACCATGCGCGGGATACCCAGACAGCCGGCGACGAAGCCGAGAAAATAACCCGAGGCGCTGATGCCGATAAACAGTTCCGACATGCCCGCCTCGGCCGCGCGCAGCGGCAGCAGTGTCAGTTGCATACCGTGACCGACCAGGAGCAGGGCGGTGGACATGAGCAGGGAGACGACGCCGAGCAGAACTTTCATCGCAGCGGGTTTCTGGGGCAGGGTTGAGAAAAACAAAATCTTGCTGCGGCACTGGCCACAACTACCGTCGCCGCCGATTCTACACTATGCTTTGTCGGCCCGGCCAATCGTTCAGTGGTTTTGTCTAACGTGGAATTCAAGGATTACTACCGGATACTGGGGGTGGACCCCGAGGCCGACAAGGCCGACATCAAGAAGGCCTACCGCCGCCTGGCGCGCAAGTACCACCCGGACCTGAACCCGGGAGAGGAAGCCGAGGAAAACTTCAAGGAAGTGGCCGAAGCCTGGGAGGTGCTGGGCGACGACACGCGTCGCGCGGAGTACGACGAATTGCGGCGCTTCGGTGGGCGCCGGCCCAGTGACTTCGAGCCGCCCCCCGGCTGGCAGTCCGGCGCGGACGCCGGGCAGCACCATTTCAGCGGCGATTTCTCCGAGTTCTTCAACTCGATCTTTGGCGGCGGCGGCTTCGGCGAGGCGCGGCGCGAGGCGCCGCTGCGCGGCAACGACATCGAGATCGAGATGCCGGTGTTCCTGGAAGAGACGCTCGCGGACTGCGAAAAACCCGTGGTCTACGAGATCCCGGTGCTCAGCGAGGGACGGATGCGCAGCCAGCGCAAGTCACTCAACGTCACTATCCCGGCAGGGGTGGCCGACGGTGAGCGTGTGCGCCTGAAGGGGCAGGGCACGCCGGGGGCCGCGGGCGGCGCGGCAGGTGACCTGTACCTGCATATCCGCCTGGTGCCCCACCCGCTGTTTGACGTCGAGGGCCGCAATCTCAGCATTACCCTGCCGGTGGCGCCCTGGGAGGCGGCCCTGGGGGCCAAGGTCGCGGTGCCGACACTGTCCGGGCAGATCAACCTGACGGTGGCGCCCAACAGCCAGAGCGGCCAGCGCTTGCGGGTGCGCGGCAAGGGACTGCCGGGCAGGGGTGGACAGGGCGACCTGATCGTGGTGCTCAAGGTGGTGATGCCGCCGGACAGCGGCGACAAGGCCCGGGCGCTGTGGCGCGAGCTGGCCGCCAGCGCCGCTTTTGATCCACGCAGTGAATGGGGGAAGCAGGCATGACAGGCAGCCTGTTGCGCGTCAGTATCACGGAATTCTGTGAACGCGAGGGCGTCGACAACCAGTTGGTGGCGACCCTGGTGGAACTGGAGGTTGCGCACCCGGTGGGGGGCGCGTCCGTCGAGGAGTGGGTGTTCGACGCCACCGGCGCACACTGGCTGGAAAAATCCCTGCGCCTGCGCCGGGATCTGCAACTGGAGTGGGAGGCCGTGGGCATGCTGGTGCAGGTGATGCGCCAGCGCGAGGAACTGCGGCGCGAAAACGAGGCCCTGCGACGGCGCCTGGCGCGCTTCCTGTCCGACTGACCCGGGCCTGGCCCGCAGCTCCGGTCGGGGTGAGTGAACTAATTGTATTCTAAAGATTTTTTTGACAATGGCGGAAACCGTCCCTATGATGCGCGCCTATGTTGGATGAGCCCCTCCCGCTTGCGCTGGATATACGCAAGGCGGCAACGCGTGGAACAGGGGTCAGCGGGGTCCTGAAACCCGCGCAGCTGCTGCGTTTCCGCGCCCTGTTGGCAGGTGACGAGGGCCGTGTCGAGGCCACCCTGTCCTGCGCCCGCGACGAGCAAGACCGCTACATTGTGTGTGTGGTGCTCGAGGCGGACGTGACGGTAACCTGCCAGCGCTGCCTGGAAGCCATGCCGCTGCACATCGCCAGCGACAACACCCTGGCGGTGGTGTGGACAGACGAGCAGGCGGCGGCATTGCCGCGGCACCTGGACCCGCTCATCGTAGAGGAGACGGCCTGCAAGCTGCACGAGGTGGTGGAGGACGAACTGATACTGGCCATGCCGCAGTTCAGTTACCACGACAGCGCGCACTGCAAGGAAAAAATTTCGGCGTACGCCGGGCCAGCGCCGGAGCAGGAAGCGGACGCGGGCAAGAGCAACCCATTTGATGTGCTGGCGCAGTTGAAGGCCGGCGACGAGCACCAGGAGTCATAGCCATGGCAGTGCAAAAGAACAAGAAGACGCGTTCCCGTCGGGGTATGCGTCGCTCACACGACGCGCTGACGCGTTCCTCCCTGACGGTCGACCCGACCTCCGGGGAGACCCACCGTCGTCATCACGTCTCCGCCGACGGTTTTTACCGCGGCAGGAAAGTCGTCGACACCGGCAACGACGACTAGCGGGTTTGACGGCAGCACTTTCCAGGCTGTCCATACCCCTTGCGAAGTCCAGGCCTTCGCCCTCCCAGACAGGCCGCGCGGTGAGCGCTGTCAACACTAACCGGGATTCTTGCCACACCGCTGCGCTGACGCGCCGCGGTGCTGCGTCGTGCCCGGCATCCTGAACGCGCAGCAGGAGCAGTCAATGCCAGACAACCCCATCGCATTCCTCTTTCCCGGCCAGGGCTCGCAGAAGGTCGGCATGCTCGCCGCCGCCCACGAGCGCTTTGCCGTGGTCGGCGAGACCTTTGCCGAGGCCTCCGACGCGCTCGGCTACGACATGTGGTCCCTGGTCTGCGACGGGCCGCAGGAATCCCTGAATCTCACCGCCACCACGCAGCCGGTGCTGCTCACCAGCAGCGTCGCCCTGTGGCGCGCCTGGCGCGACCAGTCCGGCCCGGCGCCGACGGTCATGGCCGGGCACAGCCTGGGTGAATTCTCGGCGCTGGTCTGCGCCGGTGTCCTCGACTTCGCCGACGCCGTGCGCCTGGTGCGCAAGCGCGGCGAGTTCATGCAGAGCGCCGTGCCGGTGGGCGAGGGCGCCATGGCGGCCATCATCGGTCTCGACGACGAGGGGATCAACGCGGTCTGCACGCAGGTGTCTGCCGGCGGCGCTGGTGTCGTCGCGGCGGTGAATTTCAACTCGCCGGGACAGGTGGTGATCGCCGGGCACAGCGGCGCCGTCGAGGCGGCGATCGCGGGGCTCAAGGAGGCGGGTGCGAAACGCGCCATGCCGCTGCCGGTCAGCGCCCCTTTCCATACCGAATTGATGCGTCCCGCGGGAGAGCAACTGCGCGAGGCGCTGGCGGATATCGCGCTGTCCGCGCCGGCGATCCCGGTGGTGCACAACGTGCATGCGCAGACCGAGTCCGACCCGGCGCGTATTCGTGAACTGCTGGTCAGGCAGATCCACAGCCCGGTGCAGTGGACGCGCTGCGTCGAGGAAATCGTGCGCAGCGGTGCGCGACACGCGGTCGAGTGCGGCCCGGGCAAGGTGCTCAGCGGGCTGAACCGGCGCATCGACAAAAGCCTGGCCAGTTACGGCCTGGAGGAGCCCGACGCGCTGCTGGAAAGTATCGCCGCGTGCGCCGGGACAGGAGACGAGGTATGAGTGAAGACGCCAGGGTTGCGCTGGTCACCGGCGCCAGTCGCGGGATCGGTCGCGCCATCGCCGTGGCGCTCGCCGCGGATGGCTACACAGTAGTAGGCACGGCCACCAGCGACGCCGGCGCCGAGGCGATTTCCGGGTATCTCCGGGAAGCGGGAAACGCCGGCTGCGGCATGCGCCTGGACGTCGCCGACGAGGACAGCGTGAGCGGTGTGGTCGCCGCTGTCACGGAACAGTTCGGCGCGCCGCTGGTGCTGGTCAATAACGCGGGCATCACCCGCGACAATATTCTCATGCGCATGAAACCCCAGGAGTGGCACGACGTCATCGAGACCAATCTCAACGCGCTCTACCGCGTGAGCAAGGCCTGCACCCGGGGCATGACGAAGGCGCGCTGGGGCCGCATCGTCAATATCACCTCGGTGGTCGGCAGCATGGGCAACGCCGGGCAGAGCAACTACGCTGCCACCAAGGCCGGCGCCGAGGGATTTTCGCGCGCCCTGGCGCGTGAACTCGGCTCGCGCTGCATCACGGTCAACTGCGTTGCGCCCGGTTTTATCGATACCGATATGACCCGCGCACTGCCCGCTGCGCAGCGCGAATTGCTGCAGCAGCAAATCCCCCTGGGCAGGCTCGGCGCGGTGGAGGAAATCGCCGCCCTGGTGAGCTTTTTGTGCAGCGACTCGGCGGCCTATATCACCGGCGAAACCGTGCACATCAACGGCGGCATGCACATGAGCTAAACTTTTGAAATAGAAGCATTAATACAGGGTCGGCGGCGCGCGCCAAAAAAGGGTTATAACTCTCCGGAAAAAACGAGTAAACTGCGCGCTCAAGACCGTTCAGTCGGCGTCGAATCAGCAGTTAAACCCTCAGGAGCAAAATACAACATGAGCAGCATTGAAGAACGCGTTAAGAAGATCGTGGCGGAGCAGCTTGGCGTTAAGGAAGAAGAAGTGCAGACCGAGGCTTCTTTCGTCGAGGACCTGGGTGCCGATTCTCTCGACACGGTTGAACTGGTAATGGCCCTCGAGGAGGAGTTCGAAACCGAAATTCCCGACGAGGAAGCGGAAAAGATTACCACGGTAAAACTGGCGATCGAGTACATCGAGACCAACCTCGCCTGAACCACTTTTTCGTAGCGCGAAAGCCGTTTCTATTGCCGATAGAGCGGCTTTTCGCATTTTAGCTCCGGGGAAAAATCCCCGGCACAGGAGTTACAGCGTTGATTGGCAGAAGAGTTGTCGTGACGGGCCTGGGCATGGTGAGCCCGGTGGGTCACACGGTCGAGGAAACCTGGGAGAACATACTCGCGGGTAAAAGCGGGGCTGCCACCATCGACAGTTTCGACGTGGCCGCCTTCGCCACCCAGTTCGCCGCCAGCGTCAAGGACTTCGATATCTCGCCGTACCTCAGCGCCAAGGAAGCGCGCAAGATGGATATCTTCGTGCAGCTGGGCATGGCGGCCGGCATCCAGGCGATGCAGGACAGCGGCCTGGAAGTCACCGAGGAATCCGCGCCGCGCATGGGCGCATCGATCGGCTCGGGTATCGGGGGCATCGGCCAGATCGAGAAGAACGCGGAGATCATTCGCAACAGTGGCCCGCGCAAGATATCGCCGTTTTTCGTGCCCGGTTCGATCATCAACATGATCGCCGGCAACCTGTCGGTGAAGTACAACCTGCAGGGGCCCAACCTGGCGATGGTCACCGCCTGCACCTCCGGCACACACAACATCGGCCTGGGCGCCCGCCTGATCGCGCAGGGCGATGTCGACGCCATGCTGGTGGGCGGTGCGGAGATGGCCACCACCCCGGTGGGCGTGGGCGGTTTTGCCGCGGCGCGCGCGCTGTCCACGCGCAACGACGATCCGCAGGCGGCCTCGCGTCCCTGGGACAGGGATCGCGACGGCTTCGTGCTCGGCGAGGGCGCAGGCGTCATGGTCGTCGAGGAGTACGAGCACGCCAGGGCGCGCGGCGCGAAAATCTACGCGGAGCTGGTCGGTTTCGGCATGAGCGGCGACGCCTACCACATGACCTCGCCGCCGGAGGACGGGCGCGGCGCCGCCGCGTCCATGCGCAACGCGATCCGCGATGCGGGGCTCGCCCTGGACAAGATCAACCACATCAACGCCCACGGCACCTCCACCATCGCCGGCGACCTGGCCGAGAGCCGCGCCATCGAGTCGGTGCTGGGCGACGCGGCCAGAGACGTGGCGGTCAGTTCCACCAAGTCCATGATCGGCCACCTGCTCGGCGCCGCGGGTGCGGTGGAAGCGATCTTTTCGGTGCTGGCCCTGCGCGACCAGGTGGCGCCGCCGACCATCAACCTGGACAACCCCGACGAAGGATGCAAGCTGAATTACGTGCCCCACACGGCGCAACAGCGACCCATTCACAGCGTCCTGTCCAACTCCTTCGGTTTCGGCGGCACCAACGGTTCGCTCCTGTTCAGCAAACCCGACTGACGCGGCCCGCAGTGCCCGCCGCGACCCTGACCTGGCTGGACGGCGAAGCGACCCAGGTGTTGCCGCTGCCGGACCGGGGCCTGGCCTTCGGCGACGGCCTGTTCGAAACGCTGCTGCTGTGCGCCGGCCAGCCCCTCTACCTCGATGAACACCTGCAACGCCTGTGGCGCGGACTCGACGCGCTGTCACTGCCCGACTGCCTGCAGGCGGCGCGGGCGCAGGTGGAGAGCGCCGCCGCGGAGATCAGCGCCCAGGGCTGGCAGTGGTGCGCGCTGCGCCTGACCGTGACCCGCGGCGGCGGTCCGCGCGGTTACACGCCGCCCCCCGCGCAAGCGCCGCGCCTCCTGCTACAGGCCGCCCGGCTGTCCGCAGACCACGGCAGCCTGCCGGCGCCGGCGACCCTGGGCGAGGTCGACATCCGGCTCGCCGCGCAGCCGGCGCTGGCTGGCATCAAGCATCTCAATCGCCTGGAGCAGGTGCTGGCGGCGCGCCAGGCGGCGCAACTGGGCGTGGATGAAGCGCTGCTGCTCGACAGCCGCGGCGAGCTGGCCAGTGTGATCGCCGGCAACCTGTTCCTGCGTCGCGGGGATCAGCTGCTGACCCCGCGCCTGGAGGACTGCGGCGTGGCCGGCACGCGCCGCGCCCTGGTCATGGGCCGCTGGGCCGCCGCCGCGGGGCTGGGCGTGCGCGAGGCGCGACTCACACCGCAGGATCTGGAGGCGGCGGACGAGGCCTTCTACAGCAACAGCCTGCAGGGCCTGCGGCCGCTGGCGGGCTTTCGCGGGCGCCGCTGGCGCGAGCACGAGGCCTGCGCGGCGCTGTTCGCGCAGTACCGCGGCGAGCTGCCGTGATGCGGCGCTTTCTCAGCTACCTGCTACTGCTGGTAATCGCCGCCACACTGGCGGGGCTGGAGCTGTTGCGCCTGTGGGAGGAGCCGTTGCGCGTGCCGGAGCAGGGCTATCGTTTCAGCGTCGAGCGCGGCGCTTCGCTGCACAGCGTGGCGCAGCACCTGCACCACGACGGCGTGCTGCAACACCCCCATCTGTTGCGCCTGTACGGCAGGCTGAGCGGCCGCGACCAGCAGATCCGCCAGGGCGAGTACCTGCTGCCCGAGTACGCGACCGCGCTGTCGCTGCTGTCCCTGCTCGAGCGTGGCGAGGTCATCCAGTACCAGGTCACCCTGCCCGAGGGCATCACCCTGGCCCGGGCCATCGACATTCTCGGCGCCAGGCGGGAACTGCGCGCGGTGCTGTCGGGTCCCCGGGACCCGCGCCTGCTGCAACTGGTCGCCCCGCGCGACAGCGCCGAGGGGCTGTTTTTCCCCGACAGCTACCGCTTCGAGCGCGGCGCCAGCGACTGGAGCATCCTGCGCCGCGCCCACGCCGCCATGGACGGGGAATTGCAGCGCGCCTGGCGGCAGCGCGCACAGGAACTGCCCTACGCGGACGCCTACCAGGCGCTGATCATGGCCTCCATCATCGAGCGCGAAACCGGCCTGGCGCAGGAGCGCAGCGAGATCGCCGGCGTGTTCGTGCGCCGCCTGGCCAGGGGCATGCGCCTGCAGACCGATCCCACCGTGATTTACGGGCTGGGTGAGTCTTTCGATGGCAACCTGCGGCGCAGTCACCTGACCGACAGCGGCAACCCCTATAACACCTACCGTCACCACGGCCTGCCGCCCACTCCGATCGCACTGCCCGGGCGCGAGGCCATCCGCGCGGCGTTGCACCCGGCGCCGGGCAACGCGCTGTACTTTGTCGCCCGCGGCGACGGCGGCCACGTGTTCAGCGCGACCCTTGCCGAGCACGAGCGCGCCGTGCGTAAATACCAGTTGCGGCGCAGGCAGGACTACCGCTCCTCGCCGCCACAGGCGCAACCCTAGGGCCTGTTCACACTCAATTGCATGGACCCAGGTATGGCCGCGAGAGGCTTGTTCATCACCGTTGAAGGCATCGAGGGCGTCGGCAAGTCCAGTAACCTGGCGTTCCTGGCGGCGCAGCTGCGCGAGTACGGCGTCGATGTGATGGTCACGCGCGAACCGGGCGGGACGCCGCTGGGAGAGGACATTCGCGCGCTGTTGCTGTCGCTGCGCGAACAGCCGGTGAGCCCGATGTCCGAGCTGCTGCTGATTTTCGCCGCGCGCGCGCAGCACCTGTGTGACGTCATCGAGCCGCACCTGGCGGCGGGGCGCTGGGTGCTGTGCGATCGCTTTACCGACGCCACCTACGCCTACCAGGGTGGCGGTCGTGGCATCGACGCCGCGGCGATCGCCGAGCTGGAGACGCTGGTGCAGGGCGAGCTGCGCCCGGACTACACCCTGCTGCTGGATGTGGATGTGGCCACCGGCCTGGAGCGCGCGCGCGGCAGGGGAGAACTGGACCGCATCGAGCGCGAGGCGGTCGAGTTCTTCGAACAGGTCAGGGCGCGTTACCTGGCGCTGGCGCAGGCCAGCAGCGGGCGCTTCCGCGTGGTCGATGCGCGGCAGCCTCTGGACGCCGTGCAGCGGGAACTGGCGCAACTGGGGCGCGAGTTGCTCACCTGCTGGGGCGTGCGCCACCCGGAGGCGGGATGAAACTGGACGAACTGGATGCGGTCAGTATGCCGCTGCCCTGGCACGAGGCGGCTTTCGCGCGCGTGGCGGCGGAGCACGCCGCCGGGCAGTTGCCCCACGCGCTGCTGTTGCAGGGGGCGCCGGGCACCGGCAAGACGGCCTTCGCGCTGGCCCTGGCGCGGCTGTTGCTGTGCGCCGCACCGCGCGACGGGCGCAACTGCGGGGCCTGTCACGGCTGTGAACTGGCCGCGGCGGGGAACAACGGCGACCTGTTGTGGGTGCAGCCCGACGCCCTGGCGCCGGCCTCGACGACGAAGAAGAAAGAGGAGCGTAAAAGCCGCGTCATCCGCATTGAACAGGTGCGCGCGGCCATCGCCTTCAGTCACGGCACCGCCGCGTTCGGCGCACGCCAGGTGGTGGTGTTTGCGCCCGCGGACAGTATGAACGTCAACGGCTACAACGCGCTGCTCAAGTCGCTGGAGGAACCCGCCGGGGACACGGTGTTGCTGCTGGTCTGCGACCACATGCACGGGGTGCCGGCGACGATCCGCTCGCGCTGCCGGCTGCTGCGCCTGCCCGCGCCGGACAGTGCGACGGCCCTGGCGTGGCTGCAGGCGCAGGCGGGTGTCGAGACGGCGCAGGCGCAGCCGCTGCTGGAGGCGGCCGACGGCAGCCCGGTGCTGGCCGCGCGGCTGCTACAGGAGGGGCAGGCGCAGGATGTGGCCGGGCGGCGCCTGGCGCTGCGCGCCCTGCTGCAGGGCCAGGCGAGCACGACCCAGGTCTGGGACCTGTGGCGCGAGTGCGAGACCGCGGAATTCCTGCAGCAGTTGACCGGGGAGGTGCGCGCTATGCTGCGCGCCATGCCGGCGCAGCGTCTGGCGGGCGCGCAGGGCAGGGCGGCCTTCGCTATTCTGGATGAGGCCATGAACCTGCAGCGCGCGGTCAGCGCCGGCGCCAACCCGGGCAAGCAACTGCTGGTCGACGGCCTGCTGGCAAAATGTCACAGGCAGTTGGGGTCGACGACAGTTGGGTAGCGCCGCGCGCGGTGATACCATCTGGGCGAATACGGGGGATGGGGCGTATGAACGACGCAAGACCTAACAGCCGCAACGGCATACTCTCGCTGACCATCAAGGACAAGGCCGTGTTGTACTCGGCGTACATGCCCTTCCTGGACAACGGCGGGTTGTTCGTGCCGACCAACAAGTCCTACGACATCGGCGACGAGGTGTTCATGTTGCTGACGCTCATGGACGAGGTGGAGAAAATACCGATTTCCGGGCGCGTCGTCTGGGTGACACCGCGCGGCGCGCAGGGCAACCGCACTGCCGGCATCGGTGTGCAGTTCAGCGAGCAGGACGCCGCTGCCAACGCGAAGATCGAAAATCACCTGGCCGGTTCGCTGTCATCCGACCGCCCGACCCATACCATGTAGCGGCGCTGCGCTGCCGCGCGCCGCACAGCCAAAAAAATGGGCCCCGAAAGGGACCCACCAAGACCATTAGGAGTGAAACATAAAGGAATTGCTTCCGTTGAGGAGCACAGCTATGCTCCCCTGCGACTACCCGTTAAATCTAGGGGATAGGTAGCCACGTCCTTAGTATCGCTCAATATTGGTAATTTTCCACAGTTTACCCGCCTGTTTTTAAAATATTTGACGATATAAATATTTTTTTTAATGCCTTAATAGAATATAAGGCGTCACCATGACAGCCACCCAAACCTTTCTCTGCGGCGTCGTGGAAGGCTTCTACGGCCGCACGTGGCCCCACAGCCTGCGCCTGGACTACGCCGGCTACCTCGCCGACGCCGGGCTCAACGCCTGCCTGTACTGCCCCAAGGGCGACCCCTACCTGCGCCGCCAGTGGCAGAGCGAGTGGCCCGCTGCCGAGCGCGAGCAGATGGCCGAACTGGCCACCCGCTACGCCGCCCGGGGCGTCGCCTGGGGAGTGGGCCTGTCGCCCTTTGAACTGTATCGGGACTACGGCCCGCGCCAGCGCCGCGCGCTGCTGGCCAGGGTGGACAGCCTGGTGGGGCTGGGCGCGCCGCTGCTGGCGATCCTGTTTGACGACATGCCCGGCGACGTCGCCGACCTGGCCGCGCGGCAGGCGCAGATCGTCGCCGATGTCTGCGCCCGGGCGGGGGACGCCCGCGTGCTGGTCTGTCCCACCTACTATTCCTTCGACCCGCAACTGGAGCGCTATTTTGGCGCCATGCCCGCCGCTTACTGGGAGCAGCTGGGGCAGTGGCTGCCCGCCGCGGTCGACATCTTCTGGACCGGCAACGAGGTCTGCTCGCGGCGCATCGAGGCGGCCGATATCCGCTGTATCAACGGGCGCCTGGGGCGCCCCGTGCTGTTGTGGGACAACTACCCGGTGAACGACGGCGCCGAGCGCAGCCGCTACCTGTACACGCGGCCGCTGGACGGGCGCGACCCGGCGCTCGCGGCGCTGTTGCGCGGCCACCTGTGCAATCCCATGAACCAGGGGCTGCTGTCACTGCCGGCCCTGGCCGGCCTGGCCGCGCTGCACGGCCGTCGTGGCTTCTGCGCCGGGGACCTGCAGCGCATCCTCGGCGCGCCCGTGTGGCAGCGCCTGCAGCGCGACGGGGCGCTGTTCCAGGATGCCGGCCTGGACGGGATGGGGCGGGAACGCTGCGCGCAACTGGCGGCGGAATACGCCGCGCTACCGGGCGCCGCCGCGGCGGAAATCGCCGCCTGGCTGCGCGGTGAGTACCGCTTCGACCCGGCCTGCCTGACCGATTGAGGCCCGCCCGCGCCGGCCCGGCACAATGCCGCTGAATCCCTTGTATTTACTGCGTTTGGCGCAGGTCGGGCAGTTGAAGCGGGCAGGGCTTTATGGCAGAATCGCGGCCCTTGCGATGCGCCCCCGGATTCGTACTTCCCGCGCCACAGTGCCCATGGCCACACGCCCCGGGTGGAGCGATGCGCCGGTCCCGCGGCGCACGGAATAGTTTCAGGCGGAAGTGGCGAAATTGGTATACGCGCTGGATTTAGGTTCCAGTGCCGCAAGGCGTGAGAGTTCGAGTCTCTCCTTCCGCACCATTTTACTTCGGCAGGGCGCCCCGTCGGCGGGGCTCCCTGTCACAGTTGGGCGCCAGGCGCCCCCAACATAGAGGATTTACCATGCAGGTTTCTATCGAGACGACTTCAGGCCTGGAACGGCGTCTGACAGTGGGCGTGCCCGCCGAACGCGTCGACGTGGAAGTGGACAACCGCTTGCAGAAAGCGGCGCGCAACGTGCGCCTGCCGGGCTTCAGGCCGGGCAAGGTGCCGATGAAAGTCATGCGTCAGCGCTTCGGTGCCGGCGTGCGCCAGGAAGTCCTGGGCGAGGTGGTCAACCAGTCCTTCCAGGAGGCGGTGGTGCAGGAACAGCTGCGTCCCGCCGGCCAGCCCAGTATCGAGCCGCGCACCATGGACCCGGGCAAGGACCTGGAGTACGTGGCGACTTTCGAGGTGTTCCCCGAAGTGGAGCTGGCGGAGCTCGCGGGGTTCGAGGTGGAACAGCTGGTGGCCGAGGTCAGCGACGAGGACGTCGACGGCATCATCGAGGTGTTCCGCAAGCAGCAGGGTGACTGGGAGACGGTCGAGCGCGCCGCCGCCGAGGGCGACAAGGTCAATATCGACTACGCCGGCACACGCGACGGCGAACCCTTCGAGGGCGGCAGTGCGCAGGGCAGTGATCTGGAGCTGGGCTCCGGCCGTATGATCCCCGGATTCGAGGACGGCATCATCGGCATGCAGGCCGGCGAGGAGAAAACGCTGCAGCTGAGTTTCCCCGAGGACTACCACAGCGAGGAACTGGCCGGCGCCGCGGTGGAGTTCAAGGTGACCCTGAACGCGGTGCAGGAAATGGTGCCTGCGGCCCTGGACGAGGAACTGTTCGCCAAGTACGGCGTGGAGGAGGGCGGCCTGGAGCAGTTTCGCCAGGAAGTCGCCGACAACATGCGCCGCGAGCTGAAAAACGCCATCGAGGCCAAGGTCAAGCAGCAGGTGATGGACGCCCTGCTGGCCGCGCACGATTCGCTGGAGGTGCCCCGCGCCCTGGTGCAGCAGGAAATCGGCGCCATGCGTAACCAGATGTTCCAGCAGTTCGGCGGCGCCGGCGGCCAGGACCTGGACCTGCAGTCCCTGCTGCCCGACGACATGTTCCAGGACAACGCCGAGCGTCGCGTCAAGCTGGGGCTGGTGATGGCGGAGTTCATCGGCAAGCGGGAACTGAAGGCGGACGCCGAGCGGGTGCGCGCCGCGATCGAGGAGATGGCCGCTACCTACCAGGATCCGCAGGAGGTCATCGACTACTACTACGGCAACCAGCAGCAGCTCGCCGCGGTGGAATCGAAAGTCCTTGAAGACCAGGTGGTTGAAAATCTGCTGCAGGACGCCAAGATTGCAGAGAGGAAGGTCAGTTACCAGGAGGCCATCGCCCAGGACCAGGCGGAGGCCTGAGCCGGCCGGCTTCCATTTAACATAATCCTAGACGGGGACGACAGCTATGCCAGTGCAAACCGATGGCCGCAACAGCCAGACGATCAACAACCTCGGGCTGGTGCCCATGGTGGTGGAACAGACCGCACGCGGCGAGCGTTCCTACGACATCTACTCGCGGCTGCTCAAGGAGCGGGTCATCTTCGTGGTCGGCCCGGTCGAGGACCACATGGCCAACCTCGTGGTGGCGCAGCTACTGTTCCTCGAGTCGGAGAACCCGGACAAGGACATCCACCTGTACATCAACTCCCCGGGCGGCTCGGTGACGGCGGGGCTGTCGATCTACGACACCATGCAGTTCATCAAGCCCGATGTCAGCACCATGTGCATCGGCCAGGCCGCCTCGATGGGCGCTTTCCTGCTCTGCGGCGGCGCCGCCGGCAAGCGCTACTGCCTGCCCAACGCGCGCACCATGATCCACCAGCCCTCCGGTGGCGCCCAGGGCCAGGCCACGGACATCGATATCCAGGCCAGGGAGATTCTCATTATCCGCCAGCGACTTAACGAACTTATGGCGCAGCACACCGGCCAGCCGCTGGAGGTAATCGAGCGCGATACCGAGCGCGACCGTTTCATGAACGCGGAGCAGAGCCGCGAGTACGGCCTGGTCGACGAGGTGGTGCAGAGCCGTCACGCGGGGGCGGAATAGGCGGTGCGGGAAATTGGCGTTTGCGTGAATTAGTTCCCGTAAATGCTTGCAAATACCGCTAAAAAACATCATCTTAGAAACACATGTTGAAGACTTCAGGCACTAACCGGAGCGCAGGACGGTTGCATGAGTGATGAAACCACGAGTTCGGGCGATGACGGCGGCAAGCTGCTGTACTGCTCCTTCTGTGGCAAGAGCCAGCACGAGGTACGCAAGCTGATAGCCGGGCCCTCCGTGTTCATCTGCGATGAATGCGTGGACCTGTGCAACGACATTATCCGCGAGGAGGTCCAGGAGAGCGGCGGCAACGCCCAGCAGGACCACCTGCCCGTACCGCAGGAGATCAAGGCGATCCTCGACGAGTACGTGATCGGGCAGCAGCGCGCGAAAAAAGTGCTGTCGGTGGCGGTGTACAACCACTACAAGCGCCTGCGCCACGGCCAGGGCCGCGACGACGTGGAACTGGGCAAGAGCAACATCCTGCTGGTCGGCCCCACGGGCAGCGGCAAGACGCTGCTGGCGGAGACGCTGGCGCGCCTGCTGGATGTGCCGTTCACCATCGCCGACGCCACCACGCTGACCGAGGCGGGCTACGTCGGCGAGGATGTCGAGAACATCATCCAGAAGTTGCTGCAGAAGTGCGACTACGACGTGGACAAGGCCCAGGTCGGCATTGTCTATATCGACGAGATCGACAAGATCTCGCGCAAGTCGGACAACCCGTCGATCACCCGCGACGTATCCGGTGAGGGCGTGCAGCAGGCGCTGTTGAAACTGATCGAGGGCACGGTGGCATCCGTTCCTCCCCAGGGCGGGCGCAAGCATCCGCAGCAGGAATTCCTGCAGGTCGACACCTCCAATATCCTGTTTATCTGTGGCGGCGCCTTCGCCGGCCTGGACAAGGTCATCCGCAACCGCTCCGAGAAAGGCGGCATCGGTTTCGGCGCAGAGGTCAAGAGCAAGGACGAGCGCGGCAACGTCGGCGAGGTGCTCTCGCAGCTCGAGCCGGAAGACCTGGTGCAGTACGGCCTCATTCCCGAGTTCGTCGGCCGCCTGCCGGTGATCGCCACGCTCGAGGAGCTGGATATCAGCGCCCTGGTGCAGATTCTCACCGAGCCGAAAAACTCCCTCACCAAGCAGTACAGCAAGCTGTTTGACATGGAGGGGGTCGAAGTGGATTTTCGCGAGGACGGCCTGCGCGCCATCGCCGAAAAGGCCATGGAACGCAAGACGGGCGCACGGGGACTGCGCTCCATCCTCGAGGGGGTACTCCTGGACTCCATGTACAACATTCCCTCGCGCGATGACGTGAGCAAGGTTGTCATCGACGAGTCGGTCATTCGCGGCGACTCCGAGCCGCTCCTGGTCTACCAGAACAGCGAGCCTGCCGCCAAGGCGGTCGACGAGTAGTCGCCAGTCGCGTCCGGCCACAGCGCCGGACGAGCTCATCCGGGCGCTGTGCACTTGTAATTTGCCGTCGCGCCCGCATATAGCACAGTACGTAATGCGTACAGGGCCTAGCGCCTGCCAACCCGGAGAATCGTATGGGTTCCTCATCCGTTATCGAACTGCCTCTCTTGCCGCTGCGCGACGTGGTGGTCTACCCGCACATGGTGCTGCCGCTGTTCGTCGGGCGCGAGAAGTCCATCGAGGCGCTGGAAGACGCCATGGCCAGCGACAAGCAGGTCCTGCTAGTGGCGCAGCGCAATGCCGCGGACGACAATCCCGGTGCGGACGACGTCTACCAGGTCGGCACCGTGTCCAACATCCTGCAACTGCTGAAGCTGCCTGACGGTACGATCAAGGTGCTGGTGGAGGGCGGTTTCCGCTCTGCGTTGCTGAACATCGACGACAGTGGCCGCTTCGCCGTGGCCGAGGTGCGCGAGATTGTCAGCGACGATATCCCCGAGCAGGAAGTGGAAGCCCTGCTGCGCTCCACGGTGAGCCAGTTCGAGAAGTACGTGAACCTGAGCAAAAAGGTGCCGGCGGAAGTGCTGACATCGCTCACCGGCATCGACGAGCCGGGGCGCCTGGCGGACACCATCGCCGCGCACATGAGCGTCGACCTGGAGGAGAAACAGCGCATTCTCGAGATCGCCGAGATCCGCCCGCGCCTGGAGCACCTGATGGGCCTCATGGAGGCGGAGATCGACCTGTTCCAGGTGGAGAAGCGTATCCGCGGCCGGGTCAAGAAACAGATGGAGAAGAGCCAGCGCGAGTACTACCTGAACGAGCAGATGAAGGCGATCCAGAAAGAACTGGGCGACATGGACGAGGCGCCGAACGAACTGGACGAACTGCAAACGCGCATCGACGAGGCGAAAATGCCCGACGAGGCGCGGGAAAAAGCCGAGGCGGAACTGGGCAAGCTGAAAATGATGTCGCCGATGTCGGCGGAAGCCTCGGTGGTGCGCAGCTACATCGACTGGATGGTCAGTGTGCCCTGGTCCAGGCGTTCCAAGGTCAAGCACGACCTGAAGCGCGCCTCGCAGATTCTCGACGAGGATCACTACGGCCTGGAGGAGGTGAAAGACCGCATCCTGGAGTACCTGGCGGTGCAGAAGCGCGTGCGCAAGGTCAAGGGCCCGGTGCTGTGCCTGGTGGGCCCGCCCGGTGTCGGCAAGACCTCGCTGGGCGAGTCCATCGCCCGCTCGACCAATCGCAAGTTCGTGCGCATGGCCCTGGGCGGTGTGCGCGACGAGGCGGAAATTCGCGGACATCGCCGCACCTATATCGGCTCAATGCCGGGCAAGCTGTTGCAGAAGATGTCCAAGGCCGGGGTGCGTAACCCGCTGTTCCTGCTCGACGAGATCGACAAGATGGGTATGGACCATCGCGGCGATCCCGCCTCGGCAATGCTCGAGGTGCTGGACCCGGAGCAGAACCACGCGTTCAATGACCACTACCTGGAAGTCGATTACGACCTGTCCGACGTCATGTTCGTGTGCACCTCCAACACCATGAACATTCCCGGCCCGCTGCTGGACCGGATGGAAGTCATCCGTATCCCGGGCTACACCGAGGACGAGAAGCTCAACATCGCGCAGCGCTACCTGATTCCCAAGCAGGTGAAACTGAACGGCCTGAAGAAAGACGAACTGGCCTTCACCGAAGAGATGATCATCGACATCATCCGCTACTACACGCGCGAGGCCGGGGTGCGTGCGCTGGAACGCGAGATCGCCAAGGTCTGCCGCAAGATGGTCAAGGCCATCACGCTGGGCGAGGCCGACGCCGGCACCACGGTCACCGCCGAGGCGCTGCCCGACCTGCTGGGCGTGCGCAAGTACAACTACGGTATCGCCGAGGAAGACAACAAGATCGGCCAGGTCACCGGCCTGGCCTGGACCTCGGTGGGCGGCGAACTGCTGACCATCGAGGCGGTCGCGGTGACCGGCAAGGGCCGGCATGTCAAAACCGGCTCGCTGGGCGATGTCATGCAGGAGTCCATCCAGGCGGCGACCACGGTGGTGCGCAGCCGCTCGCAGATGCTGGGCATCCCCGCCACTTACCACGAGAAGCACGACGTGCACATCCACGTGCCCGAGGGCGCGACGCCCAAGGATGGCCCCAGCGCCGGTGTGGCCATGTGCACCGCCCTGGTGTCGGTGCTCACCGGCATCCCGGCGCGCGCCGATGTCGCCATGACCGGTGAAATTACGCTGCGCGGCGAGGTGTTGCCCATCGGCGGCCTGAAGGAAAAACTGCTGGCCGCCCGCCGCGGCGGCATCAAGACGGTCATCATCCCGAAGGAAAATGAGCGCGACCTGAAGGAGGTTCCGGACAACATCAAGGAGCACCTGAACATCCGACCGGTAAAATGGATCGACGAGGTGCTCGCCATCGCCCTGGAGTCCATGCCCGAGCCCCTCAGCGACGAGGAGTTCCTGGCGGGCACGATGGGCCAGTCCGCCGAGGCCGACGACGAGGAAAAAAACCGCATAAATACTCACTGAGCGGGGCGCGTCAACATTGACCGGGCTTCACCCTGTGGTATAAAGTCGTGCGCATAAGCGTATGGCGAAGGGTGTGCGTCCAGCGGTAGTGGCGCCGGTCCGTACAGCTTGAAACTGGATTTCCGGTGCGCCGCCCCGATCTGCGCGAGGGGGAGGGCAGGCCGGAGAGAAAACCAGAAACTCCGCACACGACTACTTAAAGGGGATAAGTGTGAATAAAACTGAACTGATTGACGCGATTGCAGCTGCAGCCGACCTGTCAAAAGCCGACGCCGGGCGTGCTCTGGACGCCGTGGTGGACGGCATTACGGATGCACTGAAAAAAGGCGACCAGGTGTCGCTGGTCGGTTTCGGCACGTTCTCGGTGAAGCACCGCAATGCGCGCACCGGCCGCAATCCGCAGACTGGCGCCACGATCCAGATTGCGGCGTCCAACGTGCCCAGCTTCAAGGCAGGCAAGGCGTTGAAGGACTCAGTCAACTCCTGAGCCCGTTGACAATGCCGCGTTGATTTTCCCGGGATCGCTCCCGGGGCCGCGGTGAGGTAATATTCAGTCAGCCAGCAAAAGGCGCACAAGTTCGTGCGCTTTTTTTTTGTTGATTCGGGAAAAAATCATGCTCCAGGACATTCGCAAAAGTACCCAGGGTACCGCCGCAAAAATCATCATTGGCCTGATCGTTATTTCCTTTGCCGCCTTCGGCATCGAGTCCATCCTTGTCGGTGGCGGGGACAGCAGCGTTGCCGAGGTCAACGGCGAGGAGATCAGCCCGCAGGAACTGCAGCAGGCTATCGTCACGCAACAGCGGCGCATCGCGTCCGCGATGGGCGAAAACCTCGACCCGGCCATGCTCGCCGAGGATCGCCTGCGCGGGCCGGCCCTGGAAACGCTGGTATCGCGCAAGCTGCTGACCCAGTCCGCCCAGGACATGGGCCTGGCGATTTCCGAGGGCACCATCGGAAAGCTGGTGGGCAGCATGCAGCAGTTCCAGCTGGACGGTGAGTTTTCGCCGCAGTTGTACAAGCAGATTCTCTCGGACAACGGTTTCACCCCGGGCTATTTCAAGCGTAGCCTGCGCAACGACCTGATGCTGACGCAGGTGCGCGCCGGTCTCGCCGGCAGCGACTTCGCGACCCCGGCCGAACTTCAACTGACGGCGAAAATTACCAACGAGCAGCGCGACTTTCGCTACCTCACCGTTCCTGGCGAAACCTTTCGCGACGACGCGGCGGTAACTGACGAGCAGGTCGAGGCCTGGTACAACGAGCGCCAGGAGCAGTACATGACCGAGGAGTCCGTCGATGTCACCCTGCTGGAGCTGAGCGCCGCGGATTTCCGCGAGGCGGTCGACGAGGCGGCCCTGCTCGAGGCTGTCGAGCAGGCGCAGGCTGCGTACCAGGCAACGACCGAGAACCGGGTGTCGCACATCCTGTTCGCCGACGGCGACAGCGAGCGCATCGCCGCCGCGCAGCGACAACTGGCGGACGGTGCGGATTTTGCCGCCGTGGCGGCCGAGTTCTCGGACGACGCCGGTTCCGCCGGGCGCGGCGGCGACCTGGGCTATTCTTCCGGGGACGCCTTTCCCGAGGACATGGAGGCGGCCATCGCGGCGCTGCAACCCGGCGAGGTTTCCGCCCCGGTGGAAACGGACGCGGGCACGCACCTGCTGCTGCTCACCGAGCGGCGTGAGGGCAAGGCGCCGACGCTGGAGGAGCTGCGGCCGCAGCTGGAGCAAGACCTGCAGTCCGAGGAGGCGCAGGTCGCGCTGTTGCGCACGGTGGAGGCGCTGCGCGACCTGTCGTTCAACGCCGACGACCTCGACGGGCCCGCCGCGGAGCTGGACCTGGAGCCGCGCCAGGTGCAGGGTGTTACACGCCAGGCGGGAGAGGGCCTGTTCGCCAACCCGGTCCTGCGCGAGGTGGCGTTTTCCGCCGACGTTCTCGAGGGCGGCCACAACAGTGAGGTGATCGAACTGGCCGGCGACCATTTCGTGGTACTGCGCGTGGCGCAGCATCACATGCCGCAGGTGCGCCCCCTCGCCCAGGTGCGCGATAGCATCGTCGCCGCGATCAGCGAGCAGCGCGCTCGCGAGGCGGTCGCGGCGGTGGCGAATGAGTTGCTCACCAGGCTGCGCGATGGCGCGGCCATCGACGAGCTGGCCGCGGAGGCGGGCTACGAGTGGCAGGTGGAACTCGCCGTGCAACGCGACAATTTCACGGTGGCGCCGGACGTGCTCGGGCGGGTCTTCGAACTGCCGCCGCCGGCCGCCGATCAGGCGGTAAGCGATTTCCTGCTCACCGCCGCCGGGGACGCTGTCCTGGTGGAGTTGACGCGCGTGCGCGCCGGCGACTTCGACACCCTGCCGGAGCAGGACCAGCAGCGCCTGCGGCAGCAGGTGAGCGGCGAGTTCGGCGGCCTGGTCGACGTCGAGTATCGCCAGGCGCTGCGGCAGGCCGCCGAAATCAGCGTAATGTAACGCAACATCCAGAGGACGATATGGCAAGACAGGTACTGACACTCAACCAGATTTCCGTCAAGGGACTGGACCGGCTGCCCCGGGAAAACTACGAGATCGCCAGCGAGTTCGCTGCTCCGGAGGCCATCCTGCTGCGCAGCCACAAGCTCGCCGCCGCGGACATTCCCGCATCGGTGCTGGCCATCGCGCGCGCCGGGGCCGGTGTAAACAACATCCCGGTCGACGAGTGCACCGTGCGCGGCATTCCCGTATTCAACTCTCCGGGGGCCAATGCCAACGCGGTAAAGGAGCTGGTCGCCACCGGCCTTTTGCTGGGCTCCCGCGGCATCATTGCCGGCATCGACTACGTACACACGCTGGCGGACATCGACGATGCGGCCGAGCTGAACAAGGTGCTGGAGGCGAACAAGAAAAAGTTCAAGGGCAGTGAACTGGTGGGCAAGACGCTGGGAGTGGTGGGCCTTGGCGCCATCGGCTCCCTGGTGGCGGAAATGGCGCTGACCCTCGGCATGGACGTCATCGGCTACGACCCGGCGCTGTCGGTGGAGGCTGCCTGGCGCCTGTCCAGCCAGGTGCGCAAGGCCGATACGCTGTCGGCGCTGTTCGCACGCAGCGATTACGTCACCCTGCACCTGCCCGTGCTGGACTCCACCCGCGGGCTGATCAACCACGAGCTGCTCGGCGCGATGCAGGAGGGCGCCTGCCTGCTCAATTTTGCGCGCCAGGAGATTATCGACCAGCCGTCGCTGATCGAGGCCCTGGACAGCGGCCGCCTGCGCAGCTACATCGCCGACTTCCCGACGCCGGAACTGATCGGGCGCAAGGACGTGATCCTCATGCCCCACATCGGGGCCAGCACCGAGGAGGCGGAGGACAACTGCGCCATTATGGCCGCCGAGCAGTTGCGGGACTTCCTGGAGAACGGCAATATCCGCAATTCTGTGAATTTCCCGACCCTGCAACTGGAGCGTGTCAGCGGCTGTCGCCTGTCCGTGACCAATGACAACGTGCCGAAAATTCTCGGCAACGTGCTGTCGATTCTCGCCGACGAGGACATCAATGTCATCGACATGCTCAACAAGAGCCGCAATGAGGTCGCCTACAACCTCATCGATATCAGCTGTGGTGTCGGCGAGGAAGTGCTCGACCGGATGCGCGCCATCGAGGGTGTGATCAACGTGCGCCTGATCGGCGACTGCGCCTGAGGCGCGGGCGCTGCCCCGTAGCAAGCTACGCCTTACTGCGTATCGTCGTAGAGTTTTTCCGCCTCGCCAGCGAGTGAGATGTACAGCCCGCGCTCGTCCTCGCTCAGGGTTTCCGAACCCTGCCAGGGCAGCAGGCGCTGTTCGGCGTAGTGGTGGAAATCCAGGAACGGGTACTTGATGATGTCGAAGTAGGGCGAGTAGTCGAAATCGCTGGGCGTGCACAACTTCGGGTTGCGCATGAACAACTGCACCTTGTCCTTCTCCACGACCTTGACCAGCGGCAGAATCGGAAACTGGATGTGCCCGAAGGCCTCGGCGATCATGGTCGAGCACACCGTGTGCGTGCTTTTCCCGGGGTGCGCGCTGAACAGCGATGAACGCCAGCGGCGCGGCATGATCGGCCAGGGAAACAGGAAACGCAGCAGGTCGAAGATCTGCCGCTCGTCGTAGGCCGTGCCCAGGCGCCCGATAGCGTAGCGTATGACCTCCTGGCTGTCCGCGTAGCCCAGCCCCCGCGGGCGGCAGATCCGCAGGTGCTCGCCCTCGTAGGCGGTCAGCGCGCGCACCACGGTGCCCATTCCCAGTTCGCTCTCGATGATCAGTTGCCGGTCGGGGTTGCCGTGGTAGTGGCGCCCCAGGGTTTCGCGCAGCTGTGGGTCCTCGATGTCGTGCAGGCGGCCGATGTACAGCATGGCGTGGGACCAGCTGCTCTGCGTGACCAGCTTGATCACGTCGCTGACCCGCGAGCGCCCCTCCACCAGCAGGATATCGCAGGCCTTGAGTTCATGCCTGATACGCTCGAAATCGCTCAGCGGGGTGGCGGGCAGCGGTCTCTTGTGGGTGAGCCAGTTGACAACTGCGTTGCGTATCAAGTTAATCATAGTACCGGTTGCGGTTGCGCCGGGTACAGTTATAACGCAGGCGCATAGCGGACGCCAGGGGAACACATGGCTACAGGGCTCGATGACATAGAACGGCAGGCCAGGGGCGCGCGCGATTACGACAATCCGCCGCTGGAGCGCTGGCACCCACCGCTGTCCGGCGACATCCCCATCGTTATCGAGGCCGATGGCAGCTGGTACCACGACGGCGGGCGCATCGAGCGCGACGCTATCGTGCGACTCTTCGCCAGCATATTACGCCGCGAGGATGACGGCGATTACTACCTGGTCACTCCGGGAGAAAAATGGCGTATCGAGGTGGTGGCGCATGCGCTGGTGGTGACCGATATCGAGGCGCGAGGCGCCGCGCCGCCGCTGTTGTGGGCGACGCTGAACACCGGGCGGGAAGTGTGCATAGATGCCGACCATCCGCTGTTCCTGGACACGGACAGGGAGGGTGTGGCGGCGCTGCGCCTGCCACACGGGCTCAGCGCGCTGTTCACCCGCGCCGCCTGGTACCGGCTGGTGGACCTGGCCCGGGAGCGCGAGGGCAGGATGGTGGTGCAGTCCGGCGAGTTGCTCTTCGACCTGGGCGAGGTGGAGCGCTAGGCGCTACCTACATGTTCGGGTAGTTCGGCCCGCCGAAGCCCTCGGGGGTGACCCAGACGATATTCTGTGCCGGGTCCTTGATGTCACAGGTCTTGCAGTGCACGCAGTTCTGCCCGTTGATCTGGAAGCGTTTCTCCCCGCCCTCGTCCTCGACCACCTCGTAGACGCCCGCCGGGCAGTAGCGCTGCGCCGGCTCGTCGTACAGCGGGTAGTTCTGCGCCATCGGGATGTCCGGGTCCTTCAGTACCAGGTGACAGGGCTGGTCCTCCTCGTGGTTCGTGTTGGACAGGAACACCGAGGACAGCTTGTCGAAGCTGATCTTGCCGTCCGGTTTCGGATAGTCGATTTTGGGCATGTCCGCGGCGGGCTTGAGGCACGCGTGGTCCGGTTTCGGGTCCGCCAGGTTGATCGGCAGCTTGCCCTGGAAGATGCCCTGGTCGATAAAGGCCAGCGCCGGGCCGATGAAGGTGCCGAACTTGTGCAGGTAGGCGCCGAAATTACGCCACTTGTGCAGCTCCTCGTTCAGCCAGGAGGCGTTGAACCTGTCCGCGTAGGCGCTCAGGTCGGTACCGCCCGCGGCGCCCCCGGCCAACGCCTCGTACAGGGTCTCGCCAGCCAGTGTGCCGGACTTCAGCGCCGTGTGCGTGCCCTTGATGCGCGCGAAGTTCAGCGTGCCGGCGTCATCGCCCACCAGCAGGCCGCCGGGGAAGCTCATTTTCGGCCGCGACCTGGGCCCGCCCTTGATCAGCGCGCGGGCGCCGTAGGAAACACGGGTGCCGCCCTCGAGGTAGTGGCGGATTTTCGGGTGCTGCTTCCACTGCTGGAACTCGTCGAAGGGCGACAGGTGCGGGTTGTCGTAGCTCAGCGGCACCACGTAGCCGATGTATACCTGGTTGTTCTCGCCGTGGTAGAGGTAGGTACCGGACGCGGTGTTCTTCTGCGCGGGCCAGCCCGTGGTATGGATGACCAGGCCGGGCTTGTGTTTGTCCGGCTCGATGTCCCAGATTTCCTTGAAGCCGATGCCGTAGTGCTGCGGGTCGCAGCCGGCGTCCAGCTCGAACTTGCGGATCAGTTGCTTGCCCAGGTGGCCGCGACAGCCCTCGGCGAATACCGTGTACTTCGCGTGTAACTCCATGCCGGGCATGTAGGAGTCCTTGTGACTGCCGTCCTCGGCGATGCCCATGTCGCCGGTGGCGATACCCTTGACGCTGCCGTCGTCGTGGTACAGCACCTCGGCGGCGGCGAAGCCGGGATAGATTTCCACGCCCATGCCCTCGGCCTGTTCCGCCATCCAGCGGCACACGTTGCCCAGGCTGATAACGTAGTTGCCGTGGTTCTTGAAACCCGGCGCGAACAGCAGCGGTACGCTCACCGCGCCGCTGTCGCCGGTCATGAACAGCACCTGGTCCTCGCTCACCTCGACGTTGAGCGGGGCGCCATTGTCCTTCCAGTCCGGGAACAGTTCGTTCATCGCCCGCGGGTCCATCACCGCGCCGGAGAGGATATGCGCACCCACCTCGGAGCCTTTCTCGACCACGCAGACGGTGATTTCTTTGTCGTTTTCCTGCGCCAGTTGCATCAGGCGGCAGGCAGTGCCGAGCCCCGCCGGGCCAGCGCCGACGATGACCACGTCATATTCCATAGATTCGCGTTCCACAGCGATGTCCTCTAAGTAAGCAGCGGGTGGAAAAGGGCCCTGGTGAGGCCTTCAAGGGAGCGCAAGTATATAATTATTAAAGAATAAATGCCAACTGGCGCCACGCGCCCCGGAGCCTGCCGGGAGGCCGCAGGCTGCAGCGGCATAAGGGGCTAGTTACATGGCCAGGTGTCGGTGATCTCGCGTGTAATCGCGGGGTAGCGGCTACCTTCGGTGACATCGAACACACCGCGTTTGCCGTAGGGCTCGGCAATCCATTCCCACACGGTCCGACCCTGCGGGCTGATCTCGAACACCCGACCGGCCTTCGCCTCGGTGATGAGGCGGTTGCCGTTCGCCAGCAGCTCGTGTTTACCTGCAGCGCGGGTGTAAAAGCGACGGCCGGGGGCACTGCGATAGATGTCGCGGACCTCGTTGGTGGCCGGGTTGACCGCGCGAATGCGCGAGCCTCCGAGAAAATCGCCCTTGTGCCGGGTCCAGTCGTCGCGGTTGTCGAACACGGTGATCCACCCGCCAGCTTCGAAGTCAGGGTCATGCTGCAGCGTGAAGACGCCTGGCAGCAGCCACTTCACGCGGCCCTGCGGGGACAGGATGCCGATTGCGTTCAAAGATCGGGAGGAAAAGACGATGTCGCCGGCATCCAGGGTGGGGAAATCCTGGGCGAGCTCGGGCGACAGGCTCTCAACATCGTTGAGGTGCAGGATGTCCAGTTTTGCTGGGCCCTGTATCCGCTCATAGTGCCACAACAGGTGGCGCCAGGGGCTGTTGTAGAGGGATTTCAGCAGGCTGATCATGTGTACCATTCTGCCATCGGCAGACACCTGTATCAGCAGCTCCTCGGCAAACGGCGGTTTGATCGGCGGAAAGAGACCCGCCCGCGGATTGTCTTCCTTGATCAGCCTGTACCCGGAAACCCAGAAGTGTCCGTTGTGATCTCGGAACACCGAATGGTGCGAAACGAAGGGTGATTTCCATACGACCTCTGAGCAGGCGTTCAGACGGACCAGGCCGGCGTACTCGATGTTGGCGATGATATCGCCGTTGGGAAGCAGGTAGGCGCCGTGCACGTAGGTGCCCAGCGGAAAATCGCGCAGCGGCCAGATGCTCCTCGCGGAGACATCCCAGCGATGCAGCGTGTTGCCGTCGATGTCCACCAGCTTGACGCCAGGCTTCCAGCCCGACTCCTTCCAGAAGGACGTGAGCAGCGTGGCGCCGGGTGAGGTGTTTTGCCGATCGTGCAGTCTGACGCCGTACTCGTGATAGCGGATTTCATTGAGATTCGACTCGCCGAGGTCCCTGCTGATACGCTCGTCCTCGTCGAGCACGTGGCGCGGGAACCACTTTTCCAGCTCGCTCACCGCGTTGTTCACCAGCGCGTAGGGGAACGTCTGCGTGGCCCAGATCGCCATGCCGCCGGCAGCGGACAGGGTGCACAGGGAGAGCACGAACATCAACCGTGGCAGCACGTCGCTGCCTTTGCCGTTTTTCTTCCTAGTGGCCATGCCGTCCGCCTGTGCAGGATTTGATCACCCGTGTTGCCTGTCGCTGATCGGGGTTGATTATTGCGGTGTCGACGCCGCCTGGCGCAATTCGCGCCACAGGTCGTACACCTGCCGGTGCAGGCTGGCGTCGATGGCGCCGGGTTCCGGGCCACCCCGAGCGGGAACGCTGATCCTGCCGGCCTGTTCGAGCAGCCGTGGCGGTTCGGCCAGATCTAGCCGCTGCGCCAGGGAGTCGAGCGCCGGATCGGGGTCCTCGCACATCGCCTCGAAGGAATAAAAATACGTCGCATCCCCCGCCTGCGCCAGGAGGTGAGCGTAGCAGGCGTGCCAGTAGCACAACCAGTACTCGATGGTGGTTGCGTCGCCGGCGTGGCGTGATTGCATCCAGTTGCCGAAATCGACCGGTTTCAGGTTTGCGCCGAAGTCGTAGTGCCCGATCCCCTCCATGTACCAGCGGCTGAACGCATCCGCGCGATGCTGCTCGAGGAAGTTCAGGTGTTGCCGCAGCAGTGAGGCGGCGTGCTCGTAGGGATCGCGAAAAAGCACGATCACGCTGCAGCCTGGCAGGGCGCGCTGCAGGTAGCGCACCCTGGCGATGTTCAAATTGTTCTTGGACAGGTACCTGCGCTGCATCCCGGGGGAAGAGTCACCCCCCATGGCGACGATCTTGCGCATGTGTGCCTGGAAAAAACGTTCAAATGCCTTGTGTCGCACCTTGCCCCAGGGCTCGATGTGGTCCTGCTGGTAGTAGCGCTTCCAGTAGTGGCGCCAGATAACCTCCTCGAAGGCCTCGGGGGAGTCCTCGCTGACCTGTACGCCATCGCCGTGGGCGCGCTCGCGCAGTTCGCCCGATTTGCGAAAGCGCCGAGAGAACCCCTCCCACAGCAGCGGGCAGAGCAGGAAGGGCATATGCCGGTAGGTGTGAGTGCTGAATTCGCCGGTATCGGCCAGCAGTTCCAGCAGCAGCGTGGTGCCCGCCCTGGGCAGCGCGGTGATGAACACCGGTCGTTCCGCCTCGACCTGTGACAGCCGTGAACGGAACAGGGAGTCCTCCATGTCGGACAGCGCCGCCTGCAGTCCCCACGAAGAGAAGGCGAGGCGATGCAGAGCCCGGTCTGTGCCGGAGTACTGCGACTTATACATCGCTGCCGTTGTGCGAGCCCTGGCGCATGAAGGCGAAGTAGACAGCGGTACCGACGACGGAGCTGGCCAGGATAAACGGCCATGACAGCGTGGTGTCCAGGGTGTCGGCCCAGCTGCCCGGGCCGAACTGGTGGAACAGCCAGATGAGCCCGGCCGGTATTCCGACGGCCGCCACGGAGCCGACCATGATCAGCGCGAACAGGCGAAACAGCGCCAGGGTTACGCGCTGCAGTTCCCGTTCCTTTTGTCGGTCGCTGAGTTCGCCGTTGCCAAAGACGGCGACAGAATGGGAAGACAGCCGCAGGACTTCCAGGCTGTTGGCGATCACACCGAGAACCTTGAGGAGGATTAGCGACACGCCCACCAGGAACGCGGCCGCCGCCCAGGAGATCATTGCTCCTTGATATCCCCGGGGACGGTTTCCTGGCTGGCGTTTTCCAGGATGTCTTCCTCGATCGCGTCCTCGTCACCACTGCCCTTGATGAGGCGTTTCAGCGGATACCAGAGGAAGCCGACGATGGCGACGACTACCGCGGCCAGCAGGGCCAGTAGCGAGCCGACGGCCGAGAGCCCGGACCCCGGGCCGATATACGCCGCGGCGCAGGGAGCCAACACCGTGGCGGCGGCGCCGACGCCGGCGGCCCATATGCTGGAGACAGGGTGTGACATGACAGTAGTCCGTATTATCAGAAGAGTTAGCGAACAAACTTACAGTAAATCATAACCAAAAACCCATCCCATTTCGAGCGCGGGCCGGCCCCTGTGGGGGCTGCCGGCGAGCAAAACTTGCGCTGGCGCACACTTTCGTGCCCCGGGTTTCTTGCAGCAGGCGTTGCGCCGCCGCAAGTGCGCCCCCGGGGGCGGAAAACTGCGCCGGGCCGCTGCGGGGGCGTGCGGCCGAGTATTGACCCGGCGGCTGAATATGGGCAAGATACGTCGCCAGATTTACCGGATTGCTGCCTCCAAGCGCCTGCAACCATCTGAAACTCACCGAAATTACTGAATCCACCTGATATTACTGGAGAATCCATGAAGGTTCTTGTAGCCGTGAAGCGTGTGGTTGACTACAACGTCAAGGTGCGCGCCAAGTCCGATGGCAGTGACGTCGATTTGAACAACGTCAAAATGGCCATCAACCCCTTTTGTGAGATCGCCGTCGAGGAAGCGGTACGCCTGAAAGAGGCGGGCACCGCCAGCGAGGTCATCGCGGTCTCCATCGGCGACAAGAGCTGCCAGGAGCAGATTCGTACCGCCCTGGCACTGGGCGCGGACCGCGGCATCCAGGTCGAAACCGAGGGCAGTGTCGAGCCGCTGGTCGTGGCCAAGCTGCTCAAGGGCGTGGTCGACAAGGAGCAGCCGCAGCTGGTTATTCTCGGCAAGCAGTCCATCGACGGCGACAACAACCAGACCGGACAAATGCTGGGCGCGCTGGCCAACATGGGCCAGGGCACCTTCGCCTCGGAAGTGGTGGTGGAGGGCGACAAGGTCAATGTCACCCGCGAGGTGGACGGCGGCCTGCAAACCGTCAGCCTGAACCTGCCCGCGGTGGTCACCACCGACCTGCGCCTGAACGAGCCGCGCTACGCGTCGTTGCCCAACATCATGAAAGCCAAGAAGAAGCCCCTGGACGTCTACACGCCCGATGACCTGGGCGTTGCAGTCACCGCACACCTGACACAGATCAAGGTTCAGCCCCCCGCGGAGCGCCAGGCCGGTATCAAGGTCGAGGACGTGGACCAGCTGGTGGACAAACTGAAAAACGAGGCGAAAGTTATCTCATGAGTACTCTGGTAATCGCAGAACACGACAACGGCAGCCTCAAGGCCGCCACTCTCAACGCGGTGGCGGCGGCCCAGGGGCTGGGTGCGGACATCGACATCCTGGTTGCCGGCGCAGGCTGCGGCGGCGCTGCCGAGGCGGCCGCGGCCGTCCCCGGCGTGGGCAAGGTGCTGGTCGCCGACAACGCCGCCTACGAGCACCAGCTGGCGGAAAACATCAGCCTGCTGGTCGCCGAGGTCGGTGCGGCCTACGACAACATCGTCGCCCCGGCTACCGCCAACTGCAAGAACTTCATGCCGCGTGTGGCGGCGCTGCTGGATGTGGGCCAGATCTCCGACATCACCGCGGTGGAGTCGGCGGACACTTTCCAGCGCCCCATCTACGCCGGCAACGTCATCGCCACGGTGCAGAGCGCCGACGCGAAAAAAGTCATCACCGTGCGCACCACCGCCTTTGACGCGGTGGCCGCCGAGGGCGGCAGCGCCTCCGTCGAGGCCGTCGACGCGGTGCACGACGCGGGCATCTCCGCGTTCGTGGGCGAGGAAGTCGCCGAGTCCGACCGTCCTGAACTGACCTCTGCCGATATCGTCATCTCCGGCGGGCGCGGTATGCAGAACGGCGAGAACTTCAAGCTGCTCGAGGGTATCGCCGACAAGCTGGGGGCAGCCATCGGCGCGTCCCGCGCGGCGGTGGACGCGGGCTTTGTTCCCAACGATATGTAGGTAGGGCAGACGGGCAAGATCGTCGCCCCGGACCTGTATATCGCCGTGGGCATCTCGGGCGCCATTCAGCACCTGGCGGGCATGAAGGACTCCAAGGTCATCGTTGCCATCAACAAGGACGAGGACGCGCCGATCTTCCAGGTCGCCGACTACGGCCTGGTGGCCGACCTGTTCGACGCCCTGCCGGAGCTTGAATCCAAGCTCTGATAGGCAGCAAGCGTTACGCGAAACCGGCCCTTGAGGCCGGTTTTTTTTGGCTGTACCAGCTCGGTTCTCTGGCCCAGGGCGCAGACGCTGACCCTGGGTAGAACCTGTTACGGGCAGGTTCTCTGGCCCGGGGCGGAAACGCTTTCTGGCCTCGGAAGGCTGAGATGCTCGGCCTGAAAGCGTTTCCGCCCCGGGCCTTTGCGGCACCGTGATTGCTGCATGGAAGTCTGCGCAAAGAGCCTCCCCGCCCACCGACTCTGCCCACTCTTGAGCTGCCATTCCGCCGCTTGGCGAGATGGCCCCGCCAGGAGCAGTGCCGCAGCCTAATCCCGGCGCAGACGGTCCGAAATGGCGATCGGGTTGGGGTAGTTGAGCACCACGATGTAGGAGGACACCAGCAGGGTGATGATCGTGGTGGCCTGGATGAGCAGGGAGGCCTGCTCGCTGATCAGGGCCGCGCCCGCCGCCACGTAGGCGATCAGCAGGGAGAACTCGCTCGCCTGGCCCAGGCGAAAGCCCAGGTCCCAGGACAGGGAGCGGGTTTCGCTGACTCCCTTGAGCAGGAAGCGGTAGGTGACCGGCTTGACGCTGAGCACCAGCGCGGACAGCAGCAGGGCCGGCGCCAGCACCTGGCCCAGTACGCCGAAGTCGAAGCGCGCGCCTACGGAGAAGAAGAACAGAATGAGGAAGAAATCGCGCAGCGGTTTCAGGCTGACCGCGATGTACTGGGAAATCGGGCTGGTGGCGATGGTGATGCCGCCGATGAACGCGCCGATCTCTTCCGACAAGCCCACCGCAGCGGCCGCCTCGGCCATGCCCAGGCACCAGCCGATGGCGACCAGGAAGATGTACTCGTGGAAGCGGTCGAAGCGCGCCAGCAGGGGGAGCAGGGCGTGGCGCACGGCCAGCAGGGCGGCGCCCACCAGCAGGGGCAGGGCGAGCAGGGAGAAGGCCAGGTCGATTCCCACCGCGCCGGTGTCGCCGGCGGCGGCGCTGTACAGCGCCATGAGCACGATGATGGCCAACAGGTCCTGCAGCAGCAACAGGCCGATCATCAGTTCGCCGATGTGCCGGTGGTGCAGCACCGTGGTGGGCAGCAGCTTGATGCCGATGATGGTGGAGGAGAACATCATCGCCGCGCCCACCACCAGGCTGTCGCGCGTGGAAAAACCGAACCACCAGGCCACCGCGAAGCCGGTGCCGATGAACAGGGCGGAACTGAACAGGGCGACCACCACCGATTTACGCAGCGTCGCCCACAGCGCCTGGGGTTGCATGTCCAGGCCGAGCAGGAAGAGCAGGAAGATGATGCCGATGTGGCCGATATCCGAGAGCAGCTTCAGGTCGGTGACCTGGGACAGGCCGTAGGGGCCGATGCAGGCGCCCAAAGCGATGTAGGCGATGATCAGCGGCTGCCGGGTATACAGCGCGAACGAGGCGAAAATCGCCGCGCCACTGAAAATCAGGAAGAACTCGAAGGTGACGGAATTGGGATCCATGACTCGGGGGGCGCCTCAGCCACGACTGGCCAGCACCCGAGTGTAAACAAGGCGGGCGCGTATAGGAAATCGCGGGGCTTCAGCGACGGCGAAACAGCGGCAGCGGCTGGTCGATGGACGCCTGGTAGCACTGGCTGAAGTCGTGCAGGCTGTCCAGGGCGTCCTCCAGCGCGGATTCATCCGTCATCTGGAAGGCGTTGAAGCCGACCCTGGCCAGGTAGGTCATCTGGTCCCTGATAAACGCACCGGTCGCCCGCAGCTCTCCCTCGTAGCCGCGCTGGCGCAGCTCGCGGGCGTAGGAAAAGCCGCGCCCGTCGGTGAAGACGGGAAAATTCACCGCGACCAGGGCGATGGCGTCCAGGTGCTCGAGCAGGTCCTGCACACCCTCGCCCGGTTCCAGCTGGACCGCGCTGCCGGACTTGTCCTGTAGTTGCAGCCACTGCTGCAGGGTGCAGATGTGCCCGGCGGGCGCCGTGTCCCCGCTGGCCGGCGCCTGCCAGTCATCGTGGACGATAGCGCCGTTCTTAATTAACTTCGGCATATGCGCGCTCCTTGAACGGTTCGATGCCGACACGGCGGTAGGTGTCCAGGAAAGTCTCTTCCTCTGCTCGCAGGGACAGGTAGGTGGACAGGATGCGTTCGACGACATCCGGCATGTCCTCCTGCTTGAAGGACGGCCCGAGTATCTTGCCGAGCGAGGCGTCCTTGCCCTGGTTGCCGCCCAGGCTGACCTGGTAAAACTCCTGTCCCTTCTTGTCCACGCCGAGAATGCCGATGTGGCCGACGTGGTGGTGCCCGCAGGCGTTCATGCACCCGCTGATATTCAGATCCAGCGGGCCCAGGTCGTAGACGTAGTCGAGGTCGTCGAAGCGCGCCTGTATGGCTTCCGCCACGGGGATGGACTTGGCATTGGCCAGGGAGCAGTAGTCGCCGCCGGGGCAGCAGATAATATCCGTGAGATAGCCGATGTTCGGCGTGGCCAGGCGTGCGCCCTGTAGTTCGCGCCACAGTGTGTGCAGGTCCGCCATGCGCACGTCGGCCAGCACCATGTTCTGCTGATGCGTGTTGCGTACCTCGCCCATTGAATAGCGGTCCGCCAGGTCGGCCAGCAGTTCCAGTTGTTCAGCGGTAATGTCGCCCGGCGGGAAGCCGGTGGCTTTCAGCGACAGGGTGACGCTGCGGTAGCCGTCCGCCTTGTGTGCGCGGGTATTGCGCAATACCCAGTTGGCGAAAATGGAGTCGGCGTCGCACTGCGCCTGCAGCACCTGTTGCGCGGCGTCCTGCTCCAGGGCCTCGTAATCCGGCGTGGTGAAAAAGCTGCGCGCACGCTCGAATTCCTCGTCGGTGAGGGTGGTCGGGCCGTCCTTGAGCGACTGCCATTGTTCCTCCACCGCGGCGCGAAAGGCGTCCACACCCATGGCCTTGACGAGGATCTTGATGCGCGCCTTGAACTTGTTGTCGCGCCGGCCGTGCTGGTTGTAGACGCGCAGTATGGCCTCCAGGTAGGAGAGCATGTGTCGCGGCTCCAGCCATTCGCAGATGACCGAGCCAATCACCGGTGTGCGGCCGAGGCCACCGCCAACCATGACCTGCAGGCCGATGTCGCCGGCGTCGTTCGCCACCAGTTCGATACCTATATCGTGGACGTGGATAGCGGCGCGGTCTTTTTGCGAGGCGCACACGGCGATCTTGAACTTGCGCGGCAGGAAGGCGAATTCCGGGTGCAGCGTGGACCATTGGCGAATGATCTCACAGTAGGGCCGCGGATCGACCAGTTCATCCGGGGATACGCCCGCGTACTCGTCGGTCGTCGTATTGCGGATGCAGTTGCCGCTGGTTTGTATGGCGTGCATCTGCACGCTGGCCAGTTCGGCCAGGATGTCGGGCACCTCTTCCAGGCGCGGCCAGTTCATCTGTATGTTCTGGCGCGTGCTGACATGCACGTAACCCTTGTCGTAGTCGCGGGAAATGCTCGCCAGTTTGCGCAGTTGACGGGTGTTGAGCAGGCCGTAGGGCACCGCGATGCGCAGCATGGGCGCCAGGCGCTGCACATAAAGGCCGTTCTGCAGGCGCAGGGGCAGGAACTGCTCCTCGCTGATTTCACCCGCGAGATAGCGCCGCGTCTGGTCGCGGTACTGGGCGACGCGCTCGTCAATGATTTGCTGGTCGTATTTGTCGTAGACGTACATCGGTGTTTCCGGCGGGGCGATCATGGGCCCGGTAAAATAAAGGGCGCTACCTTACCAGAAAACTACCCCGCACAAATAGTCTGAATATTCATAAGGTTAGAACGCTCCAGCGCATGGCCGCCGGGGACGGTTCGCGGCCTTGGGCCGGGGCCCCGGTGCGGGTATAATGCCGCCCGCCAGGACCTTTTTACCAGTGGAGTAAACCATGTCTGATCAAGTCAACAGCGAGCGCGAGGCGGACGGCGCCGCGGATTCCATCGCCGCCACCGCCATCATCGGCATCGTCGTGCTGGGTATGTATATCTGGCTGTCGGGTATGCCGACCTGATGTGCCCGGGGCCCCCGGCCGGGGCCCCGCCTGCCCGCTACTGCCCGGTCCCGCTCAGCACCAGCTGCACCACGGTGAACACCGTGCCGATGAACAGCCCGGTGAATATGATGCCGGCGGCGATGAACACCCCGATCCTGCCCTGTTTGAAATCGCGCTCGCGATTTTTGCTGCTCTGCACGCCCAGTCCGGCCGCCATCACACTGCCGACGACCTGCAGGGGGTTGAGACTGCCGCTGGCTTTCTCATCTTTGCCGGGGGCGGTGCCGCCGGGCTGTGGCTCTGTTTCGCTCATGTTTCAGTATCCCAGGTTGGGGCGCAACCAGCGCTCCACGTTGTCTACAGTCTCTCCCTTGCGCGCGGCGAGATCCGCCACCTGGTCGCGTCCGATCTTGCCGACGTTGAAATAACGCGACTGCGGGTGAGCGTAGTAAAACCCGCTCACGGATGAGGCCGGTGACATGGCGTAACTTTCAGACAGCGAAACGCCGCAATTGTTCTGCGCATCGAGCAGCCTGAACAGGGTCGCTTTTTCCGTGTGGTCCGGGCAGGCCGGGTAGCCCGGGGCAGGGCGGATGCCGCGGTATTTTTCGCCAATCAGGGACTCGTTGTCCAGGGCCTCGTCCGCGGCGTAGCCCCACAGCTCGCGCCGCACCAGGCGGTGCAGGTGTTCGGCGAAGGATTCCGCCAGGCGGTCCGCCAGGGATTTGAGCAGTATGCTGTTGTAGTCGTCGTGGTTCGCCGCGTACTGCGCTGCCAGTTCCTCCACGCCGTGCCCGGTGGTGACACAAAAGCCGCCCAGGTAATCCTCCAGGCCGCTGTCCGCGGGCGCGATGAAGTCCGCCAGGCAGGCGTTGGGCTGCCCCTCGGGCCGTTTTGTCTGCTGGCGCAGGTGGTGCAGCGTGGCGATCGTGGCGCTGCGCTGGTCGTCCGCGTACAGGGCGATATCGTCCGTGCCGACACGGGCGGCCGGCCAGAAGCCAACCACCGCGCGCGCGGTGAGCAGTTTCTCCGCGACGATCTTCTCGAGCATGGTCTGGGCGTCCCGGAACACCGCGCTGGCCTGCTCACCGACGACCTCGTCCTCGAGAATGGCCGGGAATTTCCCGCTCAACTCCCAGGTGTTGAAGAACGGCGTCCAGTCGATGGTCTCCAGCAGTTCCTCCAGCGGGAAGTCGTCGAACACGCGCAGCCCGGTGAAGCTGGGACGGGGCGGCTGGTAGTCAGACCAGTCGATGGCGACGGCGTTGGCGGTCGCCTCGGCATAGGCCACCGGCGGCGCCGACGGGGTGCGGTTGGCCACCCGCTCGCGCACCACGGTGTATTCCCGCCGTAGTGAATCGATGAACTTTTCCTTGCCGCCGCCCAGCAGTTGGGTGGCTACCGCCACGCTGCGCGACGCGTCCGGGACGTAGACGACCACGTCGCCGTCGTACTGCGGATCGATTTTCACCGCGGTGTGCGCCTTGGAGGTGGTGGCGCCGCCGATCATCAGCGGCACCTCGAACCCGGTGCGCTGCATCTCGCTGGCCACGTGCACCATCTCGTCCAGCGAGGGCGTAATCAGCCCCGACAGGCCGATGACGTCGACATTTTCCGCGCGCGCCGTCTCCAGGATTTTCTCACAGGGCACCATCACGCCGAGGTCTATGACCTCGTAGTTATTGCACTGCAGCACCACACCGACGATGTTCTTGCCGATATCGTGTACATCGCCTTTCACCGTGGCCATGAGGATCTTGCCGTTGCTGCTGGCGCCTTCCTCTTTTTCCTCCTCGATGAATGGCTGCAGGTAGGCGACCGCCTGTTTCATGACCCGGGCGCTCTTGACCACCTGGGGCAGGAACATCTTGCCGTCGCCGAACAGATCCCCGACCACGTTCATGCCGTCCATCAGCGGCCCTTCGATGACCTCGATGGGACGGTCGAACTGTTGCCGCGCCTCCTCGGCGTCCTCGACCACATAGGTGTTGATGCCTTTTACCAGTGCGTGTTCCAGGCGCTTGGCGACGCTCTCCTCACGCCAGCCCAGGTCTTCTTCCCTGGCGGCGCTGCCGCCGCTGTCGCGGTAGCGCTCGGCCAGTTCCAGCAGGCGCTCGGTGCCGTCCTCGCGACGATTGAGGATGACGTCCTCCACCGCCTCGCGCAGGTCCTGCGGCAACTCGTCGTACACGGCCAGCTGGCCGGCGTTGACGATGCCCATATCCATGCCCGCCTTGATGGCGTGGTACAGGAACACCGAGTGGATGGCCTCGCGCACCGCGTTGTTGCCGCGGAAAGAGAAGGACACGTTGGACACACCGCCACTGACCAGCGCTCCGGGCAGCTCCGCCTTGATATAGCGCGTCGCCTCGATGAAATCGACGGCGTAGTTGTTGTGCTCCTCGATACCCGTGGCGATGGCAAAGATATTCGGGTCGAAGATGATGTCGTTGGGGTTGAAGTTCAGCCGGCTCGTCAGCAGCTCGTAGCAGCGCTTGCAGATGTCCTTGCGGCGCTGCAGCGAGTCGGCCTGGCCGTCCTCGTCGAAGGCCATGACCACCACGGCCGCACCGTAACGCTGGCACAGGCGCGCCTGGGCGAGGAATTCCTCCTCGCCGGCCTTGAGGCTGATGGAGTTGACCACGGCCTTGCCCTGGATGCATTTGAGGCCGGCCTCGATCACTTCCCACTTGGACGAGTCGACCATGATCGGTACGCGGGCGATGTCCGGTTCCGCGGCGATCAGGTTGAGGAAGGTGACCATGGCCTCCTTCGAATCGAGCATGCCCTCGTCCATGTTGACGTCGATGATCTGCGCGCCGTCCTCCACCTGGGCGCGGGCCACGTCCAGCGCCGCCTCGTAGTTGTCGTCGAGGATCAGGCGCTTGAACTTCGCCGAGCCGGTGACATTGCAGCGCTCCCCGACGTTGACGAACAGGCTGTCGCTGCCGATGTTGAACGGCTCCAGGCCGGACAGGCGGCAGGCGTCCTCGTGTTCGGGCAGCGGGCGCGGGGTGACGCCCTGCACCGCATTGGCGATGGCGCGGATGTGCTCGGGCGTGGTGCCGCAGCAGCCACCGGCCAGGTTGAGAAAGCCGCGCTGGGAAAACTCGGCGAAATCGTCCTGCATGATGTCGGGCGTCTCGTCGAACTCGCCGAAGGCGTTGGGCAGGCCGGCGTTCAGGTGGGCGCTGAAATAGGCGTCCGTCGCGTTGGCCAGGTCCTCGACGAAGGGACGGATCTCGCGGTAGGGGCGGCCGCAGTTGCTGCCCAGTATCAACGGGCGGGCGTGGGCGACCGCGTTCCAGAAGGCCTCGGGATTCTGGCCGGACAGGACGCGCCCGCTGATGTCCGGGAAGGTCACGGAAATCATGATCGGCAGCCTGACCCCCAGTTCCTCGAACACCGACTGCACGGCGAAGATCGCCGCCTTGGCGTTGAGGGTGTCGAAGATCGTCTCGATCATGATGAGGTCGACCTGGCCCTCGATCAGGGCGCGGGTCGCCTCGGCGTAGGCGTCGCGCAGCTCATCGAAGCTGATGCTGCGCGCCCCCGGGTCGTTGACATCCGGCGAGATGGACGCGGTCTTGGGCGTCGGGCCGAGCACGCCGGCGACGAAGCGCGGCCGGTCCGGCGTCGCGGCGGACACCTCGTCGGCAACCCGGCGCGCGATGCGCGCCGCGGCGAGGTTTTGCTCCGCCGCGAGGTGCGCCAGGTTGTAATCGGCCTGGGCGATGGAGGTGCTGCCGAAGGTGTTGGTCTCGATGATATCGGCCCCCGCGTCCAGGAAGGCGCGGTGAATCTTCTCGATCACCTGCGGGCGCGTCAGGCTGAGCAGCTCGTTGTTGCCCTTCAGGTCGGCATCGTGGTCGGCAAAGCGCTCCCCCCGAAAGTCCTCTTCCGTGAGATTCTCGGCCTGGATCATGGTGCCCATCGCGCCGTCGATGACGAGAATGCGCGTGCGCAGCGCCTGTTCCAGGGTGCAAGGCTTCTTGATGTCGCTGGTCATTGTTATGCCCTATTGCCACTACTTGCGGAGGGGATTTGAAGCCCCCGAAAAAGCCCGATATGTTACCAGATTGTGGCCGCCAGTTGCCGGGGATTGCGGGGCGGCCTCACACTTTTGCCAACAAGTTTGCTAGAATACCTGAGTAAATTACTCGGAATGGGGCAAGTCATGGTTACCATCACGGAATCGGCACAGGATTACCTGGCGGAGCTGCTGTCGAAGCAGGAAGACGCACTGGGCGTCAGGGTATTTATCAACCAGCCCGGCACGCCCAGGGCCGAGACCTGCATTGCCTATTGCCGCGAAGGCGATGTGCAGGAGGGCGACGAGAAGCACGAGCTGGACAAGTTCGCCGTCTGGTACGAGGGCCGCAGCCTGCCCTTCCTCGAGGACGCCCTGGTGGACTACGCCAAGGACCGTATGGGCGGGCAGCTCACCATCAAGGCGCCCAATGCCAAGATGCCCCGGGTGGGCGATGACAGCCCGCTGGAGGACCGCATCAACTACGTCCTGTACAACGAGGTCAACCCGGCCCTGGCCGCCCACGGCGGCGAGGTCAGCCTGGTGGAAGTGACCGGGGAAAGTGTCGCGGTGCTGCAGTTCGGCGGCGGCTGCCAGGGCTGCAGCGCGGTGGACATGACGCTCAAGGGCGGTGTCGAGAAGACCTTGATGGAGCAGATTCCGCAACTGTCCGGCGTGCGTGACATCACCGACCACACGGATACCTCGCAGGCGTACTACTAGCGCCGCCTGGCCCGGGCCGGGAGGCCCGGGGCTATCTCTGCCCGCTCAGACCCTGCCCGGCAGGACGTCCCTGAGCATATCGCGCATCTGCCGCAGGCAGGCCTCGGTGGAGTCCCAGCCGATGCAGCCGTCAGTCACCGACACACCGTACTCCAGTTCGTCGAGGTTCGCCGGGATGGACTGGTTGCCGGCCTTGAGGTTGCTCTCGATCATCAGCGCCACGATCGAGCGGTTGCCCTCGATAATCTGGTTGCACACGTTCTCCGCGACCAGCGGCTGCAGTTCCGGCTGCTTGTTCGAATTCGCGTGGCTGCAGTCGACCATGATGCGCGCGGGAATGCCGGCTTCGGCCAGGGCGGCCTCCGCCAGTTTGACGTGCACCGAATCGTAGTTCGGGCCCTGGCTGCCTCCGCGCAGGACGATGTGCGCGTAGCGGTTGCCGCGTGTGGTGAACACCGCGACCTGGCCCTGCCGATTGATGCCGAGAAAGCGGTGTGGCTTGGCCGCGGACTTGAGCGCGTTGGTGGCCACCGTCAGGCCGCCGTCGGTACCGTTCTTGAACCCGACCGCCGAGGACAGGCCGCTGGCCATCTCGCGGTGGGTCTGCGATTCCGTGGTGCGCGCACCGATGGCGCTCCAGCTGATCAGGTCCTGCAGGTACTGGGGTGAAATCGGGTCCAGCGCCTCGGTGGAGGTGGGCAGCCCCAGTTCGAGGATGTCCAGCAGCAGCTTGCGCGCGATGTGCAGGCCCTCCTGGATCTTGAACGAGTCATCCAGGTGGGGGTCGTTGACCAGTCCCTTCCAGCCGACCGTGGTGCGCGGCTTCTCGAAATAGACACGCATGACGATGTACAGGGTGTCGGAGAGTTCGTCGGCCAGTGCCTTCAGGCGCCTGGCGTAATCCATGGCCGCGGCGGGGTCGTGGATGGAGCAGGGACCGACGACGACGAACAGCCGGTGGTCCTTGCCGTCCAGGATGTCCTGGATGGTCTGGCGGCTGCCGACCACGGTGTCGTGCACTGTCTCGGACATCGGCAGCGCCTGCTTCAGGGCTTCCGGCGTGATCAGCACGTCCTGCGCGTCGACATTGACGTTGTGTACTTCGATGTTGCTCATCGGTGTCTACCTGATAAAGTGAATCCGGTTTTCTCGTCCGGTGTGAGGTCGGTCCGAAAGGGCCGGAAGCGCGCCGGGCGCGCATTTTATAGCAGTCGGGGCGCTTTGTGTAGGCGCGCCGGCCAGGTGCACCTCCGCGGGAGCCAAGATTGGCGCACAGCCTGTACGACATCGCGAGCCTGCAACCCTGGATCGAGCAGGGCTGCGCCATCCTCACCCCCAACCTGCGCCTGTCGCGGCGCATCGCCAGCGAGTGGAACGCGGCCATGGCCGCAGGCGGCGCGCGCGTCTGGGAGCCTCTCGCGGTGTCGCCGCTGGAGGAGTGGCTGCTGCGACGCTGGGAAGAGTGCCAGCGCGATGGCCTGCTGCCCCCCGCCGTGCTGCTCTCGCGACAGCAGGAGTTGTGGTTGTGGCGCCAGGCCATCGACGCCCACGCGCGCGAAGCGCAGGTCCCGGCCCTGCTGCATCCCGCGGGGGCCGCCGAGTGGGCCAGCGAGGCGCGCGAACTGCTGTTGCGCCATGATGTCGACCCCGCCGCGGCGCGGCAGCGACAGTTGTTCGGGATGGAGCCAGACTGCGCGGTTTTTCTCGCCTGGCTGGAGCGTTTCCAGCGTTCCCTGGAGCGCGCGGGCGCCTGTACCCGGGGCGACGCATTCGCGGCGCTGGCCGGGTTGTCCGGGCATGCCCCGGCAGCGGCGGTGGCGCTGGTGGCGTGCAGCGACCTGGAGCCGGTGCTGCAGGCTGCGCTGCAGACGTCCGCCGCCGCGGTGCACACGGTGCCGTCGCCGGCCCGCGACGCGACCTGCGCCGCGTATGCGTTTGCCGATGCGCGCGGTGAACTGGAAGCGGTGGCTGGCTGGGCATCGCGGCTGGTGCGCGGGTCGCCGGGCACTACCGTCGGTATCGTGCTGTCCAGCGAGAATACCGAGCGGGTCGCGCTGGAGTATTTCCTGCGCCGCGAATTCGACTGCCTGGGCGAGAACTACAACAGCCTGCCGGTGAACTTTTCCGCCGGCATGAGCCTGGCGCGCACGCCGCTGGTGCGCGATGCGCTGGCGGTGCTCTCCCTGGGCCTGGACAAGGTCGCCGTGGCGAGCGTTATCGCCCTGCTGCGCTCGCGCTTTCTCGACCTGCGCGACGGCGGCGGGGAACTGGCCGTGGAGCTCGTGCAGCGCCTCCACGCCGCGGGCGTGGAGGAGGTCAGCCAGGGCGCGCTGCGCAACCTCGCCGGCGCGCTGGGCTCCCCGGAGGGCGCCGGGCTGCGCCTGGGGGAACTGCTGCTGGCCATGTCGGGTATGCGCGAGTTGCGCGACAGGGCGCCGCCCTCGACCTGGCTACAACGCTTCAACGCCCTACTGGACCTCTGGGGCTGGCCCGGCACGGGCACCCTGGACTCGCTGGAGTACCAGCAGGTCTCCCACTGGCAGCAGACCCAGGACGAGTTTCGCGCGCTGGACCTGGTCGCCGCGGCTCTGGACTACCCGCAGGCGCTGCAACTGTTGCGCGAGGCCTGCGAGGCCCGGGTCTCGCACCCACAGACAGCGGACAGTCCGGTGCAGGTACTCGGGCCGCTGGAGGCAGTGGGGCTGGCGTTCGATCACCTGTGGGTCTGTGGCATGCAGGCCTCGCGCTGGCCTTCGCCACCGCGCCCCAATCCCTTCATCCCGGTCGCCCTGCAGGCCGCGCACGCCATGCCCCACGCCACCCCGGAGCGGGAGCGCGCCTTCAGCCAGCGCCTGCTCGACCAGTACCGCGGCGCCTGCGGGCATGTGCACGCCAGCTACAGCCGTCAGATCGACGGCGTGCAAGACCTGCCCAGTACCTTGCTCGAGTCCTTCGAGGACGCGGCGGCGCCCGCGCTGGCGCCACTTTATCCGCCCTGGCGCGAGCAGCAGGAGACCGCGCGGTGGCAGAGCCTGGACGACCGTCGGGGGCCGTCGGTGGCAGAGGTTGAACTGGCGCAACTGCGCGGCGGTTCGGCGATTATCGCCGACCAGTCCAACTGCGCGTTCCGCGCTTTCGCCAGGCGTCGCCTGCGGGTCGAGCCCTTGCCCGACTTCGTCAGCGGTATTGCGCCGCAGGAACGCGGCAATATCGTACACCGCGCGCTGGAAGTCCTGTGGCAGGAAGTGGGCGCGCGGGACCGCCTGCCGCGGCCGGGAGAGCCACTGCGCGAACTGGTGACGCGCGCCGTGGAGCGCGGCCTGGAGCGGTTGCCGGACCACCGCAGGATCGCCCTGGGGGTGTCCTGTGTCGACCTCGAGCGGCGCTGTCTGCAGCAACTGCTGGAGGAATGGCTGGAAGTCGAGCGCGAACGCGGCGAGGCGTTCACCGTCGCGGCCACGGAAGACAAGCTCGAGGTCAGCCTGGGTACGCTGCCCCTGAGCCTGCGCGTCGACCGGGTGGATGAACTGTCCGGCGGCGGCCGCATGATCATCGACTACAAGACCGGCAAGTGCGCTGTCGGCGACTGGGTCGGCGAGCGGCCGAAGGAACCCCAGTTGTTGCTGTACCTGCTGGCCTCCGGGCAGGCCCCCACGGCGCTGGCCTTCGCCCAGGTGCGACCCGGCGATTGCGCCTATGTCGGGCTGGGCGAGTCCGGCTCTGTCCCCGGGGTGCGCACCGACGTGGCCAGGGTCGTCGGCGAAAAGATGGCGGCGCAGGACTGGCCGGCGCTGCGCGACGAGTGGCGGCGCGTGCTGGAGCGCCTGGCCGAGGACTTCCTCGATGGCGAGGCGGCGGTGGACCCGCTGCGCGGCGCCTGCACCTTCTGCGGCCTGCAGGCGCTGTGTCGCGTCGGTTATACGACGGCGGACACGGCGGGGGAGAGCGCATGAGCGGGGTGGTCGACAGTGCCCAGCGGCGCGACGCCACGGACCCCCTGCGCAGTGTTTGCGTCACCGCGCCGGCCGGTTCGGGCAAGACCGAGCTGCTTATCCAGCGCTACCTGGGCCTGTTGGCGCGGGTGGCGCGGCCCGAGCAGGTGCTGGCCATCACTTTTACCCGCAAGGCCGCCGCGGAAATGCGTGAACGCGTGTTGCAGGCGCTGGATGGGGCCCGGCGCGAGCTGCCCTGCGACAGTGACCACCAGCGCCATACCCGCGCGCTGGCGCAGGCGGCGCTGGACGCGGATGCGCGCGGTGAGTGGCACCTGCTGCAGAATGTCGCCCGCCTGAATATCAAGACCATCGACAGCTTCTGCGCGGGCCTGACCCGGCAGATGCCCGTGCTCAGCCACTGCGGCGGGCAGGCCAGTCCGGCGGAGGACGCGACGCCGTTGTACGAAGAGGCGGTGAACGAACTGTTCGCGCTGCTCGACAGCGGCCATCGCGTCGCCGCGGACCTGCGCGCCCTGCTGGCGCATTTCGACAATCGCTGGCAGAGCGTGCGCGAACTGCTGGTCGGCATGCTGGATCGCCGCGACCAGTGGGGCGCGTACATCGGGGTGCACGAGTCGCCCGCGGAATCGGAGGCCTACCTGGTGCAGGTCGTCGAACAGCTGGTGGCGGCGCAGTTGCGCGAGACTGAACGCCTGCTGCTGCCCTACCGCGAGCAGATCGTCGAATTGCAACAGTTCGCGGCGCGCAATCTCGGTGCGCAGCCGCTCGCCGACTTCCCGGCGAGCGAGCCGGGAGAACTGGCGCGCTGGCGACAGGTGGCCGACCTGTTCCTGACCGGCAAGAGCGAATGGCGCAGCCCCCGCGGCATCAGCAAGCAGTGCGGATTTCCCGCGGACAAGACCGGGGAGCCGAAACTGCGCAAGGAACAGATGATCGAACTGCTGGGGGAACTGGGAACGATCCCGGAGCTGTCTGGCCTGCTGGCGGGCCTGCGCATCCTGCCCGAGGTGGAAGTCGGTTCACAGGCCTGGCAGCTTGCGCTCGCCCTGTCGCGCCTGCTGCCCGTGCTGCAGGCCCAGCTGTTGCTGGTGTTCAGCCGTCACGGCGCCGTCGACTACAGCCAGTTGTCGCAGTCCGCGCTGCAGGCCCTGGGCCCGGACGACGCGCCTACCGACCTGGCGCTGCGGCTCGACTACCGTATCGAACATATCCTCGTCGACGAATTCCAGGACACCTCGAGCAACCAGTACAACCTGCTGCACCGGCTCACGCGCGGCTGGGGCGAGCACAATGCCGCCAACCCCGGCGCGCCGCGCACCCTGTTGGTGGTGGGCGACGCCATGCAGTCCATCTACGGCTTTCGCGACGCCAACGTCGGCCTGTTCTACCAGGCCAGGGACCACGGTTTCAACGGCGTCGCACTGGAGCACCTGCAACTGCGCTGCAATTTCCGCTCCGCGGCCGGCGTGGTGCAGTGGGTCAACGACACCTTCGCACGCCACTTCCCGGACGCCGCGGATATCGATCGGGGGCAGGTTCCCTACAGCAGCGCCGAGGCGGTATCTGCACACAGCGGTGCACAGCCGGTCACGCTCGACGGCTTCAGGGGCGACGGCGGGCAGGACGCGGAGGTCGAGTTCATCAGCACGCAGATCCAGCGGTATGTGGCTGCGGGTGAAAACGATATCGCGGTGCTCGGCCGACAGCGCAATCACCTGCGGCCCATACTGCGACGGCTCAAGGAACTCGGCGTGGCCTGCCAGGCGGCGGAACTGGACCGCCTGGACAGCTCGCCGGTGGCCGGCGACCTGCTCAGCCTGTGTCGCGCGCTGGCCAACGATGCGGACCGCGTCGCCTGGATGGCGCTGCTGCGCGCACCCTGGTGCGGCCTGTCGCTGCAGGACCTGCTGCGCGTGTCGCGCTGGCAGGGAGCATCGCCGCGACAACCCCTGCGTACCCTGATTGCCGACACCGAGCTGCACGAGCACCTCGGCGCTGAGGCCGGCACGAGGCTCGCCCGTTTGCACGCGGTGCTCCAGCGCGCCTGGGCGCAGCGCGACAGGCTCGGCCTGCGCGTGTGGATCGAGCAGGCCTGGCTCGCGCTCGGCGGGCCGGGCTGTGCGGCCGATGCGCTGGCGCTGGAAGATGCGCAGAGCTTTTTTATCCTGCTGGAGCAGGCTGAGAACACGGGTCTGGGCCTGGATGTCGACTGGCTGCAACAGCAGGTCGAGAAGACCTTCATGAGCGGCGGCGACGGCGATGCCCCGGTGCAGTTGCTGACCCTGCACAAGGCCAAGGGCCTGGAGTTCGGGCGCGTCTTCATGCCGCGACTGGACGGGGGCTCGCGTTCCGCCAAGGCCGAACTGCTGCGCTGGGACGAGCAGGTGGGCGAGGGCGGCGAGCCCGTTTTCCTGCTCGCCGCGAACGACCGCAGCGCGCCCGGCGAAGCGACGCTGTACCGCTACCTGGGCGAACGGCGCAAGGAAAAGGAGCGCAACGAGGCCATCCGCCTGTTGTATGTCGGCGCCACCCGCGCCGCGCGACAGCTGCACCTGAGCGCCTCGGTAAGCTGGGACGAGCAAAAGGATCGGCCGAAAAAACCTTCCGGTTGCCTGCTCGAAACCATCTGGGACACCTTTGTGGAACAGGCCTGCTGGCACGAGGCGGCATCCGCCGCGACGGACGTGGACAGTGGGCCGCCGTTGCTGCAGCGCCTGGCAGCGGACAGCCTGCCCGCAGCGCCGCCGCTGCCGGCAGAACAACAGGCAGACCCCTCGCAGAACAGTGCGCGACGCGCCGACAACCACCTGGAACGGGTCGTGGGCACGGTGGTGCACCTGGCGCTGGAGGAGTTGTCCCTGGGGGGCGAGCCGCCGCAGGACTGCCGCCCCGACGACAGGGAGCGCTGGCGCCGCGCGCTGCGCATGCAGGGGCTGGCCGGTGCCGCGCTGGAACACGCCCTGCAACAGGTGCTGGAAAACATTGCCGCCAGCCTGTGCGCGGACGGCCCCGGCCGCTGGATACTGTCGCCTGCGCATGCCCAGGCGCGCAGCGAGTGGCCACTGGTGATGCTGGACGGCGAGGGCAGGCCGCGCACCCTGGTGATCGATCGCAGCTTCGTCGATGTCGCCACGGGGGAACGCTGGATCGTCGACTACAAGACCAGTCGGCCGCTGGCCGGGGAGTCGCTGACCGTCTTTTGCGCGCGCGAGGCGGAGGCCTACCGCGAGCAGCTCGCGGGCTACCGCGACGCCCTGGCGGCACTGGGGCCTGAACCGGTGCGCTGTGCGCTGTTCTTCACCGCGCTGGGCGAGCTGCACGAACTGGGGGACCTCGCCCTGGCGGCGCGGTGAAGCCGATGAGCCTGGTTACCGGCGCGCGTATCGAACGCATCGTTATTCTTACCGGGGCGGGGGTCTCCGCGGAGTCCGGCCTGAATACATTTCGCGACGCCGGGGGCCTGTGGGAAGGCCTGGACCCGATGGACATTGCCACGCCGCAGGCCTTCGCCCGCGACCCGGCGCTGGTCTACCGTTTTTACAACGCGCGGCGCAACCAGCTCGCGCAGGTGCAGCCCAATGCGGCGCACCGCGCGCTGGCGCGCCTGCAGGCGCAATTCCCCGGTGAGGTCTTCCTGGTCACGCAGAACGTCGACGACCTGCACGAGCGTGGCGGCAGCCCCCAGGTCTGCCACATGCACGGCGAGCTGCGGCGCGTGCTGTGCGGCGTGTGTCGCGCTGGCGCAGCGGCGCGCGAGGATTACGACGCGCGGTCGCGCTGTGCGCAGTGCGGGGAGAGCGGCGGCCTGCGCCCGGATGTCGTGTGGTTTGGTGAAATTCCTTACCACATGCAGGTGATCGGTGCGCAACTGGCGCGCTGTGACCTGTTCGTCGCGGTGGGCACCTCGGGGGTCGTCTATCCAGCCGCGGGTTTCGTGCGCGAGGCGCGCGCGGCCGGCGCATTGACCGTGGAGGTCAATCCCGAGTTGAGTGAAGTGACAGGCTGCTTCCACCAGCAGCGCCGGGGCCCGGCGACCCGCGAGGTCGCCGTGCTGGTGGAAGAGCTGTTAGGCAGTTGATACGTCGCCGGGCTTACTCGGCGTGCTTTTGCTCCAGGGACAGGGCGACGGCCTCGGCGTAGACGATGACCAGTGTTTGCCCGAGGGTGACACCTTCCATCTTTTCCGGCTCGACATCGGTGATCAGGTGCAGATTGCCACGGGTGTCCTCCACCGTGACGGTGCCCAGCACCCGGTTCATACCCTCGATCGTGCACACGGCGCGAATCATGCGTGCGGCGCCGATGCCCGGGTCCTCGCCCTCGCCGGATACCACGCCGTCCTCCAGGACGACCCAGGGCTCAGCCAGTTCCTCGGCGGTGGGCTCGCGCAGCTCGCCTTCCAGGGCGGCCATGTAGGTCGCCACCAGCACGTCGCCGACGTGTACGTCCTCGAGCTTGACCACCTGTTCGCGTGCGTTCACCGTGACGATTTCACCGCCCGGGCCCTGCAGGCTGACCTGGCGCGTTTCCAGGTCGACAGCGGTGACCACCGCTTCCATCTGCATGGCCATGGCGCGACCGCCGCTGGTGGCATCGTCGGCGTCCTCTGCCGTGGCGCCAGCGGCCGCCAGCGCGAGGAGAGAGAAAAGGGCGGATTTGAGCAGTGTGCTAAGGCGATCCTTCATGGAAAGCTCCTTGTGGCATCATATTCGGGATGGGCCGCGCCGCTACCGTGGCGACGGGTGGCCTAACATAACGCCCGGGACATTGGCGCGCAAGCGCGCCGCCGTGAAGATTAGCCGCCGCTGACGTAAAGGGTGAGCTGCTGGCCTGGCTGCAGGTAGGCGTCCGGGTCCAGCGAGTTCCAGGCGATGATGTCATTGATGGAGACGTTGAACCTGCCGGCGATACGGTACAGGGAATCGCCGCGGCGCACCCGGTAGCCGCGCCGCGCTTTGGTCGGTTCCTCGCGGGCGAAGGCCAGGCTGGATTCCCAGGCGCCGCCGCGCGGGATCATCATCGTGTCGCCGGCGCGGATACGGCTGCCGCGGATGCCATTGACCTCGCGCAGCAGCCCGATCTCGGTGTCGAAACGCCGGGCGATGTGGCCGAGGGTGTCGCCGCGTTCGATGCGGTAGAACTGCCACTGCACGCGCTCGTCCGGGTCCAGGGTCGCCAGGCCCTGTTCAAACCGCGCCACGCTGTCCACCGGCAACAGCAGTTCCGGCGGCATGTCCGGTGAGGTCGCCCAGCGCAACTGGCCGGGATTAAAGGCGCGCAGGGTGCCGATATCGATTCCCGCCAACTCCGCCGCGCGGACGATCTCAAGCTGCCCGCCGGTGTTGACGATCGCGAATGAGGGCCGGTTGGGCACGCTGGGGATGCTTACGCCGTAGCGCTGTGGTGCCGCCACGATCTGTGCCAGGGCGATCAGCCTGGGCACGTAGTGCCGGGTTTCCCGCGGCAGGCGCAGGGACCAGTAGTCGGTAGGCAGGCCGTTGCGGGCATTGTTTTTCATGGCGCGGCCGACCCGGCCCTTGCCGGAATTGTAGGCGGCCAGGGCCAGCAACCAGTCACCGTCGAATTCGGCGTGCAGGTGCTCCAGGTAATCGAGCGCCACGCGGGTGGAGTCGCGCAGGTCGCGACGACCGTCGTACCACCAGTCCTGCTCCAGGCCCAGGTGCCTGCCGGTGGCGGGCATGATCTGCCACAGGCCGGCGGCGTGCGAGGGCGAGGAGGCGAAGGGGTTCAGCGTGCTTTCCACCAGCGGCAGCAGCGCCAGTTCCATGGGCAGCTCGCGCCGCTCGACTTCCTCGACAATATGGTAGAGGTAGTAGTTGGCGCGGTTGGACACCACGGACAGGTAGTCGCGCTGGCCAAGGAAGCGCTCGCGCGCCCGGGACACCTGCTCGTTGTCCAGTTCCTGCCAGCTCAGTTGCGCGGCCATGCGTTGCCACAAATCCTCCGCTGGCGCCGCCGGCGCCTCGGGCCCGGGGGCCGCAAAGAGCTGCGGTTGTTCGTCCGACAGCTCGGCGGAATCGTCCTGCGGCGCGCTGGCCGGCGGCTCCTCAACGGGTAGGGACTGGCAGCCGGCGAGCAATACAAAACAAGAAATAACAGTAATAAATAATCGTAACATATTGTTTTTGTTGATCTTGTTTCTCTCCTTTTCTAGCTCGCGCCAGGTCTGTCGGGGCGCAGTAGCGATTATTCTGCAGGCGCCGCGGGAATTCGACTTTTTATCTGCGCTTTTCTCGACTTTTCGCCGGAAAGTCTGCCTGAGCCTGTTTACAACCGTGCTAGACTCGATCGAAACGGTGCACCTGAACATGGAGATTTAAACACGAACGGCACCGACGCCGCAGGATTATAGCCCTTACAGAGGCAGACCGCGGCGCAGGCAACAGGACATAAATGACGGGCGCGCGTGGCTGGGGCAGCCGTAGACGCAGGACCCGGGACACAACAAACCAGTAAAAACGAGACAGGGGCAACAGGGGCATGAAAATCTTGGGACGTGTAGGCGGGTTCTCCCTGATTGAACTCATGGTGGTCATGGCGCTGATGGCCGTGGTGCTGGGCATCGGCGCGCCTGCCTTTGTCAATACGATCAAGAACAATCGCCAGCTCACCGAGGTGTACGCCCTGCGTGCGACGCTGTCGACCGCGCGCAGTGAAGCGCTGTCCCAGCGCATGCCGGTGATCGTGTGTGAAAGCACCGACGCCAGCAACTGCGCCACCGACACCAACTCCTGGAGTTCCGGCTACCTGGCCTTCGCCGATGCCGATGCGGACGGTGTACCCGATCCCAACGAGATCCTGCTCAGCCGCCAGCTCGACGCGGCCGGCCTGGAGATCAGCTTTTTCGACGCCGCGGGCAGCGCGCGCAGCAGCACCCAGTTCTCGGTGCGCGGCGACAGCCGCGGGCAGACCGGCACCTTTGTGCTCTGCGATGACCGCCGCGACGCCACCCAGGCGCGCGTCCTGCACCTGGTGCCCTCGGGCGAGGTGCGCGCGGCCAAGGATACCGACGATCCTGCGGACGAGATCCTCAACGACCTGGGAGGCAACAATGTCGCATGCCCTGAGTCCTAGGAAAGCTCGCCGTATGGCGGTCACGCGGCAGCGTGGATTTACCATGATCGAGGCCCTGGTGACCTTCGCCATTCTGGCGGTCGGCGTGCTGGGCATCGTCACCCTGCTGGTCACCTCGAAAACATCGCAGTTCGAGGCGGTTCAGCGCGCGCGCGCGGTGACGCTCGCCGACGGCCTGCTCGAACGGGTGCGCGAAAATCCCGGTGCGCTGGCCAACTACGTCACCGGGCTGAGCCCGATGGGCGGCGGCAGCCTCGGCAGCGAACCGAGCCCGAACTGTGCGGACAGCGCCTGTGATCCCAACGAGGCCGCGGTACACGACCTGTGGGCCTGGGAGCAGGAACTGGACGGTGCGGCGGTCACCTTCACCGATGCCGATGACAACACCACGTCCACCGGTGGCCTGCGCAACCCGCGCGGCTGCGTGCTCTTTACCCCCTTCAACGGCCGTGACCGCACCGGCCAGATCACGGTACTGGTGCAGTGGGACGGTTTGCTCGAGAGCAACGACGGGGTGCGCCCGGCGCTGGAAGGTGGGCAGGCCTGTGGTGGCGCGACGGCGGGCGGCGATCCGCGCCGTCGCCAGGTACTGGTGAGCAGCTTTGTCATGGATGGGGACGAGTTATGAACACCTGTCACCAGCAGCGGGGCGGCACACAGCGCCAGCGCGGCTTCACCCTGGTGGAGTTCATGGTCGCGATGCTGCTGGGCACGATACTGATTGGCGGCGCTGTCGCCATTTACCTGGCCTCGAATCGCAGCTACCAGGAGACCGAACGCTCTATCGCCATGCTCGACAGCGGGCGTTTCTCGCTGCAGTTGATTACCGACTCCCTGCGCCACGCGGGTTTCTTCGGCGGTGTGCCCGCCGGCGCCATCACCCAGGATACCGCGCTGGGGGCACTGGCCGACGACTGCAGCGGCAGCGCGGCGGCCTATGATATCAACAATTATCTGTTTGCCGTGGTGGCCGACGGCAGCGGCAACGCTGTCGCCTGCATCGATGACGCGCGGCCGGGCACCGACGTGCTGGTCATCAAGTACATGCTGCCCGACCCGCTGAGCGATACCGAGGACCCGAACGCGCCCGGCGACGGCGTGATTTCCTGGCCCACTGGGCTGGACGCGGGCCAGACCTATATCGTCGCCAATGCGAACGCCGGCCTGCTCATGGACGGCGCCGATACGCCGCCCAACGTCGGCGACGGGCAGGAGTACGCGCGCGGCATGGCCTGGCCCTACATGTTCCAGGCGTTCTATGTGCGCCAGCCGGACAACGCGGTGGAAGAGTTTCGCCTGGCGAGCAAGACGCTGCGTCTGGACGGCGCCTCGATGAACGTGGTGACCGAGGACCTGGCCGAGGGCGTGGAAGACCTGCGCGTGCGTTTCCGTTACGACAGCGACGGCGACGGCGAGGTCGATACCACCGGTTACGCCGAGGACCTGGCGGCGGCGGACTGGGCCAACGTCGGTTCCGTGGAGGTGTTCATGCTGGTGCGCTCGCAGGAGCAGGACTTCAACTATGACAACGAAAAGGCCTACGTGCTCGGCGACCGCGCCCCGGTGGGCAGCACCGACGACAGTTTCTGGCGCATGCTGGTGACGCGCTATGTCGCCCTGCGCAATCCCAACCTGGTGATCCAGGCCGGAGGTGCGTGATGCGGAATCTGTCCAACAGGCGTGACCAGGCCGGTGTGGCACTGGGCGTGGCCATGATATTTTTGCTCATCGTGACCATCATCGGCGTGGTCGCCGCGCGCAACAGTACGTTCAGCCTGAAGATGTCGGGCAACCTGCAGGATCTGAGCAATTCGCTGCAGTCCGCCGAAGCCGGCACCCTCGCCGTGTTGTCGCTGGCCAATACCGGCAACGATCCCTTCCGGGGCGGGGATACGGAGGACCCGTTCGACGGCGTCAGCCCCAATCCCCTGGACAACCTCAACGACGCTGGTGCCGTCGATACCGACGTGACCCTGATGGCCTTCGAATCCGGCTGCCCGCGACAGCGGCGTTCCAGCAACACCTCAGAGGTGTGGGGAACCAATACGACCGTCTGCGACTACTACCGCGTGGACGCAGAACACGATGTTGCCCAGCGTGCGCGTACCCGGGTATCGCTGGGCGTGATCAAGCGCGTGTTGAAACCCTGAGCGGGGCGGCTATGCAACGGGTGCTGACAAACAACAAAACCATTCCGGTTGGAACAGCCCGCGGGCCTAACGAGGCCCCGGGGAAGCAGGGGGTGTAACATGATCGACAAGCTGACTCGCCAGGTACTCCTGTCCCTGGTCTGCGCACTCGGGGGCATGGTCTGCCTGCCGGCGCTCGCCGACGATACCGAGATCTACAAGACGCGCTCGCTCGATGTCTCGTCCGGGCGCCCGAAGGTCCTCATCATCATGGATGACTCGGGCAGTATGGACACCACGGTCGAGGGGCAGCGTCCCGCCTACGACCCGACCAAAACCGATTACCAGGGCGGTATCTCCGGCAGCGAGTTCGACCGCATCTACTGGAGCACCGGGGACAACGGGCCGCCGCGTTCCAACAGCGACAACTGGTTCGCCATCGACAGGAACCGCTGCGCCTCGTCCTTTGACGCACTGGACAACCAGGGTTTCTTCCAGACCGCCAGCGCCCGCCGCTGGGTCGACAGCTCCACCGAAACCACCTGCACCATCACGCGCTACTACTGCTCCAACACCGGCGCCACCATCTACAGGAACCGCGATGCGCGTCGCTGTCGCCGCAACGGGGGCAGTGTGCGTACCGAGGAATCCTGTGAGACCAACACCCTGCCGGGGCGCTGGCGCAGCCTGTCCGACAACGTCAACTACCCCGCGCACGTGGAGTGTGAGAGCGATGTCACCGGCGCCGAGCCGGGCAACGGTCCCAGCGTGGCCGACGGCTACCCCCAGGACAACGTGGCCGATGGCGACGCCCTGGGCGCCGCGACCCCCGAGGACGCCGACGATATCTGGGGCAGCACCACCTACAAGTTCTACAGCGCCAATTACATCGACTACTGGAACGACGATTCGCTGACCGAAGACCGCACGCGCATGGCGATCGCGCAGGACGTGATCGCCGACCTGGTCAGTGCGAACACCGGTGTCGACTTTGGCCTGGCGACCTTCAACCGCAATGACAACGACGAGAACGAGGACGGCGGCCGCATCATCCACCGCATCATCCCGAACATGACCGCGGGCGAGCGCAGCGGCCTGGTCGATATGATCGAGAACGACCTGGACGCCGACGGCTGGACGCCGCTGTGCGAGACCTACTACGAGGCCTACCGCTACCTGTCCGGAAAATCGGTGCGCTACGGTGACAACCGCGACACCGGTGGCAGTCCCGACCGGGACCTGCCGCCGCGCGACCTGAACGCGGAAAACGGCAGCAAGGTCTACAATTCCCCGCACACAGACTGCCAGTACGCCTACATCATCCTCATGACCGATGGCCTGCCAACCTACGATACCGCGGCCAACAGCTCCATCGAGTCACTGACCGGCAAGACCTGCCGCTACTGGGAAGACGACATCGGCGGCAACGGCAATCCGAAAAACTGCCTGCCCGAACTGGCCGAGTACATGGCCACCACGGACCTGGACGGCGACGACGAGAACGGCGTACAGAAGGCGGTGACGTATACCATCGGCTTCGAGATCGATCAGCCGCTGCTCTCGGAGACCGCGCGCCTGGGAGGCGGCGACTACAACACGGCCTTCAGCGCCGACGAACTGGCTGGCGCCTTCAGCAGCGTGATCGACAGCATCCTGTCGGACGCGGGTAACTTCACCTCGCCGGCGACGGCGGTGGACAGCTTCAGCCGTACGCAGAGCCGCGACGTGGTGTACTACGCCATGTTCAAGCCGGCCCAGCGTGTCGACTGGCGCGGCAATATCAAGAAGTTCAAGATCGCCGACACGGGTGACGGGCCGTTCGTCGTGGACCGCAACAACTTCCCCGCCATCGACCCGGTGAGTCGGGACTTCAAGGCCAATGCGAGCAGCTACTGGAGCACCCAGGACGGTCCCACGGTGGACAAGGGTGGCGTCGGCGGCCTGCTGGCGGCGCGCGACCCGGCGACCCGCCGCGTCTTCACCAATACCGGTACCGGCGGTGCGCTGGAGGTATTTGAAACGGACAATATCACGCCCGACGCCTACGACCCGCCGTTCGAGGACGACGCCGCCCTGTGGGCGCAGTGGGGGGTCGGCAGCGCGGCCGACCTGGCCAAGGTGGTCAACTGGGGCCTGGGTTACGACGCCGGCGTCGTCGCCAATGGCCCCCGCGAGTGGATCCTGGGCGATATCCTGCACAGCCAGCCCCAGGTGGTGAACTACGGCTCCAGGGGCGGTTTCAGCGACGACAACCCGGATCTGCGTGTGCTCGTGGGCACCAATACCGGTTTCGTGCACATGTTCGGGGATGATAACGGCCAGGAAGACTGGGCGTTCTTTCCCAAGGAGTTCGGCAGTATTCTCAACGACCGGCGGCTCAATGCCGTCTCCAGCGGCAACGTCTACGGCATGGACCTGACGCCGGTGGTGTACAAGCTCGATGTCGACCGCGACGGCAGCCTGGACCACACCCAGGGCGACAAGGTCTGGGCCTACTTCGGCATGCGCCGCGGTGGCGACGCCCTGTACGCACTGGATATCTCCGACCCCGACAACCCGGCATTCCTCTGGGCGGTCGGGCGCACGTTGACCGAGAACGCCGACGAGATGGGCCAGACCTGGTCGCAACCGGTGATTACCTATATACCCGGGTACACGGATGACCAGGACTTGCCCAAGCCCGTGGTGATCGTCGGCGCCGGCTACGACCCGAACAAGGACAGCCACAGCGTGGGTACCGCCGACAGCATGGGCCGTGGCATATTCTTCATCGACGCCGAGACCGGCACGGTGATCCGCACCGTGACGCCCGACGCCGGCTCGCTGCTCAATGTACAGGCCGACGGCCTGCAGGACTCGGTACCGAGCGAGGTCGCGGTGCTGGACAGCAACAACGACCTGCTCACAGACCGCGTGTACTTCGGCGATACCGGCGGCAACGTGTGGCGCGTGGACATCGGGCCGCGACTGCCGGATGCCGGCGATTCCACCGAGACCTGGTTTGCGACCAGGCTGGCGGTGCTGGGCGGCAACGCCACCGACAACGACCGGCGCTTCTTCTACAAACCGGAAATTGCGCTGCTCACCCTGGCCAACGGCGAGTCGGTGGACGCGGTGATGCTCGGCAGCGGCGATCGCACCAACCCGCTGGCCACGGATGTCGACAACTTCTTCTACCTGCTGCGCGATCCGCAGACCACGCTGTACACGGACGATGCGCCGACAGCCGCGGAATGCGACGACAGCGACCCGGACAACTACCCGCTGGACAACCGCTGCTTCCTGCCCATCTCGCATGCGGCCCTGTTCGACGTGCCAGACAACCGGTTGCTCAACGGCGCCGACGAGGACGACAAGGCCGACGCCGTGGCGGAACTGCTCGCCGCGCCGGGCTGGAAGTACGCCCTGACGCTGAGCGGGGAGAAGGTGACCACCAGCGGCAGCGTGCTGGCCGGTGAACTGGACTTCGCGACCTTCTCGCCGGTCTCCCTGGCGGCGGATATCAATACCTGCACGCCGGCTTCGGGTACGGGGCTGCGCTACTACCTGGATATCTTTTTCGATCCCGGCACGCCGGACGATCCGCCGCCGGACCCGCTGCCGCCGGGCGATATCCCGGATGACACCAGCCTCTATGTGACCGAAGAGGGCCAGGTGTACAATCCGGAGTCACCGAAGACGCCGCCGGACCCCAACGACCCGGACGATGACGACAGCGGCTTCAAGGAGCGTGACGCGGCGCTGCCGCCGCCCTACGGCAATTACTGGTACTCAGAGGAGTATTGAGCGTGAAGCGACTGTCCAGCCAGGCCGGTGTGACCCTCATGGAGGTGGTGATCGTCGTGGTGATCGTCGGCGCACTGATGCTGGTGGCCCTGCCGGCCTACCAGAACCAGTTGCAGAAGGGGCGGCGCGCGGACGCCATGCAGGCCCTGTCAGACGTGGCCAGCCGGCAGGAGAGCTTCATGCTCGACCGGCAGACCTATACCACGGATATGACCGCACTGGGCTACGCCGCTGACCCCTACGAATCCCTGGAAGGGCACTACACGGTCAGCGCCGCCGCCGGGGCTTGCGGGTCGATCGCCAACTGCTACCTGCTGACGGCGACGCCGGCGGCAGACAGCCCGCAGCAGAAGGATACACAGTGCATCAATTTCACCCTGTCCTCCACCGGCGAGAAAGGCGCGACCGGGACGTTGGGGGCGGAGTGCTGGTGAGGGAGAGTGACATGAACAACGCGAGCAAAGCGGTGCGCCTGGCGGTGGCCGCGATCTGCCTGGCCGGAGCGGTCAGCGCCCAGGCCAACCCGCGCAAGTACGTCTACGCCTGTGAGGTGCAGACACAGGCTGGAGTCGCCGGCCTGGTCATGGTGCAGGCGGATACGCTGAAGGACGCGCACAAGGCCGCGCTGGGAGCCTCCGCCCGGACGCTCGACGGCAAGCGCAGCCAGGCCGTGTCCCTGGTGGAGTGCATCGAGCACGGCAAGGGGTCCTTCCGCGACTCGGCCATGCAGCGCCTGTACGACAGCACACCCCGCTAGACGCCGGCGCGACTGTACCCCGGGAGCGCTTTAGAAACTGTCTTTCCAGCCCCTGACGGTGGCGAATACCCTCTCGGGGCTGGCGTCGTCCAGGCGCCCCTGTTCCCGCAAACTGTCGACCAGCGCCGGTTCGCGGCAGCGCAGGAACGGGTTGGTGGCCAGTTCCAGGGCGATATCCGAAGGCACGGTGGGCTCGGCGCGCGCCCGCGTGTCCTGCGCATCCTGCACGCGCTGACGCAACGCCGCGTTGCCGGGTTCCACGGCGCGGGCGAACTCCAGGTTGGCCAGGGTGTATTCGTGGGCGCAGTACACACGCGTCGGCGCGGGCAGGGCGGCAAGCGTGTCCAGCGAGCGCAGCATCATCGGCGGATCTCCCTCGAACAGCCGGCCGCAGCCGCCGGCGAACAGGGTGTCGCCGCAAAACAGCAGCGGCGGGTCGCCGTCGTGGAAGAACGCGATATGGTCCAGGGTGTGGCCGGGCACTGCCATGACCTCGAATTCCAGCCCCAGCACCTGTGCCCGGTCGCCATCGCCGAGGCGGTTGTCGATACCCTCGATGCCCGGATTGTGCGGACCATGTACACGCGGCGAGTAGCTCTCGCGCAGTTGCGCCAGGCCGCCGACGTGATCGAAGTGGTGGTGCGTGATGATGATGTCGGTGAGCTGCAGCTCACGCGCTTCCAGTTCGGTGATGACCGGGTTGGCGTCGCCCGGATCGACCACGGCGGCACGGCCCTGGTCGTCGTGCAGCAGCCAGATGTAGTTGTCGGAAAAGGCGGGTACCGGGTGGATGTTGACCATGTTGCGGCGTTCCCTGGGGGCGAAAATACAGTACTATAGCCGCACTGAAGCGCACCGAGGGGAGCGCCGGGCGCGGCATCCGGATGCAGACACAGTGTAACGACATTTTCGCGCAACTGGAAACCTGGTACGGCGGCGACAGCGGCCGCTACCTGCAGGAGTCCATACTGTGTGCCGCCCGCCCCATGCTGGAAACGGCCTTCGGCTACCACATCCTGCAGCTGGGCGTGCAGGGCGACACGCCGCTGTGCGCCGCCAGCCCGATCAATCACCGCATCGGCTGCGCCGCCGGGCATCGCGCCCAGGTGGGCCTGGTGGCCGAGGCCTTCGAGCTGCCGCTGGAGAGCGACAGCGTCGATGTGGTGATCGCCCACCATTGCCTGGACTTCACCGACCACCCGCACCAGGTGCTGCGGGAGATCCAGCGGGTGTTGACGCCGCAGGGGCAGCTGCTGCTGATCGGCTTCAATCCGCTGAGCCTGCACGGCCTGCACAGCCGGCTGCGCGGCTGGCTGCGCGACCCGCTGTGGCGGCGCCACCGGCCGGTGGGTGAGCACCGGGTTACCGACTGGTTGCACCTGCTCGGCTGTGAGGTACAGGACGTGGCACGCCTGTACGCCGTGCCGCCCGCCGGGCGCGGGCGACTGCGCGCCTGGCTGGCGCGCCTGGATCGCTGGGGCGGCAGGCACAATGTGCCGCTGTCGGGCCTGTACGTGCTGCACGCCGTCAAGCAGGTGGCCGGCCTGCACCGGCCGCGCCGCGCCCTGCGCGGGCGCAGCGCCCGGCTGATCGGACTCGTTCCCAAGCCCGCGCCGAGCCCGACACCGGCCGCGCCGCATGCTTGCGATGTTTTCGAGAAAGGGGATGTAGCTGCTTGAAATATGTAGAGATTTATACTGATGGCGCTTGTCGGGGCAACCCTGGACCCGGGGGCTGGGGAGCGCTGCTGCGCTACGGCGACAAGGAGAAGGAGCTGTACGGCGGCGAACCGGCCACGACCAACAACCGCATGGAACTGCGCGCGGCCATCGAGGGCCTGCGCGCCCTGGCCCAGCCCTGCCGGGTGAAGCTGACCACCGACTCCACCTACGTGCGCAATGGCATCACCAGCTGGCTGGCGGGCTGGAAGCGCAAGGGCTGGAAAACCGCCGCGCGCAAGCCGGTGAAAAATGTCGACCTGTGGCAGGCCCTGGATGAGCAGAACCAGCGCCATGAGGTGCAGTGGGAATGGGTCAAGGGACACAGCGGTCACGCGGAGAATGAACGCGCCGACGAGCTGGCCAATCGCGGCATCGATGAGCTGGCGGCGGGCGCGCGGCGCACGGCGGAGGGCGGCTAGTTGCGGCAGATCGTACTCGATACCGAAACCACCGGCCTGGAGGCTTCCCAGGGGCACCGCATCATCGAGATCGGCTGCGTGGAGCTGGTCAACCGACGCCTGACCGGCAACCACTACCACCAGTACATCAATCCGCGACGCGACATCGACCAGGGCGCCATCGAGGTGCACGGCATCACCGCGGAGTTTCTCGCCGACAAGCCGCCGTTTGAGCAGGTGGCCGCGGACTTCGTCGACTTCGTGCAGGGTGCGGAACTGATCATTCACAACGCGCCGTTCGATATCGGTTTCCTGGACAGCGAGCTACAACGCCTGCCCGACGAACAGCGTCTCATGGCGGATGTGTGCACGGTCGTCGATACGCTGGTCATGGCGCGTTCGCGGCACCCGGGCCAGCGCAACAACCTGGACGCCCTGTGCCAGCGTTACGAGGTGGATAACTCCCAGCGCGACCTGCACGGCGCGCTGCTGGACGCCGAGATCCTCGCCGACGTCTACCTGGCCATGACCGGTGGCCAGACCGCCCTGCAACTGACCGATGCCGATGACGAGGGCAGTGGGCAGACAGGTGGCGAGAAGATTCGCCGTCTCGCCGCCGGGCGCGCGCCGCTGCCCGTCATCGAGCCCACGGCAGAGGAACTGGTGGCGCACCGCGCGCAACTGGACGCGATCTCCGCGGCCTGCGAGGGCGATGTAGTGTGGCGCAGCCTGGCCGGCGACAACTGAGCGCGCGGCTCCCGGCGCCCGCGCACACTCAGAAGAAGAGGTAGACGCAGGCCAGCCCGACGCCGCCCATGACCAGCGTGTAGGGCAGGGCCATGATCACCATGCGCCCGTATGACAGGCGAATCAGCGGCGCCAGCGCGGAGGTCAGCAGGAACAGGAACGCCGCCTGGCCGTTCGGCGTGGCCACGCTGGGCAGGTTGGTGCCAGTGTTGATCGCCACGGCAAGGTGCTCGAACTCCGCGCGCGTGATCTCCCCGGCGTCGAGGGCGTCCTTCACCTGGTTGATATAGACGGTGGCGACGAAGACGTTGTCGCTGATCATGGACAGCAGCCCGTTTGCAAGGAAAAACATCGATGGCCGGATGGCTGAATCCATGGCCAGTACCGTGTCGATGATAGGGGTGAACAGGTGCTGGTCGTGAATCACCGCGACGATGGCGAAGAACACAACCAGCAGCGCCGTGAAGGGCAGGGCCTCCTCGAAGGCGTGCCCGATCTGGTGTTCCTCGACCACCCCCATGAAGGCGGTGAGCAGGACGATGACCATCAGCCCGACCAGCCCCACCGCCGCCCAGTGCATGGCCAGCGCGAGAATGAGGATGCAGGCGACAACCGCCTGTACCAGCAGGCGCGCATTGGTGCGCACGTTGCGATGGCTTTCCGCCTGCGCCTGGTACGACTCCAGCACCTCGCGTACGTTGTCCGGTAGCCGCGTGCCGTAGCCGAACCTGCCGCTCATCTCCAGCAGCACACAGGTGGCCAGGCCCGCCGTCAGCACCGGCATCGTCACCGGCGCCATGATGGTGAAGAAATGCTTGAAGCTCCAGTCCGCCACGGTGGCGATCAGCAGGTTCTGCGGCTCGCCGACCAGGGTACAGACGCCGCCCAGGGCGGTGCCCACGGCGCCGTGCATGAGCAGGCTGCGCAGGAAGGCGCGAAATTGTTCCAGATCCTCGCGGTGCTGTTCGTGCACGGAGGCGTCGTCGGCGTGATCGTGCGCCATCTCGTCCAGCCCGCCGCCCGAGGCGACCTTGTGGTAGACCGAGTAGAAGCCGACAGCGACGCTGATCAACACCGCGGTCACAGTGAGGGCGTCGAGAAATGCCGAGAGAAACGCCGACACCGCCGAGAACAGCAGCGACAGCAGGATTTTTGAGCGTACACCCAGCAGGATGCGTGTAAACACGAACAGCAGCAGTTCCTTCATGAAGTAGATGCCCGCCACCATGAACATCAGCAGCAGAATCACCTCGAAGTTGTGTACGGTCTCGGCGAACACCATATGCGGTGTGGTCATGCCAAGCAGTACGGCCTCGATGGCCAGTAGCCCTCCAGGTTGCAGCGGGTAGCAGCGCAGTGCCAGCGCCAGGGTAAAAATGAACTCGCCGATGAGCACCCAGCCGGTGACGAACGGGCCGCACAGTTGCAGCGCTACGGGGTTCAGCAGTAAAAATCCGACAATGGTCTTCTTGTACCACTCCGGAGAACTGCCGAGAAAGTTTTTCCACAGGGCCAGGGGCAGGCTGTCGTTCATGGGATGATGGGTCGTTCCAGGCTGGAGGCGGCATTCTACGCCATTCGGGGCTGGTTGCGTATGTCCGGCCGGGATTTAATCGCCGCCGGCGCAACTTGCCCGCCAACCCCGCGGCGCATACTATAGCCGGTCATTTGCCGACCCTGCGGAGAGAAGATGTTCCGACCCGACAACAAGCCCCCGGCCGACAGCGGTGTCGAACTGGTGATCGTGTTCCAGCGGGGCCAGCTGCTCAGCGATATGCGCTCAGCGCAGGGGTGCCTGCTGCCGCGGGAACAGCTGGGCCAGTGCGGCTGGCGCGAACGCCGGCGCCAGTTCCTGGGCTACTGGGAGGAGCGGCCCTGTTTTGCCGTGGAGATCGACGACGCCGACGAGCCCGATCCCATGCAGTTCCAGAAGGGTAACCTGTACCATATTCTCGGCCGCGTCGACGAACGTCTGTTCGCACTGGCGGGGCGCGCGCAGCAGCTGCTGGACTGGGAGCGCGACCACCGTTTCTGCGGCCGTTGCGGCAACGCCATGCGCCTGGACGAGCAGGAGCGGGCCATGCGCTGCGATCCCTGCCGCAGCATCAACTACCCGCGCATTGCACCCTGTGTGATCGTGCTGGTGACGCGGGGAGAGGAGCTGCTGCTGGCGCGCAACGCGAACTTCCCCCAGCCCATGTACAGCACCCTGGCGGGGTTCATCGAGGCGGGCGAAACCGTGGAGGAAACCCTGGCGCGCGAGGTCAGGGAGGAGGTCGGCGTGGAGGTCGACAACCTGCGCTATTTCCAGTCCCAGTCCTGGCCGTTCCCGAACCAGCTCATGCTGGGCTTTTTCGCCGACTACGCCGGTGGTGATATTGTCTGCGACGAGGTGGAAATCGCCGACGCCCAGTGGTTCCACTACCGCGACCTGCCACTGATTCCCCCGCAGGCCTCTATTTCAGGCCAGCTGATCGCGCACCACGTGCGCTCTCTCGGGTAGGGGGCGCGACGTGGAGTTTATCCTGGAGTACGGACTCTTCCTGGCCAAGGCGGTAACCCTGGTGGTGGCGCTGCTGGTGCTGGTCGCCAGCGTGGTCGCCATCGCCTCGCGGCAGCGCACGGAGCAGCACGAGGGGCATATCGAGGTGCGCAAGCTGAACGACCGCTACCGGCACATGGGCGATGTGCTGCGCGGCGTCACCGACGATGCCGCCCTGCTGAAAGAGCAGAAAAAGGCGGAAAAGAAGGAGGAGAAAGAGCGGAGCAAACAGGCGAAAAAGTCGCGCAAGAAGGGCGGCGATGGCCCGCCGGACAGGCCTGGACGGCTCTATGTCCTGAATTTCGACGGTGATATGCGCGCCAGCGCCACCGACAATCTGCGCGAGGAGATATCCGCGGTACTGGCGCATGCCGCCGACGGCGACGAAATCCTGCTGCGCGTGGAGAGTCCTGGCGGCGTGGTGCACGGCTACGGCCTGGCCGCCAGCCAGTTACAGCGTATCCGTTCGGCAGGCGTGCCCCTGACGGTCGCCGTGGACAAGGTTGCCGCCAGCGGCGGTTACATGATGGCCTGTGTTGCGCAGCGCATCATCGCAGCGCCGTTCGCCGTGGTCGGTTCCATCGGCGTACTGGCGCAACTACCCAATTTTCACCGCCTGCTGAAAAAACACGATATCGACTTCGAACTGTTCACCGCGGGGGAGTACAAGCGCACCCTGACCCTGTTTGGCGAAAACACCGACAAGGGCCGCGAGAAATTTGTCGAGGAACTCGAGCAGACCCATGAACTGTTCAAGGAGTTCGTCGGCAGCAACCGGCCGTCGCTGGATATCGCCCAGGTCGCCACCGGCGAGGTGTGGTACGGCAGCCAGGCCGTGCAGCGCGGCCTGGTGGACGAATTGCAGACCAGCGACGAGTTTATCCAGGAGCGCCTGGCGGACTGGGACGTTTTCGAGGTGCGCTTCGTGCACAAGAAGAACTGGCAGGAAAAGCTGGGCATGGCCGCGGGGGGTGCGCTGGAGCGGGCCCTGCTGAAGATCTGGCAGCGCGGTCAGGGGCCGCACGTCTGAGAAGCTAGTCTGCGCTCTTGCCACCTTCGCGTTGCTTGCAGTTCCCCTTGACGATAATTGCCCGGTTGACCAGGGCCTCCTGGTCGCCGTTTTCCTCCGCCAGTACGGCGGCGCCGATATCGCTCCCGGGACTGGCGCAGGGATCTTCCTCTGGCACCAGGGTCAGCCAGTAGAGCAGGGCGACCAGGCCCAGCACAAAGAGAAAAGCGGCGACTTTCAACACTGCGGATGTGGGCATCGGGATTCGCTCGCGCCTGTTTGCATGCATACTCGCACAATGGGCAGGCACGCTCCAGCGCCAGGATTCAGGCATCGGTAGCGCGGCAGGTACGCATCCAGGCCTCTACCGTCTCGCGTGGAAAGCGCTTGCGCGGCAGCGCGAAGTAGAAGGTGCGGCGCATGTCGCGGCGCGGCACGCGCAGCGGCACCAGGTCGCCGTTGGCGAAGTTTTTTTCCAGCACGATGCGCGACAGGCAGCCGATGCCCAGCCCCGATTCGACCGCGTTCTTGATCGCCTCGTTGTGCTTCAGCTCGAGGTAGACGTTGATGTCCGGGAGCAGGCCGGCCATGGCCCGCTCGAAGGTCTGCCGCGCCCCGGAGTCAGGCTCGCGCAGTATCCACATAGCCTCGCGGATATCCCGCGTACCCAGCACCTGCTTCTGCGCCAGCGGGTGGTCAGCCGCGCAGAACACCACCAGTTCGTCCTCGCGCCAGGGGATCAGTTCGAGTTCACGGTGCTGCACCTCTCCCTCGATCATGCCGATGTCTACCTCGTAGTTGCGCACACGTGACACCACGTCCGGCGTGTTGGCGATGTCCAGCTGAACGTCCGCCTCCGGGTAGCGCGCCAGGTAGCCGGCCAGGTAGCGCGTGGCCAGGTGATTGCCGATGGTGAAGCTGGCCCCGACCTTGATATGCCCGACGTCGGTGTGGTCGCGCAGCATCTCCTCGAAACTCTTGCAGTGGGCGAGCAGGCTCTCCGCCTCCTTGCGCAGCGTGTGGCCAATGGCGCTCAGCGACAGCCGATTGCTGGCCCGGTCGAACAGCGTGACATCGTAGGTGTGCTCGAGGTTGAGCAGCGCCTCGCTGGCCGCCGACTGGGACATGTGCAGGCTGTTGGCGGCGCGCGAAATATTCTGGTGCCGCGCCACGGCGAGGAAAATCTGTAACTGGCGGATGGTAAACTTCATGATCACCTCGGCGGACCGGGCCGGGCAGGCAGTGCTGCCGGAAAAACCGGTAAGGCTATCCATAATATCCTGTTTTACATGGAGAAGGAATGGGTCTACCCTTGCGCGCCATTCGAATCGCCTTCGGCCGCGCCGGGGCACCCGTATTTCACTCCCAGGGAGACTACAAGCATGGCGGAACAAAAAGCGACCAACGTTCACTGGCACGAGGGCGATATCACCCGCGAGCACCGCGCGAAACTGCTGGGCCACAAGGGCGCGACCCTGTGGTTCACCGGGCTTTCGGGTTCCGGCAAGAGCACCGTCGCGGTGGAACTCGAGGGCACCCTTAACGAGATGGGCATCCTCTGCTACCGCCTGGATGGCGACAATGTGCGCATGGGCATCAACAAGAACCTGGGTTTTTCCGCCGAGGACCGCACCGAGAACATCCGTCGTATCGGCGAGGTCGCCAAGCTGTTCGTCGACGCCGGCGTCATCGCCCTGAGCAGTTTTATCAGCCCCTACACGGCGGATCGCGACCAGGTTCGCGCCCTGCACGAGGAGGCGGGCATGGATTTTATCGAGGTGTTCGTCGATTGCTCGCTGGAAGCCGCCGAGAGCCGCGATCCGAAAGGGCTGTACAAGAAAGCGCGCGCCGGCGAGATCAAGAACTTCACCGGGATCGACGACCCGTACGAGGCGCCTGCGCAGCCGGAAATCCACCTGCATTCGGACCAGCAGAGCCTGGCCGAAGAGGTGCAGGAAATTCTCAGCGTGCTGCGTGAGCGCGGCATCATCAACAAGTAAGCGGGAGAGCGCAATGATCAAGCCCCACGGTTCCGACGAACTCAACCCGCTTTTCGTCTACGACAGCGAGAAGCGCCACGCACTGATCGACGAGGCCGAAGGCCTGCCATCGCTGCTGCTCAACTCCGCCGCCGCGGCCAATGCAGTCATGATGGGGGGCGGGTATTTCAATCCCCTCAGCGGCTACATGAGCCTGGCCGACGCCCTGAGTACCGCGGAGAAAATGCACACGGTGGACGGCCTGTTCTTTCCCGTCCCGGTGGTCAACCTGACCGACGAGAGCGGCGTCGAGGCCGGCAGCCGCATCGCCCTGCGCGACCCCAACGTCGAGGGCAACCCGGTACTTGCCGTGATGGATGTCGAGGCCGTGGAGACGGTCAGTGACGAACAGATCAATTTCATGGCGGAGAAGATTTTCCGCACCCTGGACCCGCAACACCCGGGCGTCGCCACCTTCACCGGCCTCGGTCGCACCCTGCTGTCCGGCCCCATCCAGGTGCTGAACTTTTCCTATTTCCAGGCTGATTTTCCCGACACCTTCCGCACCGCCGTGGAGATTCGCAACGAGATCGCCGAGCACGGCTGGGAAAAAGTGGTCGCCTTCCAGACCCGCAATCCCATGCACCGCGCGCACGAGGAGCTGTGCCGCATGGCCATGGACGACCTCGACGCGGACGGCATCCTCATTCACATGCTGCTGGGCAAACTCAAGCCGGGCGACATTCCCGCCGACGTGCGCGACGCCGCGATCCGCAAGATGGTCGAGGTCTACTTCCCGCCGAATACCGTCATGGTCACCGGTTACGGTTTCGACATGCTCTACGCGGGCCCCCGCGAGGCGGTGTTGCATGCCCTGTTCCGGCAGAATTGCGGTTGTACCCACCTGATCGTAGGCCGCGACCACGCCGGTGTGGGCGACTACTACGGCGGTTTCGACGCGCAGACCATCTTCGACGAGGAGGTGCCCGACGACGCGCTGGAACTGGAGATCTACCGCGCCGACCACACCGCCTACAGCAAGAAGCTGAACAAGGTGGTGATGATGAAAGACGCGCCGGATCACTCCAAGGACGACTTCGTGCTGCTGTCAGGCACGGCGGTGCGCGAGATGCTTGGCAAGGGTATCGCGCCGCCCCCCGAGTTTTCGCGTCCCGAGGTGGCGAAGATTCTCAGCGATTACTACCAGTCACTGGATGCGGGCTGATGGACTACGACCTGTTCAATGGCGACGCCGACGGCATCTGCGCGCTGCTGCAACTGCGCAAGGCCGAACCGCGCGAGACGCAGCTTGTCACCGGCGTGAAGCGCGATATCAACCTGCTGGGCAGGGTGCAAGCGGCTGCGGGCGACCGCATCACCGTGCTGGACGTGTCCATGGACAAGAACAAGGAGGCGCTGCACCAGGTACTGGATGCGGGCGCCGAGGTGTTCTACGTGGACCACCATAAACCCGGGGAGATTCCCGATAGCCCGGCGCTGACGGCGCTGATCAACGAGGCCCCCGACGTCTGCACCGCGGCGCTGGTCAACGGCCATCTCGGTGGCAGCCACCTGGACTGGGCGGTGACCGGGGCGTTCGGCGACAACCTCAAGGACACCGCGCGCAGCCTGGCCAGAGACCTGGACATCTCCGCGCAGGCGCTGGACGAGTTGGAGGCGCTGGGCACCTACATCAACTACAACGGTTACGGCCCGGCGATCGAGGACCTGCATTTCGACCCGAAGGAACTGTACCTGCGCCTGTACGCGGCGGAGGGCCCGCTGGATTTCGTCGCCAACTCGCCGGATTTTCGCAAGCTCAGTGACGGTTACGCCCAGGACATGGGCCTGGCCGAAAAACTGCAGCCCGCCGAGGAAAACGGCGCCACAGCGGTGTTCATCCTGCCCAACGAGGCCTGGGCGCGGCGCGTCAGCGGCGTGTACAGCAACGACCTGGCCACGGACAACCCCGGGCGCGCCCACGCGGTGCTCACCGTGAAGGACAACGGCAATTACCTGGTCAGCGTGCGTGCGCCCATGGTGAACAAGCAGGGCGCCGCTGACCTGTGCCAGCAGTTCCCCACTGGCGGCGGGCGCGCAGGCGCGGCGGGTATCAACGACCTGCCGGCGGACATGCTGCAGGACTTCGTCGCGGCGTTCCAGCAGGCCTACCCCGGCTGACCGTCGCGCGCCGGCGCCGCCGGGGAGCCCGCTTCAGGTGCGCGTCTCCTTGCGCAGCTGGCTGGGATTGCGGCCGTAGTGGCGGGTGAAGGTGCGGGTGAAATGACTGTGGTCGGCGAATCCCGTCTCCAGGGCGATGGTGCCGATGGGCTTGTCGGTCTCCAGCAGCAACTGCCGCGCGTTGTCCAGTCGCACCTCGTTGATGTACTGGTGGGGGGTCTTGTCCAGGTGCTTGCGAAAGCGCCGCTCCAGGGCGCTGACGGAGATATTGCAGGCGGCGGCCAGGGCATCCACCGAGATCGCGGTGGCGAAATTCTGGCAGATGTAATCCACCGGCGCGCGCAGTTCGCGCAGGGGGACGGCGGTGCCCTCGGTGCGGTTGAGGTGGCGGCTGATGCCGAAGGTGCCGATGACCTGGTCCCGCTGGTCGTAGATCGGCCACTTTGAGGTCAGGAACCAGTCGCCGCCATCGCCCTCGCCGAGGATGAGTTCGAGGCGGTCGTTCACCACGCCGCCGTCCAGCACGTAGTCGTCATCGCTCACGTATTTCGCCGCCAGGTGCGCCGGCGCAATATCGAAATCGCACTTGCCCAGCAGGCCCTGCAGGGTGCCGAAGCCGAAACGTTCAAAGAACAGGCGGTTGCCGTAGACGAAGCGGCCCGCGCTGTCCTTGATCCACGCGTGGGTGTCCGGAATGAGGTCCAGCATGGCGAAGCTGCGTTCCGCCCCGGCCAGTGTGGTGAAAACCAGTTTTGACATTTTATGGCGCTCGCGCCGAATTTGTTCTAATTATAAGTGAATCTATTCAAGACATCCCCCCCGGCGAGAGGGGATTATCCCCCGGTGTCGCAACATCCCGCCAGCGGCGGGTCGCAAGGCAATAATAATGACGAATCCCGCAACCTTGGGGCGCCGCAGCCCCGCGCCGGCAGAGTCCTGATATGTACCTGGGCATCGACATTGGCACCCAGGGCGTCAAGGCCTTGCTCTACGATGCCGATGCCGCGCGCATTGCTGCCGTGCAGCAGGCCCCGCTGGAACTCATCAGCGAGCCGGATGGCACCCGCGAGCAACTGGCCTCGTGGTGGGTGCAGGGGCTGCTGCAGTGCCTGCAAGGCTTCGCACCGGCCGAACGCGCGCGGGTGCGTGCGCTGGCTGTCTCCGGGCAGCAGCACGGCTGCGTCGCCCTCGATGCCGCCGGCGCGGTGCTGGCGCCGGTAAAACTGTGGTGCGACACGGCGACCGAGGTCGAGTGCGAGGAGATCACCGCGGCTTTCGGCGGCCGCGAGCGCTGCCTGGCGGAGCTGGGCAACCCCATTTTGCCCGGCTACACCGCGTCGAAGATCCGCTGGCTGAAAAAACACCGGCCGCAGGCTTACGCGCGTCTGCACACCGTGCTACTGCCCCACGACTACATCAATTTCTACCTGACCGGGGAGCGTGTCGCCGAGTGCGGCGACGCCAGCGGCACCGGTTTGTTCGACGTGCGCCGGCGCCGCTGGCACGCGGGTATCCTGCAGGCCGTGGACGCGGAGCGCGACCTCGCCGACACGCTGCCGCCGCTGGCGGCCCCCGGCAGCGTCATCGGGCAACTCGGCGCGCAGGCGGCGCGGGAGTTGGGCCTGCCCCCCGGCATACCGGTGGGGACCGGTGGTGGCGACAACATGATGGCGGCGATCGGCACGGGCAATGTCAGCGCCGGGGCGTTGACGGTCAGCCTGGGTACCTCGGGCACGCTGTTTGCCTGCGCGGACGAAGCGGTCGTCGACGAGCAGGGCGAAATGGCGGCGTTCTGTTCCTCCAGCGGATCCTGGTTGCCGCTGGTGTGCACGATGAACTGCACGGTGTCCACGGAACTGACCCGCGGCCTGTTGAATGTCGCGGTCGCCGACCTGGATGCCCGCGTCGACGCCGTGCCGCCCGGCGCCCAGGGAGTTGTGACACTGCCGTTTTTCAACGGTGAACGCACGCCGAACCTGCCACGGGGCAAGGGCTGCCTGTTTGGCCTGGACCCGGGCAATTACCGCGCGGACAACCTGTTGCGCTCGGCCATGGAGGCCGCGGTTTACGGCCTGCGCGCCGGCCTGGACAGGCTGGTGCAGCGCGGTTGCGCGCCCGCTGCAGTGCGCCTCACCGGCGGCGGGGCGCGCAGCGCCGCGTGGCGGCAAATGGTCGCCGATATCTTCGCCCTGCCGGTCACGCTGCAGCACGGTGATGAGGGAGCCGCGCTGGGAGCGGCCCTGCAGGCGATGTGGACGTTGCAGGGGGGGGACCTGCAGGCGCTGGTCGACGAGCACCTGGCCCTGGACACTTCCCGGGCTTGCGCGCCGGACCCGGATCGCACGCAGCTTTACCACGGTTTGTACCAGGATTACCTGCGTCACGTGGGCGCGGTCAGCGGATTGTACGCGTAGGGCCTGCGCCCGGAGACAGCAAGAGGAAACACGCTATGTCACAGGATTACTTTCGCGGCGACCGGGAATACTTTCCGGGCATCGGTTGCATCCCCTTCGAGGGCCCCGAGTCCGACAACCCGCTGGCCTTCAAGTTCTACCAGCGCGAGCGAGTGATCGGCGACAAGACCATGCAGGAACACCTGCGCTTCGCCGTGTGCTACTGGCACACCTTCTGCGCCAAAGGCTCCGATCCTTTCGGCGTCGATACCCAGGTGTTCCCCTGGGACGAGCCCGCCGACCCGATGGCTGCCGCTCGCGCGCGCATGGACGCGGCCTTCGAGTTCTTCACCAAGCTCGGCGTGCCTTATTACTGTTTTCACGACCGCGATATGGCACCTGAGGGCGCCGACGTCGCCGGGTCCGAGAGAAACCTCGCCGCCATGGTGGCGCTGGCCGCCGAGCGCCAGGCCGAGACCGGCGTGAAACTGCTCTGGGGCACGGCGAACCTGTTCGGCCACCCGCGCTATATGAACGGCGCGGCCACCAACCCGGATTTTGCCGTACTCACCCACGCGGCCGCCCAGGTAAAAGCGGCGCTGGATGCCACGGTCGAGCTGGGCGGGGAAAACTACGTTTTCTGGGGTGGGCGCGAGGGCTATGCCAGCCTGCTCAACACCGATACCCGGCGCGAGACGGAGCACCTGGCGCGCTTTCTCGACAAGGCCAGGGAGTACGCTCGCAGCATCGGCTTCAGGGGCACCTTCCTGGTGGAACCCAAACCCATGGAGCCGAGTAAACACCAGTACGATTTCGACGCGCAGACGGTGATCGGCTTTTTGCGCCAATATGGCCTGGCCGGTGATTTCAAGGTCAATGTCGAGGCCAATCACGCCACACTCGCCGGGCACAGCTTTGCCCACGAGTTGCAAATGTGCACGGATGCGGGCCTGCTCGGCAGCATCGACGCCAACCGCGGCGACCCGCAGAATGGTTGGGACACCGACCAGTTCCCGACAGACCTGTACGACGCGGTGCACGCCATGCTGGTCGTGCTGGCCGGTGGCGGCCTGGGCAGCGGCGGCCTCAATTTCGACGCCAAGGTGCGGCGTGAGTCGGTGGACATGGAGGATATCTTCATCGGCCATATCGGCGGCATGGATACCTTCGCGCGCGCCCTGGAGACGGCTCACCGCCTGCGCGCGAACGGCGCACTGGAGCAGCACAGGGCGGCGCGCTACGCCAGCTTCGACGCGGGTCAGGGCGCGCGCTTCGAGTCCGGCGAACTGGGCCTGGCCGAGCTGCGTGACCTGGCCGCCGAAAGTGGCGAACCGGAACGGGTATCGGGCCGCCAGGAATGGTACGAAAACCTCATCAACCAGTATATGTAGACAGCGGGAGAGCGAGCATGGGCAAGGTCAGGATGGGCATGGTCGGTGGCGGGGAGGGCGCCTTCATCGGCGCGGTACATCGCATCGCCGCGGCCCTGGACGGGGAAATCGAGCTGGTCTGCGGCGCCTTCAGCAGCGACGCGCAGCGCGCGGCGCGCTCCGGCGCGGCGCTGTACCTGCCGCCGGAGCGCGTCTATAGCAGTTACCTCGACATGATGCGGGCGGAAGGCGCGTTGCCGCCGCAACAGCGCATGCAGTTCGTCGCGATCGTCACCCCCAATCACCTGCATTTCCCGGTCGCCGAGGCGGCCCTGCGCGCTGGCTTTCACGTACTCTCAGACAAGCCAGCCACGCTCAGCCTGGACGAGGCGTTGCGCCTGCGCGAAATTGTGCAAGACAGCGGCCTGTTGTACGGCCTGACGCATACCTACACCGGCTACCCCCTGGTGAAGGAGGCGCGGCAGCGCGTCGCCGCGGGTGACTTCGGCGCGATCCGCAAGGTGGTGGTCGAGTATCCCCAGGGCTGGCTGGCCGATCGCCAGGAGGACGTCGACAACAAGCAGGCGCAGTGGCGCCTGGACCCGTCCCGCGCCGGCATCAGTAGTTGCATGGGCGATATCGGCGTGCACGCGGCGAACCTCGCCGAGTACGTCACCGGGCTGCGCATCAGCGAGATCTGCGCCGACCTCAGCGCTTTCGTCCCCGGCAGGGCGCTGGATGACGACGGCGCTGTCCTGCTGCGCTTCGACAACGGAGCGCGCGGCGTGCTGCACGCCAGCCAGGTCAGCGTCGGCGAGGAAAACGCCATCAGCCTGCGCGTTTACGGCGAGCACGGCGGACTGGAATGGCGGCAACAGGAGCCCAACACCCTGTGGCTGAAGTGGAACGACCGTCCCACGCAGATGCTGCGCACCGGCGGTCCCTACCTCGGCGACCTGGCCGCTGCCAATACACGCACGCCCATGGGGCATCCCGAGGGTTACCTGGAGGCTTTCGCCAACCTTTACATGGCCTTCGCCGGCCAGGTCAGGGCGCATGCCGAGGGGCAGGAGGCGGACGCGCGCAGTCGCGACTGCCCCGGCATAGACGCGGCAGTGCGCGGCATGGCGTTTATCGAACTGGCGGTGGCCGCCAGCGCGTCCGAGACGAAATGGCACGCCTTCACTACCGGATGACGCGGGCCGCCACCCGCTACAACACGACAAGAGGAACTAGCGATGTCCAAAATGAAAGGTCCGGCCATTTTCCTGGCCCAGTTCGCAGGCGCCGAGGCGCCCTTCGATTCCCTGGCCAATATCACGCGTTGGGCGGGAGACCTTGGCTACAAGGGGGTGCAGGTGCCCACCTGGGAGGCGGGGCTGATCGACCTGGAGCAGGCGGCGCAGAGCGTGGACTACTGCGACGAGTTGCGCGGCATCTGCGCGGAGAATGGCGTGCAGATCACCGAACTGTCGACGCACCTGCAGGGCCAGCTGGTGGCCGTGCATCCGGCCTACGACGAGCTGTTCGACGGCTTTGCGCCGGCGCAGGTACAAGGCAACCCGAGGGCGCGCCAGGCCTGGGCCGTGGAGCAGTTGCAACTCGCCGCCCGCGCCAGCGCCAATCTCGGCCTGAGCGCCCACGCCACGTTTTCCGGGGCGTTGCTGTGGCACACCATGTACCCCTGGCCGCAGCGCCCCGAGGGTCTGGTGGAGGCGGGTTTTGCGGAGCTGGCCGCGCGCTGGCAACCGCTGCTGGACGCCTTCGACGAGGCCGGCGTGGACCTGTGTTACGAGATCCACCCGGGCGAGGACCTGCACGACGGCGTCACCTTCGAGCGCTTCCTGGAAGCCACGGGGAACCACCCGCGCTGCAAGATTCTCTACGACCCCAGCCACTTCGTGTTGCAGCAGCTCGACTACGTGCAGTTTATCGATTTTTATCACGAGCGTATCGGCATGTTTCACGTCAAGGACGCCGAGTTCAACCCCGACGGTCGCCAGGGTGTGTACGGCGGTTACCAGGGCTGGGTCGACCGGGCGGGCCGTTTCCGTTCGCTCGGTGACGGTCAGGTGGACTTCAGCGCGATTTTCAGCCAGTTCGCCCGTTACGGTTTCGACGGTTGGGCGGTGCTGGAGTGGGAGTGCTGCCTCAAGCATCCCGAGGACGGGGCCCGCGAGGGAGTGGAATTTATCAACCGGCATATCATCCACACCACGGACAAGGCGTTTGACGATTTCGCCGGCGCCGGCGCGGACGAGGCCGGCAACCGGCGTATACTGGGCATCGATTAGCCCGAGCAGGAGAAAATAATATGACTGAACCAATGCTTGACCGCAGGCGCCTCTACCACGTCGGCAATCTGTCAATTTTCATGGTCGGGCTGGGCTTCGCCGTGCGCGCGAACATCGCCCCGAACCTGCAGAGCGACATCTACGACAAGATCGACCTGGCCAACTCCGCCACCCTGCTGGGCGAGGCCCTGGGCGCGACCTTCACCGGCTTCGCCCTGACCCTGCTGTTCGGCAGCGCCCTGGTGGACCTGATTGGCATGAAACGCATGTTGCTGTTGTCGGCGCTGGGCTATGTCGCCGGCGGGCTGGGGCTGCTGGCCGCCACCTACATGCCGGTGGACGGTACCGTGCAGACCCTGGTGCTGGTCAGCCTGTTGCTGACCGGCCTGGGCTGGGGCGCGGTGGAAGCCGCGTCGAATCCCATGGTCGCGGCCCTGTACCCCGAGGAAAAAACCCACCGCCTGAATATCCTGCACGCCTGGTGGCCCGCGGGCATCGTCATCGGAGGCCTGCTCGGCGTGGCCATCACCAGCTTCGACCTGCCGTGGAAACTGAATCTGTTTGTCCTGGTGTTGCCGTCCCTGGTGCTGGCCTGGATGGTGGCGACCTCGGTGTTCCCCGTCACCGAGCGCGTCGCCGCGGGGGTGAGCTACGGCGAGATGTTCGCCGAACTGCTCAAGCGACCGCTGTTCTGGGTATTCTGGGCGTGCATGTTCCTCACCGCCGCCGCCGAACTCGCCCCGGGGCAGTGGGTGAATATCGCGTTGTCGAATATCGTCGGCATGCAAGGCATCGTGCTGCTGGTCTATGTCAGCGCCCTGATGTTCGTGGGTCGTCACTTCGCCGGTCCGATCGTTAGCAGAATCTCCTCGGTGGGCCTGATGTTCGTCAGTTGCGTGGCAGCCGGCATCGGCCTGTACCTGCTTAGCCTGGCGGATTCGCCGCTGCTGGCATTCGGCGCCGCCACTGTGTGGGGCCTGGGCGTGTGCTGGATGTGGCCCACCATGCTGGCCATCGTGTCGGAGCGTTTCCCGCGCGGCGGCGCCATGGCGATGGGCCTGATGGGCTTTGCCGGCGGCATGTCGATCCAGTTCGTATTGCCCGTGATGGGCGGTATCTTCGACGCGGCCAAGGCAGAGGCAGCCGGCGGTGCCGGGCAGCTCGCCGGGCTGTCGGGCGAAGCGCTGCAGGAGGTCATCCGCTATGCATCGGTCGAATCCTTCCAGTCCGTGGCGGTCATCCCGCTGCTGTTATTGCCGGTGTTTGGCGTGATCTGGCTGGCCGACCGCCGCCGGGGAGGACACCAGCCGGAAATCATCGGCGGCCCCGCGGCCTGATTTCGCGTTGGGGCCTGCTGCAGCACCACACCGCCACGGCGGTGTTTTCGCCCGGTCGCAGCGCGTGACCGGGCGGGGGAAAAATAACCCCCGGGCGCGTCGCGCGCACCGACCGTTTCGGCTATGCTTGCTTTTACAAGCCACTTGTCGGAGAAAAAGAATATGGCTTTGGACAAGCGCAAGCCCGCGCTGCTGGCCCTGGCCGTCATCGCAGACAGCGGCCTGAGCACGGCGCCCGCGGTGGCGCAGGGCCTGGCCCTGGAAGAGGTGATCGTCACCGCGCAACGGCGCTCGCAATCGCTGCAGGATGTGCCCATCTCCGTGGTGGCCATGGATCAGCAGGTGCTGGAAATGCGCGCTATCGATGAAATCGAGGACATCAGCCTGGATATCCCCAATTTCACCGTCAATACCTTCCCCTCCGACTCCACCACCATCCGCCTATTCATTCGCGGCATCGGCCAGAACGACGCACAGATCACCCAGGATCCGTCGGCGGCGCTGTACCTGGACGGGGTCTACATAGGCACCAGCGTGGCGGCGGGCTTCGAGGGCGTCGACGTACAGCGCATCGAGGTGCTGCGCGGCCCCCAGGGAACCTTGTACGGGCGCAACGCCACCGGTGGCGCGGTCAACATCATCACGCGGCGAGCGGATGTCGAACGCGTGGAATTTAGCCAGGGTTTCAGCGCTGGCAATCTCGACAAGTTGCAGTCCAAGAGCATGCTCAACCTGCCGCTGGGTGAGCGAGTCGCGGCGAAGCTCAACTACAACTACACCCGCCGCGACGGCATTGTCGAGAATACCGGTCCCGGCGAGGATTTCATGAACGAGGACCGCAAGACCCTGGTGGCGGACCTGCGGTGGCTGGCCGGCAGCGACGTGACTGTCGACTACCGTTACGAAAGCGCACAACTGAACGACTCCGAGCCCTTCAACCAGGTACTCACGGATCCGGCGTTGTCCAACGGCATCGTCGCGGGGCTGATCGTGTACAACGACGACTGGCGCCGCAAGCGACTGGACAAGGTCACCTCGGAACGCCCCATACTCTCGTCGGACCAGCAGATCGACGCCCACAGTCTCTGGGTGCACTGGGAGATCAGTGACACCCTGCGCCTGGAGAGCATCTCCGCATACCGTGACCTGGACAGCTTTTCGCCCTCTGATTTCCTGCCGACGGCGAGCACCATTACCGGCGGTGCGCCGGTGCTGGGCCGCTTCAGGACCGATTTCGAACAGTGGTCACAGGAATTGCAGTTGCAGGGCTCCACGCGGGACTGGGAGTACGTGACCGGGTTGTACTACTACCAGGACGAGGCCTTCCAGGACAATACCGACGGCGTCACGCTGGGCGAGGGCGGTACGGTGACCACCACGGACACCGAGAACTGGTCGGCGGCCGCCTACACCCAGGCCAGCTGGAATCCCGGGTGGATGGACCGGCGCTGGCGTTTCACGCTGGGCGGGCGCTACTCCGTCGACAATCGCAAGTCCGAGCGCAACAACCAGGGCGCGGTCACACCCTTTACCGCCTCCTACGACGAGGACTTCGACAACTTCAACCCGTCGATGGTCGTGGCCTACGACATCAACGACGATATGAACGTTTACGGCAAGATCGAAACCGGCTACAAGTCCGGCGGCACCTCGCAGCGTTCGGCCAGGGAAGACCTCTTCGCCGCCGGTTTCGACGAGGAGGAAATCGTCAGTTACGAACTCGGTTTCAAGGGCGAGTTCTGGGGCGGACGCGGCCGCTACAACTCCGCGCTGTTCTATATGCAGATCGACGGCCTGCAGACCAGTATCCAGACCGACCCGGTCAGTCCCGGCGGTCGCGATTTTCTACCGCTGGATGGCAACGAGATACTTGGCGCAGAGATCGACCTGAACCTGCTGCTGACTGAAGGCCTGACTTTCAGTTTCAGTTACGGCTATCTGGATACCGAGCTGGGCGAGACGGCACTGACCGCCGATACCGGGCTAACCGAAACCGTCAATGACAGCATGCCCTATGCGCCGGACCACAGCGCTTTCGCCTCGCTGGACTATGCCAGGCCCTTGCCGCTGGGTTCCCTGGGCCTGAACATGAACTACGGCTGGCAGGACGAGGTTTCCTCCAACGTGGTCGAGGAGGGCAACTACGTCGTCGGCTCCTACGGTTTGCTGGGGGCTGCGGTAAGCTGGTCCGAGCTTTCCCTGGGCAGTGTGCCGGGGATGTTTCGCCTGGTGTTGTGGGGACGCAACCTGCTGGATGAAGAGTGGGGGCTTTCCGGGCAAACGGCACTGGAGCCACTGGGTGCAGACGAAACCGAAATTTTCGGCGAGCCGCGCACCTACGGCCTGACCCTGGGCTACCTGTTTTGAGTGCTGCTGGAAGCGCACAGGCATGAAGCCGATACGAAATTGCTGGAATGCTGCAGCCTGGGGCATTTTCTCCATGCTCACAGCTGCACCGCAAGTGCTGCTCACATGAAGAAAGTTTCACGCAACCCCCTTATGAGCTTAAGTTCACTCGTTGCAGGTCCTATAATGCCAATCCTTCAACACACTATGCCGGAGGCTAAGGCAGAATGCTCAAAGGTCGTAAAATCATCGTCACCGGGGCCAACGGCGCCCTGGGAAGCAAAGTCTGTGAGGTGGCGGAAGCGCAGGGGGCGAGCACGCTGCGCCTGGACCTGGCTTTCTCCGAGGCGGACGACAACTGTCACGCGGTGGACCTCACCGACCTGGAGGCGACCACACGCCTGGTCGGTGAGCTGGGCGACTTCGACGGTGTATTCAATATCGCCGGCGGGTTTGCCATGGGCAGCGATACCTGGACGCGCGACGACGCGGACTGGGAGAAGATGTTCGCGCTCAATGTCACCACCCTGCGCAACATGCTCAAGGCGGCGGTGCCGCTGTTGCTGCAACGTGGCGGTGGCAGTATCGTCAACGTCGGCGCCTACGGTGCGCGCGAGGGCCAGGCTGACATGTCGGCCTATTGCGCATCCAAGAGCGTGGTGATGCGCCTGACGGAAAGCCTGGCCAACGAGGTCCGCGACCAGGGCGTCAATGTCAACGCCGTCCTGCCCACGGTCATCGATACACCGGCCAACCGCGCCGGCATGCCCGACGCCGACCCGTCGGCCTGGGTCGCCCCTGAGGACCTGGCCAACGTGATCTGCTTTCTCGGCTCCAGCGCCGCGCACGCGGTGCACGGGGCGCTGGTGCCGGTGCGCGGCCTGTCGTGAACCGTCTCGTCAATCAACCCGGGCCGTGTGAATGACGCCGCGCAAAGACAGGGGATAGGACTTATGGGCATACCGGCACGGCGCTGGCTGATTGCTATCGGGGTAGCGTTTTACCTGTACTTCCTGCTTCCGGCGACGGCCGCGGCTTTTTATGAACTGTATCACCTGACCCATATCGATGCGGTTTACTGGGGCTATAGCGGTTTCAAGGCCGCCGGGTACTACTTCGGTGTCTGGGAGTATCGCGAGCTGACCTGCCTTGGGCTGGCTGCCGCGATACTGCTGCTTCCCACGATTATCACCAGGCTGAGGCGAGCTTGAGAGGTCTGTATGAATAGACGAGAGTTTCTGCAATGCGCGGCGATCCTGGTATCAGGGTGCAGCGCCAGCCAGCTCGGCCTGGCACTGAGCCAGGAGCAGCAGGTATACCTGGCCACCGCGCCCGACTACATCACCACCGAGGTGAACTACCTGTCCGCGCCGCAGCGGCGGATCATTGCCGCGATGGCCGAGATCGTCATTCCACGCACCGACACCCCGGGCGCCATCGATGCCGGTGTGCCGAAATTCATCGAGTTGATGGCAGCGGACTGGTTCACCGAGGGCGAGCGCGCCATATTCGAGGCTGGCCTGCGCGACATGGAGACGCGGATTCCCGCGCAGTACGGGCGTGCGTTCGACGAGCTGCCCGCGGACACCCGGTTGGGCATCATGGAAGACATGGAGGCAGCGGCGGCCGACTCTCCCTGGTACGAATTCGGCAACGTGCAGCGCGATTTCATCAGTGACGCGCCCTTCATCTGCCAGGTGAAAGAGCTCACTATCTACGGTTTCTTCACCTCTGAAGCGGGCGCCACCCAGGTGCTGCGCTACAACGCGATGCCCATGCGCTTTGACGGCGACATACCCCTGGATCCGCAGGACAGTACCTGGTCCTCGGACGGGTTGATCTAGGAGCGGACGATGATTCCTGCAGAACATTACGATTTCGATGCCATCGTCGTCGGTTCCGGCGTGTCCGGCGGCTGGGCCGCCAAGGAACTGACCGAGAAGGGGCTCAAGGTACTGGTGCTGGAGCGGGGCCGGGATATCACCCCGGGGCCGGACTACCTGGGCGAACACGCCCCGGCATGGAAGGTGCCCTACCAGGGCAAACGCCCCAGGCAGCTGTACGAGGACGAGTACCCCATGGGCAAGCGCGTCTACGCCCTGAGCGAGCGCAACCGCCAGTTCTGGATGAACGAGAAGGAGAACCCCTACGTGGTCGACGCGAAGAATCCCTTCATGTGGATTCGCGCCGACGTGGTCGGCGGGCGCTCGCTGCTCTGGGGCCGCCAGACCTACCGCTGGAGCGAACAGGATTTCCGTGCGAATGAGCAGGACGGCCATGGTATTCCCTGGCCGGTCGGCTACCAGGATATCGCGCCCTGGTACAGCCACGTGGAAAAGTTCGCCGGCATCAATGGCAAGGCCGAGGGCCTGCCGCAACTACCGGACAGCGAGTTTCAGAAGCCGATGCCGTGGATGGCTCTGGAGCAGACCATTCACGGGCGCCTGAAGAAAAAGGCGCCGGACATCACCCTGACCAATGCCCGCGTCGCCATCCTCACCGAGGACCTGCCGGGGCGCAGCGCCTGCCACTACTGCGGCCCCTGCCACAACGGCTGTTCCACCGGCAGCTATTTCAGCTCCCACAGCTCCACGCTGCCGGCGGCGCGCGCGACCGGCAACCTCACCCTGAAGGCGGACGCACTGGTAGAGCGCCTGGAACACGACCCGGTCAGCGGGCGCGTCACGCGGGTACACGTCATCGACACGCGCACACGCGAGCGCAGCGCGTTCAGCGCCAGGCTGTTCTTCCTTTGCGCCTCGACGGTGGGCAGCACGCAGATTCTCATGCAATCGCGCAGCGAGGCCTTCCCCAACGGCCTGGCGAACTCCAGCGGCGTCCTCGGGCACTACATGATGGACCATACCCTGGGTATGAGCGGCATGGGTATTTTCCTGGATAACATGGACAGCTACTACTACGGCAATCGCCCCACGGGCCTGTACATCCCGCGCTTTCGCAACGTGGGCGGGCAGGACGAGGACGCGGATTTCGTGCGCGGTTACGGCTACCAGACCTTCACCATCCGCACCGACTGGACCACGAATTTCAACAGCAAGGGCTTCGGCGCCGACCTGAAGGACTCGCTGCGCAAGCCTGGCCCCTGGATCTGGGGCATGGCCGGCTTCACCGAGTGTCTGCCCTTCAAATCCAACCGTATGTACCTGAGCAACAAGGTCGATCGTTACGGCCTGCCGCAGGTTGCCTTCGAGATGAAATGGAGCGACAACGAGGTCAAGCTGCGCCGCGATGCCGCCCGGCAGGCCGACCGTATCCTCAAGGCCGCCGGCGCAGTGTTCGCTATGCCCGGTGACAGCCAGGACCTGACCGCGGAGCAGATGTCCCTGCCCGGGGAGGGGATCCATGAAATGGGTACGGCGCGCATGGGCGACGATCCCTCGGAGTCGGTGCTGAACAAGTGGAACCAGGCCCACGACGTGCCCAACCTGTTCGTCACCGATGGCTCCTTCATGACCTCGGCGTCCTGCGTCAATCCGTCGCTGACCTACATGGCCTTCACCGCCCGCGCCTGCGACTACGCGGTAAAACAGCTGGCCTCGGGCGCGGTTTAGGCGGCGGCCGCGGCGTCGCGAAAGTCGCTGCGAAATTGTCGCGGGCTGCAACCCATGGACTGGCTGAAGTAGCGCGTGAAATGGGACGGGTCGTCAAAGCCCACTTGCGCGCCAATGCTGGCGATGCTGTCATTCCCGTTGAGCAGTAGCCTGCGCGCTTTCTGCAGGCGCCGGTCGTTCAGCCATGCCTTCGGCGCCATGCCGGTCTGTTCCTTGAACAGGTGCGCCAGGCGCGAGGTCGACAGGTTGCAGTGCGCGGCTACCGCGTCGATACGCACATTGTCCGCCAGGTGGGCCTGCAGGTAATCGCAGGCGCGCTGGATGCGCGGGTCCAGCGATCGGGCTGTGAGCGACGCATTGCCGGCGTGCGCACGGATGAGTATTTCCTCCAGCTTGTTGTACTGCAACTCCGATTGCATGGGGTCGGGCTGCGCGCCAAGTTCGATCAACTCGCGGAACAGGCGCTCCTGGCGCCGTTGTGCTTCACCCTGCGGTAGCGAAAGCAGCAATATGCCGCGGTCGAGTTGTGGCCATTCCAGCAGTTCCTCCCAGTACGTGCGCGGTTGGAACAGCGCCCACAGGTGTTCCCAGTTGTTCGCCCTGGGGTGCAAGCCATAATGGTAGTTCGCCTCGGGCCGCAGCAGCATCATGTCGCCGGCGCCGACGCAGGCCTCCATGCCGTCGCTGAGAAACAGCGCATTGCCGCCGATGGTCAGGTGCAATGTCCAGCAGGGCATTGCGCGCACACGCGTTTCACTCGCACTCAGCGCACCTCGGCTAACCCGGGTCGAACTGGCCTGTATGTCGTAGTCGTACAGCAGCGCGTGATCGAAGCCCTGGAAAAAGTCCTGCAGCAGCGCATAGGCTTCCTCTGCAGACGGCCCCTGCGCTGACTCCACGCACGCGCGCCACTTCTTGAGTATGGGGCGTTGCCGTGCCAGAAAGTCGCCTTTCTGGCGCAGACGCTCCCCCAGTCGGCGCAATTTCTCGATGTCGATGGGAGAACCGGTGTACTCGGACAACGCCTGGGTGATTTGCGGGTCGGGGTCCTCGCCCTCGAACCAGCGGTAGAGCGATACCGCCGCCTGTTGCAATGCGCTGTTTTCAGCAGAATTCGACATAAAAGTCCAGCCAGGCGGTAAATTTTCCCTTCAGCATAGCAGAAAAATACAACTTTCTAGCAAATCCCGACATTCCAGGTCTCCACAGGCCGCACTAGCATGGTGCTCGCTGCATATAATTCTAAATCAGGAGCCCGCGATGCCACTCCCGGCGCAAGACTCACGCGCAGGACCGCCTACACCGCCCGAGCCGCGTGTGGCCAGCCTGCTGACGGACCTTACGCTGGAGGAAAAGCTCAGCCTGTGCGCCGGGGCCGGTTGGTGGAAGACCCGCCCCGTCGAGCGCCTGGGCATTCGCCCGTTCCGCCTCACCGATGGCCCCCGCGGCGTCGGCTTCCATTCCAGCGGCAAACGCTGCACCGCTTTTCCTTCCGGCATTGCGCAGGCGGCGTGCTGGGACGAAGCCCTGTTGCGGCGTCTGGGCGCCGCCCTGGGCAGCGAATGCCGCGCCGCGGGCGGCGATACACTGCTGGGCCCGGCAATCAACATCGCCAGGACGCCCCTGTGCGGGCGGACCTTCGAGTACCTCAGCGAGGACCCCTACCTGAACAGCCGCCTCGTGGTGCCCCTGGTCAAGGGTATCCAGGAGCAGGGCGTGGCCGCCTGCGTGAAGCATTTCGCGGTCAACAACCAGGAAACCAACCGGGTGCGCATCAGCGCCCAGGTCAGTGAACGCGCCCTGCAGGAGATTTACCTGCCGGCGTTCCGGGCCGCGGTGGAGGAGGGTGACGCCTGGTCCATCATGGCCGCCTACAACGGTGTCAACGGTACCCCTGCGTGTGAGAACACGGACCTGCTGGTGCGTCGCCTGCGCCGCGAGTGGGGCTTTCGCGGCTTCGTCGTCAGCGACTGGTTCGCGCCGCGCTTTACCGCCTCGACACAGGCCTGCGTCAAGGGCGGATTGTCCCTGGAGATGCCGGGCAAGGGGGCGCGCTACACGACGCAGAAGTTGCGCGCCGCCCTCGACGCGGGCGAAATCAGTGAGGCGGACATCGACGCCAATCTCGAGGGCCTGCTCTACGCCATGTTGCGCACGGGTCACCTGGACCGGCGCCCGCGTCCCGGGGAGCGCAATACCGAGGGTCACCGCGCCGTCGCGCGAGAGGTTGCCGAGGCCGGCATGACGCTGCTCAAGAACGATTCGCAGCTGCTGCCGCTGGACCCGGCGCGCACACGCAAGATCGCGCTGCTCGGCCCGCGCCTCAACAGGCGTAACTGTCTGCCCCTGTGGGGCGGTAGCGCGGGAGTCTGGACGCACCGCGAGGTCACCCCGCTGCAGGGACTGCGCAGGGAGAACCGCGGGCGCTTCGAGTGGGTCGACAGCCCGGAAGCGGCGGACGCTGTCATCCTGGTGCTGGGGCTGAGTCACCGGCCGGGGCTGGATTCCGAGGTCAAGGACCGGGCCTCCCTGGAGCTGCCATGGGGCCAGGACGATCTGGTGCGACGCACCGTCGCGGCCAACCCGAATACGATCGTCGTCCTGTTGTGCGGCAGTCCCGTGACAATGCCCTGGGTCGACGAGGTGGCAGGCATACTCGTCGCCTGGTACCCCGGGGTGGAAGGGGGCACTGCGCTTGCCAGGACCCTGTTCGGCGACAGCAATCCCTCGGGCAAGCTGCCTGTCACCTTTCCGCGCAGCCTGGCCGACAGCCCGGCGCATGTGTCGGCGCGAACCTTTCCCGGCGACGGCAAGGTCGTACACTACGATGAAGAACTGTTCGTCGGCTACCGGCACTTCGACAGGTACGCCATCGAACCGCTGTTTCCATTCGGCCATGGCCTGTCTTACACGGAGTTTGAATACAGCGACCTCGTACTGGAGGCGGACGAGGCTTCTCCTGGCGATACCCTGCGTGTTTCGCTGCAGGTGGCCAACACCGGGGAGCACGCAGGAGCGGAGGTGGTACAGCTGTATGTGGCCGATCCCGCCGCGGACGAGGATCGCCCGCCACAGGCGCTGAAGGGATTCGAGAAAATCTATCTACGGCCCGGGGAGAGGCGCAGGCTCACACTGGCACTGCCGCTGGCGAGCCTGGATATCTATTGCCCCGAACTGGGACGGTGGAAAGCACAACCCGGCGTCTACGAAGTCCGCCTGGGCAGTTCCTCGCGGGATTGTCGCCTGCGCGGACGGTTCACACTCAGCGACAAAAATACCGCATCCAGTCTGCAACGGAGCCCGCAATGATCAACAGCCACAAACGCGTATACACGACTGTCCTCGGCGCAATCCTGGCCGCCGGTGTACATGCACAGGAAGAAAAGAACAGCCTCGCGCTGGAAGAGGTACTGGTGACGGCGACGAAACGCGAGGCCAGCCTGCAGGATGTCTCTGTCGCGGTGACTGCCCTGAGTGCCGAGGAACTGCGCAACGCGCAGCTCATATCCTCGGAAAACCTGACCTTCCTGGTGCCGGCCCTGAATCTGCAGAAAGGCACCAATCCCCGGCAGACATCCTTTTCCATTCGCGGTATCGGCACCCAGTCTTTTAGCAGCGCCGTCGAGCCCAGCGTATCAACCATGATCGACGGGGTGGTGCTCGGCCGCTCCGCACAGGCGTTCATGCAATTGCTGGACATCGAACGGGTGGAAGTCCTGCGCGGTCCACAGGGCACCCTGTTCGGCAAGAACTCGACCGCCGGCGTGGTGCACATCATTACCCAGGACCCCAGTGAGGAGCCCAGCGGCGAGATCAGCCTGACGGCGATCAACGACGAGGAGTACCGCGGCGGCCTGACCACGGCGGGGCCGCTCAGCGATACGCTGGGCTATCGCCTCTCCGCCAACGGCGCCACCATAGACGACTACACGAAGAACTATTTCGATGGCGACAAGATCAACGGCGCGGACGAGTGGAGCGTGCGTGGCAAGCTGCGCTGGCTGCCCACCGAACTGCTGGAGTTGAAGTGGGCCAGCGATTACAGCGATCGTTCCTGTAACTGCAGCGGCGCGCCCATACGCCGCCTGGAACCCTTCGGCGGCAATGACGCGCAGGTGGACGAAATCCTCGCCAATATCGCCCCGGTGCAGCCCGGCGACGACAACAAGGACGTCAATATCAACAAGCTGCCGTTCAGCGATTCCGAGTCCTGGGGACACTCCCTGGAGGCGAACTGGGATGTCGGCGAATTCACCCTGACATCGATAAGCGCCTATCGTGAGTTCGAGGTCAACGGCTTCGGCGATGTCGACAGCCAACCCATCGACGCCCTGGGGTTCGACCAGTTCGGCACCACCAACACCGACCAGTTTACGCAGGAACTGCGCCTGCTGTCTCCGGCCGAAGACAGGTTCAATTACGTCGCGGGCCTGTTCTATTTCGACCAGGACGTGCAGCGCAATTTTCGTCGCGAGTTCGAGTTCCAGGAGGGCAACCCGGGTATCGCCATCGCCGATTTTTCCGTCGATACGACCAACTGGGCCGCGTTTGGCGAGATGACCTGGAACTTCACCGACACGTGGCGATTGATACTGGGCGCGCGTTACACCGAGGACGAGCTGGAGTTCAACTTCCGGCGGACCCAGGAGGGGTTCACCCTGGGCCTGCCCGACGCGGTAGCTCCCACCCCGGGTGACACCCAGGAGGACGACATCTCCGGAAAGGTCGCGCTGCAGTGGGATTACAACGACGTGGGCATGACCTACCTGAGTTACACGCAGGGTTACAAGGGCCCCGCTTTCGATATCACTTTCGGCACCGACCCGGTGGGACTGCAACCGGTTGATCCCGAGACATCGGACGCCTGGGAGCTGGGCCTGAAAACCTCGCTGTTCGACCAGCGCCTGCGTTTAAACGCCGCCATCTTCTACGCCGAGTACCAGGAATTCCAGGCCCAGGCGTATATTGACCCCGACGGGCCGCCCGACTGCCCGCAGGAGGACCCGCTGTGCGACCCCAGCGATGACCCTGGCAGTTTTCGCCTGATCAACGCCGGCGAGGTATCCACGACCGGGGTAGAGGTTGATTTCCTCGCCCAGGTGACGGAAAACCTGCGCCTGTTCGGCGGCGCCGCGTGGATAGACGCGCAGATCGAGGATTACCCCGGCGGGCCGTGCAGCGGCGGCCAGGAGTTTCGCGGCGAGTGTGAGGGTACCCAGGACCTGTCCGGAGGCGACCTGCCATTCTCGCCGGACTGGAAAATCAACCTGTCGGCCACCTATACTTTCGTTGGCGACAGCGGTTTCGATATCGACGTTATCGGCGCCATGCGCGCCCAGGATGATATCCAGTACTCCATCACCCAGGACGAGTACACGGTCGAGGATGCCTACGCGATTTTCGATGTGTCGCTGATCCTGCGGGACCAGGCGTCACAATGGCAGGCGACCATGTTCGTAAAAAACCTCACCGACGAATTTTACGCGGCGGCGATTTACGCCAACAACCCGAACCTGCTGGCCAACGGTTACAACCAGGTCTACGACAAGTATTCGGAACGCACCTACGGCGTGGAACTGCGCTACCGTTGGTTCTGAGCCGGCCCATGCGCATGCACAGGGTGCTCGCAACGCTGGCCCTGTTGATCACGGCCCTGCCGTGCGCCGCACAACGTCCGAATATCCTGCTGCTAATGGCCGAGGACATGAGCGCGCGGGTGGGCGCGTTCGGCGACGCGCTCGCCAGTACGCCCCACCTCGACGCGCTGGCGGCGCAGGGTGTGCGGTATCCCAATACCTTCACCACCGCCGGCGTCTGCGCACCGAGCCGCGCCGCGCATATCCTGGGGATGTACCAGATCAGCACTGGCACCCAGCACATGCGCGCCTCCGGCGCACCTGGGGGCGGCTACCGGGCGGTGCCGCCGGCGCGCGCAAAGGCCTACCCGGAGCTGCTGCGCGCGGCAGGCTATTACACCTATACCGATCACAAGCTGGATTACCAGTTCAGCGGTACCCTGTGGAACAGCGGCCCCTTCACCATCTGGGACGACGAGGGCTTCGGCACGCACTGGCGTGAGCGCCCGGCGGACGCGCCGTTCTTTGGTTTCGTCAACTTCAACGTGACTCACGAGAGCGGTGTCTTCACGCCCCTTGGCAACTGGCCCCACAGCGTCGTGCATTTTGGTAGCCAGCTGATACGTGCGCTGACATCCCCGGATATCGAACTCGACAACCCGACACGGCCAGAACAGGTCGTGCTGCCCCCGTACTACCCGGACACGCCGACCGTGCGCGCCGACCTGGCCCGGCATTACGACAACATCGCCATTATGGATGCCCAGGTGGGCGAATTGTTGGCGTCACTGGAGGAGGATGGCCTGGCCGACTCGACCATCGTGATCTGGACCACGGACCACGGCGACGGCCTGCCCAGGGCCAAGCGCGAGTTGTTCGACTCCGGAATCCGCGTACCGATGATCATTCGCTGGCCGGCGGCCTTCCGTCCAGAGGGCGTGCCGCCGCACGGGGTCGACACAAGACTGGTCAGCTTTGTCGACCTGGCACCGACCATTCTTGGCCTGGCCGGCGTCGCCGTCCCGGACTACATGCAGGGTCGCGACTTCCTGCACGACGCACCGCGGCAGTACATCTTCGCCGCCCGTGACCGCATCGACGAGGTGCCCGATCGCCAGCGCGCGGCGCGTGACCGGCGCTTCAAGTACATCCGCAGTTGGTACCCGCAGCAGCCGGGTGGGCATGCGCTGCAGTTTCGCGACAATATCGCCATGGCCAGGGAAATGCGCACGCTGTATGAGGCGGGTGAACTGGACTCCATGCAGCGCCAGTGGTTTGAACCGCCGGGACGGGAGCGCCTGTTCGACACCCGGAACGATCCCTTCGAGTTGCGCGACCTGTCAGGCGACCCGGGGCACGCCCTGGTCCTGGCGCGCCTGCGCGGCGCCCTCGACGGCTGGCTGGCGCGGGTGCCGGACTGGAGTGAGCAGCCCGAGGCGCAAATGGCCGCACAGTTCCAGCGAGGCGGCGCGCCAGGACCGACGCCCGCGCCGCGCCTCAGCCTGGTGGATGGGCGCGTGCGTATCGAGGGGGCAGAGGGCGCCTCGTTGGGTTATCGCGTCGACGAGAGTGCCTGGAAACTTTATACCGGGCCGGTGGTTTTGCTCCCGGGGCAGGCCCTGGCCGCGAAAGCGGTGCGCTACGGCTACGATGAAAGCGAAGAGGTCGAGTTGCGCCTACCCTTGGAATAGTCGGTGAGATCCGGGTGCAACGATTGAAAAGGTCGAGAGTGACGATGTTGACGAGACTGGCGACGATACTGATATTTCTGTCCACGACGTCCGCGGTGGCGGCGCAGCGACCCAATATCGTATTCATCATGTCCGATGACCACGCTGTGCGCGCTGTCAGCGCGTATGGCGACAGCCTGATGCCCACGCCGAACATCGATCGTATCGCCGCCAACGGCATGCGTTTCGATAGGGCCTATGTCGGCAACTCGATTTGCGGCCCGAGTCGGGCCACCATGCTGACCGGGTTGCACAGCCATGCCAACGGGTTTTACAGCAACGAGTGGTCAGGACCCTTCGACGCCGCACAGCAAACCCTGCCGAAGTTGCTGCAGACTGCCGGTTACAACACCGCGGTGATCGGCAAATGGCACCTGTACAGTGACCCGGTGGGTTTCGACCACTGGGAGGTCATTCACAACGCCTTCGAGCAGGGTACTTATTACAATCCGGAGTTCCGCAGTCCGGCGGGAGTGGAAAAAAGTACCGGCTACGTGGCCGAACTGGTCACCGACAAGGCAATCGACTGGCTGGACAGCGTGGCGGAGGCGCCGACGCCGTTTTTTCTCATCTACAATCACAAGACGCCACACCGCAACTGGATGCCCGGCCCACAGGAGTTGCGCGACTGGCGGGAGGACGCGCAGGTGCCAGAGCCGGACACCCTGCTGCGCGACCTTGAAGGCCTGACCCGCGCGCGGCGCGAGGCGCGAATGTCGATCAGCGGCTACATGACCGACAACGATGTGAAGCTCAGCATGAGCGGTAACCTGACAGACTCGCAGGCAGCACTGTGGGAGTCGGCTTTCGCTGACGGCAATCGCGCATTCGAGCAGGCAGATCTGTCGCGCGATGAGGAGATCCGCTGGAAATACCAGCGCTACATCAAGACCTATCTTGCCTCGGTGAAAAGTATGGATCGCGAGATCGGCCGTCTGCTGGATCACCTGGAGCAGAGTGGCCTGTCCGACAATACCATCGTTGTCTACACCTCCGACCAGGGCTTTTTTCTCGGCGAGAACGGTTGGTTCGACAAGCGCTGGATGGACGAGGTGTCCTCGCGCGTGCCGCTGCTGGTGCAGTGGCCGCGGAAGGTGGAGGCTGGCAGCAGCAACGAGGCGCTGGTGCAGAATATCGACTTCGCCCCGACCCTCCTGGACGCCGCGGGGGTCCAGCCCGTGCGTCCCATGCACGGGGTGAGCCTGCTGCCGTTGCTGCTGGGCCAGCAGGCCGACTGGCAGCGCGACCTGTACTACCATTTCTACGAGAATCCCGGTTTTCACGGGGTCGCCAGGCACTACGGCATTCACACCGGGCGTTACAAGCTGGTGCATTACTACCGCAACCAGGAATGGGAGTTGTTCGATCTGCAAACGGACCCCGCCGAACTGCGCAACCTCTACGGCCAGCCAGGCTACGACGAGCTGACCCGCGAGCTGGTACAGAGGCTGCGCGCGCTGCGCAGCCAGTACCAGGTGCCCGACGAGGACCCTCAGGTGCCGTGGTACCACGGCCTGCTGATACGCACCGTTGAGCAGCTGATGAGGTTGCTGTAGCGCCATGTGGCGATGCCGGGGAGGCAGGCTGCGCCGCTGGGCTGTTCTGGCCCTGCTGCCCCTGGTCTACCTGCCCGGCACTGCGTCTGCCGGGCCCGCGCCCGCGCGGCCCAATATCATTCTTATCCTGGCCGATGATATCGGCGCCGAAGCCGTGGGCGCCTATGGCGGCGAATCCTACCGCACGCCGCAGATCGATCGCCTGGCCGCCGATGGCCTGCGCTTCGAACATGGCCACGCGCAACCGCTGTGTACGCCCTCGCGGGTGAAGATCATGACGGGGCAGTACAACTTCCGCAATTACCGTCATTTCGGCCACCTCGACCCGGGAGAGACCACGTTCGCCCACCTGCTGCGCGAGGCCGGCTACAGCACCGCGGTTGCCGGCAAGTGGCAGTTGTTCGATAACCGTTTCGAGGACATACAGGGTTCCCTGCCGGCCGGTGCCGGATTCGAGGACTACCTTGTCTGGCAACTGACCAGCGCGCAGCGCGGCTCGCGCTACTGGGCGCCCCTGCTGGACCACAACGGCGCGGTGACACAACACGGCGCAGAAGCGTTCGGTCCGGCGCTGGTCAACGATTTCGTACTGCGCTACATCGAGGCGCACCGCGATAGCCCGTTTTTGCTCTACTACCCCATGCTGCTGCCGCACGCTCCCTGGGTGACCACCCCGGATATGCGCGACGACACGGTCGATGAGCAGGCGCGCTTCGCCGCCATGGTCGCCTACATGGACAAGCTGGTCGGCAGGGTGCGCGCTACCGTAGAGGCGTCCGGACTGGCGCAGAATACGCTGATACTGTTCATCGGCGACAATGGCACCGGCCGCGATATCCGCAGCCGTTACCTGGGTGAGTCGGTGCGCGGCGCCAAGGGCAGGACGCTGAACACGGGGACACGAGTACCCTTCATCGCCTGGGGGCCCGGCCTGGTGTCGCCCGGACGCGTCAGCGACAGCCTGGTCAACCTCAACGACGTCCTGCCGACCCTGCTCGAGGCGGCGGGACTGGTATCGCCGGCGGCCTATCCGGGAGATGGCGTCAGTCTGCTGGACGAACTGCGCGGCGCAGGCGAGATCGCGCGGCGCAATATTTTCATTCACTACGAACCGCGCTGGCCGACCAGCCGTCCGGCGCGCTACGCCTTCGACCGGCGCTGGAAGCTGTACGAAGGCGGGGGGTTTTACGATATGCGGGCGGACCCGCTGGAGAGGCGCTCCCTCGCACCCGGTGACCTGGACCGGGAGGGGCTGGTTGCCTACCGCGCCCTGCAGGCGAGAATTCGCAGCATGCCCGGGGAATTGCAGGACAGTGGCCTTTGGTGGCCGCCCGTAGGGCTGGTACTGGTTGTGCTGGCGCTGTTCCTGGTCACACTGGTGTTCTGGGGGGGCGCGAAACTGCTTGCGCGATTACATTCCCACGGAGGTTCTCCATGATCAAGAAGGTACTGCTCGGCCTGGCCGCGCTGCTGCTGCTGATTTTCTGCTGGCTGCACGCACTGGGCAGCGGCTGGCTGGGCGGCGAACCCTGGCAGTCCGCGCCCGTGGTGCAGGAGCCGCGGCCGGCAGACACCGTGGCGGACGCTACACAGCAGATTCTCTTCGGCGACCTGCACACCCATACCAACTATTCCATCGACGCCTACCTGTTCAACACCGCGTTGATGAAAGACGTCGGCGTCACCACGCCCGCGGATGCCTGTGATTTCGCGCGTTATTGTTCCGCACTGGATTTCTGGAGCATCAATGACCATGCCGAAGGGCTGACGCCGCGCGTCTGGGCCGACACGGTGGACGCCATTCGACAGTGCAACGCCGTGGCCGGGGACCCGGCGCATCCCGATATGGTCTCCTTCGTCGGCTGGGAGTGGTCCAACAGCGAGCGCGATGACGCGCCCAGCCATTACGGCCACAAAAACGTGATTTTTCGCACCTGGGAGGAGGGGCAGACGCCGCGCCGGCCCATCGCCTCGCGCGACCAGTACATACTCGCCCAGGCCCCCGCCTTTGTCTACGGCCTGATGAGCCTGGCGGAGGAGCCTGGCGCGGTGGCCGATTTCGGCTGGTATGCCGCCGAGTCACGCGGCGTGGCGGCCTGCCCCGAGGGGGTCAGGACTACCGACCTGCCGGCGGACTGTCGCGAGGTCGCCCTGACGCCCACGGCGCTGTATCGCAAGCTGGACGAATGGGGCTACGACAGCATGGTGATTCCCCATGGCCTGGCCTGGGGCACCACCAATCACCTGGACGCGGACTTCCGCAACCAGCTCGACGAGTACCGGCAGCGCTACGAAGTCCTGCTGGAGTCCTATTCCGGTCACGGCAACTCCGAGCGCTTCGAGGATTTCCGGCGCGTGGCCTACGATGACTCGGGGGTCGCCTATTGCCCGCCGGCAACGGAAAACTTCACGCCCTGCTGCCGCCGCGCCGGGGACCTGGTGCGCCGTGACTGCCCGGACCCTATGGCTCAGGCCTGTGAGCAGAGCGTACAACAGGCCATGGCGGCGCACGCCGCCGCGGGGCCGGTCGCAGGTCGCAAGCTGCTTCCCGACGCGACACTGGACGACTGGGCCGCCTGCGGGCAGTTGCGCAACAGCTTCCAGCCGGCGTCCATGTATGTGCCGCGCCAGTCCGCGCAGTACAACCTCGCCCTGGGTTTTGACCAGCAGGGCAGGCCGGCACGCGCCCGCTTCGGCCTCATCGGTTCATCGGACAATCATCTCGCCCGGCCCGGCAACAGTTTCAAGGAAACCGACCGCTTGCTGTACAGCGACCACAAACAGTTCAGCGGCGAGCCGTCCTGGTCGTATCGGGCCGACAGGGAGTCGAACGGATTCTATTACACCGGCGGCCTGGTGGCGGTGCACGCCCGCGGTCGGCACCGCGACGCGGTGTGGGACGCCCTGGCCCAGCGCCGTGTCTACGCCACCTCCGGCGACCGCATGCTGGTCTGGTTTGACCTGCTCAATGGCCCGGCGGGGGAGGCCCCGATGGGCTCGGAAGTGGCCATGCAGGAAACACCGAAATTTCGTGTGCGCGCCCTGGGCGCCCTGGAACAGCAACCGGGTTGCCCGGACTACGCGGTGGCCGCCCTGGGCCGTGAGCGCATAGCGTCACTGTGCGGGGGCGAATGTTACCGGCCCGGCAACCGCCGCAAGGCCATCACCCGCATTGAAATCGTGCGCATTCGTCCGCAGGTGAGCGCGGCTGAGCCCGTGGCGCCCCTGATCGAGCACCGCTGGCGCGTCTTCACGTGCGCCGCGGACGGGGAGGGCTGCGAGGTCGAGTTCGAGGATACGGAGTACGCCGGTGCGGCGAGACCGGCGCTGTACTACGCGCGGGTGATCCAGGAGGCCGAGCCGCTGATCGGCGGCGACCCTTTCGGTTGTGAATACGACGCCGAGGGCAACTGCCTGCGGCGGCGCTACTGTATCGACGAGGTGGCCACGGCCGACAACAATTGCCTGGCCAGGGCCGAGCCGCGCGCCTGGACCTCGCCCATCTACCTGGAGCCCGGGGGCTGAGCGGCGGCATGTGCGCGCGGCGGCCAGGCGCCTCCCCGGGCACCCCGACAGGCCACCCCGTCGCGGTTCAATGGGCTGGACCCCCTGCGCGGGAAAGCGCCGTCGGCGTCGTCCAGCGCCGCTTTGCCTTGATTCCCGCAGCGTCATTGATAACACTTGGCGCTCCTTGGGAATAGCCGAAATGGAGTCAGCGATGAGCATGACAGACGCCGAAAAACGTGTGCAGAGCGGAGCCGCCTGGGACGAATTTTGCGACGCCCTGAAGGACGCAGGCAAGATCATTCGCAGCGAGAAGGCGCCACAGGACCCCTTCAACCAGGCCGAGGGCTATCGTTACCTGGCGCGCCTGTTGCGCGGGGGACTGGAAAGCTTCCTGGAGTACCGCGACCCCATGTTCCCGCAGCTGCGCTGTGGCGCGCACGAGACCATCAAGCTGGGCGCCGACAACCCGGACAACCGCTACGAAAGCGCACCGATCAATCCCGCCTACGACTATCGCATCACCGGCACCCGCGGTACGGTAAACTACCTGGGTATCAGCTCGATTATCAATCGCTATGCCGTGGACGGCACGATGGAAGTCACCGGGCATATCGATCACCGGCAAATGGAACTGGGCCCGGACGGAGAGCTGGAGATCATCCTGAGCAGGGAGGAAAAACCGGGCAACTGGTTACCGCTGGGCGAGTCGACCAACTCCATCACGGTGCGCCAGACCTTCCAGGACCGGGTCAACGAGAAGCGCGCCGAGCTGAAGATCGAGCGCATCGGCGCCAGCGACGACCGCCCCGAGCCCCTTACCGCCGAAAAGCTGGAGCGTGGCCTGCAGGGCGCGGTGATGTTCGTGCAGGGTTCGGCGAAAATGTTCGAGGACTGGGCGGAGAGTTTCCTGCCCACGCTCAACGAACTGCCGCCGGCGGACCAGGACTACTGCCAGTCGATTGGCGGCGATCCGAACATCTTCTACTTTCACAGCGCCTGGGAGTTGGAGGAGGACGAGGTGTTCATCATCGAGGCGCCGGAGATTCCCGAGTGCCAGACCTGGAACTTCCAGCTGGACAACTGGTGGATGGAATCCCTGGACTACCGTCACCACAAGATCCACGTGAACAAGCACACCGCCCACTACGAGCCGGATGGCAGCGTGCGCGTGGTCGTGTCGCACACCGACCCGGGCGTTCCCAACTGGATCGAGACGGCCGGGCACCGCATGGGCACCATGTGCTGGCGCTGGATCGGCGCGCAGCGGCACCCCACGCTGAATACGCGTGTGGCGAAACTGGCGGACCTGTAGATGACGAACGAGGTTACTTTTGTCGCCGATGAGCTGATCGACGAGGCGCAACAACAGACCGGTTTCGAGGATTTCGGCGCCCTGCCGTACCGCGAGGGACTGGAAGCGCTGCTGGCGACCTACGACCGCAACGTTCGCGACCCGGCCGGGCGCGATCGCTGCCGGCAGCGGGTGGTCATGCAACTGGCCACGCGGCTGAAGTGCGAGAATGCCTTCAAGACAATCCCGCAGTACGCCGAGGAGGCCGTGACGGCCCCGGTGTTCGTCACCGGCCTGCCGCGTTCCGGCACGTCCGCGCTGCTCAACCTGCTGGTCGCCGCGCCGGAAAATCGTGGCCTGCTGCAGTGGGAGGTGCAGTTCCCGGATCCCTGGCCGGGCAGCCAGCCCGGAGAGGAGGATCCGCGCTATCCCTTCCTGGTGAAAGCCCTGGAGGAATCGCGCAACTCGGATTTCGCCAAGATCCACTTCGTCGATGCCGATACGCCGGAAGAGTGCGTACTACTGCATGCCTACGCGTTCAACGGCGTGCAACTGGGCTTCGAGATCATGCTCGAACCCTATCGCTCCTGGCTGCTACAGCAGGACCTTGCTCCCATGTACGCCTACCAGAAGAAGCAGATGCAGATGCTCTCCTGGCGCCGCCCGGGCGGGCAGTGGATGCTCAAGGCCCCGGCGCACATGTGGGGCATCGACGCCATCCTCGAGGTGTTCCCGGATGCGCGCTTCGTCTGGTGCCACCGCGATCCACAGAAAGTCGTGCCCTCCATCAACAGCATGAACAAGGTGGTCATGAACATGTACGCCGGGGACTTCAGTCACCTGGATGCGGGCGAGATTGGCAGGGCGGTGATGGACTGGTACGCGATGTCCCTGCAGCAGGGGCTCGCCATGCGCGACAAACTGCCGCCGGAACTGTTCGTGGATATGTCACAGCGCGAGTTCGTCGACGACCCCATGAGCGTGGTGCGGCGCGTCTACGCGGCCTTTAACATGGAGCTGGCGGAGGAGTCCCGGGCGGCCCTGCAGGCGCACATTGACGCCAACCCCAAGGGCAAGCACGGCAAGCACGAATACGACCTGGCGGAATACGGCCTGACCGCGGATCTCATCGCGGAGCGTTTCGCCTTCTACACCGGCGACCAGCGCTGGCCGATTTCCGACTAGGCGCGACTTACTCGAACGCGTACTCCAGCGTCACGCCGTAGGTGCGCGGGTCGCCGAAGGTGGCCAGCGCCAGCAGCCCCAGGTCGTCGAAAGCGGCCTGGCGGATATTGCCCACGTGGTACTCGTCATCCAGCAGGTTGTTGCCCCACAGGGTGACGCGCAGCGTGCCCAGTTTGTCGCCCAATTGCAGTTGCGTCAACGACAGCGTGGCGTTCACCAGGTTGCGGTCGGAGAGCTCGCCGGCGGGCAGCTGCACGCCGCCCAGCGACTCGTCCTGGTACTGGTAGTTGACGTTGGCATTGAGCGCACCGAAGGACAGCGGGTAGCTGTAGTCCAGGGCCGCGGTGAAGCTGTGCTGTGGCGCCAGCGCCAGTTCGTCGGTGAGTTGTTCCTCCACCAGTGACAGGCCCGTTGGCGAACTGTCGTCGATCTGTTGGTAAGTGATGGAACCCGGGCCGAATTTCGTATCCAGGTAGCCGTAACTCAGCGTGCCCACCAGCGACTCGGTAATGGCCAGGGAAAAATCCAGTTCGATGCCGCTGATGTCGGCGTCGTCGATGTTGATGAAGTCGCGCTCACCGGGGTTGCGCCCGGTCTGTACGCTCTGCTGGTAGCCCTCGAATTCCATATAGAACACCGCGGCGTTCAGGCGTGCCCGGCTGTCGAGAAAATCGCCCTTGAAGCCCAACTCGTAGGACACCAGGTCCTCCGGGTCGAAGCCGTTGCGAAAGTTGTCCAGTGAACTGGAGCGCTGGCTGGTGCCGCCGGCCTTGTACGCGGTGACGACCTTGGCGTAGACGTTGGACAGGGCATTGAGGTCGTACTCCACGGTGAAAGACGGGTTGAACTCGTCGAAATCCTGGTCGTAGTCGGCGACGAAAGCGGGGACCGTGGTGGGGGCGCCGGCGAAACCGTAGGACACCCGCGTGTTGTTGCGCGAAGCCTTGCGATTGTCATCCGAATAACGCGCGCCGAGGGTGAAGTGCCAGTCCTCGAGCTTGCGCGGGGTCCACGTCGCCTGGCCGAAAAGGGCGATGGACGTGTTCTCCGTCGAGGTGTAGTCAATGATGCCGCCGGGCGGCACGGCCTCGGAGCCGTTGCTGTTGCCGGCGCTGTTGTCCTCCTCTGAGTCGTCCTCGTAGTAGTACAGGCCCGCTACCCAGGTGAGGTGATCGCTATCGCCCAGCAGTTGCAGTTCCTGGGAAAACTGGTTGAAGGTAGTGTCGGATATGCCGTTGACGATACTGTAGGCGCCAAACAGCGACACCGTGGGCGCCTGCGCTGTCTGGTTGAAAGCGTTGACATCGCGGTAGCCGGTGATGGAGCGCAGCTGCAAGGTGTCGCTCAACTCCCAGGCCAGGTCCAGGGTGTGGGCCTGTATCTCCACATCGCCCTTGACCTCCTGGTCGAAGGAGGTCGCATCGTCCAGGCGGTCCTGCGACACGTCCACGGGCATGCCGCGGGCGTCCAGGGCGGGGTTGGCGAAGCTGATGACAGCCGAGGCCGGTGCGTCGGGGTCGAAACGCAGGATTTGCGACAGGCGCGAAGTGTCCTTGATGTTCGAGTGCTCGAACTTGTAATCCAGGGTCGCGTCGCCGTTCACATCCCAGTGAAAATCAGCGGTGACGTTGTCGCGATCCTCAATGCCCCAGTCCTCGCCAGCCCCGTCGTTGTCGGTGATGCCGTCGCGCTCGGAGTAGGCGTAGGCCAGCTTCAGTGCGGTGCTGTCGGTGAGCGGCAAATTGAGGATCGAGCGCGAGCGCAGCGTGTCGTAGTTGCCCGCCGTCAGGCGCTGGCGAAAATTCAGCAGCCCCGGCTCGGCGCGGTTGGTGACCAGGTTGATGGCGCCGCCGGTGGCATTGCGCCCGTACAGAGTGCCCTGCGGGCCGCGCAACACCTCGACGCGATTGATATCGGCGGTCTCGAACGCGGTGCCCACCGAGGAACCGATATACACGCCGTCCATATACAGCGCCACCGACGGGTCCTGGGTGACCTGTACGTCGTTCTGGCCCACGCCGCGGATGAACAGGCGTACGGTGGTCGACGCCCCGGTGAACTCGTTGACCACCACGTTGGGAACTTTCGAGGCCAGCCCCTTGATATCGTACACGCCCATTTTTTCCAGGGTGTTCTCGTCGAAAGCGGCGATGGATATGGGCACGTCCTGTATCGATTCTGCGCGTTTCTCCGCGGTGACGATCACCTCTTCCAGTACGGGTATGCTCCAGGCTGTCAGGGGCATAACCAGCAGTGCGCCACAGGCCATGCCCAGGCGCGTGCGTGTCGTGTGCAACATCGATACCTCGGCTTTTTATTGTTGGCTGTAGTCTAGCGTATGGCAGGCGAAGATTTGCCCGCGGTGGTCTATCTTTTTGGCCCCGCGCGGCAGGCATGGCGCCTGCTTGCATGCAGGCCCCGGGGTGCGCTTGAGGCCATGTCCAGCCTGCGCTGACATAAACAGTCAATCCGGATTGTTTTTTTTCAGGCTATGCTCTATAGTCAGGCCAGTGTTGGGCAAACGCCGCTGTCCCGATGTGTAAATTAATCAGTAACTTACAGCGCAAATAGGGGAGTCAACGTGAACTTATCCCGGGATCAACTGCTGCGGGCCTACCGCCAGATGAAGACCATCCGCGAATTCGAGGAGCGCGCACACGCCGAGATCATGAACGGCCAGATCGCGGGCTTCACGCACCTCTACACCGGGCAGGAAGCCAACGCGGTGGGCGTGTGCGAACACCTGGACCACCAGGACACGATCATCTCCACCCACCGCGGGCACGGCCACTGTATCGCCAAGGGCGCCGATGTCATCGGCATGATGAAGGAGTTGTGGGGGTCGGCCGAAGGCCTGTGCAAGGGCAAGGGCGGATCCATGCACGTGGCGGATATCGAGAAGGGCATACTCGGTGCCAACGGCATCGTCGCCGGCGGGCCGCCGATCTCGGTCGGCTCGGCGCTGGCGGCGAAAATCCGCAAGAACGGCCGTGTCGCCGTGTCTTTCTCCGGTGACGGTTCGGTCAACCAGGGCACCTGCTTCGAGGCCATGAACCTCGCCGTGGTGCTCAAGGTGCCGGCGGTGTTCGTCATCGAGAACAACTACTACTCCGAACACACCAATATCAGCTACGCGGTAGGCTGCGACGACCTGAAGGCGCGCACCGAGGGTTTCGGTTTTCCGGTATTTGTCGCCGACGGCGCCGATTTCTTCTCCGTGTACGACGCGGCGGGCAAGGCCATCGAGCACGCGCGCTCAGGCAACGGTCCGGCAGGCGTATTCGCCGAGACCGGGCGTTTCCATGGGCATTTCGTCGGCGACCCGCAGTACTACCGCGCCGACGGGGAACTGGACGACCTGCGCGAGAATTCCTGCTGCCTGAAAAACTTCCGCGCACGCGTGGACGGTGGTGGCGTGGTGAGTGCGGAGGAACTGGACGCCATCGACGCGGAAGTCATGGCGTTGATCGACGAGGCGGTGAGCGCAGCGCGCGCCGCCGCGCGCCCCACCGCGGAGCAGGTAACCGAAGACGTGTACATTCAGTACGGCAGCGCATAGGAGTTTTTGATATGCCGGAAAAAACCATGCGCGACGCCATCAACGAGGCGTTGCACCAGGCCATGGCCGAGGACGACTCGGTCTTTGTGATTGGCGAGGACGTCGCCGGCTGTAATGGCAGTCCCAGCGGCAAGGTGGGCGAGGTCGGCGGCGTGTTCGGCGTCACCTCGGGCCTGTACAAGGCCTTTGGCCCGGATCGCTGCATCGACACGCCGATCTCCGAGTCGGCCATAGTCGGCGCCGCCGCGGGCGCGGCGCTGGTGGGCATGCGCCCTGTGGCGGAAATCATGTTCGCCGATTTCATCGGCGTGTGCATGGACCAGATCGTCAACCAGATGGGCAAGTTCCGCTACATGTTCGGTGGCAAGAGCAGGTGCCCGGCGGTGATTCGTTTCGCCTCCGGCGGCGGTTTCTCCGCCGCAGGCCAGCACAGCCAGTCCATGTACCAGGTCATGACGTCCTTCCCCGGCCTGAAAGTTGTCATCCCTTCCAACGCCTACGACGCCAAGGGTCTGCTGCTGCAGGCGATTCGCGACGACGACCCGGTATTGTTTTTCGAGCCCAAGGCGCTGTACCAGGAGGCCTGCGAGGTTCCCGACGAGATGTACACGCTGCCCTTCGGCGAGGCCGCTTTCGTGCGCGAGGGCGACGACGTTACCGTGGTTGCCTTCGGGCAAATGGTGAATCGCGCGGCCGCGGCGATCGACGCGCTGGAAGCCGACGGCATCAGCTGCGACCTGATCGACCCGCGTACCAGTTCGCCGCTGGACGAGGACGCCATCCTGGAAAGTGTCGAGGCCACCGGTCGCCTGGTCGTCGTGGACGAGTCCCCGCCGCGCTGCGGCCTCACCGCGGACATCGCCGCGCTGGCGGCTGATCGCGCGTTTCACGCGCTGAAGGCGCCGGTCAAGCAGGTGAGCGCACCGCACAGCCCGACGCCGTTTTCACCCGAGCTCGAAGCGGCCTATATTCCCGACGTCGAGAAAATCAAGACAACCATCAAGGAAGTACTGGCATAGGCCGCAGATACCATGAGTGAGATATATCCCATTGCCGTGCCCAAGTGGGGCATCGAGATGGTCGAGGGGACCATCAATACCTGGAACAAGCGTGAAGGCGACGCCATCGCCCGCGGCGACGAGGTGTTCGAGATGGAATCGGACAAGATCGTCAACGTGTGGGAAGCGCCGGTAGAGGGCGTGCTGCGCCGCGTAATCGCGGAGGAGGGCGACGCTCACCCGGTCGGCGCGCTGCTGGGCGTGATCGCCGCTGCGGACGTCAGCGACGCCGATATCGACGCCTTCGTCGCGAGCTATGCCAACACGTCCGGGAGCGCGGAAACCGCGGCGGAGTCCGCGCCGGCGGCTGCCCCGGCGACAACCGCCCCCGCCAGCAGCAAACCCGGTGGCGACGCCAACACCCGCTCCAGCCCCTCCGTGCGGCGCCTGGCGCAGGAGCTGGGCGTGGATTTGAATACGGTGAACGGCACCGGTCGTCGCGGTCGCATTACCGAGGATGACGTGCGCGCCGCCGCCAGCGACGCGGGCGAGGCGGGCGCGGGTGACAACGTGCAGGTGACGCCGCTCTCGGCGACGCGCAAGACCATTGCCCGGCGCCTGACCGAAGCCAAGCAGCAGATTCCGCATTTCTACCTCAGCGTCGACTACGAACTGGACGGCCTGCTGGCGCGCCGTGCGCAACTCAACGCCGCCGGCGATGTGAGGGTCTCGGTCAACGACCTGATCGTCTGGTGTGTCGGCCGGGCGCTGATGGCGGAACCGCGCGTCAACGTCAACCTGGTGGGCGATGACATTCACCAGTTCGCCGACGCCAACATCGCGGTGGCGGTGGCGACGGAGGACGGGCTATACCCGGCCACCGTGCGCAAGGTGCAGGACCTGTCCGTGCAGGAACTGGCGACGAACCTGGCGGACCTGGCAGCGCGCGCCGCCGACGGCAAGCTGACCAAGGACGATATCAGCGGCGGCTCCTTCACGGTGTCGAACCTTGGCATGTTCGGTGTGCACAGCTTTACCGCCATCATCAACCCGCCCATGGGTGCGATACTCGCGCTGGGCAAGGGCGAGCAGCGCGTGGTGGTGAAGGACGGCGCACCGGCGGTCGCCACCGTCATCAACGCGACCCTGTCCTGCGATCACCGCGTTATCGACGGGGCGGTGGGCGCCAGCTTCCTGCAGGCCCTGGGCAGGGAGATCGACGCGCTCTAGCGGGATTCAGTTTGGCGCTGCCGCCGCCTATACTGGCGGCATGCCCGAACTCGCCGTCCTGCTGATCGTGCTCGCCATCGCCACCGGCTGGATGTACAACCGGCTGGTGCGCGACCGCAACACCGTACAGGCCGCCTGGAGCGATATCGACGTGCAGCTCAAGCGGCGGCACGAACTGGTGCCCAGGCTGGTGGAGTGCGTGCGCGCCTACGCCGACTTCGAGCGCGCCACGCTGATCGCGGTCACCGAGCTGCGCCAGCGCAGCATGGAGACGCCACAGCTGCCGCGCAAGGCCGCCATAGAGGATACGATGGAAGCGGCCCTGCACCAGCTGTTCTTGCGCGCCGAGGACTATCCTGACCTCAAGGCCGACGGTAACTTCAGCCAGTTGCAGGCCAGCCTCAGCGACACCGAGAACAGGATCCAGTATGCGCGGCGCTACTACAACGGCGCCGTGCGCATTCTCAACACCCGCGTCCAGAGCTTTCCCTACCTGCTCATCGCCGACCCCCTGGGTTTCCAGCGCGCCGAATTCTTCGCCATCGAGGACGATGAGCGTCGCGCGCCGCAAGTGCAGCTCGACTGACATGGGCAGGTGGCTCGGGGCAATCCTGTTCACCCTGCTGTGTGCAGCGGGGGCCGCGGCGAAGGAACGAATTCTCTCCTTTCACAGTGCAATCGACATTGCGGCCAACGGCGCGGTCACGGTGACCGAGACCCTGCGGGTGCGCGCCGAGGGCCACCAGATCAAGCGCGGCATCTACCGTGACTTTCCCACCACCTACAGCGACCGCTACGGCAATCGTCACCAGGTCTCTTTTGCAATCCTCGAGGTGCGCCGGGATGGCACCGCTGAGCCCTGGCACCGTCGCAAACGCGGTAGCGGCGTGCGTATCTACATCGGCGATGCGAACGTCGGCCTGAACCCCGGCGAGCATACTTACTCGCTGCGCTATCGCAGCGACCGACAGATCGGCTTTTTCGCGAGTCACGATGAGCTGTACTGGAACGTCACCGGCAACGGCTGGGCATTTCCCATCGACAGCGCCAGCGCAACGGTACGCCTGCCCGAACCGGTCGCCGCCGCGGACATCACGCTGGATGCATTTACCGGTTCCACCGGTGCCAGGGAACGCGCCTGGCGTGGGCGCAGTATCGATGGCGGTATTGAGATCCACACGACCCGACCCCTGGCGCCGCGCGAGGGCCTGACCCTGGTCATGGGCTGGCCGCGCGGGGTTGTCGACGCGCCTGGGCCGGGCCAGCGCCTGGCCTGGCTGCTGGCCGATAATTTCGGCCTGCTCGTGGCGCTGCTGGCCCTCGCGGGCAGCGCGATTTATCTGTTTGCCATGTGGTCGCGGCACGGCCGCGACCCGGCGCGGGGCGTGATCTTTCCCCACTACGAACCGCCCGCGGAGTATTCACCGGCATCCGCGCGCTATATACGACGCATGGGATACGACAACCGGGTATTCGCCGCCGCAGTGCTCAACCTGGCGGTGAAGGGGCACCTGGATATCAGCTGTCGTGAGCAGGAGTACACGTTGACGCGCAAGTCGTCGCAGGCGCCCCTGGCCCCCGGCGAGCAAGCGCTGTTGCGGCGCCTGTTTGCCGACGGCGACAGCCTGCGGCTGGACAACGCCAATCACGTGGCGGTCGGCGCCGCGCGCTCCGCCCACAAGCTGGCGCTGGAGCGGGACTACCGTGGGCGCTACTTCAAGACCAACGGGATACTGCTATTGCCGTCCTTCGTGCCGTCCGTGCTGTTATTCGGGCTGCTCATCGCTATCGCCAGGATGGTGCCCGGCGCGCTGGCGGTGTTTGCCCTGATCCTGCTCCTGCACCTGCTGTTCCTGAGGCTGATGCGCGCGCCGTCGCCGCACGGGCGTCGCCTGATGGACAAGCTGGAGGGATTCAGGCAATACCTCGATGTCGCCGAGCGCGATGACCTGGCGCTGCGCAACCCGCCGCAGAAAACTCCCGAGCTGTTCGAGCGCTACCTGCCCTACGCCCTGGCCCTGGGCGTGGAGCAGGCCTGGGCGGAGCAGTTCAGCGAGGTGTTCGCGCGCATGGGGGAGCAAGCCGGATACCAGCCGCAGTGGTACCACGGCAATTTCCAGCGCGCCAACATGGCTGGCTTCGCCCGCGATGTCGGGTCCAGCCTGTCCTCGGCCATCAGCTCCGCGGCGTCACCACCGGGTTCCAGTTCCGGCGCCGGCGGTGGGGGTTTTTCCGGTGGCGGTGGCGGCGGTGGTGGGGGAGGCGGCTGGTAGCCTCACAGGGGACGAAAACCCGCTATAGTTGGAACGGGCGCACACGGCATACGGGAGGTGTCCATGGATTCGCGTTTGTATTTCGTGCTGGGCGATTTGTTCAGCAACCTGCTGGTCGCCATCCTCGCCGGCTGGCTGTGTTCACTGTTGATTCCCGCCGGCTGGAACATGTTCCTGGCCATGCTCGTCGCGATGGTCATCGGTATGGCGGTGGGGCTGGTGCTATTTTTTCCGCTCGGCGTCGCCTTCGGCGCGATGGAGGTGATGCTGCCGACCATGTTCACCGGTATGTTCAGCGGCATGGTGGTCGGCATGTGGGCGGCGATGATGCCGCTGGGCGGCCTGCAGGCCGTCGCGGCCGGGGCTGTTTGCGGCCTGGTTGGCGTCAACGTGATCTGGATTCTCAACAACAGCCTGCGCGGTGTGCAGGAACCGCGGGAGGGCGCCTGAAGCATGGATACCCAGACACAGGCCAAGTGGGACAAGGCCGCGCCGACCTTCGACCTGATGGCCGGCAAGGGCGCCGAGGCCCGCTGGCGGCCATTCAAGGAGCAGCTGTTTGCCAATATGCAGGGGCGCATCCTGTTCCTGGCCCTGGGCACCGGGCTGGATATCGAGACCTTTCCTCCCGGCAGGGACATTACCGCCATCGATATCAGTCCGCGGATGCTGGAGGTCGCCGGGCCGCGCATCGCGGCCTATGATGGCGATATCGACGCCCGCGTGATGGATGTGCACGAGCTTGATTTTGCAGATGCCAGTTTCGACCAGATATTCACTTCCTGCACGTTCTGTTCGGTGCCGGACCCGGTCGCCGGCTTGCGCGCGCTGCGCCGCGTGTTGAAACCCGGCGGCGAGCTGTTCATGTTCGAGCACACCGGCTCGCGCTATTACCCGTTCAAATTGATGATGGACCTGATGACACAGCTCACGCGCAGGATCGGGCCGGACATGAACCGGCCGACGCTGCACAACGTGCGCGCGGCTGGCTACCGCGTTGTCGAGGTGAACAACCTGTTCCTGGACGTGGTGAAGACGATTCGCGCGGTGAACCCCGAGACCTAGATGATATAGGGCTCGATATCATCGGGCTTGAGGGAATTTACCGCGCGGTGGTGGGTGAGGAAAACGCGGCCGCTCAGCTTGCGCAGGAACGCCGTGTCGCGCAGCCTGTCCATCACCGGACCCTTGACCTCGCTCAGGTGCAGTTGCAGCCCCAGTTCACGTAGCCGCTCGTTGACCGCTTCCAGTGCCTCCAGTGCGCTCATGTCGATCTCGTTGATGCCCGTGCACTGCAGGACGACGTGTTCGAGCGCGTCGTTGTCGGCGACCTGGCGGTAGATCTCGTCCTGCAAATAACCGGCATTGGCGAAATACAGGCTCTCGTCCACCCGCAGTGACAGCAGGTTGGGATACGTAATGACATTGTGGCGCCGCACATTGCGGTAGTGCTCGGTGCCGGGCACCGCACCGACCACGGCGATGTGGGGGCGTGAGGTCTTGTAAAGATGCAGTGCCAGGGAGGAGGCGATGCCGGCCACGACCCCAAGTTCCACGCCCAGCAGCAGGGTCACCCCAATGGTGGTGGCCACGGCGATGAAGTCCGCCCGGGAGTAGCGCCAGGCGCGCAGCGGCATGTGCAGGTCTATCAGCGTGCTGACGGCGACGATAATGGTCGCCGCCAGCGCCGCCTTGGGCAGGAAATACAGCAGCGGCGTGAACAGCAGGGTGGTCAGGGCGATACCCGCCGCCGCCAGCAGGCTCGCCGCGGGCGTCCGTGCGCCCGCGTCGAAATTCACCACCGAGCGCGAGAACCCGCCGGTGACGGGAAAACCGCCGGAGATGGCCGAGGCGGCGTTGGCCGCGCCCAGCGCCACCAGTTCCTGGTCCGGGTCGATGCGTTGGCGGCGCTTGGCGGCGAGCGTGCGTCCGACAGAGACCGATTCCACGTAACCGATGACGGAAATCAGCAGTGCGGACAGCGCCAGTTCCGACCACAGCCGGGCGTCCCAGGGGGGCATGGCGAGCCCGGGCAGGCCGCGCGGGACGGCGCCGACCAGGTCCACGCCCAGCGCCTGGAAATCCGCCGCCTGGCTGGCGCAGATGGTCGCCGCAATCACCGCCACCGGCGCCGCCCTGGCGAGAATGCCGGCGGCGGTCTCCCCAGTCCCCGCCCGACGCAGCAGGGGCTGCAAGCCGCCGCGTGCCCAGGCCAGGAAACCGATGGCCAGCGCGCCGGTGAGCAGGGTGACGCCGTTGGTGTCGGGCAGGGCGCGCCACAGCGAGACGCACAGCGACGGCAGCGTGTCGCCGCCGGCGTCGACGCCGAGAATATGGCGCACCTGGCTGAGCCCGATGATCACACCAGAGGCCGTGATAAAACCCGAGACCACCGGGTGGGAGAGGAAGTTGGACAGGGCCCCGAAACGCAGCAGCCCCATGCCCAGGAGCATCAGGCCGGACAGCAGGGCCATGACCACCGCGGCGCCGGCGTACTCGGCACTGCCGGTTTCGAACAGGCGCCCAACGGCGGTGGCGGTCATCAGTGATACCACCGCCACCGGTCCCACCGACAGCGTGCGGCTGCTCCCCAGCAGTGCATAGGCGGCCAGCGGCAGGATGCTCGCGTACAGGCCCATCTCCGCCGGCAGCCCCGCCAGCAGGGCGTAGGCCAGGGACTGGGGAATGAGCATGATGGTGACGATCAGCGCCGCCAGGGAGTCGCTGGCCAGGGTGGGCCCGTCGTAACCCCGCGCCCACTGCAGGGGCGGGAACAGGCGGGCCAGGTCGCGTTGCGTTCGCATCAGGTCCCGATCTTGAATTGATCCGGCTCGACCATCCACTCGCGGCCACGCAGCATGCCCTGCCAGTAAACCGGCGGCAGTATGCGCTCCTTGAGAATCCAGGCCAGGCGAGAAGGCTTCTGTCCGTCAATGAGCCAGCGCGGAAAGCTGGGCAGCAGCTTGCCGCCGTAGCCGAACTCGGCGAGCACGATCCTGCCTTTTTCCACGGTCAGCGGGCACGAGCCGTAGCCGTTGTAATGCGCAATACCCGACACCTTGCCCATGTCCTCGAGAAGGTTGTTGGCGACGATCGGCGCCTGCATGCGTGCGGCGGCCGCCGTCTTGGCGTTGGGCGCGTTCATTGCATCGCCAAGCCCCCAGATGTTGTCATAGCGCTTGTGGCGCAGCGTGTTCTGGTCCACGTCGATCCAGCCGGCGCTGTCCGCCAGGCTGCTGTCGCGCACGAAGTCCGGGGCGCATTGCGGCGGCGCCACGTGGATCATGTCGAATTCGCGTTCGATTTCCGTCTGCGTACCGTCGCTGTCGGTCGCCGTGAACCAGGCGCGCCGGCTGTCGCCGTCAATGCGCAGCAGTTGCTGGCCGAGGTTCAGGTCGACCCCGTAGCGCTCAATATAGGCCATCAGCGCCGGCACGTATTCTTTCACGCCGAACAGTACATCCGCCGCGCTGCAGAACTGCACATCGATGTTGGCCAGGGCCCCGTTGCGCCGCCAGTGGTCGCAGGACAGGTATACCGCCTTCTGCGGCGCTCCCGCGCACTTGATCGGCATGGGCGGCTGGGTGAACAGCGCGCGACCACTGTGCATACCGCTGACCAGTTGCCAGGTGTACGGCGCCAGGTCGAAACGGTAGTTGGAAGTCACGCCGTTGCGTCCCAGGGTTTCCACCAGGCCCTCGATGCCGTGCCAGTCCAGCTTGATGCCCGGGGCGACCACCAGGCGGGAGTAGTATACCGGTCGTGTGTCCTCGAGAATGACACGGTTGAGGTCCGGCTCAAAGGCGGCGACCGCTGCCTGAATCCAGTGCACACCGCGCGGGATGAGCGAGGCCATGGTCCTGACCGTGGCGCTCCTGTCGAACACGCCCGCGCCCACCAGGGTCCAGCCCGGCTGGTAGTAGTGCACCTCGGCGGGATCGATTATGGCGATGTCCAGGTCGGCGTCGCGGGCCAGCAGGCTCGAGGCCGCGGCGATACCGGCTGCGCCTGCGCCGACAATCAGCACATCGTGGCTGGCGTCCAGCGCGGCGTTGTGCAGGTGCGGCGCGAGCAGGTTTTCCAGGTCGTAGCCCTGGCGCTGCGCGGTGGACAGCAGGGCGCGTGCGGGCACGCCCAGGCGCAACTGGTACAGCGCCCAGAGTGACAGCGAACGGGTACCGGTGCGGCAGTAGGCGTGGATGGGCCGCGGCAGTCGCTCGAAGGCCAGGGTAAACTGGTCCACCAGTTCAGGGCTGAACTCGCCCGGTGTCACGGGCAGGTGCACGACGTCCACGCCCAGTTCTGCGGCCCGCGCCTGGATCTCTTCAAAATTCACCTGGTCCGGGCCCTCGCCATCGGGGCGGTTGCAGATCAGCCCCTTGACGCCTGAACGCGCGAGCTCGTCCAGGGCCTGCAGCGTGAGTTGCCCGGATACCGAAAACTCCTCGTTGACCGGTTTGATGTCGTTGCTCATGCAGCTGCTCCCGGCGTTGCCAGTTCACTGATATCGTCGCCGCCGAACGCGTTGACCGGCAGGGTCAGGAAAACCCGGCCCTGGGCATTGGCCGGGGGCATGTGCCCGGCGCGCATGTTGACCTGCAGGGAGGGCAGGATCAGCGTGGGCATGCCCAGGGTGGCGTCGCGCTTCTCGCGCATGCGCACAAAGCTCATTTCGTCGACACCCTGGTGCACGTGTATGTTCGCCTCGCGCTGGGCGGCGACGGTGGTCTCGAATTCCAGTTGCCGCTCGTTGGGCAGGTAGTCGTGGCAGACGAAAATGCGCATGTCGCCGTCCAGCGCCAGGATGCGCTGGATGGAGCGGTACAGGGTGCTCGCGTCGCCGCCGGGAAAGTCGGCCCGCGCCGTACCCGCGTCGGGCATGAACAGCGTATCGCCGACGAAAATCGCGTCGCCCAGCACATAGGTCATGCAGGCCGGGGTGTGACCCGGCGTGTGCATGGCATAGCCGCGCAGGCCGCCGATATCCAGCCGGTCACCCTCGCTCAGCAGGACATCGAACTGCGAGCCGTCCCTGGCGAAATCGCCACCCGCGGCAAATATCTCGCCAAAGGTCTGCTGCACCGTGGTGATCTGCGCGCCGATGGCGAGCCTGCCGCCGACGCGCTGCTGGATATAGGGCGCGGCGGACAGGTGGTCGGCGTGCACGTGCGTCTCCAGCAGCCACTGCACCTCCAGGCCGTTGTCGCGCACGAAATCGATGATGCGCCGGGCGCCGTCGAAATGGATGGACCCCGAGGGGTAGTCCAGGTCCATGACCGAATCGACGATGGCGCAAGCCCGGCTGTGCGGATCCTGTACCACGTAGGAAAGGGTGTTGGTGGTGTCGTCGAAAAAGGGAGTGACCTGCGCCTTGTTCATGTTTTCCTCGCTGTTCGCGGTTGCGATCATTAACGGGAACAGCACAGCAAAGGGCGTGCCAGAAGATAACCTGCCTAAAATATCTTTCTCAACCCTTTGAAATAAAAGATAATTGGCTCCTGGCTCGCCACCGAAGCGTGACCCCTGCGCTTGTACCGGGGACTGACTTGTGCCAAATTTGACAAATCCTACGCCAGAAACGACAGACCATGGAGCTTATCGCCCGCGATACCGACAGCGCACTGGCGCGCATGCTGGATAGCTACGAACACCCCGCCATCCTGGTCACTCCCGACTACCGCATACTGGCCACCAACGACCTGTACCGCGAGCGTTTCGGGCTGATCGACGTCAGTACTGGGCCCGCGCGCTGCTACAGGGTCTCCCACGGCTATGACCGTCCCTGCGACCAGGCGGGCGAGGAGTGTCCCCTCGCCGCGGCGGCAGATTCCGGCCAGCGCGAGCGCGTATTGCACGTGCACCAGACGCCGCGCGGCGAGGAGCACGTGGACGTGGAAATGTTACCGGTGCTCGACGACGCCGGCGAGCTGCAGTACTTCGTCGAACTGCTCAAGCCGGTACCCGTGGCCGGGTCGGGTGTCGACGAGCGCCCCCTGGTTGGCAGCAGCGCCGCCTTCAACCGCATGCTCGGGCTGATCGCCAGGGTCGCGCCGGGTAATGCGGCGGTCCTGCTGCTGGGCGAATCGGGTAGCGGCAAGGAGTTGGCAGCCAGGGCAGTGCATCAGGGCAGCCGCCGCTGTGACGGCGCGCTGGTGACCCTGGAGTGCGCGGGCCTGAGCGAAACCCTGTTCGAGTCCGAGCTGTTCGGGCACGTCAAGGGCGCCTTTACCGGCGCCAACTACACCCGCCGCGGCCTGGCCGAAGCGGCGGACGGGGGCACCCTGTTCCTGGACGAGATCGGTGATATTCCCTACGCGCTGCAGGTGAAGCTGCTACGCCTGATCGAAACCGGCTGCTACCGGCCCGTGGGCAGCACCGAGGTGCGCAGGTCAGATTTTCGCCTGGTCTGCGCCACGCACCGCGACCTGCGTGCGCTGGTCGATGCGGGCGCGTTCCGGCAGGACCTGTATTACCGTATCAACGTCTTCCCCATCCACGTGCCGTCACTGGCGGAACGTCTCGAGGACCTGCCGGCGCTGGCGCGCGCCATACTCGATGAACTGGCCGGTGAGAGGAGCCTGCACCTGACCGAGAGTGCACTGGACCTGCTGCGCGCCCACGAGTATCGCGGCAATATCCGCGAACTGCGCAATCTACTGGCGCGCGGGATCGTGCTCACCAATACCAATGTCATCGACCGCTCGGTCATCGCCCAGGCCCTGGCGACCGGCGAGGCTGAACCGGGTGGACGGAACGCTGGGGACAGGGACCTGAGCCTGAGGGCGGTAGAGCAGCGCCACCTGCAAAAGTTGCTGCAGGTGTACGCGGGCGATAAGCAGGCGGCGGCTGCCGCCGCCGGTATCAGCCTGCGCTCGCTGTACAGGAAGCTGCGCGATGTCAGGCAGGCAGCGCGTGATACACACTGACCCCGGACACAGGAGCAAACGACGATGAGCCCACCACGATGACCACCCGGCTACGCAACTGGAAGCCCGATCGACTGCCTGCGCTGGCCGGGAAGACCTACCTGATCACCGGCGGTAATTCCGGCATCGGCCTGGAGGCGGCGAAGATGCTGGCGGCGGCGGGAGCGGACATCGTCATCGCCTGTCGCAACCCGCACAAAGCCGCGCGCGCCGCCGCCGGGATCGACAGCGCCGGCGGCAGTTGCGCCACGGTTTCCCTGGATGTGTCCAGCCTCGCTTCGGTGCGTGAGGCGGCAGAGGACATCCGCGCGCGCTGGGACCGGCTGGACGGGCTGGTGAACAACGCCGGTATCATGCAGCCGCCGCTAACGCTCAGTGCAGACGGCTACGAACTGCAGTTCGCCACCAATCACCTGGGACACTTCCTGCTGAGCGGGCTGCTGTTCGACCTGGTGGAGGCGGCCGCGGGGCGCATTGTCGCCGTGTCCAGCCTCGCGCACCTGCTGGGCCGGATTCACTTCGACGACCTGATGTTCCAGCGGCGCTACAATGCCTCGGCGGCCTACGCCCAGAGCAAGCTGGCCAATCTCATGTTCAGCCTGGAACTGCACCGGCGCCTGCAACTCGCGGGCAGCGCGGTGAGCGCGGTGGCCTGTCATCCGGGCTTCGCCTCGACCTCGCTGTTCAGCACCGGGCCGCAGGGCCTGCTCAACGGCGCCTACAGGGTCGTCGACCCGGTGTTTGGGCAGTCGGCGGTCAACGGGGCGATCCCCACTGTACTGGCGGCGGCGGGGAAAGAGGCCTGCGCCGGCGAGTACTACGGGCCGCGCGCCTTCGGCGGTATTCGCGGCCCGGTCGGCAACGCCTACGTCAGCGCCAGGGCGCGCGACACCCGCGACGCGACGCGCCTGTGGCAGGTCAGCGAGGAACTGGTGGGGCTGGAGTGGGGGCCGCGGTGAACGGACTCCCGCTGAACGCACTTTTCGGGGCAGCCCGGACGCCCGAGCAGTAGCGCGGACGGCTCAGCCGTCCAGTTGCTGACGTACAAACACCTCGGCCATGTCCCTGGCGCGAGTGGCGGCCTGCCGGTCGCCGATAACGTGTGCGTAGACGATGGCGCCTTCCATCAACAGGTTGATCTGGTGCGCCAGCGCGGCCGGGTCGCGCGCGCCCGCCAGTTGTGCCTGCTCGCGAATGTAATCCACCACCAGGCGTTTGTGCTCGGCGGCGACCATGTGGCTGGGGTTGTCCTGTGCGGAAAACTCGGCCGCCGCATTAATGAACATGCAGCCGCTGAAGCCATCCTCGTTAAACCAGTCTCCCAGGAAGTCGAATAGCGCCAGCAGCCTGTCCCTGGGCGCGGCGGCTCGGCGCTCTGTCTCGCGCATCATCTTGTTGCGAAACATTTCGTCGCGCTTGCGCAGGGTGGCGAGAATCAATTCATCCTTGGAGCGAAAGTGGCTGTAGAGCGTCTTTTTCGACACGCCCGCGCTGGCGATGATCTTGTCCACGCCCGTGGCATTGAAGCCGTGGCGATAGAACAGGCGCAGGGCCTCGTCGACGATCTGTTCGCGTTTGGAGGGTGATGGCATGAGCGTTTCCCCGGTTTTTGGGTAGACTGATTAGTTTATCCAGATTGCCCCAAAGAAGCCACATCCCTCACGAGCCATTTCCCAACATGCGCGCCAACTGCGACCTGATAGCCAACAAAATTTTTCACAGCACGTATTGACAGAGGAAACAGATCGGTCTATCTTCCCTTCTCAAGTAGACAGACCTGTACACCTTGAGAGGCAGAGCATGAGCAATCAGATCAAACCCCCGTTCACCCGTGAGAGCGCCCTGGCCAAGGTCCAGCGCGGCGAGGACCTGTGGAATTCGAAAGATCCCGCCCACGTCGCACTTGCCTACACGCCGGACTGTACCTGGCGCAACCGCAATGAATTTTTCCAGGGGCGCGAGGCTATCGAGGCCTTCCTGCAGCGCAAATGGCAGCGCGAACTGGACTATCGCCTGTACAAGGAGCTGTTCAGCTTCGCCGGGAATCGTATTGCGGTGCACTTCCGTTACGAGTACCGCGACGACAGCGGGCAGTGGTACCGCGCCTTTGGTAACGAACACTGGGTTTTCGACGAGGACGGGCTGATGAGCAGCCGCGACGCGAGCATCAACGAGGTAGCGATTCGGGCGGACCAGCGCGAGATAGCGTTGGACGGCGCGCAGCCCCGCGAGCAGGAAAAACCGACAGGGGAGGGCGCCTATGCGAATGATACGGGCCTGAAATGATCAGGCTGCGGCCCCTGCGCCGCGCTGCAGTTTGCAACAAGGCAACACGCTTTAACCACTGACAAATACACTCGACAGGAGTTATCGAACATGAATATCTTGAAACATCTGAAACGTTGCGCGGCGGTCGTCGCCGTTGTCTTTTCCGCCGGCAGCTTCGCCGCCGACGTGCAAATCAACACGGACGCCAACGACCTGGCAATCCACGGCTACGACGCGGTGTCGTATTTCACGCAAACCGGGCCGGTCAAGGGTGAGCCGCGCTACAGCGCATCGTATAACGATGCGATCTACCACTTCGCCTCAGCCGCCAACCGCGATGCATTCCGCGCCGACCCGGCCCGCTACGCGCCGCAATTTGGCGGCTATTGCGCCATGGGCGTCGCCCTGAACAAGAAACTGGACGTGGACCCCATGGCCTGGCGCATTGTCGACGGCAAGCTGTACCTGAACCTGAACAAGCAGGTGCAACGCAAGTGGCAGGAGGATGTGCCGGGCAACATCAGTACGGCTGAGCGCAACTGGTTCGGCATCCATAACCTGACTGTCGCGCAACTCGAGGACGAGTAAGCGCATCGATTTCTGGCCGGTGAGGGTTCGTTCCCCGGGAGAGGTGCATGTCCCCACTCCCCACCCCGAAACCTCTCCAGCGGACCCTCAAGGCCAGATTTTTTTCATCCAAGCTGAAGGAGTACATAGTTATGAACAAGAAACTGATCGCCAGCGCCGCTCTCGCGGCGGCCCTGTCAACCCTGGTCGCGGTACCTGCCAGCGCCGCTGGCAAGGAAAAATGCTACGGCATTGCCGGAATCGGCCAGAACGACTGCGGCAACCTCGCGGGCACACATTCCTGTGCCGGCCAGTCCACCGTCGATAAGGATCCCGGCGAGTGGAAACTGGTAGAGGAGGGCACCTGCATCGACCTGGGCGGCATGCTCAAGGCGCAAGCGAAGGCGCGCTACGAGGCCAGCCAGAAAGCCATGGCGAAGGGATGAAACCTGTCCCGTTCACACAAGAGGCGCCCCGGCGCCTCTGTCCAAAATCAGGAGGACTAGCGCGATGAACCCGGCAGAGAGACTGGCCTTGATCTACGCCTTCCTGGCTTCGGCATCCATGCACAGCCAGAGCCTCAACTCGCAGTTACTGGACAACCTGCCCACGAGTTCGCTGGACAGCGTATTGATGAGTGCCACGGACAGGTCGCAGGACTGCGAGGCGAAGGTACAGGCGCAGCGTGGCGACGAACGTCGGGCACGCTGGTTGCTTGCCTCGGGCTGCGCCCTGCAGGGGGTTCCCCTGGCGCAGCCCGCCCACGATCCGTTGTTGGCCGTGGACGAGCGGCCGTTGCCCGTGCACAGCGGTGCCCGCACGAGCAGTTTTTGAAATGCATGTTTTGCGCGACCAGGAGAATCCCATGGAAACTGCCAGCGGCATATTCCCCCACAAGGTGGGCGTCGGTTTGCGTCACGCCCACTACGAGGCCGCGCTGACGTCCGCCGCGCACATCGACTTCGTGGAAGTGCACGCGGAAAATTTCTACATGGAGGGCGGCGCCAGCATCGCGGTACTGGAACGGGCGCGTGAGCTGTACGACCTCAGCCTGCACTGCACCGCCCTGGGCCTGGGGTCCGCGGTGGGGGTGTCGAGGCGCGCGGTGGCAAAACTCGCCGTCCTGGTCGAACGGTTCGACCCGCTGCTGGTATCCGACCACCTGTGTTTTTGCTGGGTGGATATCGACGGCAGGCGCGTGCACGCGGGTGACCTGTTGCCCGTGCAGCGCAATCGCGCGTCCCTGGACGTGCTGGTGGACAACATAGACCAGGTGCAGCAGGCCATCGGCAGGCCGCTGCTGCTGGAGAATGTCTCCAGTTACGTGGATGACCCGGACCAGCAGTACGGGGAGGCGGAGTTCCTCTCACGCCTGGCGGAGCGCAGTGGCTGCCAGTTGCTGGTGGATATCAACAACCTGCTGGTAAACGCCCATAACCTGGGTATTGAAGATCCTGTCCGCTATGCGCTGGCCTGGCTGGTGCAATTACCGGCGGCGGCGGTGCGTGAGCTGCATCTTGCGGGGTACACGCCGACGCCGCCGGGCGAGCTGGCAGTGGATGACCACGGCGCCCCGGTTACCGCGCAGGCCTGGGAGGTCTATGCACATGCCCTGGGGCGGCTCGGCCCGGTGGCGACCCTCGTTGAATGGGATACGCGCCTGCCGACGTGGTCGCGCCTGCTACAGGAAGCGGATACCGCACGGGGCATTGTCCCCGCAGCCACGGAGGCGGCGTAGCTCATGCAGGCCCCGGGAACAGGTATGGATACCGCGCTGGCGCGGCAGCAGTCACACTTCGCCCGCCAGGTCCTGTGCGCGCCTGCCACCGCCGCACACCCCGCAAGCGGGCAGGGGCTGGACGTCTACCGCCGCAACCTGCGCGCGGTCGCGGTCGCCGCGCTGGGGGTTAGCTATCCGACAGTGCTGCGCCTGCTGGGCCGCGCGGAATTCACGGCATTGGCGGCGCAATTGTTGCGCCAGTATCCACCCGCGACGGGGGACTGGGGCGAGTGGGGCAGGGAACTGCCCGCGCTGGTCCGCAGCTCGCAAGCGGGCAGGGCGTTTCCCTTTGTCGCGCCGCTGGCGCGACTGGACTGGCTGCGCCATTGCGCCAATCGCGCCGCGGATGCACGCTTTGACCCATCCACACTGGGTCTGCTCGAGTCCGCTGAACTGGATGCACTGGGTATCGCTGTTGCACCGCAGGTTGGCCTGTTGCGTTCGCAGTATCCGCTGCTTGAACTGCTCGACTGGCACGCGCAACCGATCGCGGTGGAGCGCGAACTGACGGTGACTGCAGTGCCGCGCCCGGTGCTGGTGTACCGCGAAGGCCTCAGGGTGAGGCAGCGCTACATCACGCAGGCTGAGTACGGCTTCCTGCAAGGCCTGCGCACCGGGCGCACGGTAGGCCAGTTGCTGGAGGCGCCCGGCGCCCGGGCCCTCGATTTTCCTGACTGGCTCGCCAGGGCCATCGACGAAAGCATCATCACACACTTTTATTCAACCTGACCCAATCCTGGAGGACATCATGCAACTCACCATCCGATCACTGGCAAAACACTACTACCGGCTGTCCGAGCCCCTGAGCAACACGTCAGTACTGGCCCAGGCAGCGGCGCGCCTGTACGTAGCCTGGGTGTTTTTCGCCTCGGGCCTGACCAAGCTGCGCGACTGGGACACCACGTTGTTCCTGTTCGAATACGAATACAGCGTGCCGCTGCTGCCATTCGAGCTGGCGGCGTACATGGCGACCGCTGGCGAGATCCTGCTGCCGGTCCTGCTGGTACTCGGCCTGGCCAGCCGCTTTGCCGCGGCCGGTTTGCTGGTCGTCAACATCGTCGCGGTAATCAGCCTGCAGGACGTGCCCACCGCGGCGTTGTACCTTCACTACATCTGGAGCCTGTTGCTGCTGCAGATCATCATCTGGGGCGGCGGCCAACTCGCGCTGGACCGCTGGAGCAGGCGTGTGCTGTGAGCGGGTCGAGTGGAGAGAAACTGGACCGGTGAATACACCCGTTGTCAGCATGCTTTGCGCAACTGCAAAACAGAATAATGCCTAGCAAAGGCTGAGTCCCATCACCCGTCATTCCCGCGAAAGCGGGAATCCAGCGCCCGCTCAGCACCATCATCCGTCATTCCCGCGAAAGCAGGAATCCAGCGCCTGCTCTGTACCATCACCCGTCATTCCCGCGAAAGCGGGAATCCAGCTCCCGCTCAGCACCATCACCCGTCATTCCCGCGAAAGCGGGAAT
>MDSW01103443.1_pt1 | contig 127800 bp, 107 predicted proteins | sample 811171 | NCBI WGS metagenome assembly MDSW01 (sample SAMN05326641, study PRJNA326480) | marine metagenome | isolation source: seawater | place: Atlantic Ocean: North West | collected 2012 | reverse complement strand
GAATTGCAGCATCAGCTTCAGCAGTATCTCGTCGGGCAGATTGTGCGCATTTTTCTGTTTCAGGTAGTCACAGTAGACATCGTGCAGCATGTGCATGGTGGCGGTGTCCTGCGTGGTGCGTGCCAGCAAGCGGTGAGCGCATTCATGGAATGCCGGTGATTCCGGATTCAGTTTTTCCAGCAGATAGCGCTGCTCCAGCACGGCGTTTCTATCGCCGTAGTGCTCCTCCAGGGAGGTCAGTTTGCGGTTCGCTGCATCGAAGTTAAATGCCGCCAGCTGCTTGAGAAAATCGTCCAGGGCTTTGCGGTAGGCTTCATCTTCATCCGGCGCCTGATCCAGATACGTTTCCTCCACCTGAATCAGGTACTTTCTTCCCGCCAGCATGAGCAGGCCTCCGGCCAACAAGCCTCCCGCATGGGCGGTATAGGCGACACCGTCAGCGCCACCCCAGATGGCGTTGATGATCTCCCAGGCCAGCCAGATGGGTAGCATGACCAGGGCAGGGGCGGTAAAGTAGCCGAAGTAAAAAATCACACTGTAAAAGAACTTGATTTTGCGCAGGCCGTAAAGTGCCGCGTACATGCCCATCACCCCTGAAATGGATCCGGATGCACCGACCAGGGGCAGGTGCCCGCCCCAGTTGAACAGGGCGAAGAACAGCCCGGCGATGACCCCACAAAACAAATAGCTCAATAGAAAATAAGTGGAGCCAATGGCCGCTTCCACAGCCACTCCGGTCAGTGCCAGAATCACCATGTTGCCGATAAGGTGCAGTGTGCTGCCGTGCATGAATTGGTAAGTAAGATAGGTTATTGGCCTGCTGTCGGCGGGAATCAGGCCCATTTTAAAGGCGCTCACATCCGCCACCATGGCATTTACTTCGCTACGGTCCGTACGCCATTGCTGGTACACGTCGGCACCCCAGAAGCGCGCATCCGTTTTGTCCATTTCTACAGTAAAAGACCGGTCAGAGAGAATGTAGTAACTGATGTACAGCGCTGCATCTTCTTCCCAGGCGGCCTCCAGCTCCAGCGCCTCGATATCCCGTTGATTCTGGTGCAGGTGGCTGATGTAGTTCGTGTATTCAAGCTGCAGCAGGCCATGATCAATGTAATACTCCGCCGCCTTGTACAGGCGCTGGTCGTCATGCCACTGCCAGGCGAAATACACCACACAACAGATCAGGATCAATGCCCCCGTGACCACCGGTGCCCGCCGCCAGTCAATGCCCCTTTCTGCCGGAATAATCAACATGCCATGGAATCCTTCTGGAAAGTTGTTGTTCTAATTAAAGCAAACTTTGAAAAAATCAGGAAAAACAGGTTTTTAGAGTGAATGGTTCTATGCTTGTACGTAAATTAACCATATATGGGTGTGACTATGCGGTCAGTTTGGCTTTGGCTAAATTATGAGCTTGCAAAGCACCAGAGTTTGCTATATTTAAAACATGAGTTACATTAATAAATACAGTTTTCTCAACGAGTTAAGCTACATTGTCCTGCTGTCTCGTAATCAGGTGCAGAAAACGTATTGCGCAACTGGCGCTTAAGGGAAACAAGTACTGCGGGAGGTACTGCGAAAATGGAAGACAACGGGACAAACGATAATCTAAGGAATTCCGTGTTGACCAAGTCAGAGCTGATTGAGCGGGTTGCTCAAAAGCAATCCCAACTGTCCCAGAAGGACGTTGAGCTGGCGGTGAAAACCATGCTTGAAGAGATGTCGCAGGCGTTGGCCACGGGAGGCAGAATCGAGATTAGGGGTTTCGGCAGTTTCTCTTTGCACTACCGGGCTCCCCGGTTGGGGCGCAATCCCAAAACCGGTGAATCGGTGGATCTTACCGGAAAGTACGTACCCCACTTCAAGCCGGGTAAGGAACTACGGGATCGCGTTAACAGTGAAGAAGAGTCCGAAGGCCCAATGGTGTAGGTGTATTCGCTTGAATTCCCTGATAAAAACGGCATGATTACCCCCATGCCGTTTTTTTTGCGCACTTTGGGTGCGTTTCGCTGCTAAGAAGAGCACAACATGGGAAATATTGTTAAAGCCTTTCTGATCGTGATCGTGATTCTGCTGGTGTCTTTGGTGTTGGGTATGTACCAGATTCAGAACGACCACGATATCCAGGTTGATCTTATTTATTTTGCTGAGCCAATCGAGATGAGCGTTGCCCGCTTTGGTATGGCGTTCTTCTTTGGTGGAGTGCTGGTCGGAATCGGATTGTGTGTATTGATCTGTATCGTACTGGGTATCGAAGTGGCTGCGGCCCGACGTCAGAGCAGCAAGCTGGAAAAAGAATTAAAAAAGCTACGTGAGCGAACCATAAAGGAAACCACCTGATATGGTGGACTTGTTCGTCGGCATTCTACTGTTTGTCGCCATTGTCATTGGCTGGCTGCTGGGTAAAACCGAGCGCAAGAAAAGTGTTGCGGTGGAAGCAGCCGGTGGCGTGGGTAAGGAATATTATGATGGCTTGAACCTGTTATTAAACGAAAAGCAGGATGAAGCCGTTGATCTTCTGTTAAAAACGTTGGATGTGAACGGCGACACATTCGAGACCCATATCGTAATGGGCAGCCTGTATCGCCGCCGGGGTGAGGTCGATCGATCCATCCGTATTCACCAGGATTTGCTGGCGCGCTCGGATTTGACGAAAGCACAGCATGCGGCGGTCAAGCTGGAGCTGGCGCGGGATTATTTAAATGCCGGTGTGTTGGACCGGTCCGAGCGTTTGCTCAAGGAAATTGCCGAAGAGGATAACCTGAATCAGGTTCGGGCGCTGGAGTACCTACTGACCATTTACGAACAGGAGCGGGAGTGGGCACCCTGTATTGAGGTGGCGGAGAAGCTCATCAACAAGGGAAAACCCTTGCAGGTGAAGATGGCGCATTATCATTGCGAGCTGGCGGAACAGAATCTTAAAATGGGGGATTATGTGCAATCCCGGCGTGAGCTAAAGAAAGCACTGCAGGTTGACAAATATTGCGTTCGCGCCAGCATGGTTCTGGCTGAACTGGAAACCGAAGCCAACAATCCCAAGGAAGCCGTCAAGGCGTTACGCCGGGTTCTGGAGCAGGATCCCGCCTTCGTCCCAGATACCTTGCCCCTGCTGTTGGTGAATTACGAAAAGCTGGGGAACATGAATGACCTGTCCAAATACCTGTTTGAGTGCCTGGAAAAGTCGCCCGCCATCTCCATTGTGATTGAACTGTCCAACCTGGTTGCCCGTTTGGAAGGCGATCAGGCGGGTACCTATGTGTTGTCGGAATATCTGAAAAAGCGCCCTTCAGTCAAGGGGCTGGACCGGCTGATCAGTTTACAGATGGAGCGGGCAGGCGGTGAAGAAAAGGAAAACCTCGCCATCCTGCAGGCGTTTACCCAGAAACTTATTAAAGATAAACCCATCTATCGTTGCACGGATTGCGGATTTGATGGCAAAACGCTGCACTGGAAATGCCCTACCTGTAAAACCTGGGGGTCGGTCCGACCTATCCAGGGGGTGGAAGGCGAATAACCCGGGCCGCTTGGCAATAATGTAAAACAGGAGCTGACTAATGGCATGCCAATCCGCTGTGATTGTTGCTTTGGATTTTCAATATCGTGAGCAGGCCCTGGAGGTAGCGGATCAGCTTGATCCCGGTAAATGCCGGGTCAAGGTGGGAAAAGAGCTGTTCACCCGGGAAGGCCCTGGCGTGGTGAAAGCACTGCATGAGAAAGGCTTCGATGTGTTTCTCGATCTCAAGTTTCACGACATCCCCAATACGGTGGCGCGAGCCTGTTCTGTGGCCGCGGACCTGGGGGTGTGGATGGTCAATGTGCATGCGTCCGGCGGCCGGCGCATGATGGAGGCTGCTGCTAAAGCGATAGCGCAAACCGGCACCGGCACCCAGCTGATTGCGGTGACGGTGTTGACCAGCATGGAGCGTTCAGACCTGGTTGAAGTGGGGCTGGATGTGGAACCGATACAGCATGTGCAGCGTTTGGCTGCGTTGGCGAAGGATTGTGGGTTGCATGGGGTGGTGTGTTCTGCCCAGGAGGCACCGGTTTTAAAGCCGGCACTGGGGGGCGATTTTAAACTGGTGACCCCCGGTATCCGCCCGCAGGGGAGTGAAACCGGCGATCAGCGCCGGGTTATGACACCGCCGCAGGCGGTGGCGGCGGGTGTGGATTATATGGTGATTGGACGGCCCATTGCCCAGGCGCCGAATCCCAGGCAGGCCTTGCAGGATGTGCTGTCCAGCTTGCCGTAACCGGGTTTTTTAACCCGTATGTGTCTAACTGGTAAAGGAACAATATCCAGGGATAGAACATGCGGATGGTGCGAGTCTTTGTGTTGCTTTGCGGGCTGGGAATGCTGTTGCCCTGTGCTGCGTTCTGCGCAGATAAAAACCAATACTTTATCCCCCTTCCCATCAACATCAATACCGCGGATGAGCTAACCTTATCCAGGGCTCTGGTGGGTATAGGGCCAAAAAAGGCGGCGGCCATCGTTGCATTCCGAAATCAGCATGGCCCCTTCGCCAGCCCCCGGGAATTGACCGGTGTGAAGGGGGTGGGTGAAGGAACCTTGCGCCGGAATGCCGGTCGAATCAGCGTAGAGTGACTTATTTACCTTTAACTGAGGCGGGTGACTTTCTATACTCCCCCTCCAGGTTAAACAGGATTGGAGAAAGCCGTGTATACAGTCAGTTACCCCGGTAGTGGAGTGGTCAGATCACTGGTGAGCATGATGATTGCTGTGGTGTTGGGTATGACATCAGCTTATGCAAACAGCAGCGTTGCCCCTGATCAGCTGATCAGCTCGCTGTTTGAAGTGATCAATAAGCGACTCAACGACGACCAGGAAAAGATTGCGGCGGACAAGAAGCACCTGATTACCATTGGCGACGAGGTACTTGCACCCTATGTCAGTTTCGAAACCATGGCAAAGCAGATACTGGGCAAGAACTGGCGCAAGATAACCCCGGAACAGCGGGTGCGCTACACCGAGGCTTTCCGTCAGCGGGTATCCCTGTCACTGGTGTCACAATACGATCCGTCAAAAAAGTACCTGCTTGAAGTGACCGGCTCACGCCAGAACGATAAAGGTGATCGTGCGGCGGTGAGCAGTGTGGTGACCGAAGCGAAAACCGGGGAAAAGTACAACATCAGTTACAAGCTGTATGTGGATCGCAAAACCAAAAACTGGCAGGTGTACGATATCGTGGTGGAAGGCGTCAGCGTATTGCAGAGTTTCAAAACCGCAAGCGCCGAGGATTTTAAGAATAACGGCATCGAGTACATGATCGCGCAATTGGAAAGTTCTGAAGAGCCGGCTTCATCAGCTCAGTAACTATTTCATGTTTTTCAGGTTTTCCCGGGTTCTGAGGCGGGCATCCCGCCGCACCTGGGCACCGTTATAGCGTCTGATTTCAGCTTCAGATTGCGGTTCTATTTCGGCTATTTCACATGGCTTGTTGTCGGGGCCCAGGGCCACGAAGGTGAAGTAAGCCGACACGATATGCTTGCTTTCCCCCGAGAATGAGTTTTCTGCATCAACTCGAACACCAATTTCCATTGAGCTGGACCAGGTGCGATTCACTGCAGCGCTGATCAACAGTGTGTCGCCATCTTTTGCCGGGGCAACGAAATGGAAAGAGTCCACTGAAGCGGTAACACATACTTTTCCGCTGTGGCGCTCCGAAACCACCAGGGCCACCCGGTCACAAAGCGACATCACCAACCCGCCAAACACGGTGTAATGGGCATTCAGATCATTGGGGAAGACCTTGTATACGTGATGCTGGACCGAAGAAGCTGAAACGGGCTTGGGTTGTATGTCTATAGTCATGAAAAGGGGCGTCTGTGTTGAGGTTCAGGGGGCTTTCTCAAGTGCCCTGTAAAGGTACCACAGGTGCCTCTGCGAAAAATAATGTCATTGCTGAGATTGGGGTATGGGGCCGTGGGTTTCTTGCCGTGTGTTGGAGCGGTGAGGGGGGGGAAGTAATACAAGCGAAACCAGCTCGGCAACAAAAAAGGAGCCATTAGGCTCCTTTTTCTTCGGGATTGGCTCCACAGGCAGGGCTCGAACCTGCGACCCAGCGGTTAACAGCCGCTTGCTCTACCAACTGAGCTACTGTGGATCAGCTCTTGAGGACGCGTATATTAAGGGCATGATTCTTATGGGTCAACCACTTTTTTCCATTTTTCTATCAGGCAGTTACCGGTAAAGTCCTGTTGTCAAAGGGATTGATGGCCAGGGTCCGTGAGGGATTTTTTACCGCCTGAAATTGCCGGGATGGTAACGTCACTCTATTGCATTAGTAATGCAACTCACTATAGTGTCGGGGTCGTAGCGTCTCACTTCAGTATGTAGGGGGTTCACCTTGTATATCGACCAAGCATCCGCCCAGGAACTTCAAGCGCAGTTGGCTGAACTGGAAAACCAGTATGCCGGATTCAAGGCAGCCAAACTCAATTTGGATCTCACGCGGGGTAAGCCCAGTGCGGCTCAACTGGATCTGTCTGATGGGCTGGATGGCATTTTATCCGGTGCCTATAAAGCAGAAGACGGCACGGATTGCAGGAATTATGGTGGCCTGGACGGAATCGCGGAAGCCAAGGCCCTGTTTTCACAGGTGTTGGGTGTAAAACCGTCGGAAATGTTGATTGGCGGTAATGCCAGTTTAACCTTGATGTTTCAAATGGTGGCGTTCGCCCACCTGTTCGGTGTGCGGGGTGCAGACAGCGCCTGGTCAAAAGAGGGCAAGGTGAAGTTTCTATGCCCGGTGCCCGGCTATGACCGCCATTTTGGAATTTGTGAAGAACTGGGTATTGAAATGATTCCGGTGGCCATGGATGACAATGGGCCTGTGATGGATGAGGTCGAGGAAAAGGTAAAGTCCGATCCGACCATAAAAGGTATCTGGTGTGTGCCGCGCTTTTCCAACCCTACCGGCATTGTTTACAGCGATGAGGTGGTGGATCGTATTGCCCGGCTGGGGAAAATAGCCGGAGCCAATTTCCGGGTGATGTGGGATAACGCCTACGCGGTTCACGCCTTGAGCCCTGACGCGCCGCAATTGGCCAATCTCATGGAGTTGGCCCGCGAGCACGGCACTGAAGATTCTGTGGTGATATTTGGTTCCACATCGAAGGTCACTTTTGCCGGGTCCGGTCTGGCTTTTATGGGTACTTCTGCGGCGAACCTCGAGTTCTTCAAGCGGCACTTGGGTATGTGTACCATCGGGCCGGACAAAGTAAACCAGTTACGTCACGTGAAGTTTTTCGGTGATTTCGACGGTCTGCTCAGTCACATGGAAAAGCACGCGGAGCTGCTCAAGCCACGCTTTGACGCTGTGCTGCAGCATTTGCAGGAAGGGTTTGCTGATTCTGATCTTGGTACCTGGACTGTGCCTCATGGCGGTTATTTTGTTTCCTTCGACGCCAGGCCCGGGCTTGCCAAGGATATCATTCGTCTGGCGTCGGAAGTGGGCGTAAAACTGACACCGGCCGGTGCCACTTTCCCCTACGGTAATGACCCGGACGACAAGAACATTCGCCTGGCACCCAGCTTCCCTTCTTTGGCGGATATCAATAAAACCATGGAAGTGTTTGTGGTGTGCGTAAAACTGTCATCCATTAGGCAAAAAATAGGGCAGTAGGTTCGCCCACTGCACAAATTTGGTTCTAAAAGAAAAGCCTGGCGCGCTGGTATACCGGGCTTTTCTTTTTTCCCGATGGGCTGTGGTATAGTCGGAAAACCTGGCTTGTTGAATAAGGATTTCTACACATGATTCCCGTAGTTTTGTCTGGTGGTAGTGGGTCCCGTTTGTGGCCTCTTTCTCGTTCTGCGTACCCCAAGCAGTTTTTACCACTGTGTTCCGGTTACTCGTTGGTTCAGGATACGGTAATGCGCCTGGCGGGGAGTGTGGCCACGGAAGCCCCGATTTTTGTCACCGCCAACGATCAACGTTTTCTGCTTGCCGATCAAGTGCAGACATTGGGTGCAGAGGGGGCCGAAATCGTTCTTGAGCCCGCCCGCCGTAATACTGCCCCGGCTATTGCCCTGGCGTGCTTCGCCGCGCAGGAGAGGGCGCCCGAATCCGTGGTGCTGGTATTGCCATCGGATCATCATATCGAGAATAAAGCAGCGTTCCAGCAGGTATTGGAGTTGGCCAACACTGCTGCGGTGAAAGGTAATCTGGTCACCTTTGGTGTGGTTCCCACCAAGCCGGAAACCGGTTACGGGTATATTAAAGCGAATAATTCCTCTGCTGATGGCTGGCTGAGTATTGATGCGTTTGTGGAAAAACCCAGCGTGGAGTTGGCCGAGCAATATCTGGAATCCGGAGATTACTATTGGAATTCCGGTATGTTTGCGTTCCGCGCCGATGTCTATCTGCAGGAGTTAAAGCAACACAACCCCGCTATTTATGACGCAGCCAAAGCATCCTGGGATGCAAGATCTGAAGATCTTGATTTCATTCGGGTGGGAGAGGAAGCCTTTGTTGCGTGCCCGGAAGATTCCATTGATTACGCGGTGATGGAAAAGACCGAGAAGGCGGTGGTGATTCCCCTGGACTCGGGATGGTCTGATGTGGGCTCCTGGCAGTCGCTCTGGGAAGTGCAGGATAAAGACGCTACCGGAAACGTGCTGGTGGGTGACGTGATCGCCCAGGATACTGAAAACACCATGGTGCACGCCAGTAACCGAATGGTGGCGTGCTTGGGTGTGGAGGACCTGGTAATTGTGGAAACAACCGATGCAGTGTTGGTGGCAGACATAAATCAGGTGCAGAAAGTTAAGGATATAGTAAAGCTGATTGAAGCCGATGGCCGCAGTGAGCACGAATTTCATCGTGAAGTTCACCGGCCCTGGGGGCGCTTCGATTCCGTTGATGCCGGCGATCGCTATCAGGTGAAGCGTATTACGGTAAAACCTGGCGCCAAGCTTTCCACCCAGATGCATCACCATCGGGCTGAGCACTGGGTGGTGGTACAGGGCACAGCCAAAGTGCAGCGGGGTGAAGATTCCCTCATGCTGACAGAAAATCAATCCGTGTATATTCCCTTGGGCGAGGTGCACTATCTGGAAAACCCCGGCAAGATCCCGCTCGAAATCATTGAGATCCAGACCGGGTCTTATTTGGGTGAAGACGATATCATTCGTTTTAATGATCAATACGGAAGGGGCACAAAAGACTAAGCGTGCGCAAGTTCAAGGTACACTCCAAATACCAGCCGGCCGGCGATCAGCCCACGGCGATTACCCAACTGGTGGAAGGTTTGGAAGATGGCTATTCCCACCAGACCTTATTGGGTGTAACCGGGTCAGGGAAGACCTTTACCATTGCCAATGTGGTGGAGCAAGTGCAACGACCCACATTGGTCATGGCTCACAACAAAACGCTGGCAGCGCAGCTGTACGGAGAATTCAAGGAATTCTTTCCCAATAATGCAGTGGAGTATTTTGTATCGTACTACGATTATTACCAGCCGGAAGCCTACGTACCGGCATCGGATACGTTTATTGAGAAAGATTCATCCATCAATGAGCATATCGAGCAGATGCGTCTGTCTGCCACCAAGGCGCTGCTGGAGCGTGAAGATGTACTGATCGTGGCAACCGTATCTTCCATTTATGGTCTGGGTGACCCGGGCAGTTACCTGAAAATGGTGTTGCACCTGGATCGCGGTGACCGGATTGATCAACGTAAAATACTGCGGCGCTTGGCCGAACTGCAGTACACCCGTAATGATCTGGAGTTTAATCGTGCCACCTACCGGGTTCGCGGTGAAGTGATTGATGTGTTTCCTGCGGAATCTGAGCGTGAAGCGTTGCGTATAGAATTGTTCGATGACGAAGTGGAAAACCTGTCGTTGTTTGATCCATTGACCGGGGAAGTGCTCCAGAAGTTACCCCGCTATACAATTTATCCGAAATCCCATTATGTAACACCGCGAGAAACAGTGCTTGATGCCATTGAAAACATCAAGCTGGAGTTGCGCGATCGGCTCGAGCATTTTACCGAAGAAGGCAAGTTGCTGGAGCATCAGCGCCTGAGTGAGCGTACCCGTTTCGATATCGAAATGATGCAGGAACTGGGCTACTGTACCGGGATTGAAAATTATTCCCGCTTCCTGTCGGGCCGGGCACCTGGTGAGCCACCACCGACGTTGTTTGAATACTTGCCGCAGAACGCATTGGTGGTGATTGATGAATCCCATGTTACCGTGCCTCAGATCGGCGGAATGTATCGTGGTGACCGTTCGCGGAAAGAAACCCTGGTGCAGTACGGGTTTCGTCTTCCCTCTGCCTTGGACAACCGGCCGCTGAAGTTTGAGGAGTGGGAGGGCCTATGCCCCCAGACTATTTTTGTCTCCGCCACACCTGGCCCCTATGAGGCAGAGCATCAGCAGGCGATCGTAGAGCAGATTGTGCGTCCCACCGGTCTGGTGGATCCCGCCATTGAGGTGCGCCCGGCCATTACCCAAGTGGAAGATCTACTGTCACAGATTCATGCCACGGTGGCGAAAGAGGAGCGGGTGCTGGTGACCACCCTCACCAAGCGCATGGCCGAGGATTTGACGGATTACCTGATGGAACACGGCGTTCGGGTGCGTTACCTGCATTCCGATATTGATACCGTTGAGCGTGTGGAAATCATACGGGATCTGCGCCTGGGTGAGTTTGATGTGTTGGTGGGCATCAACCTGCTGCGAGAAGGTCTGGACATGCCGGAGGTTTCTCTGGTCACCATTCTGGACGCCGATAAGGAGGGTTTTCTGCGCTCCGATAGGTCACTGATCCAGACCATTGGTCGTGCCGCCCGCAACCTCAATGGCAAGGCCATTTTGTATGCGGACAAGGTTACCAACTCCATGCAACGGGCCATGGATGAAACAGAGCGCCGCCGGGCCAAGCAAATTGCATATAATGAGGCCCATGGCATTACTCCGATGGGAATAAAGAAGTCCGTCGAGGATATTATGGAAGGTGCCCGGGCGCCCGGAGGAGGGCGTAAATCCGGCCGTAAAGTAGCGGACAAGAAATCAGGCTATAATCGGGATATTTCGGCCCTTGAGCCCCGTCAGGTGGGTGCTTTGATCAAGGAGCTTGAACATAAAATGTTTGAAGCCGCTAAAAACCTGGAGTTTGAAGAGGCTGCCCGGCTGCGGGATGAAGTGCAGCAGATCAAAAGCCAAGCGTTTATACAGTAGGAAATTCGTAGAATGAAAGTATTGGTCACCGGTGCTGCCGGTTTTATTGGGGCCGCTCTGGCACACCGACTTATGGATCGTGGTGATGAAGTTGTCGGGCTCGACAACATGAACGATTATTACGATGTCAGTTTGAAAGAGGCGCGCCTGTCCAGGCTGGAGGATAGGGCCGGGTTCACATTCTATCGAAATGCGTTGGAAGAGCGGGATGTGTTGGATGCCCTGTTCAAGAAAGAACAGCCCCAGCGAGTGGTTAATATGGCGGCGCAGGCTGGCGTCCGGTATTCACTGGAGAACCCGCATGCCTACGTGGAATCCAATCTGGTTGGTTTCATGAACCTGCTGGAATCCTGCCGCCAGATGGAGGTGGAACACTTGGTGTATGCCTCCAGCAGCTCGGTGTATGGGGCCAACACCCGGATGCCGTTTTCAGTACACGACAACGTAGACCATCCGCTGTCCCTGTATGCGGCCACCAAAAAAGCCAACGAATTGATGGCCCATACCTATAGCCACCTCTACCGTTTGCCGACCACAGGCTTGCGCTTCTTTACTGTGTACGGCCCCTGGGGACGCCCTGACATGGCCTTGTTCAAATTCACCAAAGCCATTTTGGAAGGCCGGCCCATTGATGTGTTCAATTACGGGAATCATCGCCGGGATTTCACTTATATAGATGATATCGTCGAAGGCATGCTCCGCAGCCTGGATAAGGTCGCCCAACCCAACCCGGACTGGAATGGTGCCGCGCCGGATGCCGCCACCAGCCAGGCACCGTATCGCCTATATAATATAGGTAGCAATCGGCCGGTGGAATTGTTACGTTATATCGAGGTGTTGGAAGACTGTTTGGGTAAATCTGCAGAAAAGAATCTGTTGCCGATGCAGCCTGGTGACGTGCCGGATACCTATGCCGATGTGGATGCTCTTGTGTCGGATGTGGACTATCGTCCCAACATGGCAGTTGAGGAGGGGGTAAAACGCTTCGTGGAGTGGTATCGAGCCTTCTATCAGATCTGATTTTTGAAATCATGACTTGCACTTACCAGGGCGCGGTGTTATTTTTGCGCGCCTGAACATAATAGGCACGTAGCTCAGTTGGTTAGAGCACCACCTTGACATGGTGGGGGTCGTTGGTTCGAATCCGATCGTGCCTACCAATTTTCACTTAGAACATTCAATCTAAGTGGTTCTGTAGCTTGAGAATTTCCCAAAGCAGTCATAGAATCTCAAGGACAGAAATCCTGCGGGATCATTATCGAGAATTGAAGCGGAATCAAGTAACCCCGAACACTCAAAAAGGGAGCTTGGTTTTTTTATTAACGGGCTTGGAGGAAGAGCTATTAAGCAGCGTAACAGACGCCCTGTAGTACAGACGAAAAAGAACCGAACCAATGATGAGATCACCTGCCCGGAAGTGCGGTTGATCGGTGGGGACGGCGAGCAGATCGGCATAGTCACAATTGAAGAAGCCATCAGCAAAGCCGAAGAATCGGAGATGGATTTAGTTGAAATCGCTCCCGATGCTGAACCCCCCGTGTGTCGGATCATGGACTACGGAAAGCACATCTTCGAAGAGAAGAAACGCCAAGCTGAAGCCCGTAAAAAGCAGAAACAGACCCAGGTGAAGGAAATCAAGATTCGCCCGGGAACTGAAGAGGGGGACTACCAGGTCAAACTTCGCAACCTGAAGCGGTTCCTCGAAGATGGTGACAAAACCAAAATCACTCTGCGTTTCCGCGGGCGTGAGATGGCACACCAGGAGCTGGGTATGGAGATGATGAAACGCATCGAATCCGACCTGGACGAACTGGGGGCTGTTGAGCAGATGCCCAAGATGGAAGGTCGTCAGATGCATATGGTGATTGCACCGAAAAAGAAAAAGTAAACCATGTCGGTTTGCTTATTAAACTTTAAAACATTGTGAAAACAATGCGGAGCGTAAAATGCCTAAGATGAAAACAAACCGTGGGGCTGCCAAGCGTTTTAAAAAAACCGCCAACGGTTTCAAGCGTAAACAAGCCTTCAAGCGTCACATTCTGACCAAAAAGAATTCCAAGCGAATTCGTCAGTTGCGACCCAAATCCATGGTGCACAAGGCCGATGTGGCTTTGGTAGCACGTATGATGCCTTACGTGTAAGGCCCGATTAGGAATTTGGAGGTTTAAACAATGCCAAGAGTAAAACGCGGTGTAACCGCATCTCGCCGTCACAAGAAAATTCTGAAGCAGGCCAAAGGTTATTACGGTGCCCGCTCGCGCGTATTGCGTGTAGCCAAGCAAGCGGTAACCAAGGCCGGCCAATATGCGTATCGTGACCGTCGCCAGCGTAAGCGTCAGTTCCGTCAGTTGTGGATTACCCGTATCAACGCAGCTGCCCGCATGAACGGCCTGTCCTACAGCCGCTTCATCAATGGTCTGAAAAAAGCATCTGTCGAAGTGGATCGTAAGATTCTGGCCGACATCGCTGTGCACGACCAAGCGACCTTTACCGCGTTGGCAGAGAAGGCTAAGGCCAGTCTTTCCAACTAAGCGTCGCGATCTGTCGCCGTCACACTCTGGTGACAAATCAAGCATAGAATAGGGGAAGGGCTCAGGCTCTTCCCCTTTTTATTTTTCGAATTCAAAGCGGAATCACCATGGAAAACCTGCAAAGTATTCTTCAACAAGCATTGGCTGCAGTGGCAAATGCCGAATCCGTTGCCGGCCTGGATCAGGTCAGGGTTCATTACCTGGGCAAGAAAGGCGAAATCACGGGGCAACTGAAAACACTGGGCAAGCTGGCGCCGGAAGAGCGTAAGGCGGCGGGTGCTGACATCAACAGGGTGAAGGAGCAGGTGCAGGAGGCGATCAAGGACCGTCAGGCGTTTCTGCAGGATCAGGCCATGCAGCAGCAGTTGGCCAGTGAGTCCATAGACGTGACCCTTGCCGGTCGCAATGGAGCCGTGGGTGGCTTGCATCCGGTTACCCGCACCCTGCAGCGCATAGAAACGTTTTTTGCCAGCATGGGTTTCCAGGTGGTAGAGGGCCCCGAGATCGAAGACGATTTCCATAATTTTGAGGCTCTGAATATTCCCGGTCATCACCCGGCGCGGGCCATGCACGATACCTTCTATTTTGATGCCGGTACGTTGCTGCGCACCCACACCTCGCCGGTACAGGTGCGCACGATGGAAAGCACTGAGGCGCCTTATCGCATTATCTGTCCGGGGCGGGTGTATCGTTGTGATTCGGATTTGACCCACACCCCAATGTTCCACCAGGTGGAAGGTCTGTTGGTGGATACGGATATCACGTTTGCGGACCTGAAAGGCATTCTGGCGGAGTTTCTGCGCGATTTCTTTGAAAAAGACCTGGATGTGCGATTCCGTCCCTCTTATTTTCCTTTTACCGAACCCAGCGCCGAAATGGACATTCAGTGTGTCATGTGTGACGGCCGCGGGTGCCGGGTCTGCAGCCATACCGGTTGGCTGGAAATACTGGGGTGCGGCATGGTGCACCCAAAGGTATTCGAGCACGTGAATGTGGACTCTGAGAAATACACCGGGTTTGCTTTTGGTATGGGAGTGGAGCGTCTCACCATGCTGCGTTATGGCGTGAATGACTTGCGTTTGTTCTTTGAGAACGATCTGAAATTTCTGCGGCAATTTCAGTAGTTTTTGCCTGCCATATAGCGAATATCGAAACAGAATTTAGGGGAATAGAACATGCGCTTCAGTGAGAAATGGCTTCGTAAATGGGTTAACCCGGCCCTTGGTACAGAGGAATTGGTTGCTCAGATCACCATGGCCGGTCTGGAAGTGGACAGCGTGGAAGCCGTTGCGGGTGAGTTCAGCGGGGTGGTTGTGGCTGAAATCATTCGGGCGGAGCCGCATCCCGATGCCGGCAAGCTTCAGGTTTGCACCGTGGAAGTGGGTGAAGGTGAGCCGCTGCAGGTTGTGTGCGGTGCCGCTAACGCGCGGCCGGGTATCAAGGTGCCCTGTGCCCGGGTCGGTGCGGTGCTGCCCGGTGATTTTAAAATCAAAAAGGCTAAGTTGCGGGGCGTTGAGTCTTTTGGCATGCTCTGCGCCGAGCAGGAGCTGGGCATGGCTGAGTCATCCGATGGTTTGATGGAATTGCCATTGGATGCACCGGTGGGTGTCAACATTCGCGAGTATCTGGCCCTGGATGATGTGGCCATTGAAGTGGATCTTACGCCCAATCGTGGTGACTGCCTGGGTATCGCCGGCCTGGCCCGTGAGGTGGGTGTACTGAACCGGGAATCCGTTAACCAGGTGCACTGTCCTGATGTCGCGCAAACCATATCAGATCGATTCCCGGTTAACATCGAAGCCAAGGCGCAGTGCCCCCGTTATGTGGGCAGGGTGATTCGTGGAGTGGATCTAGGCCGGCCAACCCCGGTGTGGATGGTGGAACGACTGCGCCGCAGTGGTATCCGCTCCATCGATCCTGTGGTGGACGTGACTAATTATGTGCTGCTCGAGTTGGGTCAGCCAATGCACGCGTTCGATCTGAACCGGATTCAGGGGGGCATCTGCGTGCGCTTGGCAACACCGGGTGAAACGCTGACGCTGCTGGACGGTCAGGAGCTCACACTGAGCGAGGATACACTGTTGATTGCTGATCAGTCCGGCCCTCTGGCCATGGCCGGTGTGATGGGGGGAGAAGCTTCAGGTGTCAGTCCCGATACCGTGGACCTGTTCCTCGAAAGTGCGTTCTTTGATCCCATTGCCATTGCCGGTAAAGCCCGCCGCTATGGTTTGCATACTGACTCGTCCCATCGTTTTGAACGAGGAGTGGATTTCGAGTTGCAGCGACATGCAATGGAGCGTGCCACCGCTTTGCTATTGGAAATCGTCGGCGGTGATGCGGGCCCGGTGATCGAGGAATTAAGCACGGAAGCATTGCCTCATTTGCCATCCATTGAGCTGCGTCGAGAGCGCATCGAGCGTATTTTGGGGTGTGAAATCCCGGATATCGACGTGGAGGACATTCTCGGGCGGCTGGGAATGGATATAGTATCCACCAACATTGGCTGGCACATTGTACCCCCCAGTTATCGTTTTGATATCCGACTTGAGGTGGATCTCATAGAAGAGTTGGGGCGGGTCTATGGCTACAATAACCTGCCCACCACACTACCGATTCTGGAAGGCCTGGCGCCGAAGCGTGAAGAAGCCATGCTGTCCGTGTCCCAGCTTAAGCAGGTCCTGGTGGACCGGGATTATCAAGAGGTCATCACCTATAGTTTTGTTGATAAAAAATTCATTGAGCTACTGACCCCGGATCAGGCTTCAGTGAGTTTGGCCAATCCCATTTCCGCTGATATGTCAGAAATGCGCACCACCTTGTGGGCCGGCCTGCTGAAAACAGCCACTCATAATCTCAACCGTCAGCAGTATCGCCTGCGCCTGTTTGAATCCGGCCTGACTTTCCTCAAGCAGGGGGACGGCTTGAATCAAGTGGATCACATAGCCGGGCTGATTAGTGGTGGTATTGGTCAAGAGGATTGGTTTGGCAAAGTCCGCCCCGTTGACTTTTATGACATTAAAGGCGATGTGGAAGCATTGCTGGCGCTCAGTGGTGGCACAGACTGTTACCACTTTGAGTCAGCCCAACATGACGCATTGCACCCCGGGCAAACCGCCGTCATCAAGCGGGGAGAAGACCATGTGGGATTTGTGGGTGCTCTTCATCCGGGGCTGCAGAAAACGCTGGGCATCAGTCAGAAAGTCTTCCTATTTGAATTAGTTTTGCCTCGGATTCGTCAAAGAAGCTTGCCCCAGTTCAAAGAATTGTCGAAATATCCGGAAGTTAGGCGCGATTTTGCAGTAATAGTTGATGAAAAGATTTCAGCAGCAGCTATACTGAAAAATGTGCGCGAAACAGCCGGTTCTTTATTGACCGATCTCGTGCTGTTCGATGTCTATCAGGGCGACAACCTGGAGGCGGGTAAAAAGAGTATCGCCTTTGGCATAACCCTGCAGGACTCGGCTCGGACCTTACAGGACGAAGACATTAATCCGCTGGCGGAGAAAGTGGTTACGTCCTTAAAAGAAACGTTCAATGTCACATTGAGGGAATAAGGATGGGTGCGTTAACCAAGGCTGACTTAGCTGAAAAGCTATTCGAAGAACTTGGGTTGAACAAGCGGGAAGCCAAGGAAATGGTGGAACTGTTTTTCGAAGAAATTCGATCCTCGCTTGAATCAAACGAGCATGTGAAACTTTCCGGGTTTGGTAATTTTGATTTACGCAACAAGCGTGAAAGGCCAGGTAGGAACCCGAAAACCGGTGAAGAGATTCCAATTTCCGCTCGTCGCGTGGTGACGTTTCGCCCTGGCCAGAAGTTGAAGCAACGAGTGGAAGCCTATGCTGGAACCAAGCAACAATAACGAACTGCCAGCGATACCGGGAAAACGCTATTTTACCATTGGGGAAGTGAGCGAACTTTGTGATGTAAAACCGCACGTTTTACGTTACTGGGAACAGGAATTTACCCAACTGAAACCCGTGAAAAGGCGGGGTAATCGTCGTTATTACCAGCGCCAGGATGTGATCATGATCCGGCAAATTCGCAGTTTGCTTTATGATCAGGGCTACACCATTGGTGGGGCACGCCTGAAGCTGACCGGAGATGACGCCCAGGAAGATGTCACCAAGTCTTCTCAGTTGATCCGGCAGATGATTACAGAACTTGAAGAAGTGTTATTGGTTCTTAAGGATCACTAACCTCTACAGTGTTAAAAAAAGTTTGATAATTACCTCGAATCCTGTATTATTTGCGTCCTCTCTCCGGGGTGGGGCGCAAGTCTAACCCCTTGAAATAGCAGAGAATCGGGGCGTAGCGCAGTCTGGTAGCGCACCACACTGGGGGTGTGGTGGTCGTAGGTTCAAATCCTGCCGTCCCGACCATTCCCTTACTCCGCCAATCTAGGTGCCGATCATCCAGACCTGTCCTCAGCTCCTCTTTCATCTTCATGTGAAGCAAGGCAGCTCCTCAACTCTGAAAATCTTATTTTATGCCGTAGTCCAATTGCGGTCTCAAACATGCCCACTTGCAGTGAAAATTCAGATCGATGAATGCCCAGCCTTAGAATGCCGGCTGTGGGGTAAGCAACAATTTATCGGTGTTTATACCCTGATCCTGCAATTGTCCAAGAATCATCGAATAGGTTTCTGCAGGTAGCTGAGGAGTACGGCTCAGCACGAATAATGTGTAGCACAGGGGATCTGTTACCACGGCGTACTGATAGTTCTCGGAATCCAGCACCACAATCAGATAGTTTGCCCAGGGGAAATTGGGCACACCCGGGAAACTGACCTTCAACCGCGCATTGCTTGCTTCGTCCACCACCACCGCGTTGCCCAGAATTTCATCAATAGGGCCCCCTAGAGTTTCTTTGAAGCCTTTGTTGTAAACCTGAACACTGCCGTCTGCCAGTAGAGTATATTCTGCTGTAACACCCACCAGCCCTGCATTGAACGAGGTTTCGTAGGCGGAAATCTGATACCAAAGTCCCATATAACGTTCAATATCGACGTAGGGGACCGTTGTTGTATTGCAGCCGGCCAGTAGAGTGGCGATAGAGAGTATTACCAGGTTTTTCACGTTGCGCAGGGACATAATCTAGCCTCGATTTCATTTAGTGTTTGTTGGGGATAGAGGCTAACCTAGTGCTTGTGAACGCGGCGTGAAGACCCGCTTAATCACCGGTTTGGCCACTTCAGCGCGGTACATATGGCAACACGCTGGCGAGTGACTGATTAGAATGTGCGTTTCGCAGTCAAGAGGATTCACCCCCATGAATAAAGAAGCCGTTATTGTTTCAACCGCCCGTACACCCATCGGCCGTGCCTACCGCGGGGCGCTCAACAATATTAAATCACCCACGATGATGGGCCATGCCATCCGGCATGCGGTTGAGCGCAGTGGTGTTGAGCCTGGCGAAATCGAGGATGTTGTGATCGGAGCCGTGCTCACGGCAGGCACAGCGGGCACCAATGTCGCCCGCACCGCAACCTTGGCGGCGGGGTTGCCCGTGTCTGTGTCAGCCCAAACCATGGATCGTCAGTGCTCCTCTGGATTGATGGCCATTGCCACTGCAGCCAAACAAATTATGGTGGACGGCATGCCGGTTTGCGTCGCCGGGGGTCAGGAGAACATCAGTGCGGTACAGAACAAATACTTTGAGTGGGCCAAGGCCGAGGAAGACCCCAATGTGATTGCCAGAGCTGAACATGCCTACATGCCCATGCTGCTGACTGCCGAAAACGTTGCCAGAAAATACAACGTCAGCCGTGAGGCGCAGGATCAGTATGCGTTGCTGTCCCAGCAACGAACGGCAGCGGCTCAGGACGCGGGTAAATTCGATGACGAAATAGTGCCGGTATCCGCCACCAAAGCCGTGTTCGATAAAGAGACAAAGGCAGTAACCTATGAAGAGGTTACGCTGAGCAAAGATGAAGGTAATCGCCCCGGTACCACTTATGAATCGCTGGCTGGACTGAAGCCCGTGGTAGAAGGCGGTGTGATCACGGCCGGTAACGCCAGTCAATTATCCGATGGTGCATCGGCCTGTGTGTTGATGGATTCGAAGCTGGCCGAGCGGCGTGGCATTGCACCGCTTGGTATTTACCGCGGCATGGCCGTTGCCGGTAATGCCCCTGAAGAGATGGGAATCGGCCCCGTTTACGCTATTCCGAAGTTGCTGAAGCAGCATGGTTTGAGCATCAATGACATAGGGCTATGGGAACTGAACGAGGCGTTTGCGGTGCAAACCCTGTACTGCCGGGATTATCTGGGTATTGATCCGGAGCTGTACAATGTCAACGGCGGCGCCATCTCTATTGGTCACCCCTATGGCATGTCCGGTGCGCGGATGGTTGGACATGCTTTAATAGAAGGTAAGCGTCGTGGCGCCAAGTTTGTTGTGGTAACCATGTGCATTGGTGGAGGCATGGGTGCGGCCGGATTGTTTGAGGTGGCCTAATGGTGTAACAAAGCAGTGCGCTGATGATAAAAAAGGCCGGTGATCCCCGGCCTTTTTTATTCTGCTGTAATGTCAGGCTGCACTGACGGTTGCAAAATTCAGATTGAACACCTGAATTCGTTTGCGCTGCATTTTCAGCATGTATTCCATTTCTTTAAAGCGGGTGCGAATGGTGGCATGTTGCCATTTTGCCTGCAGTTCCTGCTTCTTTTCTTCAAAAGCATCGCGTTTTTGCTGCACCCACTGGCCACGCAATTCTTTCCACTCTGCCATGGTGTCCATAAACTGCTGGTATTCTGTTTCCAGCGTTTGACGCAGTGCTTCTACATTGGGTTTGGGCAGGCGGCTCAGGCTCAGCTGCTTACGGGCCTTTTCGAATTGCATCTGCAGCATGGCTTCCTGAATTTTGAAACTGGGTACCCGTTTCAGGTTGCTGGCAAGGCCAAGCCAGGATAGGCAAGAGATCATCCATTTCGTTGGATCAAACTGCCACCAGCGTACACCGTTGCGGTAATCGGTTTGAAAATAGTGGTGGAAATTATGATAGCCCTCACCGTAGGTGAACAATGCCAACATGAAGTTATCCTTGGCGGTATTGGTGTTGGTGTAGGGTTGTTTGCCCCAGGCGTGACACAGGCTGTTGATAAAGAAGGTCACATGATGGCTGATCACCAGCCGCAGAACGCCGGCCAGCAGAAGCATTCCCAGAATATTTCCATTCAGGTAACCCAGCAGCAGTGGCACCCCAACGTTGGAGAGCACCACCAGCGGAACGTAATATTTATGCTGAAACATTACGATGTTGTCCCGCTGTAAATCCTGGGTGTTATTGAGGTCGACTTCGCCACTCTTATAGTTGCGCAGCATCCACCCAATATGAGCAAACCAGAGGCCGCGGTTAATGGAGTAGGGGTCGTGGTCTACGTCATCCACATAGCGGTGATGCTTACGATGCCCAGAACACCAGATCAGAATGGTGTTCTGCAGGGCGCAGGCTCCCCAGAAGGCAAAAAATGCCCGCACTACGGGGTTGGCATCATAGGCCCGATGCGACCAGAGACGGTGGTAGCCACCCGTGATTGACAGGCCGCAGAAAGCCAGCATCAGGGTAAATACAGTCCACTCCACGGCATCATAACCCACCATAATTCCGTACACGGGTACGGCGGTGACGGCGACCAGGAACGTGAGAGAAAAAATCAGGGTGGGGGCCCAGTTAATGGGAGGGTTTTCTTTGATTGCCTTATTGGACTCTGGCATGCACTACTTTCTCGCTGAACGGGTTTTGTTATGAATGTTGACAGTATAGCTTTCGGTGGATCGAAAAGTATATTGATCACCAAATATGAGATGTGATTCTAACTTAAATCAACTGGTAGGTATATTACATAAAAAAGGCGGCATGATGCCGCCTTAAAGTAGGGTAAATACAGTATGTAAGTGGCCGATTACTCGTCAGCTTCGGCCGCTTCAGGCTTTTTTGCTGCTTTTACCTTTTTCTTTACTTCCGCTTTGACTTCCTTAGCGGATTCGGAAACTTCGTCTACCTTTGAATGGCCAAGCTCTACCAGCTCTTCAAAGTAGCTCTCGCCGCTGTTGCGCGCTTTGATCACCAGGCCAACTGAAGCATTTTTCAGTTGATCCAGGCTGCTCTTGACGTCGTCAAAAGGGGCTGTAACGTCTTTCTTAAGCTGTTCCAAAAAGGATTCTTCAGCTTTCAATTGTGCTTCACCGGTCTTTACCAGCTCGTCAAACTGTTTATTGCTTTCTTCCTTGATCTTCACATAAAGACCGCGATAGGCGTTGATCACTTGATCAACAGATGCATTGAATTGTTCCAGTTGCGTTTTAACGCGATCAGAAAACTCGCTCATTTTATAATCCCTCATATTAGGATGACTGATTGAATGACCTCATATTGGACGCAAGTGTCGGTATCTGAACTGAAAGTCCTTTCATAGGGTTCAGAACAACAACACTGCGACACGTAACTTATACAAAAAAATTAGAATGTTAACCCTAATTGCATCACAAATTTAACGGCACCTTTATAGGGCCGTCAAATTAGTGCGAAATTCGGTTAAATAGCGGTCACATCAGACTTGCGGCGGCGGGGTAATACACCATTAACCAGCTTTTTGGCGGTGCCATAGGTGGTACGGCGATCTCTTGGGAAAAACGGCCCGATTCCCTGTACCTGCTCGATGTCGGGAACCAGGTAGCGACGTTCCGCCGCTTTGATGACGGCACCGGTGACCTGTAAGATGCGGGCGTCTCCAAATGGCGTACCCACACCATTATTGAGGGTCATGCCGATGGCCAGGTTGCGCACCGGGTCGGCCCAGGCCCCGGAACCGCCAAAACCGAAATGGCCGAAGCTTAAAGAGGTTGCTTTGCCGAAAGCCCAGACCCGATGAAACCCCAATCGCCAATGCATGGGAACGGGAATGACGTCACCCATGGTGCGGTTCTGGATTTGGGTGATTTCGTTCATGGTGCCTTTGGATATCAGCTGGATACCATCCAGCTCACCACCATTTGCCAAAAGCGCATACAATTTTGCCAGGGAACGTGATGTGAACATGCCGTTGGCGGCGGGAACACAGGCGTTGACAAAATCCTGGCTGTTGAAGTCCAGGTGAGTTGCACCTCGGGGCACCAGGGCCGACAGGGTTTTATCCAGGTCTATGTTGGCAATCTTCAAGCCAGCAGTGACTGCTTTTAGCATCAGCCTCTGACTGCGGCGTTCCGTCCGCAGATCCGCTGCCCCCTTCTTGCCGATGCTTTGTACCAGTTCTGCGCGGCGGTGCATCTGTGCATCCGGCAGCCCCACGTAAAGGCCGTCCAGCTGCAGGGGCGCGGCAATCAGTTCATCCAGGACTTCTGCGAAGGTTTTGTTGGTGATTCGCTGAATCAGCTCACCTATCAACCAGCCATAGGTGAGGGCATGGTAGCCGTTGGTGCTACCGGGCTCGTGGATCGGCTGGGCCCGTTCAATGGCGGTGGTCATAAAATTCCAGTCCATCATCTGTTCGGCATCATCAATCATTTCCCGAATGTGATACAGGCCGGCTTCGTGACAGAGTAGCTGTCGAACGGTGATGTTCTGTTTTGATTTCTGGCCGAACTCGGGCCAGTGTTTGCTGACGGGGTCGTCGTATTTCAGATACCCCTGATCCACCAGAATGTGCAGTAGGGTTGAGGCAACCCCTTTGGTGGTGGAAAACGACAGGGCCAGGGTTTCGGCGCGCCAGGGGTCACCATCCCGGTTGCGGGTGCCACCCCAGATATCAACTACGCACTGCCCTTTATGATACACCGTCAGGGCGGCTCCACCGGGCCGATTGCGTGGAATCTGTTGCGACAGAACGTCTGCAACCCGGCCAAAATCCGGATGTACGTAACCCTGTAACATAATGTGGAGTCCCTGTTGTTATTATATTGAGTAGTTATAGCAGTTTCTGATGGATTTGACACATGAGCGGAGCCATGAGCAGTTAGGTGCTTTTGTCGCCAAAATGAATGAGGATTGATTCAAATTTTTGGTTATTAAGTCTCTAAAGCCATGTGGTTTCAAGATGGTATCTGGTTTAATTGCGGCCAGAAATTAGGGAGATTTTTTTATGAGTGAAACCACTTGGTATCTTGGCTTTGGTGCATCCGAAACCCTGTTTTCCATGAACCAGTCTTATCGTGATTCTTTACAAGCGGGTTCTGACAAGGAGCAGGCGGATAAACTGCTGGCATTACTGAATCAATTTACTGACGAGTGCCTTGATCAGTATTTTATTAGCCCCATTGAACGGGTGAAACTCAATAATATGGGCCAGAAAATCGTGTCCGGCGGTGTTGCGGCAATCAAGAAAACCATTCACATGACGTTGAAGCAGGTGGTGAAAAAGATGTCCAAGGCTGATCGGCAGCATATGGCCGATTACATCAATGGATTACTGAAACCGTTGCGAGAAAGTTCCCGCTACCCGACCTATGTGGCGGTTGAAATCAGCCCTCAGTTACGGTCCCGCCTGAATCAGGCGGTTATACAGGGGAAAGAACAGGGGGTTGATGCAGTTGCCCGCGATTATTCCGATGCCCTGTGTGAGCTGGTGGAAGTGGCGCTGCATTCTTATATGGATAAGCCCCTGGGTATGATGAAAATGGGTATGGTGATGAATAAGATCACTTCTGTTGCCAGTGACGCGATCCGCAGTGCCGCGCAAACGGTTATTCGTAAGGTGATCCCGTCTATGAGTGACAAGGAGATGCAGGGCTTTTTCGAGTTCTCAGAGTCTATCCTGTACCCGCATCCGGCTTAGCGGGTTCACACTGACGGCATCAAAAAAAGGGCATATAAGCGCCCTTTTTTTGATGCCGTCATTTGGGCCTATCGGACCATGCCTCCCAGGCGGGCAGAGATGATTTCCTCGGCATCAGCCATGATGGTTTTGATCAGGTCATCACAGGTGGGGATGTCTTTGATCAGACCCACCACCATGCCGGCGGTCCAGATTCCGTATTCGAGATCACCCTTGTCCAGTACCTCACGGCCTTTTACGCCGGCAACCAGCGGTTGCAGATCCTTGAAGTCGGTATCGCCCGGCAGTGCTTCGATTTCCACGACTTTTTCGGCAATGCTGTTTTTGAATACTCGGGCGGTATTACGCAGGGTTCGGAAAATCAGCGAGGTGTCCAGTTCGGAGGCCTCGACCATACGCTGCTTTACGTTTTCATGAACCGGTGCTTCCTGAGTGGCAACAAAGCGGGTGCCCATGTTAATACCGTCTGCCCCCAAAGCCAGCGCGGCAGCCAGGCCCCGCCCATCACCGAAACCGCCGGATGCGATCATCGGGATTTTCAGTACGTTGGCCGCACAGGGAATTAACACCAGGCCCGGAATATCATCCTCGCCCGGGTGGCCGGCACACTCGAAGCCATCGATTGAAACCATGTCACAGCCGATCTTTTCTGCTTTCAAAGCATGACGCACGGACGTGCACTTATGTATGACCTTGATCCCGGCCGCTTTGAATGCGGGCATAAAGGGTTCCGGGCTGCGGCCCGCGGTTTCAATGATCTTGATGCCACCTTCGATAGCGGCCTGGGCGTATTCATCATAGGGCACCGGGTTGATGGTGGGCAGCAGGGTGATGTTGACACCGAAGGGCTTGTCGGTCATTTCACGGCAGCGGGCGATCTCTTTGCTCAGGTCTTCTGGAGTGGGCTGGGTGAGGGCAGTCAAAATGCCTAAGCCGCCTGCATTGGATACAGCGGATGCCAGTTCTGCACGTCCAACATGCATCATCCCACCTTGTACAATAGGGTGTTCAATGCCGAGCATTTCGGTGACGGCGGTTTTTAACATGATGAGTTACTCCAAATGATTTATCTCGAGCACGGACTACATCAAATTCGAGATCTTCATGCAATGGCATTGTGTGTAGGAGTTAGGCAGGGTGATGATTTTGTTTGATCAGGACAATCAGACCACCTGTTTTTTGGCCTGTTCACAAAGCTTGCTCAGTTCCTGCTGGACCATATAGATATCAATCACATTGCCTTGCAGCATGCGATCCATACAGGATGATTTGGGATCATTATCCCTGCGTGGCTCCCTAAGATATTGAATTATGGCAGTGTCGGTGGGTAGTTGGGTGCGTAAGGTATCGTCGATATGGAGCAGATAGGATATGCGCTCCAGCGTGTCCCGGGGGATGGTACCGGTTTTGCCGTTTTTCCAGTTGGCGTAGGTGGAGGTCGCGGTCAGGCCCAGCAGCGTCATGGCTTCGGGGCGGGTGAGCTGCCAGCGGGCTGACATATTGAAAAATCCTTTTAGCGCCAATTGGGCTAAACCGCGGCGTGCGGTGACATCATCCTGATTGTACATCGTATCCGTCTGTGTTCGTTTGTGTCCTTACTTTTTATAGCAAACCTGAACAAAAAGGCCAGCGCTGAGGCTGGCCTTTTTGTTCAGGTACAACTTTCTGTGGGTGCCATGGCGTTAGTAACGATAGTCACCGTTATTGATGCCGGAGAGTACCTCATCGTTGACTTCGACGTATTCATCGCTGCCGGGTAGCAGGGCATACACCGCTTCACCATTGGTTTTCGATGGGTCGAACGCCTGCTCTTTCAAATGCGATTTCTGATACTTGAAGGTGCCCGTGGTTTCCATTTGCTCCTTGATACGCAGGAACAGGGGCACGGCATAGGCTGGCAGGTTCTCCTTTAAATAACCGCAAAGGTGCTTGAAGTCCAGCTCTTCCAGGGGCACCGCCGGGGTGATGGATGCCATGCCGGCGCGGCCATTGGTGTTGGGAATCTCCACACCATAGACAACCGCTTCAGAGATCTGTGGGTAACCGGATACAATGTTTTCCACTTCAGTGGTGGATACGTTTTCGCCTTTCCAGCGGAAGGTATCCCCGAGTCGGTCTACAAACTGGGTATGGCCAAAGCCGATATCCCGCAGCATATCGCCGGTATTAAACCAGCGATCGCCTTTCTCGAACACATCGGTCATCACCACTTTTTTGGTTTTTTCCGGGTCGGTGTAGCCATCCAGGGGGGCCTTGTCGTTGATCTCTGCGATCAACAGGCCTTGTCCGCCTTTCTGCACCTTGCGCATGAAGCCATCAGGCCCACGAACCGGTTCTTCTTTTTCCTTGTCGTATTCCACCAGCGCCCAACTCATGGGTGAAAAGCCCACGGTATTGTCGAAATTGAAAATGTTGGTGAAGCCGATATTACCGTCTGAGGCAGCGTACAGTTCGACGATCTCTTCAACACCAAAGCGCTTTTTGAAGGGCATCCAGACGTTGGGGCGCAACCCGTTGCCCACCATTTTGCGCACCGGGTTATTGGCATCGTCCGACAGGGCAGGCTGATCCAGCAGGTAGCGGCACAGTTCACCCACATAGCCGATGGCGGTGGCATTGTATTTACGTGCATCACGCCAGAAGTTGGAGGCACTGAACTTGCGCCGGATGGCAAAACCGGATGCACCGGCGATGGCGGAGCCCCAGCACACGCACAGGCCCGTGGCGTGATAGAGGGGTAAAGTGGAGTACATCACATCCTTCGGCCCCAGGCGCATGGCCATAATGCCGAAGCCACCATAGGATTTCATCCAGCGGCCGTGCTTGAAGATACCGGCTTTGGGCAGCCCCGTGGTGCCGGAGGTGTAAATATAAAAGCAGGGATCATTGAAATAGATGCGATTGGTGGTGTCAGGATTGTGGGTGGGGCTGTTGGCCGATTCGGTGGCGAGATTTTGATAGCCTTTTGGTGCCACACCCGGATCTTTGGTTGTGTCCTGATCCGCCAGGAAGAAGATCTTGTCGTCTTCAACGTTCAGCTCACTGCGGACTTCATCGAATGCATCCGTCAGTTCACCGCCGACGATGGCCGCTTTCGGGTTAACCAGATTGAAGCTGTGTATCAGCACTTTGCCGGTCTGTGATGTATTGAGCATGGCACAGACGGCGCCGATTTTGGATACACCCAGAACCGCGGCCAGAAGCTCCGGGCGGTTCTCTATGAAGATACCAACCACATCGCCTTTCTTGATTCCCTGGCTCATCAGGTAGTGGGCAATGCGGTTGCCCCACTGGTTGAACTCGTCGTAGCTGAATCGTGTGTTCTCGTAGAGTATGGCGGTACCACGAGGGTTGCGCTTGACAGCCTGTTCGAATGTCCATCCTAGACCACAGGGCTGTGCGGGATCTGTGATATTACCGATTTTTAGTCCTTTGATTATCCGAGGCAGGTTCCGCATAATGAACGGAGCCTTTTTTAGCATCATGCCCCAGGTAATCACATCAGTAGTACTGCTTGTCATGTTACCCCCAGTCGGCAATCCTTAATTAAGGTTGTAGTGTTTTATTGGCGCAAGCGCATGGCTATGCGATGGGCTGTGTGCACAGCAGTGGATGGTCATGGTGAGACTCCCAACAGGTTTGGGTGAAAAAACGACACCCTAAGACGTTTTTGATGGGCTTTTGACTTATTATCCACACATTGCTCGCGTTGGCGTACGATAACCTCATGGGCCGCTTGGTTCAAGCCTTTGAAGTCTAAAAGTGGCCATTCCTGGCCGCTTGAAAAGCGCGCTTTCCAGAACGCTGCCCTTTGTCTCTACTCAGGATTATTTTCCTCAGTTATCAACAGGATAAGTTGCCTTGCCTTGAGTTGGTCGCCGTGCTGGGCAACTACCTTCTCGACCTGACCGCTCACTGTGGCCCGCAGCGGATGCTCCATTTTCATGGCTTCTACGACGGCAACAATGTCACCCTGTTTGACTTTGTCACCGGGCTGCACCTGGATCGTCATCAGGTTGCCATCCATGGGCGCCAGGACTTTGCCCGAGCCTTTATGGGCGGCTTTGTCCGGTGGTGCGTGGGTGATGTCGACAAACTGCTGCGCAGTGAAGCCGTTATCCAAATACAGGGTCTTATAGAGGGTCTGATCATCAATATGGTAATAAACAATGCGGCTCACCACCGGTTGACCAACGCTGTGAAGCCGGACGGTTGCCCGCGGGCCGTTGCGGTGCAGCTCAATGTGCTGGCAGCGATCACCACAGGTGACGGTCAGTACCCGGTCTCCTTCTACCCGGATCAGGTGACTTTGCCGGCGCCCGCGCAGTGTGATTCGGGTCGTGCCATCGATCCCACTGTGATTACCGCATGAGTGCAATAATGCCGCGGCCAGGCAGGCACCGGATTGTTCGTCGCGGGCGTTGGCCGGTAACCAGTCTGCCGGGTGCTCAGCGATGAATCCGGTCGTGGCGTGGCCGGACTTGAATTGATTGTGGGTAATCAACTGCCGTAGGAACGGCTTGTTGGTCTCGGTACCCAGTACTACGCTGTTGCCCAGGGCGCGGTCCAGTTTGCGAATGGCGGTAGCGCGATCTTTGCCATGGGCGATGATCTTGGCCAGCATGGGATCGTAAAATGGGCTGATCAGGGTGCCGCTTTGCACGCCGCTGTCAACGCGAACCCCGTGCTGCGGCTCAGTGTGCCAGAGATGGACCCGGCCGGTTTGCGGCAGGAAATTTTGATAGGCGTCTTCGGCATAAAGCCGGACTTCGATGGCGTGTCCATCCAGTGTGATCTGATCCTGTTGCAAGGGCAGAGGCTCGCCCGCAGCAATCCGCAGCTGCCATTCCACCAGGTCCAAGTGGGTAATCATTTCGGTAACCGGGTGTTCCACCTGCAGGCGGGTGTTCATCTCCAGAAAATAAAAGTTTTCTTCGGCGTCCACCAGAAACTCCACAGTACCGGCACCGACATAGTTGCAGAGCTGCGCCACTTTCACGGCGGCTGCCCCCATGTCTTTGCGCAACGCTGGGGATACGAAGGGGGATGGGGCCTCTTCCACCACTTTCTGGTGGCGGCGTTGCACCGAGCAGTCCCGCTCTCCCAAATGAATGCAGTCACCCTGTTGATCGGCAAATATCTGAATTTCGATGTGGCGGGGGTTGATAACGGCCCGTTCAAGAATCAGCTCGCCGTTGCCGAACGCGTGCTCTGCTTCGGAGCGGGCGGAGTTGAGGTCGGCTTCAACCTGGCTGAGATCTTCCACCAGTCTCATGCCGCGGCCGCCCCCTCCGGCAGAAGCCTTAATCATCAACGGTGTGCCGATTTGCGCGGCGTGTCGGGCCAGTGTGGCGATGTCCTGCTGGGCACCATCGTAGCCGGGCACGGTGGCAACACCGGCTTTTTCCACCGCCAGTTTGGCCTGTCGCTTTGAGCCCATCAGCTCAATGGCCTGTGCGGGCGGGCCGATAAAGCAAATGCCGTTTTCTTCGCAGGCGGCCGCAAAGTCGCTGTTTTCAGACAGAAAGCCATAGCCGGGATGAATGGCGTCTGCGCCGCTGGCTTTGGCAGCAGCAATGATATTGTCGATCCGAAGGTAGGACTCACCCACTGGTGAAGGGCCGATGTGAACCGCTTCATCCGCCAGTTGCACATGCAGCGCATGGGTGTCTGCGTCGCTGTAAACGGCAACGGTGTAATACCCCATGTTTTTGGCGGTACGTATAATCCGAACCGCGATTTCGCCGCGATTGGCAATCAGTATCTTGTTGAATTCAGACATATTACCAGGTTCCAAATCGATTACTGGGCCCAGTTGGGCAAGCGTTTTTGCACAAATGCCAGGGTGCCTTCCGCACCTTCTTCACTGTGGACTGCGGCGGCAAACTGCTGCGCGGCCTGGTCCAGTAACGGCTCCATGTCGATGCTGCCAACCTGGTGCAAAAGCGCCTTGGTGACCCGGTTGGCCTGTGGTGCCGCCCGTTTGATTTTCGCAAGCACCTGACTCAGGGTTTCGTCTATCTGGTTGTCGGCACGGCACAGGTAATGGGCGATGCCAAGGCGCACGGCTTCTTCACCGTTGAACCGTTCTCCCAGCAGCGCCAGACGGCGTGCCTGAGTCAGGCCGATTCGAGTGACCACAAAGGGTGCAATCTGCGCGGGGACAACGCCCAGCCCCGTTTCCGGCAAACCAAACTGTGCCTGGTCAGAGGTGATGGCAATGTCCGATACACAGGCGAGGCCGAAACCACCTCCCAGCACGGCACCTTCCAACACGGTGATCACCACCTGCGGTGCGTGGTTCACCCGGGTCAGCATATGGCCGAACGCGCGGTTGAGTTGATAAAAAGGATCCTTGCCGCCCTCATCGTGTGCTGCCGACTGTGTCCGGGCACTTGCCATATCCTTGATATCGCCACCGGCACAAAAGTGGCCCTCGCAACCGCGCAAGACGATAGCGCGAATGGCAGGGGTTTGCTCCGCCTGCTGGAAAACCCGGTTCAGCTCGTCCACCATGCGCAGGCTCATCGCATTGCGTGCCTGGGGGCGGTTCAGCGTTATAAATAAGGCCATATCCCGCTGTTCTACCTTCAGGGTTTCGTAATTCATGCTGTCTTGCCCGGAAAGATTTCCATGGTTTTGCAGATGATGCCCAGCATGACTTCATCCGCACCTCCGCCGATGGACGCCAGCCGGCTGTCACGGTAGGAGCGGGCTACCAGATTGTCCCACATGTAGCCCATGCCGCCCCAGTACTGCAGACAACCGTCGGTGACTTCCCGGGCCAGGCGTCCGGCCTTCAATTTGCACATGGAAGCAAGCTGCAGAAGGTGTTGCTGATTGCCGCCGTTGATGTATTGTTCGCAAGTGCTGTACACCAGTGCCCGCAGTGCTTCCACTTCGGTTTGCAGTTCAGCGAATCGGAAATGAATGACCTGATTATCGATAAGTTTCTGTCCGAACGCATCCCGCTCCCGGGTGTATTCGATGGTTGCCTTGATAACGGAATCGAGGCCGCCGATGGCGTTTGCCGCACCCCACATACGCTCCTCCTGAAACTGCATCATCTGAATCATGAAGCCCTGGCCTTCCACTCCGATGAGGTTGCGCTGGGGTACCCTGACGTTGTCAAAAAATACCTGGGCTGTGTCGGAAGAACGCATGCCCAGTTTGTTTAACGGTTGTGACAGGGAAATGCCCGCGGCATCACGGGGCACCAGGATCAGTGACTTGTTTTTGTGTTTGGCTTCGTCGCTGGTGTTGGCCAGCAGGCAATACCAGTCGGCCTGGGTGGAGTTGGTGATCCACATTTTTGATCCGTTGATAACGTAATCGTTGCCCTGTTTGCTGGCTGTGGTTTTAATGTTGGCCACATCGGAACCTGCACCGGGTTCACTGACGGCAATAGACGCCACCATCTCCCCTTTTATCGCCGGAACTAGATATTCTTTGCAGAGTTCCTCGTTGCCGAAGCGTGCCAACGCAGGGGTGGCCATATCGGTTTGTACACCGATGGCCAGTGGCACACCACCACAGTGGGCGCGGCCAAATTCTTCTGCCGCCACCAGGTTATAAGAGTAATCCAGGCCCATGCCGCCATACTGCTCCGGCTTGCTGATACCCAATAAGCCCAGGTCACCCAGTTTTTTGAACAGCCGGTGGGCTGGGAACGGCGGTTTTGTCTCCCATTCTTCCACGTTGGGGTTGATGTCGTTCTCCACCACATTGCGAACGGTACGGCGCAATTCTTCATGTTCCTGGGTGAATTTCATAATGGGTTCCTCACAGTCAATCTCAGACTAATATCGATTCAACATGGTTATGTTGTGTTATGTTCAGCTCAACCTGATGGTTACAGGCGAGCGACGCCGAAGCTGTTGTTGTGTAAATGCCGTGCCTTGGCCTCTCTCTGGGTGTCCAGAACAAAGCCCAGAACATTTCTGGTCTGGCGCGGATCAATGATTCCGTCATCCCACAGGTGTGCTGTGCCATACAAAGCGGTTGATTGTTTTTCCAGATTGATGGCCGTGGTTTGCTCCAGCATATCCAGCACTTTCTCATCCGGCTCCAGGCCCATACTGCGTTGCTTCTGTTCTGCCACAATGCGCAGTACCTTACCGGCCTGGGCACCACCCATGACCGCGGTTTTGTTGTTGGGCCAGGCGAAAATGAAATGCGGATCCAGGCCGCGGCCGCACATGGCGTAATTGCCGGCACCATAAGAACCCCCCACCACCACAGAGAATTTGGCGACCCGGGCGTTGGCTACAGCCTGAATCATCTTGGAGCCATGCTTGATGATGCCGTTACGTTCTGATTCGGTGCCCACCATAAAGCCGGTGGTGTTATGCAGAAACAGCAGGGCAACCTGTTTTTGGTCACAGAGCTGGATGAATTGCGCCGCTTTGCTGGCACCGGCGGTGGTAATGGGGCCGTTGTTGCCGATCACGCCCAGAGTGTGGCCCTTGATCTCAATCCAACCGCAAACCGTTTGTGTATCGTATTCGTTTTTGAAATCAAGAAAGTCAGAATCATCGGCGATGCGCATGATGATCTCGCGACAGTCGTAAGGGCGCCTGGCGTCCTGAGGCACCACCCCCAGCAGTTCTTCCGCATCATAGCGGGGTGGTTTGTAGGACTTTTCCCGGAATACCGGTAGCTGCTCCTGCCAGGGAATTTTTTTCATCACTTCCCGTGCCAGGCGAATGCCGTCCGCGTCGTTCTCTGCCAGGTATTCAGCAGTGCCCGCCGTATACGCGTGTAACTCGGCGCCACCCAAAGATTCATCATCGGCGATCTCGCCAGTGGCGGCTTTGAGAAGGGGGGGGCCGGCCAGAAACATTTTGGTGCGATTACGTACTGCTATTATGTAATCTGATAATCCCGGTTGGTAAGCACCCCCGGCGGTAGCGTTGCCGTGTACCACGGTTATTTGCGGAATGCCCGCGGCGGACAGCCGGGCCTGGTTGGCGAAGCTGCGTGCGCCTTCCACAAAAATTTCACCGGCATAATTCAGGTTAGCTCCACCGCTTTCCGACAGCGTGACAATGGGCAGCTTATTCTGGGCTGCGATCGCATGCAGGCGCAGGGATTTATGTAAGCCGGCAGGGGAAATGGTACCGCCTTTAATCGCACTGTTGTTGGCCACCACCAGACAGCGTGCCCCGGCAACGTAACCCATTCCCGCGATAAGTCCGCCGCCTGCCGTACTGCCATCTTTATCATCATGCATTTGATAACCCGCCAGGGACATCAGTTCCATAAACGGGGAGCCGGTATCCAACAGGTGCTCTATGCGTTCTCGGGGCAGCAATTGGCCACGCTTCTCGAACTTGGGTCGGGCCTTTTCTTCCGTGGCTTTGATGGTGTCCTCAATGGCACGAAATTCATTCACCAAGCCTTGCATGTGGATTTGGTTGGCCTTGAATTCGTCACTGTTGACGTTCAGTTCGGTTTCCAGAATCGGCATGGTTAGGGTGTCTCGTCGGTTTTGAACAGGGGGGGAATGATTTCCCGGTGGAAGCCATCATAGGGCTTGCTCTTATCATGGGCCTGCAAGGGCATGATGGCCACATTACCCTGGGAAGCCGCGCCGTCAATGCGCAGCGTTGTACCACTGATGAAGGAGGCTGCGTCACTGAGCAGATAGCAAATTGCTGAACTGACTTCTGCTTCATTGCCCATCCTGCCCAGGGGCACCGCGGCACGCAGGGTTTTCAGTACGCTCTTGAAGCTGTCCGGATAGGTTTCCATGCCGCTGGACATAATCCAGCCGGGGGCCACTGCATTAACCCGCACTCCGGCGCCACCCCACTCGTAGGCGGCGGTTTGCGTGAAGTTGACCATACCCGCACGGGCGGCACCGGAATGGCCCATGCCGGGCATGCCGTTCCACATGTCGGCGACGATGTTGACGATGGACCCACCCTGTTGCGACATGGACTGATTAAACACCTCCCGTGCCATCAGAAAGCCCCCGGTCAGATTGGTGGCAATGACCGCATCCCAGCCTTTCTTACTGATTGCCAGCAAGGGGGAGGGAAACTGGCCACCTGCGTTATTCACCAGGCCATGGATAGCGCCATGCTCTTTAACGACCTGGCTCACCAGGGTTTTTACTGCATCTTCATCACGAATATCACAGCCATGAAAATCACAGCGGCCGCCATCCTCGATGATTTCCCTTTGAACCTTTTCCAGCTTCTCAACTTTGCGCCCCACCAGCGTGACGTGGGCCCCCAGCGAGGCAATTTCGTGGGCTGTACAACGCCCGATTCCGCTGCCACCACCGGTGACGATAATCGTTTTATTCTTGAATAATTCTGCATGAAATACAGATCGATATCCCATTATTCTAATCCTGGCTGTTAGAAAGTGATTGAATGATTTCCTGACTCACGGGCACGGGAAAATCCAGTAGCTGTTGCGCGTAGGCCTTGCCCTGAGGATCAATGCGCAGGCTACAGATGCCCCCGCCACCCAAACTGTTTTCCAGCAAAAAATTCAATGCTGATATTCCGGGCAATTCCCAGACTTTGACGCTGGCTTGGTCGTCGAATGTGTGGCGCATGTAGTGACCGACAGCAGCCTCAGTGAGAGCGGCCTTGATAAAGGGAAGGTACTCAGTTTTACGCGCAATCACCCCGATGTTGGCGTGATTGCCTTTGTCCCCACTGCGGGCCCAGGCCAGTGTTACCAATGGCACCGTCTGAGGGGTGGCAGCGATTGCGGGCGCTTCGCAAGCCGGGCCCGGTTCATTGAAATCGTGGGGTGTGGTATCAACGGAAACGTTTTGAATTCCGCTCTCATCTTCCAGTTTGACGTTGACCGTGGTTTTTGGAATCAGGCAGGAAAACAAACGAATTACCGGTGAAACCTTGGGCCGACCACCGACGATACCGGTGATGCCCGGAGCCATGCCGGTGGCAGCCTGGGCTATTTCACGAGAGAACATGACCAGGGCTTTTTTATCGGGATGATTGGCGGCGATTTTGACGATGACCTCCCGTGGATTGCCGACCCGTCGATTGGCTCCATAGGTGGTTTCAGTGCCCAGTATTTCAACGTTGGTTTTGCTGAAGTCTTGCAGCCCTTGTGCAGCGAACAGGGTGCCGGCTTTTTGCAGCAGTGCTGCACTGACACGCTGCGCTTTTTTCTCGGCGTCGATGCCCGCCAGCATAAATGTGGCGGTGATTCGAAAGCCATCAGGATAGGTTGCAGACACCTTGTACTGATCCGTGGGTTGAAGGCCTTTGGCTCCGGCGACCCGCACCCGGTGTTTGCCCTGTTGCTGCAGGGTAACCGCTGTAAAATCACAAATCACATCCGGCAGATAATAGGCATGGGGATTGCCGATTTCATACACCAGTTGTTCTGCCACGGTGGCCGGTGATACCAGCCCCCCGGTATGGTCCGGTTTGGTTACCACAAACTGACCGTCGGCATGGCATTCTACAATGGGAAACCCCATGTTGTGGTAATCGGGCACCTGCTGCCAGTCGGTAAAATTACCGCCGGTGCATTGTGCGCCACATTCTATTATGTGCCCGGCCAGACTGCCCTGTGCCAGCTTGTCGTAGTCGTTCCAGCGCCAGCCGAACTCGTAGACCAACGGTGCCAGGACCAAGGCACTGTCCACCACGCGACCGGTGATCACAATATCCGCTCCCGCTTCCAGCGCGGCCACAATGCCGGGGGCGCCGAGGTACGCATTCATGCTCACCATATAGGAGGGCATTGGCGCTCCGGTGAACATTTCGGTAACCCCTGCCTTCTTGAAATCTGCTGCCTGTGCCATGAGGTCATCGCCCTGGACCACCGCAACGCTTAAGGACAAGCCGGATTTTTGGATCAGTTCACGAATCGCTGTCGCGCAACTTTGCGGATTGACACCCCCGGCGTTGGTGACAACTTTGGTGCCTTTGGCGGCAATTTCCGGGAGCAGGGGGGCCATAATAGTGGATACAAAGTCAGTGGCGAAACCGGCGCTGCTATCCTTCATGCGCATGCCCGCCATGATGGACATGGTGATCTCCGCCAAGTAATCGAACACCAGATAATCCAGATCAGCCTGGCGAATCAACTGGGCGGCGGCGCTTTCTGTATCGCCCCAGAAGGCGGCGGCACAGCCTATTTTTACGATTTTGTCTGCCATGGGGATAGAGGGCTCCCTCAGTAATCCTTGGAGTTTCTTGTTGGGTTGTTTACACTACCAAGCAAGCGCTTGGTTTGTAAAGAGGTCAGGTTTCTTTTTCTGGAAATTTGTAAAGCGCTGGGGTAAAAGGCACTCCTTCACAGTACAGTAGGCAACTGCTTGAAAAAACAGGTTTTGATGAATGATGAATAACCCTGAAAAATTGCCCAATGGTATGGATGATACTCCACGCGGCCGGTTACTGGCGGCGGCGGCCCACTTGTTCCGCAACAAGGGGTTTGAGCGCACGACGGTGCGCGACCTGGCGCAGGAAGTGGGTATTCAGTCAGGCAGTATTTTTCATCACTTTAAAACCAAGGAAGAGATTCTGCGCTGTGTGATGGAAGAGGTTATTCACTTCAATACGGATCGCATGCGGGAGGACATGGCGCAATCCAGCGACCCCCGTGAAAAACTGCTGGCGTTGATTCGCTCCGAACTGGTTTCCATTAACGGCGATACCGGGGAGGCCATGGCGGTGCTGATTTTTGAGTGGCGTTGTCTGAAGCCTGAAAGCCAGGCTTATATTCTGGAGCTGCGTTCCCACTATGAGCGAATCTGGTTGGATACCCTCGCCGAGTGCCAGGCTGCCGGCCTGGTGGATCCAAAGCGGGATGTATTTATATTGCGGCGTTTTCTGGCCGGTGCCATCAGTTGGTCCCACTACTGGTATAAACCCGGGGGTCAGATGGATATTCAGCAAATGGCCGAACAAGCGCTTTTTCTGGCGCTAAAAGAGGGATAAAGCCGATAGGGCCTCTGCCGGCGCTGGTTTCCTGGCGGAATATGCCGGTAGTTGGCCTGATATTCCAATTAATAGGGCCTGCTTTGTGCCTGCTTGTGAGTCTGTTGCTTTACGTCACAATAGGTTTAATAAAGTTACAAAACTAGGCTCGAGTCACTTTTCTGAATACTGATAGTATTCGAAGTGAGCATATATTAAGTCGCTCATATAAGCAGGGCTTTCGTACGTGGCCACCTGGCTGCGCAACGGGGCAGGAAAGCTCTGACCAAAATCGATAAAACAAAAAAAATAATAGGTGGTTGGCTATGAACACACCGGACGTTACACCCGGCGATAGCGGTTTTTCAGTTGAACGGGGGCCCGACGCACGAGAACGAATACTGTCTGCAGCGGAATCGCTGTTTGCAGTGCGGGGATTCGAGGGGGTTTCGACCACCCAGATCGCCAAAGTTGCGGGAATCACTCAACCTCTTATCCACTATCATTTCAAGAACAAGGAAGCGCTTTGGAAGGCAACAATCTCACGCTTGTTTTCCCGTCTTTCCGAAGAATTTGCTGCTGAAGTTAAAACCTTACCGCAGAAAGATGATCGACGTTATCTCATCGAAATGATCAGAAGCTACGTGTCTTTTGTGGCGCGCTACCCTCAGTATGGGCAATTCATCATGCGTGAAGGTGTGCAGGAATCCCCCAGGTTGCAATGGATGGTTGATGAGTGGCTCAAGCCCATGCTTAATCAGTTCCATGTGATTTATGAGAAGGGTATTGCCGAAGGCTGGATGAAGGACATACCGTTTCCGCAGCTGATTATGTTACTTACAGCGTCGGCCAGTCAGTTCTTCTCGATGGCACCGCTGGTCAAAGCCCTGTATGGCGTTGATGCCAGCTGTCCTGAACAGATTCTGGCGCATTCCGATGCGGTGGTTGAAGTGGCAGTGAACGCCGTATTGAAAGAATCCACAGCGCAGTCTGAAATTGCCGCAGTTTGATTGCCGGCTGCCAGGCGAGTCTGATAAAAAGCTGCCTTTGGGCGGCTTTTTTATTGGCCACGGTTTGAGATTGGAGCAGCAGATATGATTGGCAATGGTCATCCCTATGGGAGTACCGGGTATGTGATCCTGGAGGAGGGCGAAATCAACCCTGTTACATTGCAGCTGGACGTTCGCCATTATCTGGTGGTGAAGCCCAGTGGTGAACAGGTGTCAGGTAGCTTTTCCTTTTCAGAAGCGCAGCAATTTATCCAGCAGCAGGAGTTAAAAAATAAATAAAATGAATAAGTTAGCTCTCTTGCACAGAAAATGTGCGGAAACAGCGAAGTGGACACTTACATGGCGAATTTATTTCAGTTTTTTTCGAATTAACGTTTGACAGCATCCGGGAATTTCGTAAAATGGCGCCCACTTCTCGGGTGGTTAGCTCAGCTGGGAGAGCATCGCCCTTACAAGGCGAGGGTCACAGGTTCGATCCCTGTACCACCCACCAAATCCGGAGCGGTAGTTCAGTTGGTTAGAATACCGGCCTGTCACGCCGGGGGTCGCGGGTTCGAGTCCCGTCCGCTCCGCCAACTTTCAAGCAATGGTTTGTTTCCGAGAGCAAACCATTGATCTTGAAGCTTCCGGTCAAGTTTGTCCCTCACTACCAGTCAGTTATTCCCGTACCCCGTTCTTAAAGTTTCTTCAGCACTCGTTTGCATTCACACAATTGTCATTCTGATCCTGTTTACTTGGTTTGCATTCAAAATGGCCCATGAAAAACTGGCGCGATCCTTGAATGGGAATTGCAGCAATGCTGTTTCAGTAAACGGAGGAAGTAACCATGGAACACTATCAGGACGAACTGCTGGATACAGACGAGTTCGAGTTTGATGATGAAGTGGATGACGCCTTTGAGATGTGATCTCAAGGCGTCATTTTAGTTTTTTAATCAGTGATTTACGAAACTCGCCGGGGGTTTGGCCCGACCAGCGTTTGAACGCTCTCTGAAAAGCCCCGGGGGTCGAGAAGCCCAATAGATAGGAAATTTCACCGAATGTGAGATCGGTGTTTTTCATGTAACTCATGGCCACGTCCCGCCGCATCTCATCCACCAGCGACTGGTAGGCAGAATCCTCTTCTTTCAATTTGCGGCGCAGAGTCCAGCTGGGCATGCCCAATGTCAGTGCAACCTCATCAATGGACGGCGTTTGCCCATGGAGCATGGTGCCCAGTACTTTCAGCACCTTGTTGCGGTAGCTGTCGGCCAAAGCAATCTGATTGAGCAATTGGTCGCATTTGCGCAGTAACTTGGCATGCAGTTGCCCGTTGGCCTCCGGCAGAGGGATATCAAGGTCAGAGGAGTTAAGTACAATGGCGTTACGAGGCGCCCCAAAACGCACCTCACATTGAAAGGCCCGCTGGTAATCGCCCACATAATTGGGGGCATCAAATTCGATTTCTGCCTTTTGAACCAACCCGCACTGTCCTGAAAGCAGCTGCTGCAATTTCACCCAGGCACTGAGCACACCGTCCACCACAAAACAGGTGTAAGCGTTGTAAGGCGCGATGGAGTAAAAAACCATGGCGGTCTGGGCACCTTCTGCCTGGAGTTGACTGGTGCCGCGGTAGCATTGGCTATTGAGATGTTCGTATTTCAGCACAATGGCCAGGGCTTCACCCAGTGTTGGGGCGGTCATTGCCGCCAGGCCCACATACCCCAGACTGCTGATACGGCTGTTCTGACCCAGCAGCAGCCCGATATCCGGCCGGCCGCTCTGGCGAATGGCGCCCCGCCCCAGCCGCATCAGGTAGGTCAGATCGATTCGGTTGTCGTCGTCCAGCAGTTGCGCTGGATTCAGGTCGGCGTCTGCCAGCAGCTGTTCACAGTCGGCGCCGACCTGTTCGGCTACCTGCAACAGTTGGTTAACGTACAGTGCCGTGGTGTCCCCGATTTTCATTAATACCTTCGATTTATCAGAACATCTTAATGTAAGGGAGCATTATATATGCATATTGCTGGTGTTTGTGGTTTTGATCTTTGAACGTTTTTTGCGCAGGCGTTCACACTTACGGTGCCTTGGCAGTCACTGCCTGGGGGGCTGGCCTGCACTAGAATGAGGAAGCGGCCGAAAACACGGCTACACTGATTGTATTAGGCCGTGAAGTTTTTGGCTCCCAGTTTCGAACACCGAGCAGATTGAACAACAGGCGCGTTGGGCCCCGACCATGCTAGATTCAGCATACTCTAATGAGGCTGTAGTATTTTTCGAGGATGGAGCTGTCTCCAAGGAGATGACCTATTCCGAGTTTGAAGCCATTCTGGATGGGGTGGTGGGCATGGATGATTTTGCCGGGGACACCCTGAAAGCCGTGTTTGTGGTGGTAAACGGGCGTTTGAAAGTGACCGCCGCAGTGCTGTTCAAAGTAGGGTTCGACCGGCAGGGTTATGCTGATCGTGCCTGGAATCTGCCGCTGCGACACCTGGCGGATACCGGTGGCAGCGGCCCGGATATGGGCGCGGGGGCGATCAAGCTGGCCTGCAAATCCCAGTGCTCCGTGACCTGGCATGCCTCATCCCTCTGGGATCCGGATATGTCCCCTAAATCCAATACGTTTGTGCGCTTGCGAGATGCCATCGCGGAGAACCGGCTGTGCCTGCCCACCAGCAGTGAGCCGGAGCCGCCGTTGGTGCAGGCACCGCCCCAGGCAGCGCCGCCCAACTGGGGAATGCCGCCAAGCCAGCCGCAGCCGCCGGCATCGCGTCCGCAGCAGTGGGGGCAGGGGGGCGACACCATTAATTCCGGTTGGGATAGCGATGATTCCGGCCTGACGGAAAGTCAGCTTGCCGCCTTGGAACAGGAGCACCGCAACAAAATCGCGGCCCTGATCAAACAGCAGCGTTTGCATATTCAAACCCTCAAAAATGAGGCTGAACTTGAACTGCAGGGTACCCGGCTCAAACTGGAAAAAGAACTGGAATTGGCCCGCCAGGAAGTCTCCCGTTTGCGTAATGAACATGAATCACTGCATGCGCAGAATATTGCCCTGCGGGAGCAGAATGAGGCGCAGCGCAAGCAGCTGGAAACCATGAAGCGGACCCGGCAACTGGAGTTGCAGGCGGCCCAGCAGACGGAAAAGGCGGAAGTGGAAGCCTTGCGTAAACAATATCAGGAACAGATGAAACAAAAAATTCAGGAAGAAACCGCCAAGCTCAAGGAAGATATTGAATTGCGCAATATGGAGCTGATGTATCGTCATGATGTGGCGAAGCAGTTGCGGGAGGAACTCACCCACTTGCGCAAGGATAAAATTCGTCTGGTGCATGAAGGTGGAGACAAGTTTTTGGAAAGGCTGGAGGCACTGGGGGTTAGCTTTATTGCCTTCCACCCCGGGGCGGGCCATGTGTCCATCCTGCTGTCGGACATGCCTTCCTATATGGAAAATCCCATTGCCTATGCGGCCAATAAATGCCTGGTATCGGAAGAGCACTATCGTACCTGGCTCGATCACTATCAAAAGCCGGAGTGCCAGGCGCCGTTGTCCAGCGACAAGAAATGCGGCTGCCGTATCGGGCGGGTTGATGTACCCAGCCAGTTTGTAGTGGGCGACTCTGACCGTTGTGAAAAGCACAAACCACGCTCTTATGGTGACAACGTGGTGACCTTTCGCGGCTGATCTGTCTGCCGTTGTGGCAGTCTGTTATAATGGCGGACCCATGCTGCTGATCCGTCACCCCCGAAATTCATGCCCATCCCAGATACCCCTTTGAGCCAACAGATTGCCTGCTTTGAAACGGCGCTGGCGGCTGACCCCCGTTTACAGGCAAGTGGATTACTGGCAACACTGGACATTGATACCCTGTCTTATGCGCTGTTTGAAGCTTGCTCTGTGCAGGTGGATGTGTTGCGTGCAGACCAACTGCATCCGGTGGTATCCGGTAACAAGTGGTTCAAACTCAAATATAATCTGCTGCAGGCACAGCGTGATGGTTGTCGTGAGCTGTTGTCTTTTGGTGGTGCCTGGTCCAATCACCTGCATGCCCTGGCCTATGTGGGTGGTTTGCTGGGTTTCAAAACCTGCGGCATTGTCCGTGGCAACGAGCTGGATACAGCGGCCAATCCCATGCTGGCTGAAGCACAGGCGCTGGGTATGGAATTGGAATTTGTCAGCCGGCAGCAGTTTCGGTATTACCGCGAAGCGCCCCGGCAACTGGCTGCCGATCTGCGTTGGGTGATCCCGGAAGGCGGTGATAACCAGCTGGGCCAGCTGGGCGCGGCTTCGATGTTGCTGCAAGCCCATGCCGTTGCCGGTGAATACAGCCATGTTGTGGTGGCAGTGGGTACCGGCTGCACATTTGCCGGCTTGCGCCAGGCGTTGCCGGATTCCGTTAAACTGGTGGGTGTCTCGGCGTTGAAAGGTGCCTGGGTGGAGCAGGACATGGCCCGGCGAATGCGGGGGCTCCCCGCCGGCGGCTGGTACCTGGATCAGGCTCATCATTTTGGTGGCTTCGGCAAAGTGACGCCGGACCTGTTGAGTTTTATCCGCGGATTTGGAGACAATACAGGCTTGTTGCTGGACCCGATCTATACCGGTAAGGCAATGATGGCTTTACAGGACTTGATAAGCGAATCAATGATACCCTGTGGCAGTCGTGTTTTGTTTGTACACAGTGGCGGGTTGCAGGGGCGGCGCGGCTTTCCCATCACACACTGACTTAATTTTTTATTCCCAGCGAGTAGTGGCATGCAGAAAAACGAACCCTTTCGAACGGTTGGCTTGATTGGTCGGCCAGGTGTGAATCCTCAGGTAGAGGAAACACTGATGTCGTTGCTTGCCTATCTCGATAGCCGCAACATCAATGTGATTCTGGACGACGCCACCTCCAGCAATATTGCTGCCGGCGCCCATCAGCGTGCCAATCGAAAAATCCTGGGCGAAACCTGTGATCTGGTAATTGTGGTGGGAGGCGATGGTTGCCTGTTGGGGGCGGCACGGGATCTGGCCCGACACAAGGTGCCTTTACTGGGTGTTAACCGGGGGCGGTTGGGGTTTCTCACGGATATTCACCCAACTGAAATCGAAGCGCGCATGGATGAGGTCCTGCAGGGAGAGTATACGGTGGAACATCGTTTTTTGCTGGAGGCGCAGATCCGCCGCGATGGCAAAATGATGGGGGAGAATTCGGCCCTCAATGATGTTGTGTTCCATTCCGGTAATTCAGTGAAGATGCTGGAATTCGAGTTATATGTCGATGGTGATTTCGTTTATCGCCAGCGCTCAGACGGCCTGATTATGTCCACTCCCACCGGCTCCACGGCGTATGCGCTGTCCGGTGGCGGCCCCATTATGCATCCCCGGCTGGATGCGATTGTCCTGGTGCCGATGTTTCCGCATACCCTCAGTAGTCGTCCGATTGTTATTGACGGCAATAGTGAGATAAAAATATTTGTTTCACCCACCAACGATTTCAAGCCGTTGTTAAATTGTGATGGTCAGGGTGGGTTGATGGTGGAGCCGGAAGATTGGTTGTACATCCGTAAGCGCTCCCATCCCCTGAAACTGTTGCATCCAAAAACCCATAGTTTTTATGAAGCCTGCCGTTCCAAGTTGGGCTGGAGTGAGGTGCTTTGATTCCGGATGATCCCGCCCTTGAAGGCTATGATGTGATTGGCGATGTGCATGGTTGTGCCCATGCACTGATCCGGTTGTTGCAGGCCCTGGGTTATTCCCAACACCAGGATGTGTGGCATCATCCGCGGCGCAAGGCGGTGTTTGTGGGTGACATAATTGATCGGGGGCCGGGTATTCGGCAGGCGATGCGGCTGGTGCGTCATATGGTGGATGCGAATCAGGCCTATATGGTGCTGGGCAATCATGAGTTTAATGCAGTGGCCTATTCCTCGTTATGCCATGAGCCGGTGACTCCACGTCTGCAGCGCTTGTACCGGCGGCTTGGCGGTCATTTGAAAACTAGTCTGGAAGATTACCGTTTTCACTTACAGGAATGGAAAGACCTGATTCACTGGTTGCGTCAGTGTCCGATTTTTCTGGAATTCAAATACTTTCGGGTGGTGCATGCCTGTTGGGATCCAAGGCGTATCGCACAAGCGTCGCAGGTGCATGATGGGCGAGTGTTGCAGGATCAGGCGTTTCTGGCACAGAGTATGTTGCCGGCCACAGAACCCAACCGGATCGTAGAGCGTTTGCTTAAAGGCATGGAAATGGAATTGCCCAATGGGCAGACGCTGTTGGGATCCGATGGTGTCAGACGCAGTCGGTTTCGTACCAAGTTCTGGAGTCAGGCCCCCAAAACCTATGGTGATGTGGTGTTTCAACCGGACGGTCTGCCGGATGATCTGGCGGATCAACCTCTGACAGAACAGGAACACAGTCGCCTGCTGAGGTACGGCGCGGATCAAAAGCCGCTCTTTGTCGGTCATTACTGGTGTAAAGGGCAACCCCACATCTTGCGCAGTAACCTGGCCTGTCTGGATTACAGTGCGGTAAAGAATGGTTTATTGGTTGCCTACCGGATGGGGGCGGAAACCGATTTGAAAAACGATGCTTTTATGTGGGTGAACAGTGCGGGTTAGTGGTTATCTACTACAATTAGGGGCGATTGCCTACCACGATAATTCTACAGGTCTCTTATGCAGCTGAAGGGGAAAACTTCCGCATTCATACTCTGGATTCTCATGACGCTGGCCAGCGTACTGATCAGTGCCTGGGTACATAATCTGGCGACCCAGACGCCCGCCGACAAAGAAGCCCGTCTGGTGAAGCGTAACTTCGATGTTATTCTCGCGGATTTACAGAATCACCTTCAATGGCTGGCAGAGAACCCCGGTATCGAGTTCAGCACCTTACCCGCAGATGTGGATGTTCGCCTGGTGTTTGACCAGCAGGATCTGTTGCAATTCAAAACCACGCTGAGCCCGGAAGAGCACGTCGATAGCCTGCTGACCAGTATCATCGGCTTTCTGAAAGTACCCCGCCAGGCTGATGCCGGTGTTACCTACTGGCGGGATAAGGTCATGTTGATGGTGATTCAGGAGCAGGGCAGTGTGCGCTCGGTGGCAGCGGTGTTTCTGGATGACTGGTTGTTGCGCCTGTCTGACGAGCTGGATTATCAGTTGGGGTTGAGCGCAACTTCCATGAACGATGCCGGTGGCAGTCTGGGCGCGGCAACCGTTATGTTGCCTTCGCTGGTGGGTAAACCGGTTTATGTGTCGGTGAGCCCGTTGCAAACCCTGTCCTCCACCCCCTACATTTGGTGGCTGTCCATTCTGGTGAGTGCAACGGTGTGCGGTGTGCTGGTGTGGTCGCTGTATTACCGACCAATTTGGAAGCGGCTCAAGGTGCTGCTCTCGCAATCCCGTCACATCATGAAATCCGGCAACTTCAGCGGGCGTGTCACCACCGAGGGGCGGGATGAGATTGCTGACATGGCGGTGCAGGTCAACGCGATTCTGAGCTCGCTGGAATACTGCTATAACCTGATGGCCAAAACCAACCTGATTACCACGGAACTTCTGCAGAAAGTGGACCGTCAGGCTACACCGGAACTGGATACCATGATGACCGAAGAGAGCGAGCTGAAATCTTCCTTGGATGTGGTGTCCCGTCTCAGCGAGGCTTTCGAAACCGATGCCTTGGAAGTGTTCGTGCAACCTGTTTTTTCCCCGCAGCGGGACCGGGTCACCGGCTATGAGGCGCTGGCGCGCTGGATGGATCCGGAGATGGGGATGGTGGCACCGGCCGAGTTTGTGAACATGTGTGAGAAGGCCGGCCTGCTGGATTTGTTAACCAGTTTGATGTTGCGTCATTCTTTGTCCGCATTGCGGGAGTTGCGCGACGAGCATGGCGCTCAGTTGGTGGTGTCCATCAATCTGAGTTCGGCACAGTTTTATTCACCGGCCTTGATGAATGCCCTGAACGCCCTGTCTGCGGATGACAGCCGGCTGCTGGGACAGCTGGAATTCGAGGTGCGGGAAAGCACCATTACCCATGATTTTGATCAGGCCCTGATCCTGATCAATACGCTGAAGCAACGGGGTTTGCGGGTCTGCATTGACGACTATGGCTTAAGCCGTTATTCGTTGATGTACCTGCAGCGCCTGCCGGTGGATACCATCAAGTTGTCGTCTGTATTTACCGAGCGCCTGGCTTGGGAAAGCCGGGAGTCTGCCTTTATCGACGGGATTGCCCGGTTTGCCACGGGGCTGGGAATGCGGGTGATTGTGAAGAACATCGAAACAGACGGCCAGCTGGAAACCCTGGGTAATTCACTTCCCATTGAATATCAAGGGATTGCGTTGGGTGCGCCGGCACCCTTGACGGTGGCGTTGCAGCACTAATTCCGGTCATTGGCTGTGTTACAATAGGCCTCCTTTTGATTAACAGATTGCAGACAGTGATGGATTTGTAGTGATGAACTTCGATGCGCTGATTGACTCGATCACCCCTGAAACCTATCAATCCCTGCTACGGGCCCTGGAACTCGGCAAGTGGGCAGACGGCAACCGCCTGACGCCCGAGCAGAAAGAACATGTGATGCAGGCCATCATCGCCTATGGCGAAAAGAATCTGGCCGTCCAGGAGCGGGTAGGGTACATCGACCGCGGTAGCAAAGATGAGGGGGAGATGTGCGATGATTCAGCCCCGCCCGAGCAACCCGTTAAGTTTCTCCAATAGCAGCATAATGCTGTCCTGATGGCTGCCTTCGGTCGCGCCATGACGCCGGGCTACCAGCGGTAGCGATCCCAGTTCTGGGGGTTGGCCCAGAATTTGGGGTTGAGCCAGTCCGGCACGGGTTTGTAGGTTTTCAGGTCGAACAGATAGTAACGGTTCCGTTCAGTGAGGGCGCAACGCACAAAGCCCAGTGCCAGGCATTCGGTTTCAGTCATACCCCGGTCATCCAGGGTCAGTTCCAGCAAGACTTTTTGCGCCAGTTGATCGCGGCATTTTGCAATGACCGCATTGCGGGATGCATCGTCCAGATCGAGGGCGGACTGGCTCAGTGCCACCAGATCCACCCGTTTCAGGAACGAATTTTCCATCAGATTGTCTGTGGAAACCTGAGTGATTGAACTGGCTTGGCTGACACTTTCATCGGGCGTATAACCAACGCATAATACGTTGGCAAGCTGATGAGTTTTGATCAATGCTGTCAGTGGTGCTGGAAGCGCCATGCCATTCTCCGCTAAGTTGTTAAATTCATTGCAGTCATACATACTGCAGAACAAACCAACATTTCACAAGCAGCGGCCGCACGGCCGTTGCTGTCAGCTTCGGGTCCCGTCATCATGAAAGAAAACAACGCCCCCAAAACCATTCGCCTATCTGATTACAAACCCCCCAATTATCTGATCGACACCATTCACCTGGACGTGCGCATTTATGATGAATACACGGACGTGGTCAGTCATATGGCGGTGCGGGCCAATCCTGATGTACCGGATGCCCGCTCGCAGCCACTGGAACTGTTGGGTGCGGATCTCGAATTGCTCGCAATTCAACTGGATGGCGAGACCCTGGCGCGGGAACGATATCAAATTGAAGAAGAAACACTCAGTATTACCGGGTGTCCGGAGCGTTTCACTCTGTTGACGATGACGCGCATCAATCCCAAAGCCAATACCTCCCTGGAAGGCCTCTATGTGTCCAAAGGGATGTACTGCACCCAATGTGAAGCGGAAGGCTTCCGCAAAATTACCTACTATCTGGATCGACCGGATGTGATGGCACGTTTCACCACGCGGGTAGAAGCGGATAAACAGGCGTATCCCGTGTTGCTGTCCAATGGCAATCCGGTTGAGCAGGGTGATCTGGCGCAGGGGCGTCACTATGTTATCTGGGAAGATCCGTTCAAGAAACCTTGCTACTTGTTTGCACTGGTGGCCGGTGACTTATCCATGGTGGAAGATTCCTTCACTACCTGCAGTGGCCGTGAAGTGGCGTTGCAGCTCTTTGTGGAGCCGCAGGATCTGGATAAGTGCGCGCACGCCATGGACTCCCTCAAGCGTGCCATGGCCTGGGACGAACAAGTGTACGGACGGGAATACGATCTTGATATTTACATGATCGTGGCCGTTTCCCACTTTAATATGGGGGCGATGGAGAATAAGGGGCTTAATATTTTCAACACATCCTGTGTCCTGGCCAGTGCGAAAACCACCACTGATATGGGGTTTCAGCGAGTGGAAAGCGTGATTGCCCATGAATACTTTCACAACTGGTCCGGTAATCGGGTTACCTGCCGCGACTGGTTTCAGCTGAGTCTGAAAGAAGGTTTTACCGTGTTCCGCGATCAGCAGTTCTCGGCTGACATGGGGTCTGCCACGGTAAATCGCATCGATGATGTGAACATGCTGAAGACCCTGCAGTTTGCAGAAGATTCCGGCCCCATGGCCCATCCGATCCGACCTGACAGTTACATCGAGATCAACAATTTTTACACCATGACGGTGTATGAAAAGGGCGCGGAAGTGGTGCGCATGATGCATCGCCTGTTGGGCAGCGATGGCTTCCGCAAAGGCTCGGACCTGTATTTCGAACGTCACGACGGGCAGGCGGTAACCTGTGATGATTTTGTGCAGGCAATGGAAGATGCCAACGGCGTTGACCTGACGCAGTTCCGGCTCTGGTATTCCCAGGCGGGTACGCCCCATCTTACGGCCAGCACGGAATACGATGCCGGCAACCAGCAGTTCTCAATAACACTGGAACAACACACTCCGCCCACACCCGGTCAGCCGGATAAACACCCCTTGTTGATACCGGTGGGCATTGGATTACTGGGCGCGGATGGCAAGGATTTGCCATTGCAGTTAGCCGATGGTAGCCGCCTCGATGAGGATAATCCGGTGCTGAAACTGACACAGGAAAAGCAGACCTTCGTGTTTACCGGAATCCATGACCAACCGGTGGCATCCCTGTTATGCGGATTTTCTGCCCCGGTGAAACTGACCTTTGACCAGTCCCGTCGTGAGCTGGCGTTCTTAATGTCCCATGACAGTGATGGTTTCAATCGCTGGAATGCAGCGCAGCGCCTTACCGTACTGGTATTAACAGATTTGATGGCAGCCTATGGCAAGGGCAGTGAACTGGCAGTGGATCAGCAACTGTTGGATGCTTTTCGGATCCTGCTGACAGATGAATCCCTTGATCAGGCCATGGTGGCCAAGATGTTGGAGTTGCCCACCGAGCAATTTCTGGCCGAACTCCTGCCCAAGCCGGTGCAGGTGGATGCCATTCACCACGCCCGGGAAGCGCTGAAGCGCATGCTGGCGCAGGGCCTGAAGAATGAATTGCAGCAGGTCATCAGCCGTTGTCCGGTGGACACAGAGTATCATTATGAAGTGAACGCCGTGGCCCGGCGCAGCCTGCGTAACGTTTGCCTGGGTTATCTGATGTCGTTGGCTGATGACGAGGCAACCAATTTATGCCAGCAGCAATATCATCAGGCCAGTAACATGACGGATCAACTGGCCGCATTTCGTGCCTTGGCCCATTCCGACCGCGCGGAGAAAACACTGGTGATTGCTGATTTCTACGGGCAATGGCAGCAGGAATCGTTGGTGGTGGATCAGTGGTTTATGGTGCAGGCCAGCTCGCCACAAAACGACACGCTGGAAAACGTCAAGGCCCTGATGCAGCATGAGGCCTTTGAGATGACCAATCCCAATAAGATTCGTGCGTTGATCGGTGCCTTCTGCAATAACAACCCGGTGAATTTTCACAAGGTGGATGGTTCCGGTTACAGCTTTTTGGCGGATCAGATCATTACCCTGAATAAACTCAATCCCCAGGTTGCATCGAGGATGGCCACCATACTGACTCGTTGGGCGAATTATGACAATGTCCGGGCGGATTTGATCAAGCAGCAATTGAAACGCATTAAAGCCGAGCCACTCTCACCGGATGTATACGAAGTGGTTACCAAAGCGTTGAATCAGTAGGCGCGGGATACTGCGCTAAGCGCCTCGGGTAATAAACATAAGATTACTTGTTCTTAGGATGAATAAGTATTTGTTTTGATCAGTGTGATTGGTTATTTTATGGCGGCATTTACAATGGCCGCAGAGTCAAAAATGCGTCGAAAATAGGACAATATCGATTTTTTCGACTTAAATTATTAAAACTACGTCTATTATCGCCCGGTGGCACAAGGGAAGCGTTTAGGAAAGCCCGTGTTGGCGATCATTATTGGAACAGTGCGAATCGATTGTCAGGCTTGGCCTGGCATGAGGTATTGTGGGAATGTTGATGAGAAGAAGTGGGCTGTTGTTGGCCTCAATCTGTTTGTTCGCCTCTATCCCGGCCGTTGCCCAGACCTCGGCGTTGGGCAAGGAGTTGACCCCCTATGGTGCCGAACTGAAGGGCAATGAAGCCGGAACCATCCCCCCGTGGACCGGTGGCTTGACGCCGGATCAAATGCCGGCGCTGCAAGATAAGCTTGAGAATCCTTTCGAGAAAGAAAAGCCCTTGTTCACCATCAACGCCGCCAATCTGGCTCAGTACCGGGATCAGTTATCCCCGGGGCAGCGTGCGTTGTTGGAGCGTTACCCCGATTCCTATGCCTTGCCGGTCTATCCCAGCCATCGTACCGCCGCCGCACCACAGTGGGTTTATGACAACATTGCCCGCAATCATGGCAGTGCCCGTTTGGTGAATGAAGGTAATGGCATTGAGCAGGCCGTGGGCGGTGTTCCCTTTCCGGTGCCCTTGAATGCCCAGGGTGAGGTGGATGCGGTCAGGATTCTATGGAATCACCTGACCCGGTGGCGCGGGATTCATGTCCAAGCCGATATTTCTGAAGCCCCTGTGCAGCCCAATGGCAGCTACTCGCTGGTGTCCACGGCCCAGGAGGCGTATTTCGTTTATTACGATCGCACTAAGCAATGGCAGGATCTGGACAACAAACTTTCCTACTACATGGCCTTTATCCGCAAGCCCAGTCGTTTGGCCGGCGGTGGCGTGTTGGTACATGAAACCATCGACAGAATCAAAGAGCCGCGCAGCGCGTGGGTCTATAACACAGGTACCCGCCGGGTAAGGCGGGCGCCGTCCATTGAGTATGATATGCCGGTACCCAGTGCGGATAACCTGATTACCGCCGATGAAGTGGACATGTTCAACGGTGCTCTGGACCGCTTTGACTGGGCATTCATCGGTAAGCAGGAACTCTACATACCCTACAATAATTTTCGCTTGAGCAACGCCACCAAAGATGACAAGAAGCTGTTGCAGAAAGGCCATATCAACCCGGATTTAACCCGTTACGAGCTGCATCGGGTGTGGGTTGTCGAAGGAACCAGTAAAGCGGGCGTGCGTCACCTGTACAGCAAGCGCCGCTTTTACATTGATGAAGACAGTTGGAGTATCGTGCAGGCGGATCAGTATGATGCGCGCGGTGAACTGTGGCGAGTGCATGTATCCTATCTGGTTGGCTACTACCATGTGCCCGTCACCTGGGGGGCCCTGGCCGCCAATCATGAATTGGACTCGGGCCGCTACTTTGCCGCCTACATGGATAACTCCAATGGCATGGCCATCCGTTTCGGGCAAGACCCACCAACAGAAGGTTACTTCAGCCCACAGTCGTTGCGACGTATGGGGCGTTGAATGGCCAATTTACCCATCTGATTTGGACACTCAATCAGGGTTTGTGTGAATCGTGGTCAATGAAAATGCTTTAATGACAGTTGCTCAATTGCAGGTAGTAAATATTCATATGTGGATTAGAAATAAGATGCGTTACTCGATGATTAGAACACTGGTTGGCACCGCGTTGTTGTGGGGGGCCAGTACCGGTTCGGCCCTGGCTGCCGACTATGAAAAGCATCTCGATATGAGGGCTTCGATTCCATCAGACAAAGCAACGGAATCCCTGCTGACCGATGTGGAAGTGTTCAATGACAAAGTCATAGCAGTGGGGGATCGCGGCCACATTCTGGTGTCTGCTGATAACGGGCAGAGCTGGAGCCAGGCTCAGGTACCGGTACAGTATCTGCTGACCGCCGTTGATTTTGGTGATGCCCAAAATATCTGGGCGGTGGGGCACGAGGGCATCATACTGCATTCCGCTGATGGGGGTTCCAACTGGGCGCTGCAGTATGCCAATCCACATCGTGTTCGAACGGATGAAGAGTTGAACCAGTTGACCGATGAGGAATTTGCAAAATTACCCCAGGCCGGTTCACCGTTGTTGGACGTCTGGTTTCGCGACGAAAAGGCCGGCTTTGCAGTGGGCGCCTACGGCATCTTTCTGGGCACGGTTGATGGAGGCAAAACCTGGCAGGATGTGGCCTCCCGCATTGAGAATTTTGATGGCTGGCATTTGAATGCCATCAGTGCCAATGAACAGGGTACGGTTTATATCGCCGGTGAGAAAGGCGTACTGTTTCGCTCCGATGATGGGGGTGAAACCTGGGTGACTCTGGAGAGCCCCTATCAGGGTTCCTATTTCGGAGCCTTGACCGGGCCGAACCCGGATGATGTTCTGGTGTTCGGTCTACAGGGCAATATATTCAAATCTTCCGATCGTGGTGAATCCTGGCTTAAGGCAAAAAGCAAAGGCACGGATGGGGTAATGGATGGTGTGTTACTGGGTGACAAAGGTTCCATACTGGTGGGTAATTCCGGGGTGGTTCTCACCAGCAAAGACGGCGGCGCCAACTACACCATGCAGATCACCAAATCCAGAGAGGCAATTCTTGCCGTTGAAACCCTGCCCAACGGCAAACTAATCATGGTCGGTCAGGGCGGTGTTGATCTTGCAGCACCGTCAATGAAGTAACTACGAGATACTGATTTACGTTAAGGTACATTATGTCCACTAAAAACAGCACCATTCTAGAAGAATCGATATTTAAATTACGGCCGATTCTTTTGCTGGCCTTTGCCGTGCTCACTGCTTTTTTTGCCTTTGAGGCATCCAAGGTCAAACTCAGCACCGAATTCGAAAAAATGGTGCCCTTGAAACATGAATTCATTCAGAACCTGTTAAAGCACAAGGATGAGCTGAGTCTGGGTAACGATATCCGGATTGTGGTGGAAGCAAAAAACGGTGACATCTTTACCGATGAGTTTATGCAGGTACTGCGTCAGGTTACCGATGAGATTTTCTATTTTGAAGGGGTGGACAAAGCTAAAATCCAGTCTCTTTGGACACCCAATGTCCGTTGGATGGAAGTGACCGAAGATGGCTTTCGTGGCGGGGAGATTATTCCACCTACCTACGATGGTTCTGCGGAATCACTGGAACAGGTGCAGGCCAATGTCCTGCGTTCCGGGCAGGTTGGGCGCCTGGTGGCGGATGATTTTGAATCTTCCATCGTGTATGTGCCGCTACTGGATCAATCCGGCGCCAACAAGAAACTCGATTACAAAAAGTTTTCGGCAGCGCTCGAGCAGGACATTCGTCAGAAGTTCCAGAGTGATAATATCAATATCCGTATTGTCGGCTTTGCCAAGAAGATCGGTGATCTGATTGAGGGGGCAACCGGCGTTGCGTTGTTCTTTATTATCGCAATAGGTATTACATTCGTTCTGCTGTTGATTGACTCCAAGTGCATTCGCAGTACCTTTACCGTGATTATTTGCTCAGTCATTGCCGTAATCTGGCAGGTGGGTATTTTGACTCTGCTGGGTAAAGGTATTGATCCCTACTCAATGCTGGTGCCGTTCCTGATTTTTGCCATTGGCGTGAGTCACGGGGTGCAATTGATCAATGAATTTGCGGTGGAATCCCACCGTATTAATTTCAAGTTGGAAGCGGCCCGGCTTACCTTTCGGGCGTTGTACGTGCCCGCTTTGCTGGCACTGATCAGCGATGCCATCGGCTTTATGACATTGTGGACCATTGAGATTCACGTGATACAGGATCTGGCAATCTCGGCGGCGTTGGGTGTGTTTGCGCTGATCTTTACCAATCTGCTGATGATACCCGTGCTACTGTCTTATGTGGGCGCCAGCCCCATGGCAATAAATGCGATGAATAAGAAGTTGCATGCCAAACATGTGATCTGGTCGAAGATCTCCCGTTTTGCAACGCCAAAAGCAGCAACCGTGTCGGTCATTATTGCAGCCATTGGGGCCGGGGCCGGTTTGTACATCAGCAAGGATCTGAAAATCGGTGACCTGGATGCCGGGGCACCAGAGTTGTGGCCCGATTCCCGTTATAACCTGGATGACAAATACGTCAACGAGCACTACTCCGTGAGCGCGGACGTGCTGGTGGTGATGGTGGAAACCCCGGAATACGCCTGTACCGAATCCGCCGCCATGCAGAAGATGGATCGCTTTATGTGGCATATGGAAAACGTACCCGGTGTGCAATCGGCGCTGTCGGTGGTCACGGTATCCAAACGCGTTATCACCGGATTTAATGAAGGTAACTGGAAGTGGGCGGCGCTGACCCGGGTGCAGGATATCATCAATAATTCGGTGCAAACCGTTCCCGGCGGCCTGGTGAACACAGATTGCAGCCTGGCGCCCGTGATTGTATTTTTGGATGATCATAAAGCGGAAACCCTGGATCGAGCGGTGGCGGCGGTGCAGGAATTTGCAGCCGCCGAGAACGATCCGGATGTGGCAGAGTTTGTACTGGCGTCGGGTAATGCCGGGGTAGAGGCTGCCACCAACGAAACCATTGAACATGCCCAGAATATGATGAAGGTGCTGGTATACGGCGTGGTTTCCATTCTGTGTTTGATTACGTTCCGTTCCATTCGGGCGGTGATCTGTATTATCGTGCCGCTGGCACTTACCTCGATTCTGTGCCAGGCGCTGATGACTATCCTGGGCATCGGGGTCAAGGTGGCCACGTTACCGGTTATCGCCTTGGGTGTGGGTATCGGTGTGGATTACGGCATCTACATTTACTCGCGCTTAAAAGGCTTTATGGAAGATGGTATGGAACTTGAGGATGCCTATTTCGAAACCCTGAAGGTGACGGGAAAAGCCGTTTGCTTTACGGGGTTGACCCTGGCGATTGGTGTCGGCACCTGGATCTTCTCCGACATTAAGTTCCAGGCCAACATGGGTGTGTTGCTGACCTTTATGTTTTTGTGGAACATGGTGGGCGCCATCTGGTTATTGCCTGCCCTGGCCAACTTCCTGATACGTGGCAAGATCAAGAAGAAAGCGTAACGCTCAAGGCCGGCCATTAAAAAAAGCGAGTCCACATGGTGGGCTCGCTTTTTTTTGCGCTGTGCATTGCTTGCTGATGTCCTCTGTGTTCAGTACAGCCAACCTGTTCGAAATGAAACACCCACAACCACAAACAAAATCGAAAATACCGTAACCGGTATGATGTGCCAGGCCATGGTGGTTAAGGTTTTTTCTGAAAGCGTGGGGATGACACGAAGCCTGGCATCAATGGCGAACCCTACGGTTAATGCCAGTAGGCTGAGTTTGGCCAGTATGGCGTGGGCAACCGGATTGGCAAAGTTAATCCATTGCATAACATCAGGCAGCATGCGGTAGGCCAGCATAAGGCCGGTTATCACCTGAATAATCAGCGCGGGCATGCCGATTTTTTCATACACCGATTCGAATTCCAGAAGCTTCTCTGCGGAGCGTTGTGCCAGTACTTTGGGCAATATCACCACCGCAAGCACGATGTGCCCTCCTGTCCAGATTGTGGCCGCCAGAATATGAAGCAGTAGAAGTAATCCGTACATGGTTGTCTCGGAACAAATTGCGATCGTATTTAGGTAATTAATCCAATTCACGACCCGCTTTCAAGCGCTTTTTCCGCTAACTTCCCCTGATGTTGATCCTGGTCCATGTTTGCCCGGGTTTTGCGGATGAATCAGCTGGGATACAGTGGCTGCAATACCTGTTTCTGGTCTTTGGTGGCGGGCCTGCTCAGTGCTTCCTGGGTGGCTTTAAGCAAAGCTTCGCTATTCCATTTTGCCTCATTTTTATTTTTGTAGAGGTGAGCCTCAAGATCGCGAAGCGCGTCGGGCAGCGCATCCGTACCGGCTTTTTGGGCGACATCATCCAGGTTCCTGATGGTGCTGTCCCTGAATTGCTGACGAAATAGTTCAATCACGGCAATCCTTGCCGCCTTGGCATCCTGTGCTTTGCAGGCCGCTTGCAACGCTTTGTTGGCTTCGCGTAACTGGCCGGCACTGAACGGTGATGCCTGATTGTCTTCCTGCCCGGTTGCTCGGCTGTTGGCTCTGCGTGACAGCAGGGCCCAGATCAATAGTGCAAGGGTTAATAACCACAGGCAAAAGAAGGCCACGGCAATCCATTGCCAGGTTTGATTGATACTGGTTTGCCCCAAGGGCGGGGGAGGGGATTCCCCCGCTGAGCTTAACGGGGGAGCCTGAGCGGCACTGCTGTCCGTTTGCGGTCGACTGTTGGTACCGGTCACCTGAATGGTGCGGGCAGGCAGAGAGGTCACTTTCACCGCCTGCTCCTCCACGTCCCACCAAGTGACGTCGATGGCTGGCAGTTCAATGGTGCCCGCCTGAGTGGCAATCAGCGCCTGACTTTCAGTGCGGGTGCTGACAATACCGTGCTCACCCACGCTGCTGTTGCTCTCTGCCTGCTCCGGGTAAATCCTGACACCTTCGATGTCACTGGTGGGTACCGTCGGCAAGATGGTGGATAACACACCTTCTGCCTGCATGGACACAGTGCGGGTAATGGGTTCGCCGATATTGGCGTTACCGGCATCCGGCGACCAGGATTCGCTGAGCTGTAATGACTGGGCGGGCAACCAGGGTTGGTCAGCCGGGTATTCTGCGGGCTTGGGCTTGACTTCCAATTCCAGGTTGGGGGAGTAACGGCGAACTTGTTTGCCGTTGAGAGGATCGTAGTAATTGCGTGACCGTGAACGGAATACTGTGGCTTCCAGGCGGGCACCGGGGATCTGAATGGTGCCGCTTTTCTGGGGGAATACCGCATAGCGGAACTCAAACACATCATACTGTGTGCCGTTGAGCGTGGTTTTGTAATTGCGTTGCTCTCCCAGCTGTTCCATTGCCGCATTTTCAATGGCGGGGGGCTGATAGGATGGATCGTAGATGTCGATATTGCCACTGAAAATACGGACGGTGAGGATCACCTGCTCCTGGACGTAGGCCTGTTGCTTATCAATTTTGGCATCGACAAACAGGTACTGTTCCGAGTTGCTGGCGCTGCTGCGTTTGGTGACGTGCAGTTTGAGTGGCTTGCTGGTGACGTTGTCGTAACGGATAGGGGGAACGGCAATATAGCCGGTGTGCTTGGGTAGCAAGGTAAGAATCCAACTGGTAAAGGAGACAAAACGGCCGTTCAGTATATTGCTGCGCTCCGCTTTGAAGGTGGAGATGATCTCGAAGTGTTCGTTCAGAACACTGAAGTCCGGTGCTTTGCCGTCTGCGGTCTGGTCGATGGTGATCGTCAGTTTGACGGTATCACCCTCGGTCACCTTGGTGGTGTTCAGCTTTGCATTAATGCTGATGGCCTGCGCCTGGGCACTGACGATGGACAATAACAGTACCAGGAGGAAAGGGATGCTTCTTACCATTGGGTGTCTCCAGAGGATGAGTTTTTCCTCAATTGAGATTCATATTCAAATTTGCGGCGCAGCAGGCCGCCGGGATCATCCGGAATACGGCGCAGCCACTGTTCCAGCGCCTGCTGGTCTTCCGTTGTTTCCTGCAACTGGGGTTGTGGCAGCATCTGGGCTTCATCCTGTTGCTGCTCTGACTCTTGTTTTTCAGGTTCCGTGGGTTGTGGCTGGTCCGGTTGCTCGGAGTCGTTCTCTTCGGGTTTCTGCTGCTTGGCTTGTTCCTGTTCGGATTCATCAGCCTGTTGTTCAGCTTCTGGTTGCTGTTGTTGATCCTGCTGCTGATCTTGTTCCTGTTCCTGTTGATCAGACTGGGAATCCTGATTCTCATCAGACTGGTTGTTGTTCTCCTGATCCTGATCCTGATCCTGATCCTGATCCTGATCCTGATCCTGATCCTGATCCTGATCCTGGTTCTGGTCGTTACTTTCGCCGTCGCCCTGTTGCTGTTCCTGCTGTTGCTTGAGCTTTTTTACCAGGTCGAGGTTGAACTGTGCATCCTCCAGCTCCGGGTTCAGCTGCAATGCTTTCTGGTAGGAGGCAATGGCCTCATCCAGCTTCTGTTGACGGGCCTGACTGTTGCCCAGGTTATAGAAGCTTTCGGCACTGTCTCCGCCGGCATACAGCTGTTCTGCGGCTGCGTAGTTTTCAGCTTTGTACTGACTGGCTGCCTGCCATTGGGGATCATTAAAGGTTTCTGCTGCCTGCTCCGGTTTACCGGATTGCAGTAATGCGCGACCCTGTTGGTCATCGGTCTGCCAGAGATCGTCCCAGCCAAAGGCCATGCTGGAGGGGGCGTGGGTTAACAGGGCGCAACCCAGCAGCGCCGGCATCAGGACGGCACCGAACCAGCCTTTGCGGTAGCCCGCGGCGGCAAATGGCAGGATCAGCAGCACCAGCCAATGGCCGGTTTCATCCCATACATCGAATTCGCGTCCGGTCTCCTTGATCTCCTGTTCGCTGGGCAGCAGGCCCTCGGCCAGCAGATAATTGATGTCTTCGTCACTGGTACTGATGGTGCTGAAGCGGCCATCCAACTGCCGGGCCACCCGCTTCAAGTGGGATACATCCAGCTTCGGAATCACGATGCTGCCGTCGCTCTGTTTAATGAAAGAGCCGTCGGGCAGTTCAATGGGAGCCCCATCGCGGGTGCCGATGCCCATAATGGACAGGGGCGTTTGATAACTGATGAGATCTTCCACTTTGTTGGCAAAATCCCCCGGCAGGTCATCGGTCATCAACAGGATGCGGCCCCGATTGAGTCCGGCCTGCTGCAGGGTAGCCACTGCTTTTTCGATAGCCGCTACGGGGTTATTGCCCTTTTGCGGCATGATGTCCGGGCTCAGGCTGTTGACCATGCTGAGAATGGTGTTGGTGTCGTCGGTCAGTGGCGTTACCACATGGGGTGTGGCCGAATACACGATCAATGCCGTCAGACCTTCATCGGTGCGGTTGAGAATGTCGCTGAGTTTCAGGCGCGCTCTGACCAGGCGGGAGGGGGCGAGGTCCTTGGCGTACATGGAAAGCGAAAGGTCCAACACAATGACCTGGGCGTTGATTTTTTTCTGCACTGCCTGGGGCAGTTGTTGCCAGGTGGGGCCGGCCATGGCAACCACGGCCAGTAGCCAGCAGATCAACAGCATGACCAACGGCGCCCGGCTTTGGCGTGTCACATTGCCGGCCAGCAGATGGGGCAGCAGATGCGGTGATATGACTCGCTGCCAGCCACCATAGGACGATTTACGGTTCCACAACAGCATGATCAGAATCACGGCAGGTATAACGCCCAGCAGCCACCAGGGCCGCAGAAAGCGGAATTGTTCAATTTGCTGCAGGAATTCGGTCATGGTTGTTCGACTCCGTTTTCCTGTTGGCTCCGGCGCGACAGCCGCCAGTGCACACCGTAGTTGCGGATTACGGTGTAGAGGGCAATGGCCACACTGAGCAGCAATGCCAAACCCAGTGGATAATGGAACAGGGCCTTGATGGGGCGGAACGTCTCCGGGTCGGCGTCTACCGGTTCCAGCTCATCGAGCATTTCATAAATGTGCTTGAGGGATTCGGTGCTCTTGGCACGGAAGTATCGGCCACCGGTAATGTTGGCAATCTCGGTCAGGGTTTTCTCATCCAGATCGGCAGAAGGGTTCAGGCGCCGTGCGCCAATGCCGGTGCCCAGCAGCCCCGGGGACATGACAAACTCGGCACCCACACCAATGGTGTAGATTTTCAGGCCTTTCTGGGCGGCCAGTTCGGCGGCCTGCAGGGGCTGGATTTCGCCGGCGCGGTTCTGGCCGTCTGTGAGCAGGATCAGTACCTTGCTGTCCGTGGGTCGATCCTGGAGGCGCTTGAGGGCCAGTCCGATGGCGTCGCCGATGGCTGTACTCTGGCCGGCAATGCCGATGGCGGATTCGTTGAGCAGCTGCTTCAGGGTTTTACGATCGAAGGTCAGCGGGGTTTGCAGATAGGCATTGCTGCCGAACAGAATCAGCCCCATGCGGTCCTGGGTGCGCCGCTCGATGAATTCGTCGAGCACGCTTTTCACCACAGTGAGCCGATCCACCCGTTCGCCTTTCAGTTGCAGGTCGGTGGCGCGCATGCTCTCGGATACGTCCACGGCCAGCATCAGATCCCGTGCCTTGGAGGTTATACTGACCGGTTCACCGATGTATTGCGGGCCGGCGGCGGCAATCACCAGTGATACCCAGATCAGGATCAGCAGCAGCCGAAAGCTGCGGCTGCTGCCGGAGCGATTGCGGTCTCGGCGGTTCGCCATGTCGTTTACGCTATTGAAAAACGGCACCCGCAGCAGGGCACTGTCATGACTGCTGGCCCGCGGCAGCAGAGCCCGCAGTATCCAGGGTAACGGCAGTATCAGTAATAAGGGTATCCACTTCAGAATTATCATGACTGTTTCTTCAACCAGAGATCGACGGCTTGAATCAATTCGCTGCTGTCTACCTTGGGGCTGGGGGCAAACCGGTCCACCAGTATGCGGCCGGAACCTGCGGAAAACTCACTGGTGTGCCCGGTTTGATCCAGAAACGCCAGCCATTGTTCCCCGGCCATACCGGCGATTTCATCGCGACCGTAGCGGGTGATGGCGGTTCGCTTCAAAAGCGTGGACAAATCCGACAACAGCTGTTGATCATTCCTGGAACTGAGGTAGCGAGCGCGAATGCTCTCCATGTGTTGAATGGCTTCCCTTTTATAGGCCAGCCGCTTATGGCGCCACCATAACCAGTAAACACCGGCGATCAGTGCCGATAACACCAGCAGCGCCAGCAGCCACCAACCCATGGCCGGCGGCCACCAACCCACCGGTGGCGGCAGGTGAATATCCCGCAGTTGGCTTAAGGGGTCCGCGGGGTTCATGCCCGAGCCCCCTTGGCGGTTCTGAGGCCCAGGGTTGCCCGTAACCGCTCGGCCACACTGTCGGCGGTGCTGATCTCGATGAGGGGTACGGCAATGCGTGTGAGCTGATCTTTCAGTTCACTCTGACGCTCAACAAAGCGCAGCGCATAATCCTTGCGCAGTTGGTGTGGGCCGGTGTTCAGTCGTACATTGCGCTGGCCGTCGGTAAAGCCGTAGACGCCGGAGGGGGGAAGCTGCTTCTCCATGGGATCCACAACCTGCACGGCGATGACATCGTTGTGACCGCACAACAGGCTCATATGCTGCTGGGTGATGTCGTCGTAATTGAGAAAGTCACTGATGATCACCACCAGGCTGCCGGGGCGTACCACGTGATTGAGCCCCTGCAGGGCATTAATAAAACGCTGGCGGGAAGAGCGGCGCAGGCCCTGCCCGGCATCCAGGCTTTGATTGAACTGCAGCAGGATGCGAAAGAAATTCTGAATGCCCCGTTTACCTTCTTTGGGGCGCACCTCTTGTACCTCTTCGTCGTTGAACAGGAAGCCGCCAATGCGATCTCCGTGGCTGCGAACGGCCCAGGCAAAATAGGCGGCAGTGCGGGCTGCCACAACCGATTTGAAGGCATTCTGGCTGCCGAAAAACATGGCTTGGCGTTGATCTACCACCAGGTAGACCGGGCGCTCCCTTTCTTCACGGAACAGTTTGGTGTGGGCGCGGCCGGTGCGGGCAGTGACCCGCCAATCGATATTGCGCACATCGTCGCCCGGTTGATAGATGCGCACCTCATCAAAATCGATGCCGCGGCCACGGAAGCTGGAGCGGTGCAGTCCGGCCATGGAGGCCATGGCCTTCTTGCGGCCGCGCAGATCCAGTTCAACCTGGGCACCGCGCAGCATCACCAGTTCGTCCATGGATATATAGACGCCACGATAGTTGGCTATATTGTCTCGTTCACGCACCAGGTTTGTGGGTGTAGCCATGGGGCACCTCAGGGGGCAGAGACGCGGTCGATCAGCTCATCAATGATGTGGTCGGCGGTAATACCCTTGGCCTCCGCTTCAAACGTCAGTCCGATGCGGTGACGCAGGGTGTCATGGGCCACCGCCTGGACGTCCTCCGGTGTGACAAAGTCACGGTCATTGAGCCAGGCATGGGCCCTGGCGCAGGCATCCAGGGCAATAGTGCCCCGCGGGCTGACACCGTATTCAATCCAGCTGGAAAGATCATCGCCGTAGGCCAGCGGGTTGCGGGTGGCCATGGTGAATTGCACGATGTACTCCTCAATGTCCTGGATCATGTGCAGTTCGATGACTTCGGCGCGGGCGGCAAAAATCTGCTGCTGCGTAATGTGGATAGGGTCTGCCGTGCTGTCTTCCGGATGCTGTTTGTCCATGGCTTCCATTCGCGCCAGCTGCAGAATCTTTTTCTCCGATGCCGCATCGGGGTAATCGATGGTGACGTGCATCAGAAAACGGTCCAGTTGTGCTTCCGGCAGTGGGTAGGTGCCTTCCTGTTCAATGGGATTCTGGGTAGCCATTACCAGAAACAGGGGGGGCAGGGGGTGGGTGAGTTTGCCCACGCTGATCTGCCGTTCCGCCATGGCCTCGAGCAATGCGGACTGTACCTTGGCCGGGGCGCGGTTGATTTCGTCTGCCAGCACCAGGTTGTGGAATATGGGGCCGGGTTGGAACACAAAGCTGCTGTCCTGGGGCCTGTAGATTTCCGTCCCGGTTACATCCGCCGGCAGCAGGTCCGGTGTGAACTGAATGCGATGGAAGTCGCCTTCCAGTCCCGTTGCCAGGGCCTTGATGGCTTTGGTTTTGGCCAGACCGGGTGCGCCTTCCACCAGCAGATGGCCATCCGCCAGAATGGCAATCAATAATCGGTCCACCAGATGGGCCTGCCCGATGATTTGCTCGCACAAGGATTCTTTCAACGCAAGAATGGCGTCGCGATTCGACATGATTCCAAATACTCCAGGCGTATGAGCGTGGTGCCGGGGCTAACCGGGTGATTTCGTGTTAAATCAGGTGGCCCCACACCAACGTCCGCTAATATATTGTTTTTTCCAGACTTATTTGTTCTTATCCCCCGGATTATGCCTATTCCGGAGGACGATTGCTAGCCGTAGCCAGGCTGTGTATGTGATCCATGGACAGGGAGAAAGTTCCGGCGCCGCAGTGAGCCTGGACTGGCTTTCAACTGTTTGTTCATGTTCTGATGTAACTACTAGACTAATATGACTGATATCTAATGGAAAAGTGGCCAGGGGGCTATATGGTTAACCTATCGCTGGGCGAAGATTACGTATCCTTGATTGAACGACTGTCTGACATGGTCCAGGAACGTTTTGATCGCAGTCATTCGTCCCAGACGGAGCATGTACAGCAGTTTGCGCGCCATTTCTATGCCGCCGCACCGGTGCAGGAGCTGCAGCGCAAGCGGGTTGACGACCTCTATGGGATGACAGTGGGGCTGTGGAATTTTCTGCGCAGCATGCCGGGCCGACAACCCAAAATACGGGTTTTTAATCCCCGCTATGAAGACCACGGCTGGCAAAGTACCCATACCGTAGTGGAAGTGTTGTCGCCGGATTGTGCCTTTTTGGTGGATACCGTGATGATGGACGTGGTCAGGCGCGGAATTTCCATTCATTCGGTGATGAACAGCGTGATTCGGGTAAAACGCCAAAGCTCGGGGGAGCTGGAAGCCCTGAATTTCGACATGCAGGCCGAGGGTGAGAAAGAGGCCCTGATTCATATCGAAATCGATCGGCAACCGGATGCGGCCCTGGAAGGCGACATCACCAATCTCCTGCAGGGTACCCTGCGGGAACTGCAGTGTGCTGTGGGCGATTTCGAGGTCATGCAGGAGCGCACCTCTGCCATCCGCGATGAGCTTAATGAGTTGGAAAACAATCAGGGAGAGGCTTCTCTGCAGGAAGTAAAAGGTTTTCTGGCCTGGCTGGTGCAGAATCACTTTACCTTTTTGGCCATGCAGGAATACAAAGCGGTGGAAAAGCAGGGGCGCACCCACTTTGAAGCCATTACTGATTCGGCGTTAGGTGTGGCCAAGGTGTGTGACAGCCTGGATCTGCTGGAACAAAACGGCGGCCCGCTAATCTATGAAGACAAGCTCATTGTGTTTGGCAAATCCGGTACCCGTTCACGCTGGCATCGGCCTGTGTACATGGATTTCATCGGTATCCGCAAATGCGATGAGCGTGGCAAGGTGGTGGGCGAGTACCGCTGGGTTGGTCTTTACACATCCCTGGTTTTCAATAACTCACCCCGTAACTTTCCGATTATTGGCCACAAGCTACGCCAAGTGATCAGCGGCTCCGGCCTGGAACCTAATGGTCACGATGGTAAGCGCTTGATGCAGATTCTGGAAACCTTTCCCCGCGAGGAATTATTTCAGACTTCAACCGAAGCCCTGCTGAAAACTGCAGTGGGTATCCTGCACATTCAGGAGCGACGCCGTTTGCGCCTGTTTGCCCGCAAGGGTCAGTTCGGGCGGTTTCTTTCCTGTCTTATCTATACTCCCAGGGATGGCTACTCCACCGCATTGCGTAAAGCCTTTCAAGGTGTTCTGTATGAATACGTGGACGTGGAAGACATGGAATTCAACACCTACTTTACCGAGTCCACGCTGGCACGGCTGTACATAGTGCTGAAGGTAAAACCCGGCTGCAAAATGGATTTTGACGTGAAGGAAGTGGAGGGGCGTTTGGTGGAGCTGGCCCGTAGCTGGGCGGATCGGCTTTATGAAACCCTGATTGAGAGTGTGGGGGAAGACCGCGCCGGCATGCTGCAGTCCGCCTATGCCGACGCCTTCTCACTTAGCTATCGGGAGGAGTTTTCCACCCGTACTGCCGTGTCCGATATAGAACACATCGAGCAGCTTTCTGCTGACAACCCGTTGAATGTTTCATTTTACCGATCGTTGGAAGATGATCCGAAAGCACTGCGCTTTAAACTGTTTCGACGCAATCGCAATATTCCGCTGTCGGATGTATTGCCGATGCTGGAGCACCTAGGTCTGCGCGTTCTTGGCGGGCGCCCCTACCGGATTCAGAAAAAAGACGATGCCACGATTTGGGTATACGATTTCAGCGTACGTTATTTTGGCGAAGCCATCATTGAGATCGATAAAATAAAAGGTAAGTTTCAGGATGCGTTTCTCAGCACCTGGCAGGGGCTGGCAGAGGACGACAGTTTCAATCGGTTGGTGTTGTCGGTGGGCTTGAGTTGGCGGGAGGTGGCCATGTTGCGCGCCTATGCCCGCTATTTTAAACAGACAGGATTTGCTTTCAGTCAAACCTATATCAAGGATGCCCTGGTAAATCACTCACATGTAACCCGCCTGCTGGTGGACTTCTTTGAACTGCGGTTTGCCTTGAACCAACCGGCCAGCGATGCAGCTGAAACCGAGTTGCGTGACAAGATTATCGAACAGTTGGATCAGGTGGCGAGCCTGGATGAGGATCGTATTTTGCGCCGCTACCTGGATATGATGTCAGGTACCCTGCGCACCAACTTCTATCAGCAAAACGCCCAGGGTGGCTACAAACCCTATATTTCCCTTAAATTATCCCCCCACACCATACCGGACATTCCGCGGCCGCTGCCCATGTTCGAGATTTTTGTCTATTCACCGCGAGTGGAAGGTGTCCATCTGCGCGGTGGCAAGGTGGCCCGTGGCGGGTTGCGTTGGTCGGACCGACGTGAGGATTTTCGCACCGAGGTGCTGGGGCTGGTGAAGGCACAGCAGGTGAAAAATGCGGTGATCGTACCGGTAGGTGCCAAAGGCGGTTTTTATCCCAAGCGCCTGCCTAAATCCGGTAACCGTGACGCCTATATGGCGGAGGGTATCGAGTGCTACAAAACCTTTGTCCGCGGTTTACTGGATATCACCGATAATTTGCAGGATGGTGAGGTGGTCGCCCCGGAGGGCGTGATCCGCAAGGATGAAGATGATCCCTATCTGGTGGTGGCGGCGGATAAGGGCACCGCCACTTTTTCCGATATTGCCAACGGCCTGTCGGATGAATATGGATTCTGGTTGGGGGATGCCTTCGCTTCCGGTGGCTCGGTAGGCTATGACCACAAAAAAATGGGTATCACGGCCCGCGGTGCCTGGGTATCGGTGCAGCGCCATTTCCGTGAACTGGGTGTGGACGTGCAAACCAATCCGGTGACCCTGATTGGCATCGGCGATATGTCCGGTGATGTGTTCGGCAATGGACTGCTGCTTTCCAAAGCGTTGCAGATGGTAGCCGCCTTTAATCATCTGCATATTTTCATTGACCCCAACCCCGATCCCGAGAGCAGTTTTGCCGAGCGTCAGCGGCTATTTGATCTGCCGCGCTCGAACTGGAGTGACTACAACAGCGATCTGATTTCGGCCGGCGGTGGAGTGTTCTCGCGCTCCGCCAAATCCATTCGTATCACCCAGCAGATGAAAGACCGCTTTGATATTCAGGAAGATGCCCTGACCCCTACGGATTTGATTTCTGCCCTGCTGAAAGCACCGGTGGATCTGATCTGGAACGGCGGCATCGGCACCTACATCAAATCCTCCCAGGAGCAAAACTCGGATGTGGGGGATAAAGCCAACGATGCCCTGCGGGTAAACGGGTGTGATGTGCGGGCCAAAGTGTTGGGAGAGGGTGGTAATCTGGGTATAACCCAGCTGGGGCGTATTGAGTACGGCCTCAATGGCGGCTTGTCCAACACGGATTTCATTGACAACGCCGGCGGTGTGGATTGCTCCGACCATGAAGTGAACATCAAGATTTTGCTGAATGACATTGTGCACAACGGGGATATGACCCTGAAGCAGCGCAATGAGCTGTTGGCCCAGATGACCGATGAGGTGGCGCAGCTGGTTTTGGACAATAATTACCGCCAGACCCAGGCCTTGAGTGTGGCGCGCAGCGAAACCATCTATCGTATGGGTGAATACAAGCGTTATATCCAGGCATTGGTGGCTGAAGGCAAGCTGGATCGGGAACTGGAGTACATTCCCTCGGAAGAGGAACTGCACGATCGCATTGTCAATGGCAGGGGCTTGATGCGACCGGAACTGTCCACGCTATTGTCCTACACCAAAGCCATACTGAAAGACGAGTTGACCCACTCCACTTTGCCTGACGATGACTACATCTGTCACGAGATTGAAAGGGCCTTTCCCCGGGTGTTGGTGGAAAAGTACAGCGAGCCCCTGTATGCCCACAAACTGCGGCGCGAGATCGTGGCCACTCAGGTGGCCAGCGGCATGGTGGATTTTATGGGTATCACCTTCGTGCACCGAATGAAAGATGCCGCGGGTGCCAGCGTACCAGACATAGCCCGGGCGTTTATCGCCTCCCGCGATGTGTTTGATCTGGAAAACTGGTGGCGTCAGATCGAGGCGTTGGATTACAAGATAGAAGCCAGTGAGCAACTGGAAATGATGCGCATGCTGATCCGCTTGATGCGGCGTGCCACCCGCTGGTTTTTGCGTAATAACCGGTGCGGTGTGAATGTCAGTGAGGCCATCGAGCGTTTCCGTGATGGGGTGCAGGCAGTGGCGAACAGCTTGCCCGCGGTGCTCAGCGGGCCCCGCCGAGAAGTTTGGGAAAGCCGTCACAACCGTTATGTGGAAAAAGGGGTGCCGTCGACTCTGGCGACCTTTATTGCCGGTGCTGACAGCATGCTGCCGGTGTTGGGTATCATTCAGGCCGCCGAGGTCACCCGCAAGCCGGTGGCGGAAGTGGCGGAAGTGTATTTTGCCCTGGGTTCCCACCTGGACCTGTACTGGTTCAACGAGGAGATCAACGCCCTGAATATCGAAAACCACTGGCAGGCGCTGGCTCGTGAGGCCTACCGTGACGATCTGGACTGGCAACAGCGCACACTCACGGTGGGCGTGCTGCAAATGGCCAGTGAGGCTCATACTGTGGAGGAGCGGGTGTCCGCCTGGGCGGAGCACCACGAGACCATGATCTCCCGCTGGAAAGCGTTGATCAGTGAATTCCACAGTATGGATGTGAAGGAGTTCTCCATGTACGGCGTTGCCTTGCGGGAACTGATGGATCTGGCACAAACCACACTGCACAGTGAGGGGGATCGTGCATCTAATTGTTGATATTGTGATTACCCGCGATGAATACCTGCGTTGGTATCAGGGTACAGCGAAAGCCATCTTGGCCACCAGCCGGGATGGACGCAAAGTCAGCTTTCCGGCCCAAAGCCTGCAGCCCTATGTTACCCACAATGGTATTCGCGGCAGTTTTGCCATCTATTTTGATGACAACAACAAGTTACAGAGAGTGGAAAAACTCCGCTAACAAAGCTCCAGTAACAATGCTCATGCTGGTATAATCGCCCCGGTTTTTTCAGCGGTGCGCGCCATGTTCTATAAAGTAGCCAGACAAATCCTGTTTTCCCTGCCGACGGAAACGTCCCACCATTTATCCCTCAGCGCGATCGATTGGGGGTACCGGTTGGGAATAACCCGTTGCCTGTTACCCAGGCCAGAAGTTCCCGTCAAATTATTTGGCCTCACTTTCCGCAATCCGGTTGGGCTGGCGGCGGGGCTGGACAAGAACGGCGATTACATTGATGCCTTGGGGGCACTGGGATTCGGCTTTATTGAAGTGGGAACGGTAACGCCGCGCCCGCAGCCGGGAAACCCCAAACCGCGGTTGTTTCGATTGCCGCAGCAGCGGGCGATCATCAACCGTATGGGATTCAACAATAAAGGGGTGGATCACCTGGTGGCCCGGGTGAAGCGGGCCCGCTACGATGGTGTGCTGGGCATCAATATTGGTAAAAACTTTGATACCCCGGTGGAAAATGCGCTCGGTGATTACCTTATTTGCCTGGAAAAGGTTTACCCACACGCCGATTATGTGGTCATTAATATTTCGTCGCCCAATACGCAGGGGCTGCGTTCATTACAATATGGCGAGAGCCTGGATGGGCTACTGGGTGGCATGAAACAGGCCCAGCAGCGGTTAGCGCAACAACACGCCAAATCCGTACCACTGCTGGTGAAGATTGCCCCTGATCTGGAGCCGGAAGAAATTACCCAAATCGCTGAACAGTTCAAGAAGCATCAGATTGATGGAGTGATTGCCACCAACACCACCTTATCACGTGTGGGGGTTGAACATCTGCCCCACGGTGATGAGCAGGGAGGGCTCAGTGGCGCGCCGGTGTTTGAGAAATCGACAGAGGTGTTGCGCCAGCTGTGCGATGCGTTGGGTGGCGCGATGCCGGTGATCGGCGTCGGTGGAATTCTTGAGGCTGAGCATGCACTGGCCAAACAACAGGCCGGGGCCACTCTGGTGCAGATCTACAGTGGATTTATATATCAGGGCCCGCGGCTGATCGCCGATTGTGTAAACGCCTGGCAGCGTGGTTGACCTTTCATTACAACGGGGTTTGAAATGAACGAGGCCCCGTGCACGGGGCCTCAGGGCGGCAGCTTTTGCTGCCAGAGTGCGGGAGACACTCTATTAAAAAATCGGTATTAATGGTTGTCTGATTAACCCCGCAGGTTGTTATTCCAATCTAAAGTAGAAGGTTGAGCAGATTGGTCAGAGGTTCGCAATTTTATGAATGCCGGATACGCCGGTATAGCCTTCCCATTGGTCAGTGCGCCCTTCGCGCCAGCCGGTGAGCCATGTCTGTCGTGCAACAACTTCTGTAAAAGGGCAGGAATCTTTTGATCGTCCGCCGACACCTGCATTATATCCTTTGATGTAGGCTCTGCTGGCTCTATCGCGTTTTTGTCTCTTCATAAATAATCGACCTCGTTATCCTGTTTGCGATGTTGAGAGATTAAGATGGTAGTTGATTAAGCGTAGAGAAGGCTCCTTGTTAGAACGTTATTGTGAGAGTCTGCGCGGGCGCTTTTTTTCCGGCCCGGACTTACATTAGTACCGAACTTTAGGAATGATGTCGACAAAAAAATTGTCATAAAAAAGACACGAACGATTTAAATGAGTAATTGATAAATTAGGCCGCGAACGCGGTAACCGATAGATTTCATAGGCTTACAGGTGGTGTTTAAACCTAATGGATACATTTGACTGGAAGTTGTCGCGCTTGGTGATCAGTTGTGCAGGCGGTCTGGAACCGTTTTTATTGCAAGAAATTCAAGCAATTGCAGGCAGTGACTACGAATTGGTTCGGGGGGCGGTGGAAGGGCCTGCGGATCTGAAAAATGTGTATAAAATTTGTCTCTGGTCAAGAATTGCTTCCCGGGTACTCCTGCCCATCGCTGAATTCCCTTACAAAAACGAAGATGATCTGTACCACCGTCTGCGCCAGATTCACTGGCAGACACACTTTGCATTGCACGACAGTATTGCCATTTCCACTTCGAAAGAAGGTTCGGTTAATGTCAACACACAGTTCCTCACTTATCGCACCAAAGACGCCATCATGGATTATTTTCGTCAGTTCGTGGGGGATCGGCCGAATGTCGATACCCGCAATCCCGATATACGCATTCATGTGCATTTTGGTCGTGAGCAGGTGCAGGTGGCGTTGGATCTTTCCGGTGATCCGTTGCATAAACGAGGTTATCGTGTCGCCCAGAATGAGGCGCCGTTGAAAGAAACCCTGGCTGCTGCTTTGTTGATGAGTGCCGGTTGGCCCGATGCGGCGTATCCGCGTTTGGTGGATCCCATGTGCGGCTCTGGTACGCTGTTGATTGAGGCGGCAATGATGCAGTCGGGCATGGCGCCGGGATTGATACGTAAAGGTTTTGGCTTTGAAAAATGGGCGTATCATGATAAATCTTTATGGCGTGAAACGGTGAACGAGGCGGTGGAGCAGGATGCTTCCGAGGATTTTCCATTTCAGATCAAGGGCTATGATTCCGACAATGAATCGATTCAATCCGCGCTGAAAAATATTGCGGCGGCCGGCTTGGAAGGGGCCATACACGTGGAACGTAGAGAGCTGGCTCAGTTTGCGTTGCATCAAAACCCAGATAACCAAGCGGGCATGATTGTCAGTAATCCACCCTACGGCGAACGCTTGGATAAGGATGCCGATCTGATTTTTTTATACCGGGCAATTGCCCGGCGGATACAGGAAAATTGCGAGCATTGGCGTGCGGCCATCATCACCAACAATGTCGAATTTGCCGATGCCTTGCAGTTGGATAACCCGCAAACGGCACGGGTCTACAACGGGCCCATTCGCTGTGTAATTCGCAGTGGCGATGTGGTGAGGCGTGCCGCGTTTCAGTGTGTACCGACCCGCATTGAACTGCAGCATGATCAGATTGATCAGGCGCCAGCGAAAGACCTGCTCAACCGCATAAAAAAGAACGTTAAAGGATTGCAAAAATGGATCGAGCGCGAGCAGGTGCTGGCTTACAGGCTGTATGATGCGGATATTCCCGAATACAATCTGGCCATCGACTGGTACAACGGTCATTTGCATGTGCAGGAGTATGCGCCGCCCAAGAGTGTAAGCCCGGAGAAAGCAGCCCAGCGTTTGCAGGATGCGTTGGACAGTCTCAAGTTGTTGTTTGGCGTTTCCCAGTCACGACTGCATGTAAAAAGCCGGCAACGACAAAAAGGCAATCAGCAATATCAGAAACTGAATGAAACCCGACGTATGCTGCCCATTGCTGAAGCCGGTGCGCTGTTGCTGGTGAACTTGGATGATTACCTGGACACTGGGCTGTTCTTGGATCACCGGCCCACCCGGGTGCGGTTGCAGCAGCTATCGAAAGGTGCGCGATTTTTGAATCTGTTCTGCTATACCGCTGCGGCCACAGTGCACGCAGCCATTGGCGGGGCGAAGCGCACTACCTCCGTGGACATGTCAGCAACCTACCTGGGCTGGGCCCGCAACAATCTGTATCTGAATGGATGCAGCGAAAGTCTTCATCAGTTGGTGCGCAGTGATTGTATGGCGTGGCTGAAACAATGCCGGGAGCAGTATGATCTGATTTTTGTGGACCCACCCACCTTTTCCAATTCCAAGCGTATGCAGGGCTTCTTTGATGTGCAAAAGTCTCAGGTGGAATTGCTGGACCTGGCCATGAAGCGGTTGGAGCCCGGCGGTTTGTTAATTTTCTCTAATAATTTCAATCGGTTTGAGTTGGAGCCTGAATTGATTGAGCGCTACAGTGTGAGTGAAATAACCAAGGCAAGCCTGCCGCCGGATTTCGCCCGAGGTAAGCCAATCCACCATTGTTGGGAATTCCGGCACAAATAGTTATCGTTACCATAATCCTCTGAATTCTTTGCTAATCTGAAGTTAAGTAGCGCGTTCAGGTGAGTGAATGGCCAAGCACAAGAATAGTTTCGATACGTCCGCATCCGGTGAATTGAAGACCATCGCTGAATTCATTGCCATTGCGCTGCAATCCAGCCGTGCCCGCCTGAACATGTTAGGCCTGGAGGACAATGCGTTGTTGGACCCGGAAGCCAGCATTGATCAACAGGTGGCGGTGTTACGTGTGTTGTTTCTTGAGGCAGAACAATCCTGCCTGCCCTTTGATGCCGCCAATGATCGATTTTGGCGGGTGATGAGAGCCCGTCTGCAACCGGTTGTTCTGGCCTATCTTACTCACGAAAAATTTGTTCAGACGCTGGATATTGAAGCCCGTGAATTACGACCGGATACGTTGATGCAGGTCTATAAGGATCGGCTGGGTAATTCCGACCGATTCCGCTCATTCTTTTTTGATTTGGACAAAAGGCTCAAACAGGAAGCATTGTCCATGTTGGCAGCGGATGACGGCGATGGGGGTAACGGCGCCCAGCTGGCGCCACCGTTGGCTAAAGGCCGGCCCAAGCACTCGCTGCAGGATAGCAAGGCGGTAATTGAAAAAAACATCCTTGCCGGTCTGGAAAAGCAGCTTCAGGATTTGGAAAAAAAGTATAACGTTCAAGAAAAAGAGCTGCACAAAACGCAGCAACAAGTGGCGGAGATGGAGTCTGCGCTGGCCGACAAAGAAGCCAGGGTGACTGCCTACAAGAAACAAATTTCAACGTTGGAAGAACAGAATCAGCAATTACGCCTGGCATTGGATGCCCGTGAGCGTGAATATCAACCGGTGCAGAGTCTGGAGGCGATGGCGCAAGCGGAGCCGTTGGGGGATCTGGTACTGGATGCGGATCAGGAAAACCTTCTGCTTAAAATTGAGTCCATGGAGCGGGAGTTGGCCTCCACTTCGGATGCGGCCTACAACGCCTTTATGGCGAACTCGGATCTGGGCATCATCATTCTGTTTATGTTAACCAGCTTTAAATGCCGAACCCACGAGCAGCTGGCTGCGGAAGTGGTTAAGTCCGTCAGTACCTTTGGGCTGAAAGCGATTGTCGGTATGCAGAAAGGCAACGCTTATACCTTCATCCCCGAGGCCGGTAGTGGGACGCTGAAATCCCTGTTGCAGAGTAAGATTTCAAGCGGAAAAACCGTCGATGCCCCTCATCTGATGTTGTTTGAGGAAAGTTGCTGTATTTTGATTGAAAGCCCACCGTTAGCGGATGAGGAGCGTTATGCCCGCTTGAAAGACAATCTGGGGACCTTGATGCGTGGGGTGCAGGCCAGATACGGCTCGATCCTGGCGGAGACTTCAGTGCAAAAACAGAAAAGTCAGGTGGACGCTTTGATCGTGCGCAGTAATGAGGTGTTTCGCACCTTTGAGAGCAACCTGGACAAGCAGAAAGACAAGATGAGCCGGGTTATTAATATGCTGGGGCAGGAGATGCGCAAGAACCTCGGCATCCCCCCTGGCGATCAAAAGAGTATTCGTTTGAATATGGATCTTAAGAAGCTGGAGGATTCACTGGGTAAGCTTTTTGTTCAGAATGAGCTGGTGGACCCGGCCTTTAAAAAGAATATATCCCGGGTGGCCGAAAACCTGTTGAAAAAGAACAAGCCGGAGCTATAGCAGGGGCGGTGCGTTGCTGCCGCTTTTCTCTTCATAAAGGCTGAGATAGCGTTGTTCCAGGTCGTGAAAACTCTTCTGCAGTGCAATCAGTTCTTCTTTCTGGCTTTCCAGTTTCAGTTTCAAGCCTGCTACCAATGGTTGATCAGTATCGGTGCTGGCTTCCAGCGCCTTTCTCATTTCATCGTTCTCCAGCATCAACTGTTTGTTCTGGTTGCTGAGCATATGAATTTTTCCACCATTTCCGCGCTTTCTTCGATGAATTTTTCGATGACTGCGTTGGCTTTTTCATCGCTAACGGCGCTGTTTGGCTCAAACTGAAGTTCCTGCTTTATAGAGTCAATGCAGTCACTGCCTTGTTGGATTACAGAATCCAGGGTTTCCACCGTTGCATTCAATGTGTCACGTTCCTGCTGATTCTCCAGAGCCGCGATTTGCTGTTTCAGGGATTTTATGGTCGTGGACTGCTGGTCGATAATATTATTCAGAATTTCGATATTCTGTGACTGGGCAAAGGCAGGTTTGCCTTTAGCAGAAGGGTTTGCCGCTGCTTCGGTATCCGGACCGGCGGTGTTACCGGAGGTTTCATGGAAAGCCTCATGAATCAGATACACCAGTTCCCGCAGGTTTTCACTGTTGGGGAAGTTTTCACAGACCCCCAAGAGAGCTTTGTGTAATTGTAATTCGAGTTCGCTGCGGTGTAGTTCGCTGGTTGCCGCTGTTTCCAGGCAGCTTATGAAGGGTTTCAGGTTATTCAGTTGCTGCAGGTGCTGTTGTTTTTCTGTTTCCAGTGCCTGTATGGTTTCGTCTTTGGTGGTGAGCTCATCATTGTGCGATTCATTCAGCAATTTGGTGGCGTGGTCCACTCTTGCTTTAATCAGGTCAGTAATTTTTTCTGCCAGATGCACGTAGTTTTTGATTTGTTCCCGCCACGGCGTGTTGGTGGAACCCACGTGATCCTGTATTAATGCCAGTTCCGCCTGTAACACCAGATAACGCAATGAAATGGCCATGTCCTCTGGCGCCAGATCCGGCCGTAAGGCCACCGTTTCCTGGGCACAGTGGGCGGTTGTGTTGTCTATTTCCCGCTGGAAATACCCAGTCAGATTCTCACCGCTGATGTCATCCTTAACATCGGTCAGAATATTTTTTAACTGGTTTATGGTTTTCTTTTGGCGCTTGATTATCAGCAGCAGGATCACAATGGCGGTGATCAGGGCCAGTAGCGCTTGCAGGCCAATCAATAATTCTGTCGACATTACCTAACCTATATCAATTTTTCTGCTACTCAGTATGGCCCATGAATTCACAGCTTGCATAATGAGGTGCAGCTTAAGGTATTGAAATCGTGCTGATAATTCCTGCTAAAGGTTTGTAATCCCCGGCCGATAACCCATTGAAGGGGCTGTTTTGGCTGTCAGTGCCCGTGAACGTATGTTGAACTGAGCCTGGCTGGCTCGGGAGTCGAAGCCATGTATTCTTTTAACCCCCTGTTTAAAAACAGTTTCTTTGGTTCTGACACGGGTTTCCCCGGGCGGGGCCATGGTTTGGGGCAGTATCATGCCCCGGGGCAGGTAAAATCGCCGAATTCCACTTCAGCTCCCAGCAGTGTGGCGCAGATTGAGCGCACGTTGGCCCTGGCCTATGAAAAACTTCAGGTGACGGCAACGCGGGGCTCAGCGGCTGCGGAATCCGGCACGGCGGCACCGGCAGAGACTGATTTTTCTCCCCAGGCGGTGACCGATCGCATATTGGGCTTTGTGCGTGATCGTCTGGAAACAGAGCGGGCCAACGGTGCCTCAGAGGCGAAAATCAAGGATCTGTATCAACAAGCAGTGAGTGGTGTCGAGCGGGGCTTGCGTGAAGCCAAAGACATTATTCAGGCCCAGGGGCTGTTTCAGGGTGAGGTCAAAGACAATTTCTACGACACGGTCACCCGTCTGGCCGACGGCCTGGAGGCATTGGGTGAATCGCTGTTCGGGCAAGCACTGGATACGCCTGTGGCAGCGGTGGAAGGCCTCAGCGTACAGCGCTCAGAGCTGGCGTTCCAACGGGATCGCAGTTTCGAGATGGAAGTCGTGACCCAGAATGGCGATACCATCAAACTGTTGGTCAGCTCCGGGCAAAGCGGTTACGCCAATCAGAGTACATTACAGGCAGACGGGGTGAATGCCCAGAGTCTGCAAGCGGGCTTTGCCAGTTACGATAACCTTTCATTTTCCGTGCAGGGCGAGCTGGATGAAGGTGAGATCACCGCGCTTAAAGATCTGTTCAGCCAGGTGAACGCCGTTGCCGAGACCTTCTATGGCGGCCATGTGCAGCAGGCCTTCGATCAGGCCATGAGCGTGGGCATGGACAGCGAAGAGCTGGCTGCATTCAGCGTGGACATGCAACAATCCCAAACGGTGGCGGTACGTGAAACCTATGTGGCCATCGACAACCTGTCGCGGCCGCAGCCTGGCAACGGCTTTGAGGATGTTCTGCCGCGCCTGGGGCAATTTGCCCGCAGCGTCGAGGCCGCCGGCAAGGTGGCAGACGGGTTGGACGCCGGTCGCCTCGCAGCCCCCGATCTGTTGCGTGAACTGGTTTCCCGATTGTATTCCGAATCCGATACCCGGCAGGGCAACGACACGGATTTCAAACGGTTTATCGAAGCGCTGGCCTGAGAACCGGTTCAAAAAAATCCTTAACATTGCCTGTCTCAACTCGTATAAGCTGTTTATTCTGAAACAAAGGGCCCGTGAGGGCCCTCTTGTTATTGGTGATTGGACTGTCGGGGAGTAATGAAATGCTGTGGCGTTGCCTGCTGTGGTTTGGCTGTCTCTGTCTATTGGGTCCCGGGATCGCGCCGGCGCAACCGTCGTTACCGGAGCCATTGCAACCCTGGCAGAATTGGGCCTTAAAAGATCATCCGGATATTGATTGCCCGTTTTCCCCGGCCGCTTTTGATCAGCGCCAGTGCCGTTGGCCCGCTACCCTTTATCTCAATGTAACGGCAACCGGATTGCATTTTGAGCAGCAATGGCAGCTGTTTCGGCGGGGGCAGGTGCCCTTGCCGGGGGGCGAAGGCTATTGGCCGGAATCGGTGTTGGTGAATGCCATCAGTGGGCTGGTGCTGGACCAGGGCGGCAGGCCTGCCATTCAATTAGAGCCCGGTAAGCACAATATTGCCGGCTTTATCCCCTGGCAACGGATTCCCGAATCCATCCTGCTGCCGCCTTCTGCTGCCCTGGTCAGCCTGAAAATAGACGACCGCCTCATCCCTCCGAATATCGACGCCGAAGGCAGGCTTTGGTTCAGCGCACGGGTTTCGCGGCCGGAGCAAGCCGAACAGGCGTCCGAGGATAAATTAACGGTGCGTGTTTATCGGCGCCTGGTGGATGAGATCCCCTTTGTTATGGAAACCCGGGTTGATCTTGAAGTGGCGGGCAAAGCACGGGAAGTGGTGCTGGGTAAGATTCTGTTTGATGCCTTCACCCCGCGTGCAATACACAGCCCGCTGCCCGCCCGTGTGGACGGCGATGGACGCCTGCGCATGCAATTGCGTGCGGGACAGTGGCAGGTTCAGTTGCTGGCGCATCACAATGGTCCTGTTGAGAAAGTATTTTTTGAAACCAGTGAAGAGGGCTTCTGGCCGGAGGAGGAAATCTGGGTATTTGAGGCCCGGCCGGCGTTGCGTCAGGTGAGAGTGGAAGGCGCTGAAGGTCTGGACCCGTCACAAACCGCCTTGCCGCAGCGCTGGCAGCAGTGGCCGGCCTATCATGTGCGTCAGGGCCAGGTGATATCGTTGATGGAGCTGAGGCGGGGTGATCCCCAACCTGCACCCAATCAGTTGAATATCAACCGGGATCTGTGGCTGGATTTCAATGGCACAGGGTTGACGGCGCGGGATCATATTCAGGGCAGTATGAATCGTGGTTGGCGTTTGCAGGTGGACCCCGGCCAGCAACTGGGTAGCCTCACCCTGAACGGTGATCCCCAGGTGATCACCGTGAGTGATGGTGTGCAGGGGGTGGAGGTGAGGCAGAATCATCTTCAGGCCCAGGCGTTAAGCCGGCTTATGTTAAAGCCGGGTACTCATAAACAGCGGCTACCGGCGGTGGGTTGGCTGCACGATATGGACCGGGTCAGTGCCACCTTGCATATTCCACCCGGTTGGCGGGTGTTGATGGCAGCGGGAATGGAGCGCTCCACCAATACCTGGGTGGACAGCTGGAACGTATGGGATGTGTTCATCGTTCTGATCACGGTAGCGGCGATGCTCAAACTGCGTGGCCTCTGGTCGGGCGTGATTACCGGGGCTTCGTTGTTGTTGATCTACCCTGAAGCCACGTTGTTTCTTTATCTGTTGTTGAACGTTATTGCTGTGATGGCGTTGTTGTTTGTGTTGCCAACGGGGCGCCTGAAAAAACTGTTTACCCTGTATGGCACCGCCAGCGCCTTGTTACTGGTGCTGTGGCTGTTGAGCTTTATGGTGCAGCAAGCCCGTTTGGGGCTGTATCCTCAATTGGCGCAACCCTGGAATCAAATGGGATCCGGGCCCGTTGCCGAGCACAGTCTGCCGTTTTCCCAACAGGATGACATGGCCAGTGGCATGGACAAAATGGAGAACCTGGCACGCAGCGTAGCGGAACCCGCTGCCGTCCTGCCAGCGGTTGCGCCGCGTGAACGCCTGGAACAACGGGATCCCAATCTGGCGGCACAGACCGGGCCGGGGCAGCCGAATTGGCAATGGGAGCGAACCATTCTGCATTGGGCGGGCCCGGTAACAGCGGGGGAAACCATTACCTTGTGGCTGTTGGCTCCAATGGAAAACCGCATATTGTGCTGGCTGCGGGTGCTGCTGTCGGTGTTGGTGATTGCGGCGTTGTTCGGGCTTTCCCGGCGGGCCGGTCAGTGGCAATGGTCCCTGTGGCGGGCGCCCCTATCATCCAGTGCCCTGGCGCTGGTGGTGATGGTGCTGTTGCTGCCCACAACACGCCAGGCCCATGCTGAATTTCCGGATCAGAATCTGCTGCGGGAGCTGGCCCAATATCAACTGCAGCGGCAGGATTGTACGCCCGCCTGCTTGTCCATTGTGCGCACGGTGCTGGTGTCGGAGGCTACCCGGGTGACCGCTCATTTCACTCTTAATGCCCAGCAAGCGGTGTACTGGACGCTACCGGACAGCCAAAAACAATGGCGTGTGGACAGTGTGTTGTTGAATGGTGAACCCCACAGCGCCACCTGGTCCGGGGATCAAAGCGGGCGCATGCTGGTGTTCGTGCCTGCCGGTGATCACCGGGTGTCCGTCAGCGGTAATCTGGAGTCACTGAAGGCCTTTCAGCTGACCTTTGGGGTTCAGCCCCACAATATTGAAGTGAACAGTCAGGATTTTATTGTACAGGGCCTCGATAACGGAAGATTGCTGTCCAATACACTGTATTTGCACCCGGTGGACAGCGCCCGTCAGGCGGTGTCCAGTGAACCGTCCCAGATTACACCCGATCCCATGGCTGCCTTTGTGACGGTGCAGCGTACTCTGCGGCTGGGGCGCAACTGGTATATGGAAACCCGGGTACAGCGTGTTGCTCCGTTGGATGGTGGCATCAATCTGGATATCCCCCTGATTGCCGGTGAATCGGTTACCAGCCGTGATGTGGAAGTGGAATCCGGCCGTACCAGGGTTGTATTGCGCCCCGGCGAGAAACAGCTGACCTGGTTTTCATCCCTGGAAAAGACCTCGATGCTGACCCTGTCGGCAGAAGCTACGGCACACTGGGCAGAGCAATGGCAGGTCGAGGTGTCACCACTCTGGCATCTGGAATACGAAGGGTTGGCACCGGCCAAGGAGGGCACGTCCGGCGCTGGTTGGCAGCCCCGCTGGTACCCCTATCCGGGGGAAGGCTTAACGTTGAAAATAACCCGGCCGGAAGCGATGGCCGGCGCCACCAAGACCATTGATCAGGTCAAGCAGGTATGGGAACCGGGGGTGCGCGAATCCAGAGGTAATCTGCGACTGCATGTATTGACCAGCAAAGGCAGCGAGCAACGTATCGAGCTGCCTCAGGATGCGCGGGTTAAGTCGGTTAAGGTTAATGAAGAGTTGCGCGCGGTGGATGAACAGAATCCGCTGTTGATCGTGCCGCTTAATCCAGGGCAGCATTGGATTGACGTTGAGTGGCGTCAGCCACAAGGTATTCTGTGGCAGAATCCATCCCCGGTGGTGGACATTAATGATGATTATGTGAACCACCAATTGCGGGTAAATGTGCCGCGTAATCGCTGGGTGTTGTTTGTGGGCGGGCCCGACATGGGGCCGGCGATTCTCTTTTGGGGCGTGCTGCTGGTCTTGGTGCTGGTGGGGTTTGTACTGGGTCGCTTTCAGGGGCTGCCTTTGCGCAGCTGGCATTGGATTGTGTTGATGGTGGGCCTCTGTGCCGGCTGGGTGGAAACCATTGTGCCGGTGGTGGCGTGGTTCTTCCTGCTGCACCAGCGCCGGCAGCCCTGGGTGAAAAAGTTGAACCGGGTGCAGTTCAATGCTCTGCAGGCGGTGATCGTGCTGTTGAGTCTGACCACGCTGGCAGCATTGCTGGCGGCGGTGCCCAAGGGCCTGATCGGCAGCCCCGACATGGGTGTTACCGGGAACGCATCCAGTCAGTATGCGCTGAACTGGTTTGTGGATCGTGGAACCGGGGCGCTGCGATCCGCCTGGTTTGTGTCCGTACCAATCTGGATTTACCGGTTGCTTATGCTGGTCTGGTCCTTGTGGCTGGTGGTGCATATCCTGCGTTGGCTGCAATGGGGCTGGATGGCGTTTACCGACGGTGGCTATTGGCGCTCCGGTGTGGTGCTGGATAACGCGGATCAGGAACCGGGTATGAAGGGCAAGTGAAGTGATGAAAGAAGAACTGGTGTTCTACACCACCGCAGGCTGTCATCTGTGCGATGTGGCACGCCAAATCTACCAGGCTACCCTGGCGCCGGAGTACTTCGAGGTCAGGGAAGTGGATATTGCCCACTCCGATACCCTGGTAGAGCGTTATGGCACGCGCATTCCGGTGATACGCCGGATGCGGGATGACACTGAGCTGAATTGGCCCTTTGATCAGCAGGCCTTGGTGGATTTTCTTCCGGAGTAAAGCTAGCGCAGTGACGGGTGTCGGGCGGAGAATCAGCTCAGTGCAAACAGCCGTTTGGCATTGCTCGTGGTTTTCCGGGCCAGGCTTGTCGGGTCGGCCTGCAGCAGGTTGGCAATCTGTTCATGGATATGCGCCAGAAAAGCCGGTTCATTGCGGCGGGATTTGGGTTTGGGGCGCAGGGTGCGCGGTAACAGGTAGGGGCAGTCTGTTTCCAGCAGCAAGCGATCTTCCGGAATAAGATGAATCAGTTCCTGTAAATGTAAACCCCGGCGCTCATCACAGATCCAGCCGGTGATGCCCACATACAGATCCAGCTCCAAATAGTTTTCCAGTTCCTCACGAGTGCCGGTAAAGCAATGAATCACCCCGCCCTTGAGTGTTGATCGATAACGCTTTAACAGCTGTAATTGCTCCCGGTGGGCATCCCGTTCATGAAGAAAAACAGGTAACCCGGTTTCTCCGGCCAGGATCAGTTGCTGCTCGAAAGCAAATCGCTGTTGTTCCGGAGCTGAAAAGTTGCGATTGAAGTCCAGGCCGGTTTCCCCGATGGCGACCACGTGAGGATCGCTGGCCAGTGATGTGATGGCTTGCCGGTGCTGGTCCGTCCACTCTTTGGCATGGTGGGGATGCACACCGGCGGTACACCACAGGCCGGGACCATGACGTTGGCATAATGCAATGGCCTGTTGGGATTCGCTCAGATTGGTGCCGGTCACAATCATGGTTCCAACCCCCGACTCGTGGGCGCGGGCAATAACTTGATCCAGGTCGTTGTGGAAGGCGCGGTCAGTGAGGTTGACGCCGATATCAACCAGGTGTTCTGGCATGGGGTATCTTCGTGTTCTTGGTTGGTTGGGCAATGCCTATTCGAGCAGGGATTTCATGATCTCAGTGGTCCACAGCAGGGCTTCCAGATAGGCCTGTTCAAACAGACTTTCTTCGATACCTAAGGCCGCCAGCTCAGGCCACTGAATTGCGTTCCAATCGCCACGCTCGTGAGCAATGATGTTGCGCAGTAGTGTACCGATATCACCGGCAAAATGTAACAGGGCGGCATTGATCGCCTCTTCAAAAGGCAATGACTTGAGGAGCTGCTCTTTGGGTTGATCAAAGAACGCGTCGATAAATGAAAACATCCCTACGGTAAAATAGGTTTCCGGGTTGTTTTTACCGCTGGCCTTGGCCAGCAGTTCCATCATCTTGGCCCGGCTCAGGGTCAGGCAGATCAATTCACTGGGTTTGTCCGACATGCGCGACAAGGCAATCAGGCTGGACCATTGTTTCAAGGTCTGCATACCCAGCAATACAACAGCCCGCCGTATGCTGTCGATTTTACTTTGAGTGGCGTACTGGGCGGTATTGCAGATACGCAGGATTTTGGTGCTGAGGCTGATATCACTGGTGATGATGTCTTCCAGATTGGTCACCGAGGCATCCGGATTCTGCAGTTCCGCCAACAACCGCATAACGACAATTTTGTTGGCGGGCATGGGTTCCCCGTGCACGTTTTGGGGACGGGAGAGAAAATAGCCCTGGAAGTATTCAAAGCCCAGTGCCTTGCAGTGCTCCAGTACCTCGTGGCTTTCCACTTTTTCTGCCAGCAGCTTAACTTGGTAGGGCTTAAGTTGTTGCACCAGTTGTGCCAGTGCGCTGCTGGTATGGGCCAGCACATCGATTTTCACAATCTGGGCCATCTGCAGCAGGGGCTGCCATTTTTCGTCAAATTCAAAGTCGTCCAGAGCGATGCTAAAGCCGGCTTTTAGCAGTGCTCTAACCCCGTCAATCACATCCTGATCCGGCTCCACGTCTTCCAGTATTTCAACGGTGACGTGACGGGCATCAAATGGGGGTGGTGACAGTAACCATTTTTGGGTGAAGTTGATGAACGCAGTTTTGTTATCGCATACCTTGTCGATGCCGATTTCGGTAAAGGCATTGATGACCAGCTGTGATGTCGCCAGGTCTCCATCCCAGACCCATTCAGTGGGGTGGGGAGGGCGGAACAGAAGTTCGTAGGCGAAAAGGTTTAGATCCCGGTCAAAAATGGGTTGGCGAGCCAGCAGAATGTGGTGTGATTCCATTCAAACTCCAACGGGTAAACAGCGGGTGATGAAGCGTTCCCATTGAGTTTAGACGAGGTGTTTGAGGCGAGGCGGGATTTCTCTGTTTATAGCAAATGGTCATAAGAGCCCTGTTCCGGGCTGGTCTACACTGAAACAAGTACTTATCGTCGAGATGTGGGTTGAACATGGCCGGAATACTGGATTCAGTGGATCAGCGGACGCAGTTAGTGGGGGAGAACCGCCTGGAGTTGCTGTTATTCCGTTTGCAACGAGGCAGTTTGTTTGCGCTGAATGTTTTCAAGATTCAGGAAGTACAGACCTTGCCCAAATTAACCAGTCTGCCACAGAGTCATCCGCATATTGTGGGGGTAACCCATACCCGGGGCAGAACCATTCCCGTGATTGATCTGGGTGCCGCCATTGGTTTGGGTCCGATCGAGGATCGCCAGCACTGCAATATAATTATTTCTGAATACAACATGACGGTGCAGGCCTTTCTGGTGAAATCAGTGGACCGCATCGTCAATATGAACTGGGAAGACATCATGCCACCGCCTAAGGGAGCCGGGCGGGCCCATTACCTTACAGCCATCACCAAGTTGAATGGCAAACTGGTGGAAATTATTGATGTTGAAAAGGTATTGCAGGAAGTCTCCCCCTATAACACACGGGTGAACCAGGAGGTGCTGGATCAGGATCTGGTGAGCCAGGTGCAGGGGGTTGAGATTCTGGCGGTGGATGATTCACCGGTTGGGTTGGCGCAGGTGCGGGAGACAGTACAGCAACTGGGGCTTACTCTGATTTCCGCCAGTGATGGTGCCATGGCGTTGAGAATGCTGAAGAAATGGGCTGATCAGGGGATTGATGTCAACCAGAAGCTGGCCATGGTCATTACCGATGCGGAAATGCCGGAGATGGACGGCTATCGCTTGACCCGGGAAATTCGCGATGATCCCCGTTTGAAGGATATGTTTGTGGTTCTCCACACTTCACTTAGCGGTAACTTCAATCAGGCCATGGTGGAGAAAGTGGGCTGCAATGGCTTTCTCTCCAAGTTTGAACCCGACAAGTTAGCACTAACGGTGCAGGATCGCCTCAAGGCGTACCTCAAGCAGTACCCACGGGGCGCGTAGATACGGCCATGCTGGCAAGCCACCTGCGGTTATTCGCAGCAGGGCTCGAATGATTCCCTGATTTCATCCATGCGCTTGCGGTTTTTACCCAGATCGCTGTAGCCCACCCTGGACGCGGAGCGCACCTGAATCCCATCTTCCAATATCAAAAACTCCGCATCGTCAGTAAAACGCATGATGGCCGTTGTGAATTGCGCATGGATGTAGTGATCGCCGTTGTTGGCTATCTCGGCTCCGGGATAGGCATTCAGTACTTCCATAAGCTTGTGTTTGGCCTGCTCGGTTGTGCCCTGATAGGTCAGGTGGGGGTAAAACTTATCTTCACTTTGTGCTGTTGACGAAATGCAGTTCGGGCTGCTGGGGCAGTCGGCAAGCTGGTTCCCGTTAACCCCTTTCGCTACAGGATTGGATCCGCAACCACCCATAAAAAGGCCGGCAGTTAAAACAAAGCCGGCAGTTATCCGTGAAAAATTGATCTGTGTCATTTTGTGCAGTCCTTATTGTTTTGTGCGTCCACGTATGTTGATTCAGATCATTATTGCATCTTTTGCAGACCCTAGACTACACCCAACCTAAATTTCTAGATTCTTGTTTTAACATAGAAAAGTTGAGGAATAGTATGGCTGCTAAATTACAAGCTTCAGTATCTGTTTTGGCCTTGGGTGTGGCCTTGGTGTCGGGTTCTGCGCTGGCGTATGAACAGGGCGATATGGTTTTACGCGGCGGCATTGCCATGGTGGATCCTGATGCCAGCAGTTCGCCTCTTGCTATTAACGGTAGCGAAGTGGCGGGCACGTCGGTTGATGTGGATGATAACACCCAGCTGGGCATCACCTTTACCTACATGCTGAGCGATGATGTGGGTGTGGAAGTGTTGGCGGCAACGCCGTTTTCTCACACGGTCAGCGCCAAAGGGTTGGGTGATGAGTTTGATGCCATTGACCTGAAGCACCTGCCACCAACGGTGAGTGTGCAGTATTTTCCCATGGACAGCGCGGCCAAGTTCCAGCCCTATGTGGGTGTGGGCCTCAATTACACCATCTTTTTCGATGAAGAACTGACATCTGAATTCAAGGCCAATGTGGACGACGGCAGTGTCAAGCTGGATGACTCGTTCGGTTTGGCGTTTGAGTTGGGGTGTGACTATGAGTTGTCGGATAACCTGGTGCTGAACGCCGCCATCTGGACCATTGATATCGATACCGAAGCCACTATCAAGCTGGATTCCGGTGCCAAGGTTACCACCGATGTCGATATTGACCCGCTGGTTTACATGGTGGGTGTGGGTTACAAATTCTAAGCCGATTCTTGATCTCTTTACTCTCTAGGTTTAGCCCCTCGTGACGGGGGGCTTTTTTCGTTGTGTTTTCTGATTCGTTGTTCACAATGGAAGCATGAAAACAGACATCACAGGTGATGATCTCATCCGCTGTTTTTTGGCGGTGCCTCTGGCGGCACAGAGTAGCGCCTTGCTGGATTCAGCAGTTACCCGGCTCAAGCCTTTTTATGCAGAAGGCTCGGTGCGTTGGGTGGCGGCGTCGAACCGGCATATGACGTTGGCGTTCCTTGGTGATCAAACACCGGAAACCGTATTATGCCTGCAGGCCCCCCTGCAGTCTGCGCTTGCGGCCGTGCCGGCGTTTGTGCTGGAAGGTGTGGCGGTAAGTGGATTCCCGGATGCCAAATCCCGAATTGTTGCATTGGAGTTGGAGTGTACTGCGGCGTTAAAGGGTCTGCTGTCGAGTGTGCATGCAGTGCTGGCTAGGCAAGGCTTGGCGGTGGAAAAACGCCCTTATCGGCCGCATGTTACCTTAGGCCGACTGGACGGCCGACTGGGCCGGGGAGGGAGCAGGCGGCCCTTGTTTCAGCCCGTGGCGATAAACATGCCGGTGTCGTCGTTGGTTTTGTATCGAAGTCGCCTTCTGCCTTCCGGATCTGAGTATGAGCCTGTGTGGGAGGTAGCGCTGATCTGAATGGGGGAGGGCGATCAGTGAAAATCCCGGGAGCGGGTTTCCAGCTCTCCCAGCAAATGACTGCAATCCTCAATCTGGCCGGCAATCACATGTATGACACTGCCTTCCCGCTCAACCACGCCCTTGATCTTCAGCATGCGGGAGTGCACGACCGCGGACCGATTGCGTTCCACCAGATCACGCCACACCACAATGTTGCTGTTGCCGGTTTCGTCTTCCAGGGTGATAAATACCACGCCGGTGGCGGTGCCCGGCCGTTGGCGTCCGGTCACCAGCCCGGCGATGCGTACAAACCGTTTGTGGCCCAGCGCATACAGATCCTGATGGCGCTTGTAGCCTTTCAGCGCAGGGTGGTTGCGCAGTAACGCCATGGGATGGCGGCCCAGGGTCAACCCCAGGCTGTGATAATCCTGATTCAGGTTTTCGGCTTCGCTGGGGGCAGGTAACGTCACCGCTGTTTCCTGCTGGTGCTGTTGTTGCAGCAAGGGGGTTTCCTGTTGCAGGCCCTGGGCTTCCCAACGTGCCTGAAAACGGTGTGGGGTCAGGGCAATAAAGGCATTGGCATGGGCCAGCGCATCCATATCCCGTTTGCTCAGGTGGCAGCGTTGTTGCAGGTCGGCCATGGACTGGAACGGCCTGTCCTGCCGTTGCGTCAGCAGTGTGTCCGCGGCATTGCGGGACAGGTTTTTTACCAACCGCAATCCCAGGCGGATAGCCGGTTGCCGTGTGGGATGCCGGTGCAGTGAATCGGTTTCGAGATGATGCTCCCACAGACTGCATTGGACATCCACCGGGCGTACTTCCACCTGATGGCGTTTTACATCCTGCACCAGCTGTGATGGTGAATAAAATCCCATGGGCTGACTGTTGAGCAGGGCGCAGCAGAAGGCCGCGGGCTCATGGCATTTCAGCCAGGCGGAGGCGTACACCAGCAAAGCGAAGCTGGCGGCATGGGATTCGGGAAACCCGTATTCACCAAAGCCCCGGATCTGGGAAATGATGCGTTGGGCGAAGTCGATGGAATATCCCCGGTGCAACAAACCCTGCGCCAGTTTTTCCTCGTATTGCTGCAGTTGCCCTTTGCGCTTCCAGGCCGCCATGGCACGGCGTAATTGGTCGGCTTCTCCGGCGCTGAAACCGGCCGCCACCATCGCCAGCTCAATCACCTGTTCCTGAAAAATAGGCACTCCCAAGGTGCGTTCCAGCACCTGTTTTACGTCCGGGCTGACATAGCTCACGGTTTCCAGGCCCTGCCGGCGGCGCAGGTAAGGATGCACCATATCCCCCTGAATGGGGCCGGGGCGAACGATGGCCACCTCGATCACCAGATCATAAAAGCAGGCCGGTTTCAGCCGTGGCAGCATGGCCATCTGGGCACGGGATTCCACCTGAAAAACCCCCACGCTGTCCCCCTGCTGCAGCAGATCATAGGTTGCAGGGTCTTCCGCCGGCAGGGTGGCCAGGGTCCACTGCTGGCCACGCAGCTGTTGGATCAGGTCAAAGCTTTTGCGGATGGCCGTCAACATGCCCAGGGCCAGCACATCCACTTTCATCAGGCCCAGGGCCTCGATGTCGTCCTTATCCCATTGCACCACCGTGCGCTCTGCCATGGCGGCATTTTCAATGGGCACCAGTTGATCCAAAGGCCCGGCGGAAATAATAAAGCCCCCCACATGCTGGGACAGGTGGCGGGGGAAGCCCAACAGGGTGTCCACTAACTCTTTGAAACGCTGGATACGGGGATTGTGGATGTCGATACCCAGTTCCTGTAGGCGCTGGGGCAGCTGATCCTGTTTATCCCACCAGGCAATGGACTTGGCCAGTTGATCCAGCAGTGTCTGATCGAAACCGATGGCCTTGCCCACGTCACGAATAGCACTTTTGATACGGTAGCTGATGACGGTGGCGGTCAGTGCAGCCCGTTGCCGGCCGTATTTGCGATAGATGAACTGGATCACTTCCTCGCGCCTTTCGTGCTCGAAATCCACATCAATATCCGGCGGCTCATGGCGTTCCCTGGAAATAAAGCGTTCGAACAGCAGATTGCTTTTGGCGGGATCCACTTCGGTAATGAACAGGCAGAAGCACACGGCGGAATTGGCCGCTGAGCCGCGCCCCTGGCACAGTATTTTCTGGCTGCGGGCAAACTGGACGATGTCGTATACCGTGAGAAAATAGTATTCGTAATTCAACTCGTGAATCAGCTCCAGTTCCTGTTCGATCTGAGCCCGAACGGAGGGCTGAACCCCATCGGGCCAGCGTTCCTTGATACCGGTTTCCACCAGTTGACGCAGCCAGGATTGAGCACTGTGTCCCGGCGGTACGACCTCCCGGGGGTATTCGTAGCGCAGTTCATCCAGTGAGAAATGACATTGCCCGGCAATGTTCTGGGTTTCACGGATGGCCGCGGCCGGATACAGGCGCTCAATGACAGGCAGGGGGCGCAGGCTGGTTTCCCGGTTGGCATGCAGTTGAAAGCCGGCGCTGTGGACGTGGGTGTTGAGGCGAATGGCGGTAAGTACATCCTGTAGTGGCTGCCGTTCCGGCAGGTGGCAGTGAACGTTGCCACAGGCCACCACCGGGCATGCCAGTTGTTGTGCCAGCCATTGCCGTTGCCGGCTCAGTTCGGGATCGGATTGTCTCAGGTTATTCTCCAGCCCGATCCACAGGCGCTGGGCGCAATGGGTCAGCAGCTGCTGGCAGTGGTCATCCGGCTGCCGGCATTGTCCGAGGCTGGGCAGCCAGATAAACAGGCATTCACTGGTGGCAGGATGCAGGTCGTTGACCCGCAGCTGGTATTGGCCTTTCTCTCTGCGGTTGCGGGCCCGGCTGATCAGGGTGCAGAGCTGACCATAGGCGCGGCGGGTGGGGGCCAGAATAACCAGGTGCAGTTGCTCTTCTGTGATGACGTCTGTGCCGATGATCAGCTTGATATTGTGCCGGCGGGCTTCCACATGGGCGCGGACCACCCCGGCCACGGAACACTCGTCGGTAATGGCCAGTGCCTGGTACCCCAGCGCGGCGGCCTGCTGCACCATCTCTTCCGGGTGAGAGGCGCCTTTAAGAAAACTGAAATTGGTAAAGCAGTGGAGTTCGGAATACAACATGGCACTATACTGTAAAAATATACAGTATAGTGCCATGCATGGAGTGGGTCTATGTCTTTGGCTTTATGTTGCCCGCATCAGGCCCTGGATTCCATGGGGGTGGGTTTGGTGGCACCGCGATTGACAGCCATCAGTTCCCGCATATTGAGGAACGGTTTTTCAATGAGCAGCCAGCACAGCACGCCGAGAATAATGGTCACAATCAGAGACAGAAAGGCCCCCAGGCTGACGGTGGTGAGCATGGCTTGGGCTGGCGATAATTCCAGGGTGTGGACATATTGGTTGAGCGGGTGTACCACCAGCAGAATGACGATCAGGTGCAACAGATAAATGGAATAGGTTAGCTGCCCCAACGGGTGCCAGATTCTGAGGGAATAAAACCAGGAAAAGAGCCGTGCGTGGCTCAATTGCAGAAAGGCAGACATCAAAAACCAGGCAAAAGCGATGCTGAATAACGTGCGATTGCAGATCAGGTAGAGGCGTAACCCGTTACCGGGTTCGCTGAAGCGGGATTCCATGATGGGAAAGTGCATAAAAAACACAATGGTGCCCATACTCAGAAGGTTCAGCAGTAGCGGACGATAAGGTGTGGCGCAGGCCCAGTGGCGAATGGCCTGTTGATGGAAGCAGTAACCATAACCGGCGATCACTCCCACGATCAGCGGACCAAAGCGGGTGGCCAGGTTGTCGTACAGCTTGCCATAGAAAATCATGGAGACGGTTTTATCGGATAGCATATCCCGGTAATGACCGTTCCACAGTTCCTGGTAGTAATACAGCACACCCGCCCGGATCAGCAGTGACAACACCAGCAGGCCCAGCATGGTTTTCATAAACGACCGCTGGGGCGATTTGGCAATGAAAATCAGAATCAAAGGCAATAAAAGGTAGAACTGTTCTTCCACCGCCAGCGTCCAGGTCCACTGCAGGGCCATGTTGTCCGGATGCAGAAAATTGTTGACGTAAAGCAGGTTGGCCCAGATCCATTCGTGATTACGGGCACCGCTTACCCAAAAGATAATGGCAATCACGGCATACAGTGGTGTAAGCCGCAGGTAGCGGCGCAAATAAAACCGTTTTAACTGAATATCACCGGTTTTGTTCTGCTCCTTCAGCAGCATCAGGCTGATCAGAAAACCACTGACCACAAAGAACAGGTCAACACCCTTGTCGGCATTCCAGATCCACCACAGATAGAAGGGGGCATCCTCCAGCGACTGAAAGAAAACCTCTTTGCCGTTGTACAGGCTGTACACAAAGATGGTGTGAGCCAGCAGTATCCAGACCATGCCGAAAAATCGCAGGCCATTAATCAGATAAAAGGTGTTGGAGCTGTCGTCGGTCAGGGCCTTGAAATTGCGTTTTACTGACCATAAACCGGCAATAGTCATGGTTGCATCGGTTGTTTTTTTGTTCATCTTTTTGTTCTTTTTGTCGCGTGCTTCCGGCAGATTACTGCATCAGCAAAATCAGGCCAAGTGAAGTACTGTTGCAAATTGCAATCCGGCTTACGGCCATTCCATGGTTATAACGAGAAGAGTCCGTGCAGAAACCAGTCCTGGTTATCCCGATCCCGGTATACCCACAGGTGTTGGCCATTACCCTGTTGCGCAATGTAATAATCCCGGTTTACCGGAGTATTATCCCACCAGCCGGTGTCAATGCGCTCCGGCCCCTTCAGCAGTTGCAACGGAACGTGGTAAACCGGTAATCCCTTTTTGCTGCGCAGTTTTTGTGGATGCTGCAAAAGCCAGAATGGACGCTGCTCCGAGGGATGCTGAAGTGCCTGGCCCTGCCCCGGTGTCGCCGAGTACCAACAGTGCTCCGGGCGGTGATCCGACACCATGCCCAGGCTGTGTACCTGTTGTTTTCCCAGCCGTGTCTGCAGTCGATCCACCAATTGGTAGCGGCTAATGTGATCCGGCTGCTGGGGGCGAAACAGGTCTCGCTGCTGAACATGCAGCCCATGGAATTGATCTGCCCTGAGCCGCAGCGTCAGCACGGGTGCTGCCAGTTGTAATGTTTCCAGTTTAAGTTGAACCAGAGGCAGAATATCGGCCAAACGGTGCATGGGGGTGGCCAGTTCAATGGGCCATGATTGTGTCTGGCGGCTACGTAACAGTAGGGAAAACAGAAAACGGCTGACGGCAGACTGCCGGGCATACAGATAATGTTCCAGGCGGCTCAAGAGGTGGCGGATGGGGAATAGCAGATGCTGGGCATTATCCAGTTCCTGCACAAAGTCCAGCTCAGTCTGGAACTGTGGCGGCAGGTTCCAGTGGGGCAAGGGGCTTTTGCGTTCACCGGTGAGCAGATTAAGGTAATGGGTGAAAGCGTCACCAAAACGTTTGCCCAGGGTATCGCGGGGCAAGGCCAGCAGCTGGCCTACGGTTCTGATCCCCATACTGTACAGCAATTCCTTTTGCGCGGTGGCGATATCCAGCCACTGTACATCGTAGTCATGCACATCCTGCAGTGAAAAAAAAAGCGCCTGATTACTGCTTTCGTGAGCCTGGGCAAACAGCAGTGCTGCCATATCCGTGTCGGCAAAGGCCAGACTGAAGGGCGTGAATCCCGCAGGCAACTGTTGCAGAAGCTGTTGTGCCAGAGCCTGTTGCCCATTGAACAGCTTCAGGCTGTGACTGACCTCCAGCAGTAAATTGTTCTGCCCATGGGGGCGGATGTGGGGGGTGAACTCATAGGCCCAGTGCCCCAGTTGTTGCAGTGCCTGTTGTTCGCCGTCGGGAGAATAGGGCTGGCATTGCAGATTCCGCACCAGGCTTTGTGCTGTGGGAATGGTCATGCCGGGCACAATGCCCGATTGTAGCGCAGGCTGATTGGCGTACAGCACCAGTCGGCGCTGTTTGCGGGTAATTTCCACCACCAGTGGTTGTGCGGCAGGGGCTCCTTGTTCCACCAGGTTCAGCGCCAGTGCGGGAAAATGCAGACAGGCCCAGAGCATCTCAGCCTCCGGAATGGGGTGCGGAATAGAAACCCGTTGCGCAGGCCCCGACCGGACGGGTGGGCAGTGTGGCGGCCGGCTTGTGTGCAGCGGCCGGGGCGTTGCCATGCAGTGTGGTGGATGAATGATGGCCGGGGCGGGCCAGGCGCAACCAGGGTGATCCCCAGTGGCCACGGCATTTTACCACCCGTACCTGGAGCTCTTGTTGCAGAGGGCCCATCTCCAGGCGCAGTGGTGCCGGGGAGGGTTGCTGCATTTGTGCCTGGGGCCGCATCAACAGGCACAGGCTGTTGCCTTTCTGGGCGGCCAGTTGCAGGCGCCGAATGTGTTGTGGCGTGGGGTTGCGGGGCCAGCCCTGTACGGCGCTGCAGGCACCCGAAGACAGACACTGTTCCATGGCCCAAAGCGTGTCTTTGTCTTGCTGGCTGTGTACAACCAGCGTGTTTTCCAGTGCTATTCCCTGTTGCATGAGTGCCGGTGCATAGGGCATCCAGGGTGGGTTGACCCACACCAGCCAGCGTGCTTGCTGGCTGAGTGAGGCCAGTGCTGAGGAGACCAGTTCTACTTCGCCACAACCCCAGTGGGGGCACAGGATTTCGGTAACGCCGGTAACGGGCAAACCGCCTTCCGGCAGTACCTGATCCAGTGCATGGTAGCCTGTGGCAACGGTTGCAAAATCCTGTTGTCGGCACTGTTTGCTGCGCATGCCATCCGCCGCCCGCCAGATGGCCGGATGATGCAGGATGGTGTTTAGCTGTGGCTTGGCAGCGGACATTGCGGCTCTCATACAGATTGCGATACTGTAATTATATACAGTATTTCGGAGGCGGCAAGGGCTTTTAAACCATGATGTAAAACACGATGTAAATGAGCAGGTTGTGCTATCTTGGGCGAAAACAGAAGGAATGAATCATGGCAAAACTTACCTTTTGGGGCGCTGCCCAGGAAGTCACCGGCTCCTGCCACCTGATCGAAACCGAGGGGCTGCGCATCCTGCTGGATTGCGGCATGCATCAGGGCGGCAGACAGGCAGAGCGTCGTAATGGGGAGCCGTTTCCCTTTAACCCGCGACAGCTGGATGCGGTGATTTTGTCCCACGGTCACCTGGATCACAGTGGCCTGTTGCCGAGGCTGTTCAAGGAAGGCTACAAGGGGCCGGTATATTGTACCGAAGCCACCCGCAATCTGTTGGCCATTATGCTGGAAGACGCCGCCGGTTTGCATTTGCGGGATGTGGAATGGGAGAACCGGCGTCGCAAGCGGGCCGGCAAGCCCGAAATCGAGCCCTGGTATGATATGGACGATGTGCTGCATGTGCTGGAGCATTGCAAAGGGGTTCCCTACCACGAAACCCGTAGCGTCAACGGCCATGTCAAACTTTACTTTCGGGATGCCGCCCACATTATCGGTTCTGCCATTGTGGAGCTGCAGCTGGAAGAAAAAGGCCGCCACAAGAAACTGGTGTTTTCCGGGGATCTGGGTAATCCCGATGCGGTGTTAATGAAAGATCCGGAAATCGTGACGGACGCCGACGTGGTGCTGATGGAAGGCACCTATGGCGATCGGGATCACCGTACCATGGACAATACACTGGAGGAATTGGGCGAGGCGTTGCAGCAGGCCAGCCAGGACAAGGGCAATGTGTTGATTCCTTCATTTGCCGTGGGCCGCACCCAGGAGATGCTGTTTCATCTTGGGGTGTTATACAAGCAGGGTAAAGTCCCCCAACAGCGCATCTTTCTGGATAGCCCCATGGGTATCGAAGTAACCCGTTTGTATACAGAATATATGGACCTGCTGGACCCGGAGGATCTGAAGAAGATATCTGTCAAACTGGGGGATGATCCCAAGTCCTACCTGCCCATGCTGACACTGACGGAAAGTACCGAGGATTCCATGGCCATCAACCGCATCAAGGATGGCGTCATCATTATTGCCGGCAGTGGGATGTGTAATGGTGGTCGAATTCGTCATCACCTGAAACACAATATCTGGCGTAATGAATGTCATATTGTGTTTCCCGGTTTTCAGGCCCGGGGCACATTGGGGCGGCAAATTGTGGAAGGGGAAAAACACGTAAAAATGTTTGGCTCCGATTTTTATGTGCGCGCGAAAGTGCATACCCTGGGTGGTTTTTCAGCCCATGCCGGACAGTCGCAGCTGTTGGAGTGGGCCGCCAACTTCAAGCAGCCTACCCGTTTTTATCTGGTGCATGGCGAGGCCGAGGCATTGCAGGTATTGCAGCAGAAATTACTCGATAAGTTGGGTATTTCGGCCGAAGTGCCGGCCGAGGGCACCAGTATTGTTTTTTGAGGTTCTGTCTGCAGTGAAATCAGGCGTCAGATATGGGGTTGGTGCAGTAGTTGTATTAGAGCTGGAGTAAACGTCATAATACGCGGCCAGTATGCTGCTACAGCAACTGGCCGTACAATTAATTCAGATCGTCTGTTTGTTATTACAATAATATCAACCAGTTAACGCACATAAAGATGTGGATGTAGGTTTTTACCATGGATCGGAGAATACACTTCCTTGACCAAGTGCGTTCCCATATGATGCTTTTGGGAATCGTGTTACACGCAGCAGGGAGCTACAACAATTTTCCTGCCGGGGAGTTATGGCCCTATAAGTCCGTCGACGTTCATGTACTGTATTCGGTGATCATTAATGTGATTCACAGTTTTCGTATGCAGGTGTTCTTTCTGGTGGCCGGGTTGTTTGCGGCGATGTTGATCAGCAAGCGGGGCAATACGGGCTTCTTGAAGAACCGAACCCAACGGGTTCTGTTGCCTTTGCTGGTGTTTGCCGGCCCCATAATTATTTACTGTAACCACCTGTATAGCCATGGTGCCGAGCTGATGGCGCTGCGGGGAATTGACGTCGAGTTTGACCACAGCATACGGCTCTACCATCTGTGGTTTTTATACTATTTGTATTTTTATGTGTTGGCGGCCATTCCCCTGCAATGGCTGTTAAACCGGTTTTTTACTGCAGAGCAATATGCAAAAAACGCCAAAATGTTGCCGTGGGCGCTGGGTTTGGTGCTGGCACTGGTGCATGTGATCAACGGCAGCTATATGCTGGAAGCACCGGTGGGTTTGGATATTCTGAATCCGGCTTTTGTCCAGTATGCGTTGTTTTTCGGCACGGGGATGGTTGCCTATCACATGCGCGAGGCGTTTTTTAACAGCATTGCCCATTGGGGGCGTTTACTGTTATTCACTATTCTCTCGCTGATCGTGTTTGTGATCATTGTGAGTATTACCGCAGCACGGAATCCGGAAGATCCTCAGGCATTTGTTTGGTATGGCGCCTTGTTTCTCGGCCTGTATTATGCGCTGGTGTGTTGGTTTATCCTGGCTGTCTACAAACGCCTGTGTGATCATTTCAGTGCGAGGGCCCGGTATTTGTCGGAGGCCTCCTATTGGGTGTATTTAGTGCACTTACCCATTACGGTGGCAGTGCCGATGTGGATCGATCACTGGTCCGTTCATCACAGCCTCAAGTTTGGGTTGGTATTGTTGATAACCTTTGCGATTAGTTTGATCACGTATCAGGTTTTTGTGCGTTCCACGGGGATTGGCTGGTTGTTGAATGGAAAAAAACGCCGTTTTTACTTTCCATTTATCCATCGCGCAGTCAAATATAGAGAGTCAGAACAAGCCGGGTAGTGTCCGCGTAAGTGAGCTCTGTCATGCAGTATTTAAATAAACTGAGAGAAAAACCACATTGGGTATTGGTTCTCACCGTGGTGCTCACACTGCCTGCATTATTTTCCGGTTGGTTGGGTGACGATTACATTCACTATGCCTTGCTGCACCCTGATATTGATATTCCCAAAGCGCGGGATTGGTCATTATTCGGTTTGTTCTCCTGGGTGGATGCGACCCCTCACCGCACGCAGGTGTTGATGGATCTGGGGGTGATTCCCTGGTGGACCTATGAAGGTTTCCGTTACCAGTTCTGGCGGCCACTGGCAGAGTTGAGCCATTGGCTGGATCATGCCTTGTGGCGTGATGTAGCGTTATTGATGCACGTACACAGTCTGGTTTGGTATCTGGGGTTGGGAGCCGGACTGTACCGATTGTATTGCCGAACCGGCATGCAGCCGCTGGCGGCCATTGCCGGATTGGCGTTGTTCATGTGGGATAGCAGCCACGGCCTGACACTGAGCTGGATCGCCAATCGTAATGCCATTATGGCCGCGTTGTTTGGTGTGCTGTGTTTGCTGGCCTATCTGGATTGGCGGCAATCCGGCGGCGGCAAGGCCCTGGTATTGAGCCTGTTTTGGTTGCTGTGCAGTTTGTTCAGTGGTGAGATCGGCATCAGCACCTGCGGGTACCTGGGTGCCTATGCCCTGACGGTGGATAAAGCCGGTCCCAGGCGAGCCTTATTGGCGTTATGGCCCTATGTGCTGGTCAGCGTAAGCTGGTGGGTCTTGTATAAGGTGGGTCATTTCGGAGCCAATCATTCCGATACCAATTACATCGATCCCCTGGAATCGCCGCTGATTTTCGCCAGCAAGCTGGGGGAGCGCATTCCGGTATTGTTGTTCGCTCAATTCGGCCTGGTGCCGGCGGATGTGTTTGGCTTCAATCCCGATGGCATGCTGGTGTTTTCCATTGTGGCCCTGTTGTGCCTGGCGCTGGTATCTCTCATTGTGTTGCCCATTCTCATGCAATCGCCCATGGCACGTTTCTGGGCTCTGGGTTGCCTGTTCGCGGCGGCCCCCATCAGTGCCTCCATTCCGGCGGACCGCAATTTACTGATGGTGGGGATCGGTGCCTCCGGCTTGTTGGGCCTGTTGTTTGAAGCGGTGTTATCGAATCTGGTGACGTCGCGCTTTGTTCGCGTGGGTGCCTATATCCTGTTTGCGATCCACCTGGTGATTTCACCGCTGTTGATGCCGATTTTCAGTTACAGTCCCTGGATCTGGACCAGACTGATGGCGTTACACGTGACGCAGCGCATGCCCATCGAGAGTGAGCAGGATCGTGTGTTGTTATTTGGCCTGAATATGCCCATTGCGCTGGCCACATCCCCCATGCGGTTTGCCCACCAAGCAACACTACCGGAGCGATTGTGGTTGATGTCCTCTGATGCCATGCAATTTACTGTTCAGCGTGTTGGTCAGAACCGATTACAGATTCTGTCTGAGAAGGGCATGATCAATGAATTTGAACAGTCGGTGCGCGATCTGTCCCGGGATCCGTTAACGGTAGGGCAGGTGGTGACGACGGACGGGATGCGCCTGGAGATCAAGCAACTGGATGAAGACGGCCACCCCGTGCACCTTGAGTTAACGCTGGATAGTCAGCACATGGACGATGTTGTGATCATCTATTGGACCCCGGACGGCTTTGAGCGCACAGCGTTGCCGGGGGAAGGCGAAGCGTTGGTACTGTATGAATCTGCTGCCCGGTAAAGAAGTGGCAGTGAGGCGCAGTCAGACAGCAGCCCGAGAACAGGGGCCTGTGGTTAATAGCAGACTTTGCGGCCTTTGTCCTCGGCACGGCGTTCACACTCCCGACGAATATTGTCGCAGGTAATGGCCCCGCCGGGGGAAAGGCTGGACGCGTTCTCACATTGGGAATAACGCTCCTGTAATTCAGACTGCGGCATATCCGCAAATTTGGAATCGCCGCAGGCACTCAGAGCGGCAATGCATATCAGTCCGGTTAGTATTCGCATGGTTTCCCCCCAGCTAAAAACACTATGAAAATCAGATATAATCCATGGGTTATTAGCACAGTATAGGTTAGTCTTTTTCGATCTCAACCTGATGATGGGATGGAACATTCAACATGCACGTGGCCAGTTTGTACATTCACCCGGTAAAGTCGTTGGGCGGGTTGCCGGTGGCGGTAAGCGCCATTGACCGATTTGGTTTGCGTTGGGATCGGCGCTGGATGGTGGTGGATGAGGCGGGAAAGTTTCTCACTCAGCGGCAGTTGCCGGCCATGGCGTTGATTCGGGTCAGCCTGGATCAGGGCCGTGTGACCTTAACCGCAGCCCAGGGTGAGGCGATGGTTTTTGATGTGGTGGATTTTGTTGAAAGCCCGCTTATCAGGGTGCAGGTCTGGCGCGATCAGTGTGAGGCGCGGTTGGGCAGTGAGGCCATTAATGTTTGGTTGAGCCGGGTGCTGGGCCGGGATTGCCGCCTGGTTTTTATGGATGACCACTGCCGGCGTCCGGTGGACGAGCATTACGCCGGGCCTGGTCATACGGTCAGTTTTGCCGATGGCTATCCGCTGTTACTGACACAACAATCCTCCCTGGATGAATTGAACAGTCACATGAGCCTGAACATTGGTATGGAACGGTTTCGCCCCAATGTGGTGGTCACCGGTGGGGCCCCCTGGGCAGAGGATCAGTGGCGGGTGCTGCGGGTGGGTTCTATGGTGTTTGACGTGGTGAAGCCCTGTTCCCGTTGCGCCATCCCCACCATCAACCCTGCCGATGCCAGTCGGCAACCGGAGGTATTCCGCACCCTGAAGCAGTACCGCGCCAGGGATGGCGAGGTGTTTTTCGGCCAGAATATGGTGTCACGATCGGCGGGGAAGATTCGGGTGGGTGATCCGGTAGAGGTGTTGGCGTGACGTGGTTCGGGAATAAACCGTCAAAATGAATCGATCAAGCCAGCTAGTAAATCAGAACAGCTCAATATCGTCTTCGGAATCATCATCCGGGCCAGTGAGGGATTCAGTCTGTTCAAACTGGTGACGGTACAATTCCAGTGCTTCACGGATGGTGGCACCTTGCATAATATGGTCGAACATCAGGCGCTCGCATTCCATGGTGTAATTGGAGCGGATCTCCTGCTGAATGCGGCTCCATTCGGACGGATTGTAGAGGCGGGTGGTGTCACTGATGAGGTCACCCAGGTGAGTCAGGCTCTCGTTCACGTGATGCAGCTTCTGGGTGAGCCGGTCATAAAACTGGAAGGCGACAATGGCTCTCTGCATCTGCTGGTGCATTTGCTGGGATGCGCTCATGATGTCATTGCGCTGGGTTTCCCATTTTTCGGAACTGTCTGCGTGTTCGCACAGGGACATCACCTTTTTGGCATCCTGTGCCATGCCGGTAAAGGTGGACGACAGCTCATCCACCGATTTTGAGCTGTCGGTGAGGGTCGTCTCAATCTGAGCCATGGCCAGGCACAGCATGGAAATGGTTTCTTTGATTTGGCTCCAATCCAGGTCAGGGTTCACTGAGCTGGAACCAGGGTTAGACAACTGAGATCCGAATGACACGCTGATCGCTCCTGCAGTGGCGTGAAAAACATCGCTTCTGAATGATTTCTATCTAAGTAGTCAGCATAGCCCAGAAAATCTGGCAGTGGAAAACGGCCGCCCATGAATTTTGGCACCAGGTTTACAATCAAGTGGTTAGGCTGACCTAGTGTATTTTGGAATACTGGGTGGGCGCGTCTACACTGTTAGAATGCAGGCCAGGGGAAACCGACCATGAAAATTCAGTATCGTTTTGATATCGAAGGCAATTCGCTGCACTATGAAGTGGATGTGGATCGTTCATTTGATTTCAGCGCCCAGCGGCAGGAGGTACCGGAGTGGGCAAAACTCAAGCATAACCAATGCCCCAACTGCCCGTTGACGGTAAAGGACTGCCAATATTGCCCGGCAGCGGTAGATCTGGCGGCGGTGGTCACGGATTTTCAGCGCCTTCCTGCTCAAAAAACGGCCAAGATCAGGGTTGTTACTCCGGAGCGTGAGTACGCAAAAGAAACGGCGCTGGAGGAAGGCCTGCGTTCTCTGATGGGGCTGATCATGGCCACCAGCGCCTGTCCGATCCTGACGCAATTGAAGCCCAACGCCCGCAATCACCTGCCATTTGCGTCCCAGGATGACTTTATCATCCGCTCAACCGCGCTTTATCTGTTGAAACAGTATTTCAACTACCGGGCAGGTCAACGCCCGGATTGGGAATTGCAGGGCCTGATCAGCCTGAACCAGGAGCTGCAGACCTTGAATGAGGCCTTTTGGGGGCGGGTGAAAGAGGCCTGTGAAGGGGATTCGAACCTGAAAGCCTTGCTCAGTTTCCTGGATATGTCCTCCAGTGTGAGTTATTCCCTGGAGTCGCAATTGCAGAAAGTGAAACCGCTGATGACGGACGCAGAAGAATCGCCCGCCATCGAAGTAACAACCGGTGAAGCCCGCTTATTTTGAATCCTTGTTCACCCGCACCGCCAGCACATCAATATTGGCATGATGCAGCACGGCGTTGGCGGTTGAGCCCAACAACAGCGCCAGGCCATGACGGCCGTGGCTGCCCATTACGATCAGGTCTACCGCCCGGTCTTCAGCGACCCGCAGAATCTCTTTCTCAGTGATGCCCACTTCCATGTATTGACGCTCTTCCGGCACGTTGAGGCGTTGCCCCAAATCACGCAGCTGGCTCATGGCCTGTTTTTCCAGCTCCTTGTGCAGATCCCCCAGGTCCACCGGAAACTCTCCACCGTAGGCAATGGATATGGGTTCCAGTACGTGAACAATGCTCAGGGTGGCGGCAAAGGTGGCCTGCAGTGCTGCGGCGCGCTGCTCAACGATTGCCGATTCTTCATTAAAATCGGCTGCCAGCAGTATGTGGTTGTATTGGCCCATGGGATGATCCTTGTGCGGTTGGGGTTTGTGAATCACTGAATGTATTAGATAATGCCCGGCACTTTTATTTCAAGCGTTGTTTTTGGTCAAAGGTTGGATACAGTTTTATGGTTTACCTGATAATTGGGCTGGCGATGTTATTTATTCTGGGGCCCGTATTCATGTTGCGGCCCTCGGCCCGGGAGCGGCGTCTGGCCCGCATCCGTCAGCGCGCGTTGGCGGAGCATGTGGTCATCAGCCCCATTTCACTGACCCGGGATACCAAGTTCAACGCTCAGCTGCAGCGCAATCCCCATATTGATGGCCATCGCTGGTACCGCTATCAGTTGGTGGCCAGGGAAGACCAGACCGGGCCATCGGTGAAAGGAGAATGGCTGCAACGTAAAACCCGGGACGGCACCCTGGTGTGGGAATCATCGGATGTGACCCTGACCGCGCCACCGGCGGTGCAGGCACTGATTGAACAATGGCAGCAGCAGCAGACGGAAGATTTTCTGGCGCTGGAGCTGGGGCCCCGCAGCGCCGCCATTGTCTGGAACGAGCGGGGCGATGAGGCCGAGGTGACGCAGTTGCTGGACGATCTCAAGCGCTTACTGGCGGTTTAGGGGGCTGTTGCGGCTCGAATGTGGTATCCGGGTATTGTTGGCGCACCCATTCCGGTGGTTTCACCAGTATGCGCCAGTCCCGATAGGTGCGCAGGTCCCGCCATAGGCTGGCCCATTCATGCAATTGCAGGTACACCGGGTTGTAGGGCTTCTCGGGCATCCGGGTAACGCCATAGACAATGGGCCCCGCATCCCGCTCATCACGGAAGGTACCCAGCAGTTTGTCCCAGATAATCAAAATGCCACCGAAATTGGTATCGATCTGCGCCGGATTGCGGCCATGATGAACCCGGTGATGGGACGGGGTGTTGAGAAACGTCTCCAGCCAGCCCAGCCGTTTTACCTGCTCGGTATGCAGGAAAAACTGATAGACCAGATTGCCTTCAATGGCCAGCAATACCCAATCCTTGTCAAAACCCACCAAGGCGGCCGGAATCCACCACAAAATCCAGGCGCCGTTGAACGCATGGGTGAAATTCTGCCGCAGCGCGGTGGAAAAATTCATGTGTTCGGATGAATGGTGAGTAACGTGACTGGCCCAGAACCAGCGTGTTTTGTGCATCAGGTAATGCTGCACATAAAAGCAAAAATCCACCAGCACAATCAGCACCAGCACGCTCCCAACCGAGAGAGCAGGGTTCCACTGCAGCCCAAACTGATACACCCAGCTGTAAAAGGCCTGAATGAACAGGGCAATGGCAATGCCATCGACGATTTTGTACGAGAACCCGGTGCCCAGGTTGGCCAGGGTTTCCCGCAGGTGATATACCCCGCTGCGACCTCGCCAGCGAATGTAGCCTGCCTCCAGCAGAATGACAGCAATGAAGACAGCGCCAAAGGCCAAGACAAAGAAAACAGCGTGTAAAACGTCAGACATAAAAGCTTCCAGTGGGTGGTCGTTATGCTGCTCACTATAGTGCCGTTCATCCATTGGGGATTGACCCGACAGGCCTAATTTTTGACAATTCCCGCCAGCCTGTTGTGATGACTACGAATGTGCGAGGAACACCTGAGTTGTGCCTACCTTACTGGCGGATATGAATGTAAGCGGCGATCTTGCCGCGCTGTTGTTGGATTACCTGGCGGCCAATCAGTTACAAATAGCGGAGCTGGAACGGGAGCTGAAGCAGTTTCAGCCCGCCAGCCGCATGCGTTTTCAGCAATGGTGGCGTTTACTGGAGCAGTTGCAGCAGCACCTGCCCGGCCATCTGGTGGGGATGGAGCTGGGGCAGTCCATCAAACCGGCCTATGTGGGGGTGCTGGGTTATCTGACCCTGTCCTGCGATACGGTGGCTGAGGCCCTGCAGCGGTTCCAGCGTTATCAGCGCCTGCTGCATGATGGTGACACCGCGCGCCTTGAAATACGCCACGATCAGGCCTGCCTGTGCTGGAGTAATCAGTATGGGCCGTCGACCCAATTGTCGGATGAAGTGTTGGTGATGGGCATGATCGCCAATCTCAGAGCCATGACCGGGCAGCCGGATCTGCAGCCTACGCGGATTAACTTTGTCTGCGCAGCACCGCTGTCCACGCAAGAGTATCAGCAGTTTGTTCAGTGCCCCATTGCCTTTGACCAGCCGCAGTTGGAATTGCATTTTCCGGTGGATTATCTGCGATTGTCGGTGACCAACAGCGATCCGGCCCTCAAACAGCTGCTGGAGCAACAGGCGCAAACGCTGCTATCGGTATTGCCGCAGCAGGTGGATTTCTTTGATCGCCTGCAACAGGCCATGGTGAAATCGGTGCAGGGCGGTGAGCCCACGCTGGAAACCGTGGCCAGGTCCCTGGCCATGTCACGGCGCACCTTGCATCGTCGCTTACAGGAACGGGGGCTGGTGTTCAAAGAGCTGCTGAAGGCCATTCGCTATCAATTGGCTCGGCAATATCTGGCAGAACGGCACTTAACCCTGGCGGAGATAGCACTGTTACTGGGCTATTCCGAGCAAAGTGCCTTTAGCCGTGCTTTTCGTCATTGGAGTGGCACGACGCCGCTGCAGTATCAAAAATCAGTGGTCAGCGGTGGCTCAAGCAGCTCAATCAAATCCCCGCTGTAACGGTTGACGATGAAGCCCATGCTGCGATCTTCCTGCAGCAGAGCCCGTTTGAGCAGCGCCCACTTGCGTTGTAAATCGGTGGTGCGCGGCTGCAGGATCTGAACCTGCCGGTCCAGCAGCGCAACCAGTTCTGTAAGGTGGTGGTGGGCATAGGGTGCCAGTTTCCAGTGGGCATTGAGGTAGCGTAAATTGCTGTGCTGCAATAGCAGTATGCTCTCTTCAGAGGGCGTGATCAGGCCACTGGAGCTGGTTTGAGTGCTGAGCTGATCCCAGAATGCGGTCATCTCTTCCTGGTACTGGTAAGTGATTTCCTGGTCTATGAACCCCCCTTGTTCAATGGTCACCAGCCAGGCACCCAGGCGCCGTGCCACCCGTTGCCATTGTTGTTTCAATGCTGCCCGCCGGGCCTCTGCAAGCCTGGGCTGGATTGAACTCAGTGTTTCAAAGTGCTGTCTGAACCGGGTCAGATGGGTGTCGAGCTGCTGGTGGAGATGGCGATCACCCAGTCCATTGCGATAGCGCTCAAAATCGATGATCACCGCAAGCAGGGTGGATTGGCTCCCGAACTGGGCTCTGTGCAGGGCATTCTCATCCGCTTGAACGGGGAAAACACCGCCCAGCGTCAGCAGAGCAAACAGCGTGATGATCTTGAATTGTGGTCGGGTCAGTCCCATTGCATGGTTTCCAGATCAACTTGATTGAATATTTTTTGGTGGGCCACAGGCCGCATCAGTATCTTAAATGCGCAGATTACTGAATTGTGACAGTTTTCTAAGTTATTGAAAAATAGGAGGTTGCCACCTTGCTGTTGGAAAAGTTTTGGTCCAGATTTGGAAAAAAGCAACAATCCATCCTAAAAACAAATTAGTCAAGGTGGCGATACGCTCCCTTGACCCAAGGGCTGACACCTCTTATATATGTCGCCCTTTCGTTGAAGATTGAAATACTAATTGAATTCTTTTTAGCCAGTAAGGTTGGAATCTAATCTATGGGAAAGTCACTGGTAATCGTGGAGTCGCCGGCCAAGGCGAAAACCATCAATAAGTACCTGGGCAAGGATTTCGTGGTGAAATCCAGCGTGGGCCATGTGCGTGACTTACCCACCAGCGGCAGTGGAAAATCCACGGTAGACCCGGCTGAGCGTGCCAAGCAGGCAGCGTTAACCCGTAAAATGGCACCGGAAGAGAAGGCCCGCTATAAAAAGGAAAAAGCCCGCAGTGCCTTGATCGGGCGCATGGGGGTGGATCCGGAGCATGGCTGGGAAGCCAACTATCAGGTGCTGCCGGACAAACAGAAGGTGGTGAACGAATTACAGAAACTGGCGGAACAGGCCGACACCATTTACCTCGCGACGGATTTGGACAGGGAAGGGGAAGCCATTGCCTGGCACTTGCGTGAAGTGATCGGGGGCGACGAGGATCGCTACAAGCGCGTGGTGTTTAATGAAATTACCAAAAGCGCCATTCAGGAGGCGTTCCGGGAACCGGGGACGGTAAACGGTAACCGGGTGAACGCACAGCAGGCCCGGCGTTTCCTCGATCGTGTTGTCGGCTATATGGTGTCGCCATTGTTGTGGGCCAAAATCGCCCGCGGCTTGTCTGCCGGCCGGGTGCAGTCGGTTGCGGTGAAACTGGTGGTGGAGCGTGAGCGTGAAATCCGTGCCTTCATTCCAGAGGAATACTGGGAAGTGTATGCGGATACCACCACCGCCAAACAGGATGCACTGCGGCTGCAGGTGGCCAGGCAGAATGGCCAGAATTTCCGCCCGATTAATAAAGAGCAGACCGATCAGGCCCTGGCGGTATTGCAGAATGCGGCCTACACCGTGGCCGGCCGAGAGGACAAACCCACCAAGTCCCGTCCGGCGGCGCCGTTCACTACCTCAACCCTGCAGCAGGGAGCCAGTACCCGCCTGGGTTTCAGTGTTAAAAAGACCATGATGATGGCCCAACGTTTATACGAAGCGGGTTACATCACTTATATGCGTACCGATTCCACCAACCTCAGTACAGAGGCGGTGGCCAATGTGCGGGATTACATAGAGGGCAATTTTGGCACCCGCTACGTACCGGAAAAACCTCTCTCATACGCCAGCAAGGAAGGCGCACAGGAGGCCCACGAGGCCATTCGCCCTACAGACGTAAGTGTGCTGGCTAATGATGTGTCCGGCCTGGAGACGGACGCACAGCGCCTCTATGACCTGATTTGGAAGCGTTTCGTGGCCTGCCAGATGCCGCCGGCCGAATACCTGAGCACCAATCTGACGGTGAAAGCCGAAAATTTTGAATTACGCACCAAAGGCCGGATTCTGAAATTTGATGGCCATTTGGCGGTGAAAATGCCCGGCACCAAAAAATCCGAAGAAGACATTGAATTGCCGGATGTGGCCATTGGTGAAATCCTGAATCTGAAAAAACTGGATCCCAGCCAGCATTTCACCAAGCCGCCGGCCCGTTACTCAGAAGCCAGCCTGGTGAAAGAGCTGGAAAAGCAGGGCATTGGCCGCCCCTCCACTTACGCTTCCATTATTTCCACGATTCAGGATCGTGGGTATGTGAAGCTGGAGAATCGACGCTTCTACGCCGAGAAGATGGGCGATATTGTTACCGACCGTCTCAATGAAAACTTTGACAATCTGATGGACTACAGCTTCACCGCCAAAATGGAGGAGCAGCTGGATGAGATTGCCGAGGGCAAGCTGGAATGGAAGCAGGTTCTGGACGGGTTCTACGCCGACTTCAGCAAGAAGCTGGAAAAAGCCGAAAGCGAAGACGGTGGAATGCGCACCAATCCACCGGTGGAGACCGATATTGAGTGCCCGGCCTGTTCCCGTCCCATGGCCATCCGCACCGGCAGTACCGGTGTTTTCCTGGGCTGCACCGGTTATGCGCTGCCGCCCAAGGAGCGTTGCAAGGAAACCCTGAACCTGATCCATGGTTCGGAAACCATCAATGCCGATGATGACGAAAGCGAAGCCAAAGCCCTGCGTGAAAAACGCCGTTGTCCCAAATGCGGCACCGCCATGGAAAATTACCTGATCGATGAGAAACGTAAACTGCACATCTGCGGTAACAGCCCGGATTGCGAGGGTTACGAAATCGAGCAGGGTAATTTCAAAATCAAAGGCTATGACGGCCCCATCGTGGAGTGCGACAAATGCGGTTCCGACATGCAGTTGAAAACCGGACGCTTCGGTAAATACTTCGGTTGTACCAACGCAGACTGCAAGAACACCCGCAAACTGCTGCGCAACGGTGAAGTGGCGCCGCCCAAGGCCGACCCGATTCCCATGCCGCACCTGGCCTGTGAAAAATCCGATGATCATTTCCTGTTGCGCGACGGCGCCTCCGGACTGTTCCTGGCGGCCAGCCAGTTCCCCAAACACCGGGAGACCCGGGCGCCACTGGTGGAGGAAGTCAAATCGGTGGCGGATAAACTGGATCCGAAATACCACTTCCTGTTGCAGGCACCGGAAACAGACGGTGCGGGCAATAAAGCCATTATCCGTTACAGCCGCAAAACCAAATCGCAGTACGTGATGACGGAAAACGCCGAGGGCAAGGCCACCGGATGGTCCGCTACCTACGACGGCAGCAAATGGGTGGAGAAGAAACCGTCTGCTGCCAAGAAAACAGCGGCAAAAACAAGCGGAGCCAAAAAGAAGAGTACGGCCAAAAAGACCACGGCCAAAAAAGCAACAGCTAAAAAATCGTCAGCCAAGAAGAAGTAAGCGAACCACAGCAAGTGAACCATAGTAAGCCCGGCACTGTGCCGGGCTTTACCGCGCCTTCTATTGGTATTTGAAATGTTTATCCCGTCACATTTTTAACACCCCATAATCAACTTAACGACCCTGCCAAAGTACACCGTCTTTTTCGGAACCTGCCGTTACTATGTCCCTGCTTCGAGAGTAAGACTCTCGTTTTTATGAGCCCAACGCTCACTACAGCAAATAAGCAGCCCGGTGCAATTGGGGTTTTTTGCTGCTGATGCTGTGCATTTCAATTGTTTGACTCCGGTAATCTGAAATGGATTCAGTTCCGGAAACTTTACACAACAGGGAGACTGTAAAGTGAAATTCAATAAAACAATCTGCGGTGGTGCTGCCGCTTTGGCTTTTGCAGTAAGCGGTGCGGCAGAGGCTTACACTCTGATTACCTGTAACGGAAATAACATTCGTTGGTCTGGAACCAGTGCCACCATGCGTGCAAGTGACATCGGATTTCCATCCGGTAGCAGCTGGCGCTCCGCATTGGGCAACAGTATCAGCCTGGTAAATCAGAACCCCTCTGCTTTCGACTACGGCATTGTGTACGGTGATACCAGTGTTGGCTTCAATAACGGCCAGAACGAAATTTGGTGGTCTAACGGGTTTGGTGCTCCGGCCATTGCCAACTGGTGGATGAACTGTAATACCGGTCGCTTCACCGAAGTGGACATCCGCTTTGACAATACCGTTGCCTACACCACTTCCAACAGCAAATCTGTGCTGTGGCCATATGGCGGTGGCAGCCGACCTTTCCGTACCACCGCTATCCATGAACTGGGGCATGGTGTTGGCCTTAGCCATACTGCCAATACTTACAGTGTCATGGGGCAGGATTGGGATCACATTCACGCCAATGGCAGCACGGCTCGCGCCTACTTTGGTGAGGATGCTTCCAGCGGTGCAGTGGCCCTGTATGGTGGCAATCCGGGCAATGTACAGGATCTGGGTGTCAGTCAATGGCGACGAACCGGTGCCAGCGGTGAGTACAGTACTCATGACCGTACCCGCATCCGCACCAGTGGCGGCGGCTGGGTCAGCAGCTCCACAGTGAATGGTGAGCCCCGTTATAACGTGAATAAAGGCCAGCAGTATCTGGTGGAGTTCAGTTATGAGAATAACGGTGAGAGCTACCAGACTACGGAAGTAGGCTACTTTATTTCCACCAATGATTATATCTCTACCGGAGATCGCCGTATTGGTGGACGTAACGGCATGGGCCTGGGTCGCAATACCGTCTTTACCTTCCAGGCACCGGTGACTATACCTGCTGATCTGGTGTCCGGCCAGACCTATTGGTTAGGGGTTATCATCGATGAAGACAGTACGTTATCTGAAGTAACAGAAACCAATAACCGAACTTATATCTCCATTCGTGTGAACTAAGTGACGTTGAAGAGAGTGCCAGCCCATTGCCGGCACTCTCTTTTGAATGGATTTGTTGTTATTGCTATAGGACAGGAACGTACCATGAAACCGAATATCGTATTGAATTTAGTGCACAGTATTTTACCGTTTTCCACGTTTAAGTTTTTGTTGACGAGCGCAGCCGTCGTATTGCTTTCCACTACTGTAAACGCCAGTACGGTTGATGAAAAAGTGGTGGCGGCGCAATTAGTGTTTGAAGGGGTGGTGGTGGATGTGCAAACCCGTTTTGCCGAGCGTGAGAACGAGTCTGATCCCGCAGTACCTTATCGCTTTGTTACTTATAATATTAATCGAATTCTGAAAGGCAACTATCAGAGCGATACCGTTACCCTGCGTTTTATGGGTGGAGAGAGCGAGAACGGTCAAGTGCTGCTGATTCCCGGTCAGCCGCTGTTCGATGTGGGTGATCATGATCTGTTAATGGTCACCGGCAACAATCGCTATCCATGCCCTCTGGTTCAGTGCGCCCAGGGCCGTTATCGATACCTGGGTGGTATGGTGGTGAATGAGGTAGGGCAGCGCATTTACCTGGATGCCAATGGCCAGATTATTACCGGTGAAAAAATAGAAGATGAAGCACTGACCACCAATCAATTATCTGAAAATGTCACCATTGAAACCCGCGAAGTGAGCGAGGTGGGCATCGGGGAAATATCCAATGTTACAGACACTTTTCCTGACGCCACCAGCACTGATCCAGCCGGTTTTGCCCAGACAGTGGATGAAAAAATTCAAATGAATCATACCCCGGACCAGCTTGCCAATCTGGCTCCGTTTGAAAGCTCCGATCCGGATCAGCCATTTGTAGATGAAACCTATGAACGGGAGGGTGTTGCGGCCGGGCAACCACCGGAGCAGGGGGGCGAAGAGTTGGAATCTATGCCTGAGGATGAGCGCCTTGAGCGAGAAATGGAAGCTGCCATGTTGGCCGAGATGGATAGGGAAGCAATGGATCCGGCGCGCCAGGAAGAGCTGCAGGCGTTGAATAAGAAAATGCAGCAGTTGCATCCCGACTTCTTTGCCGGTGAGATGGACTCTGGTCTTATTGCGGCCGCTCATGCAGAAGGTACGGGGCAGCCGGCATCGGCATTACTGCAAAACAACGGTGTGCAGGCCAGTGGATCCGGTTATACCTGGGGTGTAGTGATGGTCATCCTGTTACTCTTGGGTGGTGGTGTTTTCTGGTACCGCAAACGCCTGCGCTGATCCCAGGATGGATTAATCCTAAACCTTGAAACGGGACAACTTTTCCACCAACTCATGCAGTGAAACCAGCATTTCTTCCGAGGAGTGCTGGGAATTCTCGGTGGCGGAGGCGGCTTCCTTGGCTCTGGCGTTGATGGCCTGGATGCTCGACAGCACGTGATTCACCGATTCAGTCTGCTGCAGTGTCGTTGCTGAGATGGATTGTGTTCTGGAGTTGATGGCGCTTACGCCATGCAGTATCTCTTCCAGTTTTTCAGTGAGGTTATTGGCGGTACTGACGGAATGTTCGGTGACATCCACACTAACCTGCATGGATGTGACCGCCTCCTGAACACCGGACTGGATTTTGCCTAGCACATCATCGATTTCCACGGTGGCTTCATGGCTGCGTTGTGCCAGAGAGCGCACTTCGTCGGCCACCACAGCGAAACCGCGCCCTTGCTCACCGGCTCGGGCCGCTTCGATGGCGGCATTGAGGGCCAGTAGATTGGTTTGTTCGGCAATGCTTTTGATAACCGACAGGATATCCGTTACTCCTCTACTTTGCTCGGCCAAGCGCTCTACCACCTGCATTGAACCATGAATATTCCCCGTCAGAGATTGAAAGCTTTTAACGGCATCGACCACCAGTTGCTGGCCTTCTCTGGCACTTTCATCGGCATCCTGAGCTGCGCCGGCGGTAAATTCCGTTTCCCGTGCCACTTCTTCAGCCGCAGCGGACATTTCTTCCATGGCATGACTTATTTTGCTGGTTTCTTCTGTCTGCAGGCGCACGATATCGGTGTTGGTGTCGGCCAGTGCTTTCACGTGTTGGGCATGGCTGGTGACCGTGTCGCTGCTTTCCCTGGAGGCTTTGATGAGCTGATTCATTTGCTTCACCATGCCGTTGAAGTTGCCGATCAGGGTTGCAAATTCATCCCGGGTACTATTCTCCACCTCGACAGTCATGTCGCCATCCGCAACTTTGCGGGTATTGCTTACCATGTTTTTTATGCTGCTACTCAGTGTGACGTACAGCCCCAGGTATAAATAGGTTATGACACACAGTAAGGCCAGCAAGCTGCTGAGCATGATGACGCGATTGAATTCCTTGTCATCCAGTCGGGATTGAACCACATCAAGCGCGCGCTCTAAGATGCCATTCTCGATATCTTGACTGGAAGCAATAAGCTTGCTGGCAATAGCATTGTATTGTTGCCAGGTTTGCCGTTCAGAAATGGCTTCCACCACTTGATCGTTGAACTGGAACAGTAATTTGTCGACGGCATCGATAAATAAGGGCGCTTCAGACAGGAGTGGATTTTCAGTATTCTGTGAACGGATTTTCTCTATGGTTTCTTTAAATTCGCCAAACAGGGTTTGAGTATTGAAAAAGCTGGCGTCCACCTCGGTGAAGGTGGCGCTGTCCAGATAAGGGGTGTTGAGCGTGTTGTTGCCATAACCACGCAGTTTGCCCAGCTGGGTCAGCAGGGGGCGAACCGTTTCAAAATAGATTCCCATTTCGGTTGCCAGCTTCGGATCGGTGTCGTTGGCCAGGCCGCTGGCTTTTGCAATTTCAAATACGATGGCGTCAATTTCATTCACCAGGCTGCCGTAGGAGGTCATGTACTCCCGTAGCATAATCTGGGCACCGAGATCCTCATTGAATGCTTGTTTTTTTGCCTGTGCCAGACGTTCCAGGAAGGTGGGCTTGATCAGGTTTGAGCCCTGATAACGCTGGGTGAAAACATCCAACAGTTGAGTGGTCTCATTGCGCAATCGATAGATCTTGCTTGCGGTTTGTTCCGAGCGGTCATAATTGTAAGCCATCATGACATCGCGCAGTTCCGCTGCTTTTGCGGAGAGTGTGTTCAACTCATTGATCGCATTGACCCCTTTGACTTCAGTGGCGGTGATCTGCAGATCCCTTTCCATCTGATTCCACAGCTGGGTACTGAGTAACAATATGGGGCAAATAAAGAGAATGCTGATTAACATGAACTTATAGTTGTAGGTCAACCGGTTCATGATGAAGGTGGCCAGCCACAGTATTTTCATTATCTTGTTATCCACAAAACTTCAAAACTGCTATTAAATCAGCACACTAAGAAGATGTGCCCGTTTTATAGCAAGTATAGTTAAAGAATGGGGTTTATCCCGCTAGTGGTTTACCTCGCTCCTTAGTAAAATATGCCCAGTTAACAGGAGTCAGCAGTTTCCATGGCCAAACATAAGCTTAGTCAATCAAATCAAAAACGGTATTTTGCGCGCTTTTATCTGGAAGCCATTGAAAATACAGAAAATGATGAGTCCATATTGAATCGCAAAGCGTTGTTGATGGCGCATCGACAGTCCTGCTTGTTCCATCTGGTGGGTGCCTACCGCGCGTTTATCTGGGAAGTGGCCAATACCTATGATGAATCCTACGTAGCGACACAATCGCTGCAGGAACTGCTGCTGCAGGCCCGTGCCAATGGCAAAGTCGTTACAGAGCTGGAGCGGGTATATGAACTTGAGTCCACATCTGGAAGCTGGTTGCAGGCCATGATGAAGATGTGGGAGCGCATCAATGCCGTGGATCCCGATGCCACCACTCAGGCCAAGGAAACGATGAATTTAAATGCCATAGAAGTTCGTGTAGTGAGTGAAACGGATGAGTTCACGCAACTGCATGATTGGTATGAGAATCTTTCCAGCCTGATAGAAGAAATCAGGCAATTGCTGTCTGAATGGTAGTAATTATATATCAAGTGCCGGGGTGATTTATTTGTGGCGGTAATGTCACACATGTTAGTATCACTCGCCATTGGATAGCATTTTTCGCTGTTTTTTACCGAGTAATTTGCTAAAAGCAGTGTTTTTTTCATTTGCTTCAAACACTTCCACGCTAAAGGTTTAATGAATGTCCTCTCTTTTAGAAATTGTTGAACTTGATTCAGGTGAAATTGTTTTACGTCGTGCCGACGGCGTGGGTTCACCCTTGGTGGAAATCAAGTTTTCCGATGAGGTTCGCGTGTTGCTGTCTGAATATTCCCTGGATATCGGCAAGGCAATGGTGAGTGCGGGTGTGCAGGCGGTGGGTGAAGTATATGGACATGTGTTGGAAGCTCATGAAGAACATACGGATTCCTCTTCAGCCGCCGATGAATTCGAAGACGTATCCGGTGTTTTACATTAAACCCGGATCAGATCCCGTCTCTAATCACACCCACTGCTAAGCCCTCAATCGCAAAATCATCACTACGACTGTCCACCTCAATGGGTTCGAAATCCTGATTCTCAGGTAACAGAATGATTTTATTGCGCTTTCGATCGAATCGCTTGACAGTGACTTCATCCCCGATACGGGCAACCACCACCTGGCCGCGCTGCGCATCCGCCGTTTTGTGAACCGCCAGCAAATCACCTTCCAGAATACCGGCATCCATCATGCTCAGCCCTTTAACCCGAAGGAAATAATCTGCCCGCGGTTTGAAAAAATCCGGGTTCACGTCGCAGTGCCCCAGCACATTTTCCTGGGCTAGAACCGGTTGCCCTGCGGCCACCTGACCGATGATCGGTAAGCCGGGTTCTGGGTCGTCATCCTGGCCGATCAAACGAATACCGCGGGATGCACCGGGAAGCATTTCTATGTACCCCTTACGGGCCAGCGTGCGCAGATGCTCTTCAGCGGCATTGGGGGAACGAAAACCGAATGTGCCGGCAATTTCCATGCGGGTAGGGGGCATGCCGCTTTCTTCGATATAGGTTTTGATCAGGGCGAGAATTTCAGATTGGCGCTTGGTCAGCTTTTCCATGGTGTTGCTCGTCAGGTTGCGTACTGTTATTTTATACAGGTGCTGTGATTATATACAGCATAGTTGAAAATTGAAACAGAAAAACCCGTTAAAACAAGCAGGTTGAGAAGAGGGAGCCTTGCGGCTCCGGTCGGCGAGGTGGGTCGAGGTGGAGTGAAGGTGAAGGACGCTTGCTGTCAGCCGCCCTAGTAATCGTCGTAGATGCGAACGCCTTTGCTCTCAAAATCGTCGAAGGGCAAGTACTGGTCGGACTCGACGGCAGCCAGCTGACTGTAGTCATGATCGTCACGGTCTTCCTGGTCCACCTCATAGGGGCCACTCCAGTCTTCCGGCTGATCCACGGTGCGCAGTCTCAGCTGCCAGAAGGTTTCAATGTCCATTTCTTCCAGTTCACCATCAAAGTACTGAATCGCCAGCGTGCCTTCTTCTTCATCCAGAGTCACCACCTCAAACAGGGTTTCCTGTTCGGTATTTTCATACCATGTGCCCACTTCAGGTTGAATTCGCAACAACATAATGGCCTCCTGTTCAGCCAGCTTGCACTCTTTGTGGCTAGTATGGCGCACACTGCCGGTTCGACACGAAAATGCTTAGGGCGGATGCCGGTCAGGTTGCCCGGGGCATCGAGGGCTGCGTTGCAGATACCAATCAAAAACAGCGCCTTAGCAATCACCAATGGGAATCTGCTGCTATTTTTATAGACGGCTGCAATAACGGCTATGGTTGAAGGTGCATAAAAATCTAACCCGCCTGGGGCTAGCCTGGCCGGTTGACGTAGCCGATGAAAAAACGATATCGTGACGCTTCGTCACAAAATGACTTTTTGTTGAGTTGGGAGTGAGTAGATGAGGTTCGCATGCAAACTTTCGGTATTGCTGATCAGCGTGATGTCGGGGGCGCCTGCCGTGGGAGGAGAGTGGGATGTTGAAGTAGGGGGTGAATACCGCTACCTGCCCCAGGATCCACCCTATGGCGTGGGTGATGATGCAGTATCCGCTAGCGTCCGCGCGGAATATTTTCACGACTGGAACGACGGCAATGATCTGTTTGAATTGGACGTCTTCTATCGCTGGTCGGAAGCCGATGATGAGCGTACTCACGGCGATATTCAGGATTTTGCCTGGATTCATGTGGGCGATGGCTGGGAGCTGCGCAGTGGCGTACGTACGGTATTCTGGGGCGTGACGGAATTTCAGCATCTGGTGGACATCGTTAACCAGTCTGATCTGGTGGAGCGTACCGACGGTGAAGCCAAACTGGGTCAGCCCATGATCAACCTGTCATTGGTGTCTGATTGGGGGATTCTGGATCTCTACGCCCTGGCCGGATTCCGTGAGCGCACCTTCCCCGGGGAGAATGGTTGGCCGCGGGGGCCGTTGGTGATCTCCAATGAGGAGGCGGATTATGAATCCGGGGCAGAGCACAAGCGCCTGGATTTTGCCGCCCGTTGGGCCATGTCCATCGAAGCCTGGGAACTGGCTTTTTCCTATTTCGGTGGTACTGCACGGGATCCGGAGTTCAGGCGGGTGGATGCCGCCGGGGAGCTGGTGCCTTATTATCGGGTGATTGACCAGTTTGGGCTGGAGGTGCAGTACAACTACGATGCCTGGTTGCTGAAAATGGAGGCATTGAGCCGCAGCGGGATGGCCGGGGGCCGGTATTTCGCCAGCGTGTTTGGGTTTGAGTACACCCTGGAAGGCCTGTTTGGCGGGGTATCGGATCTGGGTATTGTCTCTGAATACAATTACGACGAGCGGGGGGAGGACAGTCCTGATTCCTATTATCTGGAAAATGACATTGCTTTGGGGTTGCGCTGGGCAAGGAACGACGTGGCCTCAACGGAAGTGTTGGGTGGCGTCATTTATGATCACAAAACCAGCGAACGGGTACTCAGTATCGAGGCCAGCCGCCGTCTGGGTGACGTTTGGACCATCAATGTGGATGCCCTGTTTTTCCACAGTGATCCACCACCCACCTTGGCGGATCTGGCCACCGGATCGTTTGATCCACTGTATAAACTGGCACAAACCAGCCGTAACGATCTTATTCAGATAGAGCTGATCCGCTATTTTTGATGTATCCGATTCTTGACAGGGGGCGCTGGCAAACGTAAGTTTCAAACGATTGTTTACGGTGAACCGATGCAGTGATCGGCTCCCTGTCAGGAACCCTCATTTATGGCACAAAAAGAAACGGTAGAGCGAATTCTGGATGCAGCGGAGGCGTTGTTTGCAGAACGTGGATTCGCTGAAACCTCCCTGCGTACCATCACCAGTACCGCCGGCGTTAATCTGGCAGCGGTGAATTATCACTTCGGCTCAAAAAAAGCCCTGATACAGGCGGTATTCGAGCGCTTTCTGGAACCCCTGGTGGCAGAAATCGATCAGCGCCTTGGCGTGTTGGAGCAGAATCCGGAGTCGATTAACGTGGAATCCTTACTCAAGGTGCTGTCCAGCTCCATTTACGATGTGCATGGGCGCAATACCAATCGGGCCACGGCATTCATGCGCCTGCTGGGTCTGGCGTATACCCAGTCCCAGGCCCATGTGCGTAACTTCATCGCCGATCGTTATGGTGAGGCGTTCCAGCGCTATGCGCGTTTGCTGAAACCCGCCTTGCCGGGTGCGACCGATCAGGAGTTGTTCTGGCATACACACTTTGCCCTCGGTACGGCTATTTTCACCATGTCCAACTTTGATGCCCTGCGGGCCATGGCGGTGAATGACACCGGTCATCGTGGTTCGGTGGATTTTATTGTCAGCAATCTCACCAGCTTTATGGCGGCCGGGCTGCGCAACGCATCCCACGATGTCGCTGCTGCAGTCGGTCATGATGGCACCTGAGATCCGGATCTCCATCAGCGAGCAAACGCTGGCGGTGTGGCAGGGGGGCGCCTGTATCAGGCAATGGCCGGTTTCCACCGCCAAAAACGGCGCTGGAAATCAGTCCGGTTCCAACCAGACGCCTTTGGGCAAGCACCGGATTCGCGCCTGCATCGGCGCCGGTGCACCCATGGGGGCCGTGTTTGTCGGTCGCCGCCAGACCGGGGAAATTCATTCAGCGGAGCTGGCGGCGCGCCATCCCGATCGAGACTGGATTCTGACCCGCATCCTGTGGCTTTGCGGCGAGGAAAAGGGCATTAATCGCGGGGGTGACGTGGATTCCCAGCGCAGATACATTTATATTCATGGCACGCCGGATACCGAGCCCATGGGTGTGCCCCTCTCTCACGGCTGCATTCGAATGCGCAATCAGGATGTGATGGCATTGTTTGATTGTGTCGGTTCCGGTACCCGAGTAACCATTCTGCCTTAATATCACGATAAAAAGGCCGGGAAACACAATCTCAGGAGTGAACAAGCGCTATGGTGATGGGGCCACTCATGTTGGACCTGGAAGGCACGGAACTTTCCAGAGCGGACATCCGTCGACTGCAACATCCTGCCACCGGTGGGGTGATTCTTTTTTCCCGTAATATTGAATCGGTGGCGCAGGTGCGAGCGTTACTGGCGGCGGTGCGTGAGCAGCGGCCGGAATTGATTCTGGCGATAGACCAGGAAGGCGGTCGGGTGCAGCGAATCCGGCAGGGGGTTACCCGGTTGCCGCCTTTGGCTGAACTGGGGCAGCGTTTTGAACGGGATGTCGAGGCCGCGCTGCACCAGGCCCGGGATTGGGGCTGGTTGATGGCATCGGAGATGTTGGCCCTGGGGCTGGATATTTCCTTTGCGCCGGTGCTGGATGTGGAAGTGGGGCGCAGCAACGTTATTGGTGATCGTTCCCTGCATCATGAGCCACAGGTGGTAACGCAATTGGCAGGCGCGTATATCGAGGGCATGCACGAGGCTGGTATGGCCGCTACGGGGAAACACTTCCCCGGCCACGGCTGGGCGGAGGCGGATTCCCATGTGGCGATGCCTGTGGATGAGCGGGCGCTGGATGACATCGGCAATTCTGATATGCAACCCTTCAAAGCCTTGGCCTCTGTGCTGGATGCGGTGATGCCGGCCCATGTGGTCTATACCAATGTTGATGCGCACCCGGCCGGGTTCTCGGCATTTTGGTTACAGTCCGTCTTACGGCAACAACTGCAGTTTGACGGTGTTATTTTCAGTGATGATCTCACGATGGAAGGGGCTGCGGTGGCCGGTGGTTTTGCGCAGCGTGCACAGGCCGCGTTGCAGGCAGGCTGCGACATGGTGCTGGTCTGCAATCAACCGGACGCGGCGGATGAAGTGCTGGACTGGCTTGCCCATGCAGGCTACCGGGCCGATCAGCAACGTTTGGCAGCCATGCGTGCCCGCAAGGCAGTGGAGTGGGATTCACTTGTGGAGGAGCCTCGATACCTGTCGGTAAGACGGTCCATCCAACACTTTTCAGAACAGTCAGGAGAATAGTAGTGGAAACAGTACGGCAGTGGTGGCAGCAGCTGAATGGAAATCAGGACTGGATCATGCAAGTGTTCTTTGTGGTGTTTGTCACCCTATTGGCCAATTATTTGGCGAAAAAGTTTTACGATCGATTGGAAAAGCAGTTTGAGAAAACCCGCAACCTGTGGGATGACGCTTTGCTGTGGGCGGTTCGCAAGCCCTCGCGGGCTTTTATCCTGGTGCTTGGCGCCCGCGTGGTGGCCGAGATCATGGAACCCATGATGGAGCCGTCCGTCGTCACCGTGGTGCGCCCGGTGTTTCTGGTGCTGATCATCAGCGTGGTGTTGTGGTTTTTGATTCGTATGATTACCCGGGGTGAAGAATTGCTGAAAACACCGGGCTATACCCAGGAGCCCATGGACGAAACCACGGTGACGGCGTTGGCCAAGCTTCTGCGTTTGTCGGTGTTTATTACCGGTGGCCTGGTCATCGCCCAGTCCATGGGCATTTCCATTTCCGGGGTGTTGGCGTTTGGCGGCATCGGTGGCATCGCGGTGGGCTTTGCCGCCAAGGACCTGCTGGCCAACTTCTTCGGTGGGTTGATGGTGTACCTGGATCGGCCATTTTCGGTGGGGGATTGGGTACGCTCGCCTGACCGTAATATCGAAGGCACGATAGAACACATTGGTTGGCGCCTAACCGTTATTCGTACTTTCGACAAGCGGCCCCTGTATGTGCCGAATGCCACCTTCACCAGCATTGCCTTGGAAAATCCGTCGCGTATGACTCATCGTCGCATCTATGAAACCATGGGGGTACGTTATGATGATGTGGCACAGCTGCCGGCCATCGTTGCCTTGGTGAAGAGCATGCTCGCCGAACACCCGGAGATCGATCATAATCAAACCCTGATCGTGAATTTTAACCAATATGGTGCATCCTCATTGGACTTCTTTATCTATTGCATGACCAATACCACAAATTGGGTGAAGTACCATGAAGTGAAACAGGATGTGTTGTTTAAAGTCGCAGAGATCGTGCGGCAGCACGGTGCCGAATTTGCGTTCCCCACCCAGACATTGCACATTATTGAAGGGGTTGCCCAGGACAGCCATAGCACCAGCGAGGAACCTGCATGAGCGTTACGGTAGAGGAAGTCGATAAGATCTGGCGGGAAGCCGATTGTATCTGGACAGAGCATCAGATAGAGCGGGCCATTGAGACAGTCAGTCAGCAAATAGAAGCGGACCTGGCGCATAAGAACCCACTGGTGTTGGTGGTGATGAAGGGTGGTCTGATGTTTGGCGCGCGCCTGCTGATGCGATTGCGCTTTGCTCTGGAAATGGATTATATCCATGTCACCCGCTACGGCATGGAAACCTCCGGCAATGAGCTGCTTTGGAAGGTGTTGCCTCAGCATCCGCTGGAAGGACGGCATGTGCTGGTGGTGGATGACATTCTTGATGAAGGGCAAACCCTGTACAAGATCATGGAAAGCTGCCGCAGTCAGAAAGCGGCCACGGTACAATGCGCAGTATTGGTGGACAAGAAACACGATCGAAAATACGATCCAGACTTCAAAGCCCACTATACCTGCCTGGACGTGCCGGATCGTTTTGTGTTTGGTTATGGTATGGATTACAAGGGTTATTTGCGCAATGCAGATGGCATATACGCGGTGAAGGGGTTGTAATGGGCACTTATTTCAGAAGGAATGCAGTATGGGGCTGATCGCAATAGTGGGGGGCACCGGGCTCACTGAATTGCAAGGCCTGGAGCTAACGGATACCCGCACGCTTGAAACAGAATATGGTGTGCCTTCGGCTGCGCTTGAGTTTGGGCGTTTCGGTCAGCAGCCGGTGGTGTTTCTGGCGCGCCATGGCAAGGGTCACACGGTGCCGCCCCATCAGGTAAACTACCGTGCCAATATTCAGGCGTTAAAACAGGTCGGTGTGGAGAAAATTATTGCGGTGAACGCAGTCGGTGGTATCAATCCGCAAATGGGTGCTGAAAGCCTCGTAATTCCGGATCAGATTATTGATTACACCTGGGGCAGGGAATTTACTTTTGCCGACCAGGGGAACGTACTGCATGTGGACTTCTCTTATCCTTACAGTGAACCGCTGCGCCAGTCGTTACTGACGGCGGCCGCAGAGCTGGGGCTTGAGGTGCACGATGGTGGTGTTTATGGCGCCACCCAGGGGCCCCGTTTGGAGACGGCGGCGGAGGTGGATCGCCTGGAGCGGGATGGCTGCGATATCGTGGGCATGACCGGCATGCCGGAGGCACCGCTGGCCCGCGAGGCGGAATTGGAGTATGCGTGCCTGTCGCTGGTGGTGAACATGGCCGCTGGCCGCAGTGAGGGTATCATCACCATGGACGATATTGAGTTGGCCATCAAGAATGGCATGGGAAATGTGCGCGCCATTCTGGCTCAGCTTCTAAGCTGAGCCAGGGGATCAGCGCAGGCTGACCGGGCTGGCATCCTGCAGCGGGCTGTCCGGCAATCCTTCCTCTTCAGTGACCGGTTTGTAGGGGGTCACTTTTACCAGAACGCCAAACATCGGATTGTCCAGGTAGTGCATTTCCCCGCTGCGCATACGCCGTGATTCGTTCAGAATCACCGTGCGCACCGGCTCATAGCGGGTAACGGTTTCAGAGTAGGTTTGAGCGCCGAAGTCAATTTCCTGGTAGGCCAGTTCCTCTCCTGTGTCAGACAGTGAATCCGAGCCGTCGAGGTGGTGGCTTATGGCATTGGAGCTTTCCCACCACGGGGCAATCATTTCCACTTTCTGGATGTATTCGGAAAGCCATAAATCCGCCTTGAAATGCAGATAGCGCGATACCACCAGCGTGATGCTGCCTTCCAGCTCGTGGTAACCACCGAATTCGTTGCCTGCCTGAATCAGCACGGGAAGCGCCTGCTCGTTGTCCAGCGCCGGTTGATTCCAGCTGGCTTTTACCATGATCTCATAGTTCGAGCTTAACGTGATGCTGCGCAGGGCTTGCTTAAATTCTTCATCCTCGGGTGCCCCTGCGCGGAAGGCGACCCAGTCGCCTCCGGTTTCGGATGGGGGCTCCAGGGACAGGATGCCCTTTGGAAAGGAAAGCGCCAGGCTGCTGGGTGTGGGCCAGGTTTCATTCCCCATGGGGCTGTTCTTGTGTTTGAAAATAACCAGGGCCACCTGATACCAGGGTGTGGTGTCCTGTTGGGCCGGGGTTTGCGCAGTGGCAGGCTGTACCACGCCGGCCAGCACGGTAATGAGCAGGGCCGGCAGCAGCAATCTGGTATGGATGTGGTAGAGCGAATGTTCAGTTTTTACGGTCATAGGGTTTCAGGCCAGACAGTCTTTGAGCGGTTACTTGCGTTCCGGATTGACTCTGAGTTTGTCCAGCAGCTCCTCGATCATATCCAGGCGCTGCTCGGCAGTGTCGGTTTCAATAGCGAATTTTAGCTTATCGGCGCCATCCAGTTTATAGAACTGGGGCTGAATTTGAACCATTTTCACAATGGTGAGAGGGTGCACCTTGGTGTCGACTCCAAATTCCACCCTGCCGCCATTGGGACCTGCGTCGATTTTACTCAAACCCATGGCCTGGGCCTGCAATTTGATTTTGGTGAGCCGGAACAGGTTTTTGGTGGACTCCGGCAGGGAACCGAAGCGGTCCACCAGTTCTACCCGTAATTCATCCAGCTGATCGTCGTCTTTGGCATTGGCAATGCGCTTGTAGGTGATCAGGCGCAGGTGCACATCCCTGAGGTAATCTTCGGTAATCAATGCGGGGATCCGCAGATTGATTTCAGAACCCTGTTTGAATGGTTTATCCAGGTTCGGTGTTTTACCTTCCTTGATGGACTGGACGGCCTCTTCCAGAAGCTCCATGTACAGGGAAAAGCCGATGCTGTTCATGTTACCGCTTTGCTCTTCACCCAGTAGTTCGCCTGCACCGCGGATCTCCAGATCATGGCTGGCCAGGGTAAAGCCGGCGCCCAGGTCATGGGCTTGGGCAATGGCATCCAGGCGTTTGCGGGCATCGCTGGTAATGGCTTTCGGGTTGGGGGTAAGCAGGTAGGCGTATGCCTGGTGGTGGGAGCGCCCCACGCGGCCCCGCAATTGATGCAGTTGGGCCAGGCCGAACTTGTCAGCACGATCAATGATGATGGTATTGGCGGAGGGAATGTCGATCCCGGTTTCAATGATGGTGGTACACATCAGCACGTTGTAGCGCTTATGGTAGAAGTCCGTCATGACCTGTTCAAGTTCCCGCTCACGCATTTGACCGTGGGCCACGATGATACGGGCTTCCGGCACCAGCTGCTGGATTTCTTCGGCGCGGCGCTCAATGGATTTGACTTCGTTGTGAAGGAAATACACCTGCCCGCCGCGCAGCAATTCCCGCAGGATGGCCTCCTTGATCACCGGCTTGTTGTCTTCCCGCACAAAGGTTTTGATGGAAAGACGCTTGGCCGGTGGCGTGGCGATGATCGACATATCCCGTACACCGGACATCGCCATATTCAGTGTTCGTGGAATGGGGGTGGCGGTCAGGGTGAGCATGTCCACATCAGCGCGCATTTCCTTCAGCCGCTCTTTATGGCGCACACCGAAGCGGTGTTCTTCATCCACGATGATCAGCCCCAGGTTGTTGAAGACCACGCTTTCCTGGAGCAATTTATGGGTGCCCACCACCACATCAATCTTGCCATCGGCGATTTGCTTTAAGGCCTTGGTTTGCTCTTTGCCGCTACGAAAGCGCGACAGGACCTCCAATTCCACCGGCCAATCGGAAAAGCGGTCCTTGAAGGTCTCAAAGTGTTGTTGGGCCAGCAGCGTGGTGGGCACCAGAATCGCAACCTGCTTGCCGGCCTGTACCGCGACGAACGCCGCCCGCATGGCCACTTCCGTTTTACCGAATCCCACATCGCCGCACACCAGGCGATCGGTAGGTCGGTCAGAGGTCATATCGGCAATCACCGCGTCGATGGCGGCCTGCTGATCCGGAGTTTCCTCAAACGGAAAGCCTTCGCAGAAGGCCTCGTAATCGTGGCGATTAACGGTAAAGGCGTGGCCGGGCTTGGCGGCGCGTCGGGCATAGATATTGAGTAGTTCCGCTGCCGTATCGTGAATTTGCTCGGCGGCTTTGCGTTTTTCCTTGTTCCACTGATCCGTGCCCAGCCGGTGTAACGGCGCCAGGGCATCGCTGGCACCGGAGTAACGGCTGATCAGATGCAGCGAGGAAACCGGCACGTACAGCTTGGCTTCGTTAGCGTACTCCAGGGTGAGAAATTCCTGATTTTGGCCATCGAATTCCAGGGTTTGCAGGCCTTTGTAGCGGCCCACTCCGTGGTCGATATGCACCACAGGATCGTTGGTGTTGAGTTCTGTCAGGTTGCGAATGACGTTTTCGGCATTGTCATCGCCCCGTTTGCGCCGCCGCCGCTGCATAACGCGACTGCCGAACAGTTGGGATTCGGTGATGACGCTGACATTGGGCGTGTCGAGTACCAGGCCTTCGCTCAGCGGCGCCACGGTGATCATCACGTCAGCATCGGCAGCACTGAGGAATGAGGTCCAGCCATCAACCGCTTGCGGGATTATGTGAATCCGTTTTAACAGATCCAGCAACGTATCCCGGCGGCCGGCGGACTCTGCAACGAATAACACTCGTCTCTGCTCGTGGGCTGCGTTGCTGCAGTAAGTCTCCACCTGCAGCAGCGGGTTACCGGCCTTGGCGTTGATGGGTAAGGGGGGCGGTGTTTGCAACGGCAGTTCGCTGTGGTGATCTTTGCCGTCTGACCCACCGCCGCGCAGGTTGATGCGGGGAAACTGTTTCAGTGATCGGTTCAGTTCGTCGCTGGCCAGGAACAGGCTGGGGGGTGGCAGCAACGGACGCTGGCGGTCGTAGCGCAGCTCTTCGTATCGGTTATTGCAGTCGGCCCAGAAGTGATCGGCGCTTTCCTGCAGATGCTCTGCGGTCACCAGCAGCGTATTGTCCGGCAGAAAGTCAAACAGAGTGGCGGTTTCGTCAAAAAACAACGGCAGATAGTATTCTATGCCGGCGCTGGCGATGCCGTCACTGATATCCTGGTACACGGCGCAACTGCGGGGGTCAGCGTCGAAACGTTGCTTGAAACGGTCTTTAAACTGCCGGATAGCCGTATCGGAGAGCGGGAATTCTTTCGCCGGCAACAGGCGGACCTGTTGTACCTTTTCGATGGAGCGTTGCGTTTCAGGATCAAATGAGCGCAGGGTATCAATTTCATCATCGAACAGCTCAATGCGATAGGGAACCTGGCTGCCCATTGGAAACAGATCCATGATGGCACCCCGAACAGCGTATTCACCATGCTCCAGCACGGTGTCCACAGCACGGTAACCGGCCTGTTCCAGCTGCTTGCGTACCTGATCCAGTTTGAATGTCTGGCCCACATCCAATAGCAAGGTTTGGCCGGCCAAAAAGGACGGCGGCGCAAGCCGGTGCATGAGGGTTGATACGGGAACCACCAGCACACCCCGGTCCACGGTGGGCAACTTGTTGAGCGTGGCAAGGCGCTGGGAAATGATGTCCTGGTGGGGGGAAAAGCTGTCGTAAGGCAGGGTTTCCCAATCCGGGAAGGTCAGAATTTCAGTGTCCGCATGGGCGTAGAACGGGATCTCAAGCTCCAGCTGCAGTGCGCTTTGGGTGCCTGCGGTGATCACCAGGAGCAGACCCTGATGTTGCTTGGCAGCCTGTGCCAGAGCCCACGCCTGGCCGCTGCCCGTCAGGTTGGCCCAGACCCGCTGATCACCGGGTTTGGAAGGAAAATTATCAAGAAAATCAATCGCCATGGATTTTGTACAAAATGATGGGTGGCAAAAACAAGGACGCATTGTACATGCTTTTGCCGGTGGGTGAAGCAGGGGCTTAACAGGGGGATATGGGCCGGCCCGCATTCCTAGAATGAATATTCTAATGAGGTCTGGTAGTGTTGTAAGGTTACCGGTCTGCAAAACTCGGAACCGCAGGCCCGCTCCACATGGGCAGTTGACTGTCCATGTCAGAAACACAGCAAGAGAGAACATCATGGGTGATAAGAAAGCATCAGGTCAGGAAAAACAGGTAGGTCAAATAGCCGAACAGATGGCGGATCGGGTGAAAGAATCGGCAAATCAAATCTGGCTAGCCGGATTAGGGGCGTACTCAAAGGCCGAAGAAGAGGGCGGCAAGCTGTTTGAGGCACTGGTGCAGGATGGAGAAAAGCTGGAGGCCAAGACCCGTTCCATCGTCGACAAGCCGCTGACTGCGGCCAAAGAGAAAGTGGAAACGGTTCGGGCCCGGGCGACGGGATCCTGGGAAAAGGTAGAGAAAGCGTTTGATATTCGGGTCTCCAAAGCGCTGCATCGGTTGAATATTCCGACCCGGGCCGATGTTGACAGCCTTACCCAGCGCATTGGAGAGCTTGAGGCGCAGTTACAGAAAATTGAACAGGCAGCCTCAAAACGTCGTTCCAGCGCGGCGAAATCCACCAAAAGTTGAGTCTGAATAAAAGAATAATCACAAAGCTGATGCAGGGGGCGTGGTTGCAGTGCGCCGGTATTGGCTTATAGTTCGGTAGAGCCTGCACTGGACGAACAGATGTTAAATAGATGTTAAATTTTCTTGTCTTTGTATTCTGCTACATTGGGGGGTTTGCGCTAGCGCTGTTAAGTCAACCGGTGTGGGCGTTTATGCTCTATCAGATGGTTTACTTCATGAACCCTCTGGAGCGCTGGTGGAGCTATTTGGTCCCCAACCTGAGTTACTCGTTCTTTACGGTTGTTTTATTGCTTTTTGTCTATATCAAAAAGTTCAAGGATCACAATCTAAATCGCCTGTTTGCAGCACCCCCCTACAAATGGGCTTTGCTGTTCCTGTTCAGTTTTTTCTTGGCTAAGTACTACGCCGATCTGCCGGATGCCCACGATTTTGCCTTCACCAACCTTTTCAAGCTCATCATTATCATCTCGATAGCCTATAAGGTGGTTGATAGCGACAAGAAACTGGATCGCATCCTGTATGCTTACATGGCGGGAGCCACCTACCTTAGCTTTATGGTTTACCAGGTGGGTCGAAACTCCGGTGATCGTGTGGAGGGGGTCGGTACCGTGGATTCCCCTGATACCAATGATGTGGCCGCGGCGTTGGCGCCCACCCTGATCCTGGCTGTGTATTATTTTTGGCAACACACGAAAAAGAGTGTCCGTTTTTTCGTGCTGGTGGGGGCGGCGTTTGTTGCCAATGCCATTGTATTGATCAACAGCCGTGGCAGCTTTTTGGCGGTCATCTGCGGTGCAGCCTATTTCTTTATGCACGCAATTTTTTCCAAACACCGACAGAAGAATCAGCGGGCGTCTGCCATCGGCCTGATCTTTATGGGCTTGCTGGCGTTGCCTTTTCTGGTGGATGAAAGCACGATTCAACGTTTTATGACCATCAAAACCCAAGAGGTAACGGAAGAGGAAGAGACCGGCGCCACCCGGGTGTTTTTCTGGCTGGCAGCGATGGAGATGGCAAAGGATTATCCGTTTGGCGCAGGGGCCAATGGATTTACATTACATGCACCGGACTACATTCCTCTGGAGGTGAATTCCGGAGGCAGCCGCAACCGGGCAGTGCACTCCAGCTGGTTTGAGGCTTTGACTGAGGTGGGGTACCCGGGGCTGTTCTTCATGATCATGATGGTAATCAGTGTCTTCGGTGTATTGAAACAATGCCGTAAGCAGGTGTTGTCAACCGGGAATATTGACCTGTATTTCAAGTTAATTGCCATGGAGGGGGCGTTTATCGCGTTCCTGGTGGCAATGACCTTTTTGAACCGGTCCCGGGCAGAGGTGTTTTACTGGATGGTGTTGTTTGCGTGTTGCGCCTATAACGTGTACGTGGTGCGGGGGCGCTATGGGGCGAATGATCCGTTGGTTGCCACGGCACAGACACCGCAATCAGCCCAGGAAAATCGCTAAATCCCCCGCTTTTTCGCTGTGGATATTGACATCAGACTGGCACGTTGTTAACAGGTTTTATATAGCTCAGGCTCTTTTTAGGAAACCGGTCTAAATCTTTGATATTAAGCCGTCTCGATCTTAAGTTATTGATATCTATATAGAAATAACTTGATTAAAAAGTAACCAATATGTCTTAAGCGCAGCATCCATGGCATTCTTGGGCTGTTGTCACCAAAACATCCACAGAGTTGTCCACAGATTTTGTGGATAGTTTTTAATGCTATTAAATGAATGTTTCGAAAATCGAATTCTGTGTTGGCAAAAGCGGATAATGGGAGTAGCCTATGCGCCCATTGTTAATCCGGGCTTGGGGCTCGACT